>Ga0187870_1000065_pt1 | contig 140068 bp, 126 predicted proteins | sample June2016WEW_13_1_3_FD_132974 | JGI IMG/M metagenome (GOLD analysis project Ga0187870, IMG submission 132974) | Peatland microbial communities from SPRUCE experiment site at the Marcell Experimental Forest, Minnesota, USA - June2016WEW_13_150 | ecosystem: Environmental > Terrestrial > Soil >...
CCCGCATCACGTGACGCCGGTTCGCCGCCTGTAGCCAGACCCGGCTGTGCGGTCCCTCGAGCACATCGGCGGTGATCTCCTCGCCGCGATGGGCGGGCAGGCAGTGGAGGACGATCGCCCCGGAGGGCGCCTTGGCGACGAGCGCCTCGTCGACCGTGAAGCCGCGGAACGCGGCCCGCTTCGCCGCCGCCTCGTCGGTGTCCGCCATCGACACCCACACGTCGGTGTAGATGACGTCGGCCCCCCCAACCGCCCCAGCGGGGTCGTCGGTGACCTCGACGACGCCCCCGACCGCCCTTGTCGCCGCGACAAAGCCGGCGTCCAACTGGTAACCCGGCGGAGAGGCGACGACGACCGCCGTCCCCACCGCCGCGCAGGCGGCGACGAGGGAGCGACAGACGTTGTTCGCGTCACCGATGTAGGCGACGTGCTTGCCTTCGAGCGACCCGAGACACTGCCGGATCGTCAGCACGTCGCCGAGCGCCTCGGTCGGGTGCTCGAAATAGGACAGCAGATTGACGACGGGGACGTGGGGGTCCGAGTCCGCGAGGGCGGCCGCCATGCGGTCGAGAGTCCGGTGCTCGGCGACGCGGGCGGCGATCAGCGCGTGGTAGCAGGCGAGGGTGCGCGCCACGTCCTCGACCGACTCGCGCACGTCGAAACCGATTTCCTCGCCCCGGATCGCGACCGGGTGTCCGCCGAGGTCGACGACGGCCATCTCCGCGGCGTTACGGGTCCGCGCCGACGGGAACTCGAAAACGAGCGCCGCGCCGCGGCCCTCGAGGACGCGCGGAAGGTTCGGCCGCTCGGACAAATCGAGCACGGCCGCAATCTCCGTCGGCGCGAGGTCCGAGACCACCAGCAGGTTGTTCGTCACAACGTCTCCTTCTCCCTTCACCGACCTGCCTCGCGGACACGGGCGATGGCTTCGGCGAGCAGTTCCACCGCCTCGTCGCAGTCCTCGGCGGTGACGACGAACGGCGGCATGAGCCGAATGACCCCGGGTGCCGGCGCGTTCACGACGAGCCCGCCGATGAGCGCCTCGGAAAAGACGGCGCGCGCATCGATGCCGTCCGCGAGCACGACGCCCAGCAGAAACCCAGAGCCGCGGACCGCGGCGACCCCGTCGACTCGGGCGAGGCGGATCTTCAGCCGTTCGCCGAGTTCCGCGGCAACGCCAGGTGCGTCGAGGGCGCGCAGTCGCCGCAGGGTCGCCTGCGCCGCGGCCATCGCCAGCGGCTGCCCGCCGAAGGTCGAGCCGTGGTCGCCCGGCTGGAACGCCTTGGCCACCTCGGCGCGGGCCCAGCAAGCGCCGACCGGGACGCCGTTGCCGAGCGCCTTGGCGATCGTCACGATGTCCGGCACGATCCCCTCGTGCTGGAAGGCGAACCATCGCCCCGTGCGCCCGAGCCCGGTCTGGATTTCGTCGACGATCATCAGGAGGCCCAACTCGTCGCAGATCGCCCGCACCTCGGCGAGGTAGCCGGGCGGGGGCGGCACGACCCCCGACTCGCCGAGGATCGGCTCGAGGAGCACCGCCGCCACGGCGGCGGGGTCGACGCCGCGCAGTGCCGCCGCGTCGCCGTAGGGGACGTGACTGAACCCTTCCGGGAGCGGCAGGAACGCCGCGTGCTTGGCGGGCTGCCCCGTCGCGTGCAGCGTGGCGAGCGTCCGGCCGTGGAACGAGCCCAGCGCCGACACGACGCCGAAACGCCCCGGCCCGCCCCAACGGCGGGCGAGCTTGATCGCGCACTCGTTCGCCTCCGCCCCGGAGTTGGCGAAGAAGACCTGCCCTCCGGGCGGGTTCCCGTCGCCGACCAGCACGTCGAGCGTCGCCGCGACGTCCTCGTTGAAGGCGTTGCCGAAGATGTTCGAGACGTGAATCAACCGCGCCGCTTGGGCCGCGACCGCGCCGGCGACGGTCGGGTCGGCGTGGCCGAGGGAGGTCACACCGAGCCCCGAGAGGAAGTCGAGGTACTTCCTCCCCTTCTCGTCGACGAGCCGGCAGCCGTGGCCGGAGACGAACCGCACCGCAGGTTCGCGGTAGGTCGGCATGAGATGGGTCACGCTTCCACCACCATCGTGCCGACGCCAGATTCGGTGAACAGTTCCAGCAGGAGGGCGTGTCCGACACGGCCGTCGAGGATGTGGCTTGCCTCGACGCCGTGCCGCACGGCGTGCACGCAGGCAAGCACCTTGGGGATCATGCCTCCCACGATGCCGTCGGAGGCGACGAGCGCCTCGAGCTCGGCGGCGGTCGCGCGCGAGAGCACGCTGGCGGGATCCTCCGCGGCGGCGCGCACGCCGGAGACGTCGGTCAGGAAGATGAGCCGGCGCGCGGCCAACGACTCGGCGATGGCGCCGGCGACGGCGTCGGCGTTGATGTTGTAGGCCTGCCCGCTCGCGTCGGGGGCGATCGTGGCGACGACCGGGACGAGGCCCTCGGCCAGCAGGTGGCGCAGGAGCACCGGGTCGACGGACTCCACGTCGCCGACGAAACCGAGCGAGGGATCACGCTCGACGGCGGTGATGAACCCGCCGTCCTCGCCCGAGAGCCCGACGGCGACGGGGGCGTGGACGTTGAGGGCCCCGACGATCTCGCGGTTCACCTTGCCGAGGAGCACCATCCGGGCGATGTCGAGGGTCTCGGCGTCGGTGACCCGCTGGCCGTCCCGGAACTCGGGGGTCTTGCCGAGCCGCTCCATCAGCGCGCCGATCTGCGGGCCCCCGCCGTGCACGACGACGGGGAGCATGCCGACGCTGCGCATCAGCACGACGTCCTGGGCGAACTGGTCGAGGACGGCGCGCTCGTCGAGGTCCACGGGACCGAGGGCGCTGCCGCCGAACTTCACGACGATGACGGCGCCTGCGAAGCGCCGGATGTACGGGATCGCCTCGGCGAGCGTCGACGCCGTTCCCGCGGCGTCGCGAGTGACGCCCGTCATGACGTCCTCATGTTCTCGTCGACGTAACCGTGGCCGAGATCGGTCGCCAGCACGCTCGCCGTGCCCGTGCCAAGGCCGAGGTCGCAGGAGATCTCGACGTCCCGCCCGGAGAGGTGCGCCACCGCCGCCTTGTCGTCGTGGGCGACGCCGACACCCGCCTCGACGACCGTCGTCGCGCCGTAGCTCACGCGCACCCGGTCCGGGTCGAACGCCGCCCCCGAGGCGCCGAGCTCGGAGACGATCCTGCCCCAGTACGGGTCGGCACCGTAGAGGGAGACCTTGACGAGCAGGCTCCCGGCGACGGCGCGGGCGGCGAGGCGCGCGTCGGCGTCGCTGGCGGCGCCGACGACCCGGACCTCGACGACCCGGGTCGCGCCCTCGGCGTCCGCGGCCAGCTGGTAGGCGAGGTCGGCGCAGGCGTCGGCGAGCGTCGCCGTGAGGTCAGCGGGACTGGGCGCGCCGGCCTCCCCGCTCGCCAGTACGACGACGGTGTCGTTCGTCGAGGTGCAGCCGTCGACGATGAGGGCGTTGAAGGAACCCTCCACGGCCTGGCTGAGCGAGGCCGCGAGCACCTCGGGAGTCGCCTTGGCGTCGGTCGTCAGCACGGCGAGCATCGTCGCCATGTGCGGGGCGATCATCCCGGCGCCCTTGGCCATGCCCCCCACCCGGAAGGTCCCCCCGTCGCGGGTGACCTGTTTCGGGTGGGAGTCCGTCGTGAGGATCGCCGTCGCCGCCGCCGCGGCGTGGTCGGGCGAGCGACCCCGTGCGCCCACGAGGGCGGGCGCGGCGGCCTCGATCAGCTCGATCGGCAGTTCGTAGCCGATCAGCCCGGTCGAGCAGACGAGGACCTCCCGGGCCGCGACGCCGAGCGGCCCGGCGACGGCGGCGGCCATCCGTTCGGCGGCATCGAGCCCGGCGGCCCCCGTGGCGGCGTTGGCGCAGCCGCTGTTAAGGATGACGGCGGCGGCCCTCCCCCCGCTCTGCGCGAGGTGCGCCCGGCTCACCGTGACCGGCGCCGCGCAGGACCGGTTCGTCGTGAACGTCGCCGCCGCCGGGACAGCGCCCGCCACGGCCGCGACGAGTGCTAGGTCGGCGACGCCGCCGGGTTTGATTCCGCTCGCCGTGCCGGCGGCGACGAAGCCCCGCGCCCAGGTCACGCTCACGGTGTCACCGCCACGCGGGGCAGCCCCGCCGTCTCGGCGAGTCCCAGGGCGACGTTCGCCGCCTGGATCGCCTGGCCGGCGCCGCCCTTCGTCAGGTTGTCGATGGCGGCGAGCACGATCACGTGCCCGGTGCGGGCGTCGGCGCGCGCCGTCAGCTTCGCCACGTTCGAGGCGTAGGTCTCCCGCGTGGACGGCGGATGGGGGACGACCTCGACGAAAGGCTCGCCGGCGTAGCGGTCGGCCAGCACGGCCACCAGCCTGTCCGTCGTGACCGGCTGGGAGGGGCGGGCGTAGCAGGTGGCGAGGATGCCCCGCGTCATCGGCGCGAGGTGCGGCGTGAAGAGCACCTCGGCCCCGATCGCCTGGGCCATCTCCGGGGTGTGGCGGTGGTCGAGCAGCCCGTAGGCGACGAAGCTCTCGTTGACGGTCGCGTGGTGGACGGTCGCCGTGGGCTGGCGACCGGCCCCCGAGGTCCCGCTGGCCGCGTCGACGATCAGCCCGTCGGGCTCGACGATGCCGGCGGCGACGAGCGGGGCGAGCGCGAGGACGGCAGCGGTCACGTAGCAGCCGGGCGCGGCGACGAGTCGCGCCCCCACGAGCTCGGCCCGTCCAAGCTCCACGAGGCCGTAGACGGCACGGTCGAGGAGCTCGGGCGCCTGGTGGACGAACCCGTACCAGCGCTCGTAGGCGGCGGGGTCCCGCAGGCGGAAGTCGGCGCCGAGGTCGACGACGAGCGGGACGGACTCCAGCAGCCGCGGCACGATCGCCTGCGAGCGTCCCGACGGCACGGCGACAAAGGCGACGTCGCACCCGGCGCACGCCGCCGGGTCGGTCGGCGTCGTCACCAGGCCGGTGTACACCGCGCCGAGGCCGGGGAAGAGCTCGCCAATCGCCGATCCGGCCGAGCTGTCCGCCTGGGCCACCGCCACCTCGAGATCCGGGTGCGACGCGAGCAGGCGCAACAGCTCGGCGCCGAGATAGCCCGACGCCCCGACGATGGCCGCCCGCATAGTATGAACATACTACGATTCGCATTCATATGCGAATCGTAGACTGGTCATTCGGACGCCCGGGCCAGGCGGCTCACACGACGACGCCCCAGCGGGTCACATCGCCGAGGACCTCGAGAGGCCGTCCATTTCAGCCGAGGTCCGCGCCGCGAGGTGTCGGGGGCAACGGGCGCGGCGCCGCTCTCACCACTCGTCCTGCCAGTCGTAGGGGGCGTTCGGGCGGGGCTCCACCTCTTCGGGCGCCGCGGCGCGCGCCTCCTGGATGAAGGCCCGCACCTTGCGGGGGTCCTTGCGCGAACCGGTCTCGACACCGGCCGAGACGTCGACGCCCCAGGGGCGCAGCCGCTGGATGGCGTCGGCGACGTTGCCCGGGTCGAGCGCCCCCCCGAGGATCAGCCGGTGCGAGCGCGGCATCCGCTCGGCGAGCCGCCAGTCGAAGCCCTTGCCCGGGCCGGGGGCGGGGGCGTTGACGAGGATCGCGTCGGCGTGGTACCCGGAGACGTCGGTGAGCATCGCCGCATTGGCGGCGAAGGCCTTGATGACGAGGGGCACCCGCTCGGCGACGAAGGCGACATCCTCGCTCGTCTCGTGGCCGTTCAGCTGGGCGGCACGCAGGCCCGCCTGGTAGACGACGTCGACGACGCGCTGGGCGAGGGCGTCGCAGAAGACCCCGACGGTGATCACCTCGGGCGGCAGCCGTCGGGCGATGTCACGCGCCGCGCCGATCGCCACCTGGCGCGGCGACGGCGCCAGCACGAACCCGACGGCGTCGGCGCCCAACGCCACGGCGAGGAGGGCGTCGTCCTCATTCGTCACCCCGCAGATCTTCACGAACACGTGGCACCCCGGGCGCGTCGCGGGATCCGGACACGCCGACGCGCGCGGCACGCCGGCGATCTCGGAACCATCGTCACAGCGTAACGTTGGCCGCCGCCCCGACCAGGGCAAGGGGCTTGCGCCCGGGCCATGGCGCGCCGGTCGGCGCTGCAGGCGCCATGCTTGTCCGGTGCAAAAGACGCGCGTCCCCCAGGGCGACCACGGCACGGTCGTCATCGTCGAGGACGACCACAACATCGCCGATCTCGTCGATCTGTGGCTGCGCAACGCGGGCTTCCGCGTCCTGCAGGCGACCGAGGCGACCCGCGGCCTCGAGCTCGTCGCCAACGAGCACCCGAGCCTCGTCCTCCTCGACATCGGACTGCCGGGATCGGTCGACGGCATCCAGGTCTGCCGCGAGATCCGGCGCACGAGCGAGGTGCCGGTCGTCTTCCTCACCGCCCGCGACGACGAGATCGACCGCGTACTCGGCCTCGAGCTCGGGGCGGACGACTACATCGTGAAGCCTTTCTCCCCTCGCGAACTCGTCGCCCGCGTCCGGGCGGTGCTGCGGCGCACCGAGGGCTCCCGCCGGCCGGCGGAGAGCCCGCTCACCGTCGGGGGCGTCACCGTCGACACGGTGCGGCGCGAGGTGACGACCGACGCCGGCGCGGTCCAGCTCACCGCCCGGGAGTTCGACCTCCTCGCCCACTTCGCCGAGAACACCCGGATCGTCCTCACCCGGCGACAGCTCCTCGACTCGGTGTGGGGCCCGGGCTGGATCGGCGACGAGCGGACCGTCGACGTCCACGTGCGCCAGCTGCGCCGCAAGCTCGGTGAGGCGCTGCCGCTGAAGACGATCTGGGGCGTCGGCTACCGGTGCGACTGAGGCGGCCACCTGTCGCCCGCGGCGCGCGCCGCTGGGGAATGGGGGCACGCGTCACCCTCGCCTTCGTCGCCGTGCTCGCCGTCGCGCTGACGCTCGCCGGCGCCGTCAGCCTCTACCTCGTCCGCAGCGCCGCCGCCGACAACACGCGGCGGCTCGTCCTCGCCCAGACGATCGACCTCGCCCGCCGGGAACAGGCCCTCTACCGGACGAACAAGGACGCCTCGCAGATCATCGCCGCCGTCGTCCCGCTCGTCGCCTCGATCGCCGGGATCACACAGGCGGCGATCGTCACCACCTCGGCAGGCGGCGCCTTCGTCGACGCCGTCCCGAAGCTCGACTTCTCACCCCGCGCCCTCGACTGCCGGGAGCTCTCCGACGGGCACGCCACCTCGGGAATCGACCAGGGCCTCGCCTTCGCGGCGGTGCCGCTCGTCTCGGCCGGCGGCGTCCACCTCTCGTTCCTGCTCGCCCGCAGGGTGAGCAACTCCGACGCCAGCGTCTGGTACTTCGTGCTCGCCGGAGGCATCTCACTCCTCGTCGCCGCAGCCGCCGCCGCCGTCATCTCCCGGCGCGTCGCCCGCCGCGTCGTCGCCGCGGCCGGTGCCGCCGAGCGGATCGCCGGCGGCGACTTCTCGACGCGGGTCTCGGCCGGCAGCCGTGACTACGCCGAGCTCGCGACGCTCAGCTCTTCGCTCAACCAGATGGCGGCCCACCTCGAGGACCTGCGCGACCTCGACCGCCAGTTCCTGCTGTCCGTCTCGCACGACCTGCGCACGCCGCTCACTTCGATCCGCGGCTACGCCGAGGCGATCGCCGAGGGCGTGACCCCGGACGCGGCGCAGGCGGCCTCTGTCGTCGTCACCGAGGCGATCCGCCTCGAACGGCTGATCGGAGACCTGCTCGACCTCGCGCGCCTCGACGCCCACCAGTTCTCGCTCCACGTCGACAGCCTCGACGCCGGGGTCGCCGTCGCCGCCGCGGCAGGGGCGCTGCGCTACGAGTTCGACACCGCCGGCGTCGAACTCCGGATCTCGGCCGCCCCGGGCACCATGATCGCAGCCGACCGCGACCGGCTCGGGCAGGTGGTCGCCAACCTCGTCGAGAACGCCCTCAAGTTCGCCGCGCGCACGGTCGCCGTCTCGGTCACCGAGGACGCGGCCAGGGTCGCCGTCTCCGTCACCGACGACGGTCCCGGGATCGACGCCGCGGACCTCCCGCACATCTTCGAGCGCCATTTCAGCTCGAGCCGCTTCTCCGCCCGCAGCGCCGGGACCGGGCTCGGCCTCGCCATCGTCGCCGAGCTCGTGACGGCGATGGGCGGCGAGCTCGCCGTCGTCTCGCCGGTCGAGGGCGGCCACGGAACGCGCATCACGGTCTCGCTGACCGCTTCCGTCTAGGAGGCCCGCACGACCCCCGGCTCGTGCCACAGGGGCAGCTCGGCCGCCTCGGCGGCAAGCGCGGCAGTTCCGTGGACGACCTCCACGCGGGAGGGGACGGCGATCCCCCGCCGCAGATAGCCGAGGGCGACCGGGCTGGCTGTCCGTGGCGACCAGGCCACGCTCGTGAGGACCCCGGCGGTCTCGGTGCCGGCGGTCACGGCGTCGCCGAGGGCGGGGGCGCCGGAGGCGATCGTGAAGCCGACGAGACGACGCGCGACCCGACTGCCGCGGGCGTCGAGGCGCGCGACGAGCTCCTGGCCCGTGAAGCAACCCTTCGTCAGGCTGACGGCCCGGCCCACGAGGCCGGCCTCCTGCGGGATCGTCTTGTCGGTGAGCTCCCGTCCCATCACGGGCACACCCGCCTCGATGCGCGCCGCCTCGAAGGCGACGGGGTCACCGAGCGGAACGCCGGTCGGGCACGCCACCGCGGCACCGACGAGGTCGCAGCCCGCGAAGCCCGGGTAGTCGACCGGGAGCACGATCTCGGCGTTGGTCTCGGCCGCGGCGGGTCGCGCGCCGGGACCGCGCAGGAGGACCACCCGCCAGTGGGCGAGCTCGAGCTCGGCACGCACCCGCACCTTGTAGCGCTTGAGCCTCGCCAGCATGGCCTCGCCGAATCCCCCGTCGACGACGACGCACGCCGTCGTGTCATCGGTGCGCGCGATCCGCCCCCAGCCGTCGAGCTTGCCCTGGGCCGAGAGCACGAGGGTTTCGACGCTCTCCCCGGGAGCGAGGGGGCCGAGATCCTGGGAGACCTGCCCCTGCAGGAAGCTCAGGGCGTCGGGGCCGCCGACGCGGACCACGTCGGCGGCAGCGGCGATCCCGACGACCCCCTCGTGCAGCGCCTCGTAGGTCGCGGTGGCGTCGAGCGGGGCCACGGGCTGAATCGGGGCTCAGACCTCGAGGCGGCGCGCGAAGCACGAGCGCGCTCCGGTGTGGCAGGCGCCCGTTCCCTCCTGGTCGACCTCGACGACGAGGGTGTCGCCGTCGCAGTCGACGAGGACAGCACGCACGCGCTGGCGGTTGCCCGAGGTCTCGCCCTTGGGCCACAGCTCGCCGCGGCTGCGCGACCAGAACCACGTCCGTTTCGTCGCGAGCGTGCGCCGGAGCGACTCCTCGTTCATGTAAGCCATCATGAGGACCTCGTGCGAGGTCGCGTCCTGGACGATCGCCGGGACGAGCCCATCGGGCCCGAAGCGCACGATTTCGAAGCCCGCGGGCCCCGCCACGTCCTGCGCCGGCGCCTCGGCGCGATCTCCCCCCGGCGCCGCGCTCACAGGTACAGACCGGTCCCGCCGTCGAGGCGCTCAGTGGCAAGCGCCTGGACGTCGCGTTCCCGCAGGATCAGGTAGTCCTCGCCCTGCACCTCGACCTCGAAGCAGTCCTCCCGGTTGAAAAGCACCTTGTCGCCGGGCTTGACCGTGCGCACGTTCGGCCCGGTCGCCGCCACCTCAGCCCAGGTGAGCCGTTTCGTCAGCTGGGCGGTGGCGGGGATGAGGATGCCGGCGCGGCTGCGGCGCTCGCCCTCCGGGTCCGGCACCTGGACGAGCACCCGGTCGTTCACCATCGTGATCGGCTGCTTCACCGCGCCGGGCGATTTGTCGTTGCGACGGGGGGAGGGGGATGCCGCCATGACCACGACGGTAGTGCGCATTCCCCCCGGCCGGACGGGCCTATCCGGCGGGCGGGCGCACGACGACGCCGTGGGCGGCGAGGTACCGCTTGGCGTCGCCGATGCTCGCCGCCTCGTAGTGGAAGACAGACGCCGCCAGCACCGCGTCGGCGCCGGCGGCGGCCCCCTCGACGAGGTGGCCGAGGTTGCCGACGCCCCCCGAGGCGATCACCGGGATGCCGACCGAGCCCGCCACCTTCCCCGTGAGCTCGGCGTCGTAGCCGGTCTCGGTCCCGTCGCGGTCCATCGAGGTGAGGAGGATCTCGCCGGCGCCGAGGCGGGCGGCCTCGACCGCCCAGGCGACAGCGTCGAGCCCCGTCGGGCGGCGGCCGCCGTGCGAGTAGACCTCGAAGCCGTCGTCCCGGCGACGGGCGTCGACCGCCACGACGACGCACTGGTTGCCGAACGTCGCCGCGATCTCGGCGATCAGCCCCGGACGGGCGATGGCGGCGGAGTTGACGGCGACCTTGTCCGCCCCCGCCCGCAGGATCCGGCGGGCGTCGGCGAGGCTGCGGATCCCGCCGCCCACGGTGAGCGGGATGAAGACCACGTCGGCCGTGCGGGCGACGACGTCGATGAGGATCGCCCGGTCGTCCGACGAGGCGGTGATGTCGAGGAAAATGAGTTCGTCGGCGCCCTCGGCGTCGTAGCGGCGGGCGAGCTCGACCGGGTCGCCGGCGTCACGCAGGCCGACGAAGTTCACCCCTTTCACGACGCGACCGTGGTCGACGTCGAGGCAGGGGATGATCCTCAGGCTGCGCATGCGGCGATGGCGTCGGCGACCGTCAGCGCCCCCGACGCCAGCGCCCGCCCGACGACGACGCCGGCGAGCCCGCGTTCGAGGACGCGCAGCGCGGCGAGCTCCGTCAAGTCCGCCGCCGAGGCGACACCTCCGGAGGCGATGACCGAGAGGTGGGTCGCCCCGAGCATGTACCGGTAACCGTCGAGGTCGGGGCCCTCGAGGGTCCCGTCCCGGGTGATGTCCGTGACGACGACGCCCGCCAGCGGCACCTGCTCGAGGTTGCGCAGCGCGGAGGCGAGGTCGACCCCGCTCGACGCCTCCCAGCCCCGCACGGCGAGCTCGCGGACCGTCCTGCCGTCGACCGTCACCGTCCGGTGGTCGAGCCCGACGAGCACGCGCCCGGGGTAGCGCCTGGTGAGACGGGTCAGGAACTCCGGGTCCTCGATACCGGCAGTGCCGACGACGACCAGCGCGACGCCTGCGTCGAAGAGGGCGTCCGCCGTCTCGATCGTGCGCACCCCGCCCCCGAACTCGATCTGGACGGGGACCTGGCGGACGAGCTCCCGCACCAGCTGGCCGTTGACTGGCCGACCGGTGCGCGCCGCGTCGAGGTCGACGAGGTGAAGGTGGTTGGCTCCCGCGGCGACATAGGCGAGCGCCCGCTCGATCGGGTCGCCGAAGACGGTCTCCTGGGAAAACTCGCCGCGCACCAGTCGCACCGACTGACCGGCCCGGATGTCGATCGCTGGGATGAACTCCATCGCTGTCACCCTTGCCTAGGTTCCCACAAAGGGGATGGCGCCGCAGCACGTCGCGAAGGCGGCGAGGACGGCGAGGCCCGAGCTGCCCGACTTCTCGGGGTGGAACTGCGTCCCGAAGCACGTGCCGCGCTCCACCATCGCGACGACCGGCCCACCGTAGTCGCAGGTCGCCACCACCGCGCCGGCACCGACGCCCCGCGGGACGGGCGCGTAGGAGTGGACGAAGTAGAACCACGGACGCTCCTCGAGCCCGGCGAGGAGCACCGACTCCCGCCCGGGCACGCGCTCGAGCGCGTTCCACTGCATCTGCGGCAGCTTCTCGGTGCCGCGTAGCCGGGCGACGGTGCCCTCGAAGACGCCGAGCCCGGCGATGCCCGGGCTCTCCTCGGAGTCCTCGAAGAGGAGCTGGAACCCCACGCAGACGCCGAGCATCGGCCTCTCCTCGGCGACGGCGGCGAGGACCGCCCGGTCGAGCCCGCTCGCCCGCAACGCCGCGGCGCAGGCGCCGAAGTTGCCGACACCGGGAAGGACGACCCCCGCGGCCTCCGCCGCCTCGCCGGCCGAGGTGACGAGACGGGCGTCGGCGCCGACGTGCTGGAGCGCCTTCTGCGCCGAGCGGAGGTTGCCGATCCCGTAGTCGAGCACGGCGATCACGGGCTAGAGGATCCCTTTGGTCGAGGGAACTTCCGCCCCCTCGAGCCGCTTGGCGTCAGAAAGTGCCCGGGCGACCGCCTTGAACGACGCCTCCAACACGTGGTGGGTGTTCTTGCCGTACCGGCGGGAGACGTGCAGCGTCACGGCCCAGGCGGTGACGAGGGCGCGCCAGAACTCCTCGGCGAGTTGTGGGTCGAAAGGCGGCGAGCCGAGCCCCGGCGTGTCGGGCGCGAAGTCGATCTCGTAGTGGAGGTACGCCCGACCCGAGACGTCGAGCGCCGCCTCGACCAGCGCCTCATCGAGCGGCACGGCGACCGACGCGAAGCGGCGGATACCCGCCTTGTCCCCGAACGCGGCCGCCAGCGCCTCGCCGAGGGCGATCCCGGTGTCCTCGACGGTGTGGTGGGCGTCGACCTCCAGATCGCCCGTCGCCCGGACGACGAGGTCGAGCCCGCCGTGCGTGCCGAGCTGGCTGAGCATGTGGTCGAAAAAGGGCAGACCCGTCGTGACCTCGATGCGGCCGCTCCCGTCGAGGTCGACCTCGACGGCGATCTCGCTCTCCCGCGTCTTGCGGTGCCGGGCGGCGCGGCGGTGCGGGGACGCCATGGGGTTGTCAGCTGTCGCCATGGGCACAGCCTCGCGCGTCACCCCGGTGCCCTGGCGGTTCGGGCGGCCGGACGGCCGGTCAGCCGATCACGTCGGCGAGCGCGGCAAGGAAGGCGTCGTTCTCGGCCGCCGTGCCGACCGTCACCCGCAGGTGGCCGGCGAGACGCGGCCAGCCCGAGAGGTCCCGCACGAGGACCGAGCGCGCGACGAGCGCCTCCCACACCGCGTGAGCGTCGTGCTCGCCGGTCGAGAAGAGGATGAAGTTCGCCTCCGAGGGCACGGCGGCGAGCCCGAGGTTCCCGAGCCCCGCCAGCACGCGCGCCCGCTCGGCGACGATGCGGGCGACGCGGGCGTCCATCGCCTCCGTGAAGCCCAGGGCGGCGATCCCCGCGGCCTGTTTCACGGCGTCGACGTGGTACGGGAGCGCCGCGGCGAAGAGCGCCTCGACCACCTCGGCAGCGGCCAGGGCGTAACCGAGGCGGAGGGCGGCGAGCGACCAGGTCTTGGAGAACGTCCGCAGCAGGACGAGGTTCGCCTGGGTGGCGAGGAGCCCGAGCAACGAACGGCGGGCGAACTGGACGTAGGCCTCGTCGACGACGACGAGGCCGGGGGCGGCCGCGAGCACCGCTTCGAGGGTCGCGTCCGGCTCGACGATCCCCGTCGGGTTGTTCGGCGAGCACAGAAAGACGACCGCGGGCTCGCCCTCCCCCGCCGACGCCGCCGCTCGCAGCACGCGGTCGAGCTCGGCGGGCGAGACGAGGTAGCCGGCGTCCCGCTCGCCTTCGACGACGGGCGTCGAGGTGAGCCGGGCGATGTGGGCGTGCAGGGCGTAGGTCGGCTCGAACAGGGCGCAGCTGCGCCCCGGCCCGCCGTAGGCGAGGAGGAGCGACTGGATCACCTCGTTCGAGCCGTTGGCGCAGAAGACCTGCTCCGTCGCGAGCCCGTGCTGGGAGGCGATGGCGGCCCGTAGTCCCGTCGCTTGCCGGTCGGGGTAGCGATTCAGCTCGACGTCCCCCACGGCGGCCTGGAGGGCGGCGACGAACTCGGCGGGCGGCGGTTCCGGGGCCTCGTTCGTGTTCAGCCGGACCGCCACGTCGACCTGCGGGGAGTGGTAGCCGGACCACGGCACCCCCCCCGGGCGCGGCGCCGACCGGGGCGGCTGGGCGTCGTGCCGCGTCACCGCGCGCTCCAGGTCGGCCGGCCGACGCGCAGCCGCGCCGACTCGGCGTGGGCGGGGAGCCCCTCGGCGTCGGCGATGGCCGCGACGTCCGCCGCGACCCGGGCGGCGGCACGCTCGTCGAAGCGGATCGCGTGCGCGCGGCGCAGGAAGTCCTCGGTACCAAGCACGGAGGAGAAGCGCGCCGTGCCGAACGTCGGCAGCACGTGGCTCGGCCCGGCAAGGTAGTCGCCGAACGAGGCCGGCGCGAACGGGCCGACGAAGACCGCCCCGGCGTGGCGCACGAGTGGCACGAGGGACTCGGCGTCGGTGACCATCAGCTCGAGGTGCTCCGGGGCGATGGCGTTCACGACGGCCATCGCGTGCTCCGGCCCGTCGACGAGCACGGCGTAGCCGCCCGAACCGAGCGCCGCCCGGGTCTCGTCGCGCCGCGGCGATGCGGCGACGAGGCGCGCGACCGCCTCGTCGATGGCGGAGGCGGCGGACTCCGACCATGTCACAAGCCAGGCGAACCCGTCCGGGCCGTGCTCGGCCTGGACGATGACGTCGATGGCGGCCCAGTCGACGGGGGCCGAGTCGTCGGCGACGACGACGACCTCCGAGGGCCCGGCGAAGGCAGCCGGCACGCCGACCGTGCCGCGCACCTCGCGCTCGGCGAGCGAGACCCATTTCGATCCCGGTCCCACGACGACGTCGACCCTGGGGATCGACTCGGTCCCGTAGGCGAGGGCGGCGATCGCCTGGGCCCCACCGACGCGGTAGACCTCGTCGACGCCGGCGATCGCCGCCGCGGCGAGGATCGCGCGCGGCACCGACCCGTCCGGGCCCGGCGGCGCGCAGCAGGCGATCGAGCCGACGCCGGCGACACGCGCCGGGATCGCCGTCATGAGCACGCTCGACGGATAGGTCGCCCGGCCCCCCGGGGCGTAGACGCCGGCCCGGTCGACCGGGAGGAGTAGATCGGTGATCTCGACGCCGTCGTATACAAAGGTCTTCGGCTTGGCGAGTCCGTACCGGTGGAAGGCCTCGATGGCGGCTGCGGCGGCACGCAGCGAGGCGGCGAGCCCGCCGTCGATCCGGCCGGGGGCGGCGGCGACGTCGACGGCGGGCACGCGCAGCTCGCCGAGCTCGATGCCGTCGAAATGCCTGGTCAGCTCGCGCAGGGCCTCGTCGCCGCGTGCCCGCACGTCCGCGAGGATCGCCCGCACCTCGGCGACGGGTTCGTCACCCGCCTGGTCCGGACGGGGAAGGTTCTCCGGCACGCCGGGCGATGTCCCGCGCAAGTCGAGCCTGGTGAGCACGACGCCGAGCGTAGCGAACGACCGATCTGCCCCCCATTCGAAGCGGTAAGGATAGGGGGATGCCGGTCGACTACTCCGAACTCGCCTCGATGGCAGAATCGATTGAAGCGCTCGCGCGCCGGGTCGGGAAGATGGGCGACGCTGCCAAGGCCCGCAAGGAGGACGAAACCGCCGCAGAGCTCTACGCCGTCGAGCGAGCTCTCGCCGGCGCGACGAGACGGCTCTCCCGACTCATCAACTCCCCTCGCCGTTAGTCACCGCATTCCCGGGCGGTCGGCTCTTTCAGGATCCGTCCCGTGACCGACGGGACGGTCGAGTCGCCGGAGCTGCCGGTCCGACACCGACGCGCGGGCAGACGTCGAGGAGCGCGCAGGCTGCACAGCGCGGCCGCCGGGCGTCGCACACGTTGCGCCCGTGGAGGATCAGCCGAACGCTCAGCGCGCCCCACCCGTCGGGCGGGACGAGCGCGCAGAGGTCGTGTTCGACGACCACCGGATCTCCGGCGGCACTCAACCCGAGGCGGCGCGCCAGTCGGCCGACGTGGGTGTCGACCGGCAGCCCGGGCAGGCCGAAGGCGACGGAAAGCACGACGTTCGCAGTCTTGCGCCCGACGCCGGGCAGGGTGACGAGCTCTTCGATCGTCCGCGGCACCGCACCGTCGAATCGTTCGGCGAGCGCCTGTGCCATGCCAATGAGGCTGCGCGCCTTGGCGTGGAAGAAGCCCGTCGAACGGATGATGCCTTCGAGCGCGTCCGGGTCGGCTCCGGCGAGGTCCTCCGGGGTCGGGTAGGCGGCGAAGAGCGCCGGGGTGACCTGGTTCACCCGTTCGTCGGTCGTCTGGGCCGACAGGATCGTCGCCACCAGGAGCTGGAACGCCCCTTCGTGCCGGAGAGCGCACAACGAGGCGGCGTCGCCCGGGTACTGCGCCGCGAGACGTTCGGCGACGACCCGCGTCCTTGCTGCCGCGCTCCTCGGTCTGGCCACCGCGGCCGATCGTAGTGAGACCGACCGCTCACCCACTTCCCCACCTCCCGCCGGTACCCTCGGGCCATGGACCGCGTCGAGGTGGTGCTGCGCCGCGACGACGAGGAGGCGGTGGGGATCGCCGCCCTCGTCTCGGCGGCGACGGAGGCGCTCGGCCATCGGCCCCTCGACGACGAGACCTGGCGCGAGCTCGTCGCCGGCCGACCCGCGGGAGATGCCGCCTTCCTCGCGCGCTTGCCGCACGCGACCGAGCTCGTCGGCTATGCCCAACTCGACCGGGGGTCCAAATCCTGGGGACTCTCCTACGTGCTGGACCCGGGCGCCACCGACGCCCTCTCGATCGGACGGTCCCTATGCCGCGCCGCGCTCGGCTTCGTCGCCGGTGAGGGCGGCGGCCTCGTACGAAGTTGGGTCCGACTACCGACGGTGACGAGCGACGGGATCGCCGCCTCGGTCGGCATGACGGCCGAGCGCCAGCTCCACCAGATGCGCCGCCCGCTGCCTGTTGAAGCGGTCCCGTCACAGCCGATCGCGACTCGCCCCTTCCGGGCCGGGGTCGACGATCCCGCCTTCCTCGAGCTCAACAACCGCGCCTTCGCCGGGCACCCGGAACAGGGGGCGTGGCGACCCGAGACGCTCGCCCGACGCGAGCGCGCACCGTGGTTCGACCCGGCCGGTCTGCTCCTCCACGAACGCGACGGCCGGATGCTCGCTTTCTGCTGGACCAAGGTCCACGATCTCGAGCCGCCGGTCGGCGAGATCTACGTGCTCGGCGTCGACCCAGACGCCCAGGACCGCGGGCTCGGCCAGGCGATGCTCCACGCCGGGCTCGCCCACCTTTCCGGCAAGGGGCTGCGGATGGCGATGCTCTACGTCGACGCCGCCAACGTGCGGGCCACCAGACTGTTCCGCGACGCCGGCTTCGAGATCGACCACGACGACCGCGCCTACGTGGGCCGCGTCGAGGCAGCGCGATGAGCCGCTACGACCTCGACCGCGACGAGGTCGCCGTCCTGCTCGCCGACCTTCCTCGCTACCGGGCCGCGCAAGTGTGGGAGGGGCTCTACGCCCACCTCGCCGATCCGGCCGAGCTGGGCGTGCTGCCGCGGGCGCTGCGGCAACGGCTCGCCGTGTTGCCCGCTTTCGCCGCCGCACTCGGGGTCGAGCGCGAGCTCAGCGCCGACGGGGGAGCGACGGTGAAGTGGCTCCTCTCCCTTGCCGACGGCGCAAGCGTCGAGGCCGTCCTCATGCACCACCCGCGCCATTCGACGGTCTGCGTCTCGTCCCAGGCGGGGTGCGCGATGGCCTGCTCGTTCTGCGCCACGGGCGACGCCGGGTTCACCCGGCACCTCTCGACCGGCGAGATCGTCGAGCAGGTCGTGCTGGCGGCACGCGCCGCCCGGTCGGCCGGACGCCGGCTCGACCACGTCGTCTTCATGGGGATGGGCGAGCCGCTCGCCAACTTCGACAACGTCTGGCGCGCTGTCGAGAGGATCGTCGACGATCTCGGCCTCGCCGCCCGGCACGTCACCGTTTCGACCGTCGGCGTCATCCCCGGGATCCGGCGCCTGGCGGGCTCACCGCGACAGGTCAACCTCGCCGTCTCGCTGCACGCCGCCAACGACGACCTCCGCGACAAGCTCATACCATTGAACCGCCGCTACCCGCTCGGCCCGCTGATGGCCGCCTGCGCCGACTACGTGGCGGCGACGCACCGCCGGATCTCCTTCGAGTGGGCCCTCATCGATGGGGTGAACGACTCCGACGGCGACGCCGACGAGCTCGCCACGCTCGCCCGGGAGTCGGGTGCCCACGTCAACCTCATCCCGCTCAACCCGACACCCGGCGGGACCGCGCGCGGCCTCGCTGGTTCGCCGCGGGCCCGCGTCCTCGCCTTCCGGGCGCGCCTCGACGGACGAGGCGTCAACGCCACGGTGCGCCGGACCCGGGGCCGCGCCATCGACGCCGCCTGCGGCCAGCTCGCCGCCGTGCGGCACGTGCGACCCGCCGCCCCCGCGACCAGCGACGAAGGGGCTCTCGAGGGCTAGGTCGGCGAAACGAGGAACACCGGGTGGCGTTGGGCGACCCGGTGCAGCTCCTCCTCGGCCGAATCGGCCCGTACGCCGTCGAAGAAGACGGCGACCTCCGCCCCCCAGCGCGTGAGGTAGGCGCGCAGGACCTCAACCTTGGCGGCATCGGCGAGCTCCTCAGCCGCGAACGGCTCCACCCGTCGGCCGAGCACCAGCTCGCCGGAACCGGCGGCGCGCAGGTTGCGCGCCCACTCGGTCTCGCCGCGCACCCCGACCAGGTAGCGGCGCCCGTCGAGCGAGAGCAGGTTCACGGGCACCCGCCGCCACTCGCCGGTCGCCCGGCCGCGCACCCGCAGGAGGCGGGTGCCCCGGACGCTCAGCCCCAGCCGGGCGGCGAGAGTGATGCCGCCGTTGAAGATGTGGACGGTGAACCAGCCCGGTTTCCGGTAGTAGGCCATCACCCATCGTCCCATCCCAGCCGGCGGGTGTCTCCGCCGGTCGATAGTGGGCCAGTTTGAGCAGTCCCTGACCAAGTCGTCGTGTCAAGCCATCCCGTTAAGGCCGCTTGCGAGCGGCCTTTCGGGCTCGCGCCGCTGTCGACGAACCCGGGAGAAGCTCACACAATTGTCGCTGACCTCCAGCCCATCAACTGAGGTCAACACTGATCGAGAGGCTCGCCGAAGTGGTGCAGACCAAGTGCCAGGTCCTCGGCAAAGAGATCTTCAGCAACGATCCCGAAAGGGGAATTTCCACTCGAGTCACCGCTGAGATGTTTGAGTGGCATGAATTCGGCGATCGGACAGAAGCCGGGAGCGGCCACCAGGATCCAAGGACGATCGTTGCAACCCGCCCGTGCTTCAGCATCGAGGACCGCGCGTAACCCGAGTTCGTGATTGGAACCAGGGTGAGTGCTCCTTTTGTCCTTCCGACTCGAACCTGTTTGGGTACGACAAACGCACACGTCACACCCACATTTCGAATTCGCTGCTGGACATCGATCAACTGGTACCCCTGCGATGCGAATCCGAAGCCTGACGTCGACGATCCCAACACGATGTCGGTTGCTTTGCAGCCGGGGACTGCGGTGTGCGCTCGGCTGCTCGAATCCAGTGCGGGCGTCGTCTTGGTTTCTGGGGAGCTTGCGGCCGCTGCGCCCGCATAGGTCGCGCCAACGATCATCGCAAGCGCGATCACAACTGCAGCCGTTCGTCTCGCAACCATCGGCGCCGCGCCTCCGCTCCGCTAAGGAACAGGCTTCATTCGACACACTCATTCTGGCATGACCTGCTCGAGTTGCAGCTAGCCACCCAGATCGAGCTAGCCCACTGCCCGCCGGTCGGTTCGTCCCGCCTGCTGGCAGACTGGGGTCGTGATCACCCTGCCCCCCCGCGAGCGACACTGGTTCCCAGCCCGCCAGCCACAGACGCTGCAGATCGCGGCCCTGCTGCTCTACTGGAGCGCCTTCCTCGGCCTCGTCTCGGGTCTTCTCGTCGGCGGGTCGGGGCACTACGCGTTGATACTGGCCGTCGCCGAGGGCGTCGGCGCCTACGGGATCGCCAACGAAAGGCGCTGGGGCTACGTGGTGGCGCTCCTCGCGGCGGCGATCCCGCTCGTCCTCCTCGTCGCCGTCGCCGGGCTCCTCAGCGCGGGGATCCTCGCCGTGATCTTCCAGATCGCGCTCGTCGCCCTTCTCCTCCATTCCCGAAGCCGCGACTACTTCAGGCTCTGGTACCGCTGAACCCCGAACCCCGCTCCGATGAAGATCCCGCCCGGCGGGGTACCGTTCCGCCGGACGAGCCCATGCCGCGCGGTGCCGAGAAAGCCATCGCCGTCCAGGCGATGTTCGACCGGATCGCGCCCCGCTACGACCTCATGAACCGGCTCATCTCGCTCGGCCTCGACCGCACCTGGCGGAAACGTGCCGTCGCGGCGCTCGAGCTGGCGCCGCCCTCGGTCGTCGTCGACCTCGCCTGCGGGACCGGCGATCTCTGCCGCGAGCTCACCCGCGCGGACCACCGCGCCGTCGGCGTCGACTTCGCGGCCAACATGCTCGCCGCCGCGCGCGCCGGCGCCACGCCACTCGTCCGGGCCGACGGGGAGATGCTGCCGATCGCCACGGGATGCGCCGACGGTCTCGTCTGCGGCTTCGCCCTGCGGAACTTCGCCGACCTCGGCGCCGTACTCGCCGAGATCGGACGAGTCGTGCGGCCTGGCGGGCGGATCTCGCTCCTCGAGGTCGACGAGCCGCGCTCGACCTTCCTCGCCCTCGGGCACCGCGTCTGGTTCCACGGGGTGGTCCCGCGTCTCGGCGCCCTGCTCTCCGACGGCCCCGCCTACCGCTACCTGCCGCGCTCGGTCGCCTACCTGCCGCCGCCCTCGGAGATGGCGGCGCTCGTCGCCGCGGCCGGCTTCGACGCGGTGACGCGGATCCCGCTCCACGGCGGGATCGCCCAGGTCATCGTGGCCACCCGCGCCGGCGGCCGGCCCCTCGCCCGGCGGCGGCCGTTACCGTCCGGCGGAGGATCATGAGCGCGCCGGCCCGCCTCACGTCCCCGAGTGGCGGCGAGATCGACGCCAGCGCCCTCGCCTGGCGCGCGGCGCCCGTCGACCCCGAGGTCGTCGAGCGAGCGCGGCACCACGCTTTCCGCGCCGGGCGCCTCGTCGAGCGCGACGGCGCCGCAGTGCTCTCCTGGGGCGAAGCGGCCCGCCTCGAGTTCCGCCTCGGCGTCGGCGAGCCCGGAGCGGGCCGCCTCGCCCACGAGCTCCTCGCCGCCATCCCGGGGCGGTCCGAGGACGGAGCCAACTTCCCCGGAGCCCTCGCCCTCGGTGCCCTGCCGTTCGACGCGGGGATGGCGAGCTCGCTCGTCATCCCCCGCCTCGCCGTCGTCGTCGACGCTGACGACGCCGTCGTCGTCGCCATCGGGCCGAGGCTGCAGGTCGCCCGCCCCGGCGAGCAGCTCGGGCTCGTCTTGGACCTGCCCGACGACGATGGCGAGCCGGGCCCGGACCGCTTCCGGGTCGACTCGGCCCGCCCGCACGAGGAGTTCTGCGCCGCCGTTGCCGCCGCGCGTGACGCCATCCGCGCGGGCGAGCTCGACAAGGTCGTCCTCGTCCGCGAGGTCGTCATCGCCGCCAACCGGTGCTTCCGGCGGCACGACCTCCTGGAGCGCATCCGGGCTCTCCACCCGACGTGCGCCGCCTTCGCGATCGACGGATTCGTCGGAGCGAGCCCGGAGCTTCTCGTGCGGCGCCGGGGCGAAAGGATCTCGTCCCGCCCGCTCGCCGGCACCGTCGCCCGCAGCGGCGACCGGCGCGAGGACGCCCGCCTCGCCACCGGGCTGCTCGCCTCGCCGAAGGACCGGCTCGAGCACCGCTACGTCGTCGAGGCGATCGTCGCCACCCTCGTCCGTCACGCCGACGACGTCGCAGTCCCCGACACCCCCGAGCTCCTGGAACTGCGCAACGTCACCCACCTCGCAACACTGGTGACCGCGACGCTGCGCGCCGAGCAACCTGCGGCACGGCTCCCGAGCGCGCTCGAGCTCGCCGTCGAGCTCCACCCGACACCCGCCGTCGGGGGTACACCGCGCGACGCCGCACTCGAGTACCTGCGGAAGAACGAGGAGCTCGACCGCGACCGCTTCGCCGGCCCGGTCGGCTGGGTCGACGCCTCGGGTGACGGCGAGTGGTGGATCGGCATCCGCAGCGCCTTCGTCGACGGCAAGACGGCGCGGCTCCTGGTCGGGGTCGGCATCGTCGACGGGTCCGACCCCGCGGCAGAGCTCGCCGAGACCCAGCTGAAGCTCCAGGCACTGCTCGCCGCCTTCGTCCGCCCCTGAGATGACACCCCGGATGCGGTGATGCGACCGTGACGGAGCGTTACGTGCACGGCTACCACGCCCGCGAGGACGACCGCCTCCTTGACCAGGCGGAGACGCTCGTCGAGCTGCTCCATCACGACACGGCGTACCCGGCGGGGTCGACGGTGCTCGAAGTCGGCTGCGGCGTCGGCGACCAGACGGTCACGCTCGCGGCCCGGAGCCCCGGGGCGCGTTTCACCGCGGTCGACGTCGCCGCCGACTCGCTCGAGAAGGCCCGGCGACGTGTCGTGGCCGCGGGACTCGACAACGTCGAATTCGGCCAGGCCGACATCTTCTCGCTGCCGTTCGCCCCCGGGTCCTTCGATCACGTCTTCGTCTGCTTCGTCCTCGAGCACCTCGCCCGGCCGACCGAAGCCCTGCGCGTCCTCGGCGGCGTGCTGAGGCCGGGTGGGACGATCACGGTGATCGAGGGCGACCACGGGTCCGCTTACTTCCACCCCGACGACGACGCGGCCCGCCGGGCGATCGCCTGTCTCGTCGAGCTGCAACGACGAGCGGGCGGCAACGCCCTGATCGGCCGGGAGGTCTACCCGCTCCTCGTCGGGGCGGGCTTCGGCTCCGTCGCGGCCGGGCCCCGGGTGGTCTATGTCGACGCGAGCCGTGCCGGGCTGGTGGACGGCTTCACCAGGAGGACCTTCACGGCGATGATCGAGGGGGTGCGGGAAGCCGCGCTCGGGGCCCGCCTCATCGACGCCGCGACCTTCGACGCCGGTGTGCGCGCGCTCCACCGCACGACGGAGGCCGACGGCGTCTTCTGCTACACGTTCTTCAAGGGAGTCGGCACGAAGGGCCCGCTCTAAGGGTGCCCTCGCGCGCAACGGTCGGGCAACGGGGTCCCGTCCGGCGTGTTCGCAGAAGGATCCGGGAGTTCCGTCCCTTCCACGACGCGCCCCCGGTCGGTGGCGACCGGGCGGGAAGTCTCCGGCGTGCCGGGCTACGACGGGATCTGCGTCGTGAGGCAAAACGGGTGACCGGCGGGATCGAGTAGCACCCGGTAGTGCTCCGGGGCAGGTTGCACCGCCGCCAGACGCGCCCCCAGCCGCACCGCCTCCGCCTGTGCCAGTTCGAGGTCGTCGACGGCGAGGTCGAGGTGCATCTGCTTGGGAGGCGCACCCTCGGGCCACACCGGCGGCTCGTAGTCCGGGATGCCCACGGCCGACAGCCACCCGCGATCGGTCTTCACCGCGACGAAGGCGTCGCTCCGGAACGAGACCTCACCGCCAAGGAGTGCGGCCCAGAACTCGCCCAGCGCTCCGGGGTCTGCACAGTCGAGTGAGATCGAACCCAGTCGGGCCACGGCCATGCGCTCATGCTAAACGGGACGATCCGTCGTTCGGGCGCGCCGTGCCGGAACCGTCACGTCGTCGTCGCCTGAACCGCGAGAACGGCCTGCCAGTCGGTCGCGTGATGGCACGGATCACCCGGCTGCCGGCGAGGTCCTCGCCTCCCCTTGGCCACACGTGAATACTGGATTTTGTGACGCGGCGCTCGCGACCTGTGAGGTTGCTCACCGTCCTGGGCGGCGGCGTCGTTCTCGCGGCACTGGGCGCGCCGCTCGCACGGGCGGCGCCGGGAGTCCCGGTCGTCACCGGGACGGCGCGGATCCTCGGCGCGCCGGCCGGCTGGCACGAGCCGGCTTCTACGTGCAGGCCTGCCCTGCTGCGGAAGGGTTCCTCGTCGCCTGCCCCGGCGGTGCGACGGCGACACCGTCGGGTTCGCCCGCGACCAGGGCCGCGGTGGTGCACCACGTCATCGCCTCTGGCGGCCACGCGCGGCGCGCCTCCGCCGTCGTCCTGGGCTCGCACCGCAAGCCGGGCAGCTACTCGGTACGGCTCACCGGTCCCGGCACCTGGCAGGTCGGGCTGTACTACTACACGCGCTGGGGCCAGATCATCGACGGCGCGCCCGTGACGGTCACCCTCGGGCCCGGCGGCGTGGTCCGCCGGGATCTCACCGTGCACTATCGCGGGCCGGCCATGGGAGGCCTCGTGAAGCTGGAAGGGGCGCCCGCCGGTTTCTCGTCGAAGGCGCACCTCGGCATCCAGGCGTGCCCGGCCGCCGTGGCCCTCAGCATCGTCTGCCGCGGTGGTCGACAGGGCTATGAGGACATCTTCCCGGGACACGCCTACGCGCTCGTCCTCGCCCCGGGACGCTGGACAATCGCTGCCTACTACCGGTCCGACACCAACAGTCGTCTCGTCGTCGGCACGCCCCTCCGCCTCACCGCCGCCAAGGGCCACACCACGACGCAGAACCTCCCGATCAGGTTCCAGGGTCTCTAGGGGCGCGAACCGCGACCGGGATCACCGGTCGATCGGGCGGCAGCACGTCCGTTGGCTCCCGGTCGCACCGCCGGACCTGCGATGCTGCTCGTATGCACGCGCGGAATCGACGCGTCGAGCGGTTCGAGTTCGTGCCCGAGGATGCGGCGATGGTCGTCACCTGCATGACGCAGTTCGCCGCCGCCGGGCGTGGCTGGATCAACCTCCTGCCCGGGTTCGCCGACGACGAGGACGCGCCGACGATGCCGACCGGGCTATGGGCGATCTTCGGCGGCGGGAACCCGGTCGTCACGATGTGCTCGTGGGTCCCGGCCGCCAGGGACCGCCGCCGACCCGAGCACACGAGGCTCGGCATCACGCACAGCTGCGGCCGGCGCGCCGCCGAGCGGCTGCGCGCGCAGGACGTCGGCATCCCGGCGGGCTGGTTCGTCGAGCAGGACCACGTCCGGCGGGGACTCGTCCTGCGCGTCCCGCCCGCGGAGGCACCCGAGAAGGTCCTCGACTGGGCCCTGCGGGCCGGCAAGGCCCTTTCCAACCTGCGCACGACCGAGAGATGGCAGGCGGAGGTGCATTTCCCGACCGACTGAGCGCCGGGGCGCGGGGGACTTCCCGCCGGTCGGTGCCGGTTTCGAACCTCCCGGGCACGGCGAGCGTCTAGAGGTGGGCGAGCTACGCGTGACGGCAGGGAGGGGGAGGCTGTGGGACCGCAAACCGAGGGTCCTCGGTATCGGGTCGGGGCGGTCGTGACGGCGCTGCTCGCCGGGATGATGCTCTGCGCCGCCGGCCAAACCGCCGGCGCCACCGCCGACCGGTCCCGGGCGAACGCCCGGCCGGCCACCCTGGGAGCATTGTGCTCCTCGGTGAGCAACATGGACCGCCTCGTCGTCACCCGCACCGATTCGATCCCCCAGGACCATTTCGACTTCACCTTCCCCTCCCTCGTCACCGTGCGGAACGCCAGGGTCGTGCGCGCGGCGGCAAGGGCGCTCTGCGCCCTGCCAAAGATGCCTAAGAGCGGCCTCCATTGCCCGGCCGACTGGGGCATCACCTACCACCTCGCCCTCGCGGCCAAGGGCCACGACTTCCCGTCGGTCGACGTCGACGCGACTGGCTGCCAGGGGGTGCGGGGCCTCGGGCAGCTCCGCTGGGTGGCCCGCTCGCCTGAGTTCTGGAAGGTGCTCGGGACCGCGATGGGGCTCGCCAAGCCCGACGCCAGCACGTTCGCCGGGAGCCGGGTCGACGGCTGACTCGGGCGCGCCCGGGACCTAACCCCGCCCGCCGGCTGTGCCAGTTCCCGCGGGCGCGGCGGCCGGGCCGGGTCGGAGCTTCCGGGCGAGCTCGATCTCGTCGTGGATCTCGATGCCACCGAGGCCGATCAGGGGGATGCCGGGCTTGAGCAGGCGGGCCCGGTCGACCGCCCCGGGGTGCACGGCGACGATCCGGAATCCGCGCCGACCGTAGAAACGAAGCGCCGGCAGGTTGTCGTTCGTCGTGATGAGCCACACGCGCCCGCAGCTGCGTTGCCTGGCCAGCTCCACCAGTCGCTGCACCAGCGCGGAACCCACGCCTCGCGAGCCGACCAGGGCGTCGAGCGTCACGAGCTCCACCTCTCCGTCCAACTCCTGATAGGTCGCGAGCCCCAACCGCTCCCCGTCCGCCTCGGCGATCAGCCCCGGCAGGTCGGAGGCGTCGACGAAGGCGTCGCGACGGGCGATGAGGGTCGAGCCCCACCGCTCGGTCAGCACTCCCACCACCCAGGCCCTGTCGCCGTCGACGACCTCACGCACCGCCATGCCGAAAGCCTGCCGCACACGGCGGACGGCCGGCGGATGCCGCCCACCCGAACCGCGGGCATGATGGCGCGGTGGCACGCGAGCTCAAGTACGCGATCGACCTGCCCAACGTCGGGCCGTTCGCCGACCCGAAACTGCTCTGCCAGCTCGCCGTCGCCGCCGAGCAAGCCGGCTGGGACGGCTTCTTCCTCTGGGACCACCTGCTCTTCGCCGACGACTGGCCGGTGACTGACCCGTGGGTGACGCTCGCCGCCATCGCCGTCAGGACCGAGCGCATCCGCCTCGGGCTCTGCGTGGCCCTGCTGGCGCGGCAACTCCCTTGGGAGGTCGCCAAACGTGCCGTGGCGCTCGACCGGTTGTCCGACGGCCGTTTCACCCTCGGAGTCGGCCTGGGATCGCGCCTCGAGGAGTACACCGCCTTCGGGCAGTCGCCCGACGACCGATCGCGCGCCGAACGCCTCGACGAGGCGCTCGACATCGTCACCGCGGCCTGGACCGGCGAGGCCTTCACCCACGAGGGCAGGCACTTCCAGGTCGAGGCTCCCCCGATGACCCCTGTCCCGCTGCAGCGCCCGCGCATCCCGATCTGGGTCGGGGGGCGGTGGCCCAACCGTGCGCCTTTCCGCCGGGCGGCGCGCTTCGACGGCGTGTTCCCGATCCACGCCTCCTACCCCTCGGGCGAGACGATGCCGCCGAGCGAGCTGGCCGCCATCGTCGACTACGTCGCCGCCCACCGGGACGGCGCCTCGTTCGACGTCTCCCTCGAAGGGGCGACGGCTGCGGGCGCTGACGAGACCGGACGGATCGACGCCTACGCCGGGGCTGGGCTTACCTGGTGGGTCGAGGCGCTCGGCTGGTGGCGGGGTGACGTGTCGGACGCCCGGGCGCGCGTCGCGGCCGGTCCACCCCGCTGAGGTCCGACCCCCGGGAGGGTCCGCCTCCGGGTCGCGGTGCCGGCTCAGATGTTGGTCCAGCGGCGCTGACGCACCCGCGCCACCGGCGGCGGGCTGACGGGTGAGCTCCCCGGACCGCGGGTCGCGATGAGGGAGAATGGACCCGCAAAGGAGGATGGTGAGCGAGAATCCACAGGCGAACACCGTTTCGGCCCACCGCCTCGGCCCGGACGGCCCGTTGCTCGGGGCGATGGGACTCGGCTGCTGGGCGATCGGCGGCCCCGTGACCCGTGGCGACGGCCACACGATCGGTTGGGGCCCCGTCGACGACACCGAGTCGGTGCGCGCGATCCGCAAGGGCGCCGAACTCGGGGTGACCCTCTTCGACACCGCCAACGTCTACGGACGCGGCCATTCCGAGCAGCTCGTCGGGAGCACGCTGAAGGGCCACGACGAGATCCTCATCGCAACGAAGTTCGGCTTTAGCATGGGCGGGGATGGAGACGGCGACGTCGATGGCACCCGCGTGAAGCCCGCCGAGATCAGATCGGCGTGTCAGGCGTCGCTGCGGCGGCTCGGCCGCGACCACATCGACCTCTACCAGCTCCACGTCGGCGACGTTCCAGACGACACGGCCGACGAGGTCGTCGGCGAGCTCGAGGGACTGCAGCGCGAGGGGTTGCTCCGGCACTTCGGCTGGAGCAGCGACGTGCCCGCCCAGGCCGCCCGCTGGGCCGCGCGGGGCACGTGTTCGGCCGTGCAGATCGCCTGCAACGTCCTCGAGGACAAGCCGGACTTCTTCGCGCTATGCGAGAGGACGTCGATGACCGCCCTCATCCGCAGCCCTCTCGCCTCGGGGTTCCTGTCGGGCAAGTACGGCACCGACTCGCGCCTCCCCGCCGACGACTGGCGGGCCCAGGAGACGGCGCTCGGCTGGGGCGACATGTTCCGGCCGGACGGCAGCGCCGCGCCGAGGTGGCTCGCCAAGCTCGACGCGCTGCGCGGGATCCTCACCGACGGCGGCCGCAGCCTCGTGCAGGGGGCGCTCGGCTGGCTCTGGGCCCGCAGCCCGACCGCCGTGCCGATCCCCGGGTTCAAGACGGCGGCCCAGGTCGAGGAAAGCGTCGGCGCGATCCGCTTCGGCCCGTTGACGGCGGATCACCTCCGCCGCATCGACGAGGTGCTCGGGCGCTGACAACATCCCCGCAGAGAGGAAGGCGCTAACCGCGTGCGACGTGGCCCCGGACGGCGACGCGACGGCGAGTCCGCGTCCTCGGCGGTGATGCCGGGGACGGCCCTCATCGTCGGGCTCGACGTCGGCACGACGAGCGTCAAGGCGGTCGCCTTCCAGCCCGGTTCGGCGCGGCGGCACGTCGCCACCCGCCAGTACCCGACGGACGAGCCGGCGCCGGGGTGCCGCACGCAGGACCCGGAGGTGATCGTCGCCGCCGCTCTGGCGGCACTCGCCGAGTGCGTCGCGGCCGGGGACGGCGCTGCGGTCGCGGCCGTCTCGCTCTCGGCCGCGATGCACGGCCTGATGGCGCTCGACGCCGATCTCCGGCCGTTGACGCCGCTTGTCACGTGGGCCGACGCTCGGGCCGCCGACGAGGCACGCTCGCTCCGCGAGTCCGGCGACGCGGCCCAGCTCCACAACGTCACCGGGGTCCCCGTGCACCCGATGACGCCGCTTGCCAAGCTGATGTGGTTCGCCCGCCACCAGCCCGAGACCTGGGCCGCGGCACGCTGGTGGATCGGCCTCAAGGACTACCTCATCTACCGGCTCACCGGCACGCTCGCCACCGAGCTCTCGTCGGCCTCGGGGACGGGGCTCCTCGAAATGGCGACGCGCGCGTGGAGCCCGGGAGCGCTCGCGGTCTGCGGGGTGCCCGCCGAGCGGCTGCCGGAGATCCTCTCGCCCACCACCGTCCTCGAGCTCGCCCCGGCGGCGTCCGAGGAGGTAGGCCTGCCCGCCGGCACCCCGGTCGTCGTCGGCGCCGGCGACGGCCCGCTCGGCAATCTCGGCACGGGGGCGATCACGCCGGGAGTGGCCGGGCTGACGCTCGGCACGAGCGGCGCCCTCCGGCTCGCCTTCGACCGGCCCCGCCTCGGCGCTGGGAGGGCGCTCTACTGCTACGCGCTCACCGAATCGCTCTGGGTCTCCGGCGGGTCGATCAGCAACGGCGGCGGCGTGATCCCCTGGGCGGGACGCGCCCTCGCTCCCGACCTCGTCGCGGCGGGCGACGACCCGGACGCCGCCGTCCTCGAGCTGGCGGCGCAGGCCCCGCCGGGGGCCGACGGGCTGGCGATGGTGCCGTACCTCATCGCCGAACGGGCGCCGCTGTGGGACCCGGACCTGGCCGGCGCCTACCTCGGCCTGCGCGCTCACCACACCCGTGCCCATCTCGTGCGCGCCGCCGTCGAGGGGGTCTGCATGCAGCTTCGGTTCATCCTCGACCGCCTCGACGCGATGGTCTTCGTCGAGTCCGTGCGGGCGACCGGCGGCGCCTTCCGCTCACCGCTGTGGCGCGAGGCCGTGGCGGCCTCCCTCGACCGCCCGCTCTTCGTCGTCGACGACACGGCGGGTACCGCGCGCGGTGCCGCCGCCCTCGGTCTCCTCGCGACAGGGAGGGCCGCCTCGCTGGACGAGGCGCTAGCGCAGCTTCCGGGCGACGACACCGCCGCGCCCTCACCAGTCGGGGTGAGTCGCGATCTCGTCGCGACCTACGCGGCCCTGCGGCGTTCGCTCTCCCCGCTCATCGACGACCTGGGAACCGTCGCCGGCCTGCCCCGCCACAGCACAGCACGGTGAGGTTGAGGCCGCGGCGCGTCATCCTTCTCGGGCGCGCCCTTCTGGGGCCCACGCCAGGCTGGTCAGGGGGAGCTGCACGGGGACAGCGCACTTTGACGCCAACGGCGGGTCGTCGGCCGCGCGCATCTACGTGCCGGCGTCGAGTGGTATCGTGCCGCCGATTCGCGTCTACCTTGTCCCCTTCGAGCTGTCGGAACTCGAGTGTTGCGGACGTTCAAAGGAGGAACCGGCGCCGCCCAGTCGGCGTCAGATCATCATGCTGCCTCATTTCATGCCCATGTTGGCCGGCGCGTCGACCGGCGGTTTGCCTGTAGCACCCTGCAGCCTCAGTGCGCCAGGCGCAGTCCATCATGCGAGACCGACGCCGTCCCTCCGACCGGCCATCCGCGCATCGGGGCGTTTCTCGTGAGGCGGGAATTGTTGCCGCCGGCCCCAGTTCGTGCAGCGGGTGCGGTCTTGGCCGTCGTTGCCTTGAGCGCCGCCGGCACAACGGGCAACATCCAGGCACCGCTCAGTGTCGAGGCGCACTTCGCTACCTTGGCGTCCTACCGCGCCAACCCCGGGGACGTCACTGCCATTACTTACGATCCGGCGAGCGTGCCCGTGGGCGCTCGGATCCGCGTGACACAGTCGGCCAACAAATGGGGCGGCATGAACGTCCAGCTGGACCTGAAGGGCCTTCGGCACGACGCTGGCTACAGGGCCTACGTCAACGTCGGCCTGTGCACTGCAGACCCCGCGACGGCGGGACGGCACTTCGAGAACTTCCCACCCTCCGGTAGCTACCCGGCAAACGAGTTCTCGTTCAACCTTGCAACGAACAGCGCCGGCAGCGCCAGCGCGCTCACGCAGCGTTACTGGGGCATCGGCGAGCACCAACACGCGAACTCCATGGTCATCCTGCGCCGCGGTACAGGTCGCATTGCAGCGTGCGCGACCGTGCCGTTCAAGCGACTCAACCCGGAATGGTGAGCGGAGGCTCATCAGGTCTCTGACGCTGGCTCCCTACCACGGTCGCAGCCGCCAGTTGGAGATTGGGGACGTCGGCGCTCTGACACGCGCGGGCTGTTACTCCCGAGCCACGCGGGGCGGGCGTGAGGGCGTGGCAATGGTTTGCACCGTCATTGTTCTCTCGATGGCGCGAGCGCCAGGAGGTGAGACCTTCTCGGTCAGCCAGACCGGTCCGCAGCGCCTGCCCGGTAACCCTGGCGGCCGCCGACCGGCCAACGCGGCAACAACGCAGGGATTGATTGCCTGTCGGTCCACACCGCGTCCAGTTCCGGGTTCCGATACCATTCCCCGCGCGTTCGAACGTCTCCGTGGCTGAGATCGGTCGCGGTCGCTTCGACCTCGAACGGTCATACCGAAATCAACGAGTCCTGGGCGGATGCAGATGGTAGGGGATCGGGCGGAAGTTCATCGCGGTGTGCTGCTTGCCGAAGTCCCCTCCAGAGACGCTGACGATGAGATTTCCTAAGGAGGCCCCTATGAATCTACGGCGTTTGCCGTACGTCTTCGTTTTGGTGCTGCTCGGTGGCGCCTGGCTCCCGCTCTCGAGCGCCCAGGCAACGACGAGCCCAACCCCCGCGCCGCCTCTCATCCTCGTGGAACACGCCACCACGGGCCCGTTCGTCTTGGCCGCCAAGGTAGGCAGCCTGACTGCGGCGTGGGTCGACCCGGAGTTCGGCGTGAACGCGTGGGGAGCCGTGGCGAGTGACCCGACGAATGGTCCCCTCATCGCCGTGATCGATGGCTCCTACAACGTCTGGGCCAAGGAAGGCAGCCTCACCGCGCCGTGGGTGGAGGTATTCACAGGCGCCTGGACCGACTCCTATTACGTGGCCGTGGCGAGTGACCCGACGAATGGTCCCCTCATCGCCGTGATCGACAACAGTGGCAACGTGTGGGCCAAGGAGGGCAGCCTGACCGCGCCGTGGGTGGAGGAATACAGCGGGGGGTCTGGGGCCACGGCCCCCGTTTCGGTCTCCGTGGCGAGTGACCCGACCAATGGTCCCCTCATCGCGGTGTCGACGGCAGGCGGGGTCGTGTACGCGAAACTGGGCAGCCTGACCGCGCCGTGGGTGGAGGAATTTACCGGCGCCGAGGACGAGCTCTACACCCTATCCGTGGCAAGTGATCCGACAAATGGCCCCCTGATCAGCGTCTTGGCGGGTGGCAACGCGTACGCCAAGGAGGGCAGCCTCACCGCGCCGTGGGTGGAGGAATACGCCGGCGTCGTCGCCGCTGCGGTGGCGAGTGATCCAACGAACGGCCCCCTCATCTCGGTGATCGATGGCTCCTACAACGTCTGGGCCAAGGAAGGCAGCCTGACCTCGCCGACGTGGGTCGAGGAATACGCCAGCATCGAACACGAGGCCTACGCCCTGTCCGTGGCGAGCGACGCGACGAATGGTCCGCTCGTCGCCGTGGTGGACGGAAGTGACAATGCGTGGGCCAAGGAAGGCAGCCTGACCTCGCCGACGTGGGTAGAGGAATACACCAGCGCCGACGCGGTTGCCGTCGCCGGTTGACCTGAGTCTTGCAAGCGCCAGCGCCAACCGAGTATCGAGTCTCCTGATACTCGGTTGGCGCGCGGCTGCGCCATCGGGTTTGATTCCTCGCACCGACAACCGACCACCCGGGTATTCGGTCGGTCGTCGCGAATCGAACCCGGAATGGCTCTTGATCGGTTCTTTTCCCGCCAGCTGCCGCGGGTCGCCTGTCATCTGACCACCGCCCTCGCCGTCGGATCGGTGACGCCCCGATTGCTCTCGACACCCCTTCCGAGATGCGTAACAACGGAGATCGGTGACGTCGGCTCTCCGAGCCGAACCCCCGACGCCCAGCGATGCGCTTGATGCTCACAGGCCGACCAGCCCGGCGGAGCCCGCAGACCGTGTCGGCCCACCCCCGACCGGCACGAGCACCGCTGGCGCGCCGGAACGGTCAGGTCCTCGCGCGTCGCGCCTTGCCCGGCGAAAGGATCCTCCGCAGGCCCCACCCCGTGACGAGCGTGAACGCTTCGACGACGGTGAAGGTCGACATCTTCGAGGTTCCCGCGACGCGGTCGACGAAGTGGATCGGCACCTCGACGATGCCGGAGCCAGCCTGGCGGGTGAGGAAGGTCATCTCGATCTGGAAGCCGTAGCTGTCGGCACGCACCCGGTCGAGGTCGAGGCGCTCCAGCAGGCCCGCCGCGTAGACGCGGTACCCCGCCGTCGAGTCCTCGACGCCGAGCCCGAGGAGCACCTTGGCGTAGATGTTGCCAAACCGCGAGATGAGCCGGCGCAGTAGCGACCAGTTCGGGATGGAGCCGCCCGGGATGTAACGCGAGCCGATGACGAGTTCGACGCCACCGCCCAGGGCGGCGAGGAGCTGCGGCAGCTCCCCCGGATCGTGCGAGAAGTCCGAGTCCATCTCGACGAGCGCCTCGTAGCCGCGCGCGAGCCCCCAGCGGAAGCCGTCGCGGTAGGCGGGGCCGAGCCCGTTCTTCGCCACCCGTCGCAGCACCTCGATCGAGCCGAGGTCCGCCGCCGTCTTCTCGGCGAGCTCGGCGGTCCCGTCGGGGCTCGAGTCGTCGACGACGAGGATGGAGGCGTCGGGCACGGTCGCGCGCACCGCCCGCAGGATCGCCTCGATGTTCTCCCGCTCGTTGTACGTCGGGAGGACGACGAGGACGCGCACGGTTAGACCCTATCTTCGCCGCCCAGCCCGCAACGGGAGGGCGACGTGTCCGGCACGGTGGGCGGAGCAGGACGCCGTCGAGGGGGCCCCACGCGCCGCCGACCCGCGCCGGTCACCGTCTCCGGAGGCCGCGCGCCGCGGCCCTACTCCTCGGCCGCGACCTCGGCCGGAGGCGCCGGTGCGGATACCCGATTGGCGAGGAGCTCGCGAAGGGCGACCTGGATCGACCCCGCCAGCGGGACGGCGAGGATCGCGCCGGCGATGGCGCCGAAGGTCGCCCCCACGATGTCGCCGGTCTCGGCGCCGACCAGCACGGCGAGCAGCACCCACAGCGGCGACAGCTGGACCGAGCGCGAGACGATCAGCGGGTAGAGGACGTGGTTCTCGACCTGCTGGTAGACGAGGAAGACGACGATCGTCACGATCCCGGCCACCGTCGAGTGGAGGAAGGCCAGCCCGACCGTCGGCACCCCGGCGAGGAGCCCGCCCACCTGGGGCAGGAAATCGACGAGCCCGACCCACACTGCCAGCAGCGGCGCGAACGGCACGTGGGTCACCTCGAGGGCCACGAACACGACGATGCCGGCGATCACCGAGGTGGCGAGGTCGCCGATCATAAAGCCGGTCACCTCGCGGGACATCGCGTCGGTGATCCGGCGCAGGCGCGCGGCGTGCTCCTCGGTCATCACGCCGAGCACGGCTCCGTAGGTGCGGGGCCCCTCGAGCAGGACGAAAAAGGAGAGAAAAGCGATCGTGACAAGGCTGGCGAGCCCGGAGACCACCGTCTTGCCGACGGCGAAGGCCGGCTTGGACAGCTTGGCGATGGCGCTCTCGAGGTTGGGGACATTCCGGCGCACCCAGTTCTCGAGCCGGAGGCGGGCGACAAGGTGGCCGATCGTCCCCCTGCCGTGCTGGGCGTCACGCACGATCGACGGCAGGTCGTGGGCGAAGCGCGTCGCGGACGACACGAGCGGGTGGAAGAGCAGGTACCCGAAGACGAGCGCCACCACGACGATGACGCCGTAGACGACGAAGACGGCGCCCGTCCGCCTCATCCCCCGGTTGCACAGCATCCGCACGAACGGGTTGAGCAGCACGGCGATGAAGAGCGACACGGCGATGAGGAGGATCACCACCCGCAGCCGCCAGGCGAGCAGCGCCACGACGAGCACGGCGAGGCCCACCAGCAGCACGAAGACGGCCGACCGCACGACGAGCCACTCGGTCGCCCGCTCCCTCTCCGCCGCGGCCGCGTCCCGCGACCGCCCCGACCGCGTCCGCCCCACCGGCTCCGCCGGCCCGTCCATGGGCCCCAGTCAAGCCGACCGGAATCGCCGAACCGTGCATTTCCGGCGAGCCGCCGAACCCGACATTGACGGCCGACCTCACCGACGTGGAAGCATGGTCCGATGCCTGATGAGGTGAGGGCTGGTCCGCGCTCACGCTGGAAGGCGGTCGTCCCCGCCCCCCTGCGCCACGGGATCCTCATCTTCCTCGTCGTCCTCGTCGTCGAGTACCTCGTCGTGCCGGAGCTCGTCGGCGCGAGCAGGAACCTCCACTACCTCGAGCGGTTGAACGGCGGCTGGCTCGCCGCCGGCTTCGCCTTCGAGGCGGCGTCGCTTCTCGCCTACGCCCTCCTCACCTGGACCGTGCTGCCGCACGAACGCCCGGGGATCTCGCGGGTCCTCCGGATCGACCTGGCGACGACGGCGGTCGCCCACACCGTCCCTGGGGGGTCGGCCGCCTCGGCGGGCCTCGGCTACCGCCTGCTCACCTCGAACGGCGTCTCGGGCACCGACGCCGGCTTCACGATGGCGACCCAGGGGATCGGCTCGGCGGTCGTGCTCAACGTGATGCTCTGGCTCGCCCTCGTGATCTCGATCCCGCTCGCCGGGTTCCACACCAGCTACATCGTCGTCGCCCTGCTCGGCATGATCGCGCTCGCCTTCTTCGCCCTCCTCATCTACCTGCTCACCCGCGGCGAGGAGCCGGCGACGCGCCTCGTGCGGCGGGTCGGACGCGTGCTGCCCCGGGTCGACCCCGACCGCCTGGAGGCGACCTTCCGCCACCTCGGCGACTCCCTGCGCACCCTGGCGACGAGCACCGACCGGCGGCGCTCCGCCCTCGTCTGGGCGGCGACCAACTGGATGCTCGACGCCGCCGCCCTCTGGTCGTTCCTCGCCGCCCTCGGCCGCTATGTCAACCCGATCGAGCTGTTCGCCGCCTACGGCATCGCCAACGTGCTCGCCGCCATCCCGATCACCCCGGGGGGCCTCGGCTTCGTCGAGGCGTCGCTGCCACTCCTGCTCGCCAGCTTCGGCGTGACGAAGAACGTCGCCCTCCTCGGCGTGCTCGGCTGGCGGATCGTTAACTTCTGGCTGCCGATCCCCATCGGCGCCGGCTGCTACCTCTCGCTGAAGCTGCGCCGCGGGGAGGGTCTCCGGGCGAGCCGGCGGGCGCTCGCCGACCTCGCCATCCGCCTCCCCCCGCCGGAGCCACCGCGCTGAACCTCACCCGGGCCGCGCGCCCTCGTCGCGCGCGGCGTCGGGCGTGGGTCGCGCGCCCGGCTCGACACGGAAGGCGCACTCGACCCCGAGGGTCCGCTCGAGGAGCACCTGCTTGCGCCGGACGGTCCACAGCTCGAGCTCGGGTTCGGCCCTGACGGTGAGGACGAACGTGAGCCGGCGGTCCGGGCCAACCGGTTCGGCCCGGACCGCCTGCACGAGCCCGCGGTGGGAGGCGTCCAGGCCCTCGGCGAGCCGGAGGATCGCGGTCAGCGCCACGGCCCGGGCCCGGTCGCGCCTTTTCAGCTGGGCGAACGGCTCGAAGGTGGGCTTGGGGGTCCCGCGCACGTGGTAGCGGCCCATCGTCGTAAGGATCCGCACCTCCTGGGGCGAGAAGCCCCGCAGGCCGCCGTGCTCGATGAGGTAGGCGCTGTGGCGGTCGTGGTCCTGCCGGCTGATGTGCTCGCCGATGTCGTGGAGGAGCCCCCCGAACTCCAACAGTTCCCGCTCGTCCGGGCCGAGGGCGTGGAGCTCGGCTGTCGCGTCAAAGATCGCGAGGGCGAGGTCGGCCACCTGGCGGGCGTGCGGCTGGCGCCAGTTCGAGCGGCGGCACAGCGCCTTGACCGACCACCGCCGCAACTCCCCCGGGTCACCGGCCAGCTCGACGGGGGCGCGCGCCCCGAGGGCGTCGAGCACGATCCCCTCCCGCAGCGCCCAGTCGCTCACCGTCAGCTCGTCGAGGTGCGTCGCCTCCATCAGGTACTCGAGCACCGCCATCCCCGCCGGCAGGTGGTCGACGCGGCGCGGTTCGGCCCCCGGCAGCTTGGCGCGCTCGGCAGCAGCGGCCGAGTACAGCCGGTCGCGCAGCACCTCGAGCTCGGCCCGCCCGACGGTGAGCTGGTTGACCGTCTCGTGAACGACGCCGTCGCGGACCGCCGCCGCCATCCGGGCGAGAGCGACGAACGTCCCCGAGGAGCCGATCAGCTGCCGGGGCCCGAGCGCCAGGATCTCGCCGAGAACCGGCTCGATCGTCGCCGCGATCCGCCCGCGCAGCCTCCGCAGGTCCTTCTCGCTCGGCGGGTCGTTCTCCACGAGCTCGGCGGTCAACCGTCCCACGCCGAGGTGCACGCTCGTCGCGAAGGCGAGCTCGGTCCGGTCGCCGACCGAGAGTTCGAGGCTCCCGCCGCCGAGGTCGGCGGCGAGGGCCGGGCCCCGCTCGATTCGCACGCTCGAGCGGATCGCCCCGAAGATGAGCTCGGCCTCCCGCGTGCCGTCGACGACGGTGACCTTCACTCCCGTCTCGACCCGCACCCGGTCGACGAGCAGGCCCCCGTCGAGCGCCTCGCGGATCGCCGAGGTCCCGAGGGCGATGATCTCGTCGGCCCCGTTCGCCTCGGCGATCGCACGAAACCGGGCGATCACCTCGATCGCCTGGTCGGTCGCCCGGCGGCCGATCACTCGGTCGCGGGCGACGAGGTCGCCCAGACGGAGCATCTCCCGCTCCCGCACGAGGGGCACGAAGCTTCCGTCGGGGCGCGCCTCGACGACGATCATGTGGAACGAGTTGCTGCCGAGGTCGAGGGCGGCGATCCGCACCGGGGGGCTAGGCCGGGTTGTCCGGCTCGCGCCGGCGACGCGAGCGCTCCCGGGCGAGCTCCTCGAAACGCTTCTGGGCGCAGACGCCCAGTTTCGTCTCGATCCGGGTGTAGATCCCGTCGGCGCGCAGGTCCCACGAGGACTCGTCGTCGGCGAGGTCGAGGGCGAGGATGTCCTCGAGCCGCCCGCACAGCTCGGCGTCGGCGACGGGAACGATCTCCTCGATCCGGTGGTCGAGGTTGCGCTCCATCAGGTCCGCCGAGCCGATGAAGTACCTCGCCGGGTTGTCGGGGGCGTCCTCGGGCGCGCGCCGGTCGAGCTCGCTCGCGGCAAGAACCTCCGCCGTCGGCACACCGAAGCGGTAGATCCGGGAGTGCTCGAGAAAGCGGCCGACGATCGACTTCACCGTGATGTTCGCCGACAGCCCCGGGATCCCGGGACGCAAACAGCACAGCCCCCGGACCAGCAGCTCCTCCCGCACCCCGGCCTGGGAGGCCTCGTAGAGGGCGTCGATGACGGCGGGGTCGGTGAGGCCGTTCACCTTGATCGAGATCCGGCCCCGTTCGCCGAGGTCGCGCTGGCGGGCGATCTCGCGCAGCGCCCAGGGGCGGAACTGGGTCGGCGCCACGATGAGCTGGCGGGTCTCGATCGAGCGCGAAAACCCCGTCAGGTGGTTGAAAAGGGCGGTGAGGTCCTCGCCGAGCACCGGATTGGCGGTGAGCAGACCCAGGTCCTCGTAGATGCGGGCGGTGTCCGAGTTGTAGTTGCCGGTCCCAATGTGGCAGTAGCGGCGGATTCCGTCGGCTTCGCGGCGCACGACGAGCGCCGTCTTGGAGTGCGTCTTTAGTCCCACGACCCCGTAGACGACGTGGACGCCCGACTCCTCGAGCTGTCGCGCCCAGGCGATGTTGCGCTGCTCGTCAAAGCGAGCCTGCAGCTCGACGAGCACGGCGACCTGCTTGCCGGCCTCGGCGGCGGCGGCCAGGGCGGTGACGAAGGGCGTGTCCCCCGAGGTCCGGTACAGCGTCTGCTTGATGGCGAGCACGTTGGGGTCGGAGGCCGCCTGGGAAATGAACTCCTCGACCGAGGAGGCGAACGAGTCGTAGGGGTGGTGGACGAGGACGTCGCGCTCACGCAGCAGGGCGAAGATGTCGACCGGCATGCCGGCGTCGGTCATCACCACCGCCGGGGCGCGCGGCGAGAACGCCGGCATGGCGAGGTCGGGGCGGTCGAGCCCGGCGATCGACCAGAGCTGGCCGAGGTCGAGCGGCGCCTCCAGGCGGTAGACGTCGACCCCGCCGAGCTCGAGCTCCCGGCGCAGGAACTCGACGGTGTCGGGGGGCATCTCGGGCCCGACCTCGAGCCGCACGGCCCGGCCGAAGCGCCGCTGGCGCAGCTCGAACTCGACCGCGGCGAGCAGGTCCTCGTCCTCGCTGTCGTCGACGTCGGTGTCGGCGTTGCGGGTGACCCGGAAGGGGTGGCACGAGCCGATCCGCATCTCCGGGAACAAGTCGGCGAGGTTCGCCGCGATCACCTGCTCGAGGGGCACGAAGCGCGCCTCGTCGACGGAGACGAAGCGCGGCAGCGACGGCGGCACCTTGACCCGGGCGAAGCGTCCCTCGCCGGAGACCGGGTCCTCGACCGAGACCGCGAGGTTGAGCGAGAGGTTCGAGATGTACGGGAAGGGGTGCCCCGGGTCGACGGCCAAAGGGGTGAGGACCGGGAACATGTCGGTCTCGAACTGGCGCCGCAGGCGGAGCTGATCGGCCCGTTCGAGCGTGGCCCACTCGACGATCCCGACACCGGCGGCGGCCAGTCCCGGGCGGACCGTCTCGTTGAAGATCCGGGCCTCGTACTCAACGAGCGCCGTCACCTTCTCCCGGACCGCGGCGAGGATCTCGAGGACGCTCCGGCCGTCGGCCGAGCGGCTGCGGCGGCCGGCGTCGAGCCGGTTCTTCAGTCCGGCCACGCGCACCTGGAAGTACTCGTCGAGCCCGGTCGAGAAGATCGCCAGGAACTTCGACCGCTCGAGCAGTGGCAGCGAGGAGTCGTCGGCGAGCTCGAGGACCCGGCGGGCGAAGTCGAGCCACGACAGCTCCCGGTTCAAGTAACGCGCCGGCCCGAAGCTCTCCCGGTCGACGGGAGCGGCAAGGGGGGCCGGCTGCCGCCTGGCGTCCTCGATGAGCGGCTCGGTTGCCATCTCCCCAGGTTACCTGGCCTTGTGCGCCCCCTTCCTTCAACTACCGTACGAGGCGTGACGCTCGCCGCCCCCCGGCGCCGCACCAAGCCCCGCCGGAGGACCGAGGCGGGACTCCTCGCCGTCGCCGCCCTCGTCGTGCTGTCGGCGACCCTCTTGGAGTCGCTCGCCGCGACGAACGCCCTCCCGGACCACGTCGTCTTGTTCATCGCCGCCCTCGTCGGGATCGGCCTGGGCATGCAGGTGGTGAACCGCTGGCTCGTGCCGCACGCCGACCCCGTGATCGTGCCGGTGGTGCTGTTCCTCGACGGCCTCGGTTACGTGATGATCGAGCGGGGCGACCCGACGCGGGCGGGCCAGCAGCTCGCCTGGACGGTCGTGGGACTGCTGCTCTACACGCTCGTGCTCGTCGTCGTGAGGCGCAGCCGCGACCTCGAACGCTACCGCTACCTCCTCGCCGGGTTCGCCTTCCTGCTCCTCGTCTCGCCGCTCATGCCCGGCATCGGCGAGGAAATCAACGGGGCGCGCCTGTGGGTGCATATCTCCTCGGTCGAGTTCCAGCCGGTCGAGGTCGCGAAGCTCCTCCTCGTGATCTTCTTCGCCTCGTACTTCGTCGACAAGCGGGAGCTGCTCACCGTCTCGACGCAGCGTGTCGGCAACCGCCTGCTGCCGGACCCGCGGGCCTTCGGGCCGATCCTCGTCGCCGGGACGATGGCGCTCCTCATCATCCTCGCCGAGCACGACATCGGGTTCTCCCTGCTTTTGTTCCTCGTCTTCCTCCTGATGCTCTGGATGACGACGGGGCGGTGGACCTACGTCGCGATCGGACTCGTCGTCTTCGTGGCGGCGACCTTCGTCGCCAGCCACCTGCTCGTGCAGGTGAACAGCCGCATCGCGGACTGGCTCAACCCCTGGGCGCACGCCACCGGGACCGGCTTCCAGCCGATCCAGGGCGAACTCGCCTTCGGGCGTGGGGGGGTCTGGGGCACGGGAATCGGCTTCGGGGTCGCGGCCCGCGTGCTGCCGGTGTCGTCGAGCGACTTCATCTTCGCCGTGATCGGCGAGGAGCTCGGCCTCGTCGGGGCGGCGGCCGTCGTCTGCTGCTACGCCATCTTCGTCGGCGCGGGGCTGCGCGCGGCGCGCCGGGCGCGGTCGGAGTTCGCCCGTCTCATCGCCGCCGGGCTGACCGTCGCCCTCGGCCTGCAGGCCTACCTGATCATGGCGGGGAACACGCGCCTGTTGCCCCTGACGGGCGTGACACTCCCCTTCGTCTCCTACGGCGGGTCCTCGCTCGTCGCCAACTGGGCGCTCGTCGCCCTCGTGATGCGGATCTCCAACGAGGGGAATCAGCCCGCGGCTCCGCCCCCTGTGCCGAGCTGGCCGAGCAGCGACGAGGCGACGACGACGGTCGCCTCCGGACCCTGACGCAGCGCCAGCGCGATCGCGTCGGAGGGCCGGCAGGCGACGACGAAGCTTCTCCCCGGGGCCGCGACGACGATCTCGGCGAAGTAGCCGCCCTCGGCGTAGCGGGTGACGCGGGCCGTGACGACCCGCCCGCCGAGCTGGGCGACCACGTCGATGAAGAGCTCGTGGGTGAGCGGCTTCGGGGTCGGGCGGCCGCGCAGCACGTAGGCGATCGCCGTTCCCTCGGCGAACCCGATCGGGATGGCGAGCCGCCGCTTCGGCGCGGCGACCTCCTCGAGGATGATGACCGGGTTCGGGTTCGGCAACGCCATCATCACCTCGAGGACGCGCACCTCCCCGTCGCCGCCGCCCGAGAGGGCCTGCCCGGCGGCAGCCGGCCCGGCCGCCTTGGCGGCTGCCTTGCGAGGTCGGGGGGTCTTCGCCGGCGCGGCCGGCCCGGCCGCCTTGGCGGCTGCCTTGCGGGGTCGGGGGGTCTTCGCGGGCGCGGCCGGCTCGGCCGGGGGGCGCGCTGCCTTGCGGGGTCCGGGGATGGCCGCGGACGGCCCAGCTGGGCTGGCGGTGGACTTGGCGGAACTGGGTGTCATCTCTGGCGGCTCCGATGCAGTTCGACGTTGAGTACCAGGCCCATCGCGATGAAAAAGGCGATGAGCGCCGAGCCCCCGTAGGAAACGAACGGGAGCGGGATCCCCGTGATCGGCATGATCCCCGTCGCCATCCCGATGTTCTCGAAGACCGAGACGACGAGGAAGGCCAGCACGCCGGCGCAGAGCAGACGCCCGAGTGAGTCCCGGGCGGTCTGGATGGCCCGCACGACACGCAGGGCGACGAGACCGTACAGCCCGACGAGGAGCGCCGAGCCGACGAAGCCGAGCTGCTCGCCGACGGCGGAGAAGATGAAGTCGGCGTACTGGATCGGCACGAAGCCGAGCTTCGTCTCGAGCCCGTTGAAAAGGCCCGTGCCGTTCAGCCCCCCGGCACCGATCGCCGTCTTGGACTGGATGACGTTGTAGTTGAGCGTCTGGCTCCCGCCCTGGTCCTGGTGCAGGAAGGCGGTCAGCCGGTCGAGCTGGTAGCGGCTGAGGACGTGGAGGGCGACAGCGCAGGCGAAGCCGGCGACCGCCAGCACGACCAGCGTCGCCAGGAAGCGCAGGCGAACCCCGCCGACGAAGAACATCACGAAGAGCACCCCGACGAGCAGGATCGCCGTACCGAGGTCCGGCTGCACGACGACGAGCAGCACCGGCAGCCCCGCCATGGCGACCAGCGTGGCGATGGAGCGGACGTTGAGGAGGCGTTCGTGGCGCGCGATGTACACGCCGACGGCGACGATGACGGCGAGCACGGCGAACTCCGACGGCTGGAACTGGAACCCAGCGAGCGAGATCCAGCGTTCCGCCCCGTTCTGGGAGTGCCCGATCACCCTCACGGCGAGAAGCGCGAGCACCACGGCGCCGTAGATGACATAGGCCCACTCCTCGAGCCGCCGGTAGTCGACGAGGGCGAAGAGGGCCATCGCCCCCGCCCCCACGACGTCGTAGGCGATCTGGCGCTTCAGGAAGTAGGTCGGCTCGAGGGGGTAGATCGAGCGCGAGGCGGAGTACACCATCACGACCCCGACAGCCGCCAGCACGGCGATCGAGCCCAGCAGCACGAAGTCGACGTGGCGCAGGATGGCGACGCGGGCGCTCTCCCCCCGGCGGCGCGCGACGCGCGCGCGTCGCTCCAGGGTGTCGACCGCCACGTCCCGAGAGGTTACCGGGGCCGTGGCGACAGCGGACCCAGGGAACCGGCGCTCGGGGCCCGCGTCGGCTACGGCCCGGGCGTGATGCCGAGGGCCGCGAACATCACCCCGACCGGCGGGGTGCGGCCGGTGAAGAGGACCACCTGGTGGGCCGCCTGGTGCACGAGCATGCCGAGGCCGTTGCGCACGCGGGCCCCCTGGGCGCCCGCCAGGGCGAGAAACTCCGTGACGGGGGGCGCGTAGACGACGTCGACGGCGAACTGCTCCGCGCCCAGGTGGTGGGTGACCGCCTCCCAGCCGCCATCGAAGCCGGTCGGGTCCCCGGCGAACCCGACCGAGGTCGCCTGGACGACGAGCGCGGCCCCGGCGACGTCGCGGGGCCGTGCCACCCGTCCCGCCGGGCCGGCGAGCGCGGCGGCGGCCTCGGCGTGCGCCTCAGTCCGGTCGATGACGAGGACCTCGGCCGCCCCGGCGTCGGCCAGGGCGGCGACGATCGCCCGCGCCGTCGCACCGGCCCCCACCACGGCGCAGACCTGCCCGGCCGGGTTGAAGCGCCAGGTCGCGGCGAGGTCGTCGAGCAGACCCGGTCCGTCGGTCGTCTCGGCCCGCGTGCGGCCCCCCGAGAAGACGACGGTGTTCGCCGCGCCGATCCGCGCGACGGCCGCCGAGCGCTCGTCGCAGGCGGTCGCGGCGGCAACCTTGTGCGGCGTCGTCACCGAGAGCCCCCGCAGGCCCCGCGCCGCCGCCGACGACAGGGCGCGCCCCACGTCGCCGTCGTGCACGAGGAAGGCCTTGTAGCACCAGTCGAGTCCCAGGGCGGCGTAGGCCGCGTTGTGGATCACCGGCGAGAGCGAATGGGCGACGGGATCGCCGATGAGCCCGGCGGCGAGCGTCCGGCCGACGGGGACGGCACCCTCCAGCCCGATCACCGTCGCCGCTCCCGGTCGATGAAGGCCTGGAGGATCACCGCCGCGGCGCCGGCGTCGACGGGCGGGCGCCGCCTCCCAACGGGCCGGCGGGGACGCGGGCGGTCGGCGGGGCCCCTTCGGGCGGGGTCGGCCTCGCGCCGCCGGCGGGCGGCCTCGACCGTCGAGAGCCGCTCATCGACCGTCGCGACCGGGACGTCGAGCGTCGCGCGCAGCCGGGCCGCCTCGGAAGCCGCCTGTGCCGCCGCCGCGCCGACCCCCCCGTCGAGGCCAAGCGGCACGCCCACCACGACGAGAGTCGCGCCCACGTCGGCGACGAGGCGCGCGATCGCCGCGTGGTCAGCCGTCTCGTCGCCCGAGCGGGCGAGGACCGACCGCGGGACGGCGACCGTGCGCGCCGAGTCCGTGACCGCCACGCCGATGCGTGCCTCACCGAGGTCGAGACCGAGGCACGGCCCCGGCCCGCCGCTGGCGGGCGGATGCTCGGGGCCCTCGTTCAAGGAGTGCCGAGAAGTGTGCGCATCGTCGCCAGCGCCTCGTCGATGGCGCCCGAGTCTCGGCCGCCGGCCGTGGCGAGCTCCGGCGATCCCCCCCCGCCTCCGCCCACTGCGGCCGCCGCCGCCGAGGCGACCGGGCGGGCGTCGACGCCGCTCGACTTGGTCGTCGCGACGACGATGGCGACCCGCCCGTCGGCGGTCGTGCCGGCGAGCCCGACGGAGTCGACACCGGGCTCGCGCCGTACGGCGAGGGCGAGATCGCGCAGCGTCCCCGCGTCGACGCCGTCGCGCCGGGCGACGACACGGCCCGCCTCGGCTGCGGCGGCGAGCTCGTGTGCCTCGGCGGCGAGTGCCCGCGCCTGGAGACGCCGCAGCTCGTCGAGAAGCGCGCGCTCCCGCTCGACCAGGCGCTCGACCGCCTCGGCGAGCTCGTCGGGGGTCGTGTGCAGTGTCGCCGCCGCGACCGCCGCCACCGAGGTGAGCCGACGGATCTGGGCGTACGAGCCGGTGCCAGTGGTCGCCTCGATCCGCCGCGTGTTCGCCCCGATCGAGCTCTCCGAGACGATGCGGAACGGCCCGATCGTGCCGAGCGCCGGGACGTGGGTCCCGCCGCACAGCTCGGTCGACTCCGGCCCGGCCCGGACGACCCGGACCCGCTCGCCGTACTTCTCGCCGAAGAAGGCGATCGCGCCCGCCGCCTCGGCCTCGGCCCGCGAGGCCTCGTTGACCTCGACAGGCGAGTCGGTGAGGATCGCCGCCGAGACCAGGTCCTCGACGGTCGCGAGCTCGTCCGGCGTGACGGCGGCGAAGTGGCTGAAGTCGAACCGCAGCCGGTCGGGGGCGACGAGCGAGCCCTGCTGGCGCACGTGCTCGCCGAGGGTCGCCCGCAGCGCCCAGTGGAGAAGATGGGTCGCCGTGTGGTTGCGGCGGATCGACTCGCGCCGCGCCACGTCGATCGCCGCCGTGACCTCGGCCCCGGGGGCGACCTCCCCCGAGACGACGTAGCCGGTGTGGCAGGTCACCCCGTCGGCCGAGGTGGTGTCGAGGACCCGGAACTCGCCCGTCGCGGCCGTGATCGTCCCCGTGTCGCCGACCTGGCCGCCGGACTCGGCGTAGAAAGGAGTCCGGTCGAGGAAGACGTCGACGAGCTCGGCGCCCTCCGGCACCGTCTCGCCGTCGATGTTGGCAAACCCGGCGGCGTCGGGACGGGCCTCGACGCCGAGCACCCGGGCGGCGGCGGAGGTCTCCGTGTAGCCGAGGAAGACGGTCGGCCCGAAGGCCTCGAGGACGTCACGCACGCCCTCCCGCTTCGAGTCGGCCGCGGTGCTGCGCGCCTCGCGTCCCCGCTGGCGCTGCTCCTCCATCGCCGCCTCGAAACCGGCCCGGTCGACGGCGACGCCGCGGGCCCCGGCGACCTCGACGGTCAGGTCGATCGGGAAGCCGTACGTGTCGTGCAGCTTGAAAGCGGCGGCGCCACCGAGCACCTTTCCCCCCCGGCCGAGCTCGGAGTCGATGAGCTGCGACCCGGCGCGCAGCGTCCGGCGGAAGGCCTCCTCCTCGTGGCCGACGACCGTCCGCACGAGCGAGGCGTCCCGGACGAGCTTCGGGTAGGCGTCACCGAGCGTCGCGACGACGGCGTCCGTGAGGTCCGGCAGCACGATCTCGCCCACGCCCAGCTGGTGGGCCCGCAGCGCGGCGCGGCGCATGACGCGGCGCAGCACGTACCCCCGCCCTTCGTTCGAGGGGAAGACGCCGTCCGAGACGAGGAAGGTCGCCGCCCGGGCGTGGTCGGCGAGGATGCGCAACGCCACGTCGGTCGGCTCGTCCCGGCCGACCCTCGACCGGGTCAGCCGGGCCGCGGCCTCGACGACCGGGGACAACAGGTCGGTCTCGAAAAGCGAGTCGACGCCCTGGAGCAACGTGAGGATCCGCTCGAGCCCGGCCCCGGTGTCGATGTTCTTGTTCGGGAGCTCGGTGAGCATCCCGTCGGCGTCGCGCTCGAACTGCATGAAGACGAGGTTCCAGATCTCGCAGTAGCGCTCGGAGTCCCCCGCGGCTGGACCGCCCCCCGGGCCGAACTGGTCGCCGCGGTCGTAGTAGATCTCGGAGCACGGCCCGCACGGGCCGGTGTCGCCCATCTTCCAGAAGTTGTCCTCGCCCATCTTCTGGATCCGCTCGGCCGGCAGCTTCGCCGTCTCCTGCCAGATCCCGGCCGAGTCGTCGTCGGACTCGTGGATCGTGACCCACAGCCGGTCAGGGTCGAAACCGAAGACCTCGGTCACGAGCTCCCAGGCGAACGGGATCGCCTGCTCCTTGAAGTAGTCGCCGAAGCTGAAGTTGCCGAGCATCTCGAACAGCGTCTCGTGGCGCGTCGTCGTCCCGATGATGTCGATGTCGGACATACGGAAGCACGGCTGGACGGTCGTCGCCCGCGCGACCGGCGGCCGCTCCTCGCCCGTGAAGTACCGCTTGAACTGGACCATCCCGGCGATCGTGAACATGACCGAGGGGTCCACCGGCACGAGGCTCGCCGGCGGCAGGTCGGCGTGCCCCCGCTCGACGAAGAAGCGGGTGAAGCTCGCCCGCAGCTGGCCGCTCGTGATCGTCATCTCGTCACCGTGTCCGGTTCTCCTCAGGTCCCTCGTCCCCGGACGCGGCACCGTGCCGTCGGCCTCGCAGGGTCTCGAGCCGCCGGGCGATCCCGGCCTCGGCCCCGTGCTCGGATGGCTCGTAGTAGCGCCGCCCTATGAGCTCGGCCGGAAGGTAGTCGGCTTCGACCCAGCCGCGCGGGTCATCGTGAGGATACTCGTAGCCGACGCCGTGCCCGAGCGCCTCGGCGCCCGGGTAGTTCGAACCCCGCAGCCGCGCCGGCACGTCGCCGAGGGCGCCGCCCTCGACGTCGGACTGCGCCGCCCACAGCGCCGACGCCGAGCGGTTCGACTTCGGAGCCGTGGCGAGGTAGACGACCGCCTCGGCGAGATTGAGCGCCGCCTCGGGAAGGCCCACCCGGTCGAGAGCGGCCGCGGCTGCTTCGGCGACGACGAGGCCCAGCGGGTCGGCCATCCCCACGTCCTCGCTGGCGAGGATGACGAGCCGACGGGCGACGAACCGCGGGTCCTCGCCCGCGGCGAGCAGGCGGGCGAGCCAGTAGACCGCCGCGTCGGGGTCCGAGCCGCGTACCGACTTGATGAAAGCGCTGATGATGTCGTAGTGGGCGTCGCGCCCGTGGCGGATGGCGCGGGTTGTCCGCGCCGCCTCGACGTCGTCCCGCCCGATCACGACCTCGGCCTCTACCCGGGCGTGGGCGACGGCGAGGGCGATCTCGATCGTCGTCAACATCGCCCGGGCGTCGCCGTCGGCAAGGTCGCAGCACGCCTCGAGGGCGTCGTCGTCGATCCGCGCCTTTTCGGCCCCGACCGCCCGGCGGCCGAGGAGGCCGAGGTCCTCCCGGCCGATCGCCTCGAAGCGCCACAGTGTCGAGCGCGAGAGCAGCGGCGAGGTGAGCGAGAAGAACGGGTTCTCCGTGGTCGCCCCGATGAGTACGACGAGGCCCTCCTCCACCCCTGGGAGCAAGGCGTCCTGCTGGGAGCGGGAGAAGCGGTGGATCTCGTCGAGGAAAAGGATCGTCCCCCGCCCGCTGGTCCCCAGCTCTCGCCGGGCCGCCTCGAGGATCTCGCGGATGTCCTTCACCCCCGCCGAGGTCGCTGAGAGCGCCACGAAGACCTTGGCCGACCTTGCCGCGACGATGCGGGCGAGCGTCGTCTTGCCCGAGCCCGCCGGGCCGAAGAAGACCGCCGAGGAGAGCCGGTCCGCCTCGATGAGGGCCCGCAGGGTGGCACCGGGCCCGACGAGGTGGCGCTGGCCGACGAACTCCTCGAGCGACCTGGGCCGCAGCCGGGTGGCGAGCGGCGCCGTGCGGGCGAGCTCCTCGGCGGCCGCGGCGTCGAAGAGGTCCTCACCGGGTCGCTGCGCCATGCGCGCCCCCTAGCCCGCCCCCGTGGCCCTGGGCGGCTTCGGGGGCTTGGCCGGCGAGGCGGCGACGATACGCACGCCGAGCTCGGCGAGGCGCTCCGGCCCGAGCGGCAGCGGCCCGCCGGTCATGGGGTCCGACCCGGACTGGGTCTTCGGGAAGGCGATCACCTCGCGGATGTTCTCCTCGCCGGCGAGGATGGCGACGAAGCGGTCGAGGCCGACGGCGAACCCGCCGTGCGGCGGCCCGCCGTAGCGGTAGGCGTCGAGGAGGAACCCGAAGCGGGACTCCGCGTCGGCCTCCGAGATGCCGAGGGCCGCGAAGATCCGCCGCTGCAGCTCGGGGCGGTGGATCCGGATCGATCCCGAGCCGAGCTCCCAGCCGTTGGCGACGAGGTCGTAGCTCTGCGCCCGCACGCTGAACGGGTCCGAGTCGAGTCGGTCGAGGTCCTCGAGGTACGGCATCGTGAAGGGGTGGTGGGCCGCCTGCGGGTTGCCCTTCTCGTCCACGCCGTCGAAAAGGGGGAAGTCGACGACCCAGCAGAACCGGAGCGGGCCCTTGACCCCCGCCGGGCGGCCGAGGTCGAGCCGCAGCTGGCCCAGTACCTCGCAGGCGCGGCGGTGCTCGTCGGCGACGATCAGCACGAGGTCGCCGGCGCGGGCCCCGGCCGCCCGGGCGATGCCGGCGAGCTCGGCCTCGGCGAGGTACTTGGCGGCGGGGCTGTCGAGGGTGACCGGGTCGCCGGCCGCCCGCATCCAGACGAGGCCCTTGGCGCCGAGGGACTTGGCGCGCTCGACGAGCTCGTCGAGGCGGGCGCGCGCCATCGTCGCCCCGCCCGGGACCACGACCGCCTTCACGACCGGCGCATCGAACGCCTTAAAGGAGCTCCCGGCGAGGACCGCCGAGAGGTCGACGAGCTCCATCCCGAAGCGCAGGTCCGGCTTGTCCGTGCCGTAGAGGTCGAGCGCCTCGGCCCAGGTCATCCGGGCGAACTCGCCGGGACGCTCGCCGGTGGCGGCCTCGGTCGCCTCGACCATCGCCTCGGTGACGAAGCCGAGGATCTCGTCCTGACCGACGAAGCTCGCCTCCACGTCGAGCTGGGTGAACTCGAACTGCCGGTCCGCCCGGAGGTCCTCGTCTCGCAGGCACCGCGCCAGCTGGTAGTAGCGGTCGAAGCCGCCAATCATCGTCAGCTGCTTGGCGATCTGGGGGCTCTGGGGGAGGGCGTAGAACAGGCCCTGCTGGAGGCGCGACGGCACCACGAACTCGCGCGCGCCCTCCGGCGTCGGCGTCCACAGCAGCGGCGTCTCGATCTCGACGAAGCCCTGCCGCTCCATCGAGCGCCGGATCGCCGAGTTGACGACCGAGCGCAGCCGCAGGTTCGCCTGCATCCGCTCGGTGCGCAGGTCGATGTAGCGGTAGCGCAGCCGGATCGGCTCATCGGTCTCGGCCCGCTCGTCGAGCGAGAACGGCACCGGCTCGCAGGTCGCCAGCGTCTCCACCGTGCAGTCGCCGAGCTCGATCTCGCCGGTCGCCAGCTGCAGGTTCGCCGTCCCCTCGGGGCGGATCCTCACCGTGCCCGTCACGCGCACGACGTACTCGGGCCGGATGGCGTGTGCCCGCTCGACGACGCACTGGACGATACCGGTGTGGTCGCGGACATCGAGGAAGGCGAGCAGCTCGCCGTGTTCGCGCCGGCGGGCCACCCAGCCGCAGACCGAGACCCGCGTGCCGGCGTCACCGGCACGCAGCACGCCGCAGTAGTGGGTGCGCATGCGGATTCCCTCCGGCGGCCCGTCATCGACGTTCATCCGATCCACCTTCCGATCGCGCCCTCGAGGGCGGCCGCCGCCACCGACTCCTGGCTCCCCGCCCCCTCGCCCCGCAGCACGCGCACGGTGACCGTCCCCGCCGCCTCCTCCTCGGCGCCGACGATCACGGCGAGGCGGGCGTGGCTCCTGTCAGCCTGGCGAAGTTGGGACTTCATCGACCGGTTGTCGAAGGCCCGGTCGGTCGCGACGCCCGACCGGCGCAGCCGCGCGGCGAGGTCGCGGGCCGCCGTCCCGCCGACGAGGTCGACGACGAAGACGTCGACCGCGCCGCCGTCCGCGCCCGGCGCCCCCTCGGCGTCGCGGGCGAGCAGCACCCGTTCGATCCCGCAGCCGAAGCCGATCCCGGGTGTGGGCTCGCCGCCGAGGGCGGCGACGAGCTTGTCGTAGCGGCCGCCGCCCAGCACGACGTCCTGGGCGGCCGAGAGGGCCGGCGCCACGAACTCGAAGGTCGTCCGGGTGTAGTAGTCGAAGCCTCGCACGAGGAACTCGTCGCGGGACCACTCAATGCCGACCGCGTCCAGCCCCGCCGTCACCCGGTCGAGGTGCGCCCGGCAGGCCTCGCAGAGCGCATCGCCGAGCCGCGGCGCCGCGGCGTGGAGCGCCACACAGGCCGGGTCCTTGCAGTCGAGCACCCGCAGCGGGTTCGCCTTCCAACGCCTGGCGTGCTCGTCGCAGAGCTCCGTCTCGACAGCGCCGAGGAAGTCCGCGAGCAGCGCGCGGTATCCCGGAAGGCAGGCGTCGTCGCCCATCGAGTTCACCCGGAGATGGACCCCCGTCAACCCGAGCGCGGCGAGGAAGTCAGCGCCGAGCGAGATCACCTCGACGTCGAGATCCGCGTCGGCGGAGCCGATCGCCTCCACGCCGAGCTGGTGGTGCTGGCGGTAGCGCCCCGCCTGGGGCCTTTCGTAGCGGAAGGCGGGCGTCGCGTACCAGACCTTCCAGGGTACGTGCGGGTGGTGCTGGATGAAGGCGCGCACGACCGACGCCGTTCCCTCGGGTCGCAACGCCAGCGTCCGGCCGCCTTTGTCCTCGAACTCGTACATCTCTTTCTGCACGATGTCGGTCGACGCGCCGGCGCCGCGCCGGAAGACCTGGGAATCCTCGAACATCGGCGAGACGAGGAGCCCGTAGCCGGCCGTGCGGGCGAGCCCGGCGAAGCGGGCGACGACGGCTGCGAAGCGCGCGCTCTCGGGCGGGAGGACGTCGCGCGTCCCGGTCGGCGCCTGAAAGGCGCTCACGGGTTGGGGACGCGGAAGGACTTGCCCTTGCCAGGCAGGAGGCGGAAGGCGTCGTAGACACCCTCGAGGCCCCGCAGCGAGGCGAGGACCGAGTCGAGGTGCGCGCTGTCGGCGAGCTCGCACTCAAAACGCATGCTCGTCACCCTATCCGGCGCGGTCTCGCCGGAAATTGCCACGATGCCGACGTGGTGCTCGGCGAGCACGCGGGCGACGTCGGCGAGCAGCTCCGAGCGGTCGAGCGCCTTCACCCCGATGCCCGCAATGTGCAGCCCCGCCTGGGCCGCGTCCCACTCGACCTCGACGAGCCGCTCGCGCTGCTCGCCGACGAGCGAGAGGGCGTTCACGCAGTCGGCGCGGTGGACCGAGACGCCGCGGCCCCGCGTGACAAAGCCGACGATCGGGTCGCCCGGCACGGGGGTGCAGCAGGTCGACAGCCGCAAGAGCACGTCGTCGAGCCCCTCGACGAACACGCCAGCCGAGATCGGCTCGCCGGCGGCGGAGCGGCGCGGCTGCAGCACCGTCGTCGGCAGCTGCTCGTCGCCCTCGCCGAGGATCTCGCGCCGCAGCCGCTGGGCGACGCTGCGCCCCGAGAGGTGGCCCTCACCGATGGCTGCGTAGAGCCCGTCGAGGTCGGCGTAGCCCAGCACGCTCGCCAGCCGCTCGAGCGCCGTCGAGTCGAACAGCCTCCGCACCGGGAGGCCCTCCCGGCGCAGCTCCTTGGTGAAGTCGTCACGGCCGTTGTCGATGGCGTCCTCGCGGCGCTCGCGGCTGAACCACTGGCGGATCTTGTTGCGCGCCCTCGGCGTGACGACGATCTTCAGCCAGTCGTTCGACGGCCCCGCCGTGGCGAACTTCGAGGTGATGATCTCGACGGTGTCGCCCGACTGGAGCTTCGTCTCGATCGGCACGAGCTTGTCGTTGACCCGCGCCCCGACGCAGCGGTGGCCGACGTCGGTGTGGATCGTGTAGGCGAAGTCGATCGGCGTCGCCCCCGTCGGCAAGGTGATGATCCTGCCCTTGGGGGTGAAGACGTAGACCTCGTCCTGTTCGAGGTCGAGCTTGAGGGTCTCGAGAAACTCGATCGGGTCGGGGGTCTCCCGCTCCCAGTCGACGATCCGCCGCAGCCACTGCACCTCGTCGGCCGACGAGGCCTCCCCGGGGTGGGCGGCGTTCTCCTTGTAGCCCCAGTGGGCGGCGATGCCGTGCTCGGCGCGCTGGTGCATCGCCATCGTGCGGATCTGCACTTCGAGGGGCTTGCCGCGCGGGCCGACGACGGTCGTGTGCAGCGACTGGTAGAGGTTGAACTTCGGCGAGTTGATGTAGTCCTTAAAGCGGCCCTGCACCGGGGGCCAAAGGGCGTGCACCGCTCCGAGCGCCTCCCAGCAGTCCTTCTCGGAGTCGACGATGACCCGGATCCCAACGAGATCGTTGATCTCCTCGAACTCCTTGCCGCGCACGACCATCTTCTCGTAGATGCTCCAGAGGTGCTTCGGCCGTCCCGTGACGATGGCCTCGACGCCGAGCGTCGCCAACCGGGTCTTCAGGATCTCGACGACCTGGGCCACCTCGAGCTCCCGGCTCGGCGCCCGGGTCGCCACCATCTGGGCGATCTCCTCGTAGCGCTTCGGGTGGAGGGTGAAGAACGAGAGGTCCTCGAGCTGCCACTTGATCTCCTGGATGCCGAGGCGGTGGGCCAGGGGGGCGTAGATGTCGAGGGTCTGCTGGGCGATCCGGCGCTGCTTCCACTCGGGCATCACGGCGAGCGTGCGCATGTTGTGGAGCCGGTCGGCGAGCTTGATGACGAGGACCCGCCAGTCGTTCGCCATCGCGACGAGCATCTTGCGCACCGTCGCCGCCTGCTGGGCCTCGCGCGAGGAGAACTTCAGCCGGTCGAGCTTGGTGACCCCGTCGACGATCTCGGCGACGACGGGGCCGAAGGCTGCCTCGATCTCCTCGACGGTGACCGGGGTGTCCTCGACCACGTCGTGGAGGAGCGCGGCGACGACGCTCGTCGCGTCGAGGCCGAGGTCGGCCACGATCTGGGCGACGGCGATCGAGTGGGTGACGTACGGCTCGCCCGACAGGCGGCGCTGGCCCTCGTGGGCGCGGCTCGCCATGGCGAAGCTGCGGCGCACGACCGCCGTGTCGGCGTCCGGGTGGCGCAGCGCCAACGTCGAGATCAACGGCTCGATCGAGCTGACGGGTTCCGGCTGCTCGTCGAACCCGACGAGCAGCATCGGCGTGGTGAGGTGCTCCCTATCGAGCGGGCTCACCGTGTCCATGACACAGGGTACCGTCGCCGACCAGGTCAGGGGGGCACGCCGCGGGGCCCGGAGGGCCCTTGCCGCGGCCGGCGATCCCCTCGTCAGCCCGGCGGGAGGGATGCCGTCGTCCCGGCGAGGACGGGCTCGGGCGCGGCGACTCCCCCGGTGATGTGGGCCTCCCCCGCGGCGAACCCGTCGAGCAGGTACGCCGAGACGAAGAGGTTCGCGGGGTACATGAGGTAGCCGAAGCGCGTCGCCGGCGCGAGCAGCGTCGCCAGCAGCATCGCCCACGCCGTGAATCGCACCACCTGGGCGGGGGTCCGCGGCGTAAAGCGGCGCAATCCGTAGGCGACGAGGGCGAGGGCGCAAAGGACGAGCACGGCGACGATGAGCTTGCGGTGGTCCGGGAAGGCGCGCACGAGGACTTCGCCCAGCAGTGGGCTCGCCGCCGGCGACTTCACCGCCGTCAGCCCCAGGGGGAACAGGATCACGTTCTCGACGAAGGCGGCCGGGCCCGTCAGGTAGCCGACGCCGATCACCGGAACAGCGACGCAGGCCGCCGCCCCGACGAATCGCCGGGGGGCGGGACGGTCGTCGGCGTCCCGCACGACGAGCAGCAGGAGGATGAGGACCGGCCAGGCGGTGAACTTCAGCGTCGCGGCGAAGCCGAGCACGAGGCCCGCCAGCACCGGTCGTCGTTTCGCCACCAGCACGAGGCCCGCCAGCAGGAGGGCGAGAACGGGCATGTCGTCGCCGCCGGTCACCATCGGTAGGGCGCCCGAGGGCAGGACGACGAGGAACTGGAGCACCCGCCCGCGCCGCCCCACCGTCGCACCCGGGGCGAGGAGGGCGATCGCCGCCACGACGAGGGTGAACCCCGCCAGCGTCGTACGGGCGTCGGCGAGCTCGGGCGGCCCCGTGACGGCGTTGGCGAGGCCGAAGGGGGCCATCCCCGGCAGGTACGGGTAGAACGAGTTGGCGTCGATCGACTTGGCGTCGCTGCGCGGCGAGACGCCGACCGTCGTCGGGTGGGCAAGGTAGGGGCTCTCGCCCCTGGCGAGCCGGTCGCCGGCCCGCTCGACGACGGCGACCTCGGACTGGGCGTTCGCCCCCGGGCGGGCGTCCGCCCGCCAGACGAGCTCGGCGATGAGCGGCGCCACGACGGCGCCGAGGATCACGGCTACGACGACGAGGCGGCGCGCCAGGCTGACCGCCGAGGCGCCGAGCGCCCCCCGGCGGGCGGCGACGGACACGACGGCGCAGACGAGCGTGGCGACCCCGTAGGTGACGCCGGCGATCTGGCCCCACTCGCGGTAGTCGGCGGCGATGGCGGCGGCGGCGGTCGCGGCGGCGAAGGCCGTGGCGCAGAAGTAAAGGAAGACGTCCTTCTCGACCGGGGCATACGACATCGCGCGCCGATACGCCGAGAGGACAGCGCTCCGCATCGGTGGGAATCGTACTCGTGGGACCCGCGGGCCCCGGCGGCACGACCGAGGGTCCGTTCGACTCAAGAGTGGCGGGACAGGCGGCCCTCGGCTCGGCGCGCGCCGGGTCACAGGCGGATCGCCCGACCGCCCCACCGAGGATGTCTAGCCCTTGTCGGTATCGAGTTCTCCCGCGAGACGCGTGAAGTGCCCCGGCTCCTGGCGGAGGACTGTCGGCCGGCTGCCTCCGCGATCCGCTCCTTGACGCAGGCGCAGGCGGCGGGGTTCCGCGGCAGTCAGCCCTGGCGCGCACCGTCCCGCCCCCGGAGACCGGGGGCGGGACTCGGCGCCACGAGCGGTCGGGCGGATCCGCTCAGCGGTTCGGTTGCGGCGTGTACCGCAGGTACTTCTTGACGGTCCGGAAGCCCTTGGGGAACTTCGCCTTGGCGTCCTCGTCCGACATCGCCGCGGCGACGATCACGTCGTCACCGTCGGTCCAGTTCACCGGCGTCGCGACCGAGTAGTCCGCGGTCAGCTGGAGCGAGTCGAGGACGCGCAGGATTTCCTGGAAGTTCCGGCCCGTCGAGGCCGGGTAGGTGATCATCAGCTTGACCTTCTTGTCAGGGCCGATGATGAAGACCGACCGCACCGTGAGGGTGTTGTCGGCGTTCGGGTGGATCATCCCGTAGAGGCTGGCGACCTTGCGTTCGGGGTCGCCGAGCAGCGGGTAGTTGAGGGCGTTCCCGGTGGCGTCCTTGATGTCGGCGCCCCAGTCCTTGTGCGAGGAGACCGGGTCGACCGAGACGCCGAGGACCTTCGTGTTGCGCCGATCAAACTCGCCCTTCAACCGGGCGACCTCGCCGAGCTCGGTCGTACACACCGGGGTGAAGTCCTTCGGGTGCGAAAAGAGGATCCCCCAGCCGTCGCCAAGGTAGTCGTAGAGGTCGATCTTCCCCTCAGTCGAGTCGGAAGTGAAGTTCGGAGCGGTGTCGCCTAGCTGCAGAGCCATCGTTTCTTCCTCGTCCAGTCCGGCGGCGCTCGACGAGCGCCGGCCTCCGTGTCGGTTGCTTGTGGCGGCGAGCCTAACGGCGCCTCCGGAGAACCTGACTAGTCCGGTCAACTCTCTGCGCCCGTCGGGTGCGGGGTGAAGCGGAGGTAGTCCTTCACGACCCGGATCTCCCCAAAGCGCGCCCGCGCCTCGTGGTCGGGCACCGCCGGGGCGACGATCACCTCGTCGCCCGGCCGCCAGTTCACCGGCGTCACGACGGGGTGCCTGGCGGCGAGCTGGAGCGAGTCGAGGACGCGCAGCAGCTCGGCGAATTCACGCCCGGTCGACGCCGGGTAGTTCATCATCAGCTCGACCCGCTTGTCCGGGCCGATCACGACGATTGCGCGGGTGCCCGCGGGGTCTGTGGCGAAGGGGTGGACCATCCCGTAGAGGCTGGCCACGACGCGGTCGGGGTCGGCGACGAGCGGGAAGTTGAGCGAGTGCCCGGTCGCCTCCTTGATGTCGTCCGCCCACTCGAGGTGCGATTCGACCGGGCCGACCGAGACGGCCACGACCTTGGTGTCGCGCCGCTCGAACTCGCCGACGAGGCGGGCCATCTCGCCGAGCTCGGTCGTGCTCACCGGGGTGAAGTCGGCCGGGTGCGAGATGAGGACGCCCCAGCTCCGGCCCAGGAAGTCGTGGAAGGCGATCCGCCCCTCGGTCGAGTCGGCGGTGAAATCGGGCGCGTAGTCACCGAGACGCACAGTCATGGTTTCTCCCCCTCGCGCTGGCGCGCGGCGCCCGGTTCGACTCCGGCGCCGGCTGGGTCAGACTAACGGCGCCCCGCGGACGCCGACCGCCTCAGTCGCCGTGCTGCTCCCCCGGCGGGGCGGCGGCGCGGGAGCGCCGGTGGTGGACGACGAGGGCCACGACGGCGGCCACGACTACGACGCCAATGATCAACGACGAGGCCCTGCCGCCCCAGGTCAGCACCTTCTGGTAGGACTTGCCGACGGCGTAGCCGGCGAGCGTGTAGGCGATCCCCCAGACGAGCCCGCCCAGGGCGTTGGCGGCGAGGAAGGTCCGGTAGCGCACCTCGGAGGCCCCGGCGACGCCGGGGACGAGGGCGCGGAAGACGGCGGCGAACCGGCCGACGAAGACGGCGTAGGCGCCGCGGCGCTGCAGGAATTCCCGGGTCCTCTCGACCCCGGGGTGACCGCGGAGCGGCCGGTGCGCCAGCAGGTACGGCCCGAACTTCCGGCCGACCTCGTAGCCGACGCTGTCGCCGACGATGGCGCAGACGACGACGAGGGTGCAGATCCACGACAGGCTGACGTGGTGCTCCGAGGCGAGCACGCCGCCCAGGACGACGGCCGTCTCGCCCGGGAGAACGAAGCCGACAAAAAGCGCCGCCTCGCCGAAACACAACGCCCCGACGAGCGCGTACGCCTCCCAGCCGCCGAGCCCGAGAAGCGGGCTGAGCAGCGTGTTCACGCCGTCGCGACCGTGGTCACGGGCGAAACTGTAGGCGGCGACCGGGTCCGCGGGCGCCTGCCCCGCCGGTCGGCCCCGGTCCTGCACCGCCCGGGTCGGGCCGGGCGGGGCGCTTCAGTGGGCCTTCACGCGGCGCGCGGCGAAGACGATCCCCTCGTCGGCGCGCCGGGTGAGCTTGAAGCCCGCCTTCTCGAACACAGCGATCATGTTGGCGTTCTCGGTGGCCGTCTCCCCGCAGACCTCGTGGAGGCCCCACAGGCTCCCCCACTGGGGGGCCACTTCCAGGCAGTACTCGGTGAGCAGGTTGCCGAGCCCGCGGTGCTGCCAGGGATCGGCGATCAACACGGCGTACTCGGCCCGGTTCCGGGCGGCGTCGGCGGCGAGCCGGCCGACGCCGACGAGCTTGCTCGTGCCATCGGCGTTCTCGACCTCGGCGACGATGGCGAGCTCGCGGTCGTAGTCGGTGAAGCAGAAGCGCGAGGCGAACTCGTGGGTGTGGCGAACCATCGCGCTAAACCGCAGGGCGATCGTCTCGGCCGAGCACACGTCGAGCATCTCGTGCCATGCCGGCTCGTCCTCCGGCCGGATCGGCCGCAGCGTCACCTGCAGTCCGCCGGTCGTCGTCACCTCACGCGTGTACTCCTCGGGGTAGGGGCGGATGGCGAGGTGCGAGAACGGCGGCTCGCTGCGACCGATCAGCGACTGGTCGACGACGGCCCGAGCGTCGAGGGCGATCACCCCGTCCGCGCTGACGAGCAGCGGATTGATCTCGAACTCGCTGAGCTCGGGGTAGTCGGCGACGAGGTACGAGAAGCGCATCACGACCTCAAGCAGGGCGTCGAGGTTGACGGCCGGCCGTCCCCGGTGCCCGTCGAGCAGCGGCCAGATCCGCAGCGACTGCAGCATGTGCAGGGCGAGGCTCTCGTTGAGCGGTGGCAGCTCGAGCGCCTGGTCGCGCATCACCTCGGTCGCCACGCCGCCGGCGCCGAGCAGGATCACGGCGCCGAAGATCGGGTCCTTGCGGGCCCCGAGGACGAGCTCGTAGCCCGACTTGCGCACCATCTGCTGGACGGTGACCCCCTGGATCTCCGCCTCCGGGCGTTTCTTTTGCACCGTTGCCATGATCCGGTCGTAGGCCTTCCGCACGGCGTTGGCGTCGCCCAGCCCAATCTCGACCCCGCCGACGTCGGTCTTGTGCGTGATGTCGGGCGAACGGACCTTCAGCACGACCGGGAAGCCGATCTGCTCGGCGACCGCCACGGCATCGTCAACCGACAGCGCCGGGAGGGGCCTCGTGAACGGGATCTCGTAGGCGTCGAGCAGGGCCTTGGAGGAGGTCTCCGACAGCACCCCGGTCCCCTCGGCGAGCACGGCGGTCATCAGGTCCTTGGCGCGCTGGCGGTCGACGGAGAAACCGACCGGGAGGCTGCGCGGCGTCTCGTGGAGGATCTCGAGGTTGCGCCCGTAGGAGACGAGGTCCATGAGCGCCCCGATCGCCTGCTCCGGGTAGGAGTAAGCGGCCACGCCTCCCGCGCTCAGGCGCTGCAGCCCCTCGTTCACGGTGAGCCCTCCCATCCAGGCGGCGAGCACGGGCTTCGATGAGCCCCGCCGCGCCGCCAGCACGGCGTCGGCCGTCGCCGTGGCGTCGGTCATCGCCTGCGGGGTGAGGATCGTCAGCACGGCGTCGACCTGCTCGTCCGCGAGCACGGCCTTCACCGCCTCGCCGTAACGCTTCGGCGGCGCGTCGCCGAGCACGTCGACCGGGTTGCCGTGCGACCACGCCGGCGGCAGCGCCTCGTCGAGCACCTTGATCGTGGCCGGCTCGAGCTCGGCGAGCTCGCCGTCCCGGGCGATGAGGGCATCGGCCGCCATCACCCCGGGGCCGCCGGCGTTCGTCACGACCGCCAGACGAGCGCGGTAGATCGGGCGCTCCTTGGCGAGCAGCTCGGCCGTGGCGAAGACCTCCTCGATCCGTCCGACCCGCACTGCCCCGGCGCGGCGCAGGGCGGCGTCGTAGACGGAGTCCTCGCCCATCATCGCCCCGGTGTGCGACACGGCGGCCTGGGCCGAGGCGGCGAAGCGCCCCGCCTTGTAAACGATGATCGGCTTCGTGCGGGAAAACGCCCGCGCCGCCGACATGAACTTGCGCGGCTGGGTCACCGCCTCGATGTAAAGGAAGATCGCCCGAGTGTGGGCGTCCTGGGCGAGGTAGTCGATCAGGTCGCCGAGGTCGACGTCAACCATGTTGCCGACGGAGACGACCTGCGAGAAGCCGATCTTCTGGGCGGCCGCCCAGTCGATGACCGAGGTGGCGAGCGCCCCGGACTGCGAGACGAAGGCGATGTGGCCGTCGATCGGCATCGTCTTGGCGAAGCTGGCGTTGAGCCCGAGGCGCGGCACGATCAGCCCGAGGCAGTTCGGGCCGAGCATCCGCATCCCGTCGTGACACCCCAGCTCCTCCCGGACGAGCCGCTCCAGTTCGGCCCCCTCGGCCCCGGCCTCCCGGAAGCCCGCCGACAGTACGGCGACGGCGGGCACCTCCCGCGCACCGCATCCGCGGATGACCTCGGGCACGGTGGCAGCGGGGGTGCAGACGATCGCCAGGTCCGGCCGCGCCGGGGTCTCGGCGATGCTCGGGTAGGCCTGGATGCCGCTCACGGACTCTCGACCGGGGTTGATCGGGTACACGACACCGTCGAAGCCGCCGTCCACCAGGTTGCGCAGGACGATATGTCCGAGCTGAGACGACTCGCGGCCGGCCCCGACCACAGCCACCCGGGTGGGGCTGAAAAGGTTCTTGAGGTTGTGGACGCTCATGAGCACAGGCTACGCCTGGTGTGGCAGGTGTGAACCAGAGCCCTTTGTCCCTCACCGCCAAGTGGCGGCCGTGGCTAGCGCGGCGCCAACGGCATCGTCGGGAGGACCGACCTCTTGTAGGTTTCGTTCACGACCCCGGCGAACGACGCGTACCACGCCGCCGCGGCCGTGGCGATCCCGACCCAGCCGCCCGCCTTGTCAAGACCGACGCTCGAATGGAACGCGCCGATCGTGAGCAGGACGAACGTCACCGTCAGCAACACAAAGACGGCGACCACGGCGCCGCTCACCCGCAGGCTCGCCACCGTCATGTAGGCGGTGAAGATCGTCCAGCCGAGGAGGAACACGCCGACGGCGACGGGCAGGTCGGCTGCGCTGATCCCGGGAGCGATGAAGCGCACGAAGACGTAGTAGGCGATCCAGAACGCCCCGAACGAGGTGAAGGCGACGGCGCCGAAGGTGTTCTTCCGGACGAACTCCCACATCCCGGCCAGCAGCTGGGCACCGCCGCCGTAGACGAGGGCGAGGGCGAGGGCCGCCTTGGCCCCCGGACCCCAGACGTTGGTGTTCCCGATGCTGAGGGCGAAGGTTGTCATGGCGAAGGCCGCCAGACCGAGCGGGGCCGGGTCGGCGACGCGCGGCCACGTCGAGGCGGTTCCCCCGCCGCCTACTGGGGCGCCCTGTGTCTCCCCGGGGTGCATGGTCATTGCTCTCCTCTTCTGTCGGTGATGGCTGGGTTCCGCCTGGGCGGCGGGACAGAACCTAGTCTGAGCGGCGGCCTTCGTCGCGGTTCGTCGCGCCCTTGCGGGAGGGCGGACGCGGGGCCCCTTGGTGCCCGCGATAATGGGCCGAAGCGGATCTCGCCGAGAATGGAGAAAGCACGATGGCAGAAGAGCTCCCGACGGAAGTGCCCGAGCAAGAGCAGGTCTCGGAGGCCGAGATCGCCGTCCACTGGCGGGAGGAGGAGTACTACTACCCGTCGCCGGCCTTCATCGCTCAGGCGAACGCCCCGGATGCCTCCATCCTCGACCGGTTCAGCGAGGACAAGTTCCCGGAGTGCTTCAAGGAGTACGCCGACCTGGTGACCTGGGACAAGCCGTGGGAGACGCTCCTCGACTCGTCGAATCCGCCCTTCTGGAAGTGGTTCGTCGGCGGCCGGCTGAACGCCAGCTTCAACTGCATCGACCGCCACCTGGATGAGTACGGCGACAAGGCGGCGATCATCTGGGTTCCCGAGCTCGAGACCGACGAGACCCAGTCGATCACGTACAAGGACCTCTACCGGCGGGTGAACGAGTTTGCCGCGTTGCTGCGCGACTTCGCCGGGCTGAAGGCCGGCGACCGGGTCACCTTCTACCTGCCGATGATCCCGGAGCTCCCGGTGTCGATGCTCGCCTGCGCCCGCCTCGGCGTCATCCACTCCGAGGTGTTCGGCGGGTTCTCCGGCGCCGCCTGCGGCGACCGCGTCGCCGACTCCGGCAGCCACGTCCTCGTCACCGTCGACGGCTACTACCGCAGCGGCGAGCTCGTCGACCACAAGGCCCGGGCCGACGAGGCCGTGGAGGCCGCCGCCAAGCTCGGCCAGACGGTCGACAAGGTGCTCGTTTGGCGGCGCCACGCCGGCCGGTACGCCTCGGGAAGCCCGATGGTCGCGGGCCGGGACTTCTTCGTCGACGAGATCATCGGCAAGTACCGCGGCCAGGAGGTCGAGCCGGTCTCGATGCCGGCCGAGGCGCCGCTCTTCCTCATGTACACGAGCGGCACGACCGGCCGGCCGAAGGGCTGCCAGCACTCGACCGGCGGCTACCTGACCTACGTCGCGGGGACGGCGAAGTACTACGAGGACATCCACCCCGACGACGTCTACTGGTGCACGGCCGACATCGGCTGGATCACCGGGCATTCCTACATCGTCTACGGACCACTGCTCCTCGGCACCACGACCGTCATCTACGAGGGCGTGCCCACCTACCCGGACGCCGGGCGCGCCTGGCGGATCGCCGAGAAGCTGGGCGTGAACATCTTCCACACCGCTCCCACGATGATCCGGATGCTGCGCAAGCTCGGACCGGACGAACCGGCGAAGTACGGCTACCACTTCAAGCACATGACGACGGTCGGCGAGCCGATCGAGCCCGAGGTGTGGCGCTGGTACCACGAGGTGATCGGCAAGGGAGAAGCCGTCATCGTCGACACGTGGTGGCAGACCGAGAACGGCGGGTTCTTAGGCAGCACGCTGCCGGCGGTGCACCCGATGAAGCCCGGCAGCTGCGGGCCGGCCGTGCTCGGCATCTACCCCGTCATCTACGACGAGGACGGCAAGGAGGTCCCCGCCGGCAGCGGCCGGGCGGGCAACATCTGCATCCGCAACCCGTGGCCGGGGCTCTGCCAGACGGTCTGGGGCCAGCCCGAGCGTTTCGTCGACATCTACTACAGGAAGTTCTGCAAGGACCGCACGAGCAAGGACTGGCACGACTGGCCCTACCTCGCCGGTGACGGGGCGGTCCAGGCCGCCGACGGCTACTTCCGGATCCTCGGCCGGGTTGACGACGTCATCAACGTCGCCGGTCACCGGCTCGGCACCAAGGAGATCGAGTCCGCTGCACTCACGGTGGACGAGGTCTCCGAGGCGGCGGCGGTCCCGGTCGTCGACGAAGTGCGCGGCCGGGCGGTGGAGATCTACGTCGCCCTGAAGCCCGGCATGGCCCCGAGCAAGGCGGTCGAGGACAAGGTAAAGGGGGCCATCGACCGCCTGATCGGCAAGATCGCGCGGCCCCGGAGCGTCTGGATCGTGCAAGACATGCCGAAAACCCGCTCCGGCAAGATCATGCGCCGGGTCATCGCGGCGATCTCCAACTTCGGCGACGTGGGCGACGTGAGCACGCTCGCCAACCCCGAGATCGTCGACGAGATCCGCCACCACGTCCAGAGCGAGAAGGTGAAGCGCGGCGACCAGCCGCGCGAGCTCACCCCCGAGGAGGCCGAGGAAATCAGGTCCTTCGGCCACGCCGAGTAGCGAGATCCGGCGCCCCTCGGTCGAAGGGGCGGCCGCCTGTCGGGAGCATCGGGCGGGCTCGGGCCGCGAGCCCCGCCCGCCCGGGAGCTCCTGGACAAACGCCTCCGCTCCCGTAGCACCAGGGACCGGGGCGGCCGCCCGGACCCACCGGGTCCCGCCCGGTGGTGCGAGACCTGCTAGGCGGGTGTTGATTTAGCCGATTGGGTCCTTACTGACACGACCGTAACCTGCGTGTTCGCATCTGGCATGGGTGCAAGAAGGGACTAATTGAGCAATCTCCTAGTTCGGCGGGACACCCGTCGCGCCGGACGGGACGCTCGCGTCGGCGGGTCCCGTGACCTGCTGGTGGATCTCAAGAATCCTCGTCGAATCGGCGCGGCGCTGCGCCTGGAACTCCTCGTGCGCCTTGGCCATGATCTCTGCCGTGATGTGGGGCTGTTTCGACAGGACTGGGTGGTGTTTGCGGCAAGCGTGGTAGGGAGTGCCCTCCACCTTGTGCATGCCGATCCTCCAGCAGTGCTCGTCGTGGCAGTTCACGTGCTTCCACCCCACGATGACGGCGCCGACGATCGTGAGCTCCCCGATGTCGGAACCCGTCCCCGACCAGAACCCGTAGTGGGGGCCGCTGCCGCCGATACCGAAGAACCAGTACAGCCAGTTGCCGATGGCGTGCAGAGTCGACATGAGGATGCTTCTCCTTCGGTTCTGTCCTTGACGACAGGCCCGGCGCTGGTGGCCGGTGCGGCGACCGTCGTCGCCCGTGTCCGCGCCCGATCCCTCGTGCGGGTACCCGACACGGAACGATTCTGCTCGGCACGGGCCGGTCGACGGGGGATGCCCGGCCGTCTGCCGTACCGGTGCCGCTGTCCGGGTCTCGCCCGCCCCGGGAACGGTCGCCCGAGGCGGCGGCTTGCGATCGCGCCGCCGTTAACGTGCACACCGCCCGGCGGCTCGGGGCGGGTGCCCAACAACACACCCGCCGCGGACCGCCGGCGAAGGAGACGATCCCGCCTCCTGCGGCGCACGTGACGGACGAGCAGACAGAAAAGTGAATGGAGCGACGATGCCCACCCGTGAAAGCGCCCCTCCCGGGGCGCCCTGCTGGATCGACCTGTGGACCTCCGACGTCGAGGGCAGCCGCAGGTTCTACGGCGAGCTCTTCGGCTGGGAGGCGGGCGAGCCGAGCCCCGAGTTCGGCGGCTACTTCATGTTCCTGCGCGACGGCGTCCCGGTCGCCGGCGGCATGGGCGACATGGGGGAGGCGCGCGCCGACGACACCTGGAAGACCTACCTCTGCGTCAGGGACCTCGCGCGGACCGTCGAGGCGGCTGCCGCGGCGGGCGCCCGGATCATCTCCCCCCCGACGGAGGTCGGCGACATGGGCAGCCAGGCGGTGCTGGTCGACCCGACCGGCACGACCTTCGGTGCCTGGCAGCCGGGCACCTTCCCCGGTTTCACGGTCCTCGGCGAGGTGGGCACCCCAGACTGGTTCGAGCTGCACACCAGGGACCACGCCGCCGCCGTCGCCTTCTATCGCGACGTCTTCGGCTGGGACACGGTCGAGATCCCCAACAACGACAGGTTCCGCTACACGATGATGCGCGATCCCCGGGGCGAGGGAGAGCTCGCCGGGATCTTCGACGCTTCTTCCTCGCTCCCCGAGGGGGCACCGCCCCACTGGTCGGTCTACTGGCGCGTCGACGACGCCGATGCCGTCGCCGCCCGGGCGAAGTCCCTCGGTGGCACGGTCGTCACGGGCCCGTCCGGCAGCCGCTACGGGCGCACCGCCACGTTGACCGACCCCGCCGGCGCCTACTTCCGATTGCGGGCGCTGAACGCCTAGCAAGGTCGGGCGCGGCGAACCCGCGCTTCGCGGCGCGTACCCTCTAGGCATGGGCCGCAAATTCACCAGGATCGTCCTCGCTTCGGTGCTCTGCGCCGAGATCGTCGTGCTGGCGCGCCGTCGAGGTTCCGTCTTCGCCGTCAACACGGTGGTGCGGTGCCGGGACGGGCACCTCTTCTCGACACTCTGGATCCCGGGGGGATCGCTGAAGTCGATCCGCCTCGGTTGGTGGAGGCTGCAGCGTTGTCCGGTCGGCAGGCACTGGAGCCTCGTCACCCCGGTCTGGGTCTCGAGGCTCTCCGAGGAGGAGAGGCAATTGGCCAGTCAGCACCGCGACGTGCGCATTCCCTGACCGCAATGCGCGGGGAGCTCGCCAGCGGTGACGCCAGCCCCCGGCTGCGGGCCGTCGGCGAGGCGAGTGCGCCTTGCGACTGCGCCGGCGGTGTCGCCTGCGAGAATCGCGCTCCATGGCACAGCTCATCGCCGTCCCGGCGCTCCTCGACGCCGCTGGGACGCCGCCGAAGCAGATCGCGGAGTACGTCGGGCTCGTGAACACCGGCACGGACGGGATCTCCCTCGCCGTCATGGAGAGCACGCCGGGATGGGCGGAGCCGGGGCAGATCGCCGAGTTCGACGAGTACTCGATTGTCCTCGAGGGCGAGCTCCTGGTCGAGACCCTCGGCGGCTCCTTCACCGTGCGCGCCGGGCAGGCGGTCCACTCCACGGCTGGCTAGTGGGTTCGCTACTCCACCCCGGCACCGGGGGGTGCCCGCTACGTGGCCGCCAGCCAGCCGGCCTTCTCACCCGGAAGGGTCCGTCGGGACCGAGAGGGTTAGCGGGGTCGACCAACAGCTCCCGGCGGCCGTCCGGGTTCCCGGCCGGTCGGATCAGCGACGGGCTTGGCACCCGGGACCCGGGTCACCGCCGGCGACGCCAGACGCCCCGGCAAGCCCGGTGGCGCGCCCGTTCGGCTCGGGTCCGTGCCGACGCCGTCACCTTCCGGGGCCGCTCAGCGGAGGCGGCGGAGGATACTCGGGCGGCGCGGTCGCGGCCGGCGGAGCCGACCAAACCAGGGGGACGGCGTTGCAGAGGCGCTCGTACTCCTTCGCGCGCAGCCACAACTGGTGCGCGGGCACGTGCACGTACCCCCCCGTCCGCCGCGCGCACGACCCCGCCAGCGACCCAGGGGCGAGCAACTTCGCGATCCTCGTCGGAACCCCGCTCCACCAGCTGCGTTCGAGAATGGCGACACCGCGGTCGGCAATGACGACGGCCGCCGGCCGGTCGATCAACCAGTAGATGACCAAGAGGATCACCACTCCGAGGACGCCGCCAGGCGGTATGACATTGAGGACCAGGACGAACAGCACCGAGACCGCGGCGGCGGCGAGCACGATGACGGTCGCTGTCTGGCGGGGATCGGGACCGACGACACCGATGCCAAAGGCGCGGACCGCCACGTCGGGGCCTAGGAGCTCCCGGCTCTTGCGCAGGCCCTTCGCCCGTGCTCGTGCCGTCATGGCCATCTGGACCGCCCTTCTGCGCGGAGAGAACCGACGCGGTCAGGCTACGCCCGCCGGCTCCCCCGCTTGGGCCGGCCACGCGCCGGGGCCCGGGCCCGACGCCCAGGGGCGACGCGGGCCGCGCCTTGGCGACCGGTCAACGCACCACCGACTTGGGGTCGGCCCGACTTCATGTCGTTCGCAGGCTTGTGCCAACATCTCAGGCACTGTCCGTTCCCCCGGTCTGAGAGGCAACGAGACCATGGCGCGTCGAGACGTCGAGACCCACCCCGTCGACGGGCGACGCGCCCGCGGGGAGCGGACCCGCCTCAGGGTCATCGAGGCGCTGCTCGATCTCGTGGACGAGGGCACGATGCGCCCCACCGCCCAGGAGGTGGCGACGCGTGCCGGGGTCGCTCTCCGCACCGTGTACCACCACTTCGAGGACGTCGAGGCCTTGCGCCGCCTCGCACTCGACCTCCAGATGCGCCGGCACGCCGAGATCCTCAAGCCCATCGACCCCGACAGGGACCTCTCTGGGCGCATCGGGGCCATCGTCAGCCAGTGCCGCCAACTCTTCGAGGCCCTCACCCCCATCCGGCGGGCGACGATGTTCGACGAGCAGAGCTCGCCCGAGATGGCCGAGGGCATCGCCTTCTGCACGCGGACGCGTCGGGACCACGTCATCGCGACCTTCGCCCCGGAACTTCAGCGTGCCGGCGGCGGGGCGCGCGTGCTGACGGACGCCGTCGATGTCGTCACGTCGTGGCCGACCTGGGAGTACCTGCGCGCCGCGCTCGACCGGTCCCCCGCCACGGCCGCCCGGGTGATGGTCGCCTCCCTCGAGTCCCTGCTCGTGGCACCGGCTCCCGGATCGGTGGCCCTCGACGGTCAGCGAGTTGGCACGGCGAAACGCCGGCCGGAACGCCAGACGCCCTGACCGGGCACCCCAGACCGCCGACTCGGGCCCGACCGGTGCCCGTCGAGATCCGCCGCGAGGATCTCTCCGACCCCGTGGCACGGGAGCTCATCGCCGCGCTGAACGCCGAAATCCGCCGCCGTTACCCGAACCCGCTCGACTGGCACTTCGATCTCACCACGGAGGACGTGGATCCCGGACGCGGAGCCTTCGTGGTGGCGACGGCGGGAAATGCGGACGTCGCCTGCGGCGCCGTCCGGCTGATCGGCGAGGGAATCGCCGAGCTGAAGCGGATGTTCGTGATCCCCGCCTTCCGCAAGCGGGGAATCGGCTCCGCAGTGCTCGCCTTCCTCGAATCCGAGGCGCGCGCCATCGGCGCCGCCCGGATCGTCCTCGAGACGGGGATCCGATCACCGGAGGGGCTCGCCCTGTACCGACGGGCGGGGTATGAGGAGATCGAGAAGTACGGTCCTTACGTCTATTCCGAGGTCAGCGTCTGCATGGGCAAGGACCTGGCTGCGGAATGATCCCCGGCCCAGGCGGGCGCCCGGTCCGGATGAGGGCAGGAACCTCCGACAGGGGACCGCCACCGGTCGGCGGCACGGCCTGTCGCAGGCAGGGCACGGGACCGGGACCGGCCGCTTGCCAGCCGGACGGAACCGGCCGCGTCACGACAGCGGTGTGGCCGCCGTCGCGGTCCTCGACGCGCGACGCATGGCCCAGATCGACGGGCAGGGCCGATGCAACTGTCGCCCTGCCGCGACAGGGCGGTGTGTCCGGGGAAGTGCCCGCCAAGCCTGATCCTCTGAACCGTCCGAGCGCGAGTGGAGCCGAACCCGCCGGACCAGGCTTGGTGCATCCGGCCGGGGCGGGAATCCCCCTATGCCGTCGACCGTGGCAAGCCGAGCGCGGATCGCAGCACGTCGGAGTCCGCGAGGAGGCGCTTGCCGTCCTTCTTGAGGGTCTCCCCCCACGAAAGCAAGCTGCGCGACGATTGGCTTCCGGCCTGCTTGAGAAGACCGACGATCGTCCGGTCCTCCACCACATACGTCGCGAGTTCCTTGCCGATCTTGCCGGTCGCGTGCAAGGCGGAGAGCTCGGTGTCCATCTTCTGGCACGCCACGATGAGGGGCGCGGCGATCTTGGCCACGCTCGAGGGGGTCGCCTTGGTGCCGAGTGCCTCGGCCCTGCCCACGAAGGTCTGCAGGGCGGCTTCCGCCGGTGCCACCGCGACGACGAACGACTTCTTGATCTTGGCGGTCGACGGTCCCTTCGAGGCGGGCTTGGAGACCTCCCAGAGGCGTTTCTTGCCGACCTTCGAGCAGACAAGCGTCTTCTTCCCGGCTTTGACCTTCGTGCCGAGTTTGGCTTTCGTACAGGATGCGCCCGGCTTGACGACAGCCCTGTGGGGACTTGACGGGGCCGTCGTCCCGCCTGCGGGGGCGGCAAGGACTGCGCCAGCGAGGAGCACGCCGGCGAGCAACGCGGCGGCACATCTCGCGATCTGAATTTGCGATCGTCGGTTTTCCACGGCGTGCTTCCTTCCCGGCCCGGCGGCCTTCCCCGTTGACGGGTATTTCTTACACCATTGCCGCGCGGCACACCCCGGCCACCCCCGACGGACGAGGAGACGCCCATCCGGTTCCCGGCGGTGCCGTCGACCCCGGTGATTCCGCGGGGTGGAATGACCCGGTGCGGGACTCCGTCCCCGCCCGGCGGTGTCCTACGATGACGCTTCGCCCGTCTCGTCAACTCCCGAGGTCCACCATGCGCACAGATGACCTGCAAGTCGTCGCCGATCTCGCGCGGCAGCTCCGCGTCGACACGATCCGCTGCTCGACCGCGGCCGGTTCGGGCCACCCGACCTCGTCGCTCTCGGCCGCCGACCTGCTCGCCGTGCTGGTCACGCGCCACCTCCGCTACGACTGGTCCGCCCCCCGGCGCCCCGAGAACGACCACCTGATCTTCTCGAAGGGCCACGCCTCGCCGCTTTTGTACTCGGTCTTCCGCGCCGTCGGGGTCATCGACGAGGAGGAGCTCGTCTCGACCTACCGCCGCCTCGGCGCCCGCCTGCAGGGCCACCCGACGCCGATGCTGCCCTGGGTCGACGTCGCCACCGGGTCGCTCGGGCTGGGCGTCGCCGCCGCCGTCGGGGTCGCCCTCGCCGGCAAGTTCCTCGACGAGCTGCCCTACCGGGTCTGGACGCTCTGCGGGGACAGCGAGCTGACCGAGGGCTCGGTCTGGGAGGCATTCGACAAGGCGGGCTACTACGAGCTCGACAACTTCACGGTGATCGTCGACGTCAACCGGCTCGGCCAGCGCGGGCCGACCGAGCTCGGCTGGAACCTCGACGCCTACGCGTCCCGCGTCACCGCCTTCGGCTGCCACCCGATCGAAGTCGACGGGCACGACCTGGCGGCGATCGACTCCGCCTTCGCGGAGGCGCAGGCGAGCCGGAAGCCATCGGTCATCCTCGCCCGGACGGTGAAGGGCAAGGGCGTTCCCGAGATCGAGGATAAGAACGGATGGCACGGCCTGGCGCTCCCCGCCGACCTCGCCGCGCGCGCGATCGCCGCCCTCGGCGGTCCGAGCTCGCTCGTCGTCACCTCGCCGCCGCCCGAGCACGGGACCCCGGCCGTGACGCCGAACCCCCACGCGCTGGTGGCGGTCCCCCGCTACGCCCTTGGCGAGAAGGTCGCGACACGCCGGGCCTGGGGCGACGCGCTCGTCGCCCTGGCGGCGCGCCCCGAGGTCGTCGTGCTCGACGCGGAGGTCGGCAACTCGACGAGCTCCGAGCTGTTCCTCGCCGCCGCCCCGGAGCGGTACTTCCAGGCGTTCATCGCCGAGCAGCTCATGTTCGCCGCGGCCTCCGGGTTCGCGGTGCGCGGCTACGTGCCCTTCGCTGCGACCTTCGGCGCCTTCGTGTCGCGTGGCTTCGACTTCCTGCGGATGTCAGGGATCTCGGAGGTCTCGATCCGCCTCGCCGGTTCGCACGCTGGAGTCGAGATCGGCCCCGACGGGCCCTCGCAGATGGCCCTCGAGGACCTCGCCGCGATGCGGGCGGTCTACGGCTCGACCGTCCTCTACCCCGCCGACGCGGCCTCGGCGGCGGCGCTCACCGTGGCGATGGCCGACCGGGCGGGCGTCTCATACCTCAGGACGACCCGTGGCGCCTACCCCGTCATCTACGGCCCCGACGAGGAGTTCCCGATCGGCGGTGCCAAGGTCCTGCGCGCCGGATCCGCCGACGCGGTGACGCTCGTCGGGGCGGGGATCACCGTCCACGAGAGCCTCGCCGCGGCCGAGCGCCTCGCCGCCGAGGGCATCGCCGCCCGTGTCGTCGACTGCTACTCGGTGAAGCCGATCGACTCGGCGACGCTCGTCGCCTCGTGTGAGGCGACCGCGGGACGGATCGTCGTGACCGAGGACCACTACCCCGCCGGCGGTCTCGGCGAGGCAGTACTCTCGGCCCTTGTCGGGGCCGGGGTCAGGCCGCACTTCTCGCACCTCGCGGTGCGCTCGCTCTCCCAGTCGGGAACGGCGGCCGAGCTCCTCGGTGCGGCGGGCATCTCGGCCACGCACATCGCCGCCGCGGCGCGCTCGCTTGTCGACGCCTGAGCCCCGACCCCTAAACCGCCGGACCTGCCGCCTCCGGGGCGGCCGCCCCGAACCCGTGTGGACGTGATCGCGCAACAAGGTCGCGTCGGTGCCAATCCCGTCCCTTCCACCATCATCGCCATCCCCGCCAATGCCGACAACTGGCAAACCGTTTGCAGCCGGGTGCGCGCCACGAGCGGATCGCGGGAACTCGAGAACTGAACGGTCGCCGGGCGTCGCCGCGTGCCGGTCCCGACCACACCGTTAGATTCGCCTGGTCGGAGGATCTGCATGGGGGACGCCAACATCCAATACATCGGGCTGCTGCGCGGCATCAACGTCGGGGGCCACACCGTGCGCATGGAGGGGCTGCGCTGCCTGTTCGGCGAGCTCGGGCTCGCCGAGGTGCGCTCGTACATCCAGAGCGGCAACGTGTTCTTCGCCTCGCCGTCGACCGACCGGTCGCGCCTCGCCGCGGACATCGAGGAGCACCTGCAGCGCAGCCTCGGCTACGAGGTCCCGGTCTTCCTGCGCACGGTCCCGGAGCTCGAGCGGGTGATCTCCCGCGACCCCTTCCGCGATGTCGTCGTCACCCCCGACGTCCGCCTCTGCGTCGCCTTCACCGCCGAGCCGCTGGCGCTTAAGGACCTGCCCGTCGTCTCGGCCAACCGGGACATGGAGATCATCAACGCCGCGACCTTCGAGGCCTTCGTCGTGTGGCGCCTGGTGGGCGGGAGGCCCCCCAACTTCCAGGGCTTCCTCGCCAAGACGCTGCAGACCCGAATCACGACCCGGTTCTTCCCGACGACGGCCAGGATCCTCGAGGCAGCGAGGGGTCGGTGAGTAGGACACACCCCCGACCGGGACGGTGCGCGATCATGACCCCGGATCACCACGGTCGCCGGGCGGCTCAATGACGTGCCCGGAACGGCCGAGTCCTGTGCCGCAACCGACCGCTTGGAGGCAATTGGAGGACCCGGTGTCGGCCCGGGCACAAGCCGATATGCGGCGGATCCCGGGAAAGCTCTGAGACTGAGGGAGGCGTACATGCAAGTCCTGGTCACCTGCGGTTCGAAGCGCGGCAGCACCGCGGAGCTTGCCCAGATGCTGGCCGACGGCCTGCGGGAAGAAGGTCTCTCCGTCGGCGTGTTCCGTCCCGATCAGGTCGAGCACCTCGACCATTTCGACGCCGTCGTCGTGGGCGGCGCCCTCTACGCCGGTCGCTGGCACAAGTCGGCGCGACGCTTCGTGCGGCGCCACGCGAAGGAGCTCCGGAGCCACCCGACGTACTTCTTCTCGAGCGGGCCTCTCGACGACTCTGCCACGAGCAAGGAGATCCCCCCGACCAAGGGGGTCAGGGCGCTAATGGAGCGGGTCGGTGCTCGGGGCCACGTGACCTTCGGGGGCCGGCTCTCGCCGGACGCCACCGGGTTCCCCGCCCGGGCGATGGCGAAGGAGCACGCCGGGGACTGGCGCGACCCGGCCCAGGTCCGGTCGTGGGCGAAGACCGTCGCCTCGCAACTGCGAGATGCCTGACCTGTGCCCACCTACCCCGTGACGTTTGACGTCGCGCGGCCCGAGAGGATGGGCCGGGCCCACGTCTTCCTGCGGATCCTGATCGTGATCCTCGCGTCCTGGATCGCCGGGTCCGGTGACGGGTTCGGGCTCATCTACCTCGGCCTGCCGGTCGTGGCGGCGATCCTTATCGCCCAGAAGGGCGAGCGGTACCTCCCGGAGTGCAGCGAGGGCATGACCAAGGCGCTCGCTTTCATCGTCGGCCTCCTCGCCTACATCGCACTCCTGACCGATGAGCTGCCGGGTGCCGGACACGGCGTCATCCGCTTCGAGATCGCACCGTCCGGATCTCCCACCGTCGGCTCGGCGCTCTGGCGCATCCTGAAGGCGATCCCCAGCGCGTTCGTGCTGGCGCTGCTCGGCGTCGTCAGCTGGTTCGTATGGGTCATCGCGACGATCTTCATCCTCATTGGCGAGCGATACCCCGAGGGGCTGTGGACGTTCCAGCGCGGCGTCGTCCGCTGGCAGGCTCGCCTGCTCGGCTACCTCGCCTCGCTCATCGAGTCGTACCCGCCCTTCTCCTTCGACACCGGGCCGGCCGGAACCACCTGAGCCGCGCGACACGACGCCGCCCGAATGACCTGGTGCGGTTCCGCGGGCATTGCCGTCGTCCCGCCTCCGGGACGGCTGGTTGTCGCGTCAGTAATGTGCCGATCAGGTCGTCTCGGCGCCGACGCGGCCGAGGGAAAGGGGGACGCCGATGTTCTGTCCTTCCTGCGGCACCGCGGCCGGCACCGGTGATCGCTTCTGCCAGACATGCGGCAAGCCGTTGCCCGCGGAAACCGCTCAACCGGTCGCCGATCAGTCGCCGGCGCCCGAAGAGCAAACCAAGGCCCCGCCGTACAACGCAACGCCATCGCCGACCGCACCCACCGCGGGCATCCCGACTCCTCCCCCTCCCGCCCAGACGTGGGGGGCAACGATTCCACCCGCGCCACCTCCACTTCCTCCCCAGCCGTGGGGTTCGGCCGTCCCGGCCGCTCCTCCCGCGCCGCCTCCGCCCTCCGGCGCCCCTCCTGCGTGGGGCACGCCTCCCGCCTGGGGAACTCCCCCCGCGTACGGTGCCCCTCCCGCCTGGGGCGCCTATCCCAGCCAGGCACCGGGCCTGCCACTCGCCCCGTTCGGGGCACCGCTCGCCCGGTGGTGGCCGCGCGTCGGCTCGATGCTGCTCGACATGCTCGTCCTCGGCATCCCCTTGGGCATCGTCGACCTCATCCTCAGCCGGACCCTCGGTACCGCGCACTACGTCATCGTGGGAATCCAGACCGAGACGGTCAAGTCCCTGCAAGGTTGGGGGCTCGCCGCGTTGTGGCTCGGGAACCTGGCGCTGAACGGCCTGTACTTCTCCGTCCTCAACGGCCTCGGCAGCGGTCAGACGGCGGGGAACCACGCCCCGGGGATCGCGGTACGCGACGTCGAAACGGGCGAAGCGATCGGGCTGGCGCGGGGCGTCCTGCGCTGGTTCATCCGGATTGTCCTCTACGCCGCGCTGGTACTCCCGGGACTGCTCAACGACCTCTTCCCGCTCTGGGACGCCAGGCACCAGTCCATCGCCGACAAGGCTGCCCGCTCTGTCGTCATCCGGCTGAACTGACGGTGGCTTCCGAGCGCCGCTGCCGGCGCTGCGGGGCGGTCCTGCGCGCGCAGGGCCTGTTCTGCACCAAGTGCGGCACGCGGCAGGACTCCGCCCCGCCCTGGGTGCGCACAACCGGACGCTACGCCGGGAACGGAAGCGCGCCGGGGTGGTACCGCGACCCGTTCGAGCGGCAGCCCTACCGCTACTGGGACGGCGAGATCTGGACCGAGCACGTCTACAACCGCACCTACGACCACGACGTCGTCACGATCGACCATACCGACGACGGCCGGCTGCCCGAGGGCGCTTGGCGCGCGTCGTTCGGCTCGCTCTCGCTCTCGCTTTTCGGGCTGGTCCTCGCCTTCGGGCTCTCGTTCGCCTTCATCCTCCCGTTCCTCCTGGCCGGCCATCCCGGCGGGTCGCTCGTCGAACTCCTCCTGTCGGAAGCGGGCCTGTGGACGGGTCTCCTCGGCACGTGCGCCGTCACGAGCCACCGCTACGGCACCGGCCGGGTGCGGGCCGACTTCCGCCTGCGGTTCCGCTGGGTCGACCTCGCCATCGCCCTCGGCGCGGCCCTCGCGGCCCGCTGTTTCGCCGCCTTCGCCCTCGTCCCATTCATCCACGTGCTCCGGTCGGCCGGGAACCCCGACAAGTCGCTCTACGACATCACGAACGTGGGGGCGCTCGGCTGGACCGTGCTCGTTCTGCTCACCTGCGTCGGCGCGCCGCTTTTCGAAGAGCTGTTCTTCCGGGGCCTCCTGCAGGGCCAGCTGGTCGGGCGGTTCGGAGTCTGGATCGGCATCGCCGCCACGGCGGTCATTTTCGGGGCGGTGCACATCGCCAACGACCCCGGCACCGCCGGGCTGCTGCTCGCCCTGAGCGTCGGGGCCGGCGGCATCGTGTTCGGCGTCGTGCGCCACCTCACGGGACGGCTCGGCTCGTCGATGGCAACGCACTCGCTCTTCAACGCCATCGCCGTCGTCACGCTCGCCGCGACGTCGATGCTCCGCTAGGGCACCGGGGTCTTACCGCGGTTGGACCAGGCGGAAGATGCCGCGGGCCACGTGCCGCCGAACCTCCAGTTCAAGTCGCTTGCGGAGGGGAGAGGAGGTCGCATCGGCGACCAGGACGGAGGACGCCGTGGAGACCCGTCCCAACCGAACCGCCGCGCCGGTGCCCGGCATCCCTGGGGCCAATGTTCCGGTGCAGACCCTGTCGACAGGGGACCTCAAGCCGAGATCGAGTGCTGTCCGCCCAAACCCTGTCGCCCGGTGCGCGGCGAAGTCGTGATCGGCGGGCCGCGCTGGCTCAGACGACGAGGACCGCCGCCCCCTCGACCCGGTCGGCAGCGAGGTCCGCCAGCGCCTGATCGGCGCGGGAGAGCGGATACGGCGTCGCGACGACCCGGATTCCCGCCGCGGCGGCAAGCGCGAGGAACTCCTCGCCGTCGGCGCGCGTGTTCGCCGTCACGCTGCGCAGGTTCTTCTCGTAGAAAAGCTCGGTCTCGTAGTCGATCGGCGGGATCGCGCTCAGATAGATCCCCGCCACGGCGAGCGTGCCCCCGCGCCCGAGCGCGGCCATCGCCACCGGGACGAGCTCGCCCGCCGGGGCGAAGAGGATCGCCGCGTCGAGGGGCTCCGGCGGTTGGTCGGCGGCCCCCTGGGCGGAGGCGGCGCCGAGCGAGAGGGCGAGTCGGCGCGCGCCCGCCGAGCGCGTCATCACGTGGACCGTCGCCCCCTCGGAGATCGCCACCTGAGCGGCGAGGTGCGCCGAAGCGCCGAAGCCGTAGATGCCGAGGCGACCGCCCGGCGGGAGGGCGGATCGTCGGAGCGCCCGGAAGCCGATGATCCCGGCGCACAGCAGCGGTGCCGCCTCGACACCGCCGAGGGCCGTGGGGAGCGCGTAGGCGAAGCGCTCGTCGACCGTGGCGTACTCGGCGTAGCCGCCGTCGGCGTCCCACCCGGTGAACGACGGCTCCCGGCAGAGGTTCTCCGCGCCCCGCCGGCAGAACTCGCACGTCCCGTCCGTCCCCCGCAGCCAGGCGATCCCGACGCGCTCTCCGGGCGAGAACCGCGCCGCCCCCGTGCCCCGGCCGGCGACGGTACCGACCACCTCGTGGCCCGGCACGACGCCGGGCCGCCGCGGCGGGAGCTCGCCGACCGCGAGGTGGAGGTCGGTACGGCAGACCCCGCAGGCCTCCACCGCGACAAGGATCTCACCCGGCCCCGGCTCGGGGACGGGGCGGTCGACGAGGCGCAGCGGGCCGGATTCCATGGGACCGGGCCGGTCGACGATCCAGGCGCGCACGGCACCAGTCTCGCGTCCCGCGCCCCGTCCGGGGATCGGGCGGTGGTCAGCCAACGGTTCGGGGTGCAACACTTTTTGCGTGAGCCACCCGCACCGACTCCCCCCCGCCCGCCACGGGCCCTCACGCCGTCGCGGAACCGCCTGATGGCGGAGCGGCCGGCACGGCGGGAGGGAGCGCGCGCCGCGCGCCCCGCGGCGGGGACCGCGCTGGAGCCGCGCCTCCACAGCGGCCCCATGTCAGCCCTCTACGGCGCCATCACCGTCGCGGCCCTGGTCGTGGGGTCGGTCTTCGGGAAGATCCACACCCCCCGGGTCGAACCCCGCGTCGTCATCTGGACGGCGACCGCCGTCTTCGTCGTAGCCGGGTTCGCCACGACGCGCCGTCTCGCCCGTTGGCTCGGCGACGTCGTCGGCTCTCGCACCCAGTCCGCCACGGGGCGGGTCTTCCGGCTGGTCGCCTCGATCGCCGGCTGCATCATCGTGCTCTTCGGGACCCTCGGCCTCGTCTCGGTGCCGATCGACCACCTCCTCGTCGGTGGGGCGCTGACAGGCGTCGTACTCGGCATCGCTGCCCAGCAGGTGCTCGGCAACGTCTTCGCCGGGGCGGTGCTGCTGCTCGCCCACCCGTTCGGCATCGGGGACCACATCCGGGTGCGCTCGGGCGCCCTCGGCGGCCAGTTCGACGGCGTCGTGCGGGGGATGAACCTCACCTACGTCACCCTCCGCACCGACGACGGGCTCCTCAACGTACCCAACTCGGGCATGCTTGCCGCCGCCGTCGGCCCGTGGAAGAAGGCCGTCATCACCGCCGACGCGCCCGCCACCCCGGGCGACGGTGGACGGGCCGCGGGGACGGCCAGGAAGGGGCCGGGCTAGCGGCGCCGGACCCCCCGCCTAACGCGAGTGGACCGGCGAGCCCTCCTCGGCGTCGAGGTCGACGAGCCGGCACGGGATCACGGCGTCCTCGTCGAGGTGGTAGCTCGCGCAGATCCGGTGGTAGCCGTCGGCGATCGTGAGCGGCGTGTCGGTCGCAAGGTCGCCGGCGACGAGGAGGACCGGCGAGAGCCGCCTCCCCTTCTGGACCTTTTTCAGGTCCTTTTGCACGTGGAAGTTCTCGGCCGGCAGCATCTCGAGTCGGCTGGCGCGCAGCAGGTCCTTCGCCATGCGCCGCACGACGGGCGCGCCCTTCAACGCCGCGACGAGCGTTCCCGCCCGGGTCTCGGAAGTGACGAGGCTCAGGTAGCTGAGCGCCGCCGGGTAGTCCTGCTCCTCGGGCTCGTCCTTCCAGTGCGCCTTGTGCGCCATCTCCGCCTCCCCGTGATCCGTCCCGCCCGGCGCACGGGGCCGAGTGGGTCGCCTCTTCCAGTCTGGCTCCGCCGGGCCCGTCCCGCCGCGCCCGGCGGGTGCGGTGCCGGATCCGGCGGGGCTGACGGCGATGGCCGTATCCTCGACGGCGGGCACGCGGGCCACATTGCGATTGCCGAGGAGGCGCCTTGGCCGGGCCACTGAGGATCATCCACGGCGAGGGCGGCCGCGGGACCGCCCCCGACCGGGGGGCGGGGCCCGTCATCGGCGTCACCGCCTCCGAGGACGACGCCCCGGCCGGGGAGGCGGCCCGACGGGTCGTCACGGTGCCGCTCGCCTACGTCTCGGCGATCGAACGCGCCGGCGGGGTGGCACTCGTCCTTCCCGCGCAGTCGACGGGTACCGAGGCGCTCACCGCGATCCTCGACGGGCTCGTCCTGTCGGGCGGGCCCGACGTCGCCCCCGACCACTACGGCGCGCTGTCGCACCCACGCACCCAGCGCCCGCACGTCGCGCGCGACGACTTCGAACTCGCCCTCGTGAGGCTGGCGGGCGAGGCCGACTTGCCGCTCCTGGCGATCTGCCGCGGCGTCCAGGTGCTGAACGTCGCCCGCGGCGGCACGCTCCACCAGCACCTTCCGGACGTCGTCGGCCACGAGGGCCACGCCACCCCGCCCGGTGAGTACGCCCCCCACTCCGTCGAAATCCGCCGCCAGAGCCGCCTCGGGGCGATCCAGCCGTCCCGGCTCGACGTGCCGAGCCACCACCACCAGGCGATCGCCCGGGTCGGGCGGGGCCTCGACGTCGTCGCCCTCGCCGAGGACGGCACGATCGAGGCCGTCGAGGACGCGGGCCGCGCCTTTCTCATCGGCGTGCAGTGGCACCCCGAGGTGAGCGGCGACGACTCCCTCTTCGAAGGCCTCGTCGAAGCGGCGAAGGCCCGACGCGAATCCTGATCGCGCCTCCGCGACGGCGCCGCCGGTGTCCGGTGAACCCGGGTGTGACGGGCCGGTCGGCCTAGCGGCCCAGCGCCCCGCGGTCGTCGACGCGATCCCCTGTCCCGGGCACCGGGCGGGAGGGCAGGGAGACGAGGGCGAGCAGCACCCCGGCCCCGGTGACGCAGGCCGCGACGACGAGCGCCGTGCGACTCCCGAGGGCGAAGGCGTCGCGGGCCGCCAGGGAGAGCTTGATGCCGAGGGGCCCGCCGACGAAGCGCGCGGCCTCCATCGCTCCGCCGATCGAGCCGAGGATGGCGTTCGCCGCGACGGCGGGAACGTGGTGCCCGGCAATCACCGCTTGCATCGAGTGGCGGTAGCGGGTCGAGAGCACGCTGCCGATCACGGCGACGCCGACAGCGCCGCCGATCTGCATGGCCGTCGAGTTGGTCGCTGAGCCGACCCCGGCGTCGGCGCGCGTCACGGCGCCGAGCACCGAGTCGATCGCTGCCGGCACGAGGAGCCCCGCCCCGAAGCCGATGAGGAGCATCCCCGGAAGCTCGGCCGGGTAGGTCGCGGCGGCAGTCGAGACGTCGGCGATCTGAGACAGGCCCCCGGCGATGCAGGCCAGCGCCGCCGCCGCCGTCAGCTTCGTGCCCACCGCCCTGATGATCCGCGTCGACGCCAGCGCGCCGACGGCGAGGATCCCGGCGATCGGCAGGATCCGCACGCCGGCGGCTAGCGGCGAGTAGCCGAGGAAGAACTGGAGGAACTGGGTCAGAATGAACAGCCCGCCGAACAGGGCGAACAGCCCCAGCCCGACCGAGGCGACGGCGACGCTGAAGCGCCGCGACCGGAAGAACCGTATCGGCAGCATCGGGTGGTCGATTTTCCTCTCCCAGACGGCGAATCCGACGATGACGACGAGACCGGCGGCGCCGGCCCCCAGCACGCCGGCCGAGAGCCACCCGAAAACCGGCGCCTCGATGACCGCCCACAGGACGAGCCCGAGGCCGAGGATCGACAGGACCGCGCCCGCCGGGTCCGGCCGACGCGGGCTGGTGCTGCGCGACTCTGGCACGAGGAGCACCGTGCCGACGATCCCGGCCACGACGACGGGCACGTTGACGAGGAAGATCGACCCCCACCAGAAGTGGCTGAGGAGCAGCCCGCCTGCCACCGGGCCGATGGCGATCCCCAATCCGATCGTGCCGGACCAGGCGCCAACGGCGCGGGCCCGCTCGGCGGCGTCGCGGTACATCTCGTTCACGATCCCGAGCCCAGACGGGATCGTCATCGCCGCGCCGCCGCCCATCACGGCCCGCCAGGCGATGAGCGGCCCGACGCTCCCGGAGAAGGCCGCACCGAGCGAGCCGCCGCCGAAGACGGCGAGGCCGAGGAGAAACAGCCGCTTGCGGCCGTAGCGATCGGCGAGGCTCCCGCCGGCGAGCAGTAACCCCCCGAACGCCATGGCGTAGGCGTCGACGATCCACTGCAACCCGTCGGTCGTCGCCTGCAACCGCTCGACGAGGGTGGGCAGCGCGACGTTGAGGATGGTGTTGTCCACGTTGACGACGAGCACCGCGACGCACAAAACAGTGAGCGCCCACCAGCGCTGCCGAGAGTTGGGATGGGACAACGACGCGCCGGCGCCGCCCACAGTCGCCATCATCCCTATCTATCTAGCGGATCGACGGCCAGGTGACGGGGACCGCCCCGCGGCGCGGGACGGGCGGGCGGTTCCCCCGGCGGGCGCCGGCAGGCGGGGCGCGGTACGGCGGCTCTTCGCGCCGCGCCCGAGGAGCTCGCCGACGGTCGCGCGCAGCTGCTCCCCGAGCTCGTCGCTGGGGACGTCGCGCAAGAGATCGCCGTAAACGGCGAGGGTCGTGAAGACCGCGCCGGCGGCGCTCGCCATCCGGACGCGGTCACGCCACGACAGTGACGTGTCGCCGATTGCGCGCCGCAGCTCGTCCTCGATCTCCTCATGCGCGCCCGCGTGCTCCCGGCGGTGGAGCTGCTCGAAAGCCGAGCGGTTCCGATCGTGCATGACGAAGATCTTCCGGTTGGCCAGCATCTCGGCGACGAGCTCGTCGAGCAGCGCCGCCCAGGAGTCCGCCCCCGCCGGCAGCTGCCTCAGCCCCTCGATCGCCTGCCGGCCGATGTCGTGCAGGCGCATGTGCAGCGCCATCAGGATGTCGTCTTTGCTGGCGAAGTGGTAGTAGATCGCCGCCTTCGAGAAGCCGAGCCGCTCGGCGATCTCGCGCAGCGACGACTTGTCGAAGCCCTTCTCGATGAACAGATCGAGCGCGATCTCGAGGATCCGGTCCCGCGTGCTCGGCGCCGCTCCCCCTTCGGTCGCCACTCCGACGTACCGGCCGCGAGTCCTGCTGGTCCCCTCGTTCACGAACACCTCCGGAAACGAGTGCGTGCCCGCAGTATACGCCGCTACTTGACGACCGGTAAGCATCTGCTTACCATGCGGTCAGTAGGCGGCGGCGGGGCGGGAGCTCGATGGACGACGAACTGATGATCGAGGTCGACGGGCTCACCAAGCGCTTCGGTGCGACGGTCGCCCTCGCCGGCGTCAGCTTCACGGTCCCCCGCGGGGCGATCGTCGGTCTCCTCGGCCCGAACGGCGCCGGCAAGACGACCGCGCTGCGGATCCTCACGACCCTCACGATCCCCGACGGCGGGAAGGCGCGCGTCGCCGGCTTCGACGTCGTGCGCCAGGCGGCGGCAGTCCGCCGCAACATCGGGGTCGCCGCCCAGGACGCGACCCTCGACGAGACGCTCACGGGCACACAGAACCTCGTCATGGTGGCGCGCCTCAGTGGGCTCGCCCGCCTCGACGCCCGTCGGCGCGCCGGCCAGCTGCTCGAGCGGTTCGAGCTCGTCGAGGCGGCGAACCGGATGCTGAAGGAGTACTCGGGCGGCATGCGCCGCCGCCTCGACGTCGCCGCCAGCCTCGTCGCCCGGCCGCCAGTGCTCTTCTTCGACGAGCCCACCACGGGGCTCGACCCGACGAGCCGGGCCCGGGTGTGGGAGATCATCCGCGGCCTCGTCGCCGAAGGCGCAACGGTGCTGCTGACGACGCAGTACCTCGACGAGGCCGACGAGCTCGCCGACCGGATCGTCGTCGTCAACCGCGGACTCGTGATCGCCGACGGCACCTCGGCCGAGCTGAAGGCCCGTACGGGCGAGGCCCGTCTCGAGGTGACGCTCACCGAGCCGCACCCCGGGGCCGCCGGGGCGCTCGCCCCATTCGTCCTCGGCGAAGTGCAGGTGAGCCACGACGGGCGCCGGCTGCGCGGCAGGGTCCGCACCGAGGACGGCCTGGCGACGACCGTCGTGCGCGCCCTCGACGGCGCCCGGATCACCGTCGACGACGTCATCGTGCACCGCTCGTCGCTCGACGACGTGTTCTTCGCCCTCACCGGCGCGGCGAGGAACGACACGGGCCAGGCGACCGCCGGAGTCGACGGCGCCGATCACGAGGGTGGACTCCAATGACGGTGGCGACAGCCGCGCCGGGCGGGATCCGGGTCAGGCAGCCGAGGCCGCACCAGCTCCAATCACAGCTGCGCGACGTCGGCGTCATGGCCTGGCGCAACATCGTCCACATCCGTCGTGAGCCGCTGCAGCTCTCCGACGTGACGATCCAACCGGCCCTTTTCACCTTGCTGTTCGTCTACATCCTCGGCGCCGGGATCGTGCTCCCCCACGGGGGCACCTACGTCGACTTCGCCATCGCAGGACTGCTGGCAATGAACGTCATCACCTCGTCGACGGGGACCGCCGTCGGGCTCTCGACCGACATCAGCACCGGAGTGATCGACCGCTTCCGGACGCTGCCGATGTGGCGCCCGGCGGTGCTCGTCGGCCGGTCCGTCACCGACCTCGTCACCTCAGTCGTGTGCACGGCGATCGTCGCCGCCACCGGTCTCGCCGTCGGTTGGCGCCCCGACGCCGGGATCGGCTCCGTGATCGGCGGTTTCGCCCTCATCCTGCTCTTCGCCTACGCCCTGTCGTGGGGGTGCGGCTGCCTCGGGCTCGTCAGCAAGGGGCCGGAATCGGCCCAGGGGATAGGCCTCGTGATCCTCTTCCCGCTCGCCATCGTGTCAAATGCCTTCGTGCCGACCCAGCACATGCCGACGGTGATGAGGGTCTTCGCCAACTGGAACCCGGTCAGCGTCGTCACCACCGCCTGCCGCGAGCTCTGGGGCAACCCGAACCCGTCGGCGACGATCCAGACCTGGCCGATGCAGCACGCCGTCGTGGCTTCGCTCCTTTGGGCGTTCGTCATGCTCGCGGTCTTCGCGCCGCTCGCCGTCCACCTCTTCCGGCGGCGGACGACGAACTGAGCGGGTGCCGTCCGGCCTCGTGCCGGGGCGCCCCTGGCGGCTAGCCGATGAAGGACCTGATCTGGCTGACGATCTTGTCCTCGACCTCGAAGTTCCAGGCCGTGTCGGCGATGTCGACGACAAGGAACAGATCCGACAGCAACAACGTCTCCGCCGCGGCGATGCCGAGGTGCTGCAGCCACTTGCCGATGCCGACCTTCACGGTGAAGTCGTTCGGCTGGCCGTTGATCGAGATCGAGAGCGCCCGGTCGGCATCGACGATGTCCCGCAGGAAGCCGCCCTTCTTCGCCTGGATCACGACGCCCGATTCGCTCGGCGCCGAGGACTGGGTCGTGAAACCCTCGGACTTGAGGTAGTCCTCGATCTTTCCCTGGAGCGCGCTGAGATCAGTGCCCTTGTTCTGGAACTGTTCAGTCTTCTCTCCGATCATTGGTCTCTCCTAGCTAGCGCGGGGGATCCGGGACGGTCTGTCCCGGAAGCACACTAACGAGTGGGCGCGCGCGTTCCCCCGCGACCCGCCCGGCGGGCGGCACTCAGCCGAACGCCTTTGTGAGCGTCTCCCCTGCGAGCCGCACAATGTCGGGGTCGCCCGCGTCGTCGACGTTGAAGATCATCCCGTCGAGCCCGGCCCCGAGGTAGCGGGCGACCTGTTCGCACACGGTGTCCGGGCCGCCGGCGACGACGTAGGAGCGGTAGAAATCCTCGGACATGCCGCGGGCCTCCCTCATCGCCCGGCCCTTCCGCTCCGCCTCGGCGTCGGTGGCGGCGACGACTAGGCCGCCGAGGCGGGTCTTGGTGATCCCGGCCGGGTCCCGGCCGACCGACTCGCAGTGCCGGGCGAGAACGCCGAGCTTGTGGCGTACCGTCGCCACGTCGCCGAAGACGTTGCAGGCGTCGGCGTACTTGGCGACGAGGGCGAGCGTGCGTTGCTCGCCGGATCCGCCCACGAGGATCGGGATCCCCCCCGGGCGGACCGGCCGGGGGAAGTTGAGGGCGTGGTCGATCGTGTAGTAGCGGCCGACGAAACTGGGCGCCTCCTCGGTGAACATCGCGCGGCAGATTCTCACCGCCTCCTCGAGGCGCGCCAGCCGCTCCGGCGCCGCGGGGAACCCGAAGCCGTAGCCGGCGTGCTCTTCATCATTCCAGGCGGCGCCGATCCCGAGGATCGCCCGGCCGCCCGAGATCACGTCAAGCGTCGTCACGATCTTGGCGAGCAGCGCCGGGTTGCGATAGGTGACGCCGGTGACCAACGTCCCGAGGCTGGCTCGCGTGGTCCTCGCCGCGATCGCGCCGAGCAGCGTGTAGGCCTCGAGCATCGGGTCGGTACGGGGACCCACGCCGGAGATCTGGTAGTAGTGGTCCATCACCCAGAGCGAGTCGAACCCCGACTCCTCGGCAGCCACTGCGATCGCCGCGATCTCGCCGAAGAGCTCGCGGTCGGCCACCTCGGGGAAGGTGAAGTTCGGAATCTGCAGTCCGAAACGCGTGACGGCCATCGTCCACACCTCCGGTCCGCCGTCGCGACCTCGACGCCGGGCGCCACATCGAAGCTAACCGCCAGAACCGGTGACCGTCACCGCCCGCGCGGCTCCTCCGGGCGGCCGGCATACTTTCCCGGCGCCCTGCTACCGTCGTTTCGGGATGGACTGAGGGGGTGCCACGATGAGCCAGCTCGCCCTGATCGGCCTGGCGGTGCTCGTCGGCCTGCTCGGCGCCGGCCTCGCCGGCGTGACGATCACCGTTTTCCTGCACCGGGGGATCACCCACGGCTCGCACCGGATGAAGCCCTCCGTCTACGCCGCCGGGCGGTGGCTCACCTACTTCACCGTCTACATGCGCCACTGGGAATGGCGGCGGATCCACCGCAAGCACCACCTCTACACCGACACCTGGATCGATGAGATCCGCCACGACCCTCACTCGCCGATCATCATCACCGAACGCGAGGGGATCGACGGCTACCGGCGCGTCTCCTGGCACATGGCGGCGATCTTCCACGCCGAGGCAAAGCTCCCCGACATCCAGGACGGCACCTACGACAACCCCCGGCTCGACCGGCCTCTCGATTCCCTCGACCGCCGTGTCTTCGACCACCCCGTCCGCGGGGCCGTCGTCACCGGCCTCGTCTACGCCGGGCTCTTCGCCGCCCTCGCGCCCCTCGTGCTCGGGGTCGCAAGGACGGCGCCGTGGGAGCTCGCCTGCGTCCTCGCGGGCGTTGCCGCCCTTGGCGTGCACATCTGGGTGTTGCTGCGCTTCGGCGGCCTGATCAACTCCGACTGCCACCGCGGCAAGGTCTGGATCGAGGGGGCGGGCTACGCAAAGAATGTGAAACTGCTCTCGTTTCTCATCTTCGGGGAGGGCGAGCACCTGACCCACCACCTCTACCCGCAGTTCGCGCGGATCAGCAAGCGCTGGGACCTCGGCTGGCGCGTCATCGCCGTGTTGCAGTGGCTCGGGCTCACCGAGGTCGTCGTCGACCGCGCAACTGTGCTGGCGGCGCGTCGGCTGGTCAGCCGGTCCGCCGCCCCGCCCGGCTGAGGGCCTGCACCCCGCGGGCGGGGGCGTCACCAGCGAGCGCCGTCGCGTCGGAGTCGCCGGAGCGGTCGGGGAGTTCGACACCTCGACCGGCACCTCCACCCACGCCGCCGCGGCGATCGGCTGGCTGCGCGACGCCATCGCCAGCAGTCGCGTCCTCGTGGCCGACGGCTCGCCGGTCTGATCTTCGCGAGCGGCGCAGGCGGGCTCGACAGCGGGCTCGTCGCCGCCAGCCAGGGCTGGTCCGCACTCCGTCGGGTGGGTCCCGTCGAGGTGCGCGCCGCCACGGGACAACCGATCACGTGTCGCGCGGGTCGGGCATCCCCACAAGCTCCCGGACCGCGTCGACACGGCTCTCGTGGGGGTATCCATTTGTCCGGAGGATCTCCGGTTCACATTGACCCTTCGTAGCCAAACGGCACCTCGTGGCAGCGACGCCGGGCTCAGAAGACAAAGGGCACGAGCATCTTGGTCGAGCTCCGGTACTCCGGATATGCCTCGGGGAACTGCTCGGTCAGCCACCGTTCCTCGACTGTGGCGCTATAGAGGACGTAGGCCCCTGCCAACGCGACAGCCACGAGCCACCACCAACCAAGGGCGGCGGCGGTGCCAAATCCTGCCACCAGGATGCCGCTGTAGATCGGGTGGCGCACCAGGCCATATGGCCCGCTCGTCACAAGCTCAGGTTGGTCCTTCTGCGACATGGGGGTGCCCCAATTGCGCCCGATGTGCAGGCGGGCCCAGATTGCGAAACCAAGTCCTAGCCCGAAGAGGCAGAGCCCGAAGGCGGCCCGCCACGGGTCGGTGTTGAGCCCATGACCCCGAAATGCGCCCAACCTGGCTGCAAGGACGGCGGCGACGACTACCACCAACCTGATGCGTAATTCGCGCGACCACGGAACACGCCCGCGTTTCATGGAGAACGCCGCGACTAGCCAGTAAGCCCAGAAAGCAGCCCACCCGACGCCGAAGACGAGCTCGACCGCTTTCACGCAAGCAGCTTCTCAGGTCAGCCGGGCGGCGGGTCTCGTCATGGTCCGCGATTGTGGGTCCTTGGCTTGCCCCGGCACTCCCACCGTCCGTGGCTAGGGGTTTCCTTCTCCTGACGAATGGATACCCCCGGGCCCTCGCCCGCTTGGAGTCGAGCTGGGCCCCGGAGGGCACACCGAGCTCCGTGTTCGCGACGACCTGCGCCGAACTCGCCCGTATCGTCGGGACCACCGAGGCCGCGGTCACGACGGAGCCGGACCCGATGGAACCGGCGCGGCAGGCGCGCTGAGGACCGCCAGTCGTTCCGGAGAGGGGCCCATCGGAACAGACGCCCGAACGCGACCGAGCGCCCCCGAAGGGGCGCCCGGCACGAAGCGCCCGTGAATGGCGTCTTTGACTGCCTGCAGGATAGGCGACGCGCATCGTCGTTGTCGAGAGGATTACGAGGTCAAATCGATTTCCCGGGCCCGCCGGGCCGCCGGAGCGCCAGGTCGAGCCCGGGAGCCGGTCAGGCCGTCCCTGCCCTGCGTGAGCGATCGGTGGCGGCCATAATCCGCCTGAAAGATCGTTCCGCCAACCAAAGGGGCGCCGGATGCACCGACCAAGGAATTCAGCCAGGAGACTCATCGGCGTCACCGTGCTGGCCTGCGCCGCCGTGCTGGCACCAGTCACGATGCTCGTCGTCGCCGGGGCCGTCACGCCCGCCGGGGCCACCGTGCCCCAGTGCTCGACGGCCGGACTCGTCGTCTGGCTCGACACCGAGAGCAACGGCACCGCCGGCAGCATCTACTTCGACCTCGAGTTCACCAACCTCTCGGGCCACACCTGCACCATGCACGCCTATCCGGGGGTCTCGGCGGTTAACCTCGCCGGCCACCAGCTCGGCAGCCCGGCCACCCGCACCGCCGGAGCCAAGCCGGTGATCACCCTTGCCGCCGGTGGCACGGCGACGGCGGTGTTGCAAATCGTCGACACCGGCGTGTTCTCAGCGTCCCAGTGCGACCAGGTGCACGCCGCGGGGCTGCGCGTGTACCCGCCCGACCAGACGGCCGCCAAGGTGGTCCCCTACCCGTTCCTCGCCTGCGCGAGGGCCGGGACCATGTACCTCAGCGTGCAACCGATGAAGAAGGCCCAGTTCGGCTGGGCCTGACCGTCCCGGGCCCCGACCGGGCCACGGTTCCGTGATCCAGTGCAGGCGCCCGCGCCGATCGACACCGCACCGCGCCTGTGTGCTTCCCGGTGCCGATGCCGACACGCCGCAACCGAGGACGCCTGACGGGCGCGGCTTCCCCTGGCGACCGGAGCCATAATCGGCGCGGATTTCGCCGACGACGGAAGGGGCCGGCCATGCATTTGTCAAGGATCCTCCTAAGAAGACTTCTCGGCGCAGTCGTGTTGACGTGCACCGTGGTGTGCGCGCCGGTGGTGGCGCTCGTCGCCCCCGCCGGGGCCGTCGCGCCCGGGTGCGCGACTGCCGGGCTCGTCGTCTGGCTGGACACCGCGGGCAGCGGCAGCACCGGCAGCGTCTACTACTACCTCGATCTCACAAACCTCTCCGGCCACACCTGCACGCTCTATGGCTACCCGGCGGTCTCGGCGGTCAACCTCGTCGGACGTCAACTCGGCAGCGCGGCGCACTATCACGCCACCACGGCGCCTTCGCTCGTGACGCTCGCCAACGGGGAGAGCGCCTCGGCGCAGGTGCAGATCGTCGACGCCGGCCTCCTCCCGGCGCCCCGGTGCGCCCAGGCCTTCGCCGCGGGGCTGCGCGTCTACCCGCCGGGTCAGACGACTTCCAAGTTCGCCCCCTACCCGTTCCTCGCCTGCTCGCGGTCGGGCCCCGTGTACCTCAAGGTCGAGCCGTTACAGAAGGTCGAGATCACCTAGGAGGGCGTTGGTTGAGTCGATTTGGTCCTGGCAAGGCTCTAACCTGCGTGTTTGCATCTGGCATGGGTGCAAGAAGGGACTGAGCCTGTATTTGAACCTTTACAGGCTGGTCATGCCCCCTTCTTGATTGCCGGATAGCGGGTCCTGGGCGGTTTCCTGGTTCGGTTCGGTCGTCACGGACCAGGCGTTGTCGATTTCGGTGGATTGGCTCGTGTGCCGACCGTCGCATGAAGTCGCCGAAATCCTCCGAACCGTCGCTGGGGTGCGACGTGCTGGATGACAGGGCCGTTCCCAGGGGACACTCGTGAATCCCCTCTGCGGCGCGTTTTGCGAGCCTTGTCATGCCGGCTCCAGCGTGAAGGCGACATTCCAGCCGGCACCTTCTTCTTCAGCCAGCGACTCATCGCCGTTGGGGCGTGACAATGTTCAGCCCGAGCCACACCCAGGCTGTCTCCACCAGAATTCGTACTCCTGGATGATCGGCACCTCTCCGAAGCTGAGATGCGTCAGTCGCCAGCGCGTCGCCGCACGCCGTTAGCTAATGTCCCGGTCAGACACCCTGAGAAGGAGAGTTCGATGACTATGCGGCGTTCCCTTTACGTCTTCACTCTCGTCTTGCTCGGCAGCGCGTGGCTTCCCCAAGCGAGCGCCCAGGCGACGACGGCTGGCGGCACTTCGACGCCGCCTCTCATCGCCATTGGCAACCCTGGCGACTTCGCCGCCAAGGTGGGCAGCCTGACCTCGCCATGGGTGGACCCGGTGTTCGGCAACACCACGAACAATATGGGGGCCGTGGCGAGTGACCCCACGAATGGTCCCCTCATCGCCGTGGTGGAAGCGAGCGGGAACGTGTGGGCCAAGGAAGGCAGCCTGACCGCGGCGTGGACCAAGGTATGGACCGGAACCGCCGACACGGTGGCCGTGGCGAGTGACCCCACGAATGGTCCCCTCATCGCCGTGGTGGACACGAGCGACAACGTGTGGGCCAAGGAAGGCAGCCTGACCGCGCCGTGGGTGGAAGTCTGGACCGGCACCGCCGACGCAGTGTCCGTGGCGAGTGACCCGACGAATGGTCCCCTCATCACCGTGCTGACGAACGGTGGCGTCGTGTACGCCAAGGAAGGCAGCCTGACGGCGCCGTGGGTGGAGGAATTCACGGGCGCGGGGTACCCGGTCGCCGTGGCGAGTGACCCCACGAATGGTCCCCTCATCGCGGTGGTCGACAACACTCAGCACTACGTGTACGCCAAGGAGGGCAGCCTGACGGCGCCGTGGTACGACGAGTACAACACCGCCTCGGAGAAAGTGGCCGTGGCGAGTGACCCCACGAATGGTCCCCTCATCGGAGTCGAGACGTCCGGTGGCGTCGTCTACGCCAAGGAAGGCAGCCTGACCGCGCCGACCTGGTACGACGAGTACAACGGCACCGCGGTCGTGTTTGGTGCCCTGGCCGTGGCGAGTGACCCCACGAACGGTCCCCTCATCGCGGTGGTGGACACGAGTGACACCGCGTGGGCCAAGGAAGGCAGCCTGACCGCGGCGACGTGGACGGAGGAATACGACAGCGGCAACGCCTGGGCCGTGGCCGTCGCCGGTTGACCTAGCTTCGCAAGCGCCTGCGCCAACCGAGTATCAGGTTTCCTGATACTCGGTTGGCGTTCGGTGTCGTCGATGGCTTCATTCGCAGCGCCGGACACGAACCACCCGGTCATCCGGTCGGTTTCGTGAGGTGCACTGAGGATGACGGGCAATTACTCCTTGTCGTCGCGGGCGGCCGCGGGTCGCCTCTTGCTTGACCACCATCCTCGTCACCGGAGCGAGACATCCCGCCAGTCTTGGCCGCCCTCCGGCAGGCTGACAATCGACAGCGGAGATGGGTCGGGCCGGCTCTGCGGGCGCGCCACCATGCCGCGGTGGCCAGTCGGAGAATCGTGATGTCGGCTTTCCCGCGACGTCGGCTCTGCGACGCGGACCCCCCACGCCTAGGAACTGACAACACTAAGAACTTGTCGCTGAGCCGGAGATCGGCGACGAGACCCCGCGCCAAGGGCAAGGCGCCCCTGATACTGCGCGCAACTAGCGTGCCGCCCGGCGGGGATCGACCCGCCTGGGTCGACCGCCACGGCCCGGGGAGGGAGCGATGCGCGACCTCTGGCTCGTTCTCATCCTCGGCGGGATCGCCGCCTTCATCTGGCTGCGACGCGGTGAGTCTCTCCGCTTCGAGACGGTGGCGAACCCCGACCACGTGATGATGGCGGCCGTCGGGGTCTTCGGCCGGAAGCGCCGCTGGACGACCCGCACACTTTCCGAGCGGAACGCCTCGTTCAGCCGCGGAAAGCGCCCGAACTGGCTGATCGCCCTCCTGCGGCTGGCCACCTTCCTCGTGCCGGGGATCGTCTACCTCGTCCTCGGCTCGAAGCGCGAGGACGTGCTCGTCATGACGGCCGCCGGGCCGGGACCGCACTCGACGGTGCAGGTCACCTCGAACGGCCACCGCGGCAAGTTCGCCGGCCGGTCGCTCCGCACCCAGCTCGAGATCCCCGAGTGCGGACCGCGCCTCGCCGGGAGCGGCGCCTCCGTCTCCCGGTAGGCGCCGCGGGCCGCCCGGCCCGCCGTCACGCCTTGTAGACCCAGGTGCCGGTAGGTTCGATCTCCTTGCCCCGAGAGTCACCAGAGACGCCGCGATCGAACCGGCCTCGGCGGCGAGCGTCACGGTCCCGCCCTTGTCACAGAAGCTGTCCGCCGGGAGGAACTCGGCCTCCTCGGCGATGTTCGGCGGGGACGGCACCGGCTCGGCACGCGACATGGTGGGCAGCGAGCCGGGGATCTTGGTCGTGCGGGTCTTCTTGGTCACCCGGAGGTTCCAGCTCGCGACGTCCTTCGAGAACCCGCTGATCGTCCCGCCGGGGCCGCCGAAATCCTTCAGCCCGTTCACCTTCACGAGGTTGTCGACGAAGGCCGCGCAGCGTCCGGGCTTCAGCGCGCCCTTGCATTCCCCGGTGACCCTGAACGTGGTGCCCGGGAGCCGCCGTGCCGCGCCGCTGCCGAGGCACCGGCGGCGAGACAGCGGACCGTCGCGAGGCACAGGGCCACTGTCCCCACCAGGCCGGTTGCTCGCCGACCGCCCGCGCCGCCACGAGCCACGCTGCCGGTTCACCCGGCGCCTTGGAGGATGTAGAACAGCGGGCGAACGACCACCCAGACCCCGCAGGAAGGTGATACCACGGCGTCGCTGCGACCCGCGTCCCCCCGACTGACCGCGAAGGCCCGGCGCGTCGTCCTCGTCGGGCTGGGCAACATCTCCCCGGCGCATCTGCGGGCCCTCGAGGGGATCGACCCGGTGGCGGCGGTGGTCGGCGTCGACCCGCGCGCTGTCGCGGCCACCTTCCGCGGGGCGCCGCTCGAGGTGCACGCGGATCTCGCCGACGCCCTCGCCGGTGTCGCCGACCTCGTCATCGTCGCCACCCCGACCGCCTCGCACGCGGCCGTCGTCGCCGCCGTGCGGGAGGTGGACCCCGACGTGGCCATCCTCCTCGAGAAGCCCGCAGCCGACCGCGCCCCCGACGCCGAGCGGGTCCTGGCAACACCGGGGGTCGAGGTCATCCTCCACTCGGCCTTCGCCCCCGAGGTGCTCTGGGCGTCCCGGCTCCACGACCCGGGGAAGGCGGGCCCCGGTGACGTCGTCAGCGCCGAAGCCCTGTTCGGCAACCCCTACGCACAGGACGAACCGGAGCGCGCGGCGAGCCTCGCCAACAGCTGGCTCGACTCGGGGATCAACGCGCTGAGCGTCATCGGCCGCTTCGCGATCCCGACGGGGGTCACGTCGTTCCGGGAGTTCCCGGACCGCGCGAGCACCTTCGAGGCCCGCCTCGGCCTCGGCGGCGACGACCCGCGACGCGCGGCCACGATCCTCACGACCTGGCAGGTCGCCGACTACAGCCAGTGGGTCCGGCTGCGTTTCGCCGGCGGTGCCGAGCTCGTCCTCGACGATATGGCCGGGACGGCGACGCTCCTCGAGGAGGGTGCCGTCGCGGCGATGTACACGCGGGACGCCGGCGTCGCCCGCCTCACCCAGCACTACGCCAACTTCTACGCCGACTACTTCGGCGAGCGCCGGTTCCAGTACCCCGCGGGCGCGGCGCGCGAACTCCACGCCCTCCTCTTCGCGGCACTGGACCGGCTCGGCGGCTAGCGGCCCGCCCGCACCGGCCGGACGCCCGTCAGACGGGCTCCGGGACCTTCCCCACGGCGGCGGCCTCGCCGTCGCCCTCGACCTCGTGCCGGTGATGGTGATGGCCGTGCATGCGGGCCTTCTGGGCCAGGGACTCGTCGTCGATGTGAATGAACTTGCCGCCCCGCATCGCCGAGGCGGCAGCGGCGATCACGCTCATCACGACGGCGAAGACGAGGATGAGGGCGAGGGCGTGCTTGAACGGCGGGCCGATCAGCTGCGGGAAGAAAGCGCGGCCAGTGATGAGCTTCGCCTGCGCGGCACCGAGGTGGGCGAGCACCTTGGGCCCGAGCAGGCTCTTCAACGGGTTGTAGCCGAGGAAGGCCGCGAACAGGTAGCCGAGCGGCGGCGCCTTGGCGAGCATCGTCGCGACGCTCCCCGGGACCCCGTGGGCGGTCAGCCCGGCGAACATGGCGTGGGGCACCTGGGAATTCAGCCCGATGATCAGCATCGTGAAGAAGAGCCCCATCGAGAGAGGCAACCCGGAGTTGGCGAGCGTCACGCGCATCCCCGAGGCGGCGCCCCGATGCCGCGCCGGGACCGAGTTCATGATCGACGACGTGTTGGGCGCGGCGAAGAGCCCTCCCCCCACCCCGGAGGTGAACATCACGGCGGCGAAGGGCCAGTAGGCGAAGTTGGCCGGGAACAGCAACATCAGGCCGTACATCGCCCCCGAGAGCAGCATCCCCGCCGTGGCGAAGGGCCGCGCCCCGAAGCGGTCGGAAAGCCGCCCCGAGAGCGGCCCCGAGACGACGAAGCCGAGCATGAACGGCGTCATGTAGATGCCCGCCCACAACGGCGTCACGGTGAAGGCGTAGCCGTGCTCCGGAAGCCAGATCCCCTGGAACCAGATCATCAGCATGAACTGGAAGCCGCCCCGGCCGACCGAGCCGAGGAACCCCGCGGCGTTGCCGGCGCTGAAGGCCCGGATCCGGAAGAGCGACAGGCGGAACAGCGGATCCTCGACCTTCGTCTCGATGTAGAGGAAGGCCCCGAGGAGGGCGAGTCCCCCGAAGATCATCTCGAGGACGAACGGGTTCCCCCAACCCGTCAGCGAGTGCCCGTAGGGCTTGATGGCGTAGGTGAAGCCGGTGAGCAGCATGGCGAGCCCGCCGGCGAAGGCGATGTTGCCCAGCCAGTCGATCCTGGCCGGGATGCGGATCCCGATCTCTTTCAGCTTGAGGTACGCCCAGACCGTCCCGAAGAGCCCGATCGGCACGTTGGCGAGGAACACCCAGCGCCAGCCCGCCTGGGCGAGCAGTCCCCCGACGACGATGCCGAGGAACGAGCCGAGGATGGCGGCGACCATGTTCGTCCCCAGCGCCAGCCCCAGCTGCTCGGCGGGGAAGGCGTCGGTGATGATGGCGGCCGAGTTCGCCATCAGGAGCGCCCCGCCGATCGCCTGGAACATCCGCAGGATGATCAGCTCGAGGGCGCCAGTCGCCCCGTGGCTCCACACGACCGAGAGCAGGATGGCACCGAGCGTGAACCAGGCGAAGCCGAGGTTGTACATCCTCACCCGGCCGAAGATGTCGCCGATGCGCCCCACCGTCACGACGACGGCGGCCATCACGAGCATGTAGCCCATGAGAATCCACAGCAGATACGGGAAGTTCGAGGCGACGAGCGGGTTGAGGTGGATCCCCCGGAAGATGACGGGCAGGGCGATCATGAGGCTGGTCGCGTTCGTCGTCGCGAGCAGGACACCCACCGTCGTATTGGAGAGGACCACCCACTTGTAGCGGGGCCCGACGATCGGCGTCCCTGCCGTCGTTGCTTGCGTCACCTGCTGGCTCCCTTCATCGTGCGGCCCCCCCCCAAGCCGCTTGGCAGATCCGGCTCGCCGACAGTCGCCCCCCCACCGGGGCGCGCGGCCGCGAGGGACTCGAGCACCGCCACGGCCCGCTCGAGCGCCCGGCGGTCCGACTCGCTCAGGGCGGCGAGCCGCTCGGCGAGCCAGCTGGTGCCCGCCTGGGCGTGCTTCTCCAACAGGTCGGCGCCCGCCGCCGTGGCAACGAGGTGGATCTCCCGGCGGTCCTCGGGGTTCGCTCGCCGTGCGACGAGGCCCGCCTCCTCCAGTCTGTCGGCGAGGCGCGTCGCCGCCGGGGAAGGCAGCCCCTCGATCTCGGCGAGCTGGCCGACGCGCAGTGGACCGTACCGGACGACCGTGGCGAGGGCGGAGAGCTGAGCGATCGTGAGATCGGACGGGTCGCGACGGCGGATCTGCCGGCTGAGGTGGATCATCGAAACCCGCAACCGCCCGGCCAGCGTGTACTGCGTCGCCAGCTGGCGGTGCCTCACGGCCGGCCGCATCCGTGCCATCTGCATCGCCTTAGCGACCCGCCACCGGCGGGACAGCACCCGCCGGCCCGCGCGCCGACCGCCACGAGGAGGTGATCATTGCCGTTGATATTAGATGCCGAAGGCACCGATATCCACAATTGCACCGACGCCGCGCGGCGCCGGACGGCTCCTCGGCTCCGTCGCGATCCCTCGACGCCTCCCCGTCGGACTGGCCCGCGGGGCGATTCCGGAGCAGAGTTTCCGCGACTCCCATGACCTGTGTCGCCTGGAACCCCGAGGACTACGAGAGGCACTCCTCCCAGCAGCAGCAATGGGCGAGGGAGCTCATCGCGAAGCTCCGGCTCAACGGGGACGAGATCGTCCTTGACATCGGCTCCGGCGACGGCAAGGTCACCGCCGAGATCGCCGCGCTGGTCCCCACCGGCCGCGTCCTCGGCATCGACCTCTCCCCGGACATGGTCGGGAGGGCGAACGAGGTCCACCCACCCCGACATCCGAACCTGCGCTTCGAGGTCGGCGACGCCTCGCACCTGGAATTCGACGGCGAGTTCACGGTCGTGTTCTCGAACGCCACCCTTCACTGGGTCCGGGATCAGCGACCGGTGCTGGCGGGCATCGCGCGCAGTCTCCGCGAGGATGGCCGGGTGCTCCTCCAGATGGGGGGCAGGGGCAACGCGGCCGAGGTGGTCGCCGTGATGGACGAGGTCATCGCGCTCCCCCGGTGGCGGGACCACTTCGTCGGCTTCACCTTCCCGTACGGGTTCTACGGTCCCGAGGAGTACCGGCCTTGGCTGGCGGAGACCTCGTTGCAGCCGGTCCGAGTCGAACTCGTTCCCAAGGACATGGTGCACGCCGGCCGAGAAGGCCTCGCCGGCTGGCTCCGCACGACCTGGATGCCCTACCTGCAGCGCGTGCCGGAGGAATCCCGGGGCGAGCTCCTCGAGGCCGTCCTCGACGGCTATCTCGCCGGACACCCGCTCGACGACGACGGCGGTGCGCACGTCAAGATGATGAGACTGGAAGTGGAGGCTTCCAAGACACCCCGAACCTGAGCAGTCCGGATCCCGGCGTCCCGGCCGATTCCGGACTGAAAGCGGACAACGTGGCCCTGCACCGCGCGATGGCGAACCGTCCTCAGCGAGGTCGCCCGGCCAACGCCATGCACACCCTGGACAACCCGGTCCTCGGCGAGGAGCTGACCTTCCCCATCCACCGCCTCAACGAAGGGCCGATCCCCGCCGAGACCGCCTACCAGCTGGTCCACGACGAGCTGCTGCTCGACGGGAACGCCCGGTTGAACCTCGCCACGTTCGTCACCACCTGGATGGAGGCGCCGGCGGCGCGGCTCATGGCCGAGTGCGCCGAGAAGAACATGATTGACAAGGACGAGTACCCGCAGACCGCCGAGCTCGAGCGGCGCTGCGTGAGCATCCTCGCCAACCTCTGGAACGCCCCCGACCCCGATCGGGCCGTGGGCTCCTCGACGACCGGCTCGTCGGAGGCCTGCATGCTCGGGGGCCTCGCCCTCAAGCGGCGGTGGATGCGGCGACGCGGCGGCGACGGCCGGCCCACCGGGAGGCCGAACCTCGTGATGGGGGCCAACGTCCAGGTCTGCTGGGAGAAGTTCTGCAACTACTGGGAGGTGGAGGCCCGCACCGTGCCCCTGGAGGGGAATCGGTTCCACCTCTCCGCCGACGAGGCGGTGGCGCGCTGTGACGAGAACACCATCGGCGTGGTCGCCGTCCTCGGCTCCACCTTCGACGGGAGCTACGAGCCGGTGGCCGAGATCTCGGCCGGCCTCAGCGCGCTCGCGGCCCGGACCGGGCTCGACATCCCGATCCACGTCGACGGGGCGTCGGGCGCCATGGTGGCCCCCTTCCTCGACGGGGAACTCGTCCGGGACTTCCGCCTCGCGCGCGTGGACGGATCAACACCTCGGGGCACAAGTACGGGCTCGTCTACCCCGGGGTGGGGTCGGTGCTGTGGCGGGATGACGAAGCGCTCCCCGGCGAGCTCGTCTTCAACGTCAACTACCTGGGCGGCAACATGCCGACGTTCGCCCTCAACTTCTCCCGGCCCGGAGCCGAGGTGGTCGCCCAGTACTACACGTTCCTCCGGCTCGGCTTCGAGGGCTTCCGGACCGTCCAGCGGGCCTCACGCGACGTCGCGACGGCGCTCGCCGCGTCGATCGGGGAGCTCGGACCGTTCGAGCTCATCACGCGGGGCGACGAGCTGCCCGTGTTCGCCTTCACCACCCGGGCGGACGTAGTCGCGTACGACGTCTTCGACGTCTCGCGTCGGCTCCGCGAACGGGGCTGGCTCGTGCCGGCCTACACCTTCCCCGCCGACCGCCAAGACCTAAGCGTGCTGCGGATCGTGGTCCGCAACGGGTTCTCCCGGGACCTCGCCTCGCTACTCCTCGGGGACCCCGAGCGTTTGCTCCCCGAGCGGGAACGCCAGAGCGGGCCCCTCCAATGGCCGGGGAAGCGCTCGTCTTTCCACCACTGATCATCTGCCGGTATCGGATCGCGCGCGTGCCTCGATCAGTCGGCGAGGAAGGTGAACCGCACCTTGCGCCGGGGGTTGTCCCGGTTGGTGTCGACGAGGACGAGGCGCTGCCAGACGCCGAGCAGCGGTCTCCCGTCCCCGACGGGGATCGTCAGCGAGGGGCTGATGAGACAGGGAAGGAGATGGTCCCGGCCGTGTCCCGGCGATCCGTGGCGGTGCCGGTAAGGGCCCGAGGTCGGCAGCAGCCCGTCGATCACCCGCGCGAGATCGGATTCACTCCCCGAGCCCGTTTCCATCAGGGCGAGGCCCGCCGTGGCGTGCGGCACGAACACGCTCACCAGGCCATCGCCGCGTCCACGGCAGAACCGCTCGAGCTCGTCGGTCAGCTCCGTCACGAGGTCCGCATCGTTCTCGATCACGATCTCGACGCTCTCCATGCAGTCATCATCCCCCGCCGCGGGCGCCTGCACAGGCCGCGACCCCGTCGTCGTGGCTCGGCTTGGGGGGACGCTCACCTCGCGGGGCCCCGGTCGTGCCGCGGGTCCGCTCCGGCCCGGCCGGGCCGCGGGTCGAAGGTCAGGTGTTGGAAAGCTCGAAGATGGTGGTCTGCGAGTAGACCTCGCCCGGGTCGAGCTCGGTCGTCGGGTAGGACGGCTCGTTCGGGGAGTTCGGGAAGTGCTGGGTCTCCAAAACGAACCCGGCGCTCTGGCGGTAGAGATGCCCGCTCTTCCCGGCGACGCCCTGGCCGGCGAAGAAGTTGCCCGAGTAGAACTGCAGCCCCGGCTCGGTCGTGTAGACGGTGAGGGTGCGCCCGCTGCCCGGGTCACGGGCCCGGGCCGCCTCGATGAGCGACGGAGGAGACGTCTGGTCCAGCACCCAGTTGTGGTCGTAGCCATGCCCGGTCTGCAGCTGCGGGTTGTTGGCGCCGATGTCCCGGCCGATCGGTTTGGCGGTGGTGAAGTCGAACGGTGTACCCGCCACGCTCGCGTGCGGTCCCACCGGGATCAGGTCCGGGCTGACCGGCGTGTACTGGCCAGCGTTGATGGACATCGTCTGGTCGTAGACGGGGCCCGAGGCCTCGCCGGCGAGGTTCCAGTAGGTGTGATTCGTCAGGTTGAGGACCGTCGGCATGTCGGTCGTGGCGTGAAAGCTGAGCTGCAACTGGTTGCGGTTGTTCAGGGTGTACGTGGCAATCGTGTCGAGGTTGCCCGGGTAGCCCTCCGAGGCGTTCGGGCTCAGGTACTCGAGCTGCAGCCCGACCGAGGCGTCCTCGCCGGCGCCGCCCCGCAGCACCGTCGGCGTCCAGACCTGCTGGTCGAAACCGACGAACCCGCCGTGCAGGCTTCTGCCACCGTCGTTCAGCGGAACGCTGTGAACGACACCCCTGAAGGTGAACTGGCCGTGGGCGATCCGGTTGGCGTACCGGCCAATCAGGGCGCCGAAGTAGGTGCCCAGCCCCTTCGCCCGATGGACGCTCGGCGGGGAGTTGTAGTCGACGTAGTCCTGGAGCGTCGGGTAACCGAGCGTGACATCGGCCGTGGTGCCGGCAGCATCGGCGAAGCTGATCGCCTGGATGATGCCGCCATAGTTGAAGATCCTCACGACCATGCCATGGTCGTTGCTCAGCGTGTACAGGCTCACCGGCTTCCCGTCCACGTCCCCGGCCGGCGCAGACGAGATCGTCGGCGCGCCCCGTATCACTTGGGAATCGACCATAGGCGACTGATCATATGTCCGCGAACGGCGGGGAAACGTGATACGTCAGCTCGGTCCTGGGCCACTCGATGTGTCGCCCGGCCAACCTGAATCCCTGCGCGCCTGAAGGCACCGCCCGCCGGGCCGGGCAGCACTCCCCACGACGACACCCTCGACAACCGACGACCGCCCGGCGGGGACGACAAGGACGGCGCCCTTCGTTCGAACCCTCGGCGGTCTGTCTTTCGCGGCCCCGTCTGAGCTTGAGGCGACGTCGACGGGGGCACGCCCTGCCCGTCAACCTGCCGACGAAGGGCCTGTTCGACGCGGCCGTGCGAATCCTCTAGACGAAGGATTGCAGCAGAAACCAAACACCCGGTGGCGTGAGCGCCGGACGAACGCCTCGGCGCGTCCGCGCCTCTCACCTGAGCCTGGGGATCCGACGCGCGGCAATGGGCGAGTGCTCTGGTCGGTCTGAGAGCATATGTAAGTTGTTGCTTATCACTGAACATCGACGTGCCCGGGCCCTCCTGGCTGCCGCTGCCGGCTCGACCCTGACCGCCGCCGTCGGGGGTCTTGGTGCCCGCCGTGCACCGACGGTGTACAAGCATCTGGACAAGCCCGACTGGGCCCCACCTCCGTCGGCCTTCGGACCAGTCTGGACCGTCCTCTACGGGCTGATGGCGGCGGCCGTGTACCGGGCGTGGCGGTCTGACCCAGAGCGCTCTGCCGGGCTGATCGCCCTTCATGGCGGACAGTTAGCCCTAAACGCGTCGTGGCCGTGGGCCTTCTTCTCGCTCCGGTCCCGGACGGCCGCTCTGGCGGTGATCGCCGCTCTGGATGCTGCGGTTGCCGCCGAGGTGATCGTGGCCGGCCGGCGGGAACGCGTGGCCGGTTGGCTGCTCACTCCTTATCTGGCGTGGAGCCTCTTCGCCACGGCCCTGACCGCGGCGGTTGAGGACCCGACCGGCGCCAGGTCCGCCCCGGATCCGTCCACTGGCTGAGGTTCCTGCCGGAGAGGGCGAGTAGCGTTCTGGCGGCCGCCAGAGCTGACCTTGACACGGTTCTGTAGGGCGTTAGGAACTTCCGTGAGCGATCGCCCGACTGCGGCCACGTGGTGTTCGAGTCGAGCAGAATTTCCATTCGGCGCTCTGGAACCTAGACCCGAGCGATGGCTGCAAGAAATGAAGATCGACCGGAAGTAGTGATCAAGATGTCCGTCTCGGGTGCGGTCTCCCCCGGTCTGATGCGTGCCGAGCAGTCTCCCGAGCGGCAGTTAACCAGATATCCCATAACGCCGGGTGTGCGACAAGACTCGCGTTCATGAACGGTGCAGCGAGGTTCGCCGAGTATGAGGCAATCCTTGCGGCGGTACGCGAGTGGGCGAGCCAACAACCCGACGTGAAAGGCGTCGCAGTCGTCGGTTCCTGGGCTCGGGGCGTAGTCCGGATGGACTCCGATATCGATCTTGTCGTCCTCACTGACCGCAGGCAGCGCTATCTCGAAGATCGCGATTGGATCGAACAAGCCTGTGGACAGCAAGCCGAGCTCGTTCGTACTCAGGACTGGGGCGCACTCTCCGAGCGGAGAGTCCGAATCGCGTCCGGTCTTGAGATCGAGTTCGGCTTTGCGTCCCCTTCTTGGGCAGCAACAGATCCGATCGACCCAGGGACGGTGGAGGTTGTTCGGCGCGGCTGTGCTCCGATTCTTGACGAAAATGCGCTCTTTGCGCGGCTGATCGACGCTGTCTGATGCGAGTGTGCGGGTACCTCTAAACGCCAGGACGGTGGCGGATCAGTCTTTGTCGAGGAAGCGACAGAGTTCGTCGATGATGAGGTCCGGCGCCATATCAATGGCGTCGTGTCCGTGGTCGGGAATGGTCACAAGTTCGACGGTGGTCAGTCTCGCTGCGAGCGCGCGCGTGATTTCGCCAGCCCAACGAGGGCTCACCGTGCCGAGTAACAACAGCACCGGAGTCGCGACATCCACAGCAAGACCTGGCAGGTCAACGTGTGTGAGAGCGTCAGCCTCTCTCGGAAGCGTTGCCGCGACGATCGGAAGGACGTCATAGGCGCCCTGGGCGTTCCGATACTCCTCGAACCGTTCGGCGCTGAGTCCGACAATCTCGGTGATGAAGCTGAACATTGCCCGACCTGTCTTCCCGTCGGAGACCAAGGCAGTCGCTCGATCGACCCACTCTCTTGGAACTGTCTGGGGCCCCGGCGGTTCGTACAGCGCGATGCGGCGGAATGGCGCCCCATGGGCTGCCGCTCCGAGCGTGCATGTTGCGCCGTAGCTGTGGGCGAAGACGTCCACGGGGGAGCCTTGTTCTTCTGCTAACCGAGCGGCCACTGCCGCGATGTCATCGAACTCCTTTTCGATGGCGTAGAGCCCAGTGTCCCCACTGGTACCCCTTCCACGTCGGTCCATTGCAGTTACCCGACGATGCTCGGCCAGAGCTGACCACACGGGCTCCCACTGCTCTATCCGGCCCATCCCGCCGTGCACCAAGAGCAGCGCCGGGCCATGGCCAATTGTCAACAGGCCAATGCTGACGTCGTCGGCGCCGGTCACCGAATGCCTTGTTCCCTCCACTGAAACTCCTACCCGTGCCGACCAAGGCCGCCATCGAGCGGACGGCCACACGGCAAGCCTACGAGGCAACCTGATGAGCGCGCGAAGGGCAGTGCAGTTGCTACGCACGACGCACGTACTTCGGAGACCCGTCACATGCTGAGCCAGTCCCTCCATTCGACCAATCTGGCGACGCGGGCCTCATAACGCGCGTCATCGCAAGGGCTTGAAAGCGTCACCTATCGCCCGACCTGTGCGCCCGCGCGGAGCAGAGCCAGATGCCCGCTTATGGATCGCGCCGAAGTCCCCAACCCAACGTCGGGGTGGTCCGTCGCTAGTCTAAGTAGCCCACTCGAACTGGTGCTCTTCGACAGAGTCAGTAGTCGTATGCTGAATCGTGTGATTGATCCCGACACGAAGGACTGGATGTGGGTCCTCGAGCGAGCCTGTCCCGAGTGCGGCTTTGACGCAAGCAAGTGCGAAGCTGAAGATGTCGCCGGTTTGATTCGAGATAACGCGCAGGTATGGGAACGATTCAGGCGCAATGGCACCATTCGACCGGGTCGTCCCAATGATTCAACGTGGTCGACTCTGGAGTACGCGGGTCACGTGCGCGACCTCTATCGAACCTACAGAACACGGATCGAACGCATGCTGATAGAAGACGATCCGCTGTTTGAGTATTGGGACCAGGACGCTGCCGCAATCGCTCATTCCTACGAGCAACAAGCTCCTGAGGTGGTCGCTGCTGAGCTCGCCTTTGCTGCAGAGTCGTTGGCGTCAACGCTCGACGAAGTGTCTGGTCCGTCCTGGCTTCGACCCGGCCGTCGAAGTGACGGGGCGTCCTTCAGCGTCGGCACCCTCGCCCGTTATATGGTCCACGATCCCATCCATCACGCCTGGGATGTGCAAAAGCAGCACTCTTAGCACCCAGACCACACCGAATACGCCCCAGATTTCCCCGATGCGCGACGGAGGTAGCCGTGCCCGATCGGCATTGGGGCAAGTCGTTGGCGGGCGATCTGGAGCGCATTTTCGGATACCGGTCGCGCCCCATAACGCTGGGAAGGTACGGCAGTACGGCACCTCCGGGCCGAGGGCCCTGCCACCTGATTACCGCGCGTTACGTGGCACTCACGACTGCGTGTAACTCCGAATTGGGCGCGGGGATCGCGTCGACCGGCGCGGACGCAAAGCAGCCACAGCCACCGTCACGTTGACCGTCCCGGTCCGTGGTTGTGGGTAGGCGGTGATCGAGCTGGCTGATCCCACCGCGAAGCTGGCGGCCGGGGTCGTGCCGAAGAGCACCTTGGTCGCCCCCGTGAAGTTGGTGCCTGAGATGGTCACCTTGGTGCCTCCACCTGCAGGACCGGAGCTCGGGCTGAGCCTTGTCACCGTCGGGGCGAGGTAGCTGTACTGGTCGGCACTCGTGACTGCCCTGGTGGGTCTGCTGCAGCTTTGGTTCAGGATCTCGACCTCGATGGCCTGGGATGAGGTGACCGAACCGGAGCGGCGAGTGTTGGTGGAGGAGCTGGTCGAGAGGGTCGCGGTTTCCCCCGATCACCTTGAGGTGTCAATCGCTGGCGCGACACGGCTGAACGCCGGCTTTGCTGACGTGGGTCTGGGCGATAACCAGTCGCAGAATGTTGGTGTCGGAGAACCGATGCCCACGATCTCCGACTGGCGGCTTGAGCCATGGGCCGGGACCTAACCGGCGTTCGGGGGCACCACCGCAACATTTTTGTGATGGGATTACCCCGTGTACGAGACCCCAGAGGAACTGAACCGTCTGCAGCGGCTTCTCGACGAGAGTGCTGAGTCTGCTGGCCCGCATATGCGAGGGATCATCACGAATGAGCGTCGGCTGAGCGCCGAGCAGCTGACCGATCGGCTTCAGGGCATGGTCCTCCTCGTGCTCGCCACGGTGACCGCCGACGGACGGCCTCTCGTCGGACCAGTAGACGGGTACTTCATCCACGGGAGTTTTTGTTTCAGTTCCGGCCGCCAGTCGGTACGGATGCGCCATCTCACGGTACGTCCCGCAACGAGTGCGACTCACCTGCCCAGCGAGGCACTCGCCGTGACCGTACACGGCACGGCGGAAGTCTTTGAGCTCTCGGACCCTCGGCAACCCGAGCTTCGCCAAGCGATGCTCGACCACTATCTACCACTGCAAGGGCCGTCCTTCGAGGAATGGTTGGATGCGGAGGACGGTCTCGCAGCACGCATCCATGCGCAGAAGCTGTTCACTTTCCACCTAGGAACTTCCTAAGAGATCGACCTGCGAACCGGCGATCAGGGGCAGGTATGCCTTGAACGTCCTTGACCCCGATCTGACGTGAGCTCAGAATAAGGTCCGTGTCCAGTGCTGAGGTCGACGCATATCTGGCAGACATCGAGGAACCTAAGCATTCCACTCTCCAGCGCTTGCGCCAGACCATCCTGGAGGTGGTTCCAGAGGCCGAAGAAGGAATCTCCTATGGAGTCCCCGCCTTCCGGTTGCAGGGCAAAGTCATCGCGGGATTCGCTGCGTTCAAGAACCACCTCAGCTTCCTGCCCCACAGCGGGTCTGTGTTTCCAGAACTCAAGGATGAACTGACCTCGTACAAGACGTCTTCCGGGGCGCTTCAGTTCCCGATCGACTCACCGCTTCCGAAACAGCTCGTGGAACAGCTTGTCAGGGTACGAATCGCACAAGCGTTTCCTGACGGCTAGGACAGTTCCGTCGAGCAGGCGGACGGTCACGAGTACCGCCCACCAGGCGGTAGGGGCATGCCTGACGCCCCGGATCCAAGGGCGAGACTGCGAATAGACCCTTGTCAGAGTTGGTCGGGAATCGAGAGGAGGCAGCATGCGGAAGCTGGGGGTGGTCGAGTTCGTCACGCTCGATGGCGTCATGCAGGGCCTGGGCGGGCCCGATGAGGACCGCGAGGGCGGGTTCGACCATGGCGGTTGGAGCGGCCCCTACGGCGATGAGGTGCTGGCGCGGCGCGCCGGGCAAGGCATCGGGCAGACCTCGGCCTACCTCTTCGGCCGGAAGACCTACGAGCACATGGCCGCGCACTGGCCCCACGAACCCGCTGATAACCCCATCGCTGCGAGCCTCAACACCACACCGAAGTACGTGGCGACCAGGACGCTGCACCAGGAGGACATCGAATGGGCCAACACCCACGTCATCGACGCCGATGTCGTTGACGCGGTTCATGGGCTCAAGTCGGAAGGCGACGGCTTCGTCACCGTACTGGGAAGCGGCGCGCTCGTGCAGACGCTCATCGCCAATGATTTGGTTGATATCTTCCGGATCATGTTGCACCCGCTCGTGCTTGGCACAGGCAAGCGGCTTTTCCGGGAGTACCCCAACCCGCGGCGGCTGCGGCTCACCGAGTGCACGCCGACTACTACCGGTGTGCTTCTCCTCACCTAGGAAAGTCAGCCCGGCACGGCATAGCACCCGCTCTGCTCGTGTCCGGCGAGACAGTCACGAGTACCCGGACACCCGTCCAGCCGTCACCCCTGCCCCACTCGTACCGTACTGCCGCACCTACCCGGCGTTTCGGGGCAGAGGAGTCCCGTCACGCGGTGAGCGGTAGGGGACGGTCACTCAGCGCGAAGAAGCGCGAAGAGGTCGCCCGCATGGCGTCACTATGATCCCGCGCCGTGACCGACGTGGATTGTGCACTCTGTAACGTTCCCGCGGTCGATGCCGACTTCGGGAGGGTCGAGGTCTGGCGGGACTCTCTCTGGAGGCTCACCACGAGCATTGGCCCGGGTGACCCGACCCCCGGCTTCTCCTACCTTGAGCCCCTGCGGCACATCCGGTACGTGCACGAGCTCGACGGCGAGGAGTCGGTCACCTTCGGACCGGTGCTCGCGCGTTGCGCCGCAGCGCTGAAGGAGGCGACGAGCGCAGAACTGGTGTACGTGTACATCTTTGGGGGAGGGATCCCGCACCTCCACGTACACCTTGCCCCCCACGTCGCCGGCGACGCCCTGAACGAGTCGATCCTGCAGGGTGAGTTCGAGAAGCGACCGCTTCCCTCCGGTGGCGTCGCCATCGTGAGCAAAGACTTCCTCGAAGTGCCCGAAGAGGAGCTCGCCCGCGTAGCCGACCGCGTCAGGGAGCTGCTGATCGCCGCGCCGAGGGATTGACAACGCGGTGCCCCTACCCGACCGCGCCCGCGCCGTCCCGAGCCCAGGGGCGCACTGTGCCGGCGTTATGCATGGCGTCTGCCTCCGAATCGAAGCGGATTCGAGGTTCAGGTGTCGGACCGGTAGCTCGAGCGGAACGCCTGGCGTTTCGTACACCTAACCGACGATCAGTGACACCCTCGTCGTAGCTCGTCGGCTCGCATTCTCGGGCAGTTGATCTCGAAGCTGAGATCGTCGACAGCGAGTGTCGAGCCATGGTTTTTGGCGAGGTGGCGGAGCACGATCTGGCTCTTCGCCCGTCTTGCTTTCGGGCAAGTGAGCAGTTCGCTCACTTGCCTTAGATTGACGTTGGAGCCGAGTTCTCGGTGGCCGTGCGTACCAACACGTCGCCTCGAAATGCATGGCTGACGACGCGCACGACGCACGTTCGATGGTCCTCGGGGACGTCTGGCACATTGGAGCTCACGTGGTTGGCGAGCGCTCGGCCGGTCAACTCGACTGCGGTCCCTTGCGGGATGACGACCTCGATGTCGCGCAGCATCGCGTAGGCACGAAGTTCAACGAACGTCGGCAGGCTCCGCGTCCTTCCGAGGTCGACGACGACGTCGCCCAACAGCGCGATTGCGACGAGCGTTTCTTCGACATCCCAGGACCGAGCGCGAGCGCCCTTGTGTAACCACCCGCCCTCGAAGACGGGCTCGAGACCGAGCAGCCACCGTCGGCGTGCCCTTGGCGGCGAGGCGATCCAGTCCGATTCGCTGTATATAACAGTCACTGTAATAGGTAGCATTATGGGATGCGAGCGGAGAACGTAGGGCGAGGCCTCGCGAGAGGGCCAGGATTTCTACTGTCTCGGGTTGGCACGTCCGTTCAGGCAGGCTTCAAGAACGTGCTCGCGGTCTGGCAGCTACGACCGTTGCACTTCCTGGTACTGACGGCGCTAAGGGAGTCGGGCGTTTCCTCACAGCAGGAGTTGTGCCGTTCGCTCGGGGTTGATAGCGGCAACATGGTTGACTTGATCGATTGGCTCGAGGAATTGCCATACGTGAAACGCTCTCGGGACCGCACTGACCGGCGACGCTATGCCTTGACGATCACGGAGGAGGGCCGTGCGGCTCTCGACGAGATCATGTCTTCGGTCGAGGAGTTTGACTGCAAATTCCTGGCAGCGTTGACAGCGGAGGAGCAGCGCCAGTTGGCGGACCTCCTAGCCAAGCTCTATGCAGGCACCCCCGAGGCTCACGGTGAAGGCTTCATCGGCACGACGCCGCCCGTCACCTATTAGGCACGTGGCAAGTGGGGAGGCGCTGCCGAAGGGCAGGTCACGCCCATGTTTCAACGCGAAAGTGCTGTTCACGGCCCTATTACGGTAGCGAGCCGTGAATAACGACGACTACGAACGGGCTGCCAGCCTCGCGAGGCTCGATCAGATCGTGGCAACCTGCCACGAGATCGCCGAGCGGTATCGGGACTCAGCGGTACTTGTTGGCGATAGCCCTGGCGGTGTGGGACGTCTGCCCCGCCTTTGGGGCGGCGCCAGGCGACTTGCCTGCTCGGAATTCATCCGCGAGGTCCTCAACCGCTGCCGCCAGTTCGCCAACAGCCTTTTCCAGATGTACTACGCGGCTCTGAAGCGCTCGAACGTCCGATTCGGTAGGCATCAATCCTCCCCCGTTGTGCTGACAGACGCGGAGCCTAGGAGCAACCGGGGCGGTGCGCGGTGAACGGGCTGCGACGAGACGACGTTGTCTATGCACCGTCACGTGCTGGGATAGCTCGGACCTGTGCTCCAAATACGAGAGCTGATCGGTCGCTCCTGCTTTCCGATGGCCCCCGTCAGCTTGCTGACCGTGTCAACGATGAACCGCTGCATGTCCCAAAGCGAGGTGTGGACACCGCTCTTTCGTTGGCCCACGGTCAGGGAAATTTCCGCCAAGAATCCACCGCCTACCACCTCCACGTGTGGGTGCGGAGTGGCGCACAGGATCTTCAGGACTATTGCGCGATCGTGTCTCACGCGACGGTCGATCAACGCGGTGCAATCGACGGGCTTCCCGTCAATTTTGTCATCGAGTGTGGCCTGCTCGTCAGCGAATCGCATTCCCCACAGGTGCACGAGTCGGTGCTTGTCCTGGTTCCAGAGATCGTTGAGTGCCCGCAGGGCAGAACAATGGTCAAAGCGAAGCCGCTGCGGATAGGGCTGCAACGACTCAATGAATGCTTGTGGTCCAGGGCCGATGCCCCTGATCTTGTTCATCCCACTGGTGTAGGTCCAATCCCCCGTCTTTCGGTGCCGTTGATAGAACTCGGCGCTCTTGTCGTAGACGGGGAATCCCGTACCAGGAAGGACCTTCTTGCTCCAATCGACGGTGAGCCAGTAGGCGGATTGCTCAAGCGCCGATCGCAGATCGTGCACGGCCTCCCCGAGGATGACGGACCAATCTACGGGGATCGGCTTGAGAAGCTTCAACCGATAGATGTGCTTTCGGCCATTGTCGTGCACTTCGTGAATGAGTCGATATGGCCAGTCTGCATTCCAAACGAGCATCTGATCGTGGAGCGTTCGGAGGTGCTCGTTCGCTCGCTTGATCTTGACGTCTATCCCCGCGAGGGCGTCTGGGTCGACTTTCACGACGTAATCTTGGAGGGAGATGAACAAGAAACCGAAGGACGAACGCCCCACCCAGGAAACGGAGCGCGGCATGACGATCCCGGTGCCGACGCGCGATGAAATCGAAGATGCGCTGTCACGGGTCGCCAAGCCCCGAGTCTCACGTCTCCGCAGGATACGCCGACCGAAGAAGAAGTAGCTCAAACATCGAGCGAGGGTCGTCGCGGTGGTTGTATCGCCAGACGTACTCATTCAGGTATCCCTGGAGCCACTTCTTGGAGACCGCATGATGCGATCCCGAGATGCCGCGCTTAACGAGCGACCAGAACCCCTCGATGGTCTGCGTGTGAATGTCCCCGCTTACGTAGACACCCTCAGAGTGGTTGATCTGCCGGTGGTCGAACATCTCATGCTTCATGGCGCGGTAACCGGGGAAAGTGTCTGTGTAAACGATCGAGTTCGGCTCGACGTGCTTACGGATTCCGCCCACGAGGTTGACCGACGAGACATTGGGAACCGGGTAAGCGCGAACGCGACCCCTCCGTTCGACCATGCCAAACACCGGCACCTTCTGATCGCGCGTACGACCGCCGCGAGAGTGACCCCGAGGCGTGGGGTTTCGGGGATGGTTGTGCGTCGGACCGCCGCGACGCTTTCCCCCCACATAGGTTTCGTCGGCCTCAACCGATCCGGTGAGGATCACGTCATCTTGCACCATGATCTGGTTGCGGATAAGCGTGAACATCCGCCATGCGGTCTTGTAGGTCACGCCCAGTTCACGCTCAAGCTGCTTGGCGGACACTCCACAACGAGTGCTCGCCATGATGTACATGGCGTAAAACCACAGGTGCAGTGCCGTGGACGACTTGTGAAAGATCGTCCCCGCAGTCGGGTAGAGGTAGTGCCCGCACGCAACGCACGTCCACGCCTGGCGCTGCTGCTTCCCGTTGTAATGCTTGAATTCGCGCACCTCTCCGCACTGCGGGCAGTGCGCGTGCGATCCATCCTCTGTCGCGTACCGAGTGCGCCAGAGGTAGTCAAGACAGGCATCGTCGTTGGGGAATCGCTCAAGGAATTCCATGAGCGAGTACTGAGATTCCGACGACTTTGCCCTGGTAGGGGCCTTACGGTTTCTTGGAGCCATGAGAACAATGTATCACGCTGGACTTCGGCAGTCAAGGGATAGTTACCAGGCACGTATTAAGCACGCTGGTTAGAACCGACCTCCCGGCTCGACAGAAAGGTCAGCTCAGGACATGATCCGCTCCTCCTCAAGGGGCGTACTCGGCAGGACACCTTATGCACAAGAGTCTGCCGATTGTGAGTATCCCGAAACGCGCGCTCGTCGTTGCGCTTCCGGGTATCCCTCATGTGCCGTTCCGGGGCAGGCAACTGTCGCGAGCACGAGACCGGTCACTGTGACTGCACCCCGCCCATTTTCGAAGAGCTGTTTAGTCACTGCCTTGCTGGCTTGATGGCACCCAGCTCCAACCAGGAATCGCTTCGAGCTGAGCGATCCTTTCGGGAGTGAGTTGCACGCCCTTTCGATAGTGGGACCGGCGATTGGATACCCACTGACCCAACCTGACCCTGTCTTCATCGATGAAGCCCTTCGGAACGCGGGAATCTCCATGAGAGTCGATGAAGTGCTGGAGACTGTTGATCCCCTCGTCCCATTTTGAGGTTCGCTCTACCCATGCCCACCCGTCAATCGCTTCAAGCCGAGCGATTCGTTCGGGGGCGAGCCACTTTTTGCGGTAGAAGGTTCGCTGGGAGTTCACCCAACTGCCCAACGGATAATCACCCTCCATGTGGTGACGCGGAACGCGCGCATGGTGCTCCCGTTGCGCAAATCGAAGCAAGCATCCGAAACCTTCCTCCCATTTCGCTGCAAACGCGTCCCACTCCCATCCAGGAAGCGCTTCGAGCCGGGCAATTCGCTCTTGGGCGAGGTCTCCACGCCCGAATTCGGTCCGTTGGTGTCCAACCCACACGCCAAGTTTGAAGCCGTTCTCAATATGAAACTGCGGCACGAAGGCGTGGTTCTCTCGCTCAACAAAGCTAAGCAGCAAGCCAAAGAAGAACTCCCAGCTCGCGGTGGTCTCGTCGACAAGGTGAACGTCGAAAGCGTCGGCAAAGTCAACCCCGATGCGTTCCGGAAGATCGAGGATGATCTTTGCCGGAAGCTTTAGTGCCTTCTTCTCCCTGCCGCGTTCTCTGCGGAGTTCGTCAAGTTCCTTGCCAAGCAGATCGTCGTGAGCACGTAGGGCTTTGACCACCTCCCACACCGGCTTGAACGCCGACCCAGCGAGAGCTAGTTCAGCGTCCTCTCCCGGTTCAATGAAGACGGGGATCACGATGGTGCCGATCTTCCTATCCGCTGTCAGACGGATGGCGCGGCCGACGGCTTGAACGATGTCGACTTCGGAGCGCCGCGGGTCAATGAACGCGACCCCGTCGAGCGCTGGAACATCGACGCCCTCTCCGAGGCATCGAGCGTTGCTGAGCAGACCGCGTTCCTCTTCGTCGAGATGGCGAAGATGGTCGAGCCGCCTTGATCTATCGCCGGCAGACATCTCGCCCGAGGCGTAATCCGTCCACAGTCGCCCCGTAGGTTGCTGGTCGACTGGCATCCACGCGATTAGTTGGGAGATCGCGTTGGCGAACTCGCGTGCCCAACCCACGCGGGAGTGAAAGGAGATGACGCGGCGGAGATCGAAGCGGCGTATCGCTTTGACCAGGCCAATCTGCCCTGCGATCGCGCGTGCGTCAGTGATCACCGAGCCGTCAATGGTGACGAATCGACCGCGTTGAGTCCACTCCAGATAGGTCGCGTCGTCCACCCCGACTATCGCGACCTGATAGTCGGTAAGGAGTTCGCGTTCGATCGCCTCTGCGAAACCCAGCCGGTGGAACACCTTGCCGAAGTGGGCCTCGTCATCCATTGAAGCCACTTCAAAGTCGCCTTCCCTTGCTGCCGTCTTGATTCTCTTGGTGAAGATGCGAGGAGTCGCGGTTATGAATAGCCGCCGCCTGGCTGGAACGGCTTCAGGATCGAGCACTGTGGCGAAGTCTGATGAGACCGGCCCGGCGCAGCGGTGCGCCTCATCGGCGATCACCAAGTCGAAGGCCGGAAGGTGACCCAAGCGAAACGCATCGGCGATCCTCGGGGAGGACTGGTACGTCGCGAAGACCACGCGCGGGCCTACGTCGTGAGCGAGGAATGCGACAATCTCCAGCGGGTCCGTCGTGACCGGGAACCCGAAGTCGGCGGTCGTCGATACAGCATCGTCATACCCCGTGACGGTGTCATCTGAGCACACGGGCAGGAAGTCAAAGGTTCTTGACGCGTTGACGGTCCACTCGCGAAGCGTGTCCGTGAGCAGCGCGAGTGACGGCACCAACACGAGCGCCCGCCGGACGGCCAGCTGTTCAGCGATGAACAGCGCTGTCAGCGTCTTTCCAGTGCCGCATGCCATGATCATTTGACCACGGTCCGCTGTCTCGAATCCCCGGATCACCGCCGCGATTGCTTCTCGTTGATGAGGCCGAGGTCGCTTCGGTTCGGGCACGACTGTCCGTAGGTCGGCTGCGGACTGAGGCCACGAAACCTGGGCCGCGTCGAGGTCGCCACGCAGGAGACACCCGGCAGGTTTCTCCTGCGCCCGCAGCGTGCGCTCGGCAGTCTTTCCGATTCGATCGGTGGTCGCTATCAGTAGGCGAAACGCGAACTCAGGACGGCCGGACTCAGATAAGAAGGTGGCTACATCGGCCTTCATGATCGAATAGGCGGGATCGTAAGCCTTGGTCTGGATAGCCCAAAGTCGCCCACCCTGCTCCTCGGCCGCCAGGTCAATTCCAGCGTCAATACCCCAGCGACTTGGCCACTCGTCCCATAGCCACACCCGGCGAAGCCGTTGGCGGTACACGGCAGCGTTGGTCAGGAACCACTTGCAAATGTGCTCGAATTGCTTGCCACGTCGTACCGGGTCACTCTCGAGGGTCCCCAGGAGGCCGTTCAGAGTTCCCACCGACAAAGAGCGTAACGAACTCGTTCAGCTCGGTTGGATCACACCGTAAGGGCGTCCGTTGAGTCGCGCGGACCTAGAACCCCCGTCCCGCCGCCCTTGCGCTCCGGGCGCTCGCCCCTCGGTGGGGCGCCGCCCGGCCGCTCGGCCGGTCGTCCTGCCTGCCCCTCGCTCCCTCGGCGGTTGCCCCGGCTCCTGGCGCTGCTGGCCGTCTCTGTCCCCGGTCTTCCGCGCCTCTTCGTGCGCCTGTCCTTCTCTCCCCACGACGTTCGGTCCGGTCTCCCTCATCGAAAAAGAGACGAGCATGCTTACGCGCATGGCACTCCGGGATTCGCTGACGAATGATCGGACAGGCCAGGGCGCTTGGCTTGGACGCGACGTAAACAAGTGTTGTGTCCGAGCCCGCTGAACTTCGAGAGGTTCTAGGTTGAGGAGGTGACCGTCATGATTGCACCTCCAAAGCCGCGCCTTCGCGGGTGGCTCCACCTCGGGGCATTCCCGTACGCGCTCGTGTCGGGCCTCTGGCTCGCTGCCGATGGGACGACGCATGCAGACCGCGTCGCGTGCGCGGTGTTCGCGCTCACGGCATGCATGCTCTTCGGTACGTCCGCCGTCTACCACCGCGGCAAGTGGAGTCCACGCACGGCGGGCCTACTGCGGCGTCTCGACCACTCGAACATCGCGCTGATCACCGCGGGCACGTACACGCCCCTCGGGGTCGCCGTGCTGCCTTCCTCTCAGGCCACCGTCATGCTGTGCATCGTCTGGGCCACCGCGCTGGCGATAGTTCTGCTCCGTGTCACCTGGCTGTCTGCCCCACGGTGGCTCTACACGGCGATGTATGTCGGTCTTGGCTGGGCGGCGATCTTCTGGCTCCCTGAGCTGTGGCATCTCGCGGGCGCGATCACGATGCTGCTCGTCATCTTCGGAGGGATCTTCTACACCGCTGGCGCCGTCATCTACGTGCTGCGCCGTCCGAGGTTATCGGCGCGCATCTTCGGCTACCACGAGCTGTTCCACGCGTGCACGGTTGCGGCATTCACCTGCCATCTGATCGCAATCTCACGCGTCGCGACCTGACTCACTCGAGCTGGAGAGCAACGTCGATGTCTAGCCGCGAGTAGCCGGCGTCGCCACCGCATGGCACGCCTCTGGCGAGAAGCCTGAAACCACGTGCGATCTGGATGAAGCGATTCGCAAGCACGCCGAACAGCACGATCCCCACCGCCGCCGCGTAGGAGGCGCACCGGTCCGGCGATATGGGATACCCCAGCGGGCCCTGGTGGCGCCAGGCCCGAGACGGCGTGATTCCGAGCGGGTTCTACGCCTGCTCGATGCGAAGCCGGTTGCCCGCCGGGTCGCGCACGGCCGCGTCACGGACACCCCAAGGCTGAGTAGCGGGCTCCTGCAGCACCTCAACGCCTGGCGTGCTGGCGATCTTCTCGAAGGTAGCGTCGAGGTTCTGACAGCGGAAGTGCACCGGGTACAGCTCGCCTTTGGCGAGCAACGCAGCCAGGGCGTCTCCGTCCTCCTGGGACCGGCCCCCATGCGGCTGCGACAACACGATACCGATCTCTGGTTGGGTATCAGTAACGAGAGTGATCCACCGGAAGCCAGCGTTGGAAACGTCGAGGCTCACGGTCAGCCCAAGGGTGTCGCGGTAAAAGGCTAGAGCGGCCTCTGGGTCGTCAACGGTGATGTGCACAGTGCTGAGTGAAACTGACATGCCGACAACGTTAAGCGGATGCGCCGACAGACGCTTCTTCGAAGCTGCTCTCTTCCCTGGCTACGAGGCTCCCGTTCTTGCGCGGGCGAGTCAGAACCATCATCTGGCAGGGTGAGACGAGGCGCAGCTCGTCGTGGCTGCGGGCGCGGTAGCTCGACGGCGACTCGCCGACGAGCTCGGTGAAACGGGCAGAGAAAGAGCCGAGGCTCGTCCAGCCCACTGCAGAGCAGACGTCCGTCACACTCAGATTGCCACGACGCAAAAGCGCCTTCGCTCGCTCGATCCGCCGAGTCATCAAGTAGGAGTATGGCGTCTCGGAGTAAGCCTCACGGAAGCGACGGCTGAAGTGCGCCGGTGACATCAACGCCGTGCGAGCGAGCGCAGCGACGTCGAGCGGCGTTGCGTACTCGCGATCCATCTGGTCGCGGGCGCGTCGCAGGCGACGCAATTCGTCGAGTTCAGCGCGCATCGACGTCCATCTTTCCCTCCAACGGCGACCGCTGTGTCACACCTTGCGCCGTTTCCGTGGAGCTTACGGGGTCTGACCCTGTGGGGCCCGACCCTGGACTTGTTCTGATCGATTGGCGGTGCAGCCCCTCGTCAACCTTTCGCCGGGAACCAACTACGACGCCCCTGGCCTAGCCGGTGCCCCCTACGTGCCGAACTGGGACAATGCTCCTGCGGGGCCCCGGCCCCCGTCGAATCTTTGAAGTCGTCCTCTAAAGGTTCTCGCTGGATTCTCTTTCGACGCGCCGACCGCCCACAGCACGCCCAGTATCAGGCGTTGTGACTCGCGCCGGTGAGAAACGCTGTCTGACCTGATACTCCTCAACCCAGACCGTCGACGAGCGCTTCTCAAGCACTACCTATCGAGCGCGGAAACGCATTGTCCAACGGCACGGTGCGGCGACGCTCTGCCGCCTCACGCATCGCCTCGTGCTGGCCAAACTCAACTCGGCGGCAAACCGAGGTCGCTCCGAACAACATCGCCAGCTTGTATTGCCCTCTCCCCAGTGGCTATGAGTTGAGCACGATCTTTCTTGATTTGGGCCACGGTTTCTGTTTTCACAGCTTCCAGATTATTGATGACGACGTGGTCATCGGCGACCAAGGTCTGTATGTCGGTTTCCGTCTTGCCAGTAATGGCGATGCGCAATATCGCGCTGTCGAAGGTCGTCAGCTCAGCTGCGTAGGTGTCACAAGGACCGATTGCCTGGCTGATCGTGGTCTTGCTTGTGATCTTGGATCTCCACGTGGAGTACGCGGCCTTGGCGACTGTGGCGGCCGCCAGGAACTGCTGAGACGCCTTTGTCGACGACACCGTCGTGGTTGATGTCGTCGGACTGACGGTCGTCGATGTCGACGACACCGTCGTGGTTGATGTCGTCGGACTGACGGTCGTCGATGTCGACGCCGGACTGACAGTTGTTGACGTTGAAGTCGACGGAGTCGACGCCGGCTTGCCGCTGGAACAGGCCGCCGTCAGGACCGCCAGTCCTATTGAGACGATTCCTATTGAGACGATGCGTCTCGCCTTCATCGAGTCTCCTCGCTTGCAGACTGGGAACCCATTTCCAGATGGAGCTTGCTCAGGCGCTCCCTGCCTCCGGTTTGGTAGTTGTCGGTCATCCTGGGTCTTTGGCGCATCGGCCGTCAAGGCCGAATGTCACAAAGGTGCGCGTCCATGCGCGTCGTCCATGTTGGATGGCTTCTCTGGTGACCTGCAAGCGGTCCGTGCTCGTTTCCGCGATCGTCCTGAGTGTCAGCCAGCCGGGTAGCGCCCTTTCGAGCCACTAGGAAATTGGCAGTATCGGAATCCCCTGTGTAGAACGTCCGATCGGGACCTGCCAACGTCGGTAACGGCCATTTTGCCCGCGCCGGAGACCCGTTATCCGTCCTTCAGTCGACCCTCGGCATGGTCTACTCGTAGAGTGAGGCACGTCTGAGGCACGAGGAAGGGGTCATGGCTCGGCTAGACCTCGCGCCACCTCCATGAGTTCGGTAACGGCTCTCGTCGTCCTCCGCGAAGGGGCGCATCGGGCAGCACACCTGATGGACAAGAGTCAGCCGATTGTGCGTGTCCCGAAACGCGCGCCCGATTACTCGCCGAGGGGTTCGCCCGAAGGTGCCGTACTGCCGCACCTACCCGGCGGTCGGGGGCACCGAATGAGGTGCTCGTTCAAATTAGCGTGAGTCGTGGGCGTGGGCTCGCCGTCGCAGGCTGCGTCCACGAGAGCGGACAAGCAATCGAGCCAGGCTGAGACCTGCCAACACGATCACCGTCACATCCACGACCGGCACGAAACGGACGGTGCCATCTTTCACGACGTAAGTCCCAATCGGGAGAACCAGGCCTCCGAAGCCTCCGCCGGACCCGCTTGGCACGGTGCCGTCGGACCCACCAGTGTCGTCACCTTGCGGACCCGTCCCTTCGCCTCCCCCGCCTCCTCCCGCTACGAGCGCCACAGGGATGACGAGGAGTCCGTCTCTCTCGTAGGCGGTACCGAAGGCTCGGCGAACTGAAAGGTTCTCTGCTACTTGGCCCAGGAGTTCTTTGCTGTCCACGGCTGCCTTCCTTCTCGCGACTCTCCGAATAGTGTGCGCTCGCACCCGAGTGAACGATAGAGGCCAACGACCTCGTCGCTAGGGAAGTGGAGAGCAGTCCCGGCGTTCTGGGACGGTTACGACGAATGGCTATCCACGCAGCGCAGGCTGAAGGTCTGCCGATCAGGCGGCGTCCAGGGCGCGGTGGTCAGCTGAGTTCGCGAACCCTGAGGGTGTCGACATGCTGCTGGAAGGCAACAGCTTTTCCACCGTCCATAGTCCACACGTGGACCATCTTCACAAGAGCCGGCTCTCCGGAGCTCTTGCGCTTCCACCTGTAGCTCCCGAGTGCCACGACTGTGTCACCGTCGACGACGAACCTCTCGGGCACCACCGCGAAGTCATCGCCGATCTCCCCCAGTCGCATGAACACCCCTTCGAGCACAGCCTGAGGACCGACGTACGTGCCAGCGAGTGGAAATCCGTCGGCCTCGGTCCAATGGATGTCGTCGGCCATGACGCCGAGGGCGGCGGGCACGTCGCCCGTTGCGAAGCTCGCATAGGCGTTTTCGACGATTTCCTTGTTGGTGGCCATCTCGAGTCCTCTTTCCTGTCGGCAGAGTTGCTCGCCTAATCACCTTAACGAACTAGCTTGAAATCGCCTGTCGGCGTGGAGGGGCAACTCCTGCGAGGTTTCTGGGTGACCTCGAAGTGCCGGTCCGGGGCAGGCAACTGTCGTGAGCATGAGACCGGTCACCTGACTGCACCCCGCTCATTTCCGGCTCTTCTCAATCAACTGGGGCGCGTGAACAACTGACCGCGCTCCGATAGTGACAATGGAAGGCCGGCAGGGGTTGCTTGACTAGGCGCGCTCACACCGCGCCCTTGGCCTTCCTCACCGCCCAGGCCTGCTTGTACCCCTCTGTTCTCCGGGGTGCTTTGTCCTTGCTCCCGCGCACTCTGCCGCCGACGGACTTCCCCTCGGCCTTCCGTCGAGCAAGGCCGGCCCGGATACGCTCTGAGCGTCTGGTCGACTCCTGCGCTGCCATCCACCCGGCGAAGGCCACGAGGACGTCCTGGACCTCTGAGCTGCCGTTCAACCAGCTCTCCTTGACCGAAACCACGGAGCAGTTCCGGTCTCGGAACCTCCGGAGGATTCGTAGGGCACCCTCGGCCCCCTCGCGGGTTACTCGGTCCAACGCCCAGGTAATGAGGACGCTGAACTTGCCCTGCCAGGCGTCATCTAAGGCCTTCTGAAGCGTTTTCTGGTACTCGCCACCGTCCTTGCCCCCGTTCCAGGCCGACTCGGAGACTTGGTAGCGTTCCACGAGTTCGTAGCCGTGGTGCTCCGCGAATTTCTCCAGCTCAGGCAGCTGATTTTCACCCGTCTGGTGACCGGTACTGACTCGGATCCACAACGCAGCCTTCATGAACATGACTTTGGCTCAGTTCTGAGTCGGACCATTGGACATTGGGGCCGTGATTCACGACTGCTGGTGAGGCAAGGACAGCAGCCTCCGGCATCAGGGCCTCTGCCGCCGTGCGGTTGCAGAAGCGTTCGACATTCAGGAGGTCTCTGGGACGGTCTTCTTCATCCTCAAGATCGCAGAGGCCTCCTTGGCGCAGGATGACGTGGACGAATTCGTGCATGAGGCTGAACGTGCGACCGTTGGGTGCGTCCTTGATGTTCACTGCGATTACCGCGAGCGGTTGATCGCTGATCGAGAAGCCGCGGACTTCGGATAACTCGACGTCGGTGAGTTGAGTGACCAGCACGCCTGCGAACTCGATGGCGTCGCGCCACGCGTTAAAGGCCCCATAAGGCGGTAGCCACCTCGCTTGCTCACGAGGCGTGACGCCGAGGTAGCGACGTATTTTGCTTCCGAGATGTTCGGGGGCATCAGTGAGCTGAGCCTGGAGGCCTAGGACAGGTGCTTCTTCGTCGTTTGCGACTAGGAGTTCTAGGGCAAAATCTCGGCGAGCAATGGCCTTGCGAAGCTCGTAGCGCAGCTCGGGAGATTCGACGCCTGCAACTTCTCCCGGCAGTCGGCGGAAGTCCTTGGGCGGTCGTGGGTCCTCGGGTGGCTCGGGAAGGTAGAAGGCAGCTAGAGGTCGTCGGTATACACGTGCGAGGTCGCGCAGTTTGGCGATAGTGGGGCGTTGTTCGCCGTTTTCCCAGTTGGCCAGCCGGTCAACGTCGACTGCGGCCTTGCGTGCGGCTTCGGCGAGATCGAGGCCAGCTGTACTTCGCGCCCAAGTTAGAAGTTCGGGTTCGACTAGGGCCTCCGCGCTTCTGGGCATGATGCCTACTCGACGACGGCCATTAGAGCGGTATCGGCCGGACGAGACAATGAGGACAGCCTGGTCCCATCAGCGCGGAGTCGGGCGCGAAGGCAACCGGTTCAGACGCCATTAGGAGCGATGCACGGTCTCCCAGCGCGAGGTAGACGCCTCCGGGATCGAGGGTGGTGCCCGTGCGCTGTTCTCGCAGCCATCGCGGAGAATCAGCACCGATCCGCACCGACTCGGATGTTAGGCGATTCCTGACGCGGGCCCGCGGACGCAAAGGCGGTCGCCCGACGGTGATGTCCAGCGAGCGACTTGAAGCCGCACGGGGCCCGGGTGCCTATGCCAAGCGCGTCGCGCGCCGGCGGGCGTACGGCAAGTCGATGGGAGCGACGCGCAGGCTGCTCCGGGCGCTCGGGCTGAGTAAGTAGGCCGCACTTCCCATGCCCCGGCGGTCGTTTGCGGCCGTCCTGGGCGATTCTGGCAACACCGACGAGGAGCAACCGGACGGGTAGTCGCTGTCGGCCGCAGAGGCGCCCACGTGGGGGCGCAGGGGGCGGGTATAGCTGTGGTGTGCCTCTGCCCGCGCGTAAGCACTCTGGCGCGTGCGTGAAGTGCCGACGTGACAGCTGTGCTGACTCGCGTGCTGGTCAGCGACCGATGCCCACCCGTGCAGCCACAACGCAGCAGCTCGTCATCTGACGACTCTGAGGGTCTCCTCCGCCGACCTCGAGCCCTTGAAGTTCGTGCTGCCGCCGTAGGTGGCGACGAGGTGGTAGGTGCCCACCTTGAGCTTCTTGGCCGACAACGTGCACGATCCCTTGCCAGATGAGAGCTTGATCACACACAGCGTCGTCGAAGACTGCTTCACCCTGACCGTCCCGGTCGGCGTCGAGCCGGAGTACTGCGGCAAGACCCTGACCGAGAGGTGCTCGGTCTGCTCGTGTCCGTAGGTGACCTTCCTCGCAGACAGCTTGAGGGCGGTCCTGGTGGTGGCCTTGGCGACGGTGAGGCTGAAGGTCCACGTGCCGGTGTCACCGTTGGTATCGCTGTCGCCACCGCCGACCGCGTAGGTTCCCGGTCCGAGCGAGGTGGCCGCGCTGATCGCCCCGGTGCCGCTGACCACAACGTCAGTGGAGTCCACCGAAGTGGCCTCAGTGTAGCTGACGGTCCCGGTGGCGTTCGTTACAGTGAGACTGTGGCCGCTGTAGCCGGCACCGTAGGCGACGGTCGCCGAGGTCGGGCTGCCCTGGACGAGGGTGACGGTGACCGGAGCTGGAGGCGGAGGTGGCGAGGAGTTGGCCGTCCACTGGGCATAGAGCGTGACGTTGGCGGTGAAGGGGTAGGTGGCGCCGTTGGCGTAGGAGGTGCCTGTGCCGCCAGCGACGGTGTTCCAGTCGTTGAAGGTGTAGCCGCTATAGGTGAAGGCGTTGGCCGTCAAGGCCGTTGGGGCGTTGTCGGTCTCGGGGGCCATCGTCCCGGTTCCGCCGTTGGCGTTGAAGGTGACGGTGTAAACCTCGTCGACGACGAATGCCTGGATGTTCGCGGAGCCGTCTTTGTAATACCCGCCGGCGGTGCAGTTGCCAGCCGAGATGCACGAGACCGAATTGATCTCCCCGTCACCGCCGGCGTTGAGCGATCCGGCGACCTCGATCGCTGTTCCCCAGGTGCCGCCGACCTCGTCGACGAGGAAGGCCTGGGTGTTCCCGGAGCCGTCTTCGTAGTACCCACCGGCGGTGCAGTTGCCGTCCGAGGTGCACGAGACCGAATTGATCCACGCGTTACCGCCGGTGTTGAGCGATCCGGCGACCTCGCTCGGCGTTCCCCAGACACCGCCGACCTCGTCGACGACGAAGGCCTGAGAGTTCCCGGAGCTGTCTTTGTAACGCCCACCGGCGACGCAGTTGCCGTCCGAGGAGCACGAGACCGACCAGACCCGAGCCAAGCCGCCGGTGTTGAGCGATCCGGCGACCTCGCTCGGCGTTCCCCAGGTGCCGGCGACCTCGTCGACGACGAAGGCCTGATAGCTCCCGGAGCTGTCTTTGTAACGCCCACCGGCGGCGCAGTTGCCGTCTGAGGTGCACGAGACCGAAAAGACCTGCGCGCTACCGCCGGTGTTGAGCGATCCGGCGACCTCGCTCGCCGTTCCCCAGGTGCCGGCCACCTCGTCGACGACGAAGGCGCCATAGTTCCCGGAGCTGTCTCTGTATCGCCCACCGGCGGCGCAGTTGCCGTCCGAGGAGCACGAGACCAAATTTAAGTCTGCGTCACCGCCGGTGTTGAGCGATCCGACGACCTCGCTCGCCGTTCCCCAGGTGCCGGCGACCTCGTCGACGACGAAGGCGCCATAGTTCCCGGAGCTGTCTCTGTATCGCCCCCCGGCGGCGCAGTTGCCGTCCGAGGTGCACGAGACCGAATTGACCCAGGCGTGACCGCCGGTGTTGAGCGAAGCGGCGACCTCGCTCGCCGTTTCCCAGGTGCCGCCGACCTCGTCGACGACGAAGTTTTGATAGTTCCCGGAGCTGTCTCTGTATCGCCCGCCGGCGGCGCAGTAGCCGTCCGAGGGGCACGAGACCGAATTGACCCAGGCGCCACCGCCCGCGTTTAGCGATCCGGCGACCTCGCTCGGCGTCCCCCAGGTGGCGGCGACCTCGTCGACGACGAAGGCCTGGGTCTTCGCGGAGCTGTCTTTGTAGTACCCACCGGCAGCGCAGTTGCCGTCCGAGGAGCACGAGACCGACATGATCACCGCGTCACCGCCGGTGTTGAGCGAACCGGCGATCTCGCTCGGCGTTCCCCAGGCGATGTCGGCGCCTGCTGGTCGCGCCGAGGAGACGACCGCCGCCGCAGACGCACCGACGGCGAGGAACGCGATCAGCAGCCGAGAGATGCCCCGGCGCATAACTGTCCCCCAATAAGAAACGATGGCAACTCCATCGTCGGACACCGAGATCGGGAGTCAGATGCGGACTGGCGACCAGGTGTGCCCGGCAGCCACGATCGCGTGGCGCGCGATTACTCAGCGGCATCCTAAACCGGGGAATGTCGGTTCGACGGCTCCGCTTCCCGCGTGCGGGTTAGCAACGCCCTCTACCGTTGCTCGGTGCACGAGGGAAACAGGGCAACTTCCCTGGTCAGAAGGGTGTCGGAGGGCCGACGTAAACAATCTCCGACTGGCGGCTTGAGCCGTGGGCCGGGACCTAACCGGCGGTCAGGGATACCCGGGTGGCACGGTAGCCGTGATTGTTATGGGACACGGTGTGGCGTCCATATCCGTCTGATTGAAGAATCCACCTAGACGTTGCGGTTGGTTCGTAGCGTTTGGAGATCCTGGGGGGCTGGCTCATGAACCGTCTGCCGGCCTGTGTCGGCCTGGCTTCCAAACGAGGTGCCAACCCGTCAGGATCTCGCCGTGGTGTGGCTCGAAAGAGGAGCGGGCGCCGACGATCCGAAATCAGACATGCCCACCGCGGTCCTCTATTCCGACGGAAGAAGGAGATGACAGGTAGCGGTGGTGATCGGGGTCGATCCGCACAAGGCTTCGCACACAGCTGCGGCGACCGAGGCCGAGAGCTCGGCAAGCTCACGCCGATCGAATATGACCGGTCTCGCTTGGCCGTTGCACGAGCCCACAGAGCTGCCGCTAGGTGAGGCCCAGACCAGATCGCAGCGTGCTCTTCGACCCCCCCATCATTAACGGCTGAAATCGATTTGGGGCCCCAGGCAAGGGTCGTACAGGGTCGAGGTCATGTGAACTCGGATAACACCACTGAGGGACACCTGGCGGTCCTCTTCGGCGAGATCCCTGCGCCCGCGACGGCGGTGGGGTTCTTTACAACCGATCCCCTGGCGGGCCCTCCAGGTGACACCATGAATGAAGACGGTTGGATGGGCGGCGGCCACCGCCTTACCGCTCCGGCAGCCAAGGTGATCATCCCTATTCAGCGCAACCGGTGACTAGGCGCTTCTGAGGCGAACGGTCGGGATCGATACAACCAGCACATCTATCGTCTGTTGGGGAGGCGAGAACGACGGCAACAGGCAAGCGGCGGACTCGTAGGACCTTCGGCAGCGTTGCCAAGCTGCCATCGCGTCGGTATCGAGCGAGCTATATCGGGCCCGATCGGGTGCGCCGCGGCGCTCCGGAGACCTTTGCGACCCTTGCAGACGCTGATGCGTCGCTGGCGACGGTTCTAGCCGAGATGTTGCACGGCGATTGGCGTGCACCTGAGCTGAGCGGGGAGACCTTCGGCAACTTCGGTCGGCGGTGGTTGGACGCAGGCCTGGGCCGAGTTGGAGCACCCTTGGCACCACGAACCAGGGAGCTGTACGAGGGGCACTGGAAGTTGTGGCTTGAGCCTCACTTCGGAGACGTCGCCCTGGGCGCACTGACGCCTGAACGTTGGCGCTCCTGGTTTGTCGAGCAGACCTCAAAGAAGCCGGACTCCACCCAACCCGGCAAGGCATACAAGCTCGCCCGGGTGATCCTCAATCAAGCGGTCGATGACGGTTTGATCCGTTCAAACCCATGCCACATCAAAGGCGCTGGTCGTGACCGTTCACCCGAACGACCGATTGCCACACCCGGTCAGGTCGCCAACATTGCTGGAGCCATCGAGCAGCGGTACCGGGCGATGGTGCTTCTCGCTGCGTATTGCTCGCTCCGATTTGGAGAACTCGCCGGCCTACGCCGGCGAGACATCGATGTGCTCCACCGCACCGTGAGGGTTGAACGGCAAGCCATCGAGCTGGCAGGCGGCCGCATTGAGTTCACGAAGCCCAAAGCAGAGAGCATGCGCACCGTAGCTATCCCTTCGCCTTTGATGTCAGCGCTCGAAGCACACGTTGCGGCATACGTCGGTCCTGAACCGAGTGCACTTGTATTCACTTCCGCCAACGGTCTCCCGATGAGGCGCACCCAGTTCGTGCACACGTGGCGTCGAGCCTGTCGGCGGGCTGGCGTTGAGCCGATCCATTTCCATGACCTACGTGGCTCAGGTGCCACCTGGGCGGCGCAGACCGGAGCAACGGTCGCCGAGTTGATGCAGCGACTCGGTCACCGCACCCCAACCGTGGCGATGCAGTACCAACACGCCACCCTTGAACGGGATCAAGCGATCGCCGCGCGACTCGGCGACCTGATGCAACTGGAATCGGAAACACGATCGAACGTGTTACCGCTCGACGGTCACTGAAAGTCGCTATTCAACGTTTGTTCAACGAGGAAGGCAATGCCGAGCGTCTGCAGTTGGATCCTGAGCACGTTTCAGCAGTTCAGAGGTGGTGTCGGAGAGGGGACTTGAACCCCTACGCCCTTGCGGGCACCAGCCCCTCAAGCTGGCGCGTCTGCCTATTCCGCCACTCCGACTCGGCGAGGACACGCCCCCACCAGGCACGAAAGACTAGCGCGACCCCGATCTCGCCCTCGCCAGGTCCGCCAGCCAAGTCGACCTCGGCGGTGCCTCTCAGCTCCCCGGGGTCGTCGTCGACGTCGTCGGCGGAGGGCTCACCTGGATCGCCCACGACTGGGCGTTCCACATCGGTCCGGCCAGCGTCGCAGTGTCGCTCACGTTCACGACCCTCGCCTGTCGCACGAGCGTCGTCGGCACCTGGAAGAGCGGCAGCGTCGGCAGGTCCTGCCACAGGTGCGTATCGATCTGGTTATAGAGGCTCGCATCGGTCTCGGCGTTCAGCTCGGCCTGCGCCTTCGCGAACAGGCCGTCGACGACGGCGTCGTCGTAGCCGAGGACGTCGCGGGTGACGACCCCCGCATTCGCCGCGCTCGGCTCCTTCTTTGTGCCGATAGGGCCGTTGCCGCCCGTCGGGAGGCTCGCGGTCGTCCCCCCGGCCGGAATCGGCGTCGGCCCCACGGGGTCGGTGTAGAGACGGGCCATCGTCGAGGGGAACGGCGATTCGAGATAGGGCGTCAGCGCCAGCTGGTACTCCCCCCGTGGCAGAATCGACGAGAGGAGCTCCGAAGTGGCGACGTTGCGGACCTTCAATTCGATCCCGGCTTGCAGCAGCTCGGCCTGGATCTCGGCCTCGGCTGCCACGATCGTCGGGTTCCCCTCCGGCCCGGTCAGCGTGACGACGAGCGGCGCACCCGATGCCGAGGTGGCGACGCCTTGGGCGCTGAGCGGATAGCCCGCCGAGGCAAGCAGCTGGTCCGCCCCGCTGTCGTCCGGCGCCATGAAGGCGCCGTCGTTCGCCAGGCCGCCCTGCTGGTGGTCGGCGTAGATCCGGTTGGCCGCCGTCGTCGCATCGGCGACGAGGAGTCCGATCGAGTCGGCGACGACCTCGGGGCGGTTGATCGCCGCGGCGACCGCCTGGCGCACGTCGAGCTTCCCGGTGACCGGGTCGGCGACGTTGAAGTCGAGCTGCCAGAGCGTCGCCGAGGCGGAGACGGTCTGTTCGAGGTCGGCGCTCCCCGCGACGGCGGAGTTGACGGCCGGCCCGGGGGTGAGCTCGGCGAGGTCGACCGACCCGTCACCCAGCGCCTGGAGGGTCGCCGCCGGCGGCATCACCTTGAAGACGATGTGGGCGAGGTGGGCGGGCTTTCCCGCGTAGGAGGGGTTGCGCGAAAGGATGAGCTCCCTGCCGGGGACGATCTTGGTGATCTCGAAGGGGCCACCGGAGACGAGGTGCGCCGGTACCGGCCCGGCGAAGGCGTCGATCCAGCCCCAGCGGCGTGCGATGTGGGCGGGAACGAGGTTGGCGAAGAGCGCCATCCAGTCGGCGTAGGGCTTGGCGAAGACGACCGTCACGGTCGTTCCGAGCCTGGCGGAGTGCGCCCCCGTCACCGAGGTGATATCCCGGTAGCCGGCGAGGGGAAAGGAGGCCGGGAGCGCCGCGCCGATCGACAGCACCCTTTCCCAGTCATAGGCGAAGTCGGCCGCAGTGATCGGCACGCCATCGGACCAGCGCGCCCCCTTGGCGAGGGTGTACACGACCGTCTGGGGTTTGAGCCCGGTGACCTCGGCCGAGGTAACGAGCCCTAGGGAGGCGTGCTCCTGCAGGTCGGGGCCGGTGACGAAGACCTGGGGCAGGACCTGTTCCATCACCATCTGGGTGATGGCGTTCGAGCCGGCCGGCGTCGAGGGGTTGAACTCGGTCGGGAGGTGCGGGACGGCGACGGTGACGATGCCCCCGCTGAGGATCTCGACCCCCCCCTGGCCGGCGAGCATCGTCGCGGTCGACGACGCCCCGGAGATCGTCGCGCCAACGGTCACGGCAACGACCAAGGCGCCGAGAACGGCGGCCGCGGTTCTTTTCAGCCCCACCGAATGCCGATGACGACCGTCACGAGGGCAAAGACGACGGCCACGGTGATTGTGAGCCGGTCGAGGTTCTTCTCGGCGACGGTCGAGCCCGCCGCCGCCGTTCCGACGGTCGAGCCGAACATGTCCGACAGCCCCCCGCCTCGCCCCGAGTGCAGCAGAATCAGCAGTACGAGCGCGAACGAGGCGGCAGTCTCGACTCCGACCAGGATGTCGGTGAGCACGTGCGGGGACCTCCTCGTTGCTGTCGGGCACGCACGGGGCGACGGCGCAGATTAGCAGTTCAGCGCCGATTCCCTGCTTCGGGGCTACGCCCCGGCGCGCACGATCGAGACGAACCGCTGGGCGTCGAGGCTCGCCCCGCCGACGAGGAAGCCGTCGACGTCGGCGCCGGCGATGAGCTCCCCCGCCGTCTCCGGGGTGACCGATCCGCCGTATTGGACGCGGATCGCGGCGGTCGCCGAAGGGGCGAAGCGGCCGATCTCGGAACGGATGGCGGCGCACATCTCCTGGGCGTCGGCCGGTGTCGCCGTCCGGCCCGTCCCGATCGCCCAGATCGGCTCGTAGGCGAGGACCACCGAGGCGACAACCTCGGCCGGGCGGCCCTCGAGGGCGGCCCGCACCTGACCGCGCACCCTGGTCTCGGCGTCTCCCGCCTCCCGTTCGGCGAGGGTCTCGCCGACGCAGACGATCGGCACCATGCCGTGGCGCAGGATCGCGTCGACCTTCTTCGCGACCGTCTCGTCGGTCTCGCCGAAGAACTGGCGCCGCTCGGAGTGCCCGGTGATCACGTAGCGGACGTTCAGCTTGGCGAGCATCTCGGCCGAGATCTCGCCGGTGTAGGCGCCGCGGTCCTCGAAGTAGCAGTTTTGGGCGCCGAGCGCGACGGGAACGTGGTCGGACTCGACGGCGGTCTGCACGGTGCGCAGCGAGGTGAACGGCGGGTGCACGCTCACCTCGCGCCCCGGCGGGATCGCCCCCGCGAAGAGCAATGCGGCGAGCTCCTGGACGAGCTTCAGCGCCTCGAAGTGATTCTCGTGCATCTTCCAGTTGCCACTGACGAGGACCCCGCGGTCTGACTCCACCGCGATCAGGACCCCTTCGGGGCGTTCGACGCGCCGCGCAGGGCGGCGAGGCCCGGCAGGTCGCCGAGCTCGATGAGCTCGAGCGAGGCCCCCCCGCCGGTCGAGACGAAACCGATCGACCCGGCCAGCCCGAACTCGTCGATCGCGGCGGCCGAGTCGCCCCCGCCGACGACAGTGAACCCGGGGCAGGCGGCGACCGCCTCGGCGACGGCGCGAGTGCCCGCCGCGAAGCGGGGATCCTCGAAGAGCCCCATCGGGCCGTTCCAGAAGACCGTCCCGGCCCCGGCGACGACGTCGGCGAAACGCCGACGGGTGGCGGGGCCCACGTCGACCCCCTGCCAGCCGTCGGGGAGGTCACCGGTGAGGGTCTCGATCGGGTCGCCGGCGGGAACGGAGTCCGCCCCGGGGTGGAGCGTGCCGTCGGGGCCGATCGCGACGACGTCGGTCGGCAGCAGGATCTTGTCGGTGGAGGCGAGGAGCCCCCGGCAGGCGTCGACGTGGGGCGCGTCGAAGAGCGAGGCGCCGATCCGGCGTCCCTGAGCGGCGAGGAAGGTGTACGCCATCCCCCCGCCGATGAGTACGGTGTCGGCCCGGGCGACGAGCGAGACGAGCACGCCGAGCTTGTCGGCCACCTTGGCGCCCCCGATGATGGCGACGAAAGGGTGCCTCGGCGAATCGACGAGGCCACCGATCACTTCGACCTCGCGCGCGAGCAGCCGGCCCGCCGCCGAGGGCAGCCGCTCCGGCGGCCCGACGATCGAGGCGTGGGCGCGATGCGAGGCTCCGAAGGCGTCGTTCACGTAGCAGTCATGGCCGTCGACGAGCCGGTCGACGAAGGCCGGGTCGTCCGCCTCCTCGCCCGGGTCGAAACGCAGGTTCTCCAGGAGCTCCACGCCGGGGACGAGCTCGGCGAGGTGCTCGCGGACCGGGGCCACGTCGTAGCGGGGGTCGGGGGCGCCCTTCGGCCGGCCGAGGTGGGTCGCGCACGTCACCGAGGCGCCGTGGTCGAGCAGCCACCGCAGCGTCGGGATCGCCTGGCGCATCCGGAAGTCGTCGGTGACGACGCGTCTGCCCTCCACCTCGCCGATCGGCACGTTGAAGTCCACACGGACGAGGACTGACCTGCCCGCGACCGGCGGCAGGTCCTCGAGAACGGGGACGCGACCGATCATCTGCCGACGAGCTCGACGAGCTCAACGAGCCGGTGCGAGTAGCCCCACTCGTTGTCGTACCAGCCGAAGACCTTGGCGAGGGTCTTGCCGTCGTCGAGCGGCAACGCCAGCGTGAGGCCGGAGTCGAAGGTGCACGACGCCGGCGAGGCGACGATGTCCGAGGAGACGATCGGATCCTCGGTGTAGACGAGGACCTTGGCGAGCGGCCCGGCGGCCGCCGCCGTGGCGAAGGCGGCGTTGATGGCCTTGGCGTCGACGGCGGCGTTGAGGATCCCCGTGAAGTCGGTGATCGAGCCCACCGGGATCGGCACGCGCAAGGCCGAGCCGTCGAGGCGGCCTTTCATGTTCGCCATGACGAGGTTCGTCGCCCGCGCCGCCCCCGTCGAGGTGGGCACGATGTTGACCGCCGCCGCCCGAGCCCGCCGGAGGTTCTCCCGGGCGAGGTCGAGGAGCTCCTGGTCGTTCGTGTAGGCGTGAACGGTCGTCATCAGGCCCTTCTCGACGCCGAAGGCGTCGTCGAGCACCTTCATCATTGGCACGAAGCAGTTCGTCGTGCACGAGGCGTTCGAAACGACGAGGTGCTTCGCCGGGTCGAAGTCGCCCTCGTTCACGCCGATGACGAAGGTCGCGTCGGCGTCGCCCGATGGCGCCGAAATGACGACCCGCTTCGCCCCGCCGGTGAGGTGGGCGGCGGCGGCTTCGCGCTTGGTGAAGCGCCCCGTCGACTCGACGACGACCGAGACGCCCATCTCGCCCCAGCGCAGCGCCGAGGGGTCGCGCTCGGCGAAGACCTTGATCACGTGGCCGTCGACGACGAGGTCGGAACCCTGGACGGCGACCGAACCGGGGTACCGGCCGTAGGTCGAGTCGTAGCGGAGCAGGTGCGCGTTGATCGCGGGACTGAGGAGGTCGTTAACGGCGACGATCTCGATGTCCGCTGCCGACTCGCGCGCCGCGCGCAGGAAGTTCCGTCCGATCCGTCCGAACCCGTTGATCCCGACCCGTACCGTCATGACTCCGCTCCCGCTCAGGTTCCCCGGTGGCGCGCCACCGGGACGTGTCCGATGTTCCAGCTGTGGCCCGGGTGATCCCGTCCGACCCAAGGATCGCCGCCACTCGGGCCACGGTCTAGAGGCTAACGGCCCGAGCGCGACCGGTCCGGTCGGGGCGGCCGCCTGGGGCGGGATCCGGCCCGGCCCGCCGCCTACCGGTTCAGATCGCGGTGGTGGACCTCGGGCGCGAAGTCCCGGGCCCGCAGCCTCGCGGCAAGCGCCTCGGCGAGGACGACCGAGCGGTGCCGCCCGCCGGTGCAGCCAATGGCGATCGACACGTAGGACTTCCCCTCCCGGGCGTAGTACGGCAGGAGGAAAGCGGCGAGGTCGCCGATCCGCTCGAGGAACTCGACCGCCTCGGGCGAGGACATCACGTACTCGCGCACGTCCTCGTCGAGGCCGTTGTGCGGGCGCAGGGCATCGATCCAGTGAGGGTTGGGGAGGAACCGGGCGTCGAAAACGAGGTCGGCCTCCAGGGGGAGGCCGTGCTTGAAGCCGAACGAGACGATCGAGGTCTCCAACTCGCCGGCCGGCTTCCGCCCGGCGAAGAGCTCGACGAGGCGGTCGCGCAGCTCGTGGACGTTCGTCTCGCTCGTGTCGATGACCACGTCGGCGTCGGCGAGGAGCGGCGCGAGAAGCCGCCGCTCGGACTGGATCGCCTCGAGCACGCCCTCGGCCTCGACCGGGTGGCGCCGACGGGTGCCGGAGAACCGCCGGACGAGGACCTCGTCCGAGGCCTCCAGGTAGATGACCCGCACCCGGGCGCCCGAGGCGCGCAGGTCCTCGATCGCCGGGACGATCTCGGCCACGGACTCGAGCCCGCCCCGGCCGACGACGAAGCAGAACCGGTCGGACTCGTTGCCCGGCAGGGCTGCGAGCTCCGCGACCTTGCCGACGAGGGCGGGCGGCAGGTTGTCGATCACGAACCAGCCGAAGTCCTCGAGTGCCGCGGCCGCGGTCGACCGCCCCGCTCCCGACAACCCCGCGACGATCAGGTACTCGGCCATCGACGCGTCCTCCCTCGTGATTCTCGCATCCCGGCGACCCGCGACCAGGGATTCCTCGTCGTCAGGGACGCACCCGCGGACGGTGCTCGAAGCGCATCGCGCAAAGCCGTGGGATGGTCGCTTCGAACTCGGCGTCGATCGAGCCGGCGAGCAGCTCCATCCGGGGTGACGGCTCCTCGAGGTGGACGAGGACGAGGTCGCGGTCGGCGAGCGGGTTCACGTAGCGCGAGAGAGGCCGATGGCTGAAGGCGAGCGAGACGTGGGGGTCGACCTCCTCGACGTCCCACTGTTCGACGAGGTAGGGGCCGACCCGCCAGTAGCGCTCATCGAGGATCTGGTCGTCGACGAAGCCGCTCCCCGGGCCCTGGAATACCGGGTGGTTGACGACGAGGAGGAACGTGCCCCCTGGGGCGAGCACCCGGGCCGCCTCGGAGAGCAGGGCGTCGGCGTCGGCGACGTGCTCGATGACGAGGCAGCAGAAAGCGGCGTCAACCGATCCGGTCGCGAGGGGCAGCCGCTCCCCCTCAGCCCGGACGTAATCGATGGCGAGAGCGTCGTCGATGACGTCGAGGGCGTTGGCGAGCTGCGCGCCGGACGGGTCGACGCCCAAGACCCGGCAGCCGGCTGCGGCCAGGGCCCGGGCGACCTGGCCCTCACCGCAGCCGATGTCGACGACGAGACGGTGCCCGGCGAGCTCGCGCACGACGAGCGGGATGATCTCGATCTCGTACTCGCGGTCCGCCCCCCCCGTGAACGTCGCCTTCCACCAGCTGGCGTGTTCGTCCCAGCTCTCGACGAAAGGCGGCGGGCCCGCCCCAGCGAGCCTCGGCGGCCTGCGGGCGGCGGACTTCGTCACGATGCCACCCGCGGGCTGCGCCCTGTGCCGGACGGGGGACGGGCCCCGCCGGGGTGGAGCCTGGCAAAGACGGCGTCGGCGACGTCGTCGGGGAGCCAGGAAACGCCCCGGAGGTCGTCCGAGCTCGCGGCTCGTATCGCCCGCAGCGAGCCGAACTGGGTCACAAGGCGCGCCCGCCGGGCCCGGCCGAGACCCCGCACGCCCCCAAGGGGGTCGGGTCGGAGCCGACGGGCCCGCAGCTCCCGGTGGTAGGCGACGGCGAAGCGGTGGGCCTCGTCGCGGATCTCCTGCAGGAGGTAGATCGCCTCGGAGTCCCGCGGGATCCGCACCGGGTCCGGGCTCCCGGGCACGAAGACCTCCTCGAACTGCTTGGCCAGCGCCGCGACGGCGACCCTGCCTGCGAGCCCGAGGGCGGCGAGCACCCGCACCCCGACGGCCAGCTGCCCCTTGCCGCCGTCGAGCAGCAGCAGCTGCGGCGGGTAGGCGAACCGGCGCCGCCGGGCCACCGTCTCGTCATCGGCGGGCGCCGCCGGCTCGGCGAGGCGCTTCAGCCGCCTCGTCAGCACCTCCTCCATCGCTCCGTAGTCGTCGTTGCCCGCGACGCCGGTCACCTTGAAGCGCCGGTAGTCGCTGCGCTTGGTGAGGCCGTCCTCCATCACGACCATCGACCCCACGTAGTCGCTCCCCTGCAGGTGGCTCATGTCGTAGCACTCGATGCGCAGCGGCGCCTCGGCGAGCCCGAGGTGCGCCTGCAGCTCCTCGAGCGCCCGGGCCCTGGCCGCGAGGTCGGTCGCGCGCCGGGTACGGTGCCGGACGAGCTGCTCGGCGGCGTTCTGCTCGGCGACGCCGATGAGCGCCCGCTTGTGCCCCCGCCGCGGAACGCGGATCACGACTGCCGAGCCCCGCCGTCCGGTGAGCCAATCCGCGTAGGCCTCGTGCTCGGCCGGCATCGCCGGCACGAGGACCTCTCTCGGCACGCCGAGCGGCGTCTCGGCGTAGTGCTGGCCGAGCGCCCGGGCGACGAGGTCGGCGGGTCCGAGATCCTCGACCTTCTCTAAGACGAAGCCCTGCCGGCCGACGACCCGCCCGTGCCGGACGTGCAGGACCTGCACGGCGGCGTCGAGCTCGGACTCGGCGATCGCCATCACGTCAAAGTCCTCGTCGGCGGTTCCGACGACGTCCTGGTGCTCGCCGGCGAGACGGGCCGACTCGAGCTGGTCGCGGAAGCGTGCCGCCTTCTCGTACTCCTCGGCCGCGGCGGCCCGGCGCATCCCCGCCTCGAGCCTGGCGACGACCGCCCTGGTATCGCCGTCGAGGAACCGGGAGAGGTCCTCGACGAGCCGCCGGTACTCGGTGGGCGTCACCTCTCCGACGCAGGGGCCCGAGCAGCGCTCGATGTGGAAGAGCAGGCACGGCCGCCCAAGCCGTTCGTGCCGAGCGAACTTGGTGTTCGTGCAGCTCCGGACGGGGAACGACCGTACGAGCATGTCGAGCATTTCCCGTAGCGCGTAGGACTGTGCGTACGGACCGAAGTAGCGCGTGCCCTTGCGCCTCGTGCCGCGCACGATCGCGACGCGGGGCCAGTTCTCGTCGGTCGTGACGGCGATGAACGGGTAGCTCTTGTCGTCGACGAGCCGCACGTTGAAATGTGGCCGGTGCTCCTTGATCAGGCTGTACTCGAGCATGATCGCCTCGACCTCGGAGCGCACCTGGATCCACTCGACCGAACGTGCCCTTTCGAGCATCTGCTGGGTGCGGGGGTGCAGCTGCGAGGGATCGCCGAAGTAGTTGGAAAGCCGCTGTTTCAGCGAGATGGCCTTGCCCACGTAGATGACGCGTCCGTCGGCGTCCTTGAACTGGTACGAGCCGGGCGCGTCCGGGACGGATCTGGGACGTTCGAGCACTAACCTGGAGGCTACGCCGGCCTGGTACCCCGGCGGACAGAGCTTCGTGGCCGACAAACCCGCGGACGGGCGACCAGGCTGTCCCCGCCGGCCGCTAGCGGAGCGACAACTGAGACGAGGCCCCATGTTCCGCCTGCAGGCGCCACTGCCGGACCGCTACACCCGCGCGAGCGAGGACGAGCTCGTCGCCATGATCGGCGCGGCCCGCGCGACCCTCGGCGACAGGATCGTGATCCTCGGCCACCACTACCAGCGCGACGAGGTGATGCGCTGGGCCGACGCCCGCGGCGACTCCTTCGGGCTCTCGCGCTTCGCCGCCGACCAGCACCGGGCCGAGTTCATCGTGTTCTGCGGGGTCACCTTCATGGCCGAGGCGGCCGACATCCTCACCGCCCCCGAGCAGCAAGTCCTGCTGCCGGACCTCAACGCCGGCTGCTCGATGGCGGACATGGCCGACCTCGACGCCGTGGAGACCGCCTGGTCGGAGCTCGAAGTGGTCGTCGACCTCGACTCGGTCGTGCCCGTCACCTACATGAACTCGTCTGCCGCCCTCAAGGCCTTCGTCGGCCGCCACCGCGGCACGGTGTGCACGTCCGCGAACGCCGACAGCGCCTTGCGCTGGGCGCTCGGCGTCCCCTACGACGCCGCCCCGGGACCCGGGCTCGTCGAGCACGTCATTGCCACGGGGCGCAAGGTCCTCTTCTTCCCCGACCAGCACCTCGGCCGCAACACCGTCCGCGCCCTCGGCTTCACCGCCAAAGACGAGCGGGTCTGGGACCCGCGCCTCGCGACGGGCGGGCTCGCGGAATCCGACCTGAAAGAGACGACGTTCTTGCTCTGGAAGGGCCACTGCTCGGTGCACCAGCGCTTCACCCCGGACCACGTCGCCGCCTTCCGGGCGGCCCACCCGGACGGCAAGGTCGTGGTCCACCCCGAATGCGCCCACGAGGTCGCGGTGCTCGCCGACAAGATCGGCTCGACCGACACGATCATCCACTACGTCGAGCGCGCTGCCCCGGGCACGGCGATCGGCATCGGGACCGAGATCCACCTCGTCCACCGGCTGGCTGAGGAGCACCCCGAGCTCACCATCGTCTCGCTCGACCCGCTCGTCTGCCCGTGCTCGACGATGTTCCGCATCGACCTGACCCATCTCGCCTGGGTCCTCGAGGGCCTCGTCGAGGGCGAGGTGCGCAACCGGATCGTCGTCGACGAGGCGACGGCGGCCGACGCCCGGGTCGCACTCGACCGGATGCTGGAGATCGGCGGATCGAGCTTCTGACGGGCTCGCCGACGCGCCGAACCTGCCCGCATCGCCTCTCCGGAGCGATCTGGATTGCGACACGATCTTGGGTGCGCAGCACGTCCGAGCGACGGAGTTTTCCTCCGCACTCGGGTCTGCCTATTTCCACGCAGCTCGGAGGACAGCGCAGGCCCGGAGAGTGACCCACTTGGAGGGTTGGCCCTGGCACTCGATATCGACAACCGTCTTGCCGTTGTAGGCGTAGCGGTTGCTCCACCGACCTTGTTCCTGCTGGGCCTCGACCCATCTCAACGCGTTCCGGAGCCGGAGATCTCTGGCGTGCCCGAGTTCGGCGAGGACCTCGAGGTTTTGAGGCACGTCAGTCACGTAGCGGGATGGAAAGCCGGCCTTGAACCAGGTGCTTGCGGGTTTGGTGTCTCGTGAGGGCGTCGGGTAGTCCGCGACGGCCGGATCGCGAGACAGCAAGAAGTCAACGGCTTGGTCGATGGCAGTGCGAACGAGTCGGCTGCGCTTGCGCGGCGGTATCCGGGCGAGGCCGCGAAGCTCCTTCACCGCCCCCCAGGGCGCACGGCTTCCCGTCGTTCGCGCCGCACGCGAAGCCGGGGCCACTCGTGCGTGAGCCGTAGTAACGGTCCACGCCCTCGCCGGTGATCGCGCGGGCGGCCCAGTCCACGGCGACCCGCAACCGAGCGTCATCGATGCGACCAAAACCGACGAGGGCCCTCACGATGTTGCCGTTGAGGCAGTGGATGACCTTTGACGGCGGCGGCGGGCTGTCATCCCTGGAACCCGAAGCGCCGAAGCCACCCGAGATTGTCGGGGTATGGGTGAGCACGTAGTCGCACGCGCGTTGAATGCGGGGATCGGTGGCGTCAGCACCGAGCTGGTCCAAGAAGATCAACTCCCACACGGTGCCTGTGTACTTGGGGGAATAGCCAGCACCTGGCTTGACCCACCAACCCGCTGGATCCTGTGCCGCGAGAATCGATCGGATCGGCTCGGCCCGCATCGCCGCGGCTCATGCCACGACAACATCAGGGTCGTCAGCCGGTCGGTCCAACAAACGTTGCAGCGTTGCGGCTCGCACGGCCGGCGCGTCCTCCGCGAGCAGCCAAGGGAGGGGATCACCGTCGAGGTGGTCGGTCCAGCTCATCCTCGGCCAGCCCACGCTTGAATGCCTTGATGGACCCTCACGCCTCGATTATCTGCAAGCGGTGTCGCAAAAAGCCATGAACTATGTCCCGCGTCTGCTCCCTGGTCGTGCCTCTGCCACCCTCGACCTCCTGCATGCGGCCCCCCGAGAAGTCGCCGCCATCTAAGTGCGAACCGGCTCGGACACTTGCGCCGTTCCGCGAACTCTCGTTGCGCGCGACGTCTCGATCCGACGGGAATTGACCTGGAAGCGGTCGAGGCATCGGGCCAGATTTCGCTGTCGCCCCGTTGCTATCCCCGATCGTCGCGCGAGGTCGTTGCGGGCCTGCCCACCGACGCCTGAGTCTCGGTGTCATGAACCATCTACGACGAACAGCTTCAGCGCGCATAGCATCTCCCCAGGAATCTTGCGGCATCTGTTGGGGGACTGCTTATGTCGAACATCGAACCAAAACCAGAAGAGAAGAAGGCGCCAACAAGCGATCGACCGGAGAAGATAGGCGATATGCCGAAGATCATCTTCTTCTTGACATTGACCTACTTGCTCCTGTTGATCGCGTTGTTCATCACGTACGTGACTTGGTCGGCATTTCGCCTCCGCGTCCCGACGTCCCTCGGGCCTCTTCCTGTCGGCACCGTATGGTTTGCTGCAGCCGGTGCGGTCGTGTCGAGTCTCTGGGGCATATTCCGCTTCAACCACACCTGGAAGCGAAGTTTCGACTACCACTACTACATCCGACCCCTCTTTGGAGCCGTGACGGGATCGATTGGTGCACTGATCTACCTGGTTCTGCTCAATCTCGGCAGCAAGAAGAACGTCGCTGTGGATCGTGACACCTTCTACGTCGTGGCCTTCGTCTTCGGCTATGCGGACTACGCGTTCTTGCAGCTGGTGAGGAACGTCACTGATGTGATCATCAAGCCGGGGACCGACGCCTCCACAGAGAACAGTCAGCTGAAGTAGGACGACTGCCAAGGCTGATCGTGCTTCGAGCTCTCCATCGGTCGGAAGCATTCCCGACCGCGGCTGGGAGTCGGGGATGCATCCCCGACTCCCGAGTCGGCCGATACGACCCAATCGAGCGCCGTTGCGATGCGACTGCCACCGTCTGACCCGACGACTTCCCGGCGCTCAGCGCGCGAGCAAACCCTTGAGGTAGCGGCCCGTGTAGCTCGCGGGGATCGTCGCCAGCTTCTCCGGTGAACCCTCGGCGACGACGCGACCACCGGCGTCGCCGCCCTCGGGGCCGAGGTCGATCACCCAGTCGGCCGACTTCACGACGTCGAGGTTGTGCTCGATGACGAGCACCGTGTTGCCCTGGTCGACGAGACGCTGGAGCACGCCGAGGAGCTTCTTCACGTCGTCGAAGTGCAGCCCCGTCGTCGGCTCGTCGAGGATGTAGAGGGTCCGCCCCGTCGCGCGCTTGGACAGCTCCGAAGAGAGCTTCACCCGTTGCGCCTCGCCGCCGGAGAGCGTCGGGGCGGGCTGGCCGAGCCGGATGTAGCCGAGGCCGACGTCGACGAGTGTGCCGAGGTGGCGCGCGATCGCCGGCTGGGCGGCGAAGAAGTCGCGGGCCTCCTCGCAGGACATGTCGAGGACGTCGGCGATCGACTTGCCCCGCCACAGCACCTCCAGCGTGTCCCGGTTGTAGCGGGCCCCCTTGCAGATCTCACAGGGAACGTAGACGTCCGGGAGGAAGTGCATCTCGATCTTGATCGTCCCGTCGCCGGAGCAGTTCTCGCAGCGCCCGCCCGAGACGTTGAACGAGAAGCGCCCTGGCTTGTAGCCGCGCAGCTTCGCCTCGGTCGTCTGGCTGAAGAGCTGCCGGATGCGGTCGAACACGCCCGTATAGGTCGCCGGGTTCGACCGCGGGGTGCGCCCGATCGGCGACTGGTCGATGTCGATCACCTTGTCGAGGAGTTCCACACCCTCGATCGTTCGGTGCCGACCGGGCACGGTTCGCGAGTGGTAGACGGACTTGGCGAGCGCACGGTGGATGACGTCGTTCACGAGCGTGGACTTGCCCGAGCCCGAGACCCCCGTCACGGCGACGAAACAGCCCAGTGGCACCGAGACGTCGATGTGCTGGAGGTTGTGCTCCCAGGCGTCGCGCACGACGAGGTGGCCGTGCGCCGGCTTGCGGCGCTTCTTCGGCACCGGGATGGTGAGCGCGCCCGAGAGGTACTGGCCGGTCACCGACCGCGGCACTTTGAGCAGTCCCGGGACCGGTCCGGAATAGACGATCTCGCCTCCGTGCTCCCCCGCCCCGGGCCCGATGTCAACGACGTGGTCGGCGACGCGGATCGTCTCCTCGTCGTGCTCGACGACGATCACCGTGTTACCGAGGTCGCGCAGCCTCACCAGCGTCTCGATGAGGCGCCGGTTGTCCCTTTGGTGCAGCCCGACCGACGGCTCGTCGAGCACGTAGAGCACACCGACGAGGCCGGAGCCGATCTGGCTGGCGAGCCGGATCCGCTGCGCTTCCCCTCCGGCGAGGGTTGCCGCGGCCCGGTCGAGCGTGAGGTAGTCGAGGCCGACGTCGACGAGGAACTGGATCCGGGCCCGGATCTCTTTCAACACCTGCTCGGCGATCATCGCCTCCCGTCCCGTCAGCTCGAGCGACGAGATCACCTTCAGCGCCTCGCCGATCGGCTTGGCGGAGAACTCGGCGATGTTCATGGCCCCGACCGTCACGGCGAGCGACTCGGGCTTCAGGCGCGTGCCCTCGCAAGCGGCGCAGGGGACCTCGCGCATGTAGCCCTCGATCTGCTCGCGCTGCCAGTCCGACTCCGCCTCGCCGTGGCGCCGCCCGAGCCAGGGAATGACACCCTCATACGCCGTGTGGTACGAGCGCGGCGTGCCGTAGCGGTTGCGGTACGAGACGTGGACCCGACGGTCGCCCGACCCGTAGAGGATCACCTTCTGGTTTGCCTTCGTGAGCTTCGACCACGGGGCTCTGAGGTCGATCCCGTAGGACTCGCCGACGGCGCGTAGCACCCGGGAGAAGTACTCCGTGCGCGACGAGGCCCACGGCGCGATCGCTCCGTACTCCAGCGAGAGCGCCGGGTTCGGCACGACGAGGGACGGGTCGACCTCGAAACGCGTGCCGAGGCCCAGACAGACCGGGCAGGCGCCGAACGGCGAGTTGAACGAGAAGTTTCGGGGGGCCGGGTCCTCGAAGGAGATCCCGTCGAGGACGCAGGCGAGGTGCTGGGAGAACGTGAGGATCTCGTCGGAGTCGACGAGCTGGATCTCGGCGACCCCCTCCCCGAGCCGCAGCGCGGTCTCGATCGAGTCCGTGAGCCGCCGCTCGATCCCGGCGCGGTGCACGAGCCGGTCGACGACGACCTCGATCGTGTGCTGCTCGTAGCGGGCGAGGGCGTGCTTCTCACGCCCGCCGAGCTCGACGAGCGCCCCGTCGATCCGGGCCCGGGCGTAGCCCTGCGAGGCGAGCTCGTCGAGCAGCGCGTCGTACTCGCCCTTGCGGGCCTTGACGACCGGGGCGAGCACGTGGAAGCGGGTCCCGTCCGCAAGGTCCATCACCCGGTCGACGATCTGTTGCGGGCTCTGGCGGGAGACGAGGCGCCCGCACTTCGGGCAGTGCGGCAGGCCGATCCGGGCGTAGAGGAGGCGTAGGTAGTCGTAGACCTCGGTGATCGTGCCGACGGTCGAGCGGGGGTTGCGGGAGGCGGACTTCTGGTCGATCGAGATCGTCGGAGAGAGCCCCTCGATGAAGTCGACGTCGGGCTTGTCCATCTGGCCGAGGAACTGGCGGGCGTACGAGGAGAGCGACTCGACGTAGCGCCGCTGGCCCTCGGCATAGATCGTGTCGAAGGCGAGCGAGGAC
>Ga0187870_1000066_pt1 | contig 139778 bp, 124 predicted proteins | sample June2016WEW_13_1_3_FD_132974 | JGI IMG/M metagenome (GOLD analysis project Ga0187870, IMG submission 132974) | Peatland microbial communities from SPRUCE experiment site at the Marcell Experimental Forest, Minnesota, USA - June2016WEW_13_150 | ecosystem: Environmental > Terrestrial > Soil >...
CCTCTCATGACCACGAGGTAGGTAGCCGTGAGCCGGTGCCCGCGAGCGATTCGACCCTGCACGTAATCGTGATCCTCGCTCCACCACCCCTCGGCGTAGCGTGAGAAGATGAAGCGCTGCCGGGTTGTCGCCTCGCCTTTCTTCAGCCTTGCCGCTGCCCAGGCACGAGCCGCAGTTTTGGAAGTCTGCCCGGTAGACTGCCAGGGTAGCAGGCTGCCGTCCTCTACGCGGAAGCGGGCATAGAACATCGGCTTCCTGTCCAGCCCCTTTCTGAGAACGATCTGATACGGTCCCGCGTGTCTCGGCATTCTGTTCCTCCTGGTTTGTCAGGATGAAGCGGCTTTTCTCGCGTAGAGGTACCCATACAGGTACCCGGGGCGGGAGCAGAAAATGGTCTGTTTCAGGCTTGTCTGTAACTCTTTATAAATCAAAGTCTTACGATTGCCCGGAAGAGGACTTGAACCTCCACACCGTTGCCGGCACTAGACCCTGAATCTAGCGTGTCTACCAAATTTCACCATCCGGGCCAGTGAAGAAACGTAGCAAGAAGGCGTCGAACTTGTCAAGATTGCGATCTGCCGGTATCCTCTCCTGATGGCACCCGTGCGTATCCTCTTTGTCGGGGAGATCGTCGGCAAGTCCGGCGTCTGGGTCGCGAAGGAGCTCCTCGCAAAGATACGCCAGGAGCACGCGATCGATTTCGTCATCGCCAACGGAGAGGGTGCCACCGGCGGTTTCGGCATCGGCAAGAACCACGCCGTCTATTTGCACAAGCTCGGAATCGACGCTCTCACGACCGGCGAATGCAGCTACTACAAGAAGGATATCATCGAGCACTTCAACAAGGCCCCCTACATGGTGAGACCCGCCAACTACCCGCCTCGGAATCCCGGACGGGGCTGGATGATTTTCGAGAAAAATGGAAGAAAAATCGCCGTGATGTGCCTGCTCGGGGTTGCCGGATTCAAGAGGGTGCATCTGAAAAACCCTTTCAGCCTCCTGCCGAAGCTCCTCGAATCCATCTCGCCGGAGACGAATACGATCCTTCTGGATTTCCACGCGGTCACCACGGCGGAGAAAGCCACGATGTTCGCCATGGCGGACGGCAAGCTGTCCGCGGTGATCGGCACGCATACCAAGGGGCTGACCGCGGACGAACGGGTGCTTCCGGGCGGCACGGCCGTGATCACGGATGCCGGCAGAACAGGGAGCCTTGAATCCGTGGCCGGGCTGGACCCCGAGATCGAGATACGGAAACTCACCACGCTGGTGCACGAATACTCGAAAGAGGCGTGGGCCATGCTCGAGCTGCAGGGGGTGATCATCGAGATCGGCGACGACGGGAAGGCGACATCCATAGAAAGGATTCGCGAATCCTGCAAGCCTCCGCCTCCCGCGGCCAAGGATGACGACGTTCCGCAGGCGGAGTGAACAGCTCGGATGACAACCCGCGGCACGCGTGTCGGGTGAATCTGGGGTTGATCCCGGCGCCCGCCCCGGGTACAATCATGGCAAAACCATGAAATGGCAGGACTTTCTGCGCAATACGGTCAAGGGTGAAAGCATCACGGCAAGCAATCTGCGGAAGATACCGCACCTGAAGACCTGCCCGTACTGGGACAGGGCCGTCTTCATGGGCAGGATCTCCCACCATCTCCAGTTTGCCAACTACGACGGCGGTCTGGTGAAGTACGACGGAAGGATCTATTACGTCAACAGGGCCCAGATCGAAGCGCTCTCGAGCTACATCCGCTGGGATCTGAAAAAGCGCATAACCGTCATCGAGGGGTGATCTCGGCAATGACGACCTGGTCCCGCCCGCCCTCCTTTGCCTTGTAGAGCGCGGCATCCGCGGCCGCGAGAATTTCCATGCGCGTGCGGCCGTGCGCGGGATGGACCGCCACTCCGAGGGATACGGTGAGCGGGCCCAGCGCCGCGTCGAGGTAGCGCACCTCGAGGGCTTTCACGCGCTGCCTGATGTCTTCGGCGCGCTGTGTAGCGATGTCCCCTGAAGCCTCCGTCAGAATCAGCACGAACTCTTCCCCTCCATAACGGCAGGCGATGTCGCCCGCCCTCAGGTGTGTTCGTATCAGTGTGCCCAGCGCGCGAAGCACCTCATCGCCGGCGGCGTGGCCGAACCTGTCGTTGAATGTCTTGAAATGATCGATATCGAGCATGATCACCCCGATCGGGTGCTCTGTGCGCTCCGCCCGCCTGATCTCGATCTCAAGAGTCTCTTCCATGTACCGGCGATTGAAAAGGCCCGTGAGAGGATCATGGATGGAGAGCTGACGCAGGTCGCTCCGCAACATGAGGTTTGAAAGCGCAAGGCCGATGTGCTCGGCAACGGAGACGGCGAAGGCGTAACTGTCTTCCCGGCCGCCGGTCAGGTGGAAAAGCCCGATTGATTTCCCGGTCGCAGCCATCGGGATGCACAGCGATCGCGCGTCCCCTGCCGTGCCGGTATGGCGGCAGCGCAAGGTCGGTGTGGAGCCCGTCAGCGCATGGACCTTTCCCCTCCTGAGAGCCCAGCAGTCTTCCGCCTTGAACGCGGCGACATCCGGCGGTCTGTCTCCCCATTCCGCCATGGCGCTGTACAGGTCCTGGGACGGGTCGTGGATGTACAGGGCTCCGGAGCTTCCAGGCAGAAGTCTCGGGGCGTGGAGCGAGATAAGCGGGTAGGCCTCTTCGGTTGAGATGCACGATTGGAGCATGTCTCCCACCTCGTTGAGAAGCTGGACCTCCTGGTTTCTGAGATTGAGCCGTTCCACCTGGCTGGCGAGGGTGGAGCGGGACTCCGCGAGCGCCTTCTCGAGCTGTTCGTGCTTCGCAACCTCATTGGCCAGCTCACCGGTGCGCTCGGAGACAAGCCATTCTACCCGGGCCGCGCGCCGCAGCCCCCCGGCAAAATAGAGACTGCCCATGGCGGTGAGCAGCAGACCTCCTGCAAGGAGCGTCCAGGGCTGCCACGAGCGGTGATGGAGAATGAACTCCCGGGTCGGGTAGGCTTTAAAGACCCACACGCGCTCCCCCGCGTCCAGCGTCGTGCTCCAGGAGAGATCGGATTTCAGCGGGGCTTCGACTTCGTAGCCCGGCACTCTCGCCTTGCGGTAATACAGTGACTGTCGATCACGAGGAGCCTGGGGATCCACGAGCTCGACGTCGATGGCAGCGGGGCTCAGGTCTTTCAGGGAAAGGTCCACCATCTCGTCGATCCGGAATGCGATGGCCACAATTCCCAGGAGCTCGCCCCGACCCTGCGATGCTCCCCGGGTCGTCTGATAGACGGTCCGGAAAAACCACACCACGGGCCTGCGGGACGTGGAAGGAGGAAGTATCGTGCCGGCGCTCGCCGTTGTCCTTCCGCTTGCAACAGCGTGATCCAGCGCCGTTTTGAGAGCGGGAACCGCGTAGAGATCGAGCCCAAGCATCGTCATGGTGTATTCGAAAGGCTCGATCACGGCAATGGGAAAATACAACGCGCGATTCCCCGCGGGCCGGATCTCCCCTTCGAGCCCCTGCTCCCCGATCTGGAACCCGGCAGTGAGCTCCCGCGCGCCGTCGCGTTCGAAGCCTGCGCGCGCGGCGGAAGGGACGCGGGCAACGAACGCGACCGCCTGCGTGTCGGGCTCCTGCAACGGGATACGCCTGACGAAATTGCCAAACTCTGAAGCAAAGGAGCCGAGCTGGTCTCCGGCGAGCTCCCGCGACGCGGTGACGTAGTCGGCCAGGAGGTCCAGCTCCACGAAATCTTCTGACAACCCCGCGCGGATCGCCTGTGCCCGGTCGGCCGCCATGTTCTGGAAATCTGCTTTCAACTTTGCCGCTTCAGATCCGCGGAATGCGGCGAACACGACCAGGGTGACCGCGATTCCCGCAATCACGGTGAACAGGAAGGGGAGGTACCAGCGCCAGGCCATGGGCGGCCGCGCTCGTCCGCCTCTTCCCTGCCGGACGCTTGAGGCTTCGCCTGCCTCCTGCGTGACTTTTCCCATGCCGTCAATGATACCACGACATGCCCGGCCGCGCGAGGTACTGTTGAGATAACCCGCTTTTTCTTCTATAATCCAATTCCCATGAGCAAATACATTTTTGTCACCGGCGGCGTCTGCTCTGGGCTTGGAAAAGGCGTCGCTTCAGCGTCCATCGGCAGCCTGCTGGAAAACAGGGGCTTCAACATACGGATGATCAAGATCGACCCTTACATCAACGTGGACGCCGGCACGATGAACCCCTACCAGCATGGGGAGGTCTATGTCACCGATGACGGGGCCGAGACCGACCTCGACCTTGGCAATTACAGCCGGTTCACCACCTCCCCCATCGGGAAGGACAATTCGATCACGACGGGCCAGGTGTACCAGGCCGTCATCACCAAGGAGCGCGAAGGCCGTTTTCTGGGAAGAACCGTGCAGGTCATTCCCCACATCACGGACGAGATCAAAGCGCGCATATTCCGGGTCGGCGAGCAGCCCGGGGTGGACGTGACGCTGGTGGAAGTCGGCGGAACGGTGGGAGACATCGAGAGCGTGCCCTTCCTCGAGGCGGCCCGGCAATTCATCCACGACCTCGGCAAGGAGAGCGTTCTGTTCATCCACCTGACTCTGGTGCCGCAGGTCTACTGGGGCGAGCCCAAGAGCAAGCCCACTCAACACTCCGTGCGCGAGTTGCGCGAGATAGGAATTCAGCCCGACATCCTGCTCTGTCGGTCCTCCAGCCCGCTGGACGAGGACCTGAGACGCAAGATCTCCCTGTTTACCAACGTGGAAAAGGAGGCGGTGATCTCCGCCTATGACGTCCGCACGACGATCTACGAGATTCCTCTCACCTTCGTTGAACAGAAGGTGGACGCGATCATCATCAAGAAGCTCGGCCTGGTGGAGAAGATCCCCGCCAAGGACGGCTGGAAAAAGGTGGTGGACCATTTCACGGAAGCGAAACGCACCGCACGCATTGCGATCGTGGGAAAATACACGGGACTGCACGATTCCTACATCTCGATCTTCGAATCGCTGTTTCATGGGGGAATCGACAACGGGGCCCGCGTCCAGCTCGTGAAATTCGAGAGCGAGGAGCTGGAGGATGACCGCGACCTGTCGTCCGCTTTCGCCGATTGCGACGGTATCCTGGTCCCTGGAGGCTTCGGCCTGCGGGGCATCGAGGGTATGGTCCGTGCGGCCCACTATGCGCGGGAGAACAAGGTCCCCTACCTGGGCATCTGCCTGGGCATGCAGATCATGGTGATCGAGTATTCCCGGTCCTTGTTGAACCTGAAAGAGGCAAACTCGACCGAGTTCGCCCCTGAGACGAAAACTCCGGTGGTGAGCCTCCTGGAGGAGCAGGTGGACATCAAGGCCTACGGCGGAACCATGCGTCTCGGAAAAAGCGATACGCACCTGAAACCCGGCACGCGCATCCACGCGGCCTACTGCGCCGAGGTCATTGCCGAGCGCCACCGGCACCGCTATGAGGTTTCAAACCAGTACCGCAAGTCATTGGAAGAGGCGGGGCTGCTCGTGAGCGGGCTCACGCCCGACTCATCACTGGTCGAGTCGGTTGAATGGCCCGACCACCCCTGGGGAGTGGGTGTGCAGTTCCATCCTGAGTTCAAGTCGAAGCCACTTGCTCCCAGCCCGCTGTTTTCCCGGTTTATCGCGGCATGCCTGAAATCGCAAGAAAAGACAGCAACCGCCCGGGCCCGATAGCCGCGGCTGCTGCGGTCGTCGCATTCGCGGCCGCGCTGCTTGTTGCCGGCTGCAGCCTGGACTACCAGGAGGCGGCCGCAGAAGAAAAGGCGGCGGAAGGAATTCCTGACACGATTGCGCTCGGATTGGTGCACAAGATCCACCGGAACGGCCGACTCTCCATGGAACTGGAAGCAGCGCGGGCGGAGACCTACAGCGCAACAGCGAAGACCATCTTGACCGACGCGCATTTCACCGAATTCGACGATCAGGGAGGGAAGGCGACGGAGGGCCGCGCCCGCAGGGTCGTGTTCCACACCGACACGGAAAACGCCGAGATTTCCGGCGCGGTGCGCGTCCACTCCGCCTCTGAGAAGGGGGACGTCACCGCGGAATCCCTCGCGTGGGTGAACAAAGAGAAGCGGCTTACCGCCCCTCCCGACGAGCGGGTGACCATTCACAAGGACGACGGCACCTCCATTTCCGGACGCGGCTTCGTGGGCGACTTCAGGACCCGGCAGGTCACGTTCGCGGGCCCTGTGCAGGGCACATATGTCTGGCAAGAAGAGACAAAGTAGCGGCGCGGTGAAGACAATCCCCGGGTTCTGCGTGCTCGTTCTCCTCCTGTGCCCCCCCCTTCACGCGGACACCTTCACGTACTCGGGTGACAGCGCGTCCACGGTTCTGGCCGAGGGCAGCCAGCATGCCCTCCTGACGGGCAACGCCCGTGTGGACACGCAGGACCTGCGCATCACGGCGGACAGCATCGAGCTTTTCGGCAAGGATTTCGTTTATGCCCAGTGCCATGGAAACGTCCGCGTGGTGGACGCGAAGCGGGGACTCGATCTCACCAGCCAGCAGCTCTTTTACGACAGGAACCAGAAGATTGCGCGCATCAGGGGGAACGCGGTCATGGCGGACCTGAAAAACGAGATGGTGGTCAAGGGAGGATTCATCGAGGACAGGGACCTGGAGAAGATCACCATCGTCCAGATCGGGGTGCGGATTTTTAAAAAGGACATCACGTGCAAGGCGGAATTCGCGAAGTACTGGCGGGACAAGAAAACCCTCGAGCTCTCGGGGCTGCCCTGGGTTTCCAAAGGGAGTGACGTGTACCAGGCGGCGCGGATCACGATCAATCTCGATACTGAGGACATCAGTCTCGAGGGGGACGTGCAAGGCACGATCAAGACTGGATCGAATGAGCCGGCCAAGGAAGGCGCCCCGGCCGATTCAGGGGCTCCCGTTGCCCCCGGGGCTGGATCAGCAGCGCCTGCTGTCCCTGTGCCCGATTCGTCGCCGCCCGCTGTCCCCGTGCCCGGCTCACCGCCGCCCGTTCCCCCTGCGCCTGGTTCACCGCCGCCCGTCCCCTCTGCGCCTGGTTCACTGCCTGCCATGAAGAAAGGGCCTCCCGGTGGGCAGTAACGGGACCCTTTTTCTGGAGGGGCTGGCAAAGAGCTACGGCCGTACGCAGGCGGTACGTGACGTCACATTCTCCATGGAGAGCGGCGAAGTCGTCGGTCTTCTCGGTCCCAACGGAGCGGGCAAGACCACTGTATTCTATATGGTGGTGGGCTTTATCAAGCCAACATCGGGACGGATCTGGCTGAACGGCAAGGACGTCTCGGGTCTCCCCATGTACAAGCGCGCCCGCATGGGGGTCTCCTACCTCCCGCAGGAACCATCGGTGTTCCGCAAGCTCTCTGTGGAGGACAATGTCAACGCGATCATCGAGACGCGCAAAGGCCTCACCGCCAAAGAGAAACAGCAGGTGCTCGACCGGCTCCTGGATGACCTGGGCATCTCGCACTTGAGGAAGCAGAAGGCATATACCCTTTCGGGCGGGGAAAGGCGGCGCACGGAAATCGCCCGCTCACTTGCCATCGAGCCCAAGTTCCTGCTCCTGGACGAGCCTTTCGCGGGCATCGACCCCATCACGGTCTCCGAGCTCAAGGGCATCGTCCAGGGGCTGTCCACCCGGGGCATTGGCGTGCTCATCACCGACCACAACGTGCGCGACACCCTCCAGATCACCCATCGCTCCCACATCATCAACCTGGGGGAGATCCTGGTGAGCGGCTCGCGCGAGGAGCTCCTGGCGAGCGAGCTGGCCCGAAAGATCTACCTCGGCCACGAGTTCCAGATATAGGCCTTCCGCGGTACGGGAGTGCGCGAGTACGCGCTCGGCCCGAAGGCCGTACCCGTTCGGCGAGTACGCCGTACTCCGCGGAGTTGGGCGGCAGCCGTTGGAGCGCCAAGGGCGCGAAACGGCGGGAGCCCTGGGGATGATCTCCACATGATAAAGTTGACAAAGCCCTCGGCCCCGGCTCACAATCATCCCGGAGGTCCCGTGCAGTCCCAGAGACCCGTCCTGAGGCAGGTCCAGAAGCTCAAAATGACCCCTCAGCTTTACCAGGCGGTAAGGCTTATGGCGCTGCCTCTGCAGGACCTGAAGACCACTATCGAAGAGGAGCTTGAGAAGAACCCCGCGCTCCAGGTGGAAGAGGACAGGTCCACGGTGTCCCTGGATTCCCTGCCGGCCCGGGAAGGCGGTGAAGGGGAGGGTGACTGGTTCGACCACTCCTCTGATTCGGGATATTCGCGGGCGGACGCCGAGGCGGCGAGCGACGCGCGGCGGCAGTTCATCGAAGGCGCCCTCTCGCAGCCGGAAAGCCTCCAGGAGCACCTTCTGGCGCAGCTCGTCCTGCAGCCCATCCCCGAGGAATGGCTGCGTGTCGGCGCGCTTCTCATCCACAATCTCGACGAGAACGGGTTTCACCAGGAGCCCCCCGAGATCCTGGTATCCGAGGACGGGGAAAAGGAGCTGCTTCCAAAGATCCTGGCTCTCGTGCAGGGCTTCGACCCGGTTGGGGTGTGCGTGAAGGATGTGCGCGAAAGCCTCCTCGTGCAGATCCGTCTTCACCCCGAACCGCATCCGCGCGCTGCGGAAGTGGTCCAGCGGTGGTTCGAGCAGCTGGAGAACCAGAAGCTGCGGGAAATCGAGAAGGGGATGCGGATCTCCGAGTCAAAGCTGCGGGAGGTCATCGCGTTTTTACGCACCCTCGACCCCCTTCCCGGCCGCAATTTTTCCCGGGATGTCACCCGCTATGTCCTCCCCGACGTCCAGGTGACCCTTCACGAAGGGGAGTTCGTGATCATCCTGAATGACGAGATAATCCCCGTTCTCGGCATCAATCCCCTTTTCGAGGAGATGACGCGCAAGAAGGGGAAGGACACGAAGACGCGCCAGTTTGTCACACAGAATCTCCAGGACGCGCGGTGGTTCATCCGCACGATCGGTCAGCGCAACGAAACGCTCCTGAAAGTCTGCCGCGCCATCGTGGATTACCAGAGGGAGTTCTTTCTCAAAGGACCGAAGTACATGAGACCCCTGACGCTGAAAGACATCGCCGGGGAGATCGGTGTGCACGAGGCAACCGTGTCGCGGATCACCTCATCGAAGTACATGCAGACCGAATGGGGTATCTTCAGGTTGAAGCATTTCTTTTCCAACTCGGTCGCAGGCACCGGCAGCACCGGCCCGCGGTTTTCCAAGGAGGGTGTGAAAGAGATCATCAGGGAGATCATCGGGCAGGAGGGCGCGGACGCTTCCGGCGCGGCGGCGGCGTCCGCAGCGCGCGCGGGAGGCCTCTCGGACCAGAGGATCGTCGAGATCCTGGCCGCACGGGGCATCTCCCTTGCCCGCAGGACAGTCGCCAAGTACCGCGGCGAGCTGGCCATCGAATCGTCATACTCGAGGAGGCGCACATGAACGTCGAAATCAAGGGAATCCATCTGGAAATCACCAAGAGTATTCAGCACTACCTCGATGCAAAAATGCCGCGCCTGGACTTCGCCCGGGACCTTATCGTGGACTTCATGCTGAACCTCACCCGGGAGAAAAACCTCTTCAAGGTGGAGGCGACCATCAATTTCCGATGGGGATCATCCACGCACCTCGGGGTGGAGAGTTTCGATCTCAACCAGGGCATTGACGAGTTTTTCGACAAGCTGGAAGCCAAGATCGAAAAGGAAAAATCCAAGATCAAGGACCATCACAAGAAGAAGGAAATCGCGAAGGAAGAAGAGTAGGCAGGAACATGGCCCCCAATTCATCGAAGGAAAAATTCCGAGTCCTGGATCTGCTCCAGCTCGATTTGCGGGAGAACGACGCGCTCGATCTCACGTGCATCGGGGGAAGACCCGGCCTCATCAGGGAGATCGCCGTCACGGACATCAACCGTCCCGGCCTCGAGCTCGGCGGCTTCTACGAAAACTTCGCCTTCCAGCGCATTCAGATATTCGGCAGGGGTGAGAACGCATATCTCCAGAAACTGGCAAAGGAAAAACAGCGCAAGGAGCTGGAGAAGCTCTTCACCTATCCCATCCCCTGCTGCGTGTTCACCCATTCCCTGACGCCCACCGCGGACTTCGCCGAATGCGCGGAGGCGGCCGAGTGCCCGAGCCTCCAGACGGATCTCTCGACCTCGGAGTTCACGATGCGGATCCTGCGCGTGCTTTCGACCATTTACGCTCCCAAGAAGACGGTCCACGGGGTCCTGGTGGAAGTTTTCGGCATCGGCGTTCTGATCCAGGGGGAGAGCGGGGTCGGCAAGAGCGAATCTGCGCTGTCACTCATCGAGCGCGGACATCGCCTGGTCGCCGACGATTCCGTGGAGATCCGCCGGGTGAGCGGCAACATCCTGATGGGAACCGGCGCGCAGGTGGTGAGCCACCACATGGAGATCCGGGGCCTGGGGATAATCAATATCACCCACCTCTTCGGCGTCGGGGCCATCAGGGACAAGAAGCGGATCCAGCTCGTCGTGCAGCTCGAGTTGTGGAACCCCGACAAGAACTATGACAGAATCGGCGCGGAGGAAGCCACGGAAGACATCCTGGGCGTGCACGTGCCATGCGTGACCGTCCCCATCAAGCCGGGGCGCAACGTACCCGTGATAATCGAAACGGCGGCCCGCAATGAGCGGCTGAAAAAGATGGGTTACTATTCGGCGCGCGAATTCAACCGCAATGTGATGAACTGGCTGGAAGGCGAGAGCACCCGGGAAATCTTCCTGAACGAGAAATGAGGCGACATGGTCGAGCGCATCGTCACGATCCGCAACCGCGCGGGCATGCACGCCCGCCCCGCGGCGCTGCTGGTGAAAACCGCCAGCGGGTTCAGCTGCCAGATCTATATCGAGAAGGACAGCGAGAGGGTCAATGGCAAATCGATCATGGGAGTCATCACCCTCGGCGCCACCTACAACACGCCGCTGAAGATAATCGCAGATGGGCCCGACGAGGCGCAGGCCGTTGACGCGATCGAGAGATTGTTCGCGAGCCGTTTCGAAGAGGAATAGGGTGCCGCGCGGCCGCGCGGCCGTCCTGGTCCTGTGCGCCGCGCTGCTGCCCGCGGCGACACTTGCCGGCCAGGGCGTGGACCTGTCATTGTCGTCACCGGCCGGCGTCCTTTCGGCCAACATTACTTTCCGGTGGGATCGCATGGAGGAGCTGGTCTCTTCCCTCCGCCAGGGCCTTGAATCCAGGATCACCTTCACCGCGCGCGTATACGAAAAGAGGCGGGGGATCCTTCCTTTCCCCGGGGACCGCATGCTCACCGAACGCAGGGTCTCCCACAGCGCGTTCTGGGATTTCCTTGATGACCGGTTCGTTGTGGAGACCGACACAGGTACGCGTGTGTCCTTCGCGAGCGTCGACGAGCTGCTCAAGGGTTTTTTCACGCTCTCCGGGATCCCCCTGTACGTCCGTCCCCATGCCCCTCAGGCCGTCCTGTACGTCATGGCGCGGGCGCAGTTCGAGCCCGTACGCCTCATGCCTCCCCTGACCCTGGTCAGCATGGTGGGGAGAGCCGCCACCTATACCAGTCCCTGGGTACGGAGGGACGCGCCGTGAAACGTGTCGCGGACCGGGCCGCCATGGCGGAGAACACATCGCGCGGCCTGCTCGCCCTGGTGCTCCTGTTCGTCATCCTCATCGGCGTGATCATCGCCTTTTCCCGGACGTTTATCACGACGATGGCGGGTGCTGATCCCGGGACCACGACCATTGCGCTCCTCGTGGCCTTGGCCCTGCCCCTGGTCCTCCTGGGGGTCACGGTCTTCCAGATCACGCGCCTGCTGCGCCAGCGGGCGCTGCGGCAGTCCGGCGCGGGCCTGCGCCTGCGGCTCCTGCTGTTCTTCACCCTTGTCAGCGTGCTTTCCGCCGGACCCCAGGCCATGCTCGGCATCACGTTCGTCAACTCGGCGATGGGAACGTGGTTCAGCTCCTCCATCGGCGACGCTTTGCGGGGCGCGCGCGACATGGCCATCGCCTATCAGAAGGAAAGGCTCCAGGTGCTTCGCTCCTTCATGGACGGCCCTCTTGCCCCCGGCCTGGTAGGCGACTTCGCTTCCGCCCCTGACAGGACGTGGACGGAGATCCAGGCGGTCAATTCAAGCCTCGGTGCGCTGCAGCTCTTCTCCCGGGAGGGGAAGGACCTTGCGTTCCGCGGCGACCCCCGCGCGCGGCTCTCCAGCGCGGAGGGGGCGGGCGGCCAGGAAGTACGGGAGGACGTGACGATCCTGCGCGATGTGCGAAGCTTCACGGTGGGCGGGGCGCGCCTCACGGCCGTGGCCAGCGCCCTTCTGTCCGCCGACCTCCGAAAGAACGCACGCAAGCTCACCGAAAGCCTGACCCTCTTCACGGCGCTCGACCAGTTTCGCGTGCTCTTCAGGCTCGTGCTGGTGGGCTTCTTCTTCCTGTTCTCCCTGCCCATCTTCTTCATCACGATTCTCGTGAGCCTCCTTCTCACCGAGAGGATCATCGGGCCCATTGTGCACCTGGAGGACGCCACGCGACGGGTGGCGGAAGGCGACTTCAGCTTCCGCATCCTCACCCGGCCCCGGGACGAGCTTGCCAACCTGGTGGATTCATTCAACGGCATGATCTCCGAGCTTGAGCGGTCGCGGCGCAAGCTGCTGCAGGCGGAAAGGATCACCGCCTGGCAGGAGATCGCCCAGCGCCTGGCGCACGAGATCCGCAACCCGCTCACCCCGATCAAGCTCTCCGCCCAGCGGATGCTGAAGAAGCACCAGGAGGGCGCCGAGGACTTCGCAAAGGTGCTGCATCCCGCCGTCACGTCGATCATCACCGAGGTGGAGAACCTGGAGAGGATGCTGCGCGAGTTCGGGGAGTTCGCCAAGCTGCCCGTTCCCAGGCCGGCGGAGGTCGTTCTCAAGGAGATGCTCGGGGAGGTTGCCTCCGTCTACGCGCACCTTTCTTCCCGGGTGAAGATCGACGTCAAGGAGGTGCCCGAGTCCGTCGTTCTGGCCGTGGACAGGAACCAGATGAAGCGCGTCTTCGCAAATCTCTTTACCAACGCCATCCAGGCCATGCCGGAAGGCGGCCTGCTCACCGTGCGCGCGGACGTCGTGAAGAAGGCGCACACCAGCTTCTGTCGAATTGCCGTGAGCGACACGGGGACCGGCATCAGCGAGTCGAACATGGACAGCATCTTCGATCCCTACTTCACCACCAAGAAAGACGGCACGGGACTGGGGCTTGCCATCGTGCAGCGCATCGTGTTCGACCACAAGGGCAACGTGTGGGCCGAGAGCGATGGAAGCACCGGCACGACGTTCTTCATCGACCTGCCGACCGGGGCCGCGGGAGGGCCGCAGGCATGAGCAGCATCCTTATCATCGACGACGAGCCGGGCATCCGTACCGTGCTCCGGGACGTCCTGGAGGACGAGGGCTACACCGTGCTCGCCGCGGAGGATGGCGCGCAGGGCCTGGCCGAGCTCGCCGCCTCCACCGTGGACCTCGTGTTTCTCGACGTATGGCTGCCCAACATGGGCGGCATCGACGTGCTGAAGAGGATCCGGGAACAATTCCCCGACGTGGAAGTCATCATGATCTCGGGCCACGCGAACATATCACTGGCCGTGCAGGCCACCAAGATGGGCGCCTTTGACTTCCTGGAAAAACCCCTCTCGCTGGACAGGACCATGACGGTGGTGCGCAACGCAATCGCGATCGAGGACCTGCGCCGCGAGAACAGGACTCTGAAAAACAGCATCTTCATTGACGACAGGATGGTGGGCTCCAGCCCGGGAATGAAGGCGGTGCGGGGGCTCATCGAGCAGGCGGCCGGCAGCGATTCGCGGATCCTCATCCTGGGGGAGAACGGCACCGGCAAGGAGCTGGTGGCCCGTGAAATCCACGCGCGCAGCGCCCGGGCGGGCCGGCCGTTCGTGGAGCTCAACTGCGCGGCCATCCCGGAGAGCCTGATCGAAAGCGAGCTTTTCGGCCACGAAAAGGGCGCCTTCACCAGCGCCCTGCAGCGCAGGCGAGGCAAAGTCGAGATGGCCCATCACGGCACGCTCTTCCTCGACGAGATTGCGGACATGTCCCTTGTCACCCAGGCCAAGGTCCTGCGCGTGCTGCAGGAGATGCGTTTCGAGCGCGTCGGGGGGGAGGAATCCCTCTCGGTGGACGTACGCGTGATCTCCGCCACCAACAAGGATATCCGGGAGCAGATCCGCAGCGGGCGGTTCCGCGAGGATCTCTTCTTCCGGATCAACGTGGTGCCCATCACGGTGCCCCCCCTGCGTGAGCGGATCGAGGACATGCCGGAGCTGGTTGCCTACTTCATGGAGAAGTTCAAGCGGCCATCGGCCAAGGAGCCCAAGACCGTCTCCCCCGAGGGCATGCGCCTCCTTTGCGGCTATCATTGGCCGGGCAACATAAGGGAATTGAAAAACTTCGTGGAGAGGATTAATATCATGGCGGAGGAGTTTGTGATCTCCGCCTCGTCGGTAAAGTCCTTCCTCGGTGCGACCCCCCGCCAGGAGGCGGACAGCGCGCTTTCCGCGTATGCCACGATGACGCTCGCTGAGGCGCGCGACAGCTTCGAGCGCGACCTGATTGCGGCAAAGCTGAAGGAGAACGGCGGCAACATCTCCCGGGCCGCGGACGCCCTGGGGGTGTATGCGAGCAATCTCCACAGCAAGATGAAGAAGTTGAAGATCACGGCGGAGAAGTAAAGGAAAATGAAGGGTCTCACCCAGCGCCAGCGGGAAGTATTCAATTTCATCCGCGAGTTCATCCGCCTCAACCACTATCCTCCCACGATACGGGAAATCGCCACGAATTTCCGTTTCTCCGTGAAGGGAAGCTACGACCACGTAAAGGCCCTGGAAAAGAAGGCATACCTGCGCTGTCACGAGAACAGGTCGCGCGCCATCGAGATCCTGCGTGACGCGGAGGTGGTCGGGGAGGAAGTGGCATCCGTTCCGCTTCTGGGTAATGTTGCCGCCGGAAGACCGCTTTTCGCGGAGGAGAACCTCCAGGGCTACGTGCAGGTCCCGGCCGCCTCCCTGGGGAAATCCACGCACTTTGCCCTGCAGGTGAAAGGCGACAGCATGAAGGACGCCGGCATCATAGACGGAGACGTCGTGGTGGTCACGCAGCAGAGCACGGCGGACAATGGCGACATCGTGGTGGCCATGGTGGACGAGGCGGTGACCCTCAAACGGTTCTACGTGGAGAAGAACAGGGTGCGCCTCAAGGCGGAGAATCCCAGGTACCCTCCGCTCTTCACCCAGAACGTACGAATCCTCGGGAGGCTTGCCTTCCTCATGAGAACCTATCCGTGAGCCCCGCGGCGGCGCCGCGCGAGGTTCCGGCACACCTTCTCCTCGGTCCCGAGGAAGGGGAAAAGATCTCATTCATCGAAAAGATCACGCAGGGTCTCGCGGCAAAGCGGGGAGAGAAGCCCGAGGTCACCCGATTCTACGCGGGGGAGAGCCGCATGGCCGACGTGATTCTGTGCCTGCGCAACCAGACTCTCTTCAGCGCGCACCGTCTCGTGATCCTGGCAAACGCGGAGGAGGTCAAGCGTGCGGAGGAGGTGGCCGCGCTGGTGGAGTACCTGGGCTCACCGGCAAAGGATGCGACCCTCATCCTGGTAAGCCCCGGCTTTGCGGGGGAGATCGACAGGAAGATCTCGGCTGCCATTCCCAAGGAGAATCAGAAGATCTTCTGGGAAATGTTCGACAATCAGAAGCAGGGCTGGGTCACCGGATTTTTCCGGCAGAAAAAGATCGCCATCGATCCGCTGGCGGTGGAGTACATCCTGGACATGGTGGAGAACAACACTCGTGACATGCGGGTGGAGTGCGAGCGGCTTGCCCTGTTCTTTGGCCCCGACACGACGATCCAGCTGGACAGCGTGGAGCAGTACATCTATCACTCCAAGGAAGAAAATGTCTTCACCCTCTTCGACAAGATCTGTGAGAGGGAGCTGACGGATGCGGAGGAAGTGCTGGACAAGATCCTGCTCTCCCGCGAGGCGGAGGCAACGCAGCTTGCAAGCGGTCTTCTCGTGCAGTTCCGCCGGCTGGCAGGTTTCAAACGGATGCTCGCCGACAACTATGAGTCCGCGGAGGCCTTCCCCAAGCTGAAGATATTCAGCAAGAAGAACCAGAAGACCTACAATACGGGAAACAGGAAGTTTTCCGCCGCTGAGATCGAGGATATCGTGCAGCTCCTGGCCGTTTTCGACGAGCGCTTCCGCTCCGTCAGGAGCGACCTGCACGCGCTTCTTCTGCACCTGCTGGTCTATTATATCGCTGCGAAAGCCGGGCAAGGAGCATGGAGGCAGTTTCTCTAGGGATGCCCGCCTTCTTCTGGATCTCGTCCACCGTCGCCCCCATGATCGCTTCAATCGAGCCGTACACCCTCATCAGCCGCTTGCTGCGCGCCTGACCGATCCCCGGCACCGCTTCCAGCAATGTGAGCGCCACCCGTTTCGCGCGCTTCTTCTTGTTGAGGGTCGTGGCGAACCTATGGGACTCGTTGCGAACCTGCTCCAGTATGCGCAGGGAAGGCGAGGCCTCGTCCAGAACAAGGGGCTCTTCCCGGCCGGGTATGAAGATCTCCTCCTGCTTCTTGGCCAGCCCGATCACGGGCATCGCGTCCAGGCCCAGCGCGATCAGAACGCCTCGGGCGGCACCGAGCTGGCCCTTTCCTCCGTCGATGAGGATCAGGTCGGGCCGGTCCAGCTCTTCGTTCACCACCCGTGTATACCGGCGGGCCACCGCCTCGCGTATCGATTCAAAGTCATCCACTTTTCCGTTCAGGCTCCTGATCGTGAATGCGCGGTACAGCTTCCTGTCCGGCCTGCCGTCGGTGAACCGCACCATTGAGGCAACCGTGTCCGTGCCTTCGAGGTGCGCGATATCGAACCCCTCGATTCTGCGGGGGAGGGTCGGCAGGCCCAGGTCAAGCCTGAGCCCCTCGAGCGCCATGGTCATCTCCGCCCCGCGTGCCGCCTTGGCAGCCTCCTCCCGGGCGTTCGACTCGGCCATGGCCATGAGCTGCGTGTGCTTGCCGCGCTGGGGGAACTTCACCGCGATCTGCCTGCCGGCGAGCTCGCGGAGAAAGTTGGAGAGGTTCTCCACGTCCAGCTCCCGGCCGACATACACCGCCTCGGGGACGGCCTTCCTTTCCGCGTAGTAGCGCGCCACGAAGTGAGAGAGTGCCTCCTCGTCGGGCGCGTATTCCGCCACCTCGAAAACCTCCTTGCCCAGGAGCTTGCCCTCCCTTACTTGCAGCACGACGATGACCTGCGCTTCTCCGCAGGGTGCAAGAGCGATGTAGTCCCGGTCTTCCTCCGTGAACTCCATCACCCTCTGCTCGACGGACACCTCCTCGATTGCCACGATCTGGTCGCGGAGCTTCGCCGCTCTCTCGAACTCCTGGGTCTCCGAGGCAGCTTTCATTTTCTCTCTTAATTCACGCAGGAGCTCCGCGCTGCGGCCAGAGAGGAGCTTGCGCACGCCATCCACGATCTTCAGGTATTCCTCCCGGGTGATCTTGCCGCAGCAGGCCCCCGCGCACCGCCCCATGTGATAGTTGAGACAGGGATACGCGCGCTTTTTCTGGGAGCCGCGATACTTGCACAAGGGGAAGTGGCGCTCGATAAGCCTCAGGTAAAGGTCGATCTGGTGAGGCTTGGGAAACGGCCCGAAGTATTCCGAGCCGTCGAAGATCATGCGGCGGGTCCTGTAGACCCGGGGGAACTCCTCCGCGGTGAGCCTGATCACCGGATAGGTCTTGCCGTCCTTGAGATTGATGTTGTACTGCGGCGTCCATTGCTTGATGAGGTTGTTCTCCAGAATCAGCGCTTCGTACTCCGTGTTGGTGATGATGACCTCGATATCCGTCATGTGGGCCAGGAGGAACCGTGTCTTGATGTCTTTCTCACCGGCAAAGTAGCTGCGGATCCTGTTTTTCAGGCTTCGCGCCTTCCCCACGTAGATGGGCGTGCCCTCGACGTTTTTCATGATATAGACGCCGGGCCTGTCGGGATATTCGCGGTCCCGCGGATCGTGGAAAGCCTTCAATAGATACACCCCTCGATACCGATTATAATACTAATGTACAGAATCATGGTCCGGAAACAACCGCGCTCCGGGACGGTCTTTCTCTGTCTGCTGCTCCTCGCGGGTCCGCTTTGCGCGCTGGAGAAGTCCATCGAGCTGGGAAAGGGGAACCTGTGGGGTGAGATGCAGACATTGGAGGGTGTCTCCGCGGTCCCCGGAAGGTGGGGATTTCAGGATCTTGCCCTTGCGAACGGGGAGTACGCCCCGGACAGCGCAACCGAGCTTCTTCTCCACTTCGACGCCCCGGGTACGACGGACGCGACCGGCAGCTACGCCCTGGAAGGGAGCCCCCCCCTCATCACGGATTCGGTCACGGCGCTGGGAAGAGGGAGCGCAGCCTTTACGGGAGACGCGCGGGGGGTGGGCTTCCAGGCACCACCGGACGCGATGTTCTCTCCCGGCGCCGTCTGGGGCGACTTCACCATAGAGTTCTGGCTTTATCCCGCCACGCTTTCCAACGGAGAATCGATCATCGCCTGGACCGGGGTTTCGCGTGAAAGCGCCGGCCAGAGCGCGAAGCTGCTCTCGCAAAGCCTGCAGTGCCGCATCCAGGACAGGAGACTTGTCTGGGACTTTCAAAATCTCTTCACGCTCCCCAACGGGGAGCGGCTTCCCGTCCTGCTCGTCGGGACACGTCAGCTCCTGCCGCGCGCGTGGCACCACCATCTGCTGCGCTTCGATGCACGCGAAGGCCTTCTCGAATACAGGCTTGACGGGCTGCCCGAGGCCATCCTGCACACAACCGACACGGGAACCGAGTCGGGATCCATCGCCGTGCCGAAGGTGGGACTGGCGCACGCGGCGCCCGTGACGTTCGGCGCGGGTTTCACCGGTTTCCTGGACGAGCTGCGGATCTCCCGGCGCGCTGTCGATGACCCTGTCATCTCGCGCTTTCTCGGGAAGACGGGTGCGGCCACTTCACGGATCCTCGACCTCGGCTTTTCCTCCACGCGCATTGCGCGTATCGAGGCGGTTGCATCGACACCCTCGGATACATCCGTGGAGTATTACTACAAGACGGCGGATATGTGGAATGGCAAACAGCTTCTCGGCGGACCGACCGACTGGGTGCCCTTCACCCCCGGCACTGATTTCAAGGACACGCTCAAGGCCCGCTATATCCAGCTCAGGGTGGAGCTCTATCCGGACGGCCGCCGCGCGCAGTCGCCGCGCGTGTCCGATCTCACCATCGTCTACGAGCCCAACCCGCCCCCCGCTCCTCCCGCGGGGCTCATGGCGAGCCCCGGCAACGGGAAGGTGACCCTCACGTGGCGCGCGGTGAACGACCTTGGCGTGAAAGGCTATCTCGTCTACTACGGCGCTGCGCCGCACAACTTCCTCGGCACGGGCGCCGCGCAGGGCGAGTCTCCGATCGACGCGGGGACGGCCACGACCATCGTGATCGACGGCCTGGACAATGGGAGCCTGTACTACTTTGCCGTGACCGCGTACGACTCCTCGGTTCCGAGGCAGCAAAGCGAATTCGGCACTGAGGTGAGCGCCCGCCCGTCGAGGATCTATAGATGAAACCCATGGCCACGGCGGAAATCCTCACCCGGGCGCGCAATGCGTTCAAGATGGGCGAGTTCACGCTCGTGGAAAAGCTGGCCATGCGCATCCTGGAAGTCCTGCCCGAGTCCCCGGTGGCATACAACCTCCTGGGAAGCGTGTGCGAGAAAACCGGCAGGTTCCGCAAAGCGATCGAGCTTTTCCAGAAAGCGGTGGATCTCAAGCCCGACTACACCGAGGCGCACAACAATCTGGGAGTCATCTTTAAAAGAATCCAGTCCTTCGGCGAGGCCATCCCGCATTTCGAGAAAGCCATCAGTCTCTCCCCCCGCCGCGGGGACGTGTACTACAATCTGGGCAACGTCTACAAATCTCTGAACAACAATGCGCTGGCCGAAGAGAACTTCCAGAAGGCCATTGCGGTGGACCCCACCTTCGTCGCCTCCTATATCAACCTCGGCACCGTCCTGGAGGCGGCGGGCAGGTACGGGGACGCCATCCGCGTCTACCAGAAAGGGCTGCAGGCGGACACCAACCAGCCGCGCCTGCATTACAACCTCGGCGTGGTATATGAGCGGATCGGCAGGATCAAGGAAGCGCGCGAGGAATACGATGCCGCCGTGCGGGCCAAGCCGGGCTGGACCGACGCGCTCAACAATCTCGGCGTGACCCTCCACGGTCTGGGAGATGAGCGCGCAGCCGAAAAGACTCTGCGCGAGGTGCTGCGCACCGAGCCCCGCAACGCGCGCGCGCTCAACAACCTCGGCGTCGTGATGGCGGCCCAGGGCAAGCGGGAAGAGGCGGCCCAGGTCTATCGGGACTCCATGAAGGCCGACCCCCACTACGTGCAGGCGGTGGAGAACCTCGCTTCGCTTCTGGAAGGCGAGGGCAGGCTCACCGAAGCAATGGAGGAGCTGCGCCGGCTGCTGTCCATGGAGCCGGGCAACCGGGAGGCGCGCCTGCGTCTGGCCGGCATCCTTCGCGGGCTGGAGAATTTCCCCGAGGCAATCAAGCAGTACACGGCGGTGCTCGGCGCGCAGCCCGCGCACCGGGAAGCGCTCAAAGGGCTCGCCCTGGCGTACGAAAGGGCGGGAGAAAAGGGAAAAGCGCTGGAATGCTTCGAAAAGCTCGAAGCACTCGGCGGCGAGGACCAGGATTTTCGGCTGGACCGCGCATTTCTCTGGAAGGAATCCGGCGAGACGGCCCGGGCACATGAAGAGGTGCAGCGCTACCTTTCCGCGAAGCCGGACGACCCGCGCGCGAGGATTCTTCTGGCCGACATCTTTGCCAAGCAGGGTCATCTCCGGCAGGCGGCGCAGACTCTGAGCGAGGTGCGGGAGGCATTTCCCGAGGACAAGGATGCCAGCTCCCGACTGGCGAAACTCTACCGCGAGCTGGGCGAGCCGCAGAAGGCCATCGACACCATGGAAGGCCTGATCAACAGACTCGAGCAGAGCACGGATCCGCGGGACATGGAAGCGCTCAGCCGGGCGATGGATGAGTACGAGCAGGCCATCTCCGAACACGAGAAGGATTTCCGCGACGAGCGGGAAAAGACCATCCGCAAGCTCAGGGAGCTGGCCGTGGAATCCGCGCCGCCTGAAAGGGTGAAACCGGAAGACGATTCGATCATGATCGAGGACATCGAGCCTCTGGAAGAAGAGGCGGTCCCCATCATCAACGTGGGAGGCATGGAGCCCGTTTTCGCCGTGCGGGAAACCGACGAAGAGCTTCAGCTGGAGGAGGTCGACGAATCGATCCCCGAGGAATCGGTCTCCATCGAGGACGAGCGGCCGCCCAACCTGGTGAACTTATTGAAAGACCAGGAGCTCTATGAAGAGAATCCTGCCCTGCAGATGTTCGAGCCGCAGCCGCAGCTCCCCTCTCAGCAGGCCGGGGGACAGAAGCAGGGAGCCCCGCCCATGGGCGGGCCACCGGTGTTCGCGCCGCAGCCCTATCAACTGCAGCCCCCTTTGCCCGCGCCGCCCCCCCCGTCCGTGCAGCCCCCGCAGCAATCTCAGCTTACCCTGTCCCCCCAGGCCGAGTCCGTGCTCGCCAATTCCCTGAAGGAGTCCGTTGCGGCACAGTCGAAGATCGTCGACAGGCTGTTCGACGAAATGAAAACTCTCTCCCGCAAGGTCGATGAGAGAAACCAGCACCCTCCGCAGGCGCCCCCCATCATCGTGAACATGCCGCGGCCCGAGGCCATGCAGGCCGGCCCTTCTCCCCTGAGGCCGATCGTGATGGATCTGCCGGGAGCGATGCCGCAATTCGAGGGTCTTCCCCGGTACGCGGCAGCGGACCAGGAGGATGAGGAGCCGGAGCGGCAGCCCAGACGAAGGCGCAGCGATTTCGTGCAGAGCGAAATGCCCGCGGAGAGCGAGTCTTCGCAGGCGGGCGGACCCGAGCTCGAGCCTTTTGCCGTGTCCGAGTCGGAGCCCGAGATCGAATGGGAGCCGGAGCCGGTGTCCCTGGAGCCTGAGCCGGAGCCGGTGCCCCTGGCGCCTGAGCCGGAGCCGCCGCCGAACAGGCCGCCCGCAGCCCAGACGCAGGCGCAACCGAGGGAACAGCGTCCTGCGGCCGAGGCTGCAAGGCCCCGGCCCGGACCGGTGGCAAAGCCCGCGCCTCCGGCGGCGAAGCGGCACGCGCCGGGACGCCCTGCACCGAAGCCACTTGCACCCTCCGCCCCCGCGCCACAACGCCCCGGCTCGAGGCCGCCCGGGCCCGCGGGTCATGCCCCCGCACCTTCCGCCCCGGCCGCGCCGCGCCAGACGCCGCGCCAGACATCACGACCGGCCGCACCCCGACGTGCCGCGCCCCCGCTGTCTCCCGCGCCCCAGGCCCCTGTTGGGTGGGAAGAAGCACCGCCCCCGGCGGTGGAGCTCGTTCCGACCAGCGAACCAGAAAAATCCGCACGCACCGGCGAGGACGTGCGTCAGGAGCTCCGCGACTACCTGGACGGCGTGAGAGACAAGCTGGACAAGGGGGCCGCGGGGCCCTCAAACCCCGGCGATCTCCTTGACTATCTGGGAAAACTGTCGGATTATCTTCCCGAACGCGACAAGAACCGGTTTCGGGGGAGCAATGAGCGCCTTGCCATGGAATCCCTCAAGGCGCAGCTGGCGGGGAAAAAAGGGCTGCGACAAAAAATCGCAGAACAATTCCAGCCGGTTGTCCCTCACAGGAAAGAGCCCATGACGCGCTCCCTGATCGTCGACACGTTCTCCTACCTCAAGGACCTTTCGGCGTGGCACCCCGACAAGGCAGTGGCCGCGGCAATGAGAGAGCGGATCGAATCCATCGTCGCCCGGATGGGGAGTCTGAAATAGGGTATGCAGGACAAAGATCGGGTACTCGCAGTCATTCAGACCTACATCGCCAAGATGCCCAGCCTGCCCATCACGGTGTCCAAGATCCTCCAGATTGCCAACGACCCCAAGACCTCCCCATCGGATCTCAACCAGGTCATCAGCCTTGACCCGGTGCTCATGGGACGCGTGATGAAGCTCATCAACTCGGCCTATTACAGCCTGAACAACCAGATCACCAGCCTGGTTCGCGCCATCATCATGCTGGGGATCAATACAGTGAAGAATCTTGCCCTGTCCACAGCGGTGCTCGGCCAGCTGGGAAAGAAAGGCAACTTCCAGGCGCTGAATATCGACGGATTCTGGCGCCATTCCCTCTGCGTGGGGGTGATCGCCAAGCTCATCGCCATCAAACGCAGGAAGGACCCCAAGCAGCTCGAGGAGTACTTCGTGGCCGGGCTCCTGCACGATATCGGCAAGATCCCGCTGAACAACAAGCTGTCGGCGGAGTATGTCACGGCCCTTTCCCTCACGGACAAGGAGCACGCTCCCCTGTACCTGCTTGAGGAGCGCACCATGGAGGTCAACCACTGCGAGGTGGGCAGGCTCATCATCAAAAACTGGAGCCTTGGCCCTGTCATGGAGGACGTTGTCTTCTTCCACCATTTCCTCGACGCGTACCCCGGCGCGCACCGTGATGTGCTGCTCACCGTGGCAGCCGCAAACTTCTTCGCCAACACCTACCAGATCGGATTCTCGGGTGACCGCTACCCTGAAAAGCTGCCCTCGAGCGTGTTCGAAGAGCTGGGCATCACCCTGGACGATCTGGAGGCGATGGAGGAGAAGGCCAACGGCGAGATCGACAAGGCCAAGATCTTCCTGAGCGTGTCCCAGTAGGAGCACCGCCGTGGCCATCCGCCTGACCTTCTGGGGAGTGCGAGGCTCGATCCCGGTGCCCGGACCCACCACCGTGAAGTATGGGGGCAACACCTCCTGCCTCGAGCTGCGCTTCGGGGAAGAGGACAGGCTGATCGTCATCGACCTGGGCTCGGGCATCCGGGAGCTGGCAGGCCATGTCATGAAAAAGGACTTCCCCCGGGGCCCCATCAAAACCAAGGTATTCCTGACGCACACCCACTTCGACCACATCATGGGCTTCCCCTTCTTCACGCCCATCTTCATCCCGACCACGGAGCTGGACATCTATGGTCCCGTCTCCTACGAGGATGACACCCTGGAAAAGATAGTGGGAGAGCAGCTTCGCTACCGTTATTTTCCCGTGCGGCTGGAGGAGCTGCGGGCCAACATCAAATACATCTCGCTCAAAGAGGGAAACCTCGATCTCGGAGGCGGCCTGACGGTCACTACCAAGTACTTGAATCATCCCATCCTCGTGCTCGGCTACAGGTTCGAATACAAGGGAAAGGTCTTTTGCACGGCATACGATCACGAACCATACCGCAATTTCTTCGACGTCAGTCCGGAGGATCCGAGCTACGACGCGGCCGCGGTCAAGGAGGGGGAGCTTGCTGCCCGGGAGGAGAACGAAAAGGTTCAGAAGTTCTTCGAAGGGGCCGACCTGCTCGTTCACGACACGCAGTACACGAGAAAGGAATACTTCGCGGGGAAGATCGGATGGGGCCACAGCTACTTCGGATGGGCCATTGGCGCCGCGCACAAGGCGGGCGTCAAGCACCTTGTGCTCTTCCATCACGAGCCACTGCGCACGGATCGCGAGCTGGCCGGCCTGCATCGCGCATATGTGGCGACACTCGAGGGAAAAACAAACATGAAGGTCACCGTTGCCCAGGAGGGCACGACGATCGAGGTGTAAGCCGCTCACCCGTAAGGAGGAGCAATGCCGCTCCGCTCATCATGGTTGAAGAAAGCGCAGGAGATTGCGGGGGATCGGGTGGTCACGGACCCTGTTGCGCTCGAGCCGTACGGGCATGACGAGTTCACCCGCGATCCTTCCGGGATGTTGCCCGAGGCGGTGGTGAAGCCCGCCGATGAGCGGGAAGTTGCCGCAATCGTCGCGCTTTGCCGGGATGAGAAGGTCCCGCTCACGGTGCGCGGAGGCGGCACGGGTCTTGTCGGAGGGTGTATCGCTTCCCCCGGGGGCATCGTGCTCTCCATGGAGCTCCTCAACCGCGTGGTCGACACCGACCCTGCGAACCTCACTATCACCGTGCAGGCCGGACTGAGCCTGAACAGGCTGTACGAGGAGGTACAGAAAATGTCCCTGTACTTCCCCCCGCACCCCGGAGACGAGGGGGCTTTTGTCGGGGGCGCGGTGGCCGCCAATGCCGGCGGGGTGCGCGCGGTAAAGTACGGCACGGTGGGGCGTTTCGTGCTCGGCCTTCAGGTCGTGCTTGCCAGCGGGGAGGTTCTCGACCTGGGCGGCAAGTACATCAAGTCCAGCTCGGGCTACCACCTCATGGACCTCATGATCGGATCCGAGGGTACCCTGGGAGTGATCACGCGGATCACCTTCGGGCTCCTCCCGCCCGTGGGATCCGTCCAGACAATCCTTGCGCCCTTCTCCACCAGCCGGCAGGCCATCGAAGCGGTTCCGGGCATTCTCAGCAGGGGCATCCTCCCGTGCGCCGTCGAGTTCGTGGAGCATTCCGTCACCCGGGCCGCGGAACGCCTGCTGAACAAGACGTGGCCGGCGCGTGAGGGTGACGCATCGCTCATGATCATCGTGGACGGCCGCGACGAGCAGGACACGCTCTCCCAGGCGGAATCCATCGGCGCGGTATTGGAGACTGCCGGTGCCCTCGACGTGCTGCTGACGGATCAGAAGAGCAGGCAGGCAGAAATCCTCGAGCTGCGCAGCATGCTCTATGAAGGGATCAGGGCGGCGACGGCGGAGCTGTTCGATGTCTGTGTGCCGAGGTCGGAAATCGCGGCGCACGTCGCCCTCGTGCACGATCTGGAATCCCGTCTCGGCGTCTCGCTGCCGACATTCGGCCACGCGGCTGACGGAAACGTGCACACGCATTTTCTCCGCGGCCTGCTTGCGGACGGGATCGTCGGCCCGGACCTGCCGGACTGGCGGGAGAAGCGCGAGCGGGTGCGGGAGGCGATCTACGATGACGTCGTCGGCCGTGGAGGCGTCATCTCGGGCGAGCACGGAATCGGCCTCTCCAGGCGCACGTACTTCCTTCGAAATCTCAGCCTCTCTCATCTTTCCGCCCTCCGGGCGATCAAGAAGGCGCTGGATCCAGACGGGATTCTCAATCCGGGAAAGATATTCGAGATGTGAGGCACAGGAGGAGGGAGAACCAGGCGTGAAGAAAGTCCGCGAATGGTCGGAGCTGATCAGGCAATCCACGGAGAGAGCCTTCTACGGCAAGGGTGACGTGGTGGAAAAGCTGCTCGTTGCCCTGCTCTGCAGGGGGCACGTGCTCATCGAGGACGTGCCGGGCGTGGGAAAAACCATCGCGGCACGCGCCATCGGTCAGAGCCTCGGCGGGACCTTCAAACGCATTCAGTGCACTCCCGACCTGCTTCCGGCGGACATCCTGGGGGTGTCGGTCTATAATCCCAAGACGGGTGAGTTTTCCTTCCGCGAGGGCCCCATCCTCTCAAACGTCGTGCTGGTCGACGAGATCAACCGCGCCACGCCCCGGACACAGTCCGCGCTCCTGGAAGCGATGGCCGAAAACCAGATCAGCATAGAGGGAAACCGCATCCCCCTGCCCGATCCCTTCTTCCTCATGGCAACGGAAAACCCCGTGGAGTTCGAAGGCACGTTCCCTCTGCCCGAGGCTCAGAAAGACCGATTCCTGCTGTCACTGAGGATCGGGTACCCTGATCGAGGCGCGGAGGCGGAGATCCTGGAGAGCCAGCGGCGGACCACGCACCCCGTCTTGGACGTCGACGCGGTGACGCACCTGACGGCCGTGCGGGAGATGCAGGAAGCGGTCGTCCAGGTCCACGTGAGCTCCGCCGTGCGCGACTATATTCTCGATCTGTCCGCCGTAACCCGCCGAGAGCCGCGTCTCCGGCTCGGCATTTCCCCGCGGGGCTCTCTCGCCCTCTACAAGAGCGCTCAGGCCCTTGCCGCCATTCGGGGCCGGGACTACGTTATTCCCGAGGATGTCAAGGAGATGCTGCTGCCCGCCTGCATCAAGAGGGTGCTCCTGCGGCCTGAGTCCATGGTGAAGGGAATCACCGCCGAGGAAATTCTCCGTGACGTGAGCGAGTCGGTCGAGGTACCGGTGGTCAAAGTCGAGAAGTGAAGACGATTCGGTGGCCGCTCTCATTCTTTCTCATCGCGGTCCTCCTGTTCTTCCCCTTTCGGATTCTCCAGATCATTTCTCTTCTCTACCTTGCCGTGCTCGGTCTCTCGTTCGCGCATTCCCGTTTCGTGGCCGGGGCCCTGGTCGTGCGGCGTCACGATCTTCGTCTTCGCGCGCATCGATTCGATCCGATCCAGATCGTGCTGACAATCGAGAACAGGGGCCCGTTCCCCGTGCCCGGTGTCAGCCTGATCGACACGATCGGACCCCTGTTCTCGCGTGAACCGGGCAAGTTCGTCATTCGACTGCGCCCCTGGGAGAAGCGAAGGATCTCCTACACGATTGAAAGCCAGCACAGAGGCGAATACTCGGTCGGACCTGCCGCTCTCCTCGGCTCCGATCCCCTGGGCTTCTTCCCGTGGAGGCGATCCTTCGGCGAGGTCGAGCGGCTGATCATCTATCCCGAAGTGCTCCCCCTCCGACTGCCGCTGTCAACCGGCCTGCCGGCAGGGAATGTACGCAGCCAGGATCGGCTGTACGAGGATCTCACGCGCTACCGCTCGCTTCGCGAGTACGTACCGGGGGACGACGCGCGCAAGATCAGCTGGAAGGTCTCCGCCCGTATGGGAAGCCTGCACACGATGGAGTATGTCCCCTTTCTTTTCGCTCCGGTGCTGATCCTGATGAACATGAACAGTGAGGACTATCCTTTCCGGTTCCGCTCCCTCTGGGTGGAACGGGCCGCGGTCATGGCTGCTTCCCTGGTCATGCACTTCTTTTCCCTCGGCCAGGAGATCGGACTGATCTCCTCCGCCTCCTTGAAGGGAGGGGGATCTCCCGTTGCGCGCATCAGCGGCGCGCCCGGCCACGCCGCGGCGATACTGGAGATGCTCGCGCGCATGGATGTATCCCGCGCGGCCGGTGATTTCACGCGCTTGCTGTACGCGTCCGGCGTGGATATTCCCGTCCGCACGCACATAAAGGTGATCACCCCATTGCTCACGGACGTTCAGCATGGATTCCTGCGGGAAGTGAAGCAGAAAGGGAATGCGGTCGAGCTGTTCCTCATGGGAGGGGACTCCCTGGCGCCGCGCGAGCTCCTGACCAGGGAGTTTCCTCTCTTTGTCGTTTCGGAATACGGCAATGAGCTCATCGATCACTGAAAAATACCTGCGCCTCCATCGTTCCACTGTTCACCCTCTGATCGCAATCTCCCTTCCTTCCCTTTTCCTGCTCTGCCTGGACTCGATTGTCCGCGCAATCCTCCCCGCGCTGGCATTTCCTCCGCCGCTGTTCTTCCTGGTTCTCCTTGCCGTCGGGGCGGAGGAGGCGGTCATGGCAAATGTGCTGTTCGCGGAGAGAGCGGGAATTCTCGCGCGTCTCAGGGAGCTTCTGGCCGTCATGGTCGTCGTGTGGCTCGCCCTCGGGACACTGCGCGGCCTGCAGACGCATGTGGCAGCGCTCGTGCACGTCGATTTCATCTACCCGCTCGGTCTCACCCTTGCCCAGTGGATATGCGTGTGGATCCTCCATCGATGCCTGCGGGAAAGGGAGCTCCTCCTCAGCGCAATTGCCGGCAGGAAGGGCGAAAACATGCTCCATGCCCTCCGAGACTCCTCCCTGCAGGCGGAGATCTCGGCCCGCTCTCTCCGCGCGGTCAAGCTCGTCGAGGCTCTCTTTCAGGCCGTGATTTTCGTCCTGCTCCTCCTCGCGGCGGCATTGAAGGTCCCGCTGCAATCGCAGGCGCTGGTGCTCGCCGCCTCGCACGCGCTCTTCGGCTTCCTTGTCACAGGGACCATGAACATGTACATCCAGGATCAGCTTCTCCTGGGCGAGGGGATTGTTGTGCCGGCCCGGTTCGAATGGTCCCGAATGGGAACCATCGTCGCCGTGCCGCTGGTGAGCATTCCGCTCGTGCTCCTTCTCGCGCGCAACGACGCTCCCCTTCCCCTTTCAGCGCTTCTCGGTCTTCTGGAAAGACTCTTTCGCTCATTCCCGGCAATACCGATCTGGCGACTCCTCGATCCGGTGCGGAGCATCCTCGAGCAGCAGCAGCGGTACGCGGAAATGACCCGGGCAATTTCGGGCGCCTCTCCCACCCCACTCTTCCTTCTCTTTCTTTTCATCCTGGGCCGGCTGATACGCATCGCATTTATCCTGGGGCTTTACTTCTTTCTGGTCTCCCCACTGCTTTCGGAAGACTTCCTTGCGAGCCTGCGAAAACGCAGCCTTGTCGACTTTGTCCGCCGCAAGCTGAGCGATTTCCTTCGCGCGTGCCGCCGCCTCGCCCGACGACTCCGTGCATGGCTGTCCTTCAAGGGCCGTGAAGGCCCGAAGAGGGCGAGCGAGGACGCGCGGGATGATGCGCGAAACGCGGCACGCGGCCCTCCGCCGTACACCCTCCCGAGGAGAAAGAGGCTTCAGACGAGCAGGGTCCTCAAAGCCTACGTACAACTGCTCGCATGGGGGGAGAGCCGCGGCGTGCCGTACCGCGGATTCGATGCCCCGCTTGAATACGCATTCCGGCTCGCGGCCGCATTCCCGGACAAGAGCGGTCAACTCGCGCTCGTGACCGAGGTCCTGGAGGAAGCGCTTTTCTCCACGCATCTCCTGCCCGGCGCGCGGATGGCCGCCTACTTCTCGACGATCCGTGAAATCAGGCGTGGCGGAGAGGAGCCTCGGATCCCGCACGCCGACGCAGGAATGCCGCGGGCCTGAGAGACGCATGCACGGTACTCCGTGCGTTCGCATGCACGGTACTCCGTGCGTTCGCAATCCCCCCGTTGCCGTTCTGTTATGGCCTGGTTAAGGTAACTTAACTGGCCTCTCCGATCCCTGGCCGTTATGATTGAGCACGAGGAGTCCACTATGTGGTATGGTCTGGGAAGGTTCGGCTACGGTCACATGCTGCCCTGGATGGCCTGGGTGGGGCCCATCGCCATGGTCGTGTTCTGGGCGCTTGTCGTGACGGCCATTGTTTTTCTCATACGCTACCTGGCGCATCAATCGCGCTCATCTGCAAACGACAGCTCGGCCCTCGCGATCCTCAAAGAGCGCTATGCGAAAGGCGAGATCAACAAAGAGGAGTTCGAGCAGAAGCGCAAAGACCTCCTCTGAGCGGCATGCCCGTACGCGGAGCCGGCCTCGCGGTCAGCCTGCCCCCTGTGCCTTGAGCGCAGCCTTCCTGCGGGGGGCCGTGACAAGGAAAGTTCCCGCCAGGATGATCAAAGCGCCCCCCGCCATGCTCACGGTGACCCGCTCTCCGATCAACAGGACGCCCCAGAGCATTGCAAAAACCGGGATGAGGAACGTCACCGTCAGTGCCCTGGTGGGACCCACGTCGGAAATCAGCTTGTAGTAGATCACGTATGCAAGAGCGCTGCAGAGAAGAGCAAAGACCGCGACCAGCATGACAACCCGCGCGCTGAGGGCGGACACGGTCATAGGGGAGACCAGCAGGAAAGGCATCAACGCGAGACCGCCCAGAAGCTGGCTCCCTCCGGCGATTGCCAGGGGCTTCACGCCGGCTGCCCGCTTCTTGATGTACACGCCGGCCAGACCATAGCACATCGGCGCCAGGAGGCACGCCAGGATGGCAAGGCTCGTTTCAGGATTCGCGGGCAGGTTGCCCAGGCTGCTCATCACCACTACTCCCGCAATGCCAAAGATGAGCCCGGCGATTTTTCGGAGCGTCAGCTTTTCTCCGAGCCACAGGGCCGCGAAAAGCGCGCCGAACATCGGGGACATGGAATTGAAAATCGCCTCCATGGCGGCCGGCAGGTACAGCGCCGCTATGGAGTAGAGGACAAACGGTACGGCCGAGTTCACGAGACCGATCACCAGGAAGTGCCGCCAGTTCTTCCTCCAGTCCGATTTGAATCGGATGGCAACGAAGAAAAGGACAAGGACCACGCCCGCCACGACCATTCTCATGTCCGCGGTGGCGACGGGACCGATCAGCGGGGCGAGATACCTGATGAAAATGAATGAGCTCCCCCATATGGCGGAAAGCCCCAGGAGAAGGAGTATGTCGCTGATGCCCATGTGGTGAATGTAGCGGCACGCATCCGGGACAGCAACCCGGATCTTGCTGCAGCTCGCAATTTTGTAAATTCGCAATGTGCTAGTATCTTTTCTCCAGCGAAAGGACGACTGAACATTATGGCAAGTTTCTTGAGACCGAAAAACAGCGAGCAGTCAGTGAGCATCCCCAAGGAGCTCCCGATTCTGCCCCTCCGTGATACAGTTGCATTCCCCTTTTCCGTCATCCCTCTGGCGGTGGGCATTGCCCGATCCGTGAAGCTCGTGGAGGACGCCATGCAGGCGGACAACCTGGTCGGCCTGGTTGCGTCGAAGGACGCGACGATCGAAGAGCCGCTCCCCGGGCAGGTGCACGAGATCGGCACCGTGGCCAGGATACTGCGCGTCGTGCGCGGACAGGACGGCACCATGCAGGTCGTGGTCCAGGGATTGGAGCGCTTCCGCGTCCTGCACTGGATTTCATCCGAGCAGTACCTGCGGGCCCGCATCACGCCCGCTCCCGAGATCGTCGAATCCGACCTCGAGATCGAAGCGCTCATGGCGAGCCTGCGCGAGCTGGGACGCGAGGTGGTGGAGCTCTCCCCGAATATCCCCAATGAAGCTGCCCGATTCCTCGCCACCGTCACCGATCCCCGGTACCTCGCGTACCTGGTTGCCGCCAACGGCCAGCTCGAGTCTTCCGAGGCACAGAGGGTACTGGAGATGGACTCGGTGAAGGAGAAGCTCCGCGCCCTTATCGCCCAGCTGGGCCACCAGAAAGAGGTGCTCAGCCTCGGCCAGAAGATCAGGACGGAAGCAAAAGAGGAAATGGAGAAGGATCAGCGGGAGTATTTCCTCCGCCAGCAGATGAAGGCAATCCAGAAGGAGCTGGGGGAGATGGACGATTCGTCCTCCCTCATCACCGAGTACACGGAGAAAATCGCCAAGGCCAACCTTCCCGAGGAAGCGCGCAAGGAGGCCGAGCGCGAGCTGAAGCGGGTCTCCGGCATGCCCCCGCAGGCGGCCGAGCACTCCATGATCAAGACGTATCTTGATTGGATGGTGGAGCTGCCCTGGAGCGTCTCCAGTGAAGACCAGCTTGACGTGGTCAACGCGCGCAAGGTGCTCGACGAGGATCACTACGATCTTCAGGAGGTGAAGGATCGCATCATCGAGTTTCTTGCCGTGCGCAAGCTCTTCAAGGAGCGCGGCATTCAGAAGAACCGGGCGGAGGACGGGAAAACGGGCAAGGCGATGGGCGCCATCCTCTGCTTCGTGGGGCCCCCCGGTGTGGGAAAGACATCCCTGGGCCAGAGCATTGCCCGGGCTCTGGGCCGCAAGTTCACGCGGATGAGCCTCGGAGGCATGCGCGACGAGGCGGAGATCCGCGGACACCGCCGCACCTACATCGGCTCCATGCCCGGCCGGGTCATGCAGGCAATCAAGCGGGCGGGCACGCGCAATCCCGTATTCATGCTGGACGAGATCGACAAGGTGGGAAGCGACTGGCGCGGCGATCCTTCCAGCGCGCTGCTGGAAGTGCTGGACCCCGCGCAGAACGGGACATTCCGCGACCATTACCTCAACGTGGACTTCGACCTGAGCGACGTGATGTTCGTCACCACGGCCAACCAGCTCGAGCCGATTCCCGCGCCGCTGCGCGACAGGATGGAGATAATCCACCTGGACGGCTACACGGAGCACGAAAAGGTGAAGATCGCCCAGGAGCACCTGGTGAAGCGCCAGCTGGCAGCCAACGGGCTGCGCGAAGGCGAAGTCGTGTTCACGGAGGACGCGCTGCGCAAGATCGTGCAGGACTACACCCGTGAGGCGGGCGTGCGCAACCTCGAGCGCCAGGTGGGCGCCATCTGCAGAAAGAGCGTGGCAAAGATCGCCGCGGGGGGGGAGACGGGGACCTCCGGGGCAGCTGTGGAGATCACACCCGACGTCGTGCGCGAGCTTCTTCGCAAGGAGAAATTCGAATCGGAGACCTCCGAGTCAATCGAGATCCCCGGAATCGCCACCGGTCTTGCCGTGACCCCGGTCGGCGGGGACATCCTTTTCATCGAGGCAACCCGGATGAAAGGCAAAGGCGATTTCACGCTTACCGGCCAGCTCGGAGACGTGATGCGGGAGAGCGCGCGCATTGCGCTGAGCTACGTGCGCTCCAAGGCCGTGGAGCTCGGCGTGGATCCCGACACGTTCGCCCAGACGGATCTGCATATACACGTGCCGGCGGGCGCCACGCCCAAGGACGGCCCCTCGGCCGGCGTGGCCATGACCATGGCCATTGCCAGCTTGTTTTCGGGCCGGCCGGTCCGTGGAGACGTCGGCATGACGGGCGAGGTGACCCTGCGCGGGCGCGTGCTTCCCATCGGCGGGGTGAAGATGAAGGTCCTGGCTGCGCATCGGGCAGGACTGACCACCGTGATCCTGCCCAAGCGCAACGAGCGGGACCTCGAAGACCTGCCTCAGGATGTGAGGAGCAAGATGAGCTTCGTCCTGGTGGAGAAGATCGACGACGCGCTCAAGGCGGCGCTGACCGACAAGGTGAAGCAGGAAGCGCCCCAGGTGCTGATTGCGTAGCCAGGGACGGCGAGGGCCGACGAGCACATGGATGTGCGCAAGGAGGCCCGTAGCCCTTCCGCGGTATTCCGCGGAGTTGGACTGCGTACTCGCAGAACGGGTACTCCCGTACGGCGAGCTCGGCCGAGGCAGGGATGCCGAAAGGCCGAGCATAAGGTCCCGCGCTAGAACGCGAGGCCGAACCTCAGGCCAATCTGGTACTGCGTGCTGGTGATGACGTGCCCAATGCCTGAATACGTCGTTCCCTGCCCGGGGCCCCCGTAGGGAACGTCCAGATTGCCGTACCAGTACTGGGTCTGGGTTGTGGATACAGAGTAGTAGATGAGCTCGCCTTCCAACGCGATGTAAGGCTGCAGATGGTGCGGCTGACGCGCGAGCTGAAATGTCGCCCTGAGGTCTGCGTACGCGCCTGCACCCCAGCCGGAGGCGGTAGAAAGCTTTGACCGCAGCTTATGATCATCCCTGTCGGAGACATAGACCGGCGTGAAGCACGCGCTCAGCTCGAAGCTCACGCCTGGCAAGGCCTGGATGTCGGCCATGAGCCCCAGACCGGGCTCGTGTGCGGTAAGCGTGTACTCCAGAACATCGGTGGTTGAGTCCGAGATCCATCCCACGGCAGTGGGATTCCCGTTTGTGTCGAATGCATACTGCCAGCCGGTGAGACTATTTTCGACATGGTGAGCGTTCTGGTAGTGATAGGTCGCATACAGGGAGACGGAGAGCGGCCCGAAAACACTGACCGTCCAGGCGACCCCGGCTGAGGCGCGCCAGCTCACCGTCGTGTCGTTTGAATACGTATAGCTCCAGGGAATGCTCGGAAAGCCCGTCAAGCCGAACCAGTCGTAGTCATTCATCCGGGCCGGCCAGGCGAAGGTGGAATGAGCGATGGATGCCTCGAAAAGCCACGCCCTCTTCCCGTTCTTCTCGATGGAAAGACCGGTGCTGACGCCTGCTTCCAGTGAAGCCATCGGAAACTCGAGCCGGCTGAGTCCCGATTGTCCGCCTCCATTGTCGACGGAAAGATCGTAGGCGGTTCCGCCTAATCCCTTCAGCAGCACGGGCTCGACAAAGAAGCTGACCCGGCTTTCATCCGCGGACGCATTCGGGGCAGCGCTCACGCACAGCGCAGCGACGACAATCAGAAGGCACGCACATACCGCCTTTTTCATTCGCGCACTATAACATGAATTGGCCCCATAATGCCTCCCCTGGCACTGCCTGCGCCTCTTCTCTTGACAGCCCATGGTATAATCCATCTCAAAACTCGAGCGAGGAGATTTGCGTGTCGTCACCGTCGTCCCTTTTGCTTCATTGAAGAATTGTGGCTTCTCCTGATAGCGCAACTCCCCACTCTCTGCAACGATGGACGGTCAAAGGTGAAGTTCTGCTCATAGGGGACCCGCCGCCGGACGTCAAGCTGGGGTGCTTTTACACGGATTGCAACGACTTCTATTACGCCTCCCAGTGCAGACCGAAATGCCCCCGCGCATGCCTGGTCAGCAACGCCGCCTCATTTGGTGCATCAGGGGGCAGCTTCTCCCTGAGGATCGACGTTTCCTCGCTCGCTCCATCGGCCGGGCATTACCTCTACCTGATCCTCTGGGATGACCGGAACAGGAACGACGAATACGACACCGCTGAAGACTGGAGATACGTGATCCCCCTCTATGACGATGCCGTTTTTCAGAGGGCCACCGATTGTGTATATTTGTATGATGATCGCTCCAACGAGTCCATCGGGACAGCGCGGGGCTGGAATCAGAGCGTCGGCCTGGACCAGTATGTCCCCGTTGAGCATGCCGACTGGGAAGGGGCACGGCTGTCGAATGAAGTGGCCTGGTGCGCGGGACCTGCCGCACGCGGGGTGCCGACCGGACTTGCGCAATCGGCGGTCCCGCACGCCCATCTCCCATGACACTGCACGGCGTGTCCTGAAAGGGTGTTGGATAGCTATGAACGAGAAAGAAGCAAAAAGGGTCTTCGACCATAACGTTGCCCTGTACAAAATCCTAGGCGGCGACCTCAAAACGCGCTGTCTCGGAAAAGGCATGACGGAGCAGCAATTCGACATGTTGATCGGGGAACACCAGCGCATGTCGGAATTCATCGCTAAACACGACTCTGAGCGGAACATCAAACAGGACGAGACCGGCTCCTGAATCGGCATGAGAGACATCGCGCAGGCGTCCTGATGGAGCCGGGGTCTTGACCTCAATCCCCAGCGTTGCTTATAGTGGCGCCGGCAGGGGGGAGCCGTGGCTTCCCTGAGGGGGATTAGCTCAGTTGGTAGAGCGGCAGGTTCGCAATCTGTAGGTCGGGGGTTCGAATCCCCCATCCTCCATACTCCCCATGAACGTCGCTCTCCTGACTGATTTTTACGAGCTCTCGATGATGCAGGGGTACTTTCTCCACAAGGAGAACCCCCGTGTCGTATTCGACATGTTCTTCCGCAGGCAGCCCTTTGGCGGCGGGTTCTCGGTCTTTGCCGGGCTGGAGACCGCCCTCGATCTGATCGGGTCCCTCGCCTTCTCCCCTGATGACCTTGCCTACCTCGACTCCCTTGCCGTGTTTCATAGGCAGTTCCTGGACTACCTGGCGGATTTCCGCTTTCGCGGCGACATCTGGTCCATGGAAGAGGGCACTCTGGCATTTCCCGGGGAACCACTCGTGCGTGTGCACGCGTCCCTCATGGAAGCGCAGCTCATTGAAAGCGTCCTTCTGGCGGTGCTGAACTTCCAGACTCTTATCGCCACCAAAGCGGCACGGATCCGACTTGCGGCGAACGGCGGTGCGGTCATCGAGTTCGGCCTGCGCCGCGCCCAGGGGATCGACGGCGCGCTTTCCGCCTCCCGCGCGGCGTTCATCGGCGGTGCAACAGCCAGCTCCAATACGCTTGCCGGCAAGCGCTTCGGCATCCCGGTGCGGGGGACCATGGCCCACTCGTGGATCATGGCGTTCGCGAACGAGCGGGAGGCGTTCGAGAAATACGGCGAGATCTACCCTGACGGAGCCATCCTCCTGATCGACACCTATGACACGCTGGGCAGCGGAATCGAGAACGCCATTGCCGTGGGAAAGAAGCTGCAAAAAGCGGGCCACTCCAGCTTCGGCGTTCGACTGGACAGCGGAGACCTCGAGTACCTGAGCAAAATGGTGCGGGCACGGCTCGATCAGGCGGGTCTCGTCGACGCGAGCATCGTCGCTTCCAACGAGCTTGACGAGCACATCATCCATCAGCTTATCACCCAGGGGGCGCCGATCGACAGCTGGGGAGTCGGCACGAATCTCGTGACCGGCGGGGGGGACTCCGCGCTCACGGGGGTGTACAAGATCGCCGCAAAGCAGGTCGGAAGCGATTGGCTCCCGACCATCAAGGTGTCGAACAATCCCGAGAAGGTCACCAACCCCGGCATCAAGCAGATCTGGCGATTCTCGAACGGCGGGGGCGGTCCGCTCGCTGACCTCATCGGCCTCGAGGGAGAATCCCCGGTGCCCGGCAGGTCGTACACCTTCCACCACCCGATGGGCGACTACAGGTCCTTCACCCTGGGGAACTACGCGCAGATAACTCCCCTCCTCGGCCTGCGCATGAAGGAAGGGCGCATTGTCGGAGAGCTGCCGAATATCGCGGCCATTCAGGCACGCGCGCGCGGCGAGCTGGATCGGCTGGACGACACGTACAAGCGTCTGATCAACCCGCACGTGTACAAGGTTTCGCTTTCCGACGGCCTGAGCGAGCTGAAATCCCGCCTGATTCATGAGAGCCTGTCGCGAGGAGCGCACGATTGATCCTCTCTGACGAGACCCTGAGAAAGATGATCGCGGAGCGAAGCATCGTTGTGGAGCCGATCGAGCCCTACCAGGTGCAGCCAGCCTCCATCGACCTTCGGCTGGGCCGGCATTTTCTCAAGATCGACGAGAACACGCTGGAAAGTCTCAGCCTGGACTCGGAGCTTCCCTACATACAGATCGAGAAAGACGAGATCATCATTCCACCGCATTCCTTCCTGCTCGCCACAACAGTCGAGGTGATAAGGATCCCCGCCAACGTCACCGCATTCGTGGAGGGCAGGAGCTCGATCGGCAGAATGGGCCTCTTCATCCAGAATGCGGGGTGGGTCGATCCCGGCTTTGAAGGAAACATCACCCTGGAGCTGTTCAATGCGAACAGGCTCCCCCTGCGCCTGAGCGCGGGCAGGCGGATCTGTCAGATCGTATTCGCCTTCATGGACAAGGCGACCCGCACTCCCTACACGGGAAAGTATCAGGGCCAGCGCGGCACCGTGGGCAGCAGGATATTCAAGGACCTTGACCGCAAAGACACCCATTGAGTTTCCGGCGTGAACGCACGATCCTAGTAGGGATGGTGAGTTTCGCACACCGGAAAGTCGGCGCGGGGAACCCGTGCCTCGTCATTGCCGAGATTGGAACCTCGCACCAGGGGGAGGCCGGCAAGGCACGCGCGCTCATCGATGCGGCGGCAGACGCAGGGGCTGACTGCATCAAGTTCCAGCTCGTCCACGCGGAGGAGATCCTCCATCCGCGGTCGGGAAGCGTCGAGCTGCCGACGGGCAAGGTCGCCCTCTATGAGCAGTTCAAGACCCTGGAGAGAAACGGCGAATTCTATGCGGCGCTCAAATCCGCCACCGAGGCGCGCGGCGCGCTGTTCCTGTGCTCCCCCTTTGGAATCCGCAGCGCGCGCGAGCTCAGATCCCTGGGCGTGCACGCGCTGAAGATCGCCTCCCCCGAGCTGAACCACCTGCCCCTCCTGGAGGAGGTGGCATCGTACGGGCTGCCTCTCTTCCTTTCCTCCGGGGTCTCCACCCTGGGTGACATCGAGCGTGCTCTCCAGGTGGTCGGCAGGCGGAATACCGTGCTCATGCACTGCATCACGTCCTACCCTGCGCCCGAAGAGCAGTATAATGTGTCCGTCATCGCCAGTCTGAGAGCCGTTCTCGGCGTCGAGGTCGGGCTCTCGGATCATTCGCTGGATCCCGTTCTGGTACCCGCCCTGGCAGTTCTGAACGGCGCCTGTGTCGTAGAAAAGCACTTCACCCTGTCGCGGGAAGGAACGGGCCTGGACGATCCGATCGCTCTCGAGCCGGACGGGTTCAGGCGCATGGTGCAGGGAATCCGCGCCGCCGAGACTGATGAGGAGAACGTGGCGCGCGCGCGGCTGGACAAAGAATATGGGCATGACCGGGTGGCCGCCGTGCTCGGCACCGGCGTGAAGGGGATGGCCGGCTCCGAGCTTCGCAACTACACGCTCACCAACCGCTCGCTCCACGCCATGCGCGAGATTTCACCCGGAGAGATGATCACGGAGAGTGATGTGGCCGTCCTGCGCACTGAAAAGGTCCTCCGCCCGGGTCTGAGCCCGGAGTTCCTCGGCTTCGTGGTGGGCGCGCGCGCGAAGAGGCGCATCCCGGACGGAGAGGGCATCGTATGGGCCGACCTCATCTGAGCGGCCGCGGCCTTGCACCACTCGCCATAATTCGGTAAATTGAAGGGCGAGATGATCAATTTAAAAGACTACATTGCGCGGGATCGTATCGCGTTCCTCGAGGCGCGCGACAAGCAGGATGCCCTGGCAAAGCTCATCGCACTCTCGGACGATCCACGGCACGTCATCGACTTCGAGCAATTCCAGAACGCGGTTCTCGACCGGGAGTACATCGTCACCACGGGCATCGGCCAGAACGTGGCCATTCCGCACATCAAGAGCAAATGGGTCAAGGATTTCTTCATCACCATCGGCGTTTTCAGGGACGGGGTGGAGTGGCAATCCCTTGACGAGAAGCCCGTGCATCTGGCATTCCTGATCGCGGGGCCCGAGGAGCACGAGAACTACCTTCGCATCCTGGCGAAACTCACGCTCATCATCAGAAACAAGGAAAAGCGAAAAGCGATCATCCACGCACAGACCACCGATGCGGTGTTCAAGCTGCTGGAAAATTCCTGAAGAGCATTGCGCCGCGGTACCTTGAACGGTACTCCGTGCAGTTCCGCGGCTTTTTGTACAAATTCCCGGAAGGAGACAGGAAATGGCGGTAAAGGTCGGAATCAACGGGTTCGGCAGGATCGGTCGGCAGATGTTCCTCGCCATGGTGGACAAGGGACTCCTGGGCAAGGAGATCGATGTCGTGGCGGTGGTGGACATCAGCACCGAGGCGAAGTATTTCGCCTACCAGCTCAAGTACGATTCCATCCACGGCAGGTTCAAGGGCGCGCTTGCAACTGAGAAGTCCCCAGGTGCGGCGGAAGATGACGTGCTGATCGTCAACGGCAACAAGACAAAATGCATCATGGCGACCAAGGAGCCGTCGCAGCTTCCCTGGAAGGACCTCGGGGTAGAGTTCGTCATCGAATCCACGGGCTTGTTCACGGATTCAGAGAAGGCAAAAGGCCATCTCGCCGCGGGCGCGAAAAAGGTCATCATCTCCGCCCCGGCCAAGGGCGACGTGAAAACGCTGCTCATCGGCGTCAATGACAACGAATATGACGCAAAGAAGCACGACGTCGTATCGAACGCATCCTGCACCACCAACTGTCTTGCTCCGCTCGTGCATGTCCTCCTCAAGGAGGGGATCGGGATCGAGACGGGCCTCATGACGACGATCCACTCGTACACCGCCACACAGAAGACGGTGGACGGGCCTTCCAAGAAGGACTGGCGGGGCGGAAGGGCCGCGGCCATCAATATCATCCCCTCCACGACCGGCGCGGCGAAGGCGGTGGGAGAGGTTCTCCCCGCGGTCAAGGGCAAGCTGACCGGCATGTCCTTCCGCGTCCCCACGCCGGACGTCTCCGTCGTGGACTTGACGTTCCGCGCGACACGCGACACCTCAATAGAGGAGATCGATGGACTTCTGAAGAAGGCGTCCGAATCCTACCTGAAAGGCATCCTCGGCTATTGCACGGATGAGGTGGTCTCCACGGACTTCATCCACGACGACCGTTCCTCCATCTATGACAGCCTGGCAACCATGCAGAACAATCTGAAGGGTGAGAAGAGATTCTTCAAGATCGTCTCGTGGTACGACAACGAGTGGGGATACTCCTGCCGCACAGTCGACCTGTTGATGAAAATGGCCAGGTCGAAATAGCCCTCCATCCGAAAACGCCCCGGCGCGAGCCGGGGTTTTTTTTGCCTGCCCCATGGCTCCGCTCAAGCCCGCGGCCGGGCACTCATGCGGATGAAACCCGCATATGCGCAAGTTCGCGCACGAGCTCGCGGATGAAACCCGCAAGCTCGCGGATGGATTGACAGCGCGGGAAGATCACCGTACCGTGACGCGAAAGAAAGTTTCCCGGAGGTGACCATGAGACGCGCACTCGTTCCTGCCGCGCTCCTCGCTCTCCTTCCCCTCCTCTGCTGCCAGCCAAAACCTGCACTCACGGTTCCCCCCTCCGTCGTGGCGGACGCCAAGAGCGCCTTTGTCATAATGGCGGATCTTCCTCTGTTCAGCATGGAGCAGGGCGCGCTCACTCCCCGCGGCACTCTGCCCATCGGGGAAAAGCTCGCGATCCTCGGGCAGGCCACAAGAGCCTTTCAAGCCGGAAAGGAACGGGATTTTGTGCCGGTCAGGCGGGACTCGGGGAGCGAAGGGTGGGTGCGGGCGGATCTCGTGATTTCGAAAGCCATCCTCGCAGTCGTGACCACCGACACTGCCGCCATCTACGAGGCTCCGCACAACACCGCGGCGACCACATCCACAATCCCCCGGTTGAGCATCGTTGCCATCGCCTCTGAGACCGGGGGGATGACTTTCATCAAGGTCACCGGGTTCGACGCGGCGGCAAAGATACTTCTGAGAAATGTCTATCTGCGAAACGAGGGCGTTTCGTCGAATCCCGACGACGTCCAGAGTGCCATCCTTCTCCAGCTCGCCGCTGCCTCGAAAAACCTTACGCAGCAGCGTGCTTTCCTCACCTCGGCGATAAAGGACCACCCGGGGTCCCTTTTCATCCCTGAGCTGAATGCGGCCCTTGCCGCGCTCACCGCGCCGCGTCCTGCGCCGCCGACGCAGAGAGCAACCGAGCCCGCACAGGGCCTCATGGTGACGAGCGCCGACGGAGTTTCAGTCTACGACGCCCCCGATGAGAAAACCGGGAAGCTTCTTGGAACGCTGCCCAAGGGCCAGAGTGTGGACGTTCTGGAAAAAACCACTGACAGCTTTGCGATCGAAGGAAACAACGCGCCCTGGTTCAGAATCAAAGAGCCGGCCGGCTGGGTGTTCGGCGCTTCCCTGGCGGCGCCTCGGTAGGGACCCGCCTTTGCACGCGCCGCGCATTCCTGTACCATGAGACCTCGCGAGGGAAAGGGGGCAGGATGCCGGTCATTGCAGTCGTGGGAGCCAATTGGGGCGACGAGGGAAAAGGCAAAATCACCGATTACCTGGCACGTGAAGTGGATTTCGTTGTCCGCTACCAGGGCGGGAACAACGCGGGACATACCATCATCAACGAGTTCGGCAAGTTCGCGCTGCACCTCCTCCCCTCCGGGGTTTTCTACCCCGGTGTGATCAATATCCTTGGTCCGGGCGTTGCGGTGAATGTTGCAGCATTTCTTTCCGAGATCGAGAAGCTGCTGGCCCGACAGGTGCCCCGACCGGATGTACGGGTATCCGAGCGCGCGCAGGTGCTGCTGCCTCATCATATTCTCTTTGATTCGCTGGAAGAGGAGAGGCTGGGAAAAGAGAGCTTCGGTTCCACCAAATCCGGCATCGCCCCCTTTTACGCGGACAAGTCGTTGAAGCTCGGCCTGCAGGTGAACGAGATGTTCGACGAGCCTCTCATGCGGGCGCGGCTCGCCAAGGCCCTTGTGCAGAAAAATGTCGTGCTGGAAAAGCTTTATGGCAAGCCGCCGCTCTCCGTAGAGGAGATCGTGGCGCAGGTGGTCGCGGTGCGCGACCGGATGGCCCCTTATGTTGCTGACACGACCACTCTTCTCCTGGATGCCGTGGAGGCGGGAAAAACGATCCTCCTCGAAGGTCAGCTCGGAACACTCCGCGACCCCGATCACGGGATCTATCCCTACCCGACATCCTCCTCACCGCTTGCGGGCTTTGGTGCCGTAGGCGCCGGGGTGCCCCCGTGGTCCATCACCCGGGTGGTGGCGGTGACAAAAGCATATTCGAGCTGCGTGGGGGCGGGTCCGTTCGTCACTGAGCTGCACGGCGAAGAAGAGGAGACACTGAGAAAGCGCGGCGGGGATGCGGGAGAGTATGGCGCCACCACGGGAAGGCCCCGCAGGGTAGGCTGGTTCGACTGCGTGGCGACCTCCTACGGCTGTCGGGTCCAGGGGGCAACCGAGGCCGCGATCACCAATCTCGATGTTCTGGGCTATAGGGACACGATCCCTGTCTGTACGGACTATACGATCGACGGAAAGACAACGAGCGCTTTTCCCGTCTCCCGCCTGCTGGACAAGGCCTCGGCCGTTTACGCGGAGCTGCCGGGGTGGAAGGCGAACATCACGGAGGTGCGCAGATTCGAAGACCTGCCGCCCCACGCGCGCGAATACGTTCTCTTCATCGAAAAGAGAATCCGCACGCCGATCAGATGGATCTCCGTCGGCCCCCGACGCGAACAGATCATCAAGAGGTAGCGGCGGATCCCTCCACGATTTTCACCAGCCGGTTGGGGTGCGCGAACCTGACTCCCTCGGCGGCGAACGAGGATACCATATCCTTCATGATCGAATTCTTCAGGTCCATGAAATCGGTCTTGGCAAACCACATCCCGAGCAGTATCTCGATGCCCGACTCCTTGAAATCCGAAAGAACAATGACCGGTACAGGCTCGTCCAGGCTCCAGGGATTGTCCCGTGCGATCCTCGCAAGAAGGTCGTGAACCTTATTGAGGTCCTGGTCGTAGTCCACCTGGAACACGATGTCCATCCTCCGAATGGGAAATCGCGTGATATTCGTCACTTCGGAGGTGAGGATCTTCTCATTGGGGATGCGCACGAACAGATTGTCGAATGTACGGATCTTGATGGACAGAAGGTCAATCGACTGTATGATTCCGGTGGTGGCTCCCATCCTGATCACATCCCCCACGCCGAAGGGCTTTTCAGAGATGAGGAAAAGGCCGCTGATGATGTTGGACACGCTCGTCTGGGAGGCGAATCCGACCGCAATTCCCACGATCCCTGCCGCGCCCAGGATGGCGGTGAGTTTCAAACCCAGCTCGCTGAGCACCCCCATCAGCACGAGGAAAAAGCCGGCATAACTGATGACCTTGCGCGCAATCATCTGGCGCTGTGGCGTGGACTTGCGCATGATGAAGCGCTGCGTCACCACGGCAAGCACCCTGACCACAAACAGCCCGAGCAGGATCGTGAGGGTTACCCGCAGGGCCTTTGTCAGCACGTCCGGAGAAATAGACTGCAGCCATAAAGTGATTTGCTGGATCATCCCCGCCTTGTCCTCAGAAGTCCGTGAAGTATTTCAACATGCCGAAGGTCTTTCGTATGTTCCAGCCCGCCGAGGGTTGTCGGGCCGCGCTCACCAGGGTGAGGCCCTGCTCGAAGCCCGGCGGCGTGTGCACGATCTCGATCTGGGTGGCCTGATCGGGGCCTTTGAAGATCACGTTCAGGCTGTTGGCCCAGAGCCGCAGCGTCCCGCGAAAAATGCTGAGGTTTTCCACGTGCAGGCAGATCTTCTCGAAATCGAGGTCGGTATCCGAATCGTTTTCGATCATGAGCGGGCACACGGCGGTCCAGGCAGAGGGCTCCACCGAGTCGATGGAGTGGTGCAGGCGGGCCGCGAGGCCCCAGCAGAGCTCACCCGTCACCGGGTCTCCGAACCACGTGCGCGTGAGCACGCAGAGCGGCTCCTCGAATATCCGCAAGGCCCGGGGACCTATCGTGGAAAGCCGGAACCAGACGGGAATCTCGAGAAAGAATATCGTGCTCTGCCCGGGCAGGAGCGTGAGCGCCCGGTCAGGACGCACCACCATCGGCCTGTCCGGGAGCACCGGGGTCGGCTGCACGAGACCGCTTTCCCGGTGAAGGTAGTGCCGCCATTGGGAGGATGTCGGCTTCTGGGTGCGCGGGATGAACATGCTTCGCGCTTCCGATCTGTTTCCGGGCTCCGACAGCGACAGCGCATGCCACTCGCTCTCGATGCGCTCCACCCAGATGCTTCGCAGGGGGAAACGCCATGCAGCGCATTGTCTCTGTGCTATCTCGACCTGGTCCCAGACCGCGATGCCGGTCTTCTGCATCTTCTCTTACCTGCTGTTATTTTCGGCTTCTTTGCAGCAGGAGGATACCAAGAACCAGCAGGATCACCGGAATGACCAGACCGGTGATGGGAAAGTTTATGGCCAGCACGGCCCGGGTCCAGAGATTGAGCGGCTCGGAGAACAGGTGCAGGATGCCCACGATCCCCGCGATGACCAGGATCCATCCGCCGGTGCGCCGGTTCATGAGAACCTTCTCCCAGACCCCCTTCATGGTATCGTCGTCGGTCTCGGGCAGCGTCCTTCCGCTCCTGCGCGCGTCGGAGATGGCCATCGAGTCAAAGACCGCATAACACAAAAAGAGCACGCAAAGGGTGGGGATCAGGTAGGCGGCTATCCATAGAATGCCGGTGGCGTCGGAGTAGAGGATGATGAGAAAGATCGAGGCGAAGAGCAGGCCCATAAGCGCGAACCCCTTGCCGATGAGGCCCAGGAACATGTGTCCCGCCCCCGGCACGATGCTGAGGAGCGCCGCAGCCAGCTTCCGCCACCCCGGGTGCACGCGCGCACCTGTCCCGGTCCTGCTCACGATTCTTGAGAGGCAATCGCGACACCAGCTCCTCTGGTCAAGCTCGACAAGGCACGCCGCGCAAAAGGACCTCCCGCACTCTGCGCAGTTCGCAACGGCCATGGTCTTCGGGTGATTCATGCACGTCATCGTTCGCTCCCTCCATTTACCTGCGCGCGCAGGATGCCTCGCACGGCGGAATCGGCCCCGTTCAGGGCGCCCCTCACCGCGGCGCTGCTTTCCCGGGACAGCCCGGCGACCGCGGATCCGGTCCCGAGCAGGCCGGGATAGGCCGCGCGGGGGACAAAGAGACTCGCGGCAAGAACCCCCGCGGTAAGCACGAAGCTCAGACCCAGCCTGCGATAGATCCGGGCAGGCATGCGGGCCGCGCGTGCCTCCCGGCTGTCTGACACGGCCGGACGGGGTCCCCCTGCAAGGGCCTCTCGATACACCGCCTCCATCACACGCGCGGCGAACCCGGGCGGTGCGCGATCCAGGGATGCCTCAAATCCCTTCAACAGGGCACGCGCCGCATCAACCCGGGCGGCGCATCGCGTGCAGGACCGGACGTGCGCCTCGACCCGCCACGCCAGTGAGGTGACCAGAGCCCCATCCACGAATCGCTCCACGTGCCGGTCCACTTGTGCGCATCTCATGCAACGCCCCCCTCTTCTCCGCTCTCCAGAAGCTCCCGAAGCATCTTTCGAGCCCTGTACAGGCGTGTCTCCACGGTCTTCACGGGCAGCGCGAGGACCGCGGCGATCTGCTCATAGGACATTTTCTGATAGTAGAGAAGCACGACGACGCTGCGGTACCGCTCATCGAGACTCTCCAGCGCCCTCCTGACCTGGTCCCGCTTCTCCGTTTCCAGCATCCCCTCTTCCAGGCTCACCCGGCCGTCCGCCACCTCGGCGGCTTCCTCGATCGCCGCGGCTCTCCGGTCGGCCCGCCTGTTCCGGCGCAGCCAGTCCGCACAGAGGTTGAAGGTGATGCGGTAAAGCCAGGTAGAGAACTTCGCGTCTCCCTTGAAGCCATCCAGGCCCCGGTACGCGCGCAGGAATACCTCCTGGGCAACATCTTCAGCATCCCCGCGGCCGCCGACGAAGCGCAGCGCCATGCCGAACACCGGGTCCTGATAGCGCTGGACGAGCTCGCCGAACATTCGGGTTTCGCCGCCTCGCACACGGCCGATGATCTGCTCATCCGTCATCTGCTGGATTGTTATCTCCAATGGGGGCGGCAATCCCGCGGTCAATCACCTTCCCACGATACTCGGGGCATACCAAGGTGTCAAATCTTTCGACTCGCGTCAGGTGGGAAACACTTCAGAAGCGGAGATGAGATCGGAGCCGGAAAGGGCGCGGGCCGCCGGGCGGCCGTGTCATCCCGCACAAGGATGCGTCATCCGCGCGCGGCCGGGCTCGAGGCCGTTGATTCAGCGGGGTTTTTCTATCAGTCCACGCCGCAGAAGCCGGAGCCGCACCTGCCAAGGTCGCACCCGTGGCCTCCGGTGTGGCAGCTCGGCAGGGTGCCCTCAGCCCTTTTCACGTGCGCGGCAAACAGGCTCAGCTTCTTGACGACACGGGCGCTCTCGCAGGAAGGGCACGCGATGGTCGTGTCCGATCGCACGAGAAGCTCGAATGAGCTTCGACATTCCCTGCATTCATATTCGAAGATCGGCATTGTCTACTCCCGGCGGCCGTCCCGCTCATTGCGCCAGATTACCCTGATGCGCTTGTACAGGCCATCGCCCTCGCTCACCGTCTCGATGTCTCCGTAGCGCGCAAGGGACGTATGGATGAGCCTTCGCTCGAAGGGATTCAACGGTTCAAGGAGCTGCGATCCCCGGCTTCTCCGCACCTGCTCGGCGACCTGGTTCGCCATGCGGATCAGGCTGCGCTCCCGGCGGCTTCTGTAGTCCTGCGTGTCCAGCACGATCCTGCTCGGCTCCGCGCCCATGCGTCCGGCGGCAAGATTGACGATGAACTGCAGGGCCTCCAGCGTCTTGCCCTGTTTGCCGATGAGGATCCCCGAGCCGTCGCTCTCGATGTCGAGCCCGACACGGCCTTCCTCCCGGAAATTCACTTTGACTTCAGCGGGAAATCCCATACGGTCCAGAAGTCCGACCGTGAAGTCAATGACTTTGCCTTCGAACTCGCCGTCTGTCGCCGCAGGGGCCTGTCTTGGAGAATGCGTGCGGCCGACGAGCTCGTTGCCCGGCTCTGCGCCGTCCCCCTCTTCCTCCATCTCGTCCGGTTCCTCGGTGAGATGCACGCGGATCTTCACCTTGCCGCCCCGGAAGAGAATTCCCGGCCGCTTGGCTTCCACGATCTCGAAATCGATCTCATTCCTGTCGAGACCCAGCTCTTCTATGGCCCTGTCGATGGCCTCCTTCTCGTTTTTCCCCTCGAACTCTTTCACTATCATATCAGTCTCCTTGGACCTGGAATGCCTATTTCCCCGTCCTGACACCAGACTTATCACCCGTTCTGACGCTCGCCTTCACCATGACCGGAGTCTGACCTGACTCCTCTTCCCTCTTCTTGCGCAGCCGGTTGATGTATACCTGCTGGGCCGTGGAGAGAATGTTCTGGACAGTCCAGTACAACACCAGACCTGAAGCCATGTTGTACAACATGAAAAGAAACACAAGAGGCAGCGCGTACGCGAAGAGCTTGGCCTGAGCGCCGCCCTGCTGTGTCGTGCCCGTGGGCTGAGTGAACTTGCTTGACAGGAGCTGGCTCGCCACCATCAGCAGCGGCAGCAATCTGAGCTCCGTGCCAAGGAAGGGGATAGCGAACGGAAAAGTCAGCACAAACTCGGGGACAGAGAGATCCGGAATCCAGCCCGGAATGAACAGCGCGCCACGCAGCTGGAAATAGTTGCCCAGCAGGTTGTACAGCGCAATGAAAACCGGCATCTGCAGGAGCATCGGCAGACAGCCGGAAAGCGGGTTGATTTTTTCCCTCCGGTACAGCTCCGCGATCTCCTGGTTCATCTTGTCCGGCTTGTCCTTCAGTCGGGTCCTGATCTCGGTCATCTTGGGGTTCAGCGTTGCCATCTTGGCCATGGATTCAGAGCTCTTGAAGGTCAAAGGCAAGAAGACGACCTTCGTGAGGATCGTGAGCAGTATGATGGCGATCCCGTAGTTGGGGATGATGAGGTAGAAGAAGTCCAGGATTTGCTGCATCAACCATGCCAGCGGCCCGATGAGAAACGGTGTGGGGACCACCTCATCCGCGTGAAGACCTACAATGCCGAACGCATTCTTGGCGGAGTCATTATATTTTAACAGGAATTCCTTCGTCTTCGGCCCCAGGTAGAAACGGAACGTGTCCGTTGTCTTCGCGCTCTTCAATGCCGGCCTCTGGAACGAGATGGCGGAATGGTCGAACCTGTCCGCGATCTTGCGCGAATCGTACACGAGCTTATAGTCGGTGGCGTCTAGGACCGCGATGGCTGTAAAGTACTTGCCCACGATACTGGCCCAAGTGACTTTCTTGCCCTCCTTCGCTTGCCCTATATCCACTTTCATGTCCTGCCGCTTGCCGTCCGCGTAGAACATGTAGTTGCGGAAATCGTGCGTATTGTCCAGCTTCTCGTAGTGAGGCCCTATCTGCGGTCCCATTGTCAGGGTGTAGGCAAACCCGCCGAAATCCAGCGCCGGAAAATCATTCACCGAGTTTTCGATGGTGACGCGCAGCTCAAAAAGATACTCGTCCTTGTCGAACAGGTATGTCTTGTGCAGAGTAAACGGCACGCCCGTGGGAGAGAGGAATGTCCGGGAGAAATCGAAGGTAGACTGTTTCCCATCGCTTCTCTCCGTCAGCGCGAACGGGACATCGAGCTGCTCAGCCTTGTAGTCACCGAAGGAGATGGCGAACGGAAGTGCACCCGCCGTCTCGGTCTTCGGCGACAGAATCATATCCACCGGAGAGCCGTCCAGGTTCTTGTACTTCTTCAGCTTTACCGATGAAAGCGTGGCGCCGCTGCTGGAGAAGTTCAGCGTGTAGAGATCGGTATCCCTCATTATCGTAGCGGGCTGCGAAACGGGTGGGGCTGACTCCGGCAGGGGGACCACTTTCCCCGGCACGGCCACTGTCTTCGCCCCCGTCGTGGTCGCGGGCGCCTGCTGCAAAGCCTGCGCTTCGGCGGGCTGCGGCGTGGGGGCCTGTGTCACCTGTGCGCCCTGGCCGCTTTCTGTCCCGGCGGGCTTCGGGGCGCTGCTCTGCGTCGTCCCGGGTACCGGGGGCTTCGGCGGAAAGAGCACCGACTGGAGCAGCATGCCCCCGACGATGATGACCACCGAGATCACGACGGCTAGAATTGTTTTCCTGTCCATAATTCCTTCTTCTCAGGGAACCGGGTCGTACCCGCCCGCATGAAAGGGATGACACCGGAGAAGTCTCCGGACGGCGAGGTACGATCCCTTCAAAAAACCGTGCTTGACGATCGCTTCCTTTGCGTACTGGGAGCAAGTGGGAACAAAGCGGCAGGAAGGGGGGAACGCAGGAGATATGATTTTCTGGTAGATCGTGATGAGGAAAATCGCGAAGAACCTCACTGCCTTCTCAATCCGCTCTGCTTCGCAGGCCCGCGCGGCCGAGCAGCTGCTCCATGAGGGAGCGCCTTTCGGAATACTGCGCGCCGAACCGGGTAATCAGGAAGAGCAGGTCATTGCCGGGGACCAGGAACTCCTTGAGAGACCGATATGCCTCCCTGGTGATCCGCTTCTCCCGGTTTCTCCTGACCGCTCCGCCGCATCCCCGCGCCACCACGACTGCAAACCGTGTGGCAGGACCGCCGTTGTTCTTGTACAGGAGCTTCAACCCGCGCGACTCGATACCCTTCGACGCGGCGAACAACCCTTTGATATCCCTGCTTCTGCGGAGTCTTTCCTGTCTAGTAAGGCTTCTTCTCATCCGAGGCCGTGAGCTTGACACGTCCTTTCGCGCGCCTGCGCTTCAGAACGAGCCGTCCGCCCTTGGTGGCCATTCGCGCCCGAAAACCGAACTTTCTCGTTCTTTTGGTCTTGCTGGGCTGATAGGTTCGTTTCATCTGGAAAATGCTCCTTGGTTATCCTGACGAGCAGGTGTTTTATCAAAGGGATATCCCCGAGAATATAGGATGATTGAGACCTCCTGTCAATGGTCGCCCGTGCCCAGGCGCACCCTGATGCCCTCCACGCTCGCCAGGGGGGCCGTGCGTCTGGCAGCAGCCAGAATGGAGGCTTTCCTCAGCTGAAGCATCTGGAGCCACCCTGGGTGATCGACCTCCACCAGGAGTATGCCGTTTTGGACATCCACCAGACGTGAATGTCCTGCCAGAGCCTCGCCGGTAATCCTCTTCCACTCCGCGAATAGCGGCTCGTAGGGATTTCCCGCAAGCCAGCCCTTCTCCCTGAGGAAGTCCTTCAGCAGTTCTCCGACTTTCTTCACTGCAGAAAGTCTCCATTTGCGACCGTGAGGACATGCGTATCGGGTGTCCGGAAAGACTGCCAGCTTTCGTCGGGAAGAAAGGTGAAGAATGCCTGTTCATAGGGGGGAAAACGGGCAATGAATGCCCTTTTCCGGCCGGGATCGAGCTCGAGGAGCACATCGTCGAGCAGCAGGATCGGCTTGCGGCCGGTCCTGGCAGCAAGGAATTGGGCCTGGGCAACGCGAAGCACGAGGGCGCAAAGACGCAGCTGCCCCGTGGAGGCGAGGTGCGTGTAGTCTTTTCCCGCCTGAACGTAGGAGCAGGCATCCCGGTGCGGACCCGAGGTGGTGGATCCCAGCAACCGATCTCCGGCCCTTCGCGCGGCAAGATGCGCCATGACGTCATCCACGGTACCAAGCCCTCCCCAGGAAGGTCGATAGCGGATTTGCAGGCCCTCTTCGCTGCCCGTTATCTCGCGGAAGAGGGGCGAAAACACGCCATCGAACTCCTTCACGAGCCCGGCCCTCCGGACCTGCAAGGCGAGCCCCAGTCCGGAGAGTTGTGCATCGTAGACATCCAGGAGATCGTCCCTGTTTTCCCTGAGGCAGAGGTTCCGGGCCTTGAGCACGCGGCGGTAATCGCGAAGGGAGTCCAGGAATGAGAGGTCGGAGAGCACAAGGGTCTGGTCGAAAAACCTGCGCCTGTCTTCGGGAGCTCCGGCCACGAAATCCATGTCCTGCTGGACAAACGCGATGCAAAGGACCTCGGAAAGGAGGTCTCGGCGCTCCGCGAGCGCTTTGTCGTTCACCCTGAACTCTTTCTTATGCCCGGGAGTCAAGCGAAGCGACAGGGTCTTTTCGCCCCGATCGGGGCTTGAAAGCCGGCCATGCAGCCCCGTTGCCGATGAGGGATCTCGCACGAGGGCCGATTCCCGTTTTTCGCGAAATGACGAGCCCAGAGAAAGCAGGTGCACCGCTTCGAGAAGGTTGGTCTTGCCCTGGCCGTTTTCCCCAACGAGGAAGACCTCGCGCGACCCGCAGTCGAGCTCCCGATCTTTCAGATTGCGAAAATTGTAAAACCTCAGCCGCTCAAAGCCCATCAATCCAGCTGCATGGGCATGATGACGTTCGTGTAGCCGTCTTCCGGAATGGGCTTGAGCGTGATGGCCTTGTTCACGTCGCTGAACTCCAGGAGAACTTTCTCCACCGCCAACTCCCGCAGCGGCTCGCTCATATACATGCAGTTCACCGCGAAGGACATCTGGGGCCCCTCGTATTCGCAGGGAAGCTCTTCCGTCGCAACGCCAAGCTCGCTCTCTTTTGAAAAGACGGTGAGAGCGCCCTCCGCCATGGAGAACACCACCTTGCGTGACTTCTGCTCCACCAGCAGGGACACGCGGCGCAGGGCGTCTTCAAGCGCTTTTTTTTCCACGAGCGCCCGGTACTTCTGTGCGTCAGGAATGACCCTGCGGTAATCGGGGAACTGGCCGTCAATGAGATTTGAAGAAAGATGGGTGGCGCCCATGCGGACGAAAACGTTCTTGTCCGTCAGGGCAAGGGAAAGGGAGCCTTCCCCCGAGGAGAGCTTTCTCACGATCGTGAGGATTTTGGGGGGCAGGATGACACCCTTGAGATTCTCCATGCGCACGGGAATCCGCCGGGAGATGTAGGAAAGGCGGCGACCGTCGGTGGCAACCATGATCAAGTTGTCATCCCTTTTCTCCAGGAATATCCCGTTCATGAAATAGCGTGTTTCATCATCCGAGACCGCAAAAAGCGTCTTGGACACCATTTCGATGAAGTCTTTCTGTGGAAAATCGAAATACATGTTCTCCGAAGCGCGCGCAAGCTCTGGGTACTTGTCGGAGGGAATGCAACGAAGCTGGAAATCGACCTTTTTCAAAAGCGGTCGAATACGCAGCATGGCCGGATCAGCCTGCTCCAGCTCCACCTCTCCTTCCGGGAGCGACCTCAGGATGTTCAATAACTTGTCACAGAAGGCGGTCGTTGTTCCTTCCTGTACCACATCCACGGGAAGACTCGTTTCGAATCCGACTTTCAGATCTGTGGCCTGGAGCTTCACCACACCTTTCCCGGCGGTCAGCAGGACGTTGGAAAGAACCGAAAGGGAGTTCTTTGAGGATATGACCTCCTGCGCAATGGAAATCTCTTTGAGAAGGTCGTCGCGCGAGCAGGTAAATTTCATATTCTTCTCCTTCTTATCCTATCTTTTAAGGAATTCTATAATACCGGTAGTACCGGTAAGCACCGGTGACTTGTGGATAAGCGGTCCAATTCCTGCCTGGTGAAAGAGATGTCTTCCGGCACAACTGCATCCGTCTTTCCCCAGGTTGTCCACATGCGCCATTTTTGTCTTCCCCTCAACGCGATTTCGCACAATGACAGCGTTCCTGTCAACAAAGCAGCCCTCAGACAACGGAGTCATTCTGTATCGGCTATGCACAGGGTGTCCCCAGGCATCATGCATTGTTTTCCTTGATTCTCTTGACCAGACCCTGGAGCGTCGGCTCGAGGTTCGGGTCCAGCTTCATCCTGTCCTCGATCTTCTGCCGGGCGTGCATGACCGTCGTGTGGTCCCTGCCTCCGAACTCCGCGCCGACCTCGGTGGTGGAATACTCGGTGAGCTCCCGGGAGAGGTACATCGCGACCTGTCGCGGGAATGCAACCGCCTTGGTTCTGCGCTTTCCGCGCAGGTCCTTGTAGGACAAGCCGAAATAGTCCGAAACGATCTTCTGGATGAGCTCGATGGTGATGTTCTTCTGGCTGGGCTGGGCGAAGAAGTCCTTGAGCTGCTGACGCGCGATATCCAGCGTGATGTGCTTGTTGACCAGTTCCGCGTAGGCAATGAGCTTGGTAAGAGCCTTCTCGAGGTCCCTCACGTTTGTGTTGATATTGCGGCAAATCAGCTCGACTACCTCGTCGAGTATCTTCACTTTCTTCTCCTCCACCTTTCGATTGAGGATGGCAATCCGCGTTTCGTAGTTGGGCGGCTGCAGATCGACGTTCAGGCCCCTCTCGAACCGGCTGCGAAGCCTGTCGGAGAGGCTGCGGATCTCTGAGACCGGACGATCCGACGTGAAGACCATCTGCTTGTTGGCGTCGTAGAGCGCGTTGAAGGTGTGGAACAGCTCCTCCTGGGTTCCTTCCTTGCCTTCAAGGAACTGAATGTCGTCGATCAGAAGGACGTCCACCAATCGATACTTGTTCTTGAACTGATGTCCTGTCTTCTTTTGAATCGAAAGAATGAATTCGTTGGCAAAGGTCTCTACGGTCACATAGGCCACTTTCAGATCGGGAAACTCCCGGTAAACCGAATTGCCGATTGCCTGAACCAGGTGCGTCTTTCCCAGGCCAACCCCGCCGTAGATGAGGCATGGGTTGTAGCCGGTTCCCGGGTTCTTCGAAATGGCAAGAGCGGCATTTGCCGCAAAGGAGTTGGATTCACCGATTATGAATCGCTCGAATGTGTATTCCTTGTTGAGCTGAGGGTGCTGGCGTTTGCGCGTTCCCGCGTCATCCGCTTTCTGGCCCTTCGTGGGTTCCTCGTGGCCTGCCCGACCCGCGGTCTTTTTCTGTATGGAAAACTTCACCGTCAGCTCGTGACCTGCCAATTCCGCGAGCTTCTCCTCGACCTGTGCGAGATATCTCTGCGAAAACTGGTCTTTCACGAACGAAGAGGGAACGGACAGGGTGATCTGGGAGTCGCCGCTGCCCGCATACTCGATCCCGCGGAACCATGTGGCGAACTCCTGCTCGGAAATGCTCTGAGCGACCTCTTTTGCGGCCTGCTTCCAGAAGGCCTCGTAGCTACGCTTGCCCGTCTCCATGGGATTTTCCCCTTCTTATCGCCAGTTTATCCACAGGTTGTTAACATTCCTGGCTTTGACGCCATGCGGCAGAAAAACCAGGAATCTTGCGGGAAGGCCTCGGGGAAGATCGACGGGTGAAAGTCGCTTAGTGCAACTATTTGTCCAGAAAGAAATTAAATCGCGAGATTCCAAAAGCATATAACATTTTGTATCACTGAGAGCGTTACACTCTACCTCGGTTTGCTCGATAGAAATCCTCATGGTCTATCCACAGTTTATACACACAGGCTTTCGTGAAGCCATTGTAGCCTATCCGGAAGGATCAGGCAAGCAAAAAATGACCATCCGCGAGCCTGGTCAACTCGCGGATGGAACCCGCAAGTTCGCGGATGGAAACCCGCAAACTCGCGGATGGGTTGATTTTTTCCTTAATTCTTCGTACCGTCAAGTGGAGTCATACTCCCATCCCATGCACGATAGCTACAGCGCACACAACATTCAGGTTCTCAAAGGTCTGGAGCATGTTCGGAAGCGCCCCAGCATGTACATTGGCTCCACCAGCCTGGATGGTCTGCACCAGCTTGTTTTCGAAATCGTCGACAATTCCATTGACGAGGCTCTCGTCGGAGCCTGCACATCGATCTGTGTTCTGCTCTCGAAGGGCAATGTGGTCACCGTTGAGGACGACGGACGCGGAATACCCGTGGACATCCATCCTACGGAAAAAGTGAGCGCCCTCGAGGTCGTGATGACCAAGTTGAACGCGGGCGGCAAGTTCGACAAGAATACGTACAAGGTCTCCGGGGGCCTGCACGGCGTCGGAGCTTCGGTGGTCAACGCCCTTTCCGAGTGGTGCGAGGTAGAGGTCCACAGGGACGGTAAGGTGCATTACCAGCGCTACCTCCGTGGGGTCCCTGAACACCCTGTTGCAGTCACAACGGACACGGCAAAACAGGGCACGGTGACGCGCTTCAAGCCCGACAAGCAGATTTTCGAAGACATCGAGTTCAGCTTCGACCTTCTCTCCAACCGTCTGCGCGAGCTGGCCTTTCTTACCAAAGGGATCCACATCACGGTGGCGGACGAGCGCGCCCTTCCGAAAAAGAGCCATATCTTTCACTTCGATGGAGGGGTGAAGTCCTTTATCGAGTACCTGAACAAGAACAAGGAGTTGATCCACCAGGAGCCTGTCTACTTTGACAGCGAGCGGGACCATACCCGGGTGGAGATCGGCCTCCAGTACAACGACGGTTTCAATGAGACCATCTTTACCTTTGCCAACAACATCAACACGCGCGAAGGCGGCACCCATCTCATCGGGTTCAAGAGCGCCCTTACGCGCTGCCTGAACGATTATCTTAAGAAGCTGAATCTCTCCAAGAAGCTGGAAGAGAACCTGAGCGGCGAAGACGTACGGGAGGGAATGACAGCCGTCATTTCCGTGAAGGTTCCTGAGCCCCAGTTCGAAGGCCAGACAAAGGCGCGCCTCGGCAATTCAGAGGTGAAGGGCATAGTGGAGAGCCTCACCTATGACCGGCTGACCCTCTTTTTCGACGAGAATCCCGAGGTCGTAAAGCGGATACTGGACAAGTCGATCATGGCCGCAAAGGCCAGGGAAGCGGCGAGGAAAGCCAGGGAGCTCACGCGGAAAAAGGGGCTTCTTGAAAACTCGGGTCTGCCCGGGAAGCTGGCTGACTGCTCCGAGGATGATCCGGCAAAGTGCGAGCTCTACATCGTCGAAGGTGACTCCGCAGGCGGAAGCGCCAAGCAGGGACGGGACCGGGTCTTCCAGGCCATCCTGCCGCTCTGGGGCAAGATGCTGAACGTGGAGAAGACCCGGGTCGACAAGGTGCTCACGAATGACAAGCTGTTTCCCATCATCTCCGCGCTGGGTACGGGTGTCGGGACCCAATTCGATCTTGCCAAGCTCCGCTACGGCAAGATCATCATCATGGCAGACGCGGACGTTGACGGGTCCCACATCCGGACGCTTCTGCTGACCTTCTTCTTTCGGTACATGCGAGAGTTGCTGGAGCGCGGCCATGTATTCATCGCCATGCCGCCGCTGTACAAGATCGAGTTCAACAAGCAGGTGCAGTACGCATACGACGACAAGGAAAAGGATGAGATACTCGCCAAGCACGGAAAGACGGAAGGCGAGGCGAACATCCAACGCTACAAGGGTCTTGGAGAAATGAATCCCGAGCAGCTGTGGGAAACCACCATGAACCCTGAAAAGCGCAGCATCATGCACGTGATGCTGGAAGACGGCGTCGAGGCGGAAGCGATCTTCACGACCCTTATGGGAGAAAACGTGGAGCCCAGAAGAAAGTTCATCGAGGACAATGCGCTCGCCGTGACAAACCTCGACGTGTGATCCTGAGAGGGAGACCGAATCGTGTCTGACGTGAAATCCCGCACAATTTCGATGGCGATCGAAGATGAGGTGAAAACCTCTTATCTCAACTACGCAATGTCGGTCATCGTGTCCCGCGCGCTTCCCGATGTGCGCGACGGGCTGAAGCCTGTTCATCGGCGGATCCTCTTCGGTATGAACGAGATGGGACTGCACGCGGACAGGCCTTACAAGAAGTGCGCGAGGATCACCGGCGACGTACTCGGCAAGTACCACCCCCATGGCGACATGGCCATCTACGATTCACTGGTCCGCCTGGCCCAGGACTTCAACATGCGCTACCCGGTGGTCGACGGCCAGGGCAATTTCGGCTCTATCGACGGTGATCCTCCCGCAGCAGTTCGATACACCGAAGCACGGATGAACCGCATTGCTGAGGAGATGCTGCGGGACATCAACAAGGACACGGTGAATTTCGGACCCAACTATGATGGATCTCAGGAGGAGCCCCTTGTCCTGCCTGCGGCTTTTCCATTTCTCCTTGCCAATGGATCCAGCGGTATTGCCGTCGGCATGGCCACGAACATTCCGCCACAGAACCTGAGCGAGATCTGCTCCGCAATCGCGATTCTGATCGATAACCCCCAGGCTGAACCTGAAGAGCTCATGAAGACCGTGCGGGGGCCTGACTTCCCCACGGGTGGAATCATCCTGGGCGGAAAGGGAATCCGTGATGCATATCTCACCGGCAGAGGCAAGATCATCGTCAGAGCCAGGGTGTCGATAGAAAGCGCGAGCTCGGGCAAGGACTCGATCATTGTTACCGAGATACCCTACCAGGTGAACAAATCAGCGTTGATTGTGCGGATCGCCGACCTCGTGAAAGAGAAAAAGATCGACGGCATAGTGGACCTGAACGACGAATCGGACAGGCACGGCATGCGGATCGTGATCGATCTGAGAAAAGGCGTCACGCCCAAGGTCATCCTGAACCAGCTCTTCGCGCATACGCAGCTTCAGACTGCCTTTGGCGTCATGAACCTTGCGCTCGTCAACGGGCTTCCGCAGACCCTCTCCCTGAAGCAAATGCTCGAGCATTTCATCGCGCACCGCAAGGAAGTGGTCACCCGCAGAACCCGGTTTGACCTCACGAAGGCGGAAGAGCGCGCCCACATACTCGAGGGACTGAAGATTGCCCTCGAAAACATCGACGAAGTGATCGCCATCATCAAGAAGTCGGAAAACGTGGAGTCCGCGCGGGTGGACCTCATGGCGCGATTCGCCTTTTCAGAGAAGCAGGCACAAGCCATTCTGGACATGCGCCTGCAGCGCCTAACCAGCCTGGAAGTGCAGAAGATCGTCGACGAGCTGAACGAGGTACTCGCCCTTATCGAGCATTTGAAAGACCTCCTGTCCAGCGAGGCGAAGATCCTCGGTGTCGTAAAAGAGGAGACCGCCGAGATTTCGAAGAAATTCGGTGACGACAGGCGGACGGAGATCGTGGAAGAGGAGGCTGAGCAGATCAATGTGGAGGACCTGATCACCGAGGAGGACATGGCCATCCTCATCTCCAATCGCGGCTACATCAAGCGCATTCCTGTCACCGCCTACAGGCGGCAGGGGAGGGGCGGCAAAGGCTCTTCGTCCACGGTATTGAAAGAAGACGATTTCATCGAGCAGTTCTTCGTCGCCTCCACGCACGACTACGTGCTGTTCATCACGAACCAGGGAAAAGCGTACTGGGTGAAAGTGCATGAAATCCCTGAAAGCAGCAGACAGGCGAAGGGCCAGAGCATCAAGGTGCTGCTTTCCCTTGGCAGCGAAGAGGAGATCACCGCCGTCGTCAGCCAGCGCAATTTTACTGACGACAAGTTCGTGCTCATGGCTACCCGTCAGGGCGTGGTGAAGAAGGTGAAGATTTCCGAATTCGCCAACGCGAAGACCCGGGGAATCGTGGCGATCAAGCTGGATCAGGGCGACCGCCTTGTCACCGCATTGCTCACATCCGGCAAGGACGAGGTAGTACTGGTGACTCGCAAGGGGAACGCCCTTCGATTCAATGAGGAGGCGGTGCGCGCAATGGGACGAGCTTCCCATGGCGTGCAGGGGATCCGGCTTTCCGACAAAGACGAGCTGGCCGGAGTGGCGATGGTCCTGGAGCGAGAGCAGATGCTCCTCGTGAGCGAGTTCGGATACGGCAAACGGACCGAATATGACAACTTCTCACCACACGGGCGCGGGACGCGGGGTCAAATCTGCTACAAGACAACCGAGAAAACCGGGGAGGTCATCGGGGTGCTCTCCGTGAACGACAAAGACGACCTGGTCTGCATCACTTCCCAGGGCAACACGCTGAAGCTTCGGCTCAGCGAAGTGGCGACGCTGGGAAAGACAGCGATGGGGGTGCGAATTGTCAACATCACAAAGCCCGACGTCGTAGTGGGCGTCGCACGGGTGGTGAAGGATGAGCAGCCCGTGGAAGGACATCCAGCAGAGACCGAGGAGACCGCGTTGGGGCAGGAGCCCAACGGCTCGGAGGAAGAACCTTCCGGAGAATGAAGCCTTGGCCTGAGCGCTTCGAGCCGTTCTTTTCGTTTCTACTCTTCGAGTTTGTACCTGTCAATCATAGTCATTATCCGCTCTCGGACATACGCGTCTATTTCATTTATGTGACGCTTGAGGAGCGGCAACAACTCCTCGCGCAGCGCCTTGCCTCGGACCATCCACTGATAGTAGTTCCTGCCTCCGTGATGGTACGGGCCGTACAGCTTTGAGCCCGGTACGCTCGCCGCAAGCCAGCGGAAGAGCTCTTCGTGTCGTACGTGCATGCGCAAGGTTACCTGGGGCTGGCGGCCATCGCCGCCGAAGTGGCCTTCGCCCACCAGAACGCCTAGAAGAAAGCCTTCCTCGAAGTCATTCATACTGTTTCGGCCAGTCTACAGGCAAGTTGTTTCACCGTCAAGTTCCACGTGAAACTATCGGCAAGCATCCCTTGCGCTTGCCGCACGCTCGGCGCCTTCGTCGGACAAGGTGAAAGGTTGTTTCACCGTCAAGTTCCACGTGAAACCAGGACTTGGCCATGCATCTGCGGTCTTGCACATCTGCCTCGCGTTCTCTGACCCCAGACAAGAAGTTGACCATGGCTCAGTCTATCTTGCGATGCATTCTTCTGCCCCATTCACAACCAGCGCGCCGCAGTCTATTCTGATGACCAGGAGGTCTCCCGGTTGATCCCATGATGGCGCTCTATCTCCTGCTCGCCTTATTGCTCATTCTCCTCAATGCCTTCTTCGTGCTCGCCGAGTTCGCAGCGGTGAAGGCACGACCGACGCAGATCGAGGTGCTTGTAGCTGCGGGGAACAGGCGTGCACGGATCATGGAACGGATCCAGGCCCACATGGATGAGTATCTTTCCGTGTGCCAGGTGGGCATCACGCTGGCGAGCATCGGACTGGGGTTTGTGGGAGAACCGGCTTTTGCCGAGCTCCTTCTTCCTGCCGTGAAATGGGTCGGAATGACAGGAGTGGCCACGGCAATCACCGCGCACGGAATTGCCGTGGCTGTCGCCTACCTCCTCGTGTCGTTCCTGCACATCATAATAGGGGAGCTTGTGCCGAAATCCGTCGCGATTCGAAGGACTGAGAAGGCAGCCCTGTTCACCGCTCTCCCTTTGGTGATCTTCCGATACATTTTCATTGCCCCCATCTGGCTTCTCAACAGCACCGTGAATGGAATTCTTCGTATCTTTCGCCTGCCGCCGGTTACCGGACATGGCATCCACTCCGAAGAGGAGATCAGGATCATCCTCGACCAGTCGCAGTCGAGCGGTATGCTTTCGTTCCGACGCCTGTTGCACATAGAGAATGTTCTGGACATGGGGACCTTGACCGTGCGAAATGCAATGCGGGCACGGCGGCTGGTCAGATGCCTCAGCCTGGGAGCGTCCAGATCTGAGAACGACAGCGTGGTGGCGGAATACCGGTTCTCTCGCTACCCGCTGATAGGCGAGGATCCCGAAAAGCCGCTCGGGTACGTTCATATCAAGGACCTTTTTCTCGCCGAGCACGCAGGCAAAGACAGCAGCGAGCTGCGGACTTTCCTTCGACCCTGCCTTCAGTTCAAGGAACAAGACCCGCTGGAACAGCGGCTTTCTGAGATGCAAAGGAAGGCTTGTCATATGGCGCTCGTTTTTGCCGAAGATGGGCGCTGGACCGGAATCATCACCCTGGAAGACGCGGTGGAGGAGGTGATCGGCACGATTGAGGAGGAATACCCCACCGAGCCGCCGGTCCGTCTCTCAGACCTGTTGAGCCCTGAGCACACGCTTCTGGACATCGAGGGAACGAGCATCCTCTCCGCGACACGCAATGCCCTTCAACGCATCAAGGGAGCGGACCTTCCCGTGTCGAGGGACGCGATCATCATGTCTGTGGCCGAGCGCGAGAGGCTCGGCAGCAGTTACGTGGGCAGGCGCCTTGCGATCCCCCATGCCCGTCTTTCGCGACTCGTGAGCCCCATGGTCATCGTGGCGCGTATGAAGACCCCGCTCCCCGCGCCTGTTCCCGGAGAGGACGTCAACCTTTTGTTCATTCTCCTCACACCGTCCGATACGCCACGGATCCACCAGATTCTTCTCTCCCATATCGCCGGAATATTTGAAAGCGATTTTCTCGAGGGCCGACTGGAGGACGCGGCAACGGCGGTGGACCTGTACAACGTGATCTGCACTGCCGAGCAGGTCGTTCTTGGTTGATGGGGTCTCGGACCCTACCTGACAAGCACGGGAAGGCCGGCTGTCTCCATGAGCCTCCGGATGGCCTGGAGACTTGCGCCGTCCGGCCGGGCAAGGGCGCGCATGGCCGGGTCGAGAGTCCTGGACGGGCGGAAGCTCTGCACCACGTAGTGCGCGCACCCTCGCACGATTTCGGCGATGGCCCCCATGTCCTCGGTCGAGAGCAGCGAACCCTCGTAGGTCGTGCGGAACTCATGGGGGAGCCCGGACGCGATCACGAGGCGAACGCTCCGTTCGATGTCTTCCACTCCTACCGGGACTCTCGCGACACGCGGATAGCCGTCAAGGGGCGCCTTGATATCCATGGCGATATAGTCGACCAGGGAATCGCGGATGAGTTCCTGCAGCAGATCCGGATTGCTCCCGTTGGTATCGAGTTTGGCGGCGAATCCGAGCTCTCGAATCTCCGCGAGGAACGACGGCAGGTCATTATGCAGAGTAGGTTCTCCTCCCGTAAGAACTACCCCCTGCAACCGACCTTTGCGCGAACTGAGAAAGCGCAGGACCTCTTCCTGCGGGATTTGCGGCGCGTAGCATGCGGGATCCACGAGCTCGGGGTTGTGGCAATACGGGCACCTGAAATTACAGCCCCGGGTGAAGACGATTGCGGAGATCTTTCCGGGGAAATCAGCGAGGGAGAATTTCTGAAAGCCGCCGATCACCATTGAGACGCCTCTCAGAGCCGCAGGCTCAGCCCAGCTTGAAGGTCTTCCGCTCCTTGAACTCTTCCACCTTGCCCTCGTTCCATTGATTCACCGGGCGAAGGTAGCCGACCACCCGTGAATAGACCTCAGATGCGGCGCCGCAGTGGGGGCATGTTTCCTGTTTTCCTGAAAGATACCCATGGGTGGCGCAGATGCTGAAAGTGGGCGTGACGGTGAAATAGGGAAGATGGTAGCGCTCGCAGATCAGCTTGACGAGTTTTTTTACATTCTGAGGATTTGTGATCTCCTCTCCAACGAACAGGTGCACCACGGTACCACCGGTGTACTTGGTCTGCAGCTCATCCTGGAGGTCGAGCACCTCGAATATGTCATCTGAATACTGCACGGGGAGTTGCGATGAGTTGGTATAGAAAGGAAATCGGGAGGGCTCGCCAGCCGCTTCCGCTTCCCACGGCGCGCTGCCGGACTGGATGCCGGGAAATTTCTCCGCGTCAATCCGCGCGAGACGGTACGCGGTACCTTCGGCAGGGGTCGCCTCGAGGTTGTAGTTGTTTCCTGTCTGTTCCTGGAATGCGATCAGTTTTTCCCGCATGAAATCCAGAACGCGCAGAGCGAAGAGCTGCCCTGTCTCGGTTCCGACATTCGCGCCCAGAAGGTTCACGCATGCTTCGTTCAAACCGACAAGCCCGATTGTCGAGAAATGGTTTTTCCAATACTGGCCGAAGCGCTCGCGAACTCCTCGCAGATAGTGCTTGGTATAGGGATAGAGGTTCTTCTCGATGAACATTTCCAGCATCTTTCTTTTGATCTCAAGCGCAGAGCGGGCAAGCTCCATCAACTCTTCCAGCCTCTGGAGAAACTCGCCCTCGTCAGCCGAGACATAGCCGAGCCGCGGCATATTGATCGTCACCACGCCGATCGATCCCGTGAGGGGGTTGGCCCCAAACAGTCCACCGCCCCGTTTTTCCAATCCTTTATGGCCTACAAGGCCGCGCAGGTCCAGCCGCAGCCTGCAGCACATCGAGCGGGTGTCCTCAGGAGACATGTCGGAGTTCACGAAATTCGAAAAATAAGGGATCCCATATCGGGCAGTGACGCGCCAGAGCACGTCGAGGGAGGGATCGTCCCAATCGAAATCTTTCGTAACATTGTACGTGGGTATCGGAAAGGTGAATACCCGCCCCTTTGCATCACCTTCCGCCAGCACTTCGAGGAAGGCGTGGTTGAAGACCGCCATTTCCGCCTGAAAATCGCCATAGGCTTCGTTCCTGTATTCCCCGCCGGCGATCACCGGCCTGTCGCGGAACATGGCGGGCACCTTGAGGTCCATGGTGATGTTGGTGAACGGGGTCTGGAATCCCACGCGGGTAGGGACATTGATGTTGAAGACGAACTCCTGAAGCGCCTGCTTCACGCCGTCGAAATCCAGACCATCGAAGCGAACGAAAGGGGCGAGCAGAGTGTCGAAATGGGAGAAGGCCTGGGCTCCGGCCGCCTCGCCCTGAAGGGTATAGAAGAAGTTCACAACCTGGCCGAGCGCGCTTCGCAGGTGTCGGGCAGGCTTGCTTTCCACCTTGCCCGCGGCCCCCTTGAATCCCTGCATGAGCAGATCTTCGAGATCCCAGCCTACGCAGTACACCGAGAGGATGCCCAGATCGTGGATATGGAAATCCCCTTCGGAGTGCGCGAGACGGATCTCGGGCGGGTAGATCTTGTTCAGCCAGTAGACCTTGCTGATCTCGGATGACACGTAGTTATTCAGACCCTGCAGCGAATAGGCCATGTTGGAGTTTTCGTTGACCTGCCAGTCGGACCGCTCGAGATACCGGTCGATGAGGTCCACGTCCGCCCGAGAAACGATCTCCCTGATGCGCGCATGCTGGTCCCGGTAGATGATGTAAGCCTTGGCCGTACGTTTGTACTGGGAGGATATGAGGACTTCTTCCACGATATCCTGGACCTGCTCGACCGAGGGAACCTCGCCGGGAAGCGCCTGCTGGGCGAGGTTGAGGACCCTGAGCATCAGCTTCTGTGCGATGACCTCGTCGAATTCAGCCGTGGCCTCGCCAGCCCGGGTGATTGCCCGGGTAATCTTGTCCGGATTGAATAAGACTATTGTACCATTACGCTTTTTGATGGATACGAACACGAGATTCCCCTCCCAGGATGTATCTGCCCAGATGTAGACCGGCAATTGGTATACTGTATGTCCGCTGCGCACGCAAGCACTTTCTAAATAATTTCGACGGGCGGCATGAAAAGGCATCACAAATGTTTCGTATACGTTGGTCACGTTCTATTGTCAGCAGGGGGGAAATACGGTATTCCTCTTTGGATGGGGAAGATCATCGTATTCGCGAATCAGAAGGGGGGAGTCGGCAAGACGACGACGGCGGTCAACCTCGGAGCCTACCTTGCTGAAGCGGGCAAGCGGGTGCTCCTGGTGGATTTCGATCCACAAAGCAACACCACCAGCGCGGTGGGCGCGAAGAAGGACCAGACGGGAATCTACGAGGTCATCATGGGCAAGATCCTGCCCGATGCCGCAATCCAGCAATGCTCGGTTCCCAATCTTTCGATCATCCCCTCGAGCATCGATCTCACCGGCGCCACGGTGGAGCTGGTGAACGAAAAGGGCAGGGAGTATTTCCTCAAGCGCTCCCTTGCTCCCCTGGCGGAGAAGTTCGATTACATCTTCATCGATTGCCCGCCTTCCCTCGGGTTGCTCACCCTCAATGGCCTGGTCGCGGCGGATTTCGTCATCATCCCCCTCCAGTGCGAGTACTTCGCCCTCGAGGGTCTCAGCCTGCTCCTCAAGACCGTGAACCGCGTGCAGAAGGCACTGAACACGGAGCTGAAGATAGGTGGCATCCTTTTCACGATGTACGATGTGCGGACACGCCTCGCGCACGACATTGTCCAGGAGGTCACCGGCTACTTCAGGGAAAAAGTGTTCCGCACGATCATCCCCCGCAATGTGCGTCTCAGCGAAGCCCCGTCTTTCGCCAAACCGATCAACCAGTATGATCCGGAATGCATCGGTGCCCGCAGCTACCAGAAGCTGGCGGAGGAGGTCCTTCTCAATGTCTAAGAAAGCCCTGGGTAAGGGCATCGATGCCTTGTTGGGCGATGAGGGGAAGACGGATCTTTCCACGGTGGCCGAGGTGCGCCTTTCCCTGATCAAGCCCAACCCCCAGCAGCCGCGCCAGGAGTTCGACGATGCGTCGCTGCGGGAGCTTGCCGACTCGATACGGGAAAAGGGCGTCCTGCAGCCCATCCTTGCGGAGGCGGACCAGGATGGCGGGTATTCCATCATCGCCGGGGAGAGGCGCGTGCGCGCCGCGAAGATTGCCGGGCTTGAAAAGATCCCCGTGATCGTGCGTCAGTTCAGCGCCGCGGAAAAGCTCGAGATCGCGCTCATCGAGAATGTACAGCGGGAAGACCTGACCCCGATCGAGCAGGCTCTTGCCTATCGACGTCTGATGGAAATGGCCAACCTGAGCCAGGAACAGATTGCGCAGAAGGTCGGCAAGGATCGATCCACGGTCGCAAACACGCTGCGCCTTCTCAAGCTGCCCGTCGAGGCGCAGGACGCCCTCACGCGCGGCAGCATCACCTCCGGTCATGCACGGGCCCTCCTGATGCTTCTGAATCCTTCCGACCAGCAGCTCCTCCTGCACCGCGTCGTGGAGTCGGGGATCTCGGTGCGAGAGGCGGAGGACATGGCGGCCTCGTTGAACAAGGGAAAGCGGGGAGCGGTGAAGACCGGGCGCACGGGAACGGCCGCGGCCATACGCAAGGTGCCGGAGCTGCAGGAAATCGAACAGAAGCTCATCGAGAAGCTTGGCACCAAGGTGGAAGTCCGCGGCACCACGGCAAAAGGGCGGATAGAGATCTCCTATTTTTCCTCGGAAGACCTGGAAAGGCTGCTGGAAACGCTTGCCTGAACGCACGCCGACCGCCCCGGTGCGGCGGTCACGGCCTCGTTTTGTTGACAAAGCCCAAGTCAGTCAGTATAGTGAAGAATGCCGGTAGAGCGTGAGTTCTGCGCGGTCGCGTGCGACCCTGCACGATTTCGGCCGGCGCATTTCTTTATGCTCGGGAGAGGTGTCCGAGTGGTCGAAGGAGGCGGTCTTGAAAACCGTTGAGCCGCTTCGCGGTTCCGGGGGTTCGAATCCCTCCCTCTCCGGTCACGTTTCCCGTGCCCCATGGTCACACTCGCAAGCGGAAAGGTGAGGGAGATACTTTCAGGTCGAGAAAGTGGGTCGAGCGGATGCTGGAAATGGAGAGGTGCGAGAGTGGCCGAATCGGGCGCCCTGCTAAGGCGTTGTACCCCTAAAGGGTACCGGGGGTTCGAATCCCCCCCTCTCCGTAAACCTTCCGCGGTACCCCGCGGAGTTGGATGTTGAGGGCGAGCGAGGGCAAGGATGCCCGAGAGCGAGCCCGTAGACATGGAGTGCCGCCGGGAGGCGAGGCGCTCATGTGCCCATAGCTCAGCTGGATAGAGCATTGGATTGCGGATCCAAAGGCCGGAGGTTCGAATCCTCTTGGGCACGAAAAAGACCTGGTGATGCGCGGCCGCTCCCAGTCGCTCACTGTCGCTCCTGGCGGCGGAGACGACGTTGGCGGCATTTTCCTGGTCGACTTTCTGGGAGAGATGCGAGAGCGGTCGAATCGGGCGGTCTCGAAAACCGTTGAGCCGCTTGCGGCTCCGTGGGTTCGAATCCCACTCTCTCCGCGAGTTCTTTCATACTGATTTGGCAGTGGGCCAGGGTTGACGATGGGTGTGCAGGGAGAGATGACCGAGTGGCCGAAGGTGCACGCTTGGAAGGCGTGTGTACTCGTAAGGGTACCGTGGGTTCGAATCCCACTCTCTCCGTACAACCCCTTTGGCGTTGATGTTCAGGTCATACGCTATGAGCTGCTGCCCAACCCCGTCAGACCCGGAAGGGAGCAGCGGTAAGCAGCGTGTTCATGAGCCGTAATCGGCTTGAACGGAGCCGAGGGGGTTGCTTATTCGGGAACCGGGCGGCGCCGCGCCGGCCCCGGTCCCCGTCCTTCCCGCGGCTCGGAGGCCGCCCCGTATGTCGTACGAAGTTACCGCCACGAGAAAACGTCCTCAAAACTTCGCCGAGCTCGTCGGCCAGGAGTTTGTCGCTGCAACGCTCTCCAGCTCGCTCCGGCAGGGACGCATCGCGCACGCATACCTGTTCGCGGGGCCGCGCGGTGTCGGCAAGACATCGGTTGCCCGCATCCTGGCCCGCGCGCTCAATTGCGAAAAAGGGACGACAGACACTCCCTGCGGCGTCTGCGCGAGCTGCCGGGAGATCGCGCGCGGATCCTCACTCGACGTCATCGAAATAGACGGCGCCTCCAATACGAGCGTGAACGACGTCCGGGAGATCCGCGACGAAGTGCTCTTCGCACCCAATACGGGTCGTTTCAAGGTATATATCATCGACGAAGTCCACATGCTCTCCAACAGCGCGTTCAACGCGCTGCTGAAGACCATCGAGGAGCCGCCCCCCTACATCGTGTTCATTTTCGCCACGACCGAGGTGCACAAGGTGCCGGCCACGATCCGTTCCCGATGCCAGCAGTACAACTTCAGGCTGATCTCCACGGGTGAAATCAAGGAAAAGCTGCGCGAGGCGTCGAAGGAGCTTGGCGTTGATGCGGAGGAACGCGCGCTGATCTGGATCGCCAAAGAGGCCACCGGCTCGCTGCGCGACGCTTATACCCTTCTGGACCAAGTCGTGTCCTTTTCAGAGGGCGCCATCACATTCGAGCGGATCCGTGAAAAGCTGGGGGTGCTGGGCATCGACGAGCTGAACGATTTTGCCCGGCTCCTGCGGACCGGGGGTGCGGGCAAAGTGCTGGAGCGCATGGACTCGATCCTGGCGAGCGGAGTCTCCATCGAACAGTTCGTCGCCAACCTGGCCGAATATTTCCGCAACCTGCTGTTCCTGAAAAGCGGGATCACGAGGGACACCCTGCTGGGCTACGCGGCGGAAGATTTCGACGCGGAAGTGCGGGAGTCCCTGAGCGCCGAGCAGATCGAGAAGGCCATTGAGCTCCTCCTTGCCCTGTACAGGAACATACGATTCTCCCTGAATCAGCGCTTCGAGCTCGAGCTCCTTCTCTCTCGGCTTGCCCAGCTCGACCGGATGATCGGTCCTGCCGAGGTCCGCGCCGCGCTGCGTGAAGTGAGGGGAGAGCTGCTCGCGGCGTCCGGGGGCAAGACCGCCGCACCGAGCGTCCAGGCTCAGACGGTTCACGAGGAGACTCCGGTGGATCCCGGGCGGGCGTTGAAGAAGATCGTGGAGGCGCTGCGAAGGGAAAAACCGGCCCTTGCGTCGGCACTGGACAAAGTGAGCGCAGTCTCTCTTGAGGGAGAAGAGCTTGTGCTGAGCTTCTCCGCCAAGGAAAGATTCCAGGGGGATGTCGTTCTGAAGGACAAGGACATGCTCGCCGCCCGTTTCACGGCTCTCCTTTCCCGGCCGGCCCGGATCAGGCTTGCCTTCCATGAGGTCAAGAGTGAGCCGGTCGAGGTCGATCAGAGGGTGGAGCTGCTCCGCAAGGTTTTCCGCGGCGAGGTTGTGAAAGGTGAAGGCCATGGCGACCAGTCCGTTTGACATGTTCAAGCAGCTGCAGGGGCTGCAGTCCCGTGTGGGGGAGATCCAGGAGAAGCTGAAGAGCGTCCACGTCACAGGCTCTGCCGGGGGCGGGATGGTGACCGTGGACATGAACGGCCAGATGCAGGTGGAGAAGATCATCATTGCGCCGGAGGCGGTGGACCCCAGCGATATTCCGATGCTGCAGGATCTTGTGACGGCAGCGGTCACCGATGCAATGGACCGTCTCAAGGAAAAGATACGCGACGAGGTGTCCCAGGCAACGGGAATGCTCGGCCTCCCTCCTGGATTCCTCGGATTCTAGGCATGAATGTACTGGAGAGGTTGATAGGAAACCTCGCCCGGCTGCCCGGCCTCGGCAAGAAGAGCGCATCTCGGATCGCCTACTTCCTCCTGCGCGCCGACGAGACTCTGGCGCGGACCCTTGGGGAGGACCTCGCGCAGCTTCGCCGGACAATCCGCAATTGCAGCGTGTGCGGAACATACACCGATCTTGACCCGTGCAGCATGTGCACCGATCCTCAGCGGGACCCCTCCTCCATTTGCGTCGTGGAAGAGCCGCGAGACGTCCTGACCATTGAATCCATCCACGAGCACCGCGGGCTGTATCATGTCCTCATGGGCGCCATTTCTCCCATAGACGGTATTGGACCGGAGAACCTGCGCATCTCCTCTCTCCTGGAGAGGGTTCACAAAGGGGGCGTGCGTGAGGTGATTCTCGCCACAAACCCGACCGTGGAAGGGGAGACGACGGCGCTGTATCTGCTCAAGGCTCTGAAGGACGCGGAGGTGAAGGTGTCGCGCATTGCCTTCGGGCTGCCGGTGGGAGGGGACCTGGAGTTTGCCGACAAGCAGACCCTTGCCCGCTCCTTCAAGGGCAGAAGCGTCTATTGAATTCCGCGGAAGGGCTACAGTCGGCCTTTCGGCCATACGGGAGTGCGCGAGTACGCGCGCTCGGCCCGAAGGCCGTACCCGTTCGGCGGGTACTCCGTCCAACTCCGCGGGGTACCGCGGAAGGGCTACAGCTTATCGACCAGGATGGAGCATTTTCCCGAGGGGATGGGCAATGTCTTGCTCCGCGCGCCGAAAAGATCGATCGTCAGGTAGTAGAGTTTTTCACTTTCCAGGTGGACTTCCCAGCCTCGACTGCTCTTTGCGCTGAGGATGGAAATCAGGTTTCGCTTCAAGGCGAGGTCTCCGATGCCCATGGCCTCCAAGGTGGGTATGGTCCAATCGACGGTTTTTCGAGGCAGCGAGATGTTCAAGCCAATGATGTTTTCCAGCATCAGCGAGACGGTGGTCAGCGCCGTGTAGGGCACGAACATGGTCCGCGGAAAGCCTTTCTTGCCCGGCCATTTTGCCGGGCCCTCCGTGTGGGGCGCATATGCCTCGTAAAGGGAGCCCTTCTTGCCGTTGCTCGTGTACAGCCCGTCCAGCACGTGATAGAGATGCCGGATGGCGAACTCGCGGGCGAGGTCGTAGCGCTTGTACTTTTCCAACCCCTTGATCACCATGTAATTGAACGGGGGATATACCGAGCCTCGATAGCCGGAGCCCTGGACATCGAATCGCTTGTCCTTGACAGCCAGCGTGGGGAAGGGATTCTCAATGCCGAACTCGTGAGGATCCACCAGGTGCTCGATCAACCCTTCCCCCCTGGCTTCGTTGGGGATTTCAGCGATGAGCGGCCAGAATGAGGCGATGGTTTTCACTTTGAGGCGCTTCTCCGATGCGTCCAGGTCGTAGTAGAAAGCGTCTCTTTCGTCCCACATAAGGGAATTGATCTTGGTTTTCAGGGAGAAGTACGCCTTCTTGTAAGCGTAGTTGGTTTCCTTGTCGTTGACGATGTCGGCCAGCTCCGACATGTAAAACGCGGCGAGCGCCATCTGCGAATTGAAGTCGATGGGGTACCGCATGTCTTCACGGGGCGAGTTTTCCATCATGGTAGCCGCAAGCGGCACCGAATAGAGCCCGTTTTCAGCCTTGAAGGTCGTCTCGATCCATCGGAAGTACTTCTCCAGCACCGGCAGGACCTCGCGGATGCGCTTTTTGACGCCCAGCTTGTGGTAGATGTTGTACTCCGCCCATGCGAAGAGCGGGGGAAGAACGCCCTTGGGGTTGTCCCGGGAATGAACGGGTTTTCCGTCGGAGGCACGGTATTCGCCGCGGATGGCCCCCGACTCCTCCTGCTTGGAGTAGAAGTTGTCGAGCGCGGACATCACGGGATATATGCGGTTGGAATAGACAAGGAAGAACGAGGAAAAGCACGCGTCGAACTGATTGATGCGCGTGCTTTCAGGATGGCTGAAAAACCTGCTGTGGAATCCGTTTGCCGATGTTCCCTTTTTCCAAAAGTCCTTAATGAGGTTCCATGTTTCATCGTAGAGGGATACAAGATCCTGATCGTAAAAATGTATTTTTGGAAAGTCCTTCTTAACCACTCACGTTCCTCGCTATTTTGCACCGTATTGTAGCATGCCCTCGCATGGCGTCAAACGCAATTTTCAAAATCGGACGGGAAAAGAGTATCTCCGGCGCTGCTCGGGAGGTCTCGATTCGACTTTTTCACTGCGCGGAGCGCAAATCTCCAAACTCAAATGTAAGGGCTCCCCACTGCCATCGTCAAGCAAATTGGGGTGACGCTGCTCAGGCGCACCGTGCGCGCCGCTCGGATCACCCGCGTCCCGTCACTCTCCTTGACACGGCAGGGGGGGCCGGGTTTACTACCGACATGGACGCTGGTGAGCTCTCCGAGACAGCCCGCATGGCCCGCCTGAATCTCTCCGAGGAGGAGCGGGAAAGGCTACGCGCAGCCGTGGAGCAGATGCTGGCGTACTTTGCACACATGAAGGAGATCGATGTGGGGGGCCTTGCGCCCACCACGCACGCCCTGCTGCGCGAAAACAGGCTGCGCCCGGACGTCGGGATCGATCCCTTCGACTCAGACACGCTCCTCGGGAACGCTCCCGAACGCGAGGAGCGGTTCATCGTCATCCCGAACGTACTGTAGGAAAACTCGAGAGAGAGGGCGCCCGTCAGATGGGCGGAGGTGCAATGGACTGGCACGGCACAGCGACATCCGAAGGACCCAGAGAAAGGTGGATGGCCTTCGCCCACGCCCGCCAGAGAGACCTCGGTTGTTTTCTTCAGATCGACCCTGCCCTCGGCGCGATCGAGACGGCACCCAAAGGACCGCTTGCAGGCGTTCCTTTCGGCGTGAAGGACAATATCGCTGTACGCTCCTTCCGCCTCACGTGCGGCTCCCGCATGCTCAAGGATTTCGTCTCCCCGTATACCGCCACGGCGGTACGACGGCTCCAACAGGCCGGCGCTGTCGTGGCAGGCAAGACAAACCTGGACGAGTTCGGCATGGGCTCCTCGACCGAGAACTCTGCCTTGATGGAAACAAGGAACCCCTGGGACCCAAAGCGCGTTCCGGGAGGATCCAGCGGAGGCTCTGCGGCAGCGGTTGCCGGGGGCATGGTGGCGTTCGGCCTCGGGAGCGACACCGGCGGATCGGTGCGCCAGCCGGCTTCTTTCTGCGGCGTCTACGGCCTGAAACCCACCTGGGGGTCAGTCTCGCGGTTCGGCCTGGTGGCCTACGCGTCCTCCCTCGAGGTGATCGGTGTGATGGCCAAGACCGTGGACATGACGGAAGCAGTCTTTGCGGTCATGCGCGGGCAGGATCCGCTGGATCATTCTTCCCTGCCGTGGCAGCCGCCCGCGGAGAAGACCGGCCGTCTGCGCATCGGCGTGCCACGTGAAGTGGCCGATGTCCCCCTGCACCCCGACGTGAAAAAGACCTTCGCGCGGACCAGAGACATGCTCAAGGACCTTGGACACGACCTCGAAGAGGTGTCGTTTCCCACGCTTGATCACGTGGTCTCCTCCTACTATGTCATTGCCACGGCCGAGGCAAGCGCCAACCTGGCGCGGTTCGACGGGGTGCGGTACGGCCACCGCACGGCGCGCGCAGACAACCCGGAGGCTATGAGCACCGCATCACGGACCGAGGGCTTTGGTGACGAGGTGAAGCTCCGCATTCTGCTCGGCACCTATGTCCTGCGTTCAGGGTTCCAGGAGGAATACTACCTGCGCGCCCAGAAGATCCGCACCGCCATCAGGGGGGACTTCGAGAAGGCATTTGCCGGTGTCGACCTCGTCCTGATGCCCGTCTATCCCGTGCCCCCCTTCGAGCGCGGGAGCGCCGAGGCTGACTCGTTCTCCCAGAAGCTTGCCGACATATTCACCTGCGCGGCAAACCTCGCAGGCCTCCCCGCGCTTTCATTCCCCGCGGGCCTCGAAAACGGGCTCCCCATCGGCATGCAGTTTCTCGCGCCCGCCTTTGCCGAGGGGCGCCTGTTCGCCGCGTGCCGCCAGATCGAGAAGGTGTTCCCCTCGCCCGACGCGCCCGGATTCCCGGCGGACTGGAGGTAGGGGTGTACGCATCGTTCCTCGGTCTCGAGGTCCATACGCAGCTTCTGACCCGCACCAAGGTCTTCTGCGGGTGCAAGGCAGCCTTTGGTGACGAGCCGAACAGCAATGTGTGCCCCGTCTGCCTGGGCTACCCCGGGGTGCTTCCTGCGCTGAACGCGAATGCCATCAGCATGGGGTATCTCGTGGCGCGGGCGCTGAACTGCACGCTCTGCCCCTCCACCCTGTTCGAGCGCAAGAACTACTTCTATCCCGATCTTCCCAAGAATTATCAGATCTCGCAATTCCGCTCCCCCCTGGGCACCGACGGATGCGTGGAGATCGAGCTGCGCAAGCGGAAGAAACGCGTCCGTATCCGCGAGGTCCACCTCGAGGAGGACGCGGGAAAGATGATTCACGCGGGTGAAATCACGCTGCTCGACTTCAACAGGGCGGGCACGCCGCTCCTGGAAATCGTCACCCAGCCGGACCTGGAGGTCGGGGAAGAGGCGGAGGTGTTTCTTCAGCATCTGCGCCGGCTGGTGCGCTACCTCGGGGTATGCGACGGCAACATGGAGGAAGGTTCGCTGCGCTGTGACGCCAATGTTTCGGTGAACCTCGAAGGACGCGGGCTGGGAAGCAAGGTCGAGGTGAAGAATCTCAACTCGTTCAAATTCGTGCGGAAGGCCATCTCCTACGAGATCGAACGCCAGACCGAGATCCTCGAACGCGGAGGCAGCGTGACCACAGAAACGCGGCTGTGGAACGAGAACCGGGACGTCACCGAAAGCATGCGCACCAAGGAGAGCTCATCGGACTACCGATACTTCCCCGAGCCCGACCTGCCTCCCTTTGCGCCGGACAAGGCGTTCCTCCGCCACGTCGAAGAGTCCCTGGTGGAGCTTCCCGAGGCCCGCACGGGCAGGTTCATCGATTCCTTCGGGCTCAGCGAAGAACAGGCTGACTTCCTCTGCGATGAAAAAGCCACCGCGGACTATTTTGAAGAGGCCGTGCGTCTCGGCGCCGACGCGAAGAGCGCTGCGCTCTGGCTTGCCTCCGACGTGAAAAAGCACCTCAATCGCGCCTCCACCACACTGGCGGAGAGCCCGCTGACGCCGGGCAGGTTCGCCGAGCTGCTCTCCCTCCTTGCGTCAAAACGCATCCACGGCAAAATAGCCAAGTCCGTTCTGGAATCTGTGTTTACGGAGAACAAGGATCCTCTCGCGATCATCAAGGAAAAAGGATGGGAGCAGATCACCGATCCGGCAGAGCTGGGCGCCTACCTCGAGAAGGTCCTGCAGGCGAACACCGCGGCCGTTGCCGCAATCAGAGCGGGGGACCATCGGCCCACGACGTTCCTGATCGGTGAGATGATGCGCGAGACTTCGGGCAGGGCTGACCCTGCCCTCGTCCAGGCGCTCGTCAAACAGAAGCTCGCCGTTTCCGTCATCCAGATCCTCTCCCTCGGCGGCGCCATCGCGGCCAGGGAAACCGAGCAGGGCGACGTGGTGGCGGGCGACCCTTCCGAAATCATGCGCCTCGTCGAGGCCGACGGCGGATTCAGCCGCACGATCGCCTTCGAGGAGGGGGAGGTCGGAAGGATCCTGAGCGAGGAGATCACCCCCGAGGACTGGGCCCGCCTGGCCGCGGGAATCGACGAGCGCCTCCGCGGCGGGAGGGCATCCGGAATCGTGGTGACCCATGGGACCGACACCCTGGCATACACGGCCTCCCTCGTATTCTGGCTTTTTCCCCGTCCACAGTGTCCTATAGTCTTGGCCGCCTCGCTCCAGCCGGCGGGGAAACCCGGCAGCGATGCCATCGCAACGCTGCGCATGGCCATTCACACAGCCGCGGAGAACGAGCCGGGCGTCTATGTGGTGTTCGGCGGAAAGGTTCTCTCCCCGGTCAATCTCAAGTTCGAGCGCATGGCCTCGGACGGATTCAGGAACTGGAACATGACCCGACCCTGTCACACCGGCAGCCCGCTGTTCGACGAGCTGCCCCTCTCCGGTGACAGAGAGAAGCTGAAGGCCAGGTTCGAGACGGCCATCAACTCCACGATGATGCTGCGCGTCTACCCGGGAATGCGGGGAGACCATCTCATCGAGCTCATGGACCGGGGAGTGAAGAACTTTGTTCTGGAGCTCTACGATACGGGCACCGCCAATCTTCGTGATTCCCCGTATTCGCTGCGGAAAGCGCTTCTCGCCGCCCGGGAGAAGGGGGTTCACTTTTTCTGCACCTCCCAGCAGGAAGGGATCGTCGACTTTTCCCGCTACGTGACCTCCCACGAGTTATGGCGTGAAGGTGCCATCCCCATGGGTTCGCTCACGACGGAGTCCGCCTGGACCCGGCTCGTGATGTGCTCTGCGTTCTCAGAGACGGAGGAAGAGCTGCTGGCAGGAATGGAGGTGGGCAGTGCGGACGCTTGTCTCTGAGCTCTCCTCGAAGGTCGGCGCCGAGGTCACCCTGTACGGGTGGGTCCACAGGATCCGGGACCTGGGCGGGGTATCATTCGTGCTGCTGCGCGATCGAAGCGGGAGCGCACAACTGGTGTTCGACGCCCGGCCCGATGTGACCCTTGAGTCGGTGATCCGCGTGGAGGGCAGTGCCGCGGCCAACGCGAAGGCGCCCGGAGGGGTCGAGGTGCGGGTGAGGGCGCTCGAGGTCATTTCCGCTGCTGCCGTCGACCTTCCCTTTCCGGTGAACCAGGACCCGGGCAAGACGTCCCTCGAATCGATTCTGGACAACAGGATGATCTCGGTGCGCAATCCGTCCATCCTTTCGATTTTCAGGATCCAGTCCACCGTTCTGCGCTGTTTTGCCGAGCACCTGCGCAGCGAAGGCTTCAGCGAGATAAAGACTTCCAAGTTGATCGGAACGGGGACCGAGGGGGGAACGGGCCTGTTCTCGGTGGAATACTTCGACACGAAGGTCTACCTGACCCAGTCACCGCAGCTCTACAAGCAGGTCATGATCGCTTCGGGCATGGAACGCGTATTCGAAATCGGTCCCGCCTACAGGGCCGAAAAGCACGACACGCCGAGGCACATAAACGAGTTCGTTTCCCTGGACGTGGAAATGGCTTTCATCGAGAGCGAGCAGGAGCTCATGTCACTAGAGGAAAGGATCCTCGCCGCTATCTTCGAAGGAATACGGGAATCGAATCAGCGCGACCTGGATGCATGGAATGCCGCGGTTCCGGATCCCGCGCTGTGCGCCGGTATCCCGCGGGTCTCCCACGACGAAGCCCGCGAGATCGTCTCCCGGGAGACGGGGAAAAAGGTCTACGAGATCACACCCGAGGCTGAGCGCTCCCTGTGCGAATGGGCCTTGAAGAATGCCGGAATTGAGGCGGCCTTCGTGTACGGCTATCCGCGCAAGTCGCGGCCTTTCTATACGTACCCGGCGGAGAACAACAAGACACGCGCATTCGACCTGCTCTTTCGCGGCCTGGAGGTCACGTCAGGGGGCATGCGGATCAACCAGCACGAAATGCTCGTGGAAAGCGCGAAAGCGTTCGGGCTGGATCCGGTCGGGCTTTCCGATTATCTCTCGATATTCAAATACGGTTGTCCGCCGCATGGGGGCTTTGCAATCGGAATGGAGCGGCTGACGCAGAAGATCCTGGGGCTGGCGAGCGTCAAGGAGGCCACGCTCTTCCCGCGGGACAGGAAGAGAGTGAGGCCGTAGACATGGACGTCGAGCCGCGCCGGGGCCCAGACCGGCCTATCCCTTCCACGAGCTTGCGGCGGCCTGTACCGGTATTGTATACCTATCCCATACAGAAGCCGTGCTTTCCTTGAGAGCACGACCCGGCAAAGGAGAGGAAACATGCGTAATTTATCAAGGCTCTTGCTGCTCGTGGCGGCCATTGCAGTGGCCGTGACGGCTTACGGACAGAGCGCGCCACCGGCAGCGGGAAGCAACCTCACTGTCGGCCTGCTGCTCGTCGGTCCCTACAATGACCACGGGTGGAGCCAGGCTAACTATGACGCCATGCAGTACGTCGTGGCTAAGGTCCCTGGAACTCAGATGATCTACCTGGACAAGGTCAACCCCGCGGACCGCCCGGGAACGACCGCGTCACAGCTTGCCGAAAGCCTCGTGGCAAAAGGAGCGAAGCTCGTCATCTTCAGCTCGGACGACATGAGCGACGAAGCGGTGAAGTTCGCCCAGGCTCACGGGGATATATTCGTTATCATGAGCTCGGGCAGCCAGGTGTGGAAGGACGGCAAGGACTACCAGAATCTTCCCAATATGGTCAACATCATGGGACGGATGGAGTTCACGAAGATGATCGCGGGCGTGGCCGCCGCCATGACGACCCAGACCGGTCAGATCGGTTACCTGGGGCCGCTCATCAACGACGAGACCCGGCGGCTCGCCTCTTCGGTTTACCTGGGAGCGCGCTACGCCTGGGTCAACTATCTGAAAAAAGACCCGTCCAAGCTGAATTTCAAAGTCACCTGGATCGGGTTCTGGTTCAACATTCCCGGCGTGACTTCCGACCCGTCGCAGGTCGCGGATGACTTCTTCAACAGCGGCTACGACGTCGTGGTCTCCGGTATCGATACGACGGAAGCCACCACGGAGGCCGTGAAGCTTTCCGGGCAGGGCAAGAAGGTCTGGGCGATTCCCTACGACTATGCCAACGCCATCGATGAAGGCCCCGGGGTGGCCCTGGGCGTGCCCTATTTCAACTGGGGCCCCGCGTATGCAAAGACGATCAAAGCTGCCATGACGGGCACCTATCGCTCCCATTTTGAATGGAACGGCCCGGACTGGTCGAACATCAACAATCCTGACACGTCGGCTGTGGGGTTCAACAAGGGCTCTGCGTTGTCCAAGCCGGCAGCGGCTGCAGTGGACAAGTTCACCTCCGAGCTTGCCAGGGGCTTGAACCTCTGGAAGGGCCCGCTGAACCTGCAGGACGGCACCGTGTATCTGAAGAACGGCCAGACCGCAACCGATCAGCAGGTCTGGTACCTGCCCCAGCTCCTCGAGGGCATGGTAGGCCAGAGCGTTTCCAAGTAGTTTCAGACTCTGTATCGACTCTGAGGGGCGAGGCTTCGGTCTCGCCCCTCCGTCTTAGAAACTCATCATGCAAGTCGACCTGCAAAGCATCCATAAGACATTCGGCCCGGTTCACGCCAATGCGGGGATATCAATGACCATCCCCCCGGCTACGATCCAGGGAATACTCGGTGAAAACGGGGCCGGAAAAAGCACCCTCATGAAGATCCTCTCGGGCTTCATCCTTCCTGATAGCGGCACTATCACTCTCGATGGCAGGCCGGTCGTGATCCATTCACCCGCGGACGCGATCAGCCTGGGCATCGGAATGCTGCACCAGGATCCACTGGACTTTCCTCCAATGAAGCTGCTGGACAATTTTATTCTCGGCCGCAAGGGGGGGCTGTTCCCGGATCGGCGAACGGCGACGCGGCAGTTTCTCGAGCTGGCCGCCCGATTCGAGTTCGGTCTTTCCCCTGAAGCGTATGTCGACACGCTGACCGTCGGCGAGCGCCAGCAGCTCGAAATTCTCAGGCTGCTCTGGTCCGGCGCCCGGGTCCTGATCCTTGATGAGCCGACTACCGGCATCAGCCAGCCGCAGAAGGAAAAGCTCTTCGCGACCCTGAAAAAGCTCGCGGCGCAGGGAATGACGATCATCTTCGTCTCCCACAAGCTGGAGGACGTGGAGTTTCTCTGCAACCGGGTAGCCGTGCTGCGGCAGGGCTCGCTGACCGGCGTTGCAGAACCCCCCTACATGACGAAGAAGCTCGTGCAGATGATGTTCGGCAAGGAGATCGCGCTTTCCGCCCGGCCGTCTACCGCGCCGGGCACCACCGTTCTCTCACTCAGCGGGGTGTCTCTCGAAGGGGCGCGGCTGCAGATCAAGGATGTGACGCTCCAGGCCCGCAGCGGAGAAATTATCGGCCTGGCGGGGATGGAAGGCTCAGGACAATCGATCTTCCTGTCTGCCTGCGCAGGTTTGCACCGTCCCGTATCAGGGCGCATCGCCCTTGCGAGCCGCGAAGCAACCGGCCGTTCACATCACTATTTCAAGAAACAGGGTGTGGCCTACCTGCCGGCTGCCCGGCTTGAGCAGGGCCTTGTTCCCGGCCTGAGCTTGAGTGATCACTTCGTGCTGTCCGAAGGAATTCGCGGCCTCTTCATCGACCGGCGCAGGGCCACGGAGCTGGCCGAGCAGCGCATCAGCTCGTACAATATCAAGGGCGCGCCATCCAACACGGTGGAGTCCCTCTCCGGCGGCAACCAGCAGCGGATGCTGCTCGCCCTTTTGCGCGACCCCCTTTCCCTGATACTGCTGGAGCACCCGACGCGAGGCCTGGACATCGAATCCACGATTTACGTCTGGGGCAAGCTCAGGGAACGCTGCGCGCAGGGTGCGGCGATACTCTTCATTTCCGGCGACCTTGACGAGGTGCTTCAATACAGCGATCGGGTGGTCGTATTCTTTGCCGGGCGTGTCTCTCCGCCGCTGCCGGCGGAAAGTCTGTCCGTGGAGAGCCTGGGCGAGCTCATCGGCGGAAAAGGCTGGGAGAACCTTGGAAGCGAGGCGGCCGGTGCCTGAAGCGCGCGTCTCGCATGCTCTCATCCAGGTCGGCGCCGTGCTCCTGGCGCTGCTCCTCACGACCCTTGTCCTGCTCGCCTCCAAGGCCCCGCCGCTTGCCGCGTACTTGAACATCGTTCTCGGCGCCGTGGGTTCCTGGGAAGTGATCGCCAACGTGCTCGTCTCCTGGGTACCGCTGCTCCTGGCAACCGCCGGCCTCCTTCTTACTTTTACCGTCGGGCTCTGGAACATCGGCATCGAAGGGCAGATCACGCTGGGCGCCATATTCACGACATGGGCGCTGCGCGCGCTGCAGACAAGCGGAATGAATCCCGCGCTGATCATCGCGCTGAGCTTCCTTGCCGGGATCATGGGGGGAGCGCTCTGGGCGATGCTTGCGGGAACGCTGAAGACGTTTGGCGGCGTGAACGAGATATTCGGCGGATTGGGATTGAACTTCGTGGCCACGGCCCTGAACCTGTGGCTGATCTTCGGACCGTGGAAGCGGCCCGGCGTCGCATCCATGTCGGGCACCGTGCCGTTCGACCATTCTCTCTGGCTGCCTACCTTGACAGCGCAATCGCGCCTGAGCCCGTCCGCTCTCCTCATCGCCATTCTTTCCATTGTCGTGGTCTATTCCCTCATCCAGGGAACCTACTTCGGACTGCGGCTGAAAGCCGTCGGAAAGAATCCGCACGCGGCATTTCTTCTCGGCGTTCCCACGTGGCAGTACATGATGGCGTCTTTCGCCCTCTGCGGGGTGTTCGCGGGACTGGCCGGCGCCGTGCAGGTGACATCGGTGTACCACCGGCTGATTCCCTCTATTTCAAGCGGCTACGGCTATCTTGGTCTCATGGTGGCGATGCTGGTCAACTTCAGGGCCTCCCTGGCCGCGCCCGTCGCCCTTTTCTTTGCCGCGCTGAATGTCGGCAGCATCCAGCTTCCCATCGTGCTCAAGCTGGATTCCTCTCTGGCCGGCGTGCTGCAGGGCACACTTGTCCTTTTCGTGCTGCTCGCGCAGGGAGCCCGGCAGCGCGTGATGAAAAAGGCCCCGCGACGATGAACGGCGAGATGATTCTTGTGGGCCTTGCCGGAGTCCTGACGGCCGCCGCGCCCCTGCTCTTCGGAGTAGTCGGAGAAACCTTCTCAGAGCGCGCCGGCGTCATCAACCTGTCAATGAACGGCACGATATTGTTGAGCGCGATGGGCGGCTTTGCAGTGGCGCTCGCCACGCAGAGCGTCATTCTCGGCTTCCTGGCCGGGGCGGCCATCGGTGCCCTCGTGGCGCTCGTCGTTGCGTTTGCAAGCATCACCCTCCATCAATCACAGGTGGCGGTCGGGTTCGTGCTCACCCTGCTCTGCCGGGACCTCTCCTATTTTCTCGGCAATCCCATCATGGGCGAAACAGGACCCCGGCTCGGCACGATTCCCATACCCTTTCTGCGCGGCATCCCTTTCATCGGAACGCTCTTATTTCGGCAGGACGTAATGACCTACCTCAGCTTTCTCCTGATACTCGCTGCCTGGATCTTTATCTTCCGCACGCGCCCGGGTCTCAAGCTGCGCGGCATCGGGGAGAGGCCGGCCGCGGCGTATGTGCGGGGAGCGAACGTCAACCGGCTTCGTTATCTTTACACCGTGCTGGGGGGAGGCCTTGCGGGCCTTGCGGGCCCGATCTACTCCTTGTCAGTGAAAGCGGGATGGAAGGGAACCATCTCAGGACTGGATGGCATTGGCTGGATCGTCCTGGCGATCACCATCTTCGGCGGATGGAGCCCCTTTCGAGTCGCTCTCGGCGCTTACCTTTTCTCCCTCCTTCAATGGCTGGGGCTCGTCCTCCAGCCCGCCCTGCCGGGGATCCCGTCGCAGGTTCTCCAGGTGGCGCCTTTTCCCCTGATGATCCTGACGCTCCTGCTGGTCAATATCGGAAACGCCGAGTGGGTGGAGCGCTCACTGGCCCGATTGCCCGGCCCGATTCGGCGAGCCGTTGCGCGGGCGCTTCGCGCGGTGAACGTCACCCCGCCCGCCGCGCTGGGGATTCCCTTCGAGAAGGAATAGGGCATCGACGTACTCGGCGGATTCGCGCCGCGAATGTCACGGGGTACCGCGGCCACCGTACTCGGTGGCATTCGTGACCGCGGTATTCCGCGGATTCTGCATCGACATACTCGGCGAATTTTTGTAGTTTTGCAGTGTCCCAGGAGGCGCACATTGGACTACATACGGCTCGGGAGAACAGGGCTCAAGGTTTCACGAATTTGTCTGGGCACGATGACGTATGGATCGTCGAAGTGGCGCGACTGGGTCCTTGACGAGCAGGATGCGCGCCCGTTCTTCAAACGCGCGATCGACCTGGGCATAAACTTCTTTGATACCGCGGACATGTACTCCCTTGGGATGAGCGAAGAGGTCACAGGACGCGCACTGAAGGATTTCGCCAAACGCGACGAAGTGGTCATTGCGACCAAGGTGTTCAATCCCATGGGACCGGGGCCTAATGCGCGCGGGCTTTCCAGAAAACACATCATGGACGCCATCGATTCCTCTCTTCGGCGGCTCGGGGTGGAATATGTGGATCTCTACCAGATTCATCGCTTTGATGCCGACACCCCTCTCGAAGAGACCCTCCAGGCGCTGAACGATGTCGTGCGCGCCGGCAAGGCCCGCTACATCGGGGCATCGAGCATGTACGCGTGGCAGTTCATGAAGGCTCTCCTCCTCGCCGAAGCGCACGGATGGACCCGGTTCGTGTCCATGCAGAATCACTACAACCTTGTCTACCGCGAAGAAGAGCGGGAGATGATCCCCCTCTGCATCGACCAGGGCATTGGAGTCATTCCCTGGAGCCCGCTTGCGCGTGGGTTTCTTGCCGGCAACCGGACACAGGAAAAAGGCGGTGTTACCACGCGCAGCAAGTCGGATGAGTTCGCCCACAATCTGTACTACCAGCCGGAGGACTTCACAATCGTGGATCGGGTGAAAGCGGTGTCGCAGGTAATCGGCAAGACCATGCCCCAGGTAGCGCTCGCATGGATGCTCTCCAAGCAGTACATTACCGCGCCGATCGTGGGTGCGAGCAAAGCCGCGCACCTCGAACAGGCAGTGGATGCTCTTTCCATCCGCCTTTCCGCCGAGCAGCTCAAGACTCTAGAAGAGCCTTATAAGCCCCACGCCATCCTGGGACACTAGTGCGGAGTACCGCTCTAATCACTCGGCGCGGAATACCGCTGGGCGTGATTAGTGCGGAGTACCGCTCTAGGGTCTGGGTCAGGCTCCGCCTGCAAGACGACCTTAGTCCGGCTGCGGTACTCCGCTAGCCCAGGTGCAGAAGCACCTCTGCCCCCGGTGCAATCGGAAACATCTCCATTGCGCTGCCCCTGTTCACCCCGATTTCCAGGAGCCCATCGCTGCCCACGTAGGCGAGGGGCGAACCCTGCGCCACATCCCCGTACGTCCGCACCAGGGGAACGTCGGCATAGCTGCCCAGCCGCGCGCGCAACCCGACCAGCGGGAAGTGAGCCCCGGGGCATTCTGGAACCCATGGCTCCAGTCTCAAGGCGTTCCGGGTGTATCGGAGAATGCCAATGCTCGTGATGATGTTCCCGAACAGATCAGCGAGGAGGATTTCCCCGCGGACGCTCGATGGGTCTGCACCTTGTGCGAGCAACTCCAGCCGGGGATAGGCAAGCCGCGTCAGGCCCGATATCTCAGGCCCCAACTCGGTGAGCGGGGTTCCCGCCGCAAGCCGGGCCGCGGCAGGCGCGAATATGTCCCTGCCGTGGAAAGTGGCGTTGCCCTGCTCGATCTGACCAGTGTGGGAGCTGATTGCGACGGCACGTGCCCCGCTGGCCTGCGCGAGCAGGAAAGTGAACAGACCGTTATCAGGACCGACGCAGGTGAAACGATCCGTGGAGACGGCCACCGCTGCCCGCTCAGATCCAACCCCGGGGTCCACCACGGCAAGGAATACGGTCCCCCGGGGCATGAACGGACCGGCCTGCCACAACCTGAGCGCGGCCGTGCGCACATCGCCCGTCGGAATATCGTGGGTCAGGTCGATCAGCCGGGCCTGGGGCGCAATCTGTGCGATGACGCCCTTCATCACTCCCACAAAGACGTCCCGCGTGCCGAAATCGCTCAGAAGAGCAATGGTCAATCGAAGACCCGAATAATGTTGAATCGGCGCACGTCGATCAATCCCAGATCGGAAAGCCTGAGCTCGGGGATGACCACAAGTCCCAGGAGGCTGAGCTGCATGTTTGGATTGTTCAGCATGCACCCGCATTCCCTGAATCCCGCGAGCACGGTGCCGGCAGCCGCCGCGACGCCCGGGGCCGGCAGATTGGACATGAGACCCGCGATCGGGAGCGAAACCTTTCCTATCACCTCGCCGTCCTTCACGACGACCTGGCCTCCGTCACAGGCGGCAAGCTCGTTGACGGCCCGCGCCATCATCTCTTCATCCGTTCCCGCGACGATTATCTGGTGGCAATCGTGGGCGACCGTGCTGGCAACCGCACATCCGGCGCGGAAGCCGAATCCCTGCACGAGGCCCACGCGCACGCTGCCGGATGCGTGATGACGGTCGAGCACGGCCAGCTTCGCGATGTCCCGCTCGACGTCCGCCGGCACATGGCCGTCCCGCGTCTGCATCTTCAGGACTAGGTGGCGCGTCGGGGCCTGGTTTTCTATCACGCCGATCACATGCGCCGTGACTTCCTCTCCGCGCATCCGCGCATCCAGCCTGAAATCCGCCGCCGTTGCGGGACGCAGAAGATGGATCGAATGCATCGCCCATTCCGGGTACGTCGTCGAGGGGAGGTCCAGCAGCAGCTTTCCCTCCTTCGCGGCGACCCTTCCGCGGACAATGACCGTCTGCGGCCGGAAATCGCGCAGGTCACTCACGAGGAGCAAGTCGGCGTAGCGCCCGGGGGCAAGCTGTCCCATGTCGCGGCTTACCCCGAAGTGCTCGGCAGTGTTGAGGGTGGCCATCTGGACGGCCGCCAGAGGGTCGAGCCCCTCCCCGATGGCGTGACGCAGCACCCGGTCCATGTGACCCTCGCGTACAAGGGTCTCCGAATGTGAGTCGTCCGTGCAGAGGATGAAGTGGCGCGGGTCGAGGCCAAGATCGATGATTGCCGGCAATTGGGCCGCCACATCGTGCCATGCGGACCCATACCGCAGCATGACGCGCATCCCCTGTCGGATGCGGGCAACCGCGTCCTCCAGCCGCGTCCCTTCGTGGTCGTCCTGCGCCCCTCCCGCCGCGTACCCATGGAACGGCAGACCCAGGTCCGGGGACGCATAGTGGCCGCCGATCACCTTTTCCGCCTGACGGGTTGCCGCCATCTCCGCGTGGACCTTGTCGTTGCCGGCGCACACACCGGGGAAGTTCATCATTTCCCCCAGGCCGATGATCCCCGGCCAGGTGAGCGCTTCCTCGATTTCCGCCGGCCCGATGACCGCCCCGGGGGTTTCCAGCCCGGGCGCGGAAGGAACACAGCTGGGAACCTGGACAAAGACATGGATCGGCTGCTGGGCTGTCTCGTCCACCATGAGACGCACACCGCGGAGGCCGAGGACGTTGGCGATCTCGTGGGGATCGACGAACATGCCGGTCGTGCCATGAGGGATGACGGCGCGGACGAACTCGGTCACCGTCAACATGCCGGACTCCACGTGCATATGGCCGTCCAGCAGGCCCGGGACCATGTAGCGGCCTTTCGCCTCGATCACCTCGGTATGCGCGCCGAGGGTGTGTCGGGCGTCAGGTCCCACGTAGGCAATGCGGTGACCGGCGACCGCGATGTCCGTGTGCGGCACGATCTCACCGGACTGCACGCACACCCACGCGCCGTCACGCACGAGAAGGTCCGCGGGCTTGCGGCCTACCGCCACGTCGACCAGTTTCCGCGAGTCTTTCAGCCAGAAGGTTTCCATGCCCATGATCGTCTCTCAGTACGCGACCATGCCGGAGTTGGAGATCTTTTCATGCGCGGTGATGTCCAGCGCATCCCAGGGATAGCAGATCCACTTGTCATCGAGCTCCTCTCCCGCGAAGTAGCGGCGGACCTCCGGAGGGATCTTTCCCCTTTTCTCCTTCTTCTTGTTGTGGAGAACGGCCACCGCGATTTCGGCCGGCCCGTGCCGCAGCAGCTCCCGCAGGCAGTACTCCAGGGTGACGCGGGAATCGTCCACCTCGTCCACCAGCAGGATCCGCTTCCCCGAGAGCTTCTGTTCCACCTCGTCGATCCATTGGATCGCGTGGGGGCTCGTTGCCGGCTTATTGTCAGGTCCATAGTAGGAAATGCCGACCGTGAGGATGGGCTTTTTCATGAATGTCTTGAGGATACGGGCGGGGATGAACCCGCCGGTCCCGATGGCGACGATCAGGTCCGGCTCGAATCCTGATGCGGCGATCTGTGCCGCCAGGGCCCGCACGCTCAGGTGTATGTGCGCGTAAGAGAGGAAGTATCTTCCTTCGATGTCCGGATGCGCCACGACGCTTTTCAGGATAGAAGGATTCGAGAAGCGTTGCAAGCGTAGCCAGGGATGGCGTTCGCGCCGAACGGGTACGGCCTTCGGGCCGAGCGCGTACTCGCGCACTCCCGTACGGCGGGGCGGGGCGCTACGAGTCTTTCAGCCGGTAGGTGTTCCGCACCGTGGTGAACAGAGCGACGAGCAGAGGATTGTCGGGATTGCCGATCATTGCGTCGGCGAGAATATCCTTTCTTTCCCGGGCCAGGACAGTGAAGAGCTGGCGCAAGGCCTCGCTTTTCGTTTCCGCCGCGTAGCAAATACGGACGAGCTGCCGCATTTCCTCTGGCGTCAGGACTTTCCGCGCCTTTCCCAGTGTGAGAAATATGCTCTTGCCGTTGTCGGATTCCTCGATGGCGACCGTGAGGGGCGCTTCCCGCACCTCCTTGATGGTCTGCGGCTTTCCCCCTTTCAGCTTTGTCGCTTCCTGGTTGATCCGGTCAACCCGGGCGTTGTAGATCAGCACCTGCGCCTGGCGAAGAAGAAAGAGCAGACCCTCCTCGTCGATCTCCCCCAACGCTTCTCGAAGCTCTCTTTCAAGCTTCGCGCGACCGGTATCGATCTTTTTCTTGCCTTTCACATCCCGGAGTATACACCCGTAGACAGGGATGCGCAGGGCGGCAGGGCGGTCGCGCCTGGCGACATTTGCGTTTGCGGGGCAAACGCCGAGAGCCTCGAGGGACGCCGAGGATAGGCGCCCTTGACAGCAAGGTTTGGCCGTCATTACCATGAAGTATGTCAAGGAAGTGAGTCATGAAAGGATGGAAAGGGTAGGCACATGGCGGAAGGGTCCCGAGAATACAATCCAGATCTCCTTCGCGGCAACACTGATTCCCTCCTCCTTTTCCTCATCAACGAGCGCGGCCAGACCTACGGCTACCGGTTGATCAAGGAAATCGCGGAGAGAAGCAAGGGGTATTTCCGATTCAAGGAAGGGACGGTGTATCCTGCCCTTCGCAAGCTGGAGAACGACGGCCTGATCCAGGGTGAATGGAAAAAGCTGCCCAACGGACAGGAGCGGCGTTACTACTCCATGACGGAAGCGGGTCGCGAGCTTCTCAGGCAGAAGCTGGCCATGTGGCAGAGCTTTGCAAGCGCCATGGCGCTCGTGATGAAACCAATGGAGCTTTAGGGAGCACCTGATGCAGCCCGAGGTCCGCCTCTACCTCGACGAAGTAAGGACGCATCTTCACCTCGATCCCCGTACGGAGCGGCGGGTGATCTCCGAGTTGCACACCCACTTCCAGGAAAAGCTGATCGATCTGGAGGACCAGGGCATGCCGCGGGCGGAGGCGACGCGCGAGGCGCTGTCGTCATTCGGCGACGCGCGTTCCATCGCCCGCATGATGTACGAGGCGTACAGCGGGGGCAGTTGGACGGAAGCGCTGATCGGCTGTCAACCGCATTTGATCGTGGCAGCGCTGTTCGCCACCCACGTCTGGCGCTATCCGCTCCTCCTGGGCACGGCATTTGCCGCCATCGCCATCATCGCGCTCCTCGGCTGGCGCAGCGGCTCGCCGAACTGGTTGTACTCGTGGGTCGGCTATGCCGTGGTTCCGCTCCTGATCACCAGCTACATGTCCATGGATCCCATGACCCGGACAGTCTCCTTCCTCGTGCAGGGGGTCGGCACGCCGGCGCCTCTCTGGCAGCTTGCCGCGCTTGCCGCGCTCTTCGCGGTCACCATCTGGGTGCTCGCTTCAACGGCGGTCACGGTGGCCAGGCGCGACTGGATCCTCGTCTCTCTCATGCTGCTTCCCCTTCCCGTCCTGGGCATATGGATCATCAGCGTCACCCAATCCTCGGGGTTCTTCCTGAATGCGCTCCAGCGCCTGGAGGTAAGATTCAGCCGTTGGGACTCCGCGATGGCGTATTTCTGCGTCGTGCTGGGCGTGACAACCGCGCTGTTCGTACGCATACGTCAAAGGGCATTCAAGGCAGTCGCGCTCATCGCCGTCGGGATCGTGGGCGGCGCCGTTGCGGCAACCAGCATCTGGGGGGACATGGGCCTGTTCAAGCTCATCGCGATTTCCCTTTGCCTGCTCCTTTTCTTTACGATCCCATTGTTTCTTCATGCCCTGGTGGACCGGGACCCGCGGTCCGAAACACCACTCCCGTCCTGAGCTCGCTCACTCACAGCGCTTGACGCTCAGCAGGGCGGAGAATACTGTTTACATAGGTTGTCTATGTAGAGCAGATGAAGGCAAGATATTTTTACAGAGTAGTACGGCTCCTCCTGTTCAATTCCCGGCTGCGGGGAGCAAGGCAATTGTTGCGGGACGAACCCGTCATCATGGTCGCCAATCACGTCGGCTCATTCGGGCCGGTTTCCGTCATCACAAGCCTGCCGATAGAGCTGTACCCCTGGGTGGCGCACGAGGTAACGGACATAAAGACCGCTGCTCCCCGGATTCAGGCCGAGTTTCTCGAGCAGGAGCTGCACCTGCGCCCCCCGCTCAGCACGTACCTTGCAAAGGTGATCGGAAGGGTATGTGTCGCGCTCATGCGGGACATCGGCGCGATACCGGTGTACGCGAAAAGCAGGAAAATCAGGAGCACGATGCGCTGCAGTCTCGCCCTTTTGGAGGAGGGGAAGAATATCCTCGTATTCGCGGAGGATTCTTCGAAGAAGCTCAATGACGTCCTTTGCGAGCTTTGCACCGGATTCATTCATGTCGCCAAGCTCTACTATGAGAAAACAAGAAAAGCCATCCAGTTCCTTCCCATTGCCGTCAATCGCAAGGTCAGGGGCATCAGGATCGGAACGCCTATCCGATTCGACGCGAGCCTGCCTTTCCCGAGGGAAAGGCAAAGGCTGAAGAGGGAGCTGCAGAGTACTATCTCTGCCCTGTACCGGGAGCTGGAAAACGAGCTGGGTTGAAACTTCGCCAGGATTCAGAAACGGATAGTGATCTCTTCCTGGGCGCCGCGGCCCGTCAGCTTGAGGTAGAGCGTCCGTGAGCCGGGATCGTATGTCCAGCCGTCGGAGTATTTCATGTATGAGGGATCGCTGTGCCAGGGAATTGAATGCAGGCGGATCTGCGTGAATGGCCTGAGCCCCTGGATTGCCATGTAGTGGGCGACACCGAGCGGGTAGGCGACCACAAGCGAGGCTTCCCCGTCCGAGCTTGCTGCGGAAACAAGCCTCGCAGATGTCCAGATCCAGGCGCCCGGGCCGAGCTGCGGGGAGAGGGGAATCTCCCTTGGCAGGTAGCGATCCAGCGGGAGCAGGTCGTACACCGACTCTGCGGCCAGGACGCCCGCGCGCGCGGCAACTCGTCCGGATGCCAGCGTGAGCGTGCCGGGAAGGAACCCCGTCTCATCCGCAAGACCGAGAGACGCTGTGATAAGGGCACGGCCGATGGCCGCGGCACGCGAGTAGTCCAGCACGGTCCCCGCGCGCAGAAGAAGTGACCCGCAGCGGATATTGTCATTCACATCGGATTGGCCCGGTGTGTCGGATTCAAGGAAAATACCCGCATCAACGGTACGCGCCGAGGGGAGGATCCGCCGGTCTATCAGCTCGCGCGCGGCCCGGGCCGGGTCGCGTTTTTCCGTGACATTTGCGCCCGCGCTCGTCTCCTGCGCATAGTCGAGGAGCCCGTCCAGGAGACCGAGCGCGGCGGCTGTGTCGAGCCCCGCGGCGCTCACGCCTGTCATGAGGGTGCGCGCCGCCTGGAGCTGGTCGGAGGTTCCGTGATCCTTGAGGAGCGTTGAGATCCCGTTTATCCCGAAGAGCGAGGCGTCCGATCCTGCCAGCAGCCCGCGCGCACGGTCGACCTCGGCCGCCGCGCGTGACTGGAGCGCCCGCACATAGTCGCGCACGCCTCCGGCGTACGTGCTCGTGCGAAGGCTGAGCTTCTGGCCGGGATCGCGATCCTGTTGTCGCGCAATTGCCTCCGACCAGATCGGCAGGAGCCGACCCCAGGTGCCGCGGGAAATGGACTCTGCAAGGAGTCCGACACCGATGTCATCCGAGAACTTCGCGCTCCCATCCGGCATCTTCCAAAGGGCGTCCTCGGGGGAAAAACGCGTCCCGGTCCACCCCGCGTATGCCGCATCCACGTATCGGGTGACGGCCGCCTGAAGCTGGTCGACTGAAGGCAGCGATTTCTCTTCAGGGAGCTGGGATTTCTGCCGAGCTGTTTTCCCGGGCCGCGCGCGCGCCGACGCCTCCAGGACGGGTGCTCCCGCCATGCGCAGGCTCATCCCCTTTGAATCGAGCGGAAGCGTCAGAAGACGCGATTCTGCGTCGACGCGCGCGCCCGGCGGCAGGGACAGAAGATAGGTGCGGCCGCCGCGCTCCCACGACAGCGCAGACCCTGCCTGCGGCTTTTGTGCGGGACCGGACAAGGTGAACGGAATGATGAGCGGGCCGGCAACGGCCCCCGCGGAGGGAGCCACGGGTGAAATGGAGAGCGATCCGCTGAGGTCATTCCCCGGGGTCACGCGCAGGCGAATATCGTGGGCAAGGACTATGTCGACTCCTGCATCGCTGGTTTCAAAGCCTTCCAGCGCCGGGGTGGCCGACCGGGAGAACCGCAGCGCCATTCCGTTCCAGGAGAGCGTGAGACTCTGGAGAGCCCGCGGTTGGAAAAGGGGGAAAAGAACATAGCGGCCGGCAACACGGGCATCTCCGACTCCCTGCGAAAAGCCAGGCGCGAAAAGCGCCAGGAGGAGAAGGAGGAGCACGACTCCCCCGTAGACGGCGGGAATGCGCAGATGCCCTGTCGGGATTTTCCGCATCGCGCGCGGATTCTACCAAGGGGGCTTGAAAGATTCAACGAGGTCGGCTATGAAGGCCTGGATCCCATGATCCGCAGAGCATGCCTGTTCCTCACGCGCCGCACACTGCCGCTGTGCGCGCTCATCCTGATTCTACTGGCGTCCCTGTCCGCATGTCTTGCGCCCGCACATGCTCCCGCAAAGGAGCCGGCGGCGCGCGAGGAAATCCCCTTTGAGAGCATGAGCACGGCCATCGCCCTTGGCCGGCCGCAGGAGGCGCTGGAAAGCTATGAGAAGGCGCGAGCAGCAAAGCCACAGAGCGCTGCGACCCGCATTCTCCATGCACGTCTCCTGATGATCTCGGGCAGGCTGGAGGATGCGCGGGCGGAGTTCGCCCTCGTGCTCGCCGCGGAGCCGCGGAACACCGACGCTTTGTACAATCTCTCCGTGGTTGCCGGCCTCGAGGGCCGCGCGAAAGAGCAGGAAACCCTTCTCCTTAAGGTCGTGGAGATCGACGACGGTCATGCGGACGCGCTCGCCGCCCTCGGGGAGCGGGCTCTGGAGAAAGGTGACGATGCGGCGGCAGGCGGTCTGTTCGAGCGGGCGCTCGCGCGCGAGCCGTCCCATCTTGTCGCACTGCTCGGCAAGGGCACAATTTTCTCCCGCGCAAAAGACTGGCAGTCCGCCGAGGCCCTGTACGACAGAGCCGTGGATGTCCAGCCTGACTATCCCTTCACCTACATCGACAGGGGAAGGGCGCGGCAGGCCCGGGACGACGCCGGGGGAGCGCTTCAGGACTTTTCCCGCGCAATCGAGCTCGCCCCGCAGTACCCCTGGTCGTACATCGACCGGGCAAAGCTCTACCTGCGCCGGGCGCAGCGGCAGGAGGCGATTGCCGACCTCTCGGTGGCCATCATGCTCGATCCCGACCAGTTCGAGTCGTACGCGCTGCGCGCAGCGGCGCTCTCGAATGGGGGCGACACGGAGGGGGCCATCGCCGACTGGGAACGTGTGGTCAGCCTCGTGCCGGGCTACTGGTATGCGTATGCGCCGCTCGCCGCGCTGCGTTGGACCAGGGGGGAATGGGCAAAGGCGCGTACGGCGCTCCTGCGCGCCTACGAGTTCCAGGAGGACGAACACTCTCTTGCGCTTTGCGCCGCTCTTTGCTCGATCCACCAGGGAAACAAGAGGGAAGCGGCCGGCACCCTTCAACGGGTGCTGGACAGCGCCCCCGTCGAATCATGGCAACGCGACGTGGCGCGATTCCTTCTGGACACGAATGCGGAAACGGCACTCCTCTCGCGTATCGACCGCGAGCGCAATTCGACGTTGAAGGCCCGCATGCTTTTCTACGTGGCGGTCGCCTACCTGACCGGCGGAATGGAACGGGCGGGCCGCACCTACCTGGTACAGATGGCAGGCCGCGGCTCGCCGCAGGCAATTGAAACCCAGCTCGCCGACATCGAGCTGCGCCGGACCGGCCCCGTCAATGGCCGGTAGTCTGCATGCGTGATGCGTGCGACGCGGTCACGAATGTCACTGAGTACAGTGACCGCGAATGTCACTGAGTACAGTGACCGCGAATGTCACTGAGTACAGTGACCGCGAATGTCACTGAGTACAGTGACCGGGGGTACTCCGTGACATTGGCCCCCGGCAGGCCGGCCTTGCATCTCCCTTCGAAAATCAATAGCATGGCCGCGCGGAGGACGCGATGGCCATCAACAAAGTGGAGACGATCGACGACCGGGTGAGGGTGAAAACCGTCCTGGTGAGCGTCTCCGACAAGACGGGCCTCGATCTCCTTCTCCGCGGGCTGCTCGCCGCAAACCCCGACCTGCGCATTCTTTCCACCGGTGGCTCGCACGCGGCCATAGGGAAGCTGCTGGGGGATTCCGCATCACGCTCGCTGCAACAGGTTTCCGACTATACGGGACAGCCCGAGATGCAGGGCGGTCTCGTGAAAACACTCGACTTCAGGATTTATCTCGGGCTTCTTTCAGAGACGCACAATCCGGCGCACCAGGCGGACCTTGCCCGGGCCGGGGCGGTTCCCATCGACATGGTGGTCGTGAACCTCTACCCTTTCCGGGAGACTATCGCAAAGAGCGGCGCGACGCTGGAAGATGCCCGGGGCAACATCGATATCGGCGGTCCCTGCATGGTGAGGGCGGCGGCCAAGAACTTCCACCGGGTGGCCGCGCTCACCGATCCGGCCGACTACCCGGGAGTCGTGAAAGAGCTGAGCGAATCAGGCGGCACGCTGGGCCTCGCGACACGCTTCAGCCTGGCGCGGAAAGCCTTCCAATTGACTGCCCGCTACGACGAGGCAATCGCCGAATACCTGTCCTGCATGCAGGAGGAAAAAATCTCCGCTCCCTATCACGTCCGGGCGGGGGGGTGAGGCCGTGGCAGGGCCGGATTTCAAGAGCGCTTACAAGCGCATAATGGAAGATCACTTTCCCGACAGGATGGAAATCAGCTTCATCGATGAGAGCGGGCGGCAGACTCTCTTCTATGAAAAGGCCACGTGGGTCATCTCCGGTGAGGAAAAGGGGCTGCGCTACGGGGAGAATCCGGGACAGGAAGCTGCTCTGTACAGGCTGGTGAACGGCAACCTCGCCCTTGCCGACGTGATAACGGTGCAGCCGGGCCGGCACCTTGCTTCTGACGTGGAATTGCTGCAGTCGGGCAAGCACCCGGGGAAGATCAACATCACGGACGTGGATAATGCGCTGAACATCCTGCGCTACTTCGACGACACCCCGTTTGCCGTCATCGTGAAGCACAACAATCCCTGCGGGGCGGCAAAGGGCAGAACCCCTGCCGAGGCCTACCACAAGGCCCACATGGCTGACCGGTTGGCCGCCTTTGGAGGGGCCATCGCCCTGAATCGCGAAGTGGACCGGGAGACTGCTGAGCTCGTGGCGGAGACCTATGCCGAGGTGGTTGTGGCCCCGGAGTTCGCGCCCGGCGTCATGGATCTCTTTGCGAAGTGGAAAAACCTCCGGGTCATGCGCATAGCGGGAATGGCACGCCTGGGGTCTTTTGTCGGCGCCCCCTACGTCGATTTCAAGAGCCTCATCGACGGCGGCCTCATTGTGCAGACCGCATTCGTGCCCAAGACCCTCCGCACGGCGGATTTTCTTCCCGCCCAGGCAACGTACAAAGGGAAGGAATACAGGATCGCGCGGCTTCCCACCGAGGCGGAGCTCGAGGACCTGCTTTTCGGCTGGCTGGTGGAGACAGGCATCACGAGCAACTCGGTGATCTACGTGAAGGACGGGGCCACGGTGGGGATCGGTACTGGAGAGCAGGACAGGGTCGGCGTGGCGGAGATCGCCCGGGACAAGGCCTATCGCAAGCTGGCGGACCGGATATCCTGGGAAACCTTCCACGTCCCGTACACCGGTCTTGAGAAAGCCGAGGCACGGCAAGAGGTTGATCGGGAAGTCGCGCGCCAGAAGGGGGGCATCGCCGGCTCGTGCATGGTTTCCGACGGATTCTTCCCCTTTCGCGACGGCGTGGAAACCGGAATTCGTGAAGGGGTGACCGCCATCGTCCAGCCCGGCGGGTCGGAGAGGGACTTCGAGTCCATCGAAGCCTGCAATGAGGGCGGCGTGGCCATGGTCTACACCGGTCAGAGATGCTTCAAGCATTGATTCGCGAGATGAAAGGGAATATCCGTGCCGCTCATTGACATGCCCCTGCACGAGTTGAAGGCGTACGCGGGGAGGAATCCTCGACCCGCCGATCACGACTCATACTGGGAGCGGGCTCTCGCGGAAATGCACGCCACCGACCCGATGGTGGAGCTCGTTCCCCACGCCATGAACGCCCCGTACGCCGAATGCTTCGACATGTATTTCACCGGCGTCCGCGGCGCGCGAGTTCACGCAAAGTATGCACGGCCTGCCCGGCCAAGGGGAAAACATCCCGCCGTGCTCCAGTTCCACGGCTATTCGGTGAACAGCGGAGAATGGTCGGAAAAGTTGAAATGGGCCGCCCTGGGTTTCTCCGCGGCCGCGCTGGACTGCCGCGGTCAGGGCGGCCTCTCGGAGGACACCGGCGGGGTGAAGGGTACGACGCTCCGCGGGCACATCATCCGCGGCCTTGACGACAAGCCCGACAACCTGCTTTTCCGCCAGGTCTTTCTGGATGCGGCGGAGCTCGCCCGCATTGTCATGGACATGCCGGATGTCGACCCGGACAGGGTCGGCGCCACCGGCGGCTCGCAGGGGGGAGGGCTGACAATCGCGTGCGCGGCGCTCGAGCCGCGCGTGCGCCGGGCGTTTCCCGTCTTTCCCTTCCTTTCCGACTACCTCAGGGTGTGGGAAATGGACCTCGCCGCGAGGGCGTACGAGGAGCTTGCGTGGTACTTCCGTGCATTCGATCCCCTGCACGAGCGGGAGAAAGAGGTTTTCACGACCCTGGGATATATCGACGTGCAGCACCTCGCACCCCGCGTCGCCGCGGAGACTTGCATGGCGGTCGGTCTGATGGACGAGGTCTGCCCCCCTTCTTCCCAGTTCGCCGCGTACAACAGGCTGAAATGCAGGAAGAACCTTGTGATCTACCCCGATTTCGCGCATGAATCGCTGCCGGGCGTCGACGACAGGATCTACGAATATCTGGCCGCGCTGTGAGCAATGTTGAAAACCCGCAAGCTCGCGGATGAAACCCGCAAGCTCGCGGATGAAACCCGCAAGCTCGCGGATGAAACCCGCAAGCTCGCGGATGAAACCCGCAAGTTCGCGGATGGATCGAAAGGAACAGCAATGAACGAGAGGAATGCGTCTCACATCGAGGCGCTGGTAAAAGACCAGAACAGCTGGCGCGAGACATGCCTCAACCTGATTGCCAGTGAGAATGTGACCAGCCGTCGCGTGCGGGGGCTCATGGGCTCGGACTTCGCCCACCGTTACGCCGAAGGTCATCCCGGCGAGCGTTACTACCAGGGCACGGAAATCATCGATGAAATCGAGAGCCTGCTCAAGCAGCAGATGAAGGGCCTCTTTCGCTGCCGGCACACGGACGTGCGCCCCATCAGCGGGACAATCGCGAATGACGCGGTCTTCAGCCGCTACATACGCCCGGGGGACGTGGTCATGGTCAACTCCACCCCGGGGGGCGGCCATATCAGCCATCACCGGGCGGGCTCCGTCGGAAAATACACGAAGAACATCGTGAACTTTCCCCTCACCGCGGACGGCTGGCACATCGACGTGGAGCACACCCTCGATCTCATGAAGGCGCTGGAGCCCAGGGTCGTGATCATGGGCAAGAGCCTCTTCCTGTTTCCCGAACCGGTGAAGGAGATCGCTCCTTACTGCAAGAAGAAAGGAATCCACCTTATTTATGACGCGGCCCACGTGCTGGGGCTCATCGCGGGACACCAGTTCCAGGACCCCCTGGCGGAGGGCGCGCCCCTTGTGACGGCAAGCACGCACAAGACCTTTTTCGGTTCTCAACGCGGGGTGATCCTCTCCAATCTGGACGACGACGAGTGGCGCAAGATCGACAAGGGAGCCTTTCCGGGCTCCTCCTCCAATCACCACCTGGAGACGCTCGTGGCGCTCACGTTTGCCACGTACGAAATGATGGAGTTCGGCGAGGAGTACGCGCGGCAGATCGTGGCGAATGCGAAGCATTTTGCGCGCAAGTTGTTCGACCTCGGTTTCAAGGTCCCGGCCGAACAGTTCGGATTTACCGAGAGTCACCAGGTGGCGATCGACATGTCCGATTTCGGCGGCGGGGCCTCGGCCGCCCTGACGCTGAAGGACAACAGGATCATCGCGAACATGAATCTTCTTCCTCACGAGCCCCTGGACCGGGTGACCAACCCTGCCGGCATCCGGCTTGGCGTACAGGAGATGACCAGGGTCGGCATGAAGGAGCCGGAGATGGAGCGCATTGCCGAGCTTTTCAAGCGATGCCTCATGGAGAAGAAGTTCGTCGGTGACGAAGTAGCCGAGTTTCGCGCGAAGTTCCAGGAGATCGGCTACTCGTTCGACGGCCGCCGCTGACCTCCCGCCCCTCCCGCTCATCCCACTCCCGTCAGCGCCAGGCTCAACTGGGGGAAATAGGTGATCAGCAGCAGCACGATGAAGAGCAGGGCAAAGAAAGGCAGCACTGTCCGGTACACTTCAGAAAGCGGTTTGCCGAAACGGATGCTCGAAAGGAAAAGATTCAGACCGAGCGGCGGGGTCATGTACCCGATCTCGAGGTTCAGCAGGAATATGATTCCGAGATGGACCGGGTCCACGCCGAAGCGCAGGGCCACGGGGACGATGATCGGAACCACGATGATGATCGCGGAAAATATTTCCACCATGTTCATGACCAGGATGAAGAGGTTCAGAACGATGAGGAAGACGAGCTTGCTGCTCACGTAATGGCTGATGAACGCGAACAGCTTCATCGGAATCTGTTGATCGATGATATAGCTGGTCAGGCCCATCGCCGCTCCGAGCATGACGAGGATCGCGCCCACCAGGATCATGCTCTCCTTGATCACCTTCGGAAGTCCGCCGAAGAACGAGATGTCGCGGCGGATGAACACTTCCACGACAAGGACATAGACCGCGGTCACCGCCGCCGCCTCGGTGGCGGTGAATATGCCGCCGTAGATCCCGCCGATCACGATCAGCGGCAGCGGGGCTTCCCACGCCGCCCCCTTCAACGCCTGCCACACGCCCTTCATGACCAGGGGCGTCCGCGGGACCTTTGCCACGATCCCCATGCGGACGCTGTATGCCGAAAGAATAACGACCAGGAGAATCCCGGGCACGAGCCCGGCAACGAACAGCTTGTCGATGCTGACACCGGCCACGATGCTGTAGAGGATGATGGGCAGCGAGGGGGGAAAGAGCAGACCCAGGCTCCCCGAGGTCGTCATCAGCCCGAGAGAGAATCGTTTCGGATACCCCTGCTGGATCAGGGCGGGATACAGAAGCCCGCCAAGAGCAATGATCGTAACCCCTGATGCGCCGGTGAAGGCGGTGAAAACAGCAGTCGCGAATACCGCCACCACGCCCAGACCGCCCGGCACCCACCCGAACAGCGCCTGCGCGAGCGATATGAGCCTCCGCGGCGCCTGGCTCTCCGCAAGCACGTATCCGGCAAATGTGAACAGGGGGATTGCGATCAACGCGGGGAAGTCGACGAGCCGGTACAGCTCTGCGATGAGCGCGGCCGGGTCTATTCCCACCGCGCTGAATGCGAGGAGGCCGATGGCGGCGATGATGGCGAAAAGGGGGGCGCCCGCGAGGGCCAGAAGGAGGAGAGCCGCGACCAGGAGCCATGTCGTCATCAGACGGCCTGCCCGGGAGGCACGCCCCGAATGGCCGCTGTCAGGCCGTCGATCGTCCTCAGGAGAAACTGGACCGTGATGAGGCCGAATCCTGCCGGCACGATACTGGCGGCAGCTGTCTGAGGGATGCCGAGGAACAGGGTGGCGTCAGCATCCAGCCCGACGGCGACGAACGTCCGGCTGGCGATCACCAGAAAGAAGCAGATGAGCGCGGCGAAGAGGTCCGAGAATGCGCTGAACCAGAGCCGAGGACGCGGACCGAGAAACCGGGTAAGGGCATCGATGTGAAAATGCTTGTCGGAGCGAGTAGCGAGATATGCCCCGAAAAAGCCGACCCAGATCACGAGCTGCCGCGCCGCGACATCGCCCCAGACGATACCGGTATGGAGTGTGCCCCGGAGGAACACCTGGAGCACGGCCAGCCCCAGCATGACGGAGAAGGCGCAGATGAGGAGAACCGTCACGATCGCCGTCAACGCGCGATCAATCAGCCGGATGGCTTTCACCGGGCGGACGCGTGAACCTGCCGGAAGCTCCCGAGCGCCCCTTCCACTTCTTCGAGGAACTCCTTTGTGAACAGATTCCCTGCGAGGAGTCTTCGCGCTTCCGCACCAAGGGCCTCCGACCTTGCCGCGAGGTCCTTGGTAGGCTGCGTGAATACCATCCCTCTCCCTTTCAGCGTCTCGATCGCCTTCGCATTGTCCTGGCGGCTGGAAGGGGTCAACTGGCCGATGTACTTCCGCGCATCAGACAGAAGGAGGGTCTTCAGGTCATCGGGCAGGGAATCGAATACTTTTTTTGACACGATTGCCGCTCCGAGAGCGTCCGCAAGGGGCTGGGTAGAGGCATAGCCCACCCGCGTGAACCACTGCAGGGCGATAAGGGCATAGGGCGAGCTGTAGATCGCATTGATCATTCCCGTCTGCAGGGAGCTCATGACGTCGGTGATGGAGAGGGGTACGGGAGAAACCCCAATGGCGCGGTATGCGGCCTGTGCGATGGGATCCCCGTCCCACATCCAGGCCTTGGCATTTTTCAAATCCTCGAGCGAAGAGAGGAGCTTGTCGGAGAAGACGTAGACAAAACCGACTTCCGCCCAACCGAGGAGGATGAACCCCCCTTCCTCCAGGGCCTGCTCGAAATCCTTTTCATATTTCTGGATGATGTAGTCCACTTCGTCGTAGTTTCGGAACAATAGCGGTGCGTCCAGGATACGGACCTTTTTCGCCACTTCTCCGATGCCGATACCGGTGAATCCCCCTCCATTATACTGGCCGAGACGGATTTTCCGAATGACGTCTTTCTCGTCTCCGGCCACGCCGCCCGGGTACAACTTGAACCCGAGGCGCCCGCCGCTGTCTTCCCGCACGGCCTTGTCGAGGTCTCTCATGACTTTCAACCAGGTGCTGCCCTCGGGAGCCAGAGTGGCGAACTTGATCGTGTACTGCTGAGCAGCAATCGGCAGCACGCAGGCCAGGGCGAAGCAGGTCAAAAAGAAGTAGCGTTTCAATGCCGCCTCCACTCGTGTCTGATCATCAGAAGAAGTCGCCTTTGCGGGCCAGGGCCTCCCGCGCCTGCTTCTTCGCCACTGCATTCGCAAGTCGCTGCTCGGGAAGCACATCCGGGGAGGCGTTGATGACATGATCGAGGAGGCTCTCGAAAAGGCGCTCGTCCTGCGTCTCCACGGCGTAAGTCTTTGCATAGAAAATGTATGTCATCAGAAACCTGCCGCCGCTTGCGGCAATTGCGCCCTCGAAGTTTTCCTTCGCCAGGTCCGGCCTGCCGCCGAGAAGGGGAGGGAAGCTGCCGTAGTACATGCCGAAGTACAGATACGGACCGCCATAATAGTAGGTCGAGTCTTTTTCCTTCACCCACTCCATCATCGCATTGATGCTCGGGAGGCTCACGATGGCATCCGGATCCGCCAGCTGGAGAATCACCGCGCTCCCCCACGCGCTGGCTGTCCAGAACACGAGCGGAACGTCCTTCTTCTCCAGTTTTGCAAGCGCCAGGCGCATTGCCGCGGCGTCGGACGTGAAGACCTTCTGCGGAACGCCGAGGACTTCGAGCCCGCGGGCCCCATAACCCCACGCGCGGGTATAGAATGCGAGCGCACGTTCGGGACTGTCCCCTGCGAAAGCCAGCGCGTAGGAGGCGTATCCCTGGCAGGCCATGAGGAGGAATTTCTCGTTCTCAGGATCGCTCTTCACGACTCCATCCAGCAGCTTCAAATTACCTGCAATTCCCTGCTCGGCGAGCTGAAGGTCCCCTTCTTCCATGAACGAAGCGAGCGTGTTGTCGAAAAGGCTATCCAGTGAACGAAGGGCGAATGTCTGTACCGTACATGCCTGCAGAAGCAGAAAACCGAACAGAACAGAACCCAGGGCTCGCTTTCTCATTCACTTCTCACGCGGGGGGAGTATACAACATACTGTTTGAAAGATACTGTTTGAAAGCTCCACGCGCCGACCCGAGCGTCAGTGATGTCCGACTAGAGGGCGAGCCGATAGATCGAAACCACGTCCTTGGCGCCAAGGCGCGCGAAATTCCCCACGGGACCCTTCTCAGTTGCCTTCTTGGCCATTTCTTCCATTCTGTCGTCCCTGATGCCCAGCTCCTGGAGGGTCGTGGGAAGGCCGATGTCACGGAAGAATGACTTCGTCCTGCCGATGCCTTCCAGTGCCGTCCGCTCCGGCCAGTCGAACCGCGGCTCCACCCCCCACACGCGGGAAGCGAATCGAGCAAAACGGTTCACGTCGTTCTTGTATACGTGTTTCATCCACGCGGGGAACACCACGGCCAGTCCCGCACCGTGCGCGACATCGTAGATCCCGCTCAGCTCGTGTTCGATCATGTGCGAGCCCCAGTCCCCGACCCTGCCGGTGCCGAGCAGGTCATTGTGCGCGATGGTGCTGGCCCACATGATCTCGGCCCGGGCGTCGTAGTCGTCCGGCTGCGCAAGGGCCACCGGCACATTCTCTATGATCGTCCGGAGGGTCGCTTCGCAGAGCCTGTCCGTGAAATCGACAGCTGACACCCTGGTGAAATACCTCTCCATGACGTGGGCCATGATGTCGGCCGCGCCGCAGGCAGTCTGGTATGCCGGCAGCGTAAAGGTGAGCGCGGGGTTCATGACGGCGAACTTCGGCCGCATGCACTCCGCCCCCGCGTCCTTCTTGAACATGCCCTGCTCGTTGGTGATGACGGAGCCATTGCTTGCTTCGCTTCCCGCTGCCGGAATGGTGAGCACGACCCCGACGGGAAGCGACTCCTTCACCGGCACCTTCTTCGTGTAGAAGTCCCACACGTCGCCACGGTAGGGAACGCCGATTGCAATCGCCTTTGCCGAGTCGATGACGCTTCCCCCCCCCACGGCGAGGACGAACTCGATCTTGCTCTCCCGGCAGATACGGATCCCCTCCTGTACGAGGCTGAGCCGGGGATTGGGCTTGACACCGGCAAGCTCGACGTACGCGACTCCCGCCTCTTTGAGCGAGTGACACACCCGGTCGTACAGGCCGGACTTCTTGATGCTCCCACCGCCGTAATGGAGGAGGACCTTCTTCGCAAATCGGGCGCATTCCCTGCCCGTTTCGGCTTCGGTTCCTTTGCCGAAAATGATCTTTGTTGCGTTCTGAAAGACGAAGTTTTCCACAGTGAGACCCCCGAAACGCTCACGGTAGTCCGTGAGATTTTATGACGTGATTGTACTCGTGCAGTGTAGGGGAAGATCGAGGAGTGGTCAATGGGATGCATGCCGGCTCCCCTCATTGACCATCCCCGGGTTCCCGCCTATCATGCCACCAGTCCCGACCAGAACTCACTCAAGCATCAGAGAGGTGCCTCGTGCTCGTCATCGGAGAGCTCATCAATTCCACCCGGAAACAGATCCGCAAGGCGATCGAGGAAAAGGACGCCGCATATATCCAGGGGCTGGCGAAAAAGCAGGTCGAGGCCGGCGCCAACTGGATCGACGTAAACGCGGGAGCATTCCCCCACGACGAGGTGGAAAAGCTTCTCTGGTTGATTTCCGTCATCCGGGAGGTTACTGACGCTCCCCTGTCCATCGATTCCCCCCGTCCTGCCGCCGTGGAGGCCGGGCTCTCCGGCGCCGGCAGGGAGCCCTTGCTCAATTCCATCTCCGCCGAGTCCGAGCGCTATGCCACTCTCATTCCCCTCGTAAAGAAATTCCACAGCCGGGTGATTGCGCTGAGCATGGATGACAACGGCATGACGGACGACATGGGCAAGGTCTGGGAAGTGGCGGACCGGCTCATCAAGCGCCTGGAGGACGACGGGGTCGTCCCCGACCATATATTCGTCGATCCCCTGATCCGACCGGTGAGCACGAACGGCGAATACGGATCAGGGGCCTTGTGGCTGATGGAGAAGATCTCACTCACGCACCCTGAAGTGCACAAGACCTGCGGTCTTTCGAATGTGTCCTACGGTCTTCCCCGGCGCAAGCTTGTAAACCAGGTCTTCATGGCCATGGCCATGGCCAAGGGGCTGGACTCCGCCATTATCGATCCGCTGGACGCGCACTTGATGGCCCACATCTTCGCCGCCGAGGCTCTTGCGGGAAAAGACCAGTTCTGCATGAACTACATCGCGGCCGAACGGGCGGGAAAGCTCGAGGGCATGTCGTAACGGCTCGCAATTTGACACGGAGCGCATTTATACTTGTCGCCTCTGTTGCTTCACGATATACTCAATTACACAGGGGCTCACAATGAAAAGACTATTTCTCCTATCCTGCCTCCTCCCGGTCGTTATTCTTGGCTGCGTCTCCTCGGGTGACTCGTTCCTCGTCCAGAAGCTCGACGATCAGAGCAAATCCCGGGCCCTTACGATTGCGGGAGCCGAGGAATATGACCTGCATGTCGTGCGCAGGCAGGAGTTCGACCAGATTCCGCGGATCAAGGACTACTTCACCGTTGCCTTGAGTTTTGATCCCACCAACGCGCAGGCACAGCAGTACATCACGCTGATCGACAACTACAAGAAGCGGCTGCTGCAGGCCAATCTGAAGGACGCCAACCGCAACCTCGCCAAGCCCAAGCGCACGGATGACGACAACTACGCCCTTTTCGTTTCCCTGCAGACGGCGGCGCGCATCGATCCCACCGATCCGAACGTGCGCAAGCTGCTCGGCGACACGTCTCAGGATCGGGCGAAACTTGTCGACGTGTATCTTGGCAGGGCCAAAGCCGCGCTGGCCAAGGTGGATAGCAAGACCCCTGACGCCGCCCGGGAAAAGCAATACACCGAGGCTTTCCAGAACGCAAACAAGGCCGTCGCTGTGGATCCGCGGAGCTCGGCCGCCCAGGGCATGCTCGCCAGCACGAAGGACGAGCTCGCGAAGTCGGTCGCACGGCGCGTCGCTTCCCTCCAGAAGCTTGTCATCGCGGGCAACTACGCGGACGGGCGGACACAGCTCGCGGCTCTGAATGACCTGAATCGCAAGCTGGACAACGATTTCGAGGCGGACGTGAAGAAGGTCGCCTACGAGCTGAACTTTGCATGGGCAAAGTCGCTGTACGCCAAGAAAGACTATGCCACGGCTGAAGCGAGGACCGATGCCGCCCTGGCCGTCTCCAGGACCGAGGAAGCCTCTTCCCTCAAGCGGAAGCTTGCCGATATTCGCGCGAAAGCCGATTCAGGGGCGTCATTCGACACAACCCTGCAGGACATCGACCAGCTCATCGGCGCGGGGGACCTGGTGGCTGCCCATCGCAAGATCGACGCACTCTGGAAAGTCACGAACGATCAATCAAAGCAGCAGATGCTCGACGACAGGAACCAGAAAATAGTCTCGAGTCTCAAGGACCTGTATGACCGCGGGGTGCAGGCGTACCGCGACGAAGACTTCAAGACCGCCATCGACCTTCTGCAGACCGTTGTCGGCGTGCAGGTAGACTATGAGCAGGCGGGTGACTACCTGGACAGGGCGCGCGCGAAGCAGAAACTCGTGGACCAATATTAGCCAATACCGGGAGGAGCACGCGATGAATGTGAACCCGAGGCCGAAGCTCGCTTTTCATATCACCGAAGCGGCCTACTCAATAGTCATCATCCTCTGGTATGTGCTTCCTTTCATCAACAAAGACATCGGCAGCTTCGACCCCCGTCAGCTTGCCGGAACACTCTACGGCTCACCACCCGCACAAATAGGCGCGTGGATACTGGTCACCGCCTTCTCGTACCTCATACCGCTGATCTGCCTGTGGAAAATCGCCTCGATTTTCCTGGCCAGACAGATTCCGTTTCTGGCGGATCCCGAAAGGCCGGTGCCGATCCTCCTGAACATTCTCTCCTCGGGGTTCGCCATCACCCTGGTGATCATGCACCTGGTGAGCCGGGCGGCCAGCGCGAGCTATTTTGCCGCTTTCCCGCCGGCAACCTACGCCGTTGCAGGGCTCTCCATAGGCTATAACGGCTATTTCATCGTCATGCTCATCATGTGGCTGAGCACTCGGGACTCCACCTACCTGGAATATCTCGAGTTTCGGCGGACGGACGAGGATGCAAGGGGACGGGGGGTCCTCTCCGCTTTGCAGAGGCAGGGAATCCAGCGGAAAATGCTGCTGACCTTCGTCCCTCTCATCATCGTGATCATTTTCATCCTCGCGTTCTCCCTCCTGCGCGACTTCAGCAGCACGATTCTCGCCGCTGTCTATGCGAACGGCGAAGGGCTCGCGGACAGGACGGCGAGCGTTGTCAAGGCGAATCCGTCCGACAAGGACCGCATCTCGCTGGACGACTACTTCGGCGCTGAGGCGAAAAAGAACTCCGCCACCACGGGGCAGAACGACTTCACCCGATTCAACAAGCTCGCCTACTACCGCAGGGACGTCAGGGGCGGCGGGTTCCAGATCTGGGCAAGCACGGACAGAAAGCAGATCGATGAGCGCGTGGCGCAGCCGGAAACCGCCCTGACGGGAATCACCAGTCGTTACAATCCCACCAATCAGACCTATGAGTTCCTCGCGCCTGTCACGCTGAGCAATGTCTCCATCGGCTATATCATGGTCGACTATGCGCGTGACGTCATATACGAACCGTATTTCCGCACCCAGGTAAAAGTCTTTGTGATTGCGGCACTGTTCATGTATCTGTCGATCTTTCTCATCTACCTGTTCGGCAGGGCGATAGTATTCCCGATCCTGTTCCTGAGGATGAGCGTGAACGGCATTGCCACGACCCTTTCCAGCATGATCAAGGGCAAGCTGCGGATTTCTTCCGACCTGCTCCAATACAAGGACCGGGTGAACACCCGGGATGAGATCAAGCTCCTCTCCAATGAGGTGGGGAACATGGCCACGGTGATCCGGGGAGTCATTCCCTACATCTCCGCCTCTACTCTGAAGCACGCGGAGAGGGAGACGCCGATGACGGAGCGGAGGAATCTCACTTTCCTCTTCACCGACATCCGCGGATTCACCACGATCAGCGAGAGCATGATCGACCGACCCGACAAGGTCGTTGAAATGCTCAACCATTACCTCGAGCTGCAGTCTTCCGTCATTAGCGAGTGCGGCGGAGAGGTGGACAAGTTCGTGGGCGACGAAATCATGGCGATGTTCGAGGGCCCAAAGAAAGAGTTGAACGCCTGCAAGGCGAGCCTCGAGATCCGAAAGACTATGGCCGAGGAGAAGGAGCTTAACGAGCTTGAGAAGAAGAAGGTCATCTCCATCGGCATCGGCATCAACTCCGGGGAAGTCGTCTTTGGAAGTGTAGGCGCCAAGGACAGGATGGATTTCACGAGCATCGGGGACACGGTGAATCTCGCCGCGCGCCTGGAAGGCACAAACAAGGAATACGGCACCAAGACCCTGATCACCAAGTCGGTGTACGACAAAGTGAAGGAAGCCTACGTCTGTCGAGAGATCGACCTCCTGACGGTCAAGGGAAAGAACGAGCCCGTGCGGATCTACGAGCTCCTGCAGGAGACCAAGACCGCCGCGGAAAAGCTCATTGCCATCAAGAAGCTCTTCGAGGCCTCCCTCGCTCTGTATCGCAAGCAGAAATGGGACGCCGCCGAGAAGGGATTCGCTGCGCTGGTCAAGGACTACAGAGACGAGGCGAGCGAGATTTTTCTTGAGCGTGTCGCGGCATTCCGGAAAGATCCCCCGCCCAAAGACTGGGACGGCGTCTTTCACCGGACGTCCAAGTAGCGATCAGGACGCCCTGGCCCGATGGGCGGCGCAGTCCGGGCCCGGGCGGGACATTTTCTTCAGGGATCTATGTCGGCCACTGATTCGACGATCCTGTTCGGCTGGTAGGGAAAGCGGCCGACGTCTTCCCTTCGCGTGACCCCGCTCAGGACAAGCACGGTCTCCATTCCGCTTTCCACCCCTGCCACCATGTCCGTATCCATCCGGTCGCCGATCATGACCGTGTTTTCCGAATGGACGCCGAGATAGTTGAGCGCGGTGCGCATCATGAGCGGATTCGGCTTGCCGATGAAGAACGGGCTCAATCCCGTGGCCTTCTCGATGAGCGCCGCCATTGCGCCGCAGGCCGGCACAATCCCCCCGTCCCCCGGCCCCGACGGATCAGGATTGGTGGCGATGAATCGCGCGCCCCGCCCGATAAGGCGGATGGCGGTTGTGATCTGCTGGATGTTGTAAGCGTGCGTCTCTCCCAGCACGACATAGTAGGGCTCGTTGTCGGTGATGACAAAACCCGCGTCGTGCAAAGGTTCTGTGAGCCCGCTTTCTCCGACCACGAAAACCGTGCCGGTGCTTTTCTGCGATTTCAGGAAGCTCACCGTCGCCATGGCGGACGTGAAAATCCGACGCGGCTCTATCTGAAGCCCGATACCGGCAAGGCGGTAGGAGAGGTCTTTCTGCGTGTATTGCGGATTATTGGTAAGCACCAGGAACTCGCGATGGCGCTCACTCAAACGCCCGATGAATGCGTCCGCACCGGGAATGATGCGGGTGCCACGCACGAGAACTCCGTCCATATCGATGAGGTAGTTTTTTTTCTGGACTTCCATGCCAGACCGATCATAGCGGGCCCGCGGCCATGCGGCAAGGCACACTCGCGTGACCGGGGTCCGGTGCATAGGTATACTACAAGTGAGTCAGTCGGGAGGGGGAGGAGATGAGCGCGCATGCAGAGGCCTGAGGCGGTCCTGTTCGACCTGTGGGGAACTCTTGTCAGCTCCGATGGCTTTGACCCGGGCCTCGGGAATGCCGCTGTGTTGAAAACCTGCGACAACCCCCGGGGCGTGACCCTTGCACAGGTGCAGGAGCTGGGAAATCACGTGATGACCGCCCTGGAAACCCGTGAAGATCAGTCGGCGCTGGAGTTCACCCAGGCCGCGCTCCTGCGCATAATCGGGGATTCATTCGACCTTCGATTCCGCAATTCGATGGAGGAGACCGAGTGGGAGTTCTGGAGCGCCGCGCTGGAAGTGCGCCTCATCGACGGCGTGCGGGAGCTTCTCCTTCTCCTCCAATCCCGGGGAATCCGCATGGGAGTGATCAGCAATTCCTCCTTCGCGGGATGCACGCTCGAGAGAGAGCTGGAAAGGCACGGGATACGCCGGTACTTCGAGTTCGTGATTTCCAGCGCCGATTACGGAATCCGCAAGCCCGACCCGATCATCTTCGAAGTTGCGCTGCGCAGGCTCGGCGTCGAGGCGGCGTCTGCGTGGTTCGCCGGTGACAACGTGGGCTACGATATCCTGGGCGCCAGAAGCGCGGGAATCTTTCCTGTCGCATTCAATCCCCGCGCGGCAATACCGGACAGTATCGGCGAGCACGCGGTCATCCTGAGGTGGGACCAACTCGCCGCGCTGATACCGTGACCGGGAATTGCCAGAAACCATTTTCAGTGGTAAATTGAATACCGGCGCCCTTGGCGCGACGTCTTCTTATGCTGACAGGAGCGAGCATGGAACACAACGACGATCCTGGGAGTAGGTTGGCTTCACTGGCATAGGAGATGTCTCTTCCGTCTCCTATGCGGGACTTTCCCGAGTAGGGAGGTGGAAGATGAAAAAAAAACCTGTAAATGTCACGGGGTACCGTGACCGGGCGTTTCTGGACATATTCGTTCTCAGCGGCTTCATCGCCAGCTTTTTCTACGGCTTTCTCAACCCGTTGTACATCAGTGTGATACTTTCGCGGCTGGACGGCAGAATCATCGCCCTGGGCTCGTTCATGTCCTCCGCGTTCCCCGTGCTCATCGGGGTCGTTCTGGGCAACAGGAAGATATTCGAGAAGCTGTACGCTGTGCTCCCCGTGGTCATGCTCGTCGAGCTGGTGGCAGCCATCGGCTCGGCGCTGGTGGCAGCCGTGGACCTCATGGCGTACTACCTGATATCCATGTTCGTCCTCGGAGTCTTCTCCTCGTCGGTCGTCTACCTCTTGCAGAAAATCAAGGAGGTGCGCTACCGGGCGAACCGGGCGGCATTCGACCGCCGCTGCGAGATGGCGGATGCCCTGGGCCTGCTGTCGGGCTCGGCGCTCAGCATCGCGGGGTTTTCCCTGCTGCGGGATTCGCTCAGTGTCGCGATCATGGGTTCCCTGCAGACCGTGGTCGTCTACGGGATATTCATCCTCCTGTACCGCAAGGTGCCCGCGCGAAGAAAACGGCGCGCGGAGGAGGACCCGCACCCATGGGGCCTCCCGAGCTCACGGCGCACCGTGGATGCCCTAAACCCACGGCATACCGTGGATGCCCTAGAGCCCCTCGTCGCGGCTGCGGGCTGACCTGATCAAGACCGAGTTCTTGATGGGGGACCCGGACCTCTGTTACACTTGCGGCGCTTTCGACAGAGGGAGGTCTTTCATGTTCAAGGGAAAGCTGCCTGACGCCGTCCTTGCCTCGTTGCTGGAGACACTGCCCGTGGAGTTCTCCATCGTTGACGCGAACGACAAGGTGCTCGCGTGGAACCGTCATGAGACGCGCGTCTTTCGCCGAACGGACAACGTGCTGGGGCGCGACGTGCGCGCCTGTCATCCGGGCAAGAGCCTCGCCAAGGTTGAAGCCATCATATCCGAAATGAAGAAAGGGACGCGTGAATCCGCCGAGTTCTGGATCGACATGAAGCTGGGAGACGCGCCGGAGACCGAGAAAATCCTCATCCAATACTTCGCCCTCCGTGATCCATCGGGCGCGTACCTCGGCTGTCTTGAGTGTTCTCAAAAGATCAGCCGCATCCAGTCCTTGAAGGGACAGCAGCGGCTGATGGACTGAGCGCGCACGGGAACTCTTGACACCCTTCCGCCCGCCGGATCACAGTGGCCATATCGCGCCTCTGAAGCGCGGTGAGAAGGAGAATCATGTGACACACCCGACGTCTCGCGTCCCGACCCCTCAAAAGGCTTCCGCGGGATCGCGACCCGAGGGAAGCGCGGAGGGTGCCGGCCCCGGCGCGCCCCCGTCCGACTTCATACGCGAGGCCGTTGCGAAGGACCTGGAGACCGGGCGCTTCTCGTATGTCCGCACGCGCTGGCCGCCCGAACCCAACGGGTACCTGCACATCGGCCATGCCAAGGCGATCTGCACCGACTTCGGGATCGCGGCGGAGTTCAACGGTGCGTGCAATTTCAGGTTCGACGATACCAACCCCATAAAGGAAGAGCAGGAGTACGTGGACGCCATCAAGGCCGACACGAGGTGGCTCGGCTTTGACTGGGCAGATCGCGAGTTTTTCGCCTCCGACTATTTCGAACAGCTCTACACGTGGGCCGAACAGCTCATCATGACGGGCAAGGCCTACGTGTGCGACCTGAGCGAGCAGGGAATCCGCGAGTTTCGCGGCACGGACGTCGCGGACAAGGGCCCCATTACCGTCACGCCGCCGGGGAGGAACAGCCCGTATCGCGATCGATCCGTCGAGGAGAACCTGGACCTGTTCCGCCGCATGCGGGGCGGAGAGTTTCCCGACAGCGCGCGCACCCTGCGGGCGAAGATCGACATGGCCCACCCCAATCTCCACATGCGCGACCCTGTCATGTACCGCATCCGCCATGCCACGCACCATCGCACCGGCGACACGTGGTGCATCTATCCCATGTATGATTATCAGCATCCCCTCTCCGATTCCATTGAAGGCGTCACCCATTCCCTGTGCAGCCAGGAGTACGAGATCCACAGGCCGCTGTACGACTGGTTCCTGGAGAATATCGGGATCTTCCACAGCCGGCAGATCGAGTTCGCCCGCCTGAACATTACCCACACCGTCTTGAGCAAGCGGTGGCTCCTGGAGCTGGTGAAGGAGGGCCGCGTACGCGGGTGGGATGACCCCCGCATGCCGACCCTCAGGGGGCTCCGCAGGAGGGGCTACACCCCCGAGGCCATTCGGGACTTCGTGTCCCGCGTCGGAATGGCAAAGACGAACAGCACGGCTGAGATAGAGCTGCTCGAGCACTGCCTGCGGGAAGATCTCAATCGTCGGTGCCGCAGGGCAATGGCTGTCCTTCACCCCGTCAAGCTCATCATCGAGAATTGGCCGAAGGACAGTGTCGAGGAGATGGAAGCGGTCAACAATCCGGAGGATCCTGCCGCGGGGTCTCGAAAAGTCCCCTTCTCCGGCGTCCTCTACATCGAACAGGACGATTTCCGCGAGATCCCGCCGCCAAAATACTACCGCCTCTCCCCGGGCCAGCAGGTACGGCTGCGCTATGCGTACATCATCACGTGCACGGGAGTCAGGAAGGACCCTTCCACCGGCGCAGTGCAGGAGATACTTGCCACGTACGACCCGTTGACCCGCGGAGGCAACGCGCCGGACAACCGCAAGGTGAAAGCCACGATCCATTGGGTATCGGCACGCCACGCGCTTTCGGCTGAGGCGCGCCTGTACGATCACCTGTTTTCCGCCGAGTATCCGCAGGAAGTGCCGGAGGGAGTCGACTGGAAAGACACCATCAACGCCGGCTCACTCGAGGTGGTGCCGGACGCACGCGTCGAGCCCGGGCTCGCCGCCGCCCTGCCCGGTGACCGGGTTCAGTTCGAAAGGCTCGGATATTTCTCCGTAGACCCGGACTCGAGCCCGGCAAAACCGGTATTCAATCGCACTGTCTCCCTGAAGGATACCTGGGCAAGAATCGAGCGAAAAAGTGCCGGCGGGGCGTAGCGAGGCTCTGTAGGGAATATCACTGATCGGGTAAATGTCACGGGGTACCGTGACCGGGGATTGGAAATCTGAGAGCAATACGCGGCATCGAATGGCCGCCTCGAGGAGGCCGCACCCGGCTGAATCAGATCGGTATGCGGCTTCTCCCCTGTAAAGAATGTCACCTAATGTCACGGAGTACCCCGGTCACCGTGCTCGGTGACATTCGTGACCGGTCAGGACGGGGTGTCCGTCCCCTTCTCTCCCTCCGGAGCCTCGGTCACAGCCTGCCCCGCGGGCGGGGAATCGTCTTGTGCGCCTTCGGCGGGATGACCGACTGCCTCCATCACTCCCTCCGCGGCCGTTCCCTCGACCTGGCCTTCAGGAGATTCACCCTCATGCTTCTTGTTGAACCGGCGCTGCCTTTTTTCTTCCTGCTTCTTAAGCCGCGCGAGCTCCTTGCGCCGTTTCTCGCTCTGGTATGGCGATCTGCCCACGAGGTCCTCCTCCATATACACCGCGGCCGACCCGAAGGGCCGTGCGCGGGCGAATCAACTGAGAGAGGGGCGGAATCGAAAAAGGAGGCCCGGCCCGGGCAGATGACCGGACCGGCGCCTCCCCTCGACTGCAGTGTCGCCTAGTAGTAGCGGCTCTTGCTGCCGCCGCCACCGCCGCGGTTGCTGTCACGCGGCTTGTCATTGGCCTCATTCACTTTGAGCTGCCGGCCGTCCACTTCCCTTCCGTTCAGGGCTCCCATTGCCGCCCGGGCGGCGTCGTCGGATGCCATCTCGACAAAACCGAAGCCCTTTGCGCGCCCCGTGTAGCGATCGGTGATCACGTTGACGGACACCACTTCGCCGTACTGGGCGAAGAGCTGCCTCAGCGTGTCCTCGCTCGTGTTATAGCTCATGTTGCCGACATAGATTTTCTTCGCCATGTCAGTCCCCCTTTTGCGCGGGTCTCATCCCGCTATCCAGATGTGATCAGAGCCTGCCGACGACAGGCTCACGACGCTCCCGTCGTAGCGGAATGCGGGGAGTCTGGGCCGTTGTTCCAACGTGTCGATTCGGGGGAAAGAGAATGGATTCGAAGGGAAAGGATTACTTTATGGGGCAGTAATTCAACCACTCGAGCTTCTTCCAGATTCACCCCTGGGCGGTATCCATCGTGACGGATGCAATCCCGCGTGTGCCAGATCTTCTCTCCGCGCGCCAGTCCTCGGGAACGCGATATTCCTGCGCCTGTCAGTCCTGTTTCAACGAAACCATCCCAAGAGCGACCGGAATACAACGAGAATGATATATGAATACGGATAGCGAGTCAAGACAAATATGGGTCGCAAAGCGGCCACAAGGGGGTCGGAAAGCAGCCGCGAGAGGGCCGTAAGTGGCCATGAGGGATCTGCAAAGAGGCAGCGCGATGGCCGCGCGCCCTTTCTTGACATGCCGGAGGGAGCCGGGTAGCATGGGCCAGGAAACACAAGTGCGTGAAATGGGCTTTCTTCTGGCCGTTTTCGCCATCATCGAGCACGTGAACAAATCCGAGCTCACGCCGACGAGCAAGAAGTTGATCGTCATATACGTAAATGAAGCCTCGGAGCTGTCGATGGTGGAAAAAGCGCGCACCGCGGTGCGACGGTACACGCAGATTGTGCTCCCCACGCTGGAAAGCATCAGGGAAAAAGCCAAAACGAAGAAGTTGGACGCATTGGACCATCTCGTATTGAAGCTGGAATACGAGGCATCCCGGCTCGGCGGCTAGGGCATCCACGGTACTCCGTGGGTTCATGCATCCCCCCCCGCAAATGTCCTTGAAAACGATAGAAGAGGGCTGTATCGTTGTCGCGGCGCTCCGATAATGAGTGGGAATGAACAGATATTTGCTTGATGCGTACGCGACCCTTCTGGGAGCGCAGCCCCGCCGAGGGGGACAGGTTCCGCTTCACCAGCTGGACGTTTCCGTCATCCGGCGGGCTTATCGGCGGCTTGCGGTCATGACTCACCCCGATGCCGCTGCACGGGCCGGTGCCAAGCCGGGCAGCGTCGACGGGAAACGCTTCATCGAGGCGTCGCGCGCATACGAGCTTCTCATGGGGTACCTGCTCGCCCAGGGCGCGGGCATGCGGGCGGCCCCCGCCGGCGCGCACGCAACAAGGCCCCGGCCCGCGCCCCCTGCGGCTCGTTCCACCGGGGAAAAGACCTCCAAAGGTCCGGGACGCGCGAGCAGCGGCGGCACGGCCAGGACCGAAAGCAGTCCGCTCCACTACCATGGCGCTCTTCCACGCCGCCGGCTGCGCCTGGCGGAGTTTCTCTACTATTCAGGCCGCGTTTCCTGGCAAAGCCTCATCAGCGCGATTGTCTGGCAGCGCTCCGCCCGGCCCAAGTTCGGGGAGCTTGCCAAGGAGCTGCGCGCGATCACGCGGCAGGACCTTACGAAGATTCTCGGATCCAAGCGGCGCCACGAACAGACAGGGGAGACGGCGCAGCGGCTGCGGCTCCTGAGCACCGAAGAGGTGGCGCAGATCCTCCGCCTGCAGCGCGCGCGGCATAAACCCATAGGCCGATATTTTGTCGAGAAAGAGCGCATGCCGCGGGTCGAGCTCACGGCCATCCTGCGCGAGCTGTTCCGCCACAACGCGCGCTACAGCCGCGAGGCGTAGTCAAGGACGGCGAGCTCGGCCGAGGCATGGAAGCCGAAAGGCCGAGCATAGCCCTTCCGCGGTACTCCGCGGAGTTGGACGGCGTTGGCGCCGAACGGGTACTCCCGTACGGAGTACTCTCCGAACGGGTACTCCCGTATGCCAAAAGGCCGAGCGTAGCGAAACCGCGCCCAAGACCTTGAAACTCTTGCTCCTCCTCTGATAGAGAGAGCGCAGAGTTCCATCCCAAGGAGAAACCGATGCCCCAGTATCCTTTTCAAGATCCCCGGTTGGCGTGGGAAGGGCGCGTGCAGGATCTCCTGGCTCGGCTCAGTCTCGAGGAGAAAGTCTCCCAGATGGCGCACGAATCCAGGGCCATTCCCCGTCTGGAGATCCCCTCATACAACTGGTGGAACGAGGGCCTGCACGGGGTGGGACGCGCGGGGGTGGCCACCGTCTTCCCGCAGGCAATCGGGCTTGCCTCCACGTTCGACCCCGACCTGGTGCACAGGATCGCGAGGGCGACCTCGGATGAGGCCCGGGCAAAGCATCACGAGTTTGCCCGGCAGGGCTACCGCCGCCAGTATCAGGGGCTCACATTCTGGAGCCCGAACGTCAATATCTTCCGCGACCCGCGCTGGGGCCGGGGCCAGGAAACCTACGGGGAGGACCCCTTCCTGACCGGCCGCTTGGGTGTGGCATTCGTGAAAGGATTGCAGGGAGAGGATCCGAAATACCTCAAGCTGGTGGCAACCCCGAAGCACTTCGCGGTGCACAGCGGTCCCGAGGCGCTGAGGCATCACTTTGACGCGCAGGTGAGCGCCAAGGACATGCGTGAGACATATCTGCCGGCATTTCACGATTGCGTGGTGGAGGGCGCGGCAGAGTCCGTGATGGCCGCGTATAACCGCACCAACGGCGAGCCCTGCAGTGGAAGCAAGACTCTCCTTTCCCGGATCCTGCGCGAGGAGTGGGGTTTCCAGGGTTACGTCGTGTCCGACTGCGGCGCAATCGAGGACTTCCACGCTCATCACTCGATTACGCAGACCCCCGAGCAATCAGCGGCCATGGCGGTGCGGGGGGGCTGTGATCTGGAATGCGGGCGCGTTTTCTCCACGCTCGTGGAAGCGTGCGGACAGGGGTTGATCTCGGAAGCGGAAATCGATCGTGCAGTGGCCCGTCTCCTGCGCGCCAGATTCAGACTCGGCATGTTCGATCCCCCGGAGAGCGTCTCCTACGCGAAGATTCCCTATGACAGAGTGGATTCCAAGGAGCACAGGGAGCTCGCCCTCGAGGCGGCACGCGCGTCGATTGTTCTATTGAAAAACCAGGATGCGTTCCTGCCTCTCGGAAAAGACCTGGGCTGCATCGCCGTGATCGGCCCCAATGCGGATGACCGCGAGGTCCTGCTGGGCAATTACAACGGCTTCCCTTCGGTCTCGGTGACGCTTCTGGAGGGAATCCGTCGGGCCGTCTCGGCAAAGACCCGGGTCCTCTACGCGCGGGGCTCGGACATCACCAAGGGTGCGGACTCCCCATGGGGCGACAAGGCCGACGATGGATTCGGAGAGGCCCTCGCCGCCGCGGACAGCGCGGACGTCGTGGTGATGGCGCTGGGCCTGAATAATCGCCTCGAGGGCGAAGAGGGGTCCGCCGCACGTTCCGAATGGATGGGTGACCGGATCAGCATCGAGCTGCCGGCCATCCAGAGGCAGCTCTTCGAGGCGGTTGCCGCGAAAGGGAAGCCGATCGTGCTCGTGCTTCTCGGCGGCAGCGCACTGGCGATTCCTCGGGAAAATGCGCTGGCCCGGGCGGTCCTCCTGGCGTGGTACCCGGGCGAGGAAGGGGGGACCGCCGTCGCCGACGTCCTGTTCGGCGACCACACTCCCTCGGGCAGGCTTCCCGTGACATTCGTTGCGTCCATCGATCAACTTCCCCCTTTCACCGACTATTCCATGACAGGAAGAACCTACCGTTTCATGGAGGCCGAGCCGCTGTACCCGTTCGGGTTCGGGCTCAGCTATACCGCCTTTCGCTACGCGGGATTGAAGCTGGAGAAACATACGGTGCCCGCGGGCCAGGCGGTCCGCCTGTCGGTGGATGTGAGCAACGAAGGAGCGCGCGGCGGCAACGAGATTGTGCAGGTGTATCTCACCGACCTCGAAGCATCGGTCCGGGTGCCCCTGCGTCAGCTCGTCGGGTTCGCGCGCGTGTACCTTGAGCCCGGGCAGACGCGGAGCGTGTCGTTCACGATCCAGGCGCGGCAGATGTCCCTGATAGACGAAGAAGGGCGGCGGATCCTGGAGCCCGGCCGGTTCCGGGTGTGCGTCGGTGGACGTCAGCCGGATACGCGAAGCGAGGTCCTGGCGGGCACCGCCGTGTTGCGCGCCGAGTTCGACGTCACCGGGAAGCACCAGGAGCTCCCTTACTGATCGAGCAGCCATCGGGCATTTGACCTATGGCGGCACGGTGCCGGGGCCGAACTGTTGAACCGACCTTCGGCCGGTTCCCCCTCGATTGGAAAAGGGGTACGCTCGGAACACCCATGAGCAGCACGCGCGCCTTCCATGTGACGCCTGCCGCATCCCTGTTTCCGGCCGTCTGGGCATTGGCGCGATCGTGAGCTCCACCCGCGCGGCCCCCTCTGACAGGGTGATAGGCGTCTTTACCGCCCAGCTTGACGATGCCTACCAGATCGCGGTATGGCGCGGGATCGAATCCCGCGCCCGGCAGCGCGGGGTAGGCGTCGTGTGCTTCGTAGGCCACCGCATCGACTCGCCCATCGCCTCGGAGGCGGCGGCGAATGTCGCCTACCGCATCGCCGATCCACGGAACGTGGACGGGCTGGTCGTCATTTCCTCGGCAATCTCCACTTTTCTCGACCAGGAGGGATTGAGCAGGCTGTTCGCCTCGCAGCCGGATTTGCCGCAGGTGTCGATCGGCCTCGGGGTCAGCGGAGTGCCCAGCGTCACCGCGGACGGCTCCAACGGCGTGAGCGTCATCGTCAGGCACCTCGCGCAGGACCACGGGCTTTCGCGTTTCGCTCTGATCGGCGGACCCTCCGGTCACCCTGAGGCAGAGGAAAGGGAGCGGGCGTTTCGCGCGACGCTGCGCGAGCTCGCCATCCCGTTCGACGAGCGGCTTGCCGCAAGGGGAACGTTCCTGCGGGATTCAGGGAGAGAGGCCGCCCGTCAGCTCCTGCGGCTCGCTCTGCGTTTCGACGCACTGGTATGCATGAACGATCGGATGGCCCTCGCGGCCATGGAGGTGCTGCGGCAGGCCGGGGTCGCTGTGCCCGGCGACGTGGCGGTGGTCGGTTTTGACGGAATCGAGGAAGGCTTGTACGTCACGCCCCCTCTCACCACGGTGATGCAGCCTTTGAATGAGCTCGGCTCTTCCGCGGTTGATGCCCTGCTCGAGCGCATGGAGGGAGGCAGACCGCTGGGCCGTGTCCTGACATGCACCCCTGTGATCCGCCAGTCCTGTGGCTGCGCACCGAAACGCAATTACAACCCTGACCTCACCGAGCCCCCTTCCACGGCCACCACGGAAGAGCGGCGCGCAATCGGGGAGATGGTTGCGCGCGCGCAAATCGCCGACGGCGACGGCTTTATTGCGCTGTTCAACAGCGCGCTGGCCGCCACCACCCTCGCCGGAGGGGAGCCGGGAAAATGGAACGGCTATCTTTCCGCCATCCAGCACCTGGCCGAGATGCGCGGAGGGAAGGGAGACGGCAGCCCCCCCGGCCTTTTCGAGTTCGCACGCGTGCTCATCGGGGAATCAGAAAGCCGGCTCCAGGCGGCCCGAAGGGTGGCGGCCGAGGAAAGGCTGGCCACGCTGCGGGCAATCAGCGCGTCACTGGCCGGGGCATTCGACATGCCGGTGATGCTGGCGCGGCTGGAGGTCGGGCTTGCCCAGCTGCGTATCGGCGGAGGCTACATCGCGCTCTTCGAAAAGCGGGATCTGATCTCCGAGTGGTCGCGGCTCGTGATGGCCCCGCGCGATGCGCGGCCGGAGGAGCTTCCGGCAGCCGGGATCCGTTTTCGCACCATCCGGCTCCTGCCGCCCCGCATTTCGCAGTCATGGAGAGGGGGGCTCTGGGTCCTTGAACCTCTCGTGTTCCAGAATGAGCCTCTTGGCTACATCCTTCTTCCGGGAGGGGCGGTCGAACCCGCCGTCTATGACACGCTGAGGGAGCAGGTTGCCAGCGCGCTCAAAGGGGCCCTGCTTCTCCAGCAGGTGCTCACGCACGAGCGGCGCCTGCAGGTGGAGGTGGCGCGCCGCACGGCGGAGCTCACCCGGACCAACAGGGAGCTGACCCAGGAGATCGAACGGCGCATGCGCCTCGAGCAGGAGGTCATCCAGATCTCCAACCGCACCATGCAGCGCATCGGCCAGGATCTCCATGACGACCTGTGCCAGCACCTGGCCGGTATTGCGATGCTCGCCTCCGTGCTGCGCGGCGTGCTCTCCAATTCCGATCCCGCCGCCGTGGCATCCATCGAGCAGATCGGAATCCTGCTCTCCGATTCGATTACGCGCGCCAAGCAGATCGCGCGAGGGCTGTATCCCGCGGGGCTGGAGGAACACGGGATCGTCGCGGCAGTCGAGGAGCTCGTGGAGGCTGCCCGGCGCAACTATCCGGCGGTCATAGATTTCCGCGCGTCACCGGATTTTCGCCTCCCCGGCACGAATCGGGCTCTCCACGTGTACCGCATCATACAGGAAGCCCTGTCCAACGCGCTCAAGCATTCACGATCGGCGCGGATCGAGGTGCAGTTGTATCGCGAAGAACAATCCACCGGGTACGGCGGCGCCAAATCCGCCGAGTACGGCGGCGCTCCGAGAAGCATCGCGGCAACCCTTGGGAGGCGCGGAGAAGGGGAGCGCGGGGCGGTGCTCATCGCCGAGGTGACCGACTACGGCGACGGGCTGCCGAAGTCTATTTCCGGGGAAGGCATGGGGCTGCGCATCATGCGCTACCGCGCGGAAACCGCCGGCGCGGAGCTTCATATCGAAAGGCTCAATCCGGGCACCCGGGTCAGCTGCAGGATCGACGGCGGGCAGAGAGAGCAGTCATGACGAAGCCCCTCACATTCCTCGTCGTGGACGATCACCCGGTCTTCCGGCAGGGGCTCGTCGCGCTCATCAGGAGCGATGACCGGTACGAGGTGTGCGCCGAGGCCGGCACGGCGGCTGAAACTCTCGCGGCGCTCGAGCGGGCGGTGCCCGACATCGCGCTGATCGATATCTCCCTGGTCGGTCAGAACGGCCTGGATCTGGTGAAAACTCTCAAGGCCGCCCACCCCGAGATACTCGTGCTCATCATCTCGATGCATGACGAGGTGATCTATGCGGAGAGGGCGTTGAAAGCCGGCGCCCGGGGCTACGTGATGAAGCAGGAGGCGGCCTCCGTCATGCTGGATGCGATCAAGACCGTCCTCTCGGGGAAAATCTATGTTTCCGCCACCATGCGTGACAGGCTCCTGGAGACCATGTTCAGCGCTCGTGATGAAGCCGAGTCGCCTTCGGTGGAACGGCTCAGCGACAGGGAGCTGGAGGTACTGGACCTTATGGGGCAGGGATACGGCGCAGCGGAAATCGCCAAGATGCTCAATCTCTCCGTGAAGACAGTGAACGCGTATAGAGACCACATGAAGGAGAAGCTGCATATCGACGGCGCGGGAGATCTGCGAAGATTCGCAGTCAAGTGGGTGCAGAGCCGCGACAGGTAATAGTTCCTATCCCACCTGATCATGATCAACAGCCAGTCCCTTTTCACCATGCAGCTGCGCGTTGCCCAATTCCTCAACGCATATGGCTTTGACCACATGCCGAGGTACTCGGCCGCGGCGATCATCGCCGTGGCGCCGACCGTCATCCTCTATGCCATCGGCCATCGGTGGGTGCTGAAGGGCACTCTGGCAGGCGCCCTGAAGGGTTGAGGGAGAAATCGAACGGCAAGGTCCCGCCCTATTGGTCGGCGTTCCAGATAACGGCGGGCCTTTCTCCCGGCTGCGCCGCCCGCACGGCGTCCGTGCCTCCGCTGCTCCCGGTTGCCGTGCGTACGCCAGCGGATGAGGAGAGCTCCGCGAAGCGCGTCGCAAGATCGGGACTGGCTGCTTTCAGACGGGCATAGTACACGGCAGTGTTCGCCGCATCACCCCTGGCCGCGTAGATGCGAGCGGCAAGAAGGTTGAGAAGCGCCGACTCCGCGTTCCTGGACAGGCCCTGCCTCACAATCTGCAGCGCGCCCTCCGCATCGTCGGCAAGCAGGCGAAGGTTCGCGAGGTTCACGTACGGGGACGTGAGGGTCGGATCTTCACTGATGGCTTTGCGGAAGGAGGACTCCGCATCAGCCATTCGGCCGAAGAGGGCGTGGAGAATCCCCTCCTGCAGCCGTACGAGGGTCGCCTGCCTCCCTGAAAGAGAGGCGAGGCGCGCATCCAATTCCTTGACCCTTTCGGCGTACAGCGCGTCAGTGAAGCTGTCCGCGGAAGCGGCGTATGCCTTGTCGACACTGGTCTTTGCCGGCTCGGCGACAATGATCGAGCTGGGAGGCAGCGGAAGCGGGGGGAACGAGTCCCGCATTCCCGCCAGGGGGATGAACTCGAACGGCCCGGTCTTGCCGTATCGCCTCACGAGCTCGGTTGCGGATGCCCAGGCTGCCATGAACCCTTTTGACAGGAGAGTCGTCTCCACGGGAATCCAGGCCGCTCCCCCCCTGGCCATTGCATCGTGCGTGGCATCACCGAGGTACTGCGTATTCTCGGCCGGTTCCCCTGTATCGAAGGCAAGAAAAATATGCCCGGGAGTCGTCAGGATGGCGGTCCGGATGCCCACTGACTCCAGGAGGGAGCCTAAAAGCGCCGTGGTATCGTCGCAGTCCCCGGTCCGGTTGTAGAGCGTGATGCGGGGGAAGCGCACCGTATCCACGACCTCGGCCTTCCCGAGTGCGCGCGAGAAGGGAGAATCGGGGTCTTCCACGTACGTGATTCCGTACGTGCCCAGAGCGTCGCACACCCGCATGGCCTGGAAGATCTTGCGCGATAATGGAATGCGCCGTCCGCCGTCCCCCGCGGCCACAACGCGCGCGGCAAACCCGCTGACGGTTTCTTCATTGGGAGTAATAAAGGAGGAGATCTTGCGCGTGTCGTCCCACGTAAGGGCGGAATTCCGGTAGATCGTGGTGATCAACTCGGCGGAAGCTGTCTGCTCTCCGCTGTCTACGAGGTACGTGACGACCACTTGGGCCTGGACCGGCATGTCCTCCTGCAACTCGAGCACTTTCTGCGTGAAAGCGGGGGCAATATCGAAGGTGGCGCTCTCTCCCGGCTGCAGCCGCGCAAGAGGTTTCGACTCAACGGGCAGGTCCATGAACCGGGGGATGAGGAATCGTACCCGCACTTTCTCCAGCGGCTGGGCCAGGGTATTTTTGACCGACACGGCCCCCGCGGGATGCGTCAGGTACCACTGCATGAGTGAAGGAAAGAGGTTCGCCATCCGCACGACGGTGATCGTGATCGGTTTCCTCTTTTCTTCCCGCGGCCCCTTGTCGCTGAAGAGCTCCTTCAGATCAGTCATGGCTTTGCGCGTCTGGTCGTCTCCCGGGGACTTGCTCAGGATGAGCTCGTACGTCTGAATGGCCTGCCCCGAAAGAGAACGCGCCGACTCAATGCCGATCCTGGCAAGAGTGAGCCGTGCCCTTGCATCGAGGTCCCGTGCGGCGTCTTTCAGCCCCTCCAGCTCCAGCGCGAGCAGCCGCGCCCCCGCTTTCTGGTTGCCGGGGTCGGCATCCTGGACCTTCTGCCAGTAGGTTCTGGCCATGAAGGGGGACCCTGCGGAATCATAGAGCTCCGCGATCCTGCCGTAGGTTTCCGTCTCGTCCGAGGCGCTTTTTCCGCGCAGCGCCACGATCTTTTCCTCCAGATCGTTCCTGATCCCCTTCTCCCGGCAATACGCCCGGTCCAGCAGCTTGATGATGCGACGGCCCGTCAGGTCCGCCAGGTAGATAAGCCCCCGTGACCAGTCCACCGCGATCTGCGCCGTCTGGGGAAGCGAATCCTGCTCCGCGCCGGGCAGCGTGTCCATCTCCCAAAGCAGCCTCCCGTCCCGGCGGAATTTCAGAAGCTGTCTGTTGGAGAGCATCACGAAGCTGCCGTCAGGCCCCACCGCCATGGAGGTCGGAACGAGGGACTTCCCGGGATCGAGAAGGGGAAGAAGGATGTCGGCCGGGTTCCCCTCGGAGGTGAAAAGACGCACGCCTTTCAGCAGGGGATCATAGACCCAGATGGATCCGTCAGGCGCTGCCGCATACGCGGTGGGCCAGGAGGAAGGGTTGAGAAAAAGCCGGAGCTCCTGCCGCTTCTTTCCCGGCGCCACCCGGTATGCCTTCCTGTTCGTTGAATCGACCAGGAGCGCGCTGCCGTCGGCGAGCGCTGTCCAATAATAGATCGATGCGAGCTCCAGCCCCGTGGGAATCCGCTGCGGCTCAGGGGCATCCGGTTGCAGCCGGTAGAGGTCGCGGCCTCCATTCGGCTTCAACAGCAGCGAACCCCCGGGGGTCGCCGCCACGCCCCCCGCATAGTAGAGCACCCCTTTGTCATCCAGCGCCTTTCCCGCCTGGCCGACCGGCTTGAAAGAAGGATCCAGCTCCACGCAGGACATCAGGAGGGCGACCGCCAGGTTGCCGTTCGGCTCGACCGCAATGCCCAGCGGCGGCATGGTGGGATTCAGCATCGACGCGGACAGCTCGTCGGCGAATACGGGCAGCTCTGTCGTCTGATCCATGAGAAAACCGTGAAAGGAGCTCCAGAGCAGTAAGATGGCGCGGGCAAGCCAAAGGAGCTGGTCAGGCGCGGCAGGTGCCCACCATGACAGGGCGGCGGACTTCTTTCCATCCGCCAGTCGGGTCAGCGTGATCACGATTGTGGGGATGTCTCCCTCCAGGCTTGCCGCCGTTGTCAGAGAGAAGCTTGCGCTCTCACCTGAAGACAGGGGAATCATCTGGATGCTGGCCCCGTACAGCCTGGCCACTGCGGCGGCGGCCCGGTCAAGAAGAGTGTCGATCCGTGCGGAAGCCTCCGCGCTCTGAGGCGAAACGAGAGGCCTCTCGATCAGCACCTTTTCCGCTGCCGGGAGGCTCTGCGCCAGCGCAAGCCCGATGAACGCCCCGAATAGCAACACGCGCGCGCCTGGTCCCCTGCTCATCCGGCCCTCCACCCGGTCCGGGCGCGCGCAACTTCCATGCCGTCCACGGCGCGCACGATGGCGTGCGCCCGCCGGTGCGGATCGGCGATCCGTGTCCGCACCACGATGGTGCCTGGGTGTTGTGTTTCCGCCAGAAAGTCGATGTCGAGGCCGGTGAGGAACCCGATATCCCGGTCCGTCACCCCCTCCACTACCCATTCAGCGTACCTGCTGTTGTTCACGTGCTGGTTGACGTCAAGGTCGCTCCAGCGCACGCTGATCGTATTCTCCACTTCCGGGGGCATGCATTCCGGCGGCTTTTCCAGGTCTGCTTCAAATGCCCGCGGCACGCCGCTCGTGTCCGGTGGATCGAATATGCCCTGGATCCTCACCGGGCGCCGGGAGCGCGTGTCCAGGATGAGCCAGGCGCTGACCGCAGAAACGATCGTCCTGCCCTGCGCGTCGCACACGGCAAAGTCCCGCAAAGCAAACAGCCTGTCGATTCCGGACGGCCACGTGCGGACCGTGACCGGTTCGCCGTTCACGGGGAGCCGGTGTATCTGCATGCGCAACCGGGACAGCACCCAGGTCAATCGCCTTTGCAGCAGGTCTTCCACCGAGACCCCGAGAACCCGCGCGTGGTTGCCCGCAGCCTCTTGAAGGAAATCACAGAGACTTCGAATAGCCAGCGTCCCGTTTGCGCTTGTTTCGAAGACCCGCACGGTGAATGTGTCGGTCCAGGTGTGATCCTTCGGGGGACTTGTGGGCACCACCCCACAGTATCTTCGGCTCGGCACAAGGTCAATCGATCCCTGGTTCGTGGACGCGCGGGCGGGATGAAACGGCGAACCCGCAAAGTCGCGGATGCGCGAACTTGCATGCCGGCGCGGGATTCGCTACACTAGAAGGGTCACTATGCTCGCCCAGGAACTTCTCGTGCTCCTGCGGACTTTCGCGTTGCAGAACAGGAGCGCAACGGTCGATCTCCACCAATTCCTTGCCGCAATGCCCAAGGGCCAGGTGCAGCCCGCGGAGGTCGATGCGGCGGTGGCCGAGCTCGCGGAGAAGTCCGCGCTGGTCGTGTCCACGGAGGGCGGGAAGCCCCGCCAGGTGTCCCTGTCGGATTTTCACGTCACCGCGCTGGTGGACGTGTATCGGCAGCTCTCGATGGATGCCATTCGTCCGTTCCCGAAGGAGGATACGGCTCCCGTGCCCGTCCCGGCGGGGCAGCTCATCAAGGCGGACGTGAAGAGCCAGCTCGGCGCCCTGCTGGATACAAGCGGTCCCGGCATGAAAGGCATCGTCAAGCTGGAGTTCCCCGAGGGAGTGGATTCACTCATCGTGCCCCAGGAGTGCGTGGGCACCGAGCTCATCGATGTTGCCGTGGCAAAGATCAGCCGCCATCTCCAGGAAGGGAAGAACGCCTCCTATTCGGAGTCGAAGCTTGCCGGGCTGATGCGGGGAAACGCACCGCTCGTCCACCAGTCCATGGAGGACGTCGTCACCCGGCCCAAGAAAGCGGCAAACTCGGTTCTTTCTCCTTCTGATTTCAGCTTCCGGTTCTGGACGCACCTCTCCAACCTTATTCTGCAGGATATACGCGCCAAGTCGGAGAAGACGGACCTGGACCACGGGGCGTGCCAGGCGGCATACATTCTCGGGTATACCGTCTTTCATAGAAAGGGCACGGTCCAGCGTGAACAGGAGTGGGCGGCCGACAGGAAAAACCTGGAACAGCAGGTGCGCAAGCCGCCCTTTGTTTTCGGATTCCAGGACCTCTACGATTTGAAAGACGAAAAAGGGGTCACCTACGTAAAGAAGCACAGCCAGGATTTCATCCATTCCTTCCTGAAGGAGAAGACGAAGCAGGTGGGGGAGGAGCCCATTCCCTACCTGGTCCGCGTACACGCGGCCGCGCAGAAGAAGGACTACTTCCTCCAGAGGGACTTTATCGTCCCCGTCTTCCTGAAGAAACTGGGGGAAGCGTCGGAAGAGATTCGAAGCGCATATGTGCAGGAATGGACCGACGAGATGCGCCAGGACCGCACGCCTGGCGTCTCGAAAAGCGACTCCTCTTTCCGCAGGGACACCGAGATACGGGTGAAGCAGGGGTATCCGCTCCTTGCCGCGCTCTCCAATGGCAACCTGCTCTTCGCCGCGGGTGCGGCGACCAAGCTCTCGGAGGCGGCGAAGGAGGAGCTCGGCAAATGCTTCGCGGTGGAGAACATCCTGCGGCCGTTCGACGAGCTGCTGGGTTTGTCCCGCGCGCTCCTGCTGAAAAATGCCCGCATGTACCTTCCGTTCTGGATGACGGTGCCCATTCTGAGCGGGGTGCTCAGGATTTTCCGCAGACTGTCCCGTGGAGGAAAGGGGGAGCGCAAAGTGGAGCCCGAGAAGAAGCCCATAGCCTTCCGACCTGCCCCGACGGAAACGGCAAAGGTCGTGCAGCCCGCGCCGGTCGAGGCCGCGAAGAGCACTCATACCAAAGGCGATCTCCTGCGCTACCGCAGAAGCATCCAGTCACTCCTGGTTCAGTACGTCCCCAAGGGAAAGAGCATCGAGGCCACGCTGACGGAGCTCGCCGAGAAATGGAACCCTCTCTACGCTTCGGTGCAGAAGCAGAATCTCGTCGAAGACGTCAACTCGCTCGTGCGCGACTTTCTTCGCCCTGTCCGGCGCAGCTTTCTCGCGCGGCCGCCCGATCTGAAGAGGATCCACGCCCTTGCGGAACAGCTCTCGACGAGCCAGAGCCTTGCGAAAATCAAGAAGAGGGACTTCCTGATGCGCTATATCGAGCTCTATATGGTCAGGTGCCTCCAGGTGAAGTCCTAGAAGCCGCTCCCTCAGCTCATCGGGCGGATGCGCACCTCGATGTCTTTCGCCGAAGCCAGCAGGTCTTGAATCCGCCGGGTATCCGTATCCCCGAAATGATAGGGGTAAAGCACTTTCGGCCGGAATGCCAGGGCGGCGTCGGCGACCATCTCCGGTGTCATGGTATAGGGCAGGTTCATGGGAAGGAACGCCACGTCGATCCTTTTCAGGGATTTCATTTCGCGCGTATTTTCCGTGTCACCGGCGACATACAGCCTGCGCGTTCCGAGCGTGAGCACGTACCCGTTGCCGTCCCCCTTGGGATGGAACGGCGCCCCGGGCGCGCGCATGTGCACGACGTTGTAAGCAGGCACCGCTTCGATCCTTATCCCTTTGACCGCGCGCGAGTCGCCGTTCTGCAGCACGATTGAGCCGGGCACTTTGCCCGCGCACCTGGCCGCAACGACAACAGCGGTCTCAGGGGTGCGTACTTTCGCGATGGCCCCGGCATCGAGGTGATCGGAGTGCTCGTGGGTGACCAGCACGATACCGGCCTTGGGAAGCTTTGCGTAGTCCGCTTTTTCGCCTACAGAGTCCACATGGATCACCGTGTCCCCGTATGTCACGATGAGCGTTGCGTGCCCGATGAAGGTCACTTTCAATCCAAGCGGAGCGGGGGAGAACGTGTCTTCGACGAACATGTTTCACCTCCTATTTCGCGACCTTGCGAAGTTCGATCGCGAAACTTGCGAGAGAACCTGCGAAACGCATATTATACACTTCCTTGCGCGAAAGATCGCAAGTTCGCGATCGACTTGCGCAGTTTCGCAAAGGGGGGAGGACCCGAGTGAACGGCAACCCGACGGCTTATGACTTCGACCGGGTGATCGATCGGCAGGGCACGAGCTCTTTGAAATGGGATTTCGGGGAGAAGTTTGCCGGCATGTCCGGTCTGGTTCCCCTGTGGGTGGCGGACATGGACTTCGAGGCTCCCGCGGAGATCGTCCAGGCGCTCCAGGCCAGGGTGGCGCATGGCATTTTCGGATACACGCTGGAGCCGGAGTCATACTTCGATGCCGCGGCTGGCTGGCTCCGGCGCCGCCACGGCTGGGAGGTGCGGCGCGAGTGGATGCTGCCTTCCCCGGGGGTCATACCGGCCCTTGTGTTCGCCATCCTGGCGCTCACCAAACCCGGCGAGGGGATCGTGATTCAGCCCCCCGTCTACTATCCGTTTCCCTTGCGTGTCAGCGCGAATGGAAGGCGCGTGGTGGAGAACCCGCTGAAGCTGAGCGGCGGCCGGTGGGAGATGGATCTGGACGGCCTGGCAAGAGTCGTCGACGAGCACACGAAGATGTTGATCCTTTGCAGCCCGCATAATCCGGCCTGCAGGGTGTGGGGCAGGGCGACCCTGCAGGCGCTTGCGGATTTCTGCCTTCGCAAGGGCATCGTTGTGGTGAGCGACGAAATCCACAATGACCTCGTGATGCCGGGGTCTCGCCACATTCCCTTTGCCTCCCTTTCGAATGCGGCTGCCGCGCACACGGTGACTCTCGTCTCCGCGACAAAAAGCTTCAACCTTGCGGGACTGGGGGGCTCTCTCACCCTCATACCCGAGGCCGGCCTGCGTGCGCGTTTCGACGCGGTTCAGCACGCTATTGCGGGCGGCCCGGCAAACGCAATTGCCGCTGCGGCGGCCGAGGCTGCATGGAGGCATGGGGAGCGATGGCTGGAGGAGCTTCTTGCCTACGTGCAGGCCAACTATCGATTCCTGGCCGGCTTTCTTGCCGAGAACATTCCGATGGTGACATTGGCGCCCCTGGAAGGGACCTATCTTGCCTGGATGGACATGCGGGCACTCATGCTGTCGGACGACCAGATCAGGGAGAAGCTCCGGCGCGAGGCGGGGTTATGGCTCGACGAGGGCCGCAAGTTCGGCCGGGGAGGGGAAGGATTTCAGCGTCTCAACCTCGCGTGCCCCCGCGCGATCCTCTCCGATGCCGCGGAGCGCCTGGCGCGCGCTTTCCGCGGGGGCTGATGTCGGCGCGTTTCCGGCCGGAGGAGGTACGGGCCGGCTCCTGACCGCGCGCGAGGAACATCGGGGGGATCAGCGTCCATAGCGCGAGCGCCACCGCTCCGTGCCAGGGCTCGTACCAGGGCGGCCTGACGAACCGCAATGGCCCGACACCCATCGCATAGATCCAGACCACCAGCGAAAGCGTGGAGATCACAAGCTGCGTCCGCGCGCGCACGCCCCCAGCCCAATAGAGGTAGACCGGCGTGATGCACACGAGGAGAAGTGCGATAACGAGGTGCGGGAGGAGCACACGCGGCATGACACCCTGGATGAAGATGAAAACCGCGATCACCTCGCTGGGGATGAGCTTCAAGAGCACCTGCAGGAAGGAGTTTTCCTGCTCGATCGCGCGGCCCATACATTTTCCTTTCGCCCCTCCATGGGGTCTTTCAGTCCATTCTGAGCCGGGGGCTCAGGGAAGTCAACATTTCCCGCCGATCCCCGGCAGCTCTCCGTGTGACCCGCCTTATCTCACCCGCTCGTGATAATCGTGTGCGCGCGTGCCGTAGATCTGGTCGAAATGGGCATCTGCCGCGTTCTTCATTTTTCAACCAATACGAACGTGATGTCATTGACGTTCGTGCCCGTGGGACCCGTGACGATCAGGTCACCTGCCGCGGAGAGGAACGCGTGCGCGTTGTTCGCAGCCAGGCAGGCGCGCGGATCGAGCCCCTTGCCGCGACCCGCGGCGAGTGTTCCCCCTGATGCGAATGCACCCGCCGCGTCCGTGTTCCCGTCCCGTCCGTCGGTGGCAAAGGAGGTGAGAGTCAATCCCGGCTCTCCGCTGAGCTCGATGGCCGCGGCGAGCGCAATCTCCTGGTTTCTTCCTCCCCTGCCGCCCCCCCTCACCGTCACGGTCGTCTCCCCGGCAGCAATAAGGCACACCGGCGGCTCCGCCGGTCTTCCGTGCTGCCGTACCTCCCGAGCGACTGAAGCAATCAGCCGCCCCGCTTCTCGGGCTTCGCCTTCAAGGAACGTCGTGAGCACGAGCCCCGGAAAACCCTGCCTCCGTGCTTCTTCTGCCGCCGCCTCCACCGCGATGCTGCTGGAGGCGATGATGTCAGCCGTGAAGCGTCCGGGAAGGGTCTTCGGGGTATCAGGGACCCTGCCGGCGACCCCCTCCTCAATGAGCGCGCGTACCGGCGACGGTACCTTTTCCAGAAGATGGTAGCGGGCGAGCACGTCGGCCGCGTCGGCAAAGGTCGTGGGGTCGGGAACAGCGGGTCCCGATGAGATGAACCCGGGCTGGTCGCCCACGACATCGGAGATTGCAAGGGTGACGATCTTCCCGCGTGTTCCTGCGGCAAGGCGGCCCCCCTTGATGGCGCTCAGGTGTTTACGCACCGTGTTGATCTCCCGAATCGAGGCCCCGCTTGCGAGGAGAAGAGACGTGCTTGCCATCTTGTCGCGAAGGCTGAGCGGTGGATACGGAAGCGGGAGCAGGCTCGAGCCGCCGCCGGAAAGGAGCAGGAGGAGAAGGTCTCTTTCCTGCATGTGCACGGCGAGATCCATCACGCGCCGGGCAGCGGCGAGGCCCTGTTCATTGGGCACCGGGTGTCCGGCCTCGAGAACATCGAGAGGGGGGTGACGGGTGTACGGATAGCCCTGCGGCAGAACGACGATCCCTTCCGAGACCTGCGCGCCCAGGATTTCGAGCGCGGCGTCCGCCATGCCTGCAGCGGCCTTGCCGGCCGCAACCAGGATGAGACGACCTTCGTGCGCATGTTCCCTGCCGCAGGCCGCGAATCCTTGTTCCGCCGCGGCCAGATTCCTCCTGACAGCCGCGGCAGGATCCGCGGCAGAGAGCGCGGCGGCCATGACACGCAGGGAGACCTGCTTCAACTCTGCCGGGCTCATGTGCGCACCGCTGCCAGTCTTCCCGGCTTTCCCTCCAGCACGTACAGGCTGCAGGAAGCAAGGGAAGATATCTCCTGCGGATAATGGGTCACAATGAGCGCGGGGACAGGGTGCAGGGTGAGAAGGCGCAGGAACATATCCCAGAGGAGCCCGCGCGCCTCGGCGTGCAGGCCGCTGAACGGCTCGTCCAGGAATATCGCATCCGGCAGACGAGCGAAGCACCGGGCCAGCGCCGCGCGCTTTTTCATGCCGCCGGAAAGCTCCTCCGGCCTCTTTTCCTCCTCTCCCGCCAGGCCCGCTTCGGACAGGAGATGGTGCGCAAAGCACAGCGCGTTTTTCCCCTTGAATCCCTGGTAGAAGAGCGGAAGGGCCGTGTTCTGTGCGATCGACCGCCACGGCAGGAGCCTGTCGTCCTGGAATACGAAGCCGACCCGCGTCGGACAGGAGACGCTTCCCTCGGCAGGCTTCAGCAGGGAGGCGGCAACCTTCAGGAGGGTCGTTTTTCCGATCCCGGATTCCCCCGTGACGACGGCGATTTCATGGGGGCCAATCTCCAGATCTACGTCGCGGAGTATCTCGGCCTTTTTTCGATAGGCAAAGCTCACCTCGCGCAGCGCGATGCGCGATGCTCCGGCCCGGGTCGTGAAGGCCCGTTCCAGCTCAACGATATCCGCGGGATCGCAGCTGACCGGACCCCGGCGCGCGATCAAGGCTCTGAAGACCGGCCCGGCCAGTCGGATCCTCGGCAGCAGGTGATTGAAGACGAGGATGATGAGGATGAGCACGGCTGCCCAGGAAAAGAGCGATCGTATCCGCATCGACATGTACGCCGCCTGGATCTGAAATCCGATGCCGTCATTTGCTCCGAAGTACTCCGCCGTCACGGATGCCTTCACCGCCAGGACAAGACCGGCCTTCAGGGCGGCGGCGAGGAATGGGGCGAGGTGCGGAAGGACGAGCTCCCGGGTGCGGGGGACGAAGCCCGGGGCGAAAATCGTCAGCATTTCTCCATACGCGCGGGGCAGTGTCGACATGCCCTCCCCGACCGTGACGGCCACGAGAGGGAAGGTGATGAGGCCGATCACGACGATAGCGGGCAGGTGTCCGATGCCCATCAGGGCGACCAGGGGAATTGCCCACAGAAGGGGAGGCATGCCCTGGAAGAAGAGAACGAGCGGCTTGAAAAGGGCGTCCAGCTCCCGGCGCGCTCCCATCGCCATGCCTGCCGCGGCCCCGGTCACAAAGCCGCCCAGGAAACCGGCACAGACGCGAAGGAAGGTGATCAGGATCTGCGTCCAGGTGAACCGGCGCGCGAGAAGGAGGGCAGTGTCCGCGATCGTGGTCCACGGCGCGGGCACGAAATAGGTCCCCGCCGCCAGACTGGCGATCGCCCAGCCCGCAAGAATCATTGCAACTCCCACTGCGCCGAGGAGCCTGAGCCGGAGAGACACCGCGCGGGGGGCCTTGGCGGGCATTGTCAGTGCGCGAGGAAAAACTGCTCGTCCAGCGGACGCGACCCCGCCGGCAAGTATTTTGCGACCATCCGGTAATAGGCCAGCACGCGCGTCCGGTTCTCCGCGAATGAAGGGACGTCGAGCAGCGTGTTCCGCGTTGCCTCTTCGAGAATTGCCGGATCGGTGTTGAGCGATGCGGAGAACCGGGAGGCGGCCTCCGACGGATTTGTCGTCACGCTTCTGCTCGCCTCGGTCCAGGCGGATACGAGGGCGCCGATGGTCTGGGCGTGATCCCGGGCAAAACCCTCCGTGCAGAAAAGGCTCACCTGCGGCGACCCGCCGTCCCCCCCGGTCAGCCGGGCCCACGCGCGGGAGTACTGGATGAGCCGGGTGAGGCCATTCTTCCTCACGACCGTGGTTGCAAGGGGCTCGGGCAGTGCCACGGCGTCGAGCTGGCCGGCGAGCAGCCTCTGCACGCTTTGCGGGAAGGGACCGTAGCTGATCGTGAGGTCCTTGTCAGGGTCGATGCTTTCGAATGCCAGAAGCGCGCGGCTTTGGAAGTCCAGTGGGGAGCCGGGGAACGGCAGGGCGAGCCGCTTTCCCTTCAGCCGGGTGAAACTCTTGAGCGATGCATCTCTGCCCACCAGGGAGGAAACCCCCCACACTCCGGTGTCGATCATCACGAGGGGACTGCCGTCCAGCCGGTTCTCCCATCCCTGGCTCGTGCCGCTGAGAAGAAGATCAGTCTCTCCACGGAGCAGAACGGCCAGGGCCTGCGCGTGATTGAGGAAGAATTCGACCTGAAGGTCGACGCCCGGGATCGCGTGCTCCCTGGCCATCAGCAGGAAAGGCAGGGACGAGGTCGACTGCGGCACGAGCACGCGTACCCTGGTAAGGACAAGGTCGTCCGAGTGGCTGATGGTGACTGAAAGCAGGAGCGCAATGGACACGACGAGAATCGTGAGCACGCCCGGGGCGCGCAGTGGGTGAGGGGACCCGGATTCTTTCATGGTTCGTTCAACAATATTCGTTTTCGTCGGAAGGGGCAAGAAGGAAGCAACGGCGCGATTCTTCACCGGCAATCCCGCCGGCCGTGCGGACCGTCATCGGGGTTTCTCTCACCGCCTATGCTCTGATATAGTAGGAAACAGAGGACTTCCGTGAAGGCAGCGATCATCGGCACCAGCGGTCACATCGACCTCGCGCTCGAGGTGCGCGACCGCCTTCCGCAATTGAGCTTTGTCGGGATTGCCCCGGGGTCGGCGGACGAGGACGCGCGGGAGTTCTACGTCGATCAGCTGGAGCCCTCGCTCATTCCCTTCTACGAAGACTACCACCGCATGCTGGACAAGGAGAAGCCGCAGGTGGTCGTCGTGGCGCCCTTTTTTTTCCTGCAGTCGCGCATTGCCTGCGAGTGCCTGGAGAGGGGGATCCACGTCTTTGTCGAAAAGCCCATGGCCGTATCGCTGGATCAGCTGGAGCGGCTTCGCCGGGCTCACGCTCTGGGGAAGGCGGATCTCTGCCCGATGCTCTTCTACCGCTACCACCCCGCGTTCCATGCCGCGTGGCGCGCGCTGAAGGAGGGCCTGATCGGCGAGCCGATCCTCATTACGGCGCAGAAGTCGTACAAGCTCGGCACGCGTCACGCCATGTACACGCATCGCGCCACCTACGGCGGCACCATCCCCTGGGTAGCGGTCCACGGCATCGACTGGATCCACTGGTTCACCGACGGGGGGATCACGCAGGTCTCCGCTTGCCACACGTCCGCCGGGAACCGTGGTCATGGTGAGATGGAGAGCTCGGGGGCGTGCTTGTTCCGTCTTGCAAACTCCGGTTGTGCCACCCTTACCTTTGACTATTTCCGGCCCGGTTCCGCGCAGACGCATGGAGACGACAGGGTGCGGATTGCGGGGGAGAAGGGAGTCCTGGAGGTGGCCGGGGGAGAGGCGACGTTGTTCACCCATGATGCGGCTCCACGAAGGCTTGAAAAAGAGGAGCAGCTCTCGCTTTTCCAGGAATTCATTCATCATATACAGGAGGGTGCCGGGATGCGGATCACCGCGGAGGATGCATTCACGGTGAGCGAGCTCGCCCTGCGCAGCAGGGAAGCCGCGGACACGCGGTCCACCATAATCGTGAGGAGCGGATCATGAGAACAAAGGCGCTGGGGAAAAGCGGGCTCGCACTCACGCGGATCGGGCTGGGCACCTGGGCAATCGGCGGGGCCGACTGGCAGTTCGGCTGGGGGAGCCAGGATGATCGGGATTCCATCGCAACGGTCCACGAAGCCCTCGACCTGGGCATCAACTGGATCGACACCGCGGCGGTCTACGGCCTCGGACACTCGGAGGAGGTAGTCGGCCGTGCCATTGCGGGACGGCGGGACAAGCTCATCATTGCCACAAAGTGCGGACGTCCGACGGATCCGGGGAGCACCACGATCGTGAGCCGGCTCAAGGCCGCGAGCGTGCGAAAAGAGCTCGAGGGAAGTCTCCGCAGGCTGAAGACGGACTACATCGATCTCTACCAGATCCATTGGCCGGATCCCGATCCCGACATCGAGGAAGGCTGGGAGGAGATTGCGAAGGCCGTCAGGGAGGGAAAGGTCCGCTATGCCGGGGTCTCCAACTTCAATCCTGAGCAGATGCGGCGCATCCAGAAGATCCACCCCATCTCTTCCCTGCAGCCCCCTTACAGCATGCTGCGCAGAGACGTGGAGAAAGAGTTGCTTCCCTTCTGCGCGGCAAACGGCATCGGCGTGATCTGCTACAGCCCGATGCAAATGGGGCTCTTGACGGGCGCGTTCACCAGAGAGAGGGCGGCGTCGCTTCCCCGGGACGACGTGCGCGCGCGCAATGCGCTTTTCATCGAGCCGGCGCTCAGCCGCAACCTCGCCCTCGTGGAGGAGCTGCGTCCCCTGGCGAAGAAAAACGGCAGGAGCCTGGCGGAGCTGGCCGTGGCATGGGTGCTGCGCAGGCCCGAGGTGACGGCCGCCATAGTGGGGGGGCGCAAACCCGGGCAGGTAGCGGAAATAGCTGCCGCTGCAGACTGGGAATTGTCCGCCACGGACACGGCGGAGGTCGAGGCCCTGCTCGCCCGGCATTGATTTGCAGGGGGAACCTTTGAAGGGATTTGCGCGCTCTTTTCTCCCCTTCCTCTGCATTCCTCTCGCGGCGTGCTTCATTTCCTGCGTGGCGGGGCCGCGCGCGGTCTTCCAGGAACCCGGGATATGGTCCGGATCTCCTCTGGTGACCACGCGCTTCGGCGCGGTGGGGGCAAGGGAGGATGCCGAGCAGACGTGGGTCTGGAAAGCAATCCCTTTTGCGAGGCCGCCCGTCGGTGACCTGCGCTGGCGCGCGCCGCGGGAGCCGCAGCCATGGACGGGCGTGCGCAATCCGGTCTCGTTCAGCACAGCCTGCACGCAATACAGCTCCGTTCTGCCCGGCATCATTTTCGGCACGGAGGACTGCCTCTATCTGAACGTCTGGAGACCGAAAGGCCTCGACACCGGACTTCCGGTATATGTCTGGATCCATGGCGGAGGAAACTCCATCGGGTCCGCTACGACCACGTCCGAGTACTATGGAAGCAGCATCGCCTCCAGGTCGCACATGGTGTTCGTGTCGATCAATTATCGCCTGGGCCCGTTCGGGTGGTTTTCAAGCCCAGCGCTGCGTGAAGGCGCCTCAGCCGAGGACGCTTCGGGCAACTACGGCACCCTTGACATCATACAGTCCTTGAAGTGGGTACGGCAGAATATCGAGGCATTCGGCGGCGATCCGGGGAATGTCACCATTGCGGGTGAATCGGCCGGCGGTTTCAACGTGCTTTCTCTCCTGATCTCACCGCAGGCGAAAGACCTCTTTCAACGCGGGATATCGGAAAGCGGCGCGGCGATTACCCACGGCATGGACGAAGCGGACGCAAAGTCCAGAGAGCTCCTCGCGCAGCTCCTTGCCCGTGACAGGAAGGTGCGGACGCACCCCAACGGTGAAGTCCTTGCCGCGGCCATGAGCCGGGAGGCTATCCGCGCGTATCTCAGGTCGAAAGACGACAGAGAGATCCTGCTCTGCTACACGACATGGGCCTTTGGAATGATCGACAATCCAGCGATCCTGCGGGACGGCTTCGTGATCCCGGAGGCGGGCTTCGACGTCCTCGCCACCGGGGACTACCCCAGCAAGGTTCCCCTGATCATCGGGTCCAACAAGGAAGAGGTGAAGCTCTTCCTGCTTTTTTCAGGCGCAATTCCCTGGCGAAGCGAATTGTATGCAGCGGCGGCAAAGTACGGCAGCGATCTGTGGAAAGCTGCCGGCGTGGACGAGGTGGCGCGCAGGCTTTCCGCGCATGCGGATCAGCCCCCTGTGTATGCCTACCGGTTCGACTGGGGGGCTGTCGACGCACAGGGAAATGGCCCGTTGCCCGGCAACTGGGGCCGCAAGCTTGGAGCATTCCATTCTCTTGACGTCCCTTTTTTTCTCGGGCGTGACACATTGAACGGCGTCATGCACCTGGTCCTCTTCACGGGGCAGAACGCGCCCGGCCGGAAGGCTCTCTCAGGGGCCATGATGAAGTACGTGGCACAGTTTGCGCGCACCGGCAACCCCAACGCGCAGGGAACGGGGCCCGGCACGGGGCGGGCGGAATGGATGCCGTGGATGAACGGGCCCGGTGCGCCGAAGTGCATCCTCTTCAATGCGCGGGGGGATTCTCCGGAAATCGCCATGTCGGATACCGAGCTCACCGACGACGCGGTAATGGCCGAGGTGAAGGCGGATCTTGCCGAGCCTCTGCGCAGCCGGACGCTGGATTTCCTCTCCCGCTCAATCCTTCCCTCACGGGTGCGTTGAATCTCACGTGCGGTCAGGCGCATCGGCTCGGTTCCGTTGACACCCTGCGGGGACTTCTGTTTCAATAAAGCGGTGAAGGTTCATGGAGCAACGCCCCGGGATGCGCGCTATGCGCCCTTCACGGCCCGTGCAGTCGAGATCATACGCTCCATCCCGCGCGGAAAAGTTGCCACCTATGCACAGGTGGCCGCTGTCGCGGGAAGCCCTCTTGCGGCCCGGCAGGTGGTCCGCGTGCTCCACAGCCTTTCACGCGCCGAGCGACTGCCCTGGCAACGCGTCATCAACAGCCGCGGAACGATCTCCCTCCCGAGAGGTGCCGGGTTCGAGGAGCAGAAGGCCCTGCTGGAGGCGGAGGGCGTCGCGGTCAAGGAGGACGGCAGGATCGACATGAAGAAGCACCTCTGGGTGCCGCACATTTCCTTCAGATGAGCCTGAAACAGCAGGCTTCGGACCGGCTTGCGGAGCGTCTGCGCTACGAGGAGGGGCTCGCCTCCTGCTCCCGCAGACTGATCGCAGGGGGCCCGCGCGCAATCGACGACGCCCTGGAACATCTGCGCGCGGCGGCAGGGGCCAGCCGCGTCTACCTGTTCGAAAACTTCGAGGACCCGCGGGACGGCCTGTGCATGCGCCAGACCCACGAGGCGTGCGCTTCCGGCGTCGAGCCCCAGATCGACAATCCCCTTCTCCAGCGTCTCCGCTACGCCGTCGCGTACGAACCGGCTCGACGCGTGCTGTCCCAGGGGCAGCCCTTCTGGGGAATCGTCGAAGAGCTGGAGGAGAAGACCCGCGGGGTCCTTGCCCCTCAGGGCATCCTGTCCATCCTCAATATTCCGGTGTCCGTCACGGGGGCCTGGTACGGATTCATCGGATTCGACGATACGGAAAGCCTCCGCGCGTGGTCAGGGGAGGACGTGCGCCTCCTGCAAACCGCGGCCGAGATGGTCGGTGCGCATATAGGCCGGGAAAGGGCGGTTGAAGAGCTGGCGCGCCGGCAGGCCAAGATGGACGGCATCTTCCGCACCGCCCCGAGCGGCATCGGCACCGTGGTTGACCGCGTGCTGACGGAGGTGAACGAACGGCTGTGCCGGATCACCGGCTACGCGGCGGACGAGATGCTGGGACGCGGCACGCGTTTTCTCTATGCGGATCAGGAGGAGTACGATCGGGTCGGCCGGGAGCAGAGTGAAAACATCGCGCGGGAGGGAACCGGGACCATCGAGACCCACTGGGTGCGCAAGGACGGCGCCCGCATCGACATCTTCCTCAGCTCCTCGCCGATCGTGCGTGACAACCCGCAAGCCGGCATCATCTTTGCCGCGCTGGACATTACGGATCGCGTGCGCGCGGAACGCGAACGGCGGGCAATGGAGGGCCAGGTCCAGCACGTGCAGAAGCTCGAGAGCCTCGGCATCCTGGCGGGAGGCATTGCGCACGATTTCAACAACCTGCTCATGGTCGTGCTGGGCAACCTGGACCTTGTGCTCACCGACCGTTCCCTGCCTGCCTCATTGCGCGAAAGCCTGCAGAACATCGGGAAAGCGGCGCGCCAGGGGGCGGAGCTGACCCGCCAGCTGCTCGTCTACTCGGGCAGGGAGCCATTGCGGGTGACGAAGCTGGACCTGTCCACGGTCGTTCGCGATATGAGCCAGATCATCGAGGTCTCCCTGCGCGGAAAGGGGCGGCTGGTGTACGATCTCGTTGAAAACGCTCCCGCCGTGGACATGGACCCATCCCTGATCCGCCAGGTGATCATGAGCCTGCTCATCAATGCAGCCGAGTCACTGGGGGAGGAAGGGGGCGAGATCATTCTCCGTACGGGACGGGAGGAGCTCGACGCCGCGGCGCTGGAACGGAACATCCTGGGTCGGGGCCTTCCCCCGGGCCCGTACGCCTACCTTGAGGTCCAGGACACGGGCTGCGGCATGGACGGCGAAACCCGTGAGCGGATATTCGATCCTTTTTTCAGCACGAAGTTCACCGGACGCGGTCTCGGTCTGGCGGCGGTACATGGGATCGTCCTGGGTCATCATGGCTGCATAAGGGTCACCAGCGAAATCGGAAAGGGAACGGTATTCAGAGTCCTGTTTCCCGCGACCCTCAAAGCCTGATCCTGCCTCACCAGATGATCGACGTGATGGTCAACCCGCCGTTCTCCGGCAGCCGGGAGAAGAGATAAGCGGAGTCTGAAGGCCGATACCAGAAGTCCGCGCCCCAGAACGGGGCAAGAGCTCCCGCGGGGGAGAAATGGATCTTGAAGGTGTCGACCTGCGCGCCGGCGATTTCCAGGCGTTCCGAGCCTGCCCGCCGGGCGAGCATCTTGTGCGTTGCAAGGTCGTCGGGATTGAGAACCCAGAATTCCATCTGCCCGGTGTCGGAGGAGAGCAGATCCCCGATGCCGGGGCCCCAGATCTGGTACCAGGGCGCCGTGTCGATCTTAAGCTCTCGGGTGATCTCCCTGCCTTTCAGCCTGCCCGTCACCCGGACAATGTCCCCTGTCCGCTCGGCGCGGAGATCCGATCCCGCTGCGGGGTCAGTCAGCCGCCAGGAGATGATCCCCCTGCCGGGCACCCAGAGGGACTCTTCCGACCTCCCGCCTCCCTCCGACGCTACCTTGATCCCCTCCGCGCCCCGGGAGACCTCGAACTCCACGGTAGAGGAGCTCGCTCCATGCGCCCGGACGTAGCGCAGGATCCCTTCTTCGGCGGACAGAGGGGCGGCGGACAGCACGGCCACCAGGAGAGAAACGGGCACGATGCGCTGCATCAACTGGTCTCCCTGGCCTGGAGCGCGGAATGCTCGGCGGGAAGAAGGGCTGGCGGATAGCAGCGTTCGGTCTGTCGATCGGGCTGCAGCATGGTGGGTGCGCACTATGCTGGCGACTGTGCGCCACGCGCGCACTTGAACATAGAGTGCGGTGCTGTACAAGAGATGAAGGAGGGCCCCTCGAAGCCGACGTACAGGCGTAGGCTTCAAACCGCCCCAAGCTGCGTTGGTTAAGA
>Ga0187870_1000071_pt1 | contig 133408 bp, 133 predicted proteins | sample June2016WEW_13_1_3_FD_132974 | JGI IMG/M metagenome (GOLD analysis project Ga0187870, IMG submission 132974) | Peatland microbial communities from SPRUCE experiment site at the Marcell Experimental Forest, Minnesota, USA - June2016WEW_13_150 | ecosystem: Environmental > Terrestrial > Soil >...
AGGGCCAGCCGGGCAAGTTCAATACCGAGCTGGGGATAGCCGAGAATCGCCGCTCCTGTACACTCCGCAGGAGCGTTGAGAGCATGGTACAGAGGCTGGGGATAGCCGAGAATCGCCGCTCCTGTACACTACCTCAGTTGGAAACCGTTGAAACAATACGGTTTCCGGCTGAGATCTCTTTCAAAAAAGAAGAATTTGTTCGGGAATTTCTTCCGGAGTGCGTGGTTTTTTCCCATAAAAAACCTCCATTTTGGCGAACTGATGATCGGTAATCGCAAGTAATCGTACTTGCCCAAGAGATGGTATGCAACTTTTCACCCTTATGCGATGCGCTTCTGCGGCTTCTTCGCTGGCAACAAAGCGGGCATAAACCGAGAACTGAAGCATCATAAATCCATCTTTGAGTAAAGCCGTACGGAACCGCGTATAGTTGCGCCGGTTTTCCGCGGTTTCCACGGGAAGATCGAACATGGCGATCAGCCACATACACCGGTAGGCGGATAAATTGATTCTTCTTGGCATGGCGTAAGAAATTCAGGAAAATCCAGTTGATTGCATTTTTCGCACAGCACGGCAACCAGGGAACTCGCCGTGCGGAAAAGAATATCGGAAAGCGTTCTGGCCTCTTTCCCTGTTTCATATCGCATGGTCACGGCTTCGATCAGCCATTTTTTCGCGGCGGAGTCAAACGGCGCATCGGCGGAATGATGCATAAGCCAGAAAACAATGCGGCGATCAATCAGCAGACGGAAAGGCTCCATAAGATCGTCCGCCAAGCAAAATGAATCGTAGCGGTTATGGTGATGCAATCCCAAAGAAGGATGAAGTCCGGCAGCGCAAATGGCGCGGGCCATTGAAGCGCGCAGCAGCGTATAGCCGTAATTCAGATGGCGATTTTGATCCAATCCTGGCGCGAATGGACCGGGATTGCGCCGGAATTTAGAATCGGCGAAAAGCCGTTTCCAGTAACGCTGCGCGGCTTGAGCTTCGAGATTTTCAGGATCGCCGGAGCGGACGCGGGCAACAAGTGCTTTGAGTCCGCCATCGGAGCCTTGAAGTTCGTTTAACCAAGTGGCTTGAAAGTGAATTTTGGCCCGGACAATCTGTTGCCAAAGACGTTTGCGGATCACGGGCTTTAATCGGACTTGCGCTCCCAGCCGTTCGGTTTGCAAACTGTGAATTTGTATTGGAAGCATCATTGCCGCAGGCAGGTAGCGGTGATCGATCGCAACCAGCATTGCCCCGGCTTCCGCAAGCCGCGAAAGCACAGCCTCCGTCAGCGTCACTTGAGGATGAGCCAGCAGCACGGTGTTCAGCTCGCACACGGGAGTAACAAACCGCGGAAACCCTTCGCGTTCGATCACAAGCTGCGCGTCTTTGATCGAAAGACGCGCAGGATTGGCAATTTCAAGAATTCGCTCGCTCATCCGTCGTCATCCGGCGCGGTGGATTCTGCCCAGCGAATCGATCTCGATCTTCATGGCCTCCAGTTTGCGTAACGTATTGGCGGAAGACAGCAACCAGTCCTTAGCCGCGTAAATCTCCTTGATCTGCCGCGCATCGTGGATCTGCACCAGCGTCAGCGTACCCTGTTCCCAGATGCTTCTCACCTTCCAATACGATGGCTGGCAAAGGCTCTTCCCGTGATCGCAATCTTTGTGCAGCAGCAGCATATCGCCCTTCATCAAAGCAAATTTGAAAACCGCATGGGGATCCTCCTGCATCGAAGTCTGGACGACAGCTTCTCCTTTGCGTTTCCGCTCCATGGCCTCGAAGAGCGATACGATCTGGGAACTCCACCGTTTTTCTTCGCCTTTGTCGCCGGTAATCGCAAAGACCGCAACGTGATGATTCGAGCCCAGCGATACGTGGCGCTCCCGGGATTTCTTGCCGATGGTCTTCACTTGCAGCGATTTCCGGATGCGCACGCGCTTGATCGGTATCTCTTGGCCGTTTTTGCTTTTGAGCATCGGCCAATCCTCGTTTTCTTTTTGCGGCATCCATTTTTTCAGGCTTCCATCCAGCAGCGCCGCCTTCTCCCGGACTGCCTCCCGCACCTTCAAATCGATAATGTTTTCAATCTCCGCGGCGGAAAGGCCCGGCACGGGCTTGCGAATATGCACCGTCATCTTTCCGTCATTCTCGCAAGGACGCCCATAATTGGTTTCCTCATGCAAAGCGCCGCTCAGCCGGTGGTCGATGCGGTGGGAGACCAGCATCTCTTCCACCTGCGGACGAATCGAGTCCACGAAATCCTTCCATGGCGATTGCAGGGCTACGGCCGAACGCGCGGCTGCGGGCTGGGAAGATTCTGCTTGCGCGCTTTTTTTCAGAGCGTTGATAAAACTTGGCCGGCTCAAGGCCACCACCATCGCATCGATCGCGTGATGCCGGTAGTCGGATTGGGACTCGTCGGTATTCAACCGGTTGGGCGAGGCTCCGGGCTCACGCAAAATGGCGTCCAGTCCCCAGCGGCGGCGCAAAATCGTCGTCAGAACTCCGGAAGAAGCAAACACCGCCTGGCGTCTCTCCTCGTCGGTTTTCAGGTCACGGCCGCCATACAAGGTTTCCAGCAGCTCGCAGGCCGATCTGCTGGCGTAGCGGGCATCCGTCAACTGCCGGTTGGAAAAGCCTTCCACTTCTTCGGCCGTGTGCAGCTCAAAGCGCCGAAATTTGCCGGGATTGGCAATCTTTGCGTTAGCAACAAGTTTCTTCTTATCGCGCTGCGAGCGAGCCCCGCTATACCGTGTTCCCTTCCAGTTTCGGACCCGCGTTAAAATCTCTTCGTAGTGCGCCGCGTCGCTCCCATACGCTTCAAAGGGCGTCCGGTTGGTCTTGAATTGGATTTCTCCCGCAGCGCACAAAACTTTGTTTTGAAAACTGTCGTCGGCGATCCGGCTGAACGGAATGATGTGGCTGACGCGCATCGACGGGTTTTCCCCAAAGAGGCTCGAAAACGCGAATCTGCGGCCCGTGTACGGACATTCTCCCTGGCATTCCTCCCACAACAGCGCTTTCTCCACGTCCGCGCGGGAAGGCTGCGCGATGCCGCATTCTTTGAGCAGCCTCGCCTTGGCGGCCTCGCGCCCGTTTTGCAGTTCATTGTTGTGCTGGACAGAGTAAAAACGCGCGCGGCGGCTGTTTTTCAGACTGCGCATCAACTCGATGCGCACTTCGTACGGTTTTGCGCCCATCTCTTGCACCAGCGCATTCACCACCTTGCGCAGCTCCGTCAACGCACGTTCCACGGCCGGATTCCGCAGGTTTTTCAACGCCTCGCGCACCGGAGGAATGCGCTCATACACCGCTCCTCCGCTTAACCGGCTTCCATATACTACGTTTTTGGCCTCCTCCCCGCGTATTCCCTCGTACAGCAGCGGCAGAAGTTTGCAAATCGCCTTGCGGGAGTACGCGCAATAGCCGGCCGGCGCCGGATGTTTTGCCAGCCATTCCGCCCCCGCCGCATCCAGTTTCCAATGCTCCTGGGCGCGGCGCATCAGCGAGTCCTCCCGCTCGATCGTCCGCCACTCTTCCACCACCAGTTTTTTGTCCTCCTCCGGCATCACGCTCCAGCGGTCACCAAAGACCGTTGCCATCAGCGCGTTGGTCATATTTCCTTTCAGCCGTTTTTCTCCGTTCCGTTGCAGGTTGAATTGCGTGCCGCGCGGCAGTTCGAGCGCCTTCCGGATCGTTTCGTAGGTTGCCTCGGCCGTCTTTTCGAGAAGATGGATCACCGTCCATCTTTGCTCCGTTGTCAGAGGAAACTGGACGTTCTGGCCCGGATACACGATCTCCAGGTTATTCACGCTCTGCAAAAGGCGGAACTCCTGCGCTTCCACCATGGCCCACGCCGCCCTCCGTTCGCCCGGCTCCAGATCGCATTTGCCGATCAGGTGCGCTTGGCTGCGCAAGGGACGCTGGTAGAACAGCAGATATTTGATCCTGTCGTGCAGATCCTTGGTCAGCAGTTCCGGGTGATAGCCGGCCTGCTTCGTCCAAATCAACGCGAATTCCGCTTCGTACATCTTGCGGCCGGTCCACCGGCGCCGTACTTTTTGCCGATGCGGATCGAGAGAAGCGAAATACTCGCCCAGCGTGCGGGCGCCGGCCTTTTCCATGGCCGCTTTCAGTTCCTCGATCTCTCCCTCGATCTGCCCCAGATCTTCGTCTTTCGCTCCCGTCTCCGCGCGTTCCAGATGGAAGGCTTTTTCTTTGCGGTTCGACTGGTAGCCGCGGCGCTGGCTCAAATGGTAAAAAATCCTGCCCAGTTCAAACGGTTGCAGCGGCTCGTCCAGGGCCCTCTTGCGCAGGAAATACAGTGGCAGATCGGTTGCCGTTTCGCCGGGAAATCTCTCTGCCCACGTAACGGCGATCTCCCGGTCCAGCCGGTTGAGAATCGCGTGCCGCTGCCCGGAGGCGTCGGCTTCTTCGCCCTCGTAAGGGGGGAGCAGCCCGTTGCGTTGCAGCAGCCGGAACAGCGCCGCCTGGCGTGCAGTACGGTGGCGGAATTGCCTGCGGATTAACCGGGCCGCGCGCCGGGCGACTGCATTCGATTCATCTTTGCCCCGGTCGATGTCTCCCGTCACGCCCGGGTTGAAGATGCGGACGCCGGCGCGCAGAAGTTTCGTGGGTTGATGCTGGGCATTCAAGCCAATCGCGGCCCATCCGCAGGAAGCGCATCCCAAATTGATGCCCAGCACGTAGCGCTTGGCGGAAGAATCGGAAGAACGGAAGGAATTCATCGTTTGCCTCTTGACTTTCCCGATCGATAGATGTAAAAAAAAGACTGTGTACAGGAGCGGCGATTGCTCTGCTGTTTCTCAGTAAGACGCTTTCGTCGTACGGTATCGGTTCGCCGTAACCGTTGAACGCCCCGGAAACGGGGCGTTCTTTATTGGATCAAAAACGGCTCGTTTGAACAATTAGATCAAAAAGGACTCGTTTCTACAAGATGTGCGCCAAGAAAAATATCCGGTTGCAAAAAGACGGGGGCGCCTGGCAAAACGTGAAGGAGTGAAGGAGTGAAGAAGTGAAAGGCCGGGAACCGCCGTTCCTGTACACTGTGCTCAATAGTGTCCACAGAGCCGGAAAGCTGGGAAAGGCCGGGAACCGCCGTTTTTGTACACTGCAAGCTAGGATCACCAAAGCATTCGGCGGCTGGGAAAGGCCGAGAATCGCCGCTCCTGTACACCCAATACTGGACATACTATTAGCAAATTCAAGCTGGGAAAGGCCGAGAATTGCCGCTCCTGTACACTGAGCGTGGAACGTGAATCGTGGATCGTGGATTGTGAAGAAGTGAAAAACCGGGAACCGCCGCTCCTGTACACTCTGACAACGCATTGCCGCGCCGGAAGGCAGCTGGGGATAACCGAGAATCGCCGCTCCTGTACACTTTACTTAGCATCGGAACCTCTCCAGAATTGCCGGGAAAGGCCGAGAATCGTTGCTCCTATACACTACGGCTACATGAAGGATGATGCCTGATTTGCTTGGAAAGACTGAGAATCGCCGCTCTTGTACACTTTTTTCCGTCGTCCAAACCACTCCCGGCGCTGGGAAAAGCCGAGAACCGCCGCTCCTGTACACTAACGACCTTGGAAAGGCCCCTGTACTCTGGCTGGGAAAGGCTGAGAATCACCGCTCCTGTACACTCGATACGCTGCACTTGCGCAGCCAATATCGCTGGGGACAGCCGAGAATCGCCGCTCCTGTACACTTGTTAGATAGGGGATTTTTCAGCCTTTTGGCTGTGGATGGCCGAGAACCGCCGCTCCTGTACACTGCGTAGGCCGATGGCTCCCGGTTTTGCGTGCTGGGAAAGGCCGAGAATCGCCGCTCCTGTACACTACCTTTTATCCCTGAGCCGCCACTCGGTATGCTGGAAAAGGCCGAGAACCGCCGCTCCTGTACACTTTAAAAATCGAGCAATATTTGCTGTTTTCTGCTGGGAAAGGCCGAGAATCGCCGCTCCTGTACACTGACAGTATTAGACAGCTACGCAGGACATTCAGCTGGGAAAGGCCGAAAATTGCCGCTCCTGTACACTTGGTGGCATTGGCGGCCAAAAGAAAGAAATCCCCGCCGCAACTGCGGCGGGGCAAGAGAATTTGTTTAGTAGGATCAGAATTCAGATCGTGTGCTAGACGCCGCATGGGACGAAGGAAGTTCATCGTAGAGCGGCTGCGCAGCTCTTAGTTCTGGATTTCCCTCGGCTACCGAGATTGCCAGAATGCGAATCTTATCGTTGTCAGGCAACTTCAAGGTCTTCGCGCCGGCAGGAACATCCATCGCATAACCAAACAGATAGGAATAGCCATAGGGCACATTCTGCCCTGCTGCGTTGTGATGATGGCTGCAATACCAAGCCAAGTTCGCACGCTTAATGAATCCCGGCTTCAGTCCCGTCATTTCACCATAGTTGTCCTGCGAGACGTCTTTTGAACTCCACTGCCGATCATCCCATTGGCCAATGAATCCGCCCCAGTCCTGGATATTGAGGCTTATCTTTTGATCGCCAACTTCAAACGCCGCTGTCTGATCGCCATCGGCTGATGCCGCCAAGAGGTAGATGCGATTGTAGCGGCCTGTTGGCAGCGCAATCGTCTTGCCTTTCGCCACGACTGCGTTGAGCGTGTCGGTTTTGGCTTGCGCCAACTGGAAGTCAACTCCATTGAAGTCGATGTGCGTAGGCAGCATCTCGGCCGGCAGCGCATTGCCTTTGCCGTCAAAACCCGCTGTGGAGAGATCACCGTCCTTGCTGGCAGTCGCAGTGTCGTAAGACAAGACTACAGGCATGGACCGCCCGGCTGCGATCTTGACCGTGGACGAGGCCAGCCGGACAGCGAACGTGCGCGGTTGATACGCGCTGAACGAAGTTACCAGATCACCCTCGCTTCCGGTTGACGATCCCATCGGCTCTTCCTGTCCGTTGACCTCGCGCGCACTAACAATCGGCACGGCAAATGAAACTCGGACATTCGATTGCGGTTTGCCATCGAGTTCCACCAGACGCACGATCGTCTCATCGGAGTTTTCCGCCTTTTTGAGGGCCAGAACCCGTATCCGGGAATTGGAGACTTTCAACAGGGAAAACCTAGTTCCCAGCGAGCCAGTGTGCTTCGAGGTTTCAAAGGCAATCAGTGGTGCGTTCAGCCGTTGTGCCTGCCAATCCGTTTGCGCATCGCGCCAGCCATCCGCATGGCCCGCAATGCCGTAAACAAACTCGTGGTGTCCAATATCCTGTGTAGCTTCGTCTTTATAGCCTCCAGTGGTGCCTGGGGTTCGAATCAACGTCAAACGAATCGTATGATCATTTGGCTTGTCCGATCCATTCTTGCAGTCAGTCAGAATCGTCGCTCCGAATCTGCCCGTCATGTCCGTCAAGTCGATCCACTGATGCGACGGCACTTCAAATTTTTTCGGCTCCGCCGTCGGCCGCTCGATGGTGCCAATGTCCCAGTTATACGTGGCCATTGCGTTCGATGCTGTCAGCGGGAAAACCGCCTTGAGATTCGACTCCCGCGTCTTCCAGTCAATCACGTTTCCGAACTCGACACGCTTGCCCGCGTCGCCTGCCGAAAGGCTGATCGTCTGGACAAACCGCGAGCCTGCCGTTTCGCGGGATACTTCTATGGATACGCGGACAGGCCCATTCTCAACCACGCGGATCTGCGCTGGACCTGCAACGTAAGCCTTCGGAGCCGCCCGTTCCTGCTCCCAATCCATATTCCACGCCGGCCATTGCGCAGGATTGTCGTAAGAGATAGCCAAGCGCGCTGGCGCCGAGAGAAGCTCCCTGTCAATTTTCTTATCGAAGATGCTGGTCACGTCTCCGTCTGCGTTCAGCCGCACGCGGTAGTAGTCATTTTCCAGTCCGTCCTTGGTGATACGCAGATGCGTGGATGTCTCGGCGGTTTCCGCACTCGGCTTCACATCATAAACCGCATACCCAACAGACGGCACGCTGGCTACAAAAATCACTTTGCCATTTGAAATCTGTGCTGGCGTTTCTCTTCCATCAGGATTAGTGACATGAACGGCTTTTGGCATCCCTCCGGGAAAGTGAACATTGGCTTCGACAATATCTTCACGCGCGATATTCAGCGGATTGAAAACGACTAGGGGCACTCCTTTGGTCTCGGTGTTTAGTCCCGCGGAAACAGCCTCGGCAGAGCTGCTCAGTACGTCCGCGAACTGATTCATCGCAATCACATCGTCGTTCCATGCAAACTCGTAGGAACGCGGCGTAGAGGTTCCGGCGGCGATATCGTGAAAGTGCGCGCCCATTGCCAGTGTCCAGGCGTCGTTCAGCCGTTGCAGTGGATACGGTCGTGCTCCCAGCCATGCCGCCGCTACCGACGACTTTTCCGCAGCATCAGCCAACAACTCTTCTTTCCTGATCCATCGCTTCTGGTAGGCTTGCGACGTCAGGGACCCGGCGGAGTGATTCGTCAGTTCCATTTCACCCGTGTAACGCGGAAGGCCCGCAGCTTCTACAGAAGTGATATTCAGGAACATCTGATCGGCGGTTGCGGAGATCACATGAACCGGGCCATCGCCTATATTGGCTTGAGGCGGAACGCCCGCGTTCCCCTGCGTCACAATGGCTTCCAGCCGCTTCACCGATTCTTCATTCGGTGCCCCGCCAATATCCCCCGTTCCGTAATAGTGATAGTCGGTGAAAAGGCCAGTGGCTTTGCCGTTCCCAATCACCCGCGCGGCCCAATCGCTTTGGTATCTTTGTGCCGCACGATCTCTCTCTGACCGTCCGAGCGCAGCCTCTTCACTGCGCAGGGTGAAGAACTCCTCCATTTCCTTCTCATTCAGTTGCTGACCGCTCTGTCTTGCCTGCTGTCTTTTCTGTTGCAACGCATCGATCCTTGTTCGCAGATCTTCGAGCGCATGGTTGGAAGGCATCGGCGGCAGCGGTTTGCTAAGATCGGTGTCAATTCCTCCGCCATAACCACCCGGGTTAAGAGCGGCAAGAACGCTTTCACCATCGGGTCCAACCCAGACGCCGACGTTGAACGGCGTTCCTTCCGGCGTGTTCTCGATCGATTGCCTGCCTCCTACAGCAGCCGACGAACCCCACGTCAGTTTCTGCGTCGAGAAGCCTTTAACGCCGGAATGCGCCAAGATGGTCGGCAGTGAGGAAGGAAATCCAAAGCAATCCGGCAGCATGTATTCTTCGCTCGACTTGCCCAATTCCTTGCGGAACCAGTCGTTCCCATAAAGGACCTGGCGGATGATGGCTTCCGCGCTAGGAGCGTTCACATCTCCCTCTTCCACAGACGAGCCGGCGGGGAACCATCGTCCCTCTTTCACATACTTTTGAACCTTGGCAAAGTCGGCCGGGTAATACTCCTTCATCATGCGATAGCGATTAGCGCCGCTGAAGTTGAAGATGTAGTGCGGATACTTGTCGAACAGGGTGAAGTTACGCTCCATGGTATTGCGAAGAAACTCATCGATGGTCTGGGGATACTCCCATCGCCATTCCGTGTCCAGATGTGCGTAACCTACTACATAAAGAGTTGGTTGCTGGCTCAAATCAGGCTGGTTTTGCGCATCTGCTACACAAGCATGGGTCGCTACAATCAGCAACACTGCTGTCAAAGTCAAACAGAATCTTTTCATGGGCAACTCCAGATAAATTTCGAGGACGGAGTTTTATACACTCCGTCCTCGTTTGAGTAAAGGTTCAAAACTGAAGCTTTAACGAAAGCTGATATTGGCGTGGGAAGTTTTGCTGAGTATTTCCAACAGTACCGTATCCGGAATAAGCGCCAGGCTGGTTCGGATCTACAACGCTGCTGTTCCGGGTTGGTGCCTTCGATGGATTCGATGTACTCGGAGAACCAAAAATTGGTGTGTTGGTTGCGTTGAATGACTCGGCTTTAAATTGAAGCCGGAGATTTTCATGAATAGGAAATGACTTTTGTAAGCCCAACTGCGTTTGCTGAGCCCAAGGAGTAACCACTTTGGTTTGAGTAGTGTCATGACCGACTACGTAATATTGTGGCTGGCTGGTCCAACAAGAGTTGTTTGAATTATTTAAATAACTATGCCACGTTGACTTTGAGGGACGCACATCATAGGTGCCGCATGTGTAGGAATAACTTGTCGGAGTTGAAATAGAAAATCCGGCTCTATTCTGGAAGATCCAATCAAGTTGCCAATCGCTAACGAATGCACTCACTGCGCGATTCGTATTAGCTAATAGCCAACTATTGCGTCCCAAGGGCAAGCCGTACATGCCGCTAAATGATAGTTGCCACGCTGGGGCATTGCTTCCTGTGTCTAAGTGATACGACGGTTTATCATCAACTTTCCACATCGATGAATTGTTTAAATAACCAGTTGCGGACATCAGTTTTGCCCATGTAAATGAAGCAAGGAAACTTAATCCATTACTAAGTCCTTTTCCATTGCTCATGCGTTTTTCAGCTTTGGCAATCATCGAATTGTAATTACTATAGCCATCAGCGTGCGTATAAACGTAAAAGTTACCATAAAACTCCGGATATGGCACCATCAAATACTTTGCCTTGATAGTTGAATTTGCGCCAAGAGCAGTAGTTTTTGACAGGACGCCATAAAATGGATTTGTCACTAACTTATCAAGATAACTCGCATCCGCAAGACCCTTTTCTACATCTGTGTCGCTCAAGCCATTAAGTTGTCTTGAAGTTCTTAAATTTGTTGTATGTTGACCGACATACTCCAAATTTCCCAAAATATGAAAAGGAAGCTCTCCTCCGATTCCAAACGAATATTGTTGTGTATTAACTAGCTTACGATCACGTTGATCAATCGACAGAGTGTCTCCGACAAATGTTGAGTCTCCTTTACTGCTACCGGGAGCCGCAGTAAAGCCACTCGGAAAAGGCGTACCATTCTTAAAATATGAATTTGGCGTTATCCCGCCATCAGAGGTGTAATTGTATGAAGTAGATTGACTCCACGGTGAAGCACCGCCAAGTTCGATGCCCATTGCTTTACTTATGCCATACCCGCCACGTAGAATCAGCTTAGGCGTTAATTGATATACAAAACCAAATTTGGGCTGAAAAGTTCCAGAATAATTATTATAAGCAGTTAGCGAACTTGATGCAAACTGCGCTGTTCCATACATTGGATTTGCCATGGTAGCGCCATTTGCCAAGGTATTGTTTGCCGGATAGGTAATTTCACTGGTGATCGGGTTTTCGCAAGTCATGCACATCCCAGCGAGCAAATGGTTATTTCGGTCAACAGGAGACGTTTCATCATCAAATCTCAGGCCAAGGTTTAATGCAAGTCGTTTCGATACCTTCCAGTTATCCTGTATAAAGACTCCGTAATATTTATACGACTCGTAAGTGGAAAACTTCTCTTGCACACTTCCACTGTTTGGGTATCCCATAACTTCATCGGCAAGTCCATCACCTGAACTATCGCCGTTATTTGGATACTCTTCAGAAAATGTACTGCCAAAGTTAAACGTTCCATTCGGTTGCCCAATACCATTTACTACATCATGGAACATTTCAAATTCAAATCCATAATGCAAATTATGATGGCCAATTACTTGAGTCAAAGTTGGGCTTAATTGATAAGTCTCAAGAATTGTCGGATCAGCTGTATTGCCAATTACATTTGGCCATATATTGTCCATTGAAAAATATGGAGCCCAAGTACGAGAAGTCGTTGGGATAGAAGGCATCGTCAGGCCCATGTCCGAAGCCGATAACGTTGCTTGACCCGCTGACACAGCGCCGTCAGGAGCTATCGTATATGAACGCGTATAACCAACACGTATATCACCAACCAAATTTGGCCGAAAAGTATGTGTCAAATCAAGTGCAGTAGTCACGGCCTGCCGATGGTTATCCATGTTGCCTCTCGCGCCGGCCCCAGGTACGCCGTTTGTATTTCTGTTTTCCCATCCTGACCACCATACTGTACTGCCATAAAATTTAGTTTGGTCGCTTATGTTGTAATCAATTCGAATAATCGGCTGAAAGTATTTATAAGTATCTTTCCCTCTATATATATAATTATTTTCATACCCTGAAAGGGTTGGGGTGGGATACAAAGCCAGTAGTTTTTTATAAAATGAAGAGACCATGGTTGATGGGATGGTGTTGTTAGTAAATTGCGTCCTTTGGTATTTTGAGCATCCGCTTGATCCAGTTGTTACGCAAGTATAATCCGATGGATTATAAATCCCGGTAATACCAAGGGCTTTTGCATAGGAATCAAGGTTGACGTTGCCACTAGAATCCGGATAAACATCCGTTGTTGGCATCGAAGCCGTAACTGTTGCCGGCATTATTTCGCGCCACCCCTCATAGCTAAAAAAGTAAAACAGTTTCTCTTTTTTAGGAAAGACGGGTCCGCCAACGCTGCCGCCAAATTGATGTTCATTGTGAAAAGACTTTGCCGTTTTGACCTGCTTTAGTTGATAAGTGTTGGAATCAAGAATGGAGTTGCGCCAAAAATCAAATACTGTTCCGTGATATTTGCGTGTGCCGGATTTTAAAATTGTGTTGACGGTCCCTCCGCTAAAACGGCCATATTGCGCGTCGTACGTATTGCTCATCACTTTAAACTCTTCAACGGCATCAATGTTTGGCGCAATAAACCAAGTTCCAGTACCGCTTCCGTCTTCACGGGAAATCGGAACTCCGTTTAACGAGAATTGATTGTATGATCCGCTTTGACCATTAACTGAATAGGCATTCGACTGATCCCATCCACGTGTACCGGAATATCCGCTAGAACCAAATTGGTGCTGCGTAAATTGCACTCCCGGTGTTAACGATAAAAGCATATATTCCTGGCGACCATTTAACGGAAGATTCTGAATTTTATCTGGATCGACAATTGTTCCACCAGACGCATCCTCCGTATTTAATAACGTTAATAACTGGGAAGAAACAACGACAGTTTCAGTGTTAGTGCCTACTTGCAGAATTACATTTAGATTTGCACTTGTGTTAATGTCAATAATAACGTTCGTACGCTCTTCTGTTTTGAAGCTTACACGTGAAATTTTTACTACATAAACTGCCGGCTGTACAAATGGAATGTTAAATTGTCCATTGCTGCCAGTTATTGCCTTATACGTTTGCGTTGGTCCAATTGCCGTTACACTTGCACCAGAAATGACAGATCCAGTTGGATCCGTTACTGTACCCATAATGGTGCCGCGGAATTCCTGTCCCCAGGCGGGAACCAACAACATCAAGACGGCGAAACAGAGTGCAACAACGCCCCATACCGTCTCTCCGGCCGTGCTGTGCGTCTTACCTTTGTCGCTAAAGATTTGCATGGAATAGCCTCTCTGCAAAACCTGTCAGAGGTTTGCAAAAGAATGTATAGCCTTCAATGGACACCGTTGTCAAGAAAAAAATAACGTTGTCATTTGGCCATAGATTATCTTGTTGATTTATCGGACATTAGAGCGGATGCCGATTACAGCCGCAGGATGCGCGCAAAATCAGCTTGGGAGCAAAAACAAGTTTTTGTCCGGGTTGTTTTTGAGTCTGCCGGGTATGCTTGAAGAACAACGCGATAGCGGATTTTCCGATCTCCTCGATTGGTTGGCTCACAACGGAAATGCCGGGCTGAAACGCTTCGGCAGTGTCGAAATCGTCGAAACCGAACAGAGCCACGTCTTCCGGTACACGCAAATGAGACTGCTTGATGGCGTTGAGAGCTTTAATGGAGGCAGCGGAGTTGAGAGTGAAGACGGCGCGAGGACGATTGGCAGGCGAATGAAATAATTTGCAAATCGCAGCGGCGGAAAGATCTTCCTCGGAGGCTGGCACCAGTTCGATGGGTTTGTAACCAGCGGCGTTCATGGCTTTCCGATAGCCGGCGATCCGTTCGGAGATGGTATGCAGACGGCGATTCGCGCCGATGACAGCGATTTTTGAATAGCCATGTTCGATCAGATGATTCACAACCGTTCGAGCCGTTTCGCAATTGGCAACCAGGATAGAGTCCATTTCCGGCACGTGAGTCGGTTGATCGACAATCACAACTGCAGTACCGGCCAATTCCGCTGTGCTTTTGCTTTGCAGACTGTTCGTGGTGGGGAAAATAATGAAACCTTCTACTTGGTGCTGTTGCAAAGTACGGATCTGAACCGCCTCCATTTCGGGATCGCCATTGGAGACGGAAACCATGATGGTGAAGCCAATATCCGCTGCGGCGTGATGAATGGCCTGGATGCAGCCGGCCATAAAGGAGTGGGAAAGGAAGGGCACGATAATGCCGATGACTCCGGAACGGCGAGCCTTGAGTCCACGCGCTAATTCGTTTGGCCGGTAGGCAAGACGCTTGATAGCGGCGCGAACGGCCGCTTCCTTGGCGGGCCGGACGTGAGCCTCATCGTTGAGCACACGCGAGGCTGTCTTGAGGGAAACACCAGCCTCCTGCGCTACTTGTCGAAGAGTGACTTTTTGCGGGTCCAGACGCATATTTGTTTGCTTTCTTAACCAAACAGTAACGCTATCACAGACCCTTCGGCGCTGTCACGGAGATCCATTCAAAACTCACTGCTTAACAAAGTGATCCAACTTGCATCGAACTCCGCCGGCTATCGAAGATCAGGCGCCATCCCCTTTTCTGTTTTGACGCCCAGCGTCGTAAATCCTGCGGGCATTCAGGATTTCGGCAACTGCCGGCTGCGGCATCTCGTTCAACAGATCGAGGATGGTTGGCAGGCACGCCCCGTTGATCTCCGTCCCTGCTTGGAGATGCAGCACCACCTGGCCCTTGCAGGCAATACCTTGAGCAAAGCCGGCATCGTCGACATAAAGGCTAAACGGACGTTTCTCGGTCCAACGCTTGATTTGCGGCATCGTCTGGTCCCCCCCCCTGGCATTCAGTGTACAGAAGCACCGCTTGCCGGCGGCTGCCGCTTCCGCGATCTCGCCGTAGACTCCATCGTGCCCGGCTTTCGGAAGGTAGCGAGCATACCATGGCAATAATCCTCTGGTTTTGGCCGGTGTCCAGAGCCCGAGTAGTGATGGTACATCACCGCCTGCGGAGATTGAGGGGTTCAAATGCAGCTTCATTTTCTGGATATCGCCATCATCGTAGCGTATCTGCTTAGCACGGTGTTCATCGGGTACTGGGTTTCCAAACGCGCTTCGCAGAGCATGCAGAACTATTTTCTTGGCGGCAATGCCATGCCCTGGTATGTGCTGGGCATCTCGAATGCGTCGGGAATGTTCGACATCAGCGGCACCATGCTGCTGGTCTACTGGATGTTCATCTACGGCCTAAAGAGCGTGTGGGTCCCCTGGCTGTGGCCGACCTTTAACCAGATATTCCTGATGGTCTACCTTTCGGCGTGGCTGCGCCGTTCCAATGTGATGACCGGTGCGGAGTGGACCAAGACGCGCTTTGGCACCGGACGGGGTGCACAGTTGTCGCACCTGATCGTAATGGTTTACGCCTTCGTCAGCATCATCGGATTCTTTACTTACGGCTTCAAGGGCATCGGCAAGTTTGCCGCCACGTTTCTGCCTTGGAACCTGTCGCCCAATGTTTATGCGTTGATTTTGATCGCCATCACGGCCATCTATGTCATCAAGGGCGGCATGATCAGCGTTGTGATCACGGAAGTCATTCAGTTCTGCATCCTGTCCATCGCCTCGTTTGCCGTGGGTATTATCGCCATGATGAAGGTGGCGCCGGATACGCTGCACAAGGTGGTGCCAGCCGGGTGGGACAACATATTCTTTGGCTGGCACTTGAATCTCGATTGGTCCACGTTGCTACCCTCGGCCAGCGGTAAGATTGCCCAGGACGGCTATGGGCTGTTCGGTTTCTTCGTGATGATGCTGCTCTTCAAGGGAGTGCTGGTTTCGGCAGCTGGCCCCGCGCCCAACTACGATATGCAGCGCGTGCTTTCAGCCAAGAATCCGCGCGAGGCATCGATGATGAGCGCCTGGGTCAACATCGTGCTGACTTTCCCGCGTTACTTTCTTGTCATCGGGCTCACGGTGTTGGCGGCCGCTTTTTTCAGCGGCAACATTCGCGCCATGGGGCCGAACATGGATTTTGAGCTGGTGCTGCCGATGGCTCTTGGCCGGTTCGTTCCTGTCGGTCTGCTCGGTTTCCTGATTGCCGGCTTGCTGGCCGCCTTCATGTCCAACTTTGCATCTACGGTAAATGCGGCTCCGCCGTACTTCGTCAATGACATCTACAAACGCTTCATCAATCCCAATGCGCAACCCAAGATCTATGTACGGCTGAGTTATCTGGCCTCCTTTGCCGTTGTGGTCATCGGCGTCCTGGTTGGTTGGAACGTAACCAGTGTGAACTCAGTGGTCCTGTGGATCGTCTCCGGCCTCTGGGGAGGCTACACGGCTTCCAACGTCCTGAAGTGGTACTGGTGGCGTTTCAACGGCTACGGCTACTTCTGGGGCATGGTTACGGGCATTACCTCCGCACTGCTGATACCGGCTATTCTGAACCACGTCATGGATGTGCCCAGCTTCCTCGGAAGGCATCCGGTCAATCTCGACGTCTCGATCACCTTCCCGCTGGTGCTGGTTCTCTCGGTGATTGGTTGCCTACTCGGCACGCTGCTGACCAAGCCAGAAGACGACAAGGTACTCAAGGATTTTTATCGCCGCGTTCGGCCGTGGGGCTTCTGGGGGCCGGTACTCAAGAAGGTGCTTGCTGAGGATCCAGGCTTCCAGCGCAACCGGGACTTCTGGCGCGATATGTTCAACATCGTAATCGGCATCACATGGCAGATCAGCTTGGTAGCGCTGCCCTTATACATCGTGATTCAGCAATACGAGCGCGCCGCCCTCACGCTGACTGTAACTTTGGGAACATCGGCGATTTTGAAGCACACTTGGTTCGATCATCTAGCCGTGCGAGAAATCGACGCTGGTATGGTCGCTGTTGAAAACAATTAGTTGCACGCGGCTTGGGCGGCTGCATCCATCGCAAAGAATGGCAGCCGCCCCTTTTTTACAAACAAACACTAGGACCCAATCAGGATAACCGCAGTGCCACGATGACGCCTCTACCAACTCTAGGCCTTGAAGCCAAGGTGTAGAAGATATCAGTTGACGATATGAAATATGCACGGGATTGTTCGGCATATCTTATAGATTCAATTAGGATAAGTTCGGAATTCTAGGCAATTGCTGCTCCATCTTTTTGATATTGAGCAAGCGTCGAACATGTCCCAAAACAAGGCGCGAAAAAAACATAAAAAAAACTTGACAATCGATCAGCAGTGGGCGTTTAATGTACCCGATCTGGCGGAATGGTATTTTTTGTTGCTCTACTAAAACGTTTGATTTATGACGATCAAACGTTTAAGTCAATTTGGAAAATGACAAGACGCGGTTTCTCTTTTTATTCTGCGGAGAAATTGAAGTGTGCCGGTGCCGGAACAGCGGCGTATCAAAGCTGGACGAGCAACCTGGCAGCAGTGAAGTTAGTACGTTTACCGGTTACATGCATGTAGCATCAAAAGCGAACGAAGTACACAACGCGCACAGGAGTAAATAGGAGAAAACATGAACGAGAAAATGCGGCAGTTTATACGTTGCACGGGCCAGTGCAAAAACTCTTTTTGGTCAGCAGGGAAACTGGCAATTTTGCTTATGCTGCTGATTTTCGGTTCCAAGCAGATAGTTGCTCAGCTAGCCACATCTGACATCCTTGGAACCGTTACCGACAGCACGGGCGCGATCATTCCCAAGGCGAATGTCACCTTGATCAATCTGGACACCCGCGCTCAGCGCGTAGCTCTCTCGAACGACAGCGGAGATTTCCAATTCACGCTGCTCCCCGTTGGCCACTACTCGGTGACGGTGAAAGCGGCCGGCTTTAAGACCACAACCACCAGCTTGGCTGTTGAAGCAGGTGACCGTGCCCGCGCAGACATCCATCTGATCACAGGCGGAGCCACGGAGACCATAGTCGTGGAAGCCTCGACTCCACTGCTTCAGGCAGATAACGCGACCGTCAGTTCTACAGTTACGTCGCAGTCCGTGCAGGATTTGCCTCTGAACGGGCGCAACTTCGTGCAGTTGGTTCAACTCATTCCCGGAGCCAATGAAGGACCCGGCAACGGCCTTACCAGTGGCGGGCGTCCGGATGATCGTCGCACGACGAACGGATTTTCCGTTAATGGGCAGGACGATATTCTGAACAACTACATCGTTGATGGGATCGACGACAACGAGCGCATTATCGGCACCATTGGCGTCAAGCCCTCCGTGGAAGGGATTCAGGAGATCACCGTTCAGACCAACAGCTATGCTCCCGAGGCAGGGCGCACGGCCGGCGGCGTCATCAACCTAGTCACTAAATCGGGCACCAATAAGTTCCACGGAACGGCGTACGAGTTTTTCCGCAACGACAAACTCGATAGCCGGGATTTCTTCTTTACCTCTGCACAGGGCAGAAAGCCCGAACTGCGCCAGAATCAATTCGGCGGCAGCATCGGCGGTCCAATCATTCATGACAAGACCTTCTTCTTCGGCGACTATGAAGGTCTCCGTCTGGTAAAGGGTGTGAATCCGTATTCGTCCTCGGTTCCTTCGAAGGACGAATACACAGCGATCAACAATGCAACCTCGGCAAGCACGATTGCGAGTGTCTTCCCAACTCTTTTCTCTGCCGGCAACAACTGCCACGGCAGCCAGACTATTCAGTGCAGCACCAACGGCATTCCTGCATCGCAGGTAGTTGATCCCGTGTCTCTGAATTACCTGAAGCTGTATCCAGAGCCCAACAGCGGCACGGGGACCTATATGATCAGTCCGAATAAAACCCAATTCGGCCATACCGCCGACGTTCGCGTCGATCACGCCTTCACGCAGAACGACCACTTCTTCGCTCGTTTCAATTTCAACAAGGTCAGCGGTGAAATCCCGGCTTTGATACCCGCAGGAGCGAATCCGAAGGCAACGGGGGCCTTGGCGTCGATTGTCCCGGGCGGAAATTATTGGGACTACACTGGACCTTCGAACGATAAGGCATATCAGTGGGCCTTGGGATATTCACATTTGTTTTCGCAGAACCTGGTTGTCGATCTGCGCGCGGCCTATACCCGCATCAACAATTTCTCTCAGCCGCAGAACTACAACTCGAATGCAGACGTTACGATGGGTCTTCCCGCGAATGGCACGTTGACCACGGGTCTTACGCCTACAGGCGTTGGCAATTGGACATTCAGTCCACTCGGCGATGGTGCGTATGTTCCTTTGCAGGACATCGACAACACCTTTCAATACTCCGGGACGGTCAACTACATACTTCGCAACCACAGCTTGAAGCTGGGCGCGGGCTTGATCCGCCGTCAGGCGCGGAGCTTGCAGAGCGCGTTTCCGTATGGCGATTTTGAGTTCGGCATTGTCACGGATTCTACTCACGACGAAATTCTCGCGTCCATGTTGGCCGGAGCTTTTAGAGCTACCAGCTACAACGTCGATTACGGAGCTGGCGGAGTCGTGAATACACCGGACTACCGCACCTGGGAACCCAGCTTCTTTGTACAGGACAACTGGAAGGTCAACTCCAAACTGACCGTAACCTATGGCGTTCGCTACGACATTTACACGCCGTTCACCGAAGCGCATAACAAAATCTCGAACTTTGACTACAACTCGGCGGTTGCCGCCACCACCACAGATGCTGCGGGAAAAGCCTTGCAGGCTGCGGGTGTCGACGGCGTTTCCAGCACGGCCGGAATTCAGACAGATTACTCCGGCTTTGCGCCTCGCATCGGCTTCTCTTACTCGATTCATCCCACCATGGTCCTCCGCGGCGGTTACGGAATCAGCTACTTCCCCGGCAACTACACTGCCAATGCCAGTTTGAAGAACGTTCCGTTCACCACGAGCTACGCACCCAGCTGCGTCTCCGATCTCGCGGCGTCGTTTTACGCAAATGCAGATTCCCACGCCGGTCAGAACCCAGCCTGCAGCAAGTTATCGGACTATACTGCGTCCGCTTACCAGACAGTCTTCGATGCCGGACTTCCGACGCCTTCCGGACAAAACATCCATAGCGCGGCTCTAGGTGTGATGTTCGCGGAAGATCCTAAACTGAAGCAATCCATGATTCAGCAGTTCAACCTGCAGCTGGAACAGCAGTTCGGACCCAATGTGTTCACCATTGGTTATGTTGGCAACATCGGCCAGCATCTTCCTGAGCTTTTCAACGACATCAACGTCCCCACGCCCGCCCAGGTTCTTGCTTCCAAGAGCACGGGATATAACGCGCCGCGGCCGCTGAATGCGACGCTTCCGAACGTTGCCCAGATCAAATGGCTGGCCAGCGGAGGCATCTCCAACTACAGCGCGCTGCAGTTATCGTTCCAGCGCCGTTTCACCAATGGCCTTGCTTTCGACGCGAACTACGCTTGGGGCCATGCACTGAGCGATGTCGTTGGTTTCTCCGAAGAAGGACATCAGGGATGGGGCGATGCCGACCCGACTCACGTTCGTCAGATTGAGTACGGCAACGCGGAAAACGACATCCGCAGCCGCTTTGCTCTTTCGATCAACTACAAGTTGCCCTTCAAACATTTCAACAACACTGTGGAAGAATTCGCAGTTGGCGGCTGGCAGGTCAACTCCATCGTTGCCTGGCAAACCGGCAAGCCCTTCTCGATCACCAATTCCGGCACCCCTAACAACTTGGCGAATCCGCTTTTCGGCGGTGGCTCCGACCGTCCGAACCAAGTCGGAGATCCTTTTACGCCCGGACAGGTTGCAGCGAATCCTACCTGTTCTGCTCCCAGCAAGCTCAAGAGCGGAGGCAGAGGTTACTGGTTCAATCCATGCGCTTTCGTTCGACAGTCGGAGGGCACGGTCGGCAGCACCAGCCGTAACTCGATTTATGGGCCGCACTTCCGCCATATCGACTTCTCTGTGTTCAAGGATTTCCCGCTCTACAATACGTTGAAATTGCAGTTCAGGGTTGAAGCCTTCAACATCACGAATACGCCCAGTTTCTACTTGAATAACAACGTCAACGATAGCTCCAGTGGAACCAGGTTGGGTGACTCGAGTTTCGGTATGGTCAGCGAGTCCGATCCAAACAACGTTCCTCGACAAATGCAATTTGCATTGAAGTTGCAGTTCTAACGGAGAGCGTCAGGCTGCAATGTCCAACCAGACTGCCGATCCTGCCTTGCAAGATGGCCGGATCGGCAGTTTTCTTCGTTTGGTCCTCGATACGCGAAAAGGTAGTAGTGAAGTCTTTGGCTTTGGCCAATCCGCAATCCTAGCGCATCAAATACAATACACAGAGCGTTACAACAGAGGAATATGGCTAAACCGACAAAATCCAAGGCCAAGCTCGCGCCAGGGCAACCCATCGGCCTGCGTACGCTGGGTGAATATCTGAATCTGTCGCCAGCCACCATCTCACTGGTGCTGAACAACGCCCCTGGCGTCCGCTCTATTTCGCAGGAAACCCGGAACCGGGTCATTGAGGCGGCGGCGAAATTCGACTATCGGCCAAGCTTTTACGCCAGATCGCTCCGCAAGCGACAGACCTTCTCAATCGGCGTATTGATTCCGGATCTGAACGACAACTATGTCGCCCAAGTGTTGACTGGGATGGAGGAATTTCTCCTCGAGGAAGGCTACTTCTACCTAACCGCAAGTCATCGCCGCAAGCCGGACTTGGTTGAAGAGTATCTGCACCTGCTGGTAAACCGCAGCGTGGAAGGGTTCATGCTGGTCGATACAGTGCTGGAACATAGCATGAAACTGCCGGCAGTGGTGGTAGCAGGACATCGCAAGCTTGAGGGCGTCACCAACGTAGTGCTTGATCAGCGGCGCGCGGCAGAGTTGGCTCTGCGCCACCTATACCAGCTAGGGCACCGCAAGATTGCGTTCATGCGCGGCGGCAGCCACAGTTCCGACGCCGATGAACGATGGGAATGTCAAATGGCGGTGGCCCGGGAGTTAAAGCTGGAAGTACCGCAAGAGTTGATGGTGCAAATCCAAACGCAAGCCTCTACGCCGGAGATGGGCTTTTGGCCAACGAATGAATTGGTCGAACGCGGCGTCGATTTCACCGCACTGATCTGCTATAACGACGTGGCAGCTATCGGAGCAATCCGGGCCTTGATGGATCATGGCTTGCATGTGCCGGAAGACATTTCCGTGGTGGGCTTCGACGACATTCAGAGCGCGGCTTACCATAATCCCAGTTTGACCACCATTCGCCAGCCGCTCCAGCACATGGGGACAGTGGCGGCGCGCATCCTGCTGCAGCGAATTCGTGGCCAAGCTACCTTCCCAGATGTGATGCCGATCCTTCCGGAACTGATCATACGGGAGTCGATCTGCCCACCAAATCCACGGCGCTCTCGATTGAAGCGGAGCTGAAGGCTCCAAGTACAGTGAATTGCCCCGAGATCCTGACCACGTTGGGGATTAGCCGATGCTTGATTTGCGGCATCGTCTGGTTCCCCCCTGGCATTCAGTGTACAGAAGCCCAAAGCAGACGCGCTACCAAGCTGCGCCATCCAATGCCCGCTCGCGGTTTTGTCGGGATGGTATTCAAAGATCTTCGATCCGGGCTGCGGCCGAAGCTGCCCGCCGGAGAGGGATTCAATCGCGCGGCCAAGCAGCTCCAGCTCTCGCTGTGGCGTCAGATCCGGCACGGGTTCTCTCCTATTCCCTACTCCCTTGGTCCCTTGTTCCCTGTTCTTCTCACCGCCAGCAGCACCGCCCAGTTAAGCGCAATCTACCAACCATAGCGCAAATTCAAGCACAGATGCTTTATCACAAAAACCAATAGTAGCCTAATCAATCTTTTTAAAGATTTCCCATGGACGTACAATGCAACCAAATACCTCCTTTTCAGTGCAAACCATTCCATTGGCTGATACAGCGCACAGCCTTATTTGAAATTTACTGATCTCAGAATCACTCAACTTGTCAGCACGAAAATGCAGCCAACCCTCGCTTATTTTCATGCTCGAAAGCGATGTATCCAGCGGTTGAATGTCTTGATAAAAGAAAGTTTTTGCCCCCATTCCTAGTTTCTCAAAGCATTTCCTTTCTATTATGTGCCACTTTGTAATATCGTTCACCAAAGTAGTCGGCAGAACACCGGCCGTTCTAATGAGATCAAGCGAGTATTCAACCTGAACAAATAACGGCGAACGAAGATGCGCAGATGCTCGAATGAAAATGTCAGCATATTGCCATCTTCCCAAATCGCCTAGCGTCCGCGTCACTATACGGTCTATCATCTTCAACTCAATCTTTGGAGGTTTTTGGGTCAGTTTTTTGTACTTGTGGTACCACTTATAAAATGGTCGAACAAGAGCCAACAGAAATGACACTACATGCATAATCGTCCTCCTCGTTGAAAGCGTTCTATCCTAGTCTGAGGTAACACCCGCAAATTTATTTTCCCGTCGCTTCGTCTTTCGCGCTGATCCCTAATCCCTATTCCCTGCCTTCCGCACCGCCAGCAGCACCGCCCAGTTCATCTAGGTATGAATCTTTATCATCGAAAATTGCTCCTAAATCCGAAATCCTACTACGTTTAAAATGAAGAGCATAAAAAGGGATCTTCACAAAGTACCACCAAATATACCATCAAATCGCAAACGGATCTTCATCTTTGTCGAGACCAATTATTGGTTTGGTCGACTTCAGTTTTCCTTTTGCCTGATCATATGCGCACTTGACATCATAGGGACAAATTTCTTTGCATTTTCCTCCAGTAGAACTGTCAATCATCTGTTTCACCACTTTGCATACAGTCAAGATGAATATTGTTTCTTGATCACTTATTTCGTATTTCACAGTTGTCTCCTCAGATATACCGATAACTCTATCGTTTCGGCTATGTTAAATCAACGTGCACTGACCCCTGTCTTCCCACCGCTAGCAGCACCGCCCAGTTCATTCCCGCCAGCAACCCGTCCGTCGCCACGCTCGACCAAGCGGCGCCGTGCCAGCCGTACCGTGGAATCAGGACCAAGTTCAAACTCAGGTTGAGCGCAGCGGCCACAATTTGCGTGCAAAAACGATACCGCTGCAAGTTGGCGCCTGTCAAGGCATCGCCGGCGCTCCACTGTAAAGCGCGCGCTAAAGGCAACAGGCAAAGCCAGCGCAGCGCCCAGGTGCTTTCGGCGAAGCTCGGCCCCAGCAGACGCGGTAAAATCAACGCTACGGCCCAAAGAACGGCCACTCCTGTACACTGCATCCGCTCGGGCCACCCGCGAATGAATGGCTGTGGATGGCCGAGAATCGCCGCTCTTGCACCCTGATCGTGGAACGTGAATCGTGAAGAAGTGAAGAAGCGAAAAACCGAGAATCGCGGCTCCTGTACACTTCAACTGAAAAAGGCGCGAGTTCGGCCGGAAGCCTTCCCCGTGGCTTTCCAGTCGACTCGCGCCTTTGCGGTTAGGGTAAGCGATTCCCTAACCGCAAACTTGCAATTGTTTCGCCATAAACAAATTCAATAAGGTAACAGTTTCATTCTCAAAAATTGATTCTGCCGGAAAACTGCCAATCGCGAGCATCGTTTGCTTGGCTTGATACCCGGCCGAAAGCATCAGAGCTTTTTAAAGTGCAAGCTCCGCCGCCATCGCCAAAATCAGTCTGAGAACTACTATAGGTGCATGGGAATGAAGTAGTGATTCCCTTAAATTCGACGTGGTTAGTTAAGTTAAATACTTCCGCACGGAAAATAAACTTCAGATCCTTTGGAAGATTAAACGAACGCATTGCGGCAAGTGAAATACCCGAGCTGTGCGGATAACGTAAATTGTATGGAGCTTCGTATTTGACGTTACCGATTTTATTTCTTGGCACCAACATAAACGCATTGATGTCGATATACCGTGGTGAGGTTTGGCCTGCTAAATAGTCATGACCATACTTCCCATTAATACGAGCGCTCCCATGGAAATCCGGGTTGTAATAAAGCGAACTGCCGCTAAATGAAAGTGGACGGCCTGAAGCTATCGAATAAATGCCCGATAGTTGCCATTCACCTACTGTTTGACGGACGAGTTTATTACCTCCACCAAATATCCCCTTCCCAAACGGAAGTTTGTATTGCCCGTAGGCGTGAAAGTTATATGGTTGGTCGTATGCGGAAAACGTATATGCTAAACTATCCTCGCTAACAGCAGTGCCGCCAATATAAATGTTCGCAGGAACAACATCTCCGGTAGCCGGATAGGTGCCGGTCGTGTCTTGCGCTTTGCTCCACGTAAAGTTTGCCGTGTAAGAGAAGTCATGCCACTTCTTTTGATTCAATGTTGCCTGTAAGCCGTGATAGTTGGCATTTGCGTATGGTCCCCACACCGGAGACACGGAGCTGTATTGCGGATACCGATTTAACATATGACTAATGGTGGCCGACGAACCGCCATAATTGCTATACGGAAGTGCAATGCCAGGATAACGCGCTTGTGCGTCTGCTAAAAACGTCTGCTTGGTAGCGCTATCGGTGCTGTTAGGCAACTGACTTAAATACTTGCCAATTACATTATATTTAACATCGGTTCCCATATAATCTTTGTCGCTGGACAAAAAACGAGAAGCAGATCCTGCGTAGTTTATTTGCAGAACTAACCAAGGCCTAATCGAATGCTCAATGCCTAAGTTCCAGTTATATACAGTCGGCGGTCGAACAGAGGTTCCAACATAAGCCATATTGACACTGCTCGCTGTTGGATAAGAAGCGGTGGTCGAGTTGTAGTAATTACCCGTATTTTCGTCTACAGACTTTGTAATTGTTGTAGACCATGCGGGAAAGTTTGCGTTATTGTTGTCCAAATAAAAAGCTGGCTGCTCACCGTTGATAGTTGTTGTGTACGATGTTTTTTTGTTGATTCCGGTGGTGCCTGTCGTCGAGTTAGCTTCCCCGTTTCTGCTAACCATAATACCAAATCCACCGCGCACTACAAATTGACGTGAAGGCAAATAAGAAAATCCTACACGCGGATTGAAATTACCGTAATAGGTCTTTCCAGCAGTTCGGCGTCCTACTTCACCAGAATCAAATCCATAGTACGACATAGCTCCGGAAGTTCCCGTATCGGGATTAGTTAAAGCAGGGTTCATAAACGAACCACGATTTTGAGCCTCTACTACAGGCGGATAAATATCCCAGCGTAATCCGACGTTGACAGTTAGATTTGGCTTAACTTTCCAATCGTCCTGGATAAACGGAGAAAACGGTCTTACGCGCGTTCCCAAGGTTGAGTAATTTGCATAGGTAATGCTAGTGCTGGTAACGCCGCCAAGCAAAAAAGTAGCCAAAGAATCGCCCGATGAAGAATTAAGCGATGTACCACTGGACGTTGAAAAGCCTTTTGTTACGCTACTGTTATACGTCAAGCTCAACGGAGCGGATTGCCCATTCCAGCTGGATGAATTTTTCCGAATATCCTGCAAATCAAAACCGGCAGTAATCAAATGCTTTCCATGCGCCCACGAAAAATCGTCATGAATAGAAATCATGTGATTTACGCTGGTATATCCAGTTGGACTATACCAGGCGCTGTATCCGTATTCGCCGCCGCTCAACGTCACAGCAGGAAAATCATCGGAGGCGCCGCCAGCAGGAATGTTTCCAATTCCCATGGTTGTTGCTGAATATTTCGAACCAAACTGTTCGCTAGGGTTTTTTACCGGAGCGTTCATCCGGATGTAGCCAACCTTAAACTGATTTACCATATTGGAAGAAACTATAAAAGTATGTTCGATGATTCCCGAGTCCATGAATTGAGTCACGAGTACGCCGTTTACATAAGGGACTGGCAAAACCGAGGTTTTATTGTAGTCATAACCAATAAAGCCCCGCTTTCCAACATTGCCCAATATTGAAATACGCTGTCTCGGCGTTAGAACATAATCAAAACGCTCGGTGATTTCATAGTTGTCATTACCACTTTGGTGCGTAGTCAAATAATTATTTGTGTAACCATCTTCATTGGGGTCGGGTAAAAACTGAAGCAGGTTTTTGGAGATATTTGAAATTCGCGACGATGGAATCGTGTTGTTTGTAAATTGCGTTGCGGTATATTTACTGCCAGAAACGGTAAGCGAATTTGGATCGTAAATAGGATAATCGAGAGCGCTAAAATCTCCGTTTTTCATTGCTTTTGTCGGCACAGTCATAAAATACGGATTCACGTAAGCCGTATAACGAAACACTTCGCCCGACACAAAGTTGAACATTTTATTTCTTTTGATTGGACCGCCAAAGTTAAAGCCCATTTCCGTTTGATGCTCGGCTGGCTTATCCTCGCGTTTCTTTGTTCCATCAGCCTGCGTTACAGTCGTAGCTTTGGCGAAAAAGTTCCAGCTATCGAATGCCGTGTTACGCATATAGTCATAGTATGTGCCGTGAAAATTATTTGTGCCATGTTTCACGTTATAGTTCTGCGATCCCATGCCTGTTTGGCTGACATTCGCGCCGCTGCTTGTTACCTGAAACTGATCGATAGCATCAACTGATACTGCTAACGAGACCTGACGATTATCGCCTTGGGAAATTTGCAGGCCGTCAAGATAGGTAACTGCGCCGGAACTGGAATCACCGTTAGTATCGCCGCCAGCGCCATTATAACTGCCAGAACGGCCGCCGCCCGAATATCCGGGGGTTAGAGAAGCGAAGTTTGTAGGATCTCTTTGCGCTCCATCCATGTTAAGTGGAAGTGCGGTGTATGTCTCGTTTTCGACGTTTACCGTAATTGTCGCGTTTTCTGAATCGAGCACTGGAGGCGCTGCTGTAACGGTTACAGAATCAATTGCCTCGCCAACACTCAGTTTTATGTTTAAGCCAACGACTTGCAGCGCATTGACCACTATGTTTTCTTGGGTATAACTTTTGAATCCCTGCTTTTCGACTTTTATTTTGTATGTTCCAGGTATCAGCGAAGGAATAAAGTAATATCCGGCTGTTGTTGTTTCAGCGCTGCTAACAACGTCTGTATCAATGTTGGTTGCAACAACTTTTGCATGGCTGATTACGGCGTTTTGCTGATCCATAATCGTTCCCTGGATGGTTCCGCCGCTTCCTGTTTGCGCCAACAATCGCGTAGGTCCAGTTGATAAAATAAACAGTACAAGACACAATACGGCATTTTTTATTCTCATTTTTAGCCTCGGCATACAGCTCCTCCTTGAGCCTGCAAAATCAACGTATACAACTACTAATTGAAATCGATTCCGGTTATTCGACATCGATTCCGGTAGCGTTTACGCATCGATTTGCGAATGGCGAAAATCTATTATGGTTATCCATGACCTGTCAAGAAAAAAATTAAACTTAAACTTATTTCAATAGATAAAACAGGGAAATTATTACGCCAAAATTTGCGTAATGCATTGATTTCATCTGGGATATTCGCAAACAAATCTCCTGTGCAAGCAAGAACGCACCGCACCTTCTGTAAGACGCTTTCAATACAAAATTGTGCCCAGATTCAAAGCAAAAACTGTGTGCCGCACGATTATTTGCAATCTGGATATCGATTAAGCAGCTTTAGCATCTGTTTGCTGCGGCTGTCCGCGACAGCGTTGATGTATTCCTCCAGATAGCTGTAGCCGGTTGCCGGATCAATGATTTGCGCATCTTTCGCATTCGCAGGATCGAGCCGGTGGCTATTTTCCCACTCATCCGGAATACCATCCTGATCGGTGTCTTTTGGCGGCTTTGCACTACGGAGCACCGGCGCACCGCCCACTTGTTGTTCGCTGTGGATGATCTCTCCGCTGGTTCCAAGCGACTTGACCTGAAGAATCAAACGGCGGTCAACTGAGTCACGGCAAAGACTCGCGCCGGCGTTTGCGATTACATCAAGGTATGCGGTCTCGGGAGTATCGGTTGGAACTGAGGGAGGCGCGTTCAGCACGGACTTTGTCGATACAGTCGCTGTGACACGAGAAAAATCCGCATCCGTGACATTTCTGCCATTCAATTTTCCGTCCTTGTTTAAATCAACACGATTGTCTGTTTGGTAAACGTGATCGGACGGCCAGAACATTGAAAGAAAAGCATCGCTTTTTGAACTTGGGCCTTTGATAAAGTAGTTTCCTACAAGGTCTGCATATCTGTCTGCTTGAGAATGACCACCCACGTAGCCAGACACACCCCAGTTGTAGACAACGTTATTGACGTATTGCACATGTCCTTTACCTTTTGGATTCCTGCTTTCGTTATCAATCCAAAGGTTGTGTGTCAGCGTCATATAATCGCTTTCGCACAAACAGCCAAAGCGCTGCGGATCGAGACTTTCTCCTATGATTGAATTCTGAATAGTGATATACGAGGATCGCGCAGCCTGAATATCGTCCCAGCGTCCCCACTCGGCGGACACATGATCCAAAATCACGTGGTTGGCATCGCTAATGTTAAAGGAACTGACCTTCGGAGATTCGAGAATACCTCCCCGAAAACGCACATAACGGACAATCACGTTTTTACCGGGGACAGAAACCTTTGCTCCGTAGAACATAATACCATCGCCTGGAGCGGTCTGGCCGGCAACTGTAACATTGTCACTGATTTCCAAATTTGTTTTCAGTTGGATAACACCCCCAACATCAAAAACGACGATAGCATTTGGCTTGGAAACAGCCTCACGAAACGATCCAGATCCTGAATCGTTAAGATTGGTCACATGAACCGCATGATACCCTCGGCCACCCGTAGTTGTCGCTCCGTAACCGGCAGCGCTTGGGAAAGAAGGAATGAACTGTGACCATCCACAATTGCAAAGCAGCAAGTAAAGTGAAATAGCAAAACATCTCAAAATGTTTAGAATTTGTTTGTGCATAAAGTTGATCGCAATTCCTTTCAAAAAAATGGAACCCGCAACGACTGGTGCGCTCGGGAACGGCGCAGTAGCGCGCATCGAAAAGTATACATCTAGCACCCGAACGGCCCTGGCCCACTTTCGGTGCGCCTTCAGATCAAGCTTTTTTCAACAAAGCGGGGCGTGCATATATAATGCACACCCCGGATCGGTAAAGGTTTTCGTTAAAATTCGATTCGTGCAGATAATTGAATATCGCGCGAAGCGTTCGACTGCTTGGTAAATTTTCCAAACGCGCTAGCGCCAACAACCGTGCTCAAACCGCCAAACTCAACATGGTTTGTTAAGTTAAATGCGCTAACTTCAAATTGCATTTTGTATTGGCGGTAAACTGGAAAATCCCGCTTTACTGCCAAGTCAAGATCTTTGCTTGCTTGACCCGTAATTTTATAGGCATTGCGAAAAACGCTTCCTAAAGTATAGTTAGCAGGAGCAGAAAATGCCGAGCTATCTATATATTTAGTAGAAAAGTCGCTTCCAGTTAAGCCTTCTCCCCAACCACCGTTAATGCGCGCGTTTTTCTTCGTATAGCCAGAAATAATGTTAGGCAGACAGCTCCCAATACTACCAGCCGTGCAAGACGTATAAGTCCAAGAAAGCGGACTTCCGCCGGAATATGTATAAATACCTGAAATAATCCAATCTTTTATAGCATTGTTCAGAAGTCTCGATGAAGTATGTCCAAACGGTTCCTTCCACGTGCCGTAAACATTCAAAACCGAGGGCGACTGGGTATTTTTCTGCCACAAAGTGCTGGTATCGTACGCGGTTGAACCGGTATTTTCGTTGTCCATCAGTTTGCTATATGTATAGTTCATTGAAACGGTTATTCCTTTCCATCCGCGCTGCTTGATTCCAATCTCAACTGCGTTATAACGCGAATGGGCTCTATTCCCCCATTGGTCTGTAATACCGCCAAATTGAGGGTAGGGCTTTAACATTTGGCCAATTGTTGCGGATGTGCTGAAATTTACAAATGGACGGCTTACGTCAGATAATATAGCTTGGGCTTTGGTAATATTAGCATCCGTAGCCGATGCAGCCAAGAGCGTACCAAGCGCCAAATACCTTGGGTTGTTTTGTTGAGCGAATTGAGGACGATTTTGCTCGCCGGGAAGGAAATTGCCCATCGACGCCGCATAATCGATTGTCAATGTTGTTGAATTTGTCAATGCGCGCTGAATGCCTACATTCCAGTTTGTATACACTGCTGAACGATTGCTGTAGTACGGATCGGCATAAATCATGGCTTGGCCGCTGCCCGTATAACCGCTCGTTGTTGTGTAGCCTGTTCCCCATGAAGGGCTAATTGTCTTTCCCTGCAAATCGGCTATTGCGGTGTCCCAACTTGTTGTTGTCGAAGTGCCATTTGCAGGATCGGCCGGACTATATCCATCCAATGCACTAATTGTACGCGTGCTGCCCAGACCGTTATTACCAGTACCACTATTTGCGCCGCCACGACCGCCAGTGCCACCAGCATGTGTATACGAAATGCCGTAAGATGCGCGCAAAATCGTCTTTGGCGTAAACGAATAAGCAAATCCAAAACGCGGACCGACATTACCCAAATATGTACCAACCAAACGGCTGCAATTACAACTGTCATAACCCCAGCCATAAAAGCCTAATGTTCCTGCGGTATTAGTAATCGGGTTGTTGGCATTTGCATCAAAATAAGATCCGCGGCTCTTTGCTTCACGCCACGGGGAATATACATCCCAACGCAATCCGAGATTTAATGTCAGCTTTTTATTGATTTTCCAATCGTCCTGGAAAAACGGAGAAAAAGATTTAAACCGGCCTCCAAGAACGCCTAGTCCGTTTTGATTTGAATTGTAATAACTATTTACATAACCAAGCATGTAACTAGCATAGGCAGATCCACCAAGTTTATTCGAGATGGAACTACTTCCACTAGTAAATGTTGAGGTTTGAGCATACGAAAACGCCCACTGCGCGTTCGTTCCTGTTACAGGACCGGATGTCGCATTATACTGGTACCATTCGTATTGAGCGCCAAAACTCAACGAATGCGCGCCGTGCGTAGTTTGTATCCCATCCTGAATATTATAAGTGTTTGCGTCCGTACAAGTTGGTTTGTTAGAAGTATCCCAACCGGTAGGCGAATCGGTGCCGCTAAACGAGACGTATGGAAAAGCATTTTCTGCGTGTCCGATTCCATAATTGCTTAAACCAGCGGCACTGGCAGCCCATTCAGCCTTTCCTTCGGCCGGATCTTTGCCGCAGGTTTCATAGCGTACATAGCCGTACTTAAAATCGTTAACAGTGTGGCTGTTGATCGTCCACGTATGAGTAATCATGGCCAGCTGATCAAAAGTTACAGTAGCCGTTGAAGTCAAATAAGGCAGAGGCAAACCTGGACTATCTGTTGGATTCGGCGCGCGTTGTCCGGTAGAATACATCGCAGTTACATGCTGCGACGGAGACAGGTTCCAATCGAGTTTACCAAAACCTTTGAAATAATTAAAGCCATAAGTAGATCCGCCGGCGTAATTGTTCGTTACACTATCATTTGTGGTATCCGGTAACCATTGCTGCAGATATTTTGAAACATTGGAGAGACGCCCTGGAGGGATTACATTTTTAACGCCATTGTATTCAAATTGCGTCCGCGTACATGAGCCACCTGAGCATGTTATGGTGTCCGGATCATAGATCTTATACGTATAGGCCGAAAAATCACCTTTTCTCATTGCGGCGGTTGGAATCGTATAATAAGTAGGGTTTGGTGTTTTCGTATACATCATGCGTTCGCCAGATGCAGAGAAAAACAGCTTATCGTGCAATATCGGACCGCCCAAAGCCCCACCGAATTCATTTTGGTGTTCAACTGGTTTTACGATTTTGTTCGTGACGGAATTTACTTTTCCCTTGGACGCAAAGTCCCACGCATCCAGCGAGGTATTGCGAAAATACTCAAACGCTGAACCGTGGAATTTGTTACCGCCAGATCGCGTAGTGAAACTTACGACGCCTTGGCCTTGATATTGAGCTGAAATGCCGGCTGTCTGCACTTCGCCTTGATCAACAGCTTCAACGGCTAATCCAGTACCGATTGCATTACCGTCTCCTTGCATGTTGATAGTGGTGGCGATCATGCCATCAATGTAAATTTCATTGTGGTATTGAGTGCCACCGTTATAGCCGTTACCCTCCCCTGCCGAATACCCAACCAAGCACTTTGTGCACCGCGTAGAACCGTCCATCTTTAGCGGCAGTTGCTGATAGTCGTCGCTTCGGACTACATCGCCAACGACAGCATTGGTTGAATTTACTGGCGGCGGAGCCACCGTAATCGTAATCGTTTCGGTGCCGATTGAAAGCGAAACGTTTACAGTTGTAATTTGCAAAGCGTCCACCGTTATTTGTTCTTGCTTATACGGCGCAAAGCTTTTTGCCTGCACTTCAACACGATATGTGCCGGGAATCAAGGGCGTCAGTACGAACACGCCACTTTGGCTAGAGATGCGCTCTACCTTGCTTCCTGTGTCAACATTGATTGCTGTGACTTTTGCATTGGGGACTACGGCGCCAGTCGGATCAACAATGGTTCCTTGAATCGAACCGCCACCGCCGATTTGCGCATGCATCCACATCGAAGTTGTCAGCAATAATGCTACAAGCATCATTACAAAACTCAACAAGCGAATTTTGCCTCGAAAAATGGTATTGACCATGAATTTCCTCCCTTTCCGCTATTTTGGAATACGTTTACACTTGCTGCCGAATTTCTTCTTTGAAATAGTTTTTCAAAGAAGATTTAATGCAAAGAAACTATACATCATGGAAGAATATATTTGTCAATAAGAATTATTTGCGTCATGAAATAATGCGACGCACAGATTTTCTCTATTGAATTTAAGAGATTTAAAAACTATTTTATTTTACTCATTAAAAAGGTCGTTTTCCCCAGATAACGGACCAACCGCCTTTCCCAAAAATTACCGTTGACAAAAAATTCAACCTGCCCGCACTCTATCTCTACGAAACGGGCTCATCCTCAGGACAACTCGTTCTGGAGGCTGTTTTTGCTCCGCAACTCGACGGGAAAATGAAGTGCTCATGACGATGACCGACAAGTTGGCGGAACTTCTTCCAAAGAACGTGAAATTCGGATGCATCTGTATCAACCAGGGAAAACCCGATGTCAACGGCCTCCGGATCATCGATCCGTGCTGCAGGATTCATTATGCCGAACGTACTGTTCTTCGGGGCATTCCTGAATCGGAGATGAAGATCACACAGGCCGAAATTGCGGACTGGCAAAAACGTGAAAGGAAGCGTGTTTCTTATCCCAAAATGACAGTAGCCAAGCACTGAGCGAAATTTTACGGTTCGGCGATGCGCAGGTCGCCGATTTCACCTTACAAAAATTTTACGGTCTGCCGGAGCGTGCCGAGGTCACCGTCAGGACCGTGGACCAAAGTTGAAAGAAAATGACCGAAAAGGCACCCGTTCCGCTTTTGTTGCTCAGTGACGCGCCCTCCAGCGGCACCGGCTTGGGCCGGATTACCAGAGACTTGGCGATCCGCATCCACGAACACCTGGGCGATCTCTACCGCGTAGCGACTCTCGGCTACGCAAGCTCGGGTTCCTGCCGCCTTCCCTTTTTTCAATACACCATCGAGGGCATGGACGGCTGGATCGTCAAAACCCTGCCGGAAGTCTGGGAAGACTTCGCCGGCAAGGAAAAAGGCATCTGCATGCCCATTTGGGATCTCTCGCGGCTGATGTGGTTCGCTCAGCCGGCGCGCTGCGAAATGCTCGCCTCCCATCCCTTGCTCCGCGAATGGCTGCTCAAGGCGCCTTTTCAACGTTGGGGATACTTCCCGATCGATGCCAACGGCCCCAACGATAAACTCTCCTTTCCGCTGCATCAAACGCTGATGGGATTCAACCGGATTTTGGCCTACACCGGATGGGCGGAGCAGATTATCGAACGGACCATCGGAAAGGATGAAAGCAAAAGCCTCCATTTAACCAATCATCCGCATGGCATCGATACCGCCGTCTTTTATCCGCGGGAGCGCGCGCGCTGCCGTTTTCGGTTTGGATTTATTACCGGCGCACGCACGCTGATCAAAGCGCCGCAACTCAGCTCGGTTCTTGCCCACGAAGTTCTTATCGGCGTCGTGGCTACCAACCAATTACGGAAAGATTGGGCGTTAGCCATCGAAACGGCCGCATGGATCGCCAAACGGCATCGCATCCGGCTTTGGATTCACACCGACGAATTGGAACGGCAATGGTCGATTCCCGCGCTGTTGGCGGATTACAACCTGCTGGATAAAACCATCATTTCCATCGGGTATCTGCCCGACGATTCCATGGCGATGGCCTATTCCGCTTGCGATCTGACGCTGGCGCCCGGCCTTGGCGAAGGTTTCGGTTTCCCGATCTTCGAGAGCCTTGCCTGCGGAACGCCCTGCATCCATGGCAACTACGGGGGAGCCCCGGAATGGATGCCGTCAGAGTATTTGATTGAACCGGTCGCCTACCGTTACGAGGGTCTCTATTCGTGCCAACGCCCAGTCTTCCGTGCGCAGGACTGGGCAGCCAAAGCGGAATTCCTGCTGGAAAACCCGCCGCGCCCCGAGGTGAAACTGAACGAAGCGCTGGATTGGAACAAGCTCTGGCCGCGCTGGCAAGCCTGGTTTGAAGAAGGTTTGGCCGAAGGATTCGCCGCCGCATGATCGCGCTCATCACACCGCCAAGTGAATTTTTGCTGGACGAGCGCGTCTTCATGTCTTTGGGCATCCTAAAGGTCGCCGCCTCGTTGGAAGCTGCCGGTTACCGGGTCGATCATCTCGATCTCAGCGGAGTCGAAAACTACCTGGATGTGGTCCGGCATTACGCGGCAACCAACGCGCCGTCCTGCTACGCGCTGACAGCTACGACGCCGCAGATGCCATCGGCCCTGCGTATCGCCGAACTGCTTCGGCCGCACGCCAAGGTCATTTTGGGCGGTCCACACGCTACGCTGGTAAATGCCGCCGCGCGCAAGGAATCTCCGGCAGGAAGAGCCAGCCAGGCGCTCGCTGAACTGCTTGCTGCTTTCCACACCATTGTTGCCGGCGACGGCGAACGCGCCATCTTCCGCGCCATAACAGAAATCGGACTCATCGATGCCGACGATCCCAAGTCGGAATTGTGGCAGACTTCCGCCGATTTTAACGCATCCCCCTGGCCGGCGCGCCATTTGGTGGACGTCGACAGCTACCGCTACACGGTAGACGGCGAGCGCGCGCTCTCCCTAGTCGCGCAGCTCGGTTGTCCTTTTGAGTGCGCCTTCTGCGGAGGACGTCTGAGCGCCATGCTGCGCCGCATCCGTACCCGAACAGCGGAAAGCGTTGTCGCGGAAATGCGGCATCTGCATGATCGCTACGGCATCCGCGGCCTGATGTTCTACGACGATGAGTTGAACGTGAACAAAAGCCTGGTTGGCCTGATGCATAGCATTCAGGATACCGGCATCGATTGGCGTCTCCGCGGTTTCGTCAAAGCCGAACTTTTTACGGAAGAGCAAGCCGAGGCCATGTACGCCGCCGGCTTCCGCTGGCTGTTATGCGGCTTCGAATCCGCGCATCCCATCATTCTCCGCAATATCAACAAGAAGGCGGCGGTTGCGGACAATACGAACATGTTGCGCATCGCGCACAAGCACGGCCTGAAGGTGAAGGCATTGATGAGCTTCGGCCACGCCGGCGAGTCGGAGGCCACCATCATGGCCACCCGCGACTGGCTGCTCCGGGAAAAGCCCGACGATTTCGATTGCACGATTATCACCACTTATCCGGGTTCTCCCTATTACGATGCCGCCCGGCGGCTGGAAAGCGGCGTATACGTTTTTAACGCATGGGGCGACAAACTCTATTCGCAAGACGTTGATTACGCCCACGACGCCATGTACTACAAAGGCAAACCGGGCGATTATCGAAGTTACGTTTGGACCGATTTCCTGACCGCCGAACGGCTGGTGGAACTGCGGGATATGGTGGAGCAGGAAGTCCGGGAAAAATTGGCCATTCCCTACAACGCCGGCACGGCCGCGCTGCGCTACGACCATTCGATAGGCATGAATCTCCCGCCGCACATCCTGAAAAAGACGGAGGCAGTATGAAACTTGAATTGGTCATCGCCACATTGAGTTGGCCGGGATACCGCAACTGCGTTGATTCCTGGGCGAAATGCGCCTCCGAAAATTGTTCTCTTCGTCTGATGGAAAACGGCCGCACCGGCCAAAGTTTAATCGAAAGCTACCAGACCGCCTTCGAGCAGTCGGATGCCGACATTCTAGGCTACGTCCACGACGATCTGGTATGCCTGGATCCGGAGTGGTATTCCCGTCTCATGCGGCAGTTCGACGATCCGCAGGTCGGCTTGGCCGGATTCGCCGGCGCCCTCGGCCACGGCGATCCGGAGATGTACAAAAAGCCCTACGAGCTTCCCCAGCTTGCGCGGCGCTGCTTTCTGTCCAACCTGCGCCAGGCGGAGATCCACGGATCGCGATTTGAAGGAGAATGCGGCGTTGCCGTGCTCGACGGCCTTTCCTTGTTCATCCGGCGCGAGGTGTTGACCAAGGCCGGAGGCTGGCCCCTCGATACGCCGGTCGGCTACATTGGCTACGATTACTGGGCCTGCTGCATTACGCGCGAATTGGGCTACCGCATCCGTTTGGCCGGCGTTGCCTGCGATCACCTTGGCGGCAAATCCTCCGGCTTGAATCCCAATCTTCAACTGCACTGGGAAGAAGCGCACCGGTACATTTATGACCGGTTCCGCAACGTTCTTCCCTATAGGGTGGACCAGTGACCAATTTTACTTTGCTTTGCCATGGCCGTCCGCGTTTGCTCCGGCAAACGCTCGATTCCCTCGGCGATCTCGACGGAATGACCATCGATATTTACGGGGACGCTCCTCTCTTCGAGGTCCGGCAAATCGTCCATGAGTTTATGCGCGGAAAAGAAGGAAGTCTCTCCTTGTCTCCGGTCAGCAAAGGCACCGGCACGGCAAGAAATCGCGTGATCCAGTATGCCAGCTACCATCGCGGCGATTATCTATATTTGTCCGATGACGACGTTTTTTTCCTTCGTCCGGATTGGCTCTCTATTCTTATCCGGTCGTATGAAGCCGCGTGGGAAGCAGGCTTCAAAGTCATTGGCGGGTACAACCATCCGTACCATCTTCCCATCGCCACCATTCCGGCGGCCGGCGGCAATGTAGTCAACGAGGTCTATACGCTGGCGCTTCAGTCGATGCTGATGAAGTGGGAAGTGTGGGATAAGTACGGCCCGTTTTGTCAAACGCCGCCGGGTAAGGTTTGCCAGAGCGAAGATGTAGATTTTACCACCAAAATCCGCGCCGATGGAGGAAGAATCGGCGTGATTGCTCCGCCACTTATCGTAAACTGCGGAATTACCAACAGCATTGGAGACAAAATCCCAGGATGGGAGCTTGTCCAAGCACAAGCGCCGGAAGGAGTTGTTGTTGAATGAATGGCGTCGTCCATGTCGGAGCACACACCGGGCAAGAAGTTCCTCTTTACCTGGCTGCAGGAAGAGCGCCTATCATCTGCTTTGAACCGCAGCTTTTGGAATGGGATCATCCCAGCAATGTAAAACTCTTCCGGACAGCGCTTAGCGATCACTCCGGAACTTTGAATATGCGCATTCCCCATCATCTCCACACAAATCTCTATCGGGATACGCAGAGCGCCAGCGGCTTACCCTTGATTCATCAACGGGCCCGCGATATTGGATGGACGCCAACGCCATTCGATGTTACAGAAGTACCAATGATTCGTTTCGACGAATGGGCCAAAGAGCACGAATTCCAGAATGGCAGTTGTTCTTACCTTGTAATCGACGTCCAAGGAATGGAACTTCAGGTTTTGATGGGCTTCGGAAAATGTTTGTCTGGATTTCAGGAAATGAAGATTGAGTGCTCGCAACCTGCGGTTTATGAAGGTGGGGCCTCGGCGCAAGAAATCATCGGCTTTTTAGCGCAAAACGGTTTTTTGCAAACGAGTCCAACTGTCGCGCATGGCGACATATTTTTTTCCAAAGGAGTCATCGTCGAATGATCGAAGCCAAAGACATCACCGTATCCGTTCCCTGCCTGTTTTCAGATCGCCGGCCGATCTGGATGATGGAACACACCTGCAACCGTTTTGGACTTCAGCTCCGGCCCTATGGCCTCGGCGAGATCTACCGCGGCTGGATCGATATCAAGGTCTACAAACTCCGCCAGGAGGCTTTAAACTGTCCTACCTCGCACATTCTCTATACCGACGCGCGTGACGCTTGGTTCTGCGCCGGTCCCAAGGAGATTGCGGACAAATACAACGCTCTTGGCGCTCCTCCGCTCTTGCTCTCCGCGCAGTGCGACGTCTTCGGCAGCTATGCCAAATGGTACGAAGGCATTCCCTGGGACATGAGCAAGAAATTCCGGTACGTCGGCACACCCGGTCAGTTATGCGAGGCCAAAGCCCTTGCCAGCGCGCTGGGGTGGATGACGGACAACTATCATCTCGGAGAAGGCGATCGCGGTTTGCCTGACGACGATCCGCCGTGGTGGATCGAATACATGCGCGCGCATCCGGGAGCAGTGCGCTTCGACCACGAATGTGCAATCTTTATGAATGCCGGCTCGCAAATCGAAGAAGGGATGTGGGAAAACGTCCTGAAAATCCAAAACGGCCGGATCTATAACACGCTCACTCACCAATGGCCGTGCGTTCTTCACTTTAACGGCGGTTACAGCGATGCGCTTCATGGTAAATGGGAACAGTTGGAGCCGTACTGGAAAGCCTTTGGATACACAGAACGGCCTCCGTGGGAGGCGCAATGAAACCCGTCGAAGATTTGGTTGCGTTTTCTGCGCAAGTGGAAGGCCAAGGCGTCACGGATCACCAGAATTGCACGTATAATCGCGCGGAACTTAAAGCGTTGGCGCTCGCCCTATTCGAACTTCCTCAAAACGCTCGCGTGGTTGAGATCGGAACCTTTGCCGGCCGCTCTGCTTCGCTTTACTTTCAACTTCAACCCGATTTCGATTTTGACATTCACTTGGTCGATAATTGGTCCTGGAACGCCGCTATGGCCAAACCGGCCTTTGAAAAACTGATTGCCGAACATTTCAGCCAAATCCCATTTACGTTCCATTGCGCGTTAAGTGCGGATTTGGGCAAAGAATGGAGTTTGCCCATCGATTTCCTTCACGTTGATGGATTACATGATATGGCGGGTATCGAATCCGACTGCCAATTGTGGCTGCCGTGGGTTGTCCCTGGCGGTATCGCCGCCTTTCACGATAGCAATGCTCCAGATATAAAAATCTGCATCGATAAGTACGTCCAACAAACCGGCTGGACAATTTTTCAGGAGGCCGAACGTACCACCGTTTGGAAAAAACCGAATGCGTAATCTTGTGATTTTAAGCCCATGTTTCTACCCCGATGCATCGCGCGCGAATTTGATGTTACGCAGCGCCTCCGCGCACGGTTTGAACGCCCAACTTTATGGCGTTGGCTTAACTTTTTTTGCCCACGGCGCCGACGCGCAGGTGGCCAAACTCTACGATTACATGGCAACCGCCAAGCTAGCCGATTTGGTCTTAATCACCGATTGCCGCGATGTGTTGTTTACCGCTGGTTTTGAAGAAATTGTGGCGAAATTCGATTCTTTCGGAAAAGACTTGGTCATATCAACTGAGCAAGGTTGCTGGCCTCCGGAACCGGAGATCGTGGACTTCTTTTATGGCCGCAGCGTCTACGGCTACAACTATGTCAACGGCGGCCAATACATCGGTACTTGGGAATACGTATTGCATTGCCTCGATCATCTGCTCACGGTGTATCGCGGCAAGCATCCTGGCGCCGACAATTCCCAGGGTTGGTGGATGTGGGCCAAAATGCGCGAAGAATTGGATTTTGCGCTCGACTCCGAATGCCGGATCTTCCAAACCATGAGCGGCGGCGCTTCGGAACACGTAGCGATTTCAAATGGCCGGGTTAAAAACTTCGTTACCGGCGAAATGCCTTGTTCCGTTCACTTCAATGGCAATCCCAACACCGCCGAGCCGCACCGGGAAATGTATAAAAAGCTCTTCGAATAATGGGTGGACCCTTGGAATGGAGTGCGTACGATGAATCCGGTTTTGATTTTAACGCATAACAACCTGGAATTGACCAAGCGCTGCATCGCCTCCGTACAGCGGCAAGACATTCCGGCGGAAATCGCTGTCGTCGACAACAAGTCAAGCGATGGCACGCAGTCTTGGCTCATGGCAAATCTTCCGAACAGCCGGATCACGTTCTTCTTCTACAATGCTGGCGTCAGTCAAGGCTGGAATGAAGGGCTGCGCGCTTTGTTTGAAATCGATCAAGCTCGGCACGTGTTGGTTTTAAATAACGACACCATCCTTCCTCCCTGGTTCTACCGCGAATTGCTTGCCTACAAGGTCTCTTTCGTTACCGGACTGGCGCAAGATAACCTGGACGAGATTGCTACCCCCAAACCGCCGGTAGCGCTCCATCCGCATCCCGATTTCTCGGCATTCCTGATTCGCCGGGAAGCATGGGAAACGGTAGGCCCTTTTGACGAACGGATGAAACTTTACGCCAGCGACTGTGACTGGCACTGCCGCGCCCACCGTAAAGGCTTGCAGCTCTGGAAAGCCAATACGTCGTACTATCATGAGCGCAGTTCCACCTTACGCCTCGCTTCGGATCAGGAGCGCCAGGAGATCCTGGAAACGGCGAATCGGGATCGGGCGTTTTTCCGCAGTCTCTATGGTTGCATTCCCGGTGAGCCGCAATATTCGCAATTGTTCGAATAACGGGAAATTGGTCTTGCTCCCAAGCAAAAAAAGAAGCATGCTCCCTGCATGGAACCAAAGATGCAACCAACCAACGGCGCATTGCCAACGCAAGCCAAAGAAGATCCTCTTCCCACGCAAGAAAACCGCGCACCCAAAGCCAGAAAAACACGGATGCAGACTTTAACTCCCCGCCAAAGACGGTCATTGGCCCGCAAAGCCGCCAATGCCCGTTGGAACAGGCCGGAAACTTTTCCGGGCATCTCTTCTGCGCAAACAAAACGGCGGAAACGCGCGGGACGAAACGCCTCTGCGGCCTTTGGCGATGCTCTTGCCGCCGCCGAAGACCGTCTTGCGGCGGCCATTCAGGAACGCGCCTACCATGCCAACATGACCGCGGTGCTCGATGCGGAGATTCCATCGCTGGTGCAGACCATCAATGCGTTGAAAAACACGCAGAATGCGCAAATGGCTGGTGCGGCTGCCGTGCCTGGCGTCCGCATCAATCCTCTTTCCCCTTCCGCTGGACCCCTCGTTTCCCGGGCGCAAGGCGGCGCTTTCTCAACCAACTTGAGCGAGGGTGAAGACGAGGATCAGTTTTTGAAGGAAAGCGGAGTCGCCGGAGGCGTCTGGCACTAGTCGAGAACGTGAAACATTCCGTTTTGCGGTTCGCGGCCGGCGTGGCAAGGCGAAAGATACATGCATCTGTAAGGCCAATTGCAACCAGTGAACTGCGGATCCGGCAGTTCTTCGCATGCCGCCAGCCGTTCCAGTTTCCGCGCCGCCATGTCCAAAATCTGTTGACGCGCTGCCTTTTCTGGCACCGGAATGTCCACGTTGAAGCAAAGATCTTGCAGCACTCCATCGCGCAGCATTGCTTCCAGCCAGTCGTGCGTGCTGATATCGTCAAAGTCTTCTCGCCAGACCGGCAACCAAGTATCCTTGAACGGTTCGCTTACATCGTTCTTTTTGCGAAACCGAAGTTGCTTGTTCCGCGGATGCCTCAGTCCTTTCGTCCACGGCGAATGCCGCTTGCCATTTCGATTCTGGCCTAAAACGATCACGGCCTGCTGCATCGGCAATTCATAAGCGCATACGGCGCCAAGACTCTGCCACGACCGGCATTCATTGTAATGCCGGTCATCGCTCCAGTTGGATACCAGCACGATGCGGCGCAGGTGCATGCCGTCCGGCGCGAGAAAACAGGACGGTTTCCAGAAGTCAAGCGATTCGGGGATCTGCCACGGAGCTTCGGACGGCTTCCGAATGGCCGTGGTTACGATATCGGCAATGCATGCTAGGTGACAGACTTCAGCATGCACGTCATAGCTGGAAGTTACCAATCCAGGTTCAACGCCAAAACCGTAAACTTGTTCACCAGCCACCTCTCCCCAATCCTGCCGCTTCGTTTCCAAAACTCCTGCTCGCACTCCCGCTTGAAGCATCTGAATAGCATCCATTTTGTATCGCTTCCAAGATAGCATCCAGAACGCCATGCGAGGGCATTTTTCGAACGCAGTAAGTATTTCAGCGCTTGGTTGCATACCGACCACACACCATAAAAGGTTGCGTTACCGCCTTTTCAACTGGCCATCCTTTTTTCAATCTCTGTCTCAATCTGCTTGTCTTAATTCCTACACTTCTGGCAAGTTCAGTCACAGTTACTAACGAACCATTCCATTTAACGCGCATATTATTGCGCTTGTTATTTTGTTGTTCAGTTCTGGTTGCCCATCTGCAATTTTCAGGAGCATAACCTTTGTCGTTATCTTTTCTGTCCAATTGCATTCCTTTAGGACATTCACCCATGTCTGTTTTAAAATCGAAAAATGATGTACACCACCTTTTACATACCTCGATGCCTCGTCCGCCATAATATTTAAAATCAGATCGATGAGGGTTATAACATCTTCTCATCATATTGAACCACGAAGAATATGTTGCTGTGGCTTTTCCATCCACATATTCTCCATCTGTAAGTATCTTTAAAGATTTAGATATGTTATTTCTTGCCTCTTCTGAATAATGACGTTTGTGGCCTGTTACATATTTACGCGGTTCTCCAGCCTTTGTTCCATCGCGTTTGCACCCATAGCGAAAAGGAATCGTTTTTTCTCCGCATCCACACTGACAATATCTGTAGGGTATGCTTTGTTCATGGGGTGTCATATCGGACCTCCATCCGATAAGGCTTTGCCGAAGGTTTACCGCCTTCGACACCCCTATTTTACCGCTATTCCTCTTTTTCGTCTTCTTCATCCATTTCGTCTTCGTTCATCGCTTCGACAATGTCTGTGGCCACTTCCAATGCGTTTTTGTCCACGACGAACCCATCCAATGCTGACTGGCCGGAAACATACAAGATGCACTTGTCTGTATCGATCGCTTTTACAACCGTTACCTTCCACGGATTCACGAAAAAGCCATTGTAGATTTCAATCATTCAACCTCCATTTGACACGCGCGCAATTTAAGCGCAAGATTAAAGTGCAAAAAAGGAGCCTTCCGTGACCGAATTGGTTGGTTGGATACTGTTGTCCATCGTGGTAGCCTGGATTGCGCAACCGGTAGTGGGATTTATTGTTTTAGGACTTGTATGTCTGTTCAATCCTTTGACGCCTCGCTTTCCAAAGACTCCAAAGATCGGTTCTGCACGGTAATCGGTACTGTCCATCACGGAGCCGTAAGTTGTGAATTGGGTGTTGCTGGTGTTTCGGCAGCCAACTTCTTCGCTTCCTCGCGCAGTTCCTTAATCGATTTGCGCTGCTGCTGTTGCGCAGCCCCAGCTATGCCCGTCGTGGCCGCACTCATCGTCAAGGCCCATACTTGCGGGTTGATTTTTGCTTCACGTCCGCGAGCCCCTATCAGTAGCGGTCGCAAATCCTGAAGCGCCTGTGATCGCAGTTCTGGCGGCACTTTAGCAATGTCCGCTGGCGTGATGCGCTCCAACCGAGCAATCACGCCGGGGCGCTCCAAGAACCTTGCGTATGCTTCGGAAATGAACGGTGCGGCAATTGCGCCTCCACCAGCCAGTTCGAGCAGACCCATGCCCTTGAATTCGCCAAGAAGCGCTACCAGACTACCTCCAGCAGTAAGCAGGCTCCAGTCCACTCTTCTTCGGCCAAGGTTTGCCATGAGGTCGGCGGTGGCTTGAAGGTCTGCACGATGTCGCGCACGAATGTCTTCCGGCGTGAGAGTGCGCGGCGTGAATCTCGTGGATTCTGGTGGTGGTTCGGCTTCCTTCCGTGCGCCTTTCGGCGCAACTCTCGCGGCCTCGCGGCTTTGACGCACCTCCTGCGCCAGTTGGGTAAGTTGCGGATCGTAACGAGACAGTTCAACAACACCACGATCTCCCGCGCTTCCCATAAAGAACTTTGCCGCCGTGGCGGGATCTCTCGCAAGGAACGCCTGCGCCACCGGCGATGCACTGCCACTCGGCCCTGTCGCATCATGAAAAGTTTCCATGAACTGGCGGTAGTAGTTTTTGGCGTCGTACCACTCCGGCGTTGCATCGTGACGCCGCGCCATCGCCGCCATGCGATCCCCGACCTTTTGATGAACCTCCTGCACCGCCTTGAAGATGTCCGGAGGAAGATTTCCCGGCGCCAGTTTCGCTCCAGTCTCTTCGTAAAATCCTTGGTAGTCATTCCAGTTCAGCGTACCGCCTACGCCCGTGGTTGCTTCTTCAAACACCTCCGGTGGCAGAGCACGAGAGAGCGTATTGCGCATCTTCGGATTCTGAATTGCTTCTGCAAAGCTCTTGTAGCCCATATTCTCGGCCGTCTGATCCGCAAGCATTAGCGCAGGCGAAGTTTTGGGGGGCAGCAGGATCGACTGGAATTCTTTGATTTTTTCGGGCGAACCACGAATCCACTTTTTCTGCGCAGCCCGCACATCGTCCATAAGAAGGCCACGGGGATCTGCGTCATCGCCAACCTTGGCCTTCACGGCCTCGTATTTCCCGTTGGCCGTGGCGCGCACGCGCTTTTCCAGCGCCTGAATGCCCGTCATGAGTTGGCTTCCCTTGACCTGGACATCGGCAGCAGCCTGACTCCGAGCCGCTTCGCCGGCGGCTGCTCTTCGATTGGCCTGAATTCTTTCGCCGACAGCGCGGTTATATTCCTGCGTCGCTGTTGCCGCCTTTTCAGCCTCTGCAACGTTTTCCGCCTGCGTTTCCCGAACCAGCTTTCCTACTCCGCGCGAACCGGTACCGGTCATAATCTTTCCCGCGCGCAACGCAACTCCACCCGGTTTTTCTTTTGCTGCCCCCCATTTTTCTGCCGCCTGTTGGCGCAGTTCGCGCAGGTCAGCGACGTTGGTCGGTAATTTCTCCGCGATGTGCTGTCCCAGTTTCCCCGCCGCATAGAGAGAAGTTAGATTGCCCGTCAGATTTGACAGCGCCGCAACTGGACCGTACTGCTGGACGTCGTTCTGGTAGGAGTCCCAAAGGCCCTTTCCGATGCCTGGAGGCGTTATGCTTATCAGATTTTCCATCCCCTGCGGATCGCCCTGATGGATCAACTTGACTGTCTCGACGGCCTGTTGTGGTAAACCAGCCAAACCAGCAATTCCACGCTCTGAAGAAACAAGGACGTTCCACGGCATCTGATAGACGTTCTGCGCCGCAGCTCCCAGCCGATTCAATCTCGACATAATAGGACGGTTGGGATCGACTTCTCCGAGCGGAACATCGGGAAGCGGCTCGGTGCTCGACCAAAACGTTGATTTCGCTCGCTCCCATAGTGTCGGCGTTTTCCCTTCCGCTGCAAGATCCTTTTGATATTGCTCACCGCTTCCACCATAAAAAGTGTATCCAGCTGACCGTGCCGTAGGCACCTTACTATACGGCACAGAAATCTGGCCTACCCCTTCTCCCTTGCCCGTCCGCCCATACATCGTGTACAACCCTTCGCCCTTGGGGTTCGATGTAAAGTCCGGCAAACTCGTGGCAGGATCCAGCAATATTCCCTTTGCTTGCAGAGCGGCATCTTTTTGGCTTTCTGGGACCCACCGCTGCTTTCCGTCCGGAGCTTTGAACAAGAGCGCCTTCTGGCCACCCGAAGCAAGCGCCCGGTTTACGTCGCCGGCGGGAACGTCGTGCAGTTTTCCCTGCGGATCGAAAAGCGGAACTGCTTGGCCATTCATTGTGTACGCTCCGGCGCCTTGCTCCAATCGTAGCCGCCCGCCGGTTGCGGGGCGCCTCCCTGCGGCGTAGTCAACTCCTTCGTAATTCGGTCTAAAGCATCTTTCAACGTGTCCACCTGCTCGTGCGCCAGACTTACCATCGACCGCATCTGATCGTCGGTCAGCGTCACACCGCTCTTCCACCCATCAAACACCATTTCCCCTGTCTGCGGATCGTTATGAAATACCTTGGCATAGTAGGTGCTCAACCACGGCGCGGAAGCCACGGCCTCATTCCATACGGCCTGATTGATCCGTGCGCCTTTCTGCGCGCCAAGCGTCATGCCGATATGGTTTGCGACAAGCGAAAGCATAGCCTGCTGATCACCAACCAAAGCATGACGGAGGTTTTTGTCCATCGTTTCCATGCGGACTAGCGCGCCATCGTAAGCGGCCTTTGCGTCGTTGTACTGCTTGCTCGGCGCCGCGAAAAGCTCCCGTCCCACGCGCACCGCGCCAGCACCGCCAGCTCTCGGCGTAGTGGCGCCTCCTCGGCGCGCCTGCGCTTGTTTTTTCGCTTCCGCAGGCGTTTTCGGCACAGCAGTAGGAAGAACTTGATCGCCACCCGGTCCCGCGGCAGCCCCTGCCGCGGGAGATGTTTCCGCGCCCGGAGTTTCAGGAACCGGGCCTAAAGGATCTTTGAGAATTACGCCAAAACCTGGAATACGGCGATTGCTTTCCTGAATCGGAACCCAGAATCCCCGATAATCCTGCTTGAGCGTGTTCGTAATATTCGTTGAAGGCGCGGCGCTCGATAGCGCAATCTGTTGCTCGACAAAGTTCAACTGCTCGGGAGTCAGTGACTGCTCAGCTGGAATTTTGTGCAGTTCCTTGTAGCTTTCAACATTCAAGCCAAACTTTGACGTTGGCGGTTTGGCTGCCGACATTGCGACAAAACCGCCAAGCAACGCCGGTTCCACCGGCCGGCCGTCCATGTAGGTAGTGCGTCCATCCTTGCTGCGCAAAAGCGTAACCTGTTGGCCGTTGGCAAACTTGCCCGTGATCGGCGTCCAACTTTCCGCAGACACTGGAAGACCGGCAAGATGCTGCGTCAATTCATCCAACGCCTGTCCGGTAACTCCGTGGCGCTGCGCCCAATCGAGCGCCCAATTGGCTTGCGCTTCTTTGCCCATGATGCCGGCTTGCGCTTGCCGCGCTGCTTGTTGTTCTGGCGATGGCGGAGCACCCGCCGCAATGATCCTCGCTTGCGCCTGCGCTCTCAATTGACGTGGAGTCTGCGGACCTCGAACTTCGTAGGCTGGCCCTGCCGTGATCGGCGGTCCAGCGCTAACTTCCATCCCCGGCAGAGTCGCTGCCGGCGTTCCAGGTTGTGCCGTCGTGGTAAAACCGCGATCCGTTCTGCTGATCTGCCGCTCCCGGTATCCGGGTTGCGCCGCCAATTGAACCGGTTCAGTCGTGTAACCCGGCTGCTGAATCGTTGGCTGTCCATAGACCGGGGGCGCAACCGCCTGACGCTGGGCGGGATGCGTGAGACGCAGCAGATGTCCAAACTTCTGCAATGCGCCAGGGTTTTTTGCCGGATGAAAAAGATCATTTCGGCTTTGAACAGCCTGTGTAAGAGCATCACGAATTTTTAGATTTTCGACAGAACCTGGTGCGGTATCGGCCAATTGATTCTGGAGATTGCCGATGCTCTGCTGAATCTCGCCGAAACGGGTCTGAAATTCCTCGTCGGAGAGCGCCTGCTTATGAGCACGCTGTTCCTGTGCTAGCTGTGACCCGAGATTCCATCCGGCGCTCCACGCTTCGCTGCTTGCCATGGCTTATTCCTTCGTGGTGATCCGCTTCCGTGCGCCTTTTTTCTTGCTTGGTTTTCCGCCGCACATCTTGGCCTGAGCTGCGGTCAAGACAATTTCGCCTTTATGCACTTTTGCGGTGCCGGTCTTGCGCACCTTGCCGCCCTTTTTGTACGTGGAAGGTTCAGCCTTACTGGCCATAGCCTCTTTACCGGCCTTGGCCTCTTTGCCTTTTCCTGTACTTTCTTTTTTGCCCTTGCTCGATCCCTTTCCAAGTTTCCATCCTTGGTTCCACGCCTCTTCGTTTGCCATATAATCTCCTTTCTTTCAGCTTCAATCTCCACCGTCTCGGCTTGTACTTAGAAACATTTATCCCGAACTACCGCTAGATCCAAGCTTTCCCAAGCCAAACGATTCCAATGCCCCAAGCCCGCCGGTAATACCGCGGCCAAGAAGACTGTTTGACCAACTTTGCTCTCGCTCTTGTGACAATTTCGCCTGCTGGCCATACGCCTGCATTCCCTGCCCAAGCAAACTGGAGCCTGAACTGCCCAGGCTTGAAGCGGATGTGCCCAATAGCGAAGAAATAAGATTGTTGACCGATGCGCGCGACTTCTCGTCCGTCATCTGCATTGCGGCATTCGTGCCTCCCGCACGATTTCCAAACTGCGCTGTGGTCAGTTTGGCTTGTTGTCCCTGCCCCTTGATGGCGCTGATCTCCGGTCCTAGCATCTTGTTGATCTTTGACTGGTTCCCACTTAGGATGGAAGACCAAAAGCTGCTGGCTTGGGAAAGATTGCTCTCCCCCAACCCGGTGGCAAAGCCGCCGATCTGCCCGAACTGATTGATGTCCTGGTTCAGTGTTGAATTGGAACCGCCAAAGAGACTGCTCCAGAAGCCCATACCGCCCCCCTCGGGTTCAAAAAAGCAATGGCCCAAGCCGTTGCCGGTCTGAGCCATTGCTTATTCCCCAAGGGAGGGCATGTTGCTCGCGGAATTCTCGTACAGTGTACCGCTGCTAATATCCCATCACAAGATAAAAAATCCAGCCCAGTGCAGTGGCCACAATCTATGATGTTCCCAAATGCGCCTAAGTAAAAACCGCCACCTTGAATAACCAAGCATCGACATATGTACCTCCAGGAGCAGTAAAATAAAAACTAACCGTAACGGTGTTTGCACTGCTTACCCATACTTCTACATTGGACAAGTTCGTGGTTCCCTGCCATACAGAATAATCAACCATCACGGCAGGATTCCCTACGGCGGCTCCTGTCACAGTTCCTGTAAATGTCCATTGTCCTGTTGAAGTAACCCCGCTCACAGAAACGGATCCGGTTACATATCCGCTGCTTGACCCATTCGATGCCGCCGTGATCTGGCCCTCTGCGTTCACCGTCAAATCTGTGTTTGTGTAACTGCCAGCCGAAACTCCTGTAGTTGCAATACTTAGCGTTACATTGCCGCTTGTTCCGCCGCCCGTCAGCCCGGTTCCGGCCGTCACCCCCGTGATCGTTCCGCTTCCCCCGCCCGTCGCATTCACGGTGACAGCTCCTACTCCGCTGGTGGGCGAAATCGTTACGTTAGTCCCCGCAATAATCTGTGTAACCACCTTCCCGATGTTTGGGACCAACTCCGCCCAAAAATCCGTGCCGTCGTAAACCACCACGGCGGCACAGCCCTGCGGAACCGGCATCGAAGCTGCGGCCAAGTTACCCTGATAAGAAATGGTTCCACTAATCGGAGTCAGCGTCGCCGTGCCGGCGCCATAATTCAAAACGTTTGTGTACCAGGGCAACGTGATCGCCGGAGCCGACGAGGACACGCTTAATGTCACCGCAATCGCCGAAGCATCATCAAAAATAATGTACTTGCCATAATCCGATTGCAATGCAGTGTAAGCCGTCACTCCCGTTTGATCGTTTACATAACCAATCGTCGTGGTTGCGGTGTTGCTGACAACGGTTTGCGAACTTGAAGTTGTCGTTGTAGACGTACCCGAGCTTGTGGTCGTCGTTGTTCCGGATGACATCTGCGATTTCAAAGAAGCCACCGCCTGATTCAGGTCGAGAATTCCCTGAAAAGCATTGCGATGCGCGGTTTTTGCCCCTTGGCTTTCGTTGGAAATCTCTGTTTCAAAGGGATAGCGGAATGATTCCAGGTTTGTCGTCATTTTTGTTTAGCTTTCCATGCCGCGCATGCCGGACATAAACCATTGGTGGACGGAACGTGTTGTATGGCTCCGCAACGTTTGCATCGGCGCTCTGATACGGTGATTTTTCCCATTATCCTCCACCTCCACTTTCCGCAAAAGGCTGCACTTCCCGGTACGCTCCTGTCGCTCCCCAATCTTTCACTTGCACAACAAAACCTTCCAGATTGAGCTGAAATTGAACCGTGGAAGTAAATTGGAACCACAACAGCTTCCATTTGCTTGTGCCGCAAACAAGTTTTAACTTTGTCAACGCGCCGCTTGACGAGGGAATCGTGATCGCCGAAGGTGCATAACTTCCATTATTTACGTCTACTGCATAACCGGTCAGCGTAATAGAAGATGTCGACGAATATTCAACGATCAGCACCGGTCCCAGCGTCTGCCATCCCTTTCCCCCGATAGCCGGACTCTGAATCGCCGCCGTTCCGGTTTCCGTGCCGCCGCTGGCCATCTGGCGAATGCTGCCATCGCTGCAGCCCACCAGCACTCCCTGCTGGCTCAAACCCTCGTTGGTTGCGTGAATCGTGGCCGGCCATTTGTACACATCCCACACCCAACCCATCGCCTGAATATCGAAGACCAGCGTGCGTGGAACATTGGTTGTGTCCACGTAGTCGTAGTAAAGATACCCGTTTACAATGGAAAACTTTTGCAGCTGCGGTTGCGTGTCGTCCGGCGGATAAACCGTTATGCCGCCGCGCGTCACCGGCTGGGGCACGCTTGTTCCGCTATCCTTATTTTCATGTGGGAAAATCGGATACAAACTGTCGTCGGTAATCGATTTCGATCCGCCGCCTCCGGAAGAAATGTGAATTCCATCGTCCACGCGGAAGAAAATAAGTCCCCCGCCCTCGATCGCCAGGCAACGCGGCATAAACAGTCCGCGGTTGATGCTCGTCGCCTGCAAGGTCCACGTTGATCCTGTAGTTCCCGTCACGGTGGCGAGCGAATTGAAAAAGTTCGGCATGATCACCCATGCCCGCTTGATGGAAAACAGCACTCCCCGGCCACCCGACATCGCGCCGTTGACCAGTGGTTCACTGGGATCGGTCACATCCATCTGATTGGTGTCCGGCGCCGAATCGAGATTCGATCCCGAGCACCAATAAAGCGTTCCCGGCCGCAGTGTATCGCCAACCCCAAAGGTGTAGTTGATGTTATCCGTAGGACCAAAAAGATACGGTAACGGCTGAGCGGCAAGAATCGGTTCGGAAATCTCGTAAGCCAGGTCCGTTCCATTCGGAACCCCGGAAATCGTAATCTCGCTTACGTAACCAGGGGGGACGACAATCCCCATGTCCTTAAAAGTTACGCTTCCGCTGACCGTCGTGCCGCCTGTAGCGCTCCAGGTTGGAGTGGTGCTGCCCGAAGTGCCCGCTACGGTAACACGTTGATAATGACTGTTGCTATCTTCGATCACCCAGTTCAGCGCGTATGCCGTCAGAGTTGCAAAGGCGGCCGGGGTAGGCCGTGAAGTCAGCGTATAGACTAACGAAGTGGGTGAACCAATCAAAATCTCCGTTCCTGCCAGCCAGCGCGTATTGAATCCCGTGGTCGATCCTCCGATCGCACCTCCGCTCACCCACGTAATCACGTAGTTGGAAACCGAACAAATTCCCTTCTGCGGTAAATCAATGGAAGGAAACGGCTCGTAGTTGCTGTAATTCAGTGTGGTGGTTCCCAGTTCCAGATCTGTCAAGGAATCCGTAACCGGCGTATTTGTCCCTCCGCCTCCCAGATCGTCATTCGGACCCGTGCAAACATACGTGTAAGTCGTGATGGAAGAATCAATGCGGTAGTAATCGACCTTGTCCACTTGAGGATCGTTGGACCATACCGACGTGATCGTATTCGAGGTGACCGGAACGGCTTCCACCGTCGATTGGGGCGAAGGATTGGAAACCGCGCCCGTGGCGCTGGATCGGTACGTGTAGCGGTATTGCACATTTTCTCTGACCGTGGAACTTACGGGGGGCACAATCGTTGGCGTGGCTCCGGGAGTTGGAGATACCATTAAAAGCAAAATCCGGCCGGAGTGATACCAAAAGTCAAAGTCAATCTCGATCGAGTGAATTCCTGCCGCCGTAAAATGCAGAACCACGGTGGTGACCGTGCATTGGCCTCCTCCGTTGTAATAAACTCCGTTGAATTCCAATGGCGCCACTGGAAGCAGGGAAAGTCCGCTTACTACGGAGATTTTTTGCCCATAAGAAGAAACCTGGCTGTTGCTTAAAGTAACCGTCCCAGCTGTTGTTTCTTCGTTGCCGGTCATGTATTTTCCGGAGGCTGAAACAATCGTCGGACTTCCGCTGATGCCCCAGATCACTTGATCTTTGTTGCTCAGGACAAAAGTGTAATCTCCTGCTTCTGGAATATAGATACTCCCAGTCAAGCAGAAATTGAAATTAGTGTAAGTTGTATTGGTGGTATACGTGGTTGTAATCGGCGATGCGAATACCGCATTCGTTCCGCTGGCAACGCTTTCCGCTGTCAGTTCGGTCCATTCCATCGGCGTCGTCGTATCGCTGATGTTGCTGGTGCTGGTAATATCTATACCGGGCAATCCTGGTATTCCGGCCGCTTGTGCTGGAACGGCCGATGTTCCAAACGATGCGTCAAAAATAAACGAGTTCCCTGTTGTGCTTCCGTCCGCATTGGAAGTATTACGGGTTGGTCCTGAACCTCCGGAATCATCGGGATTTTTCCAGATATATGCCCCAACCTGGCCCGACGTTGGAGAATCTCCCCAATAATTCAGTGTCAACGAGCCTAAAGTTGACGTGACTAAGGGCAAAGCATTGGTTGTCACCGCAACCGTGATGTCAAAAGATCCGGAGTTGTTGCTGAAGGTGTTTCCGGTCGAGTTAATGCCAATTTGCAGCGACGTGGCCGAACTGGGAACAGTAATGGACGTGCCCAGCGTTCCACCCACGTCCACAATGTTTTGTCTGTAAAGTGGAGCTACGCCGGCGGCAATCACATTTCCGCTTCCGTCCGTAAACGCTCCAATGATGATCGACGGAGTCGTTGACGGAGGAGATACCCCGCCGGCGGGTTGTACGTAATATCCAGGATTGGTTGAGGCCAGCGTTGGTCCCGTCGCCGTTGGAGTTGTCACAACGTTTCCATTGATGGTGACCGTGCCTGTCGGATCGGGGATGGTTATTACCACCGTCGTTGCGTTTGCCACATTGACCGTATACGGCGCGGTTCCATCCACCGGCGGCGTGGTATTTGGATATCCCTCCGTTTCTCCGTAATTGAAGTCGGAGTTCGTTCCCGTCGGATAATTCGTCCAGGGAATCGCTGTCGCGTAAAGCGTTCCGGTAGTAGTCGAAGTGGAATTTTCCGTGGAAATCGACGGGGCTGTCTGCGGTTCCTTGATGCCCATTTTGTAGCAAATGCCGTCAGAACGAACCTTGATCATGCCGCTGCTGCTGGAATTCACCGTATTGCCGCTATACAGATATTTTGTGGCAAGCGTAACTTCGCTCATAGCGGCGGAGTCCCCCACATACATCCATGGTTCGACGGAAGTATTCGGGCGAAAAGGAACCATGGATAGCGGGTTGCCGCTCATTCCGGTAGCTATCGACGTCGCGTTCGCATATAGCACCTTTCCCGCTCCGCTGATGAGCGTATAGCCGCTGGAGGGTCCATTGGTCGTGGAATCATTGAGGCGGCAAATACTGTGCAGCGCCGCCGCCAGCGTGTAGATCGCGCCGGTAAGCAAATTGCGGAAACTTACGCCGCCAGTGAAGTAGGCGCGGATATTTTGGGCAATGCTCACCCGGCCGCTGGGGATGCGGTTCACCGGATGGGTGAGATCGAGGCCGCGGAAATCGAGTGGCATGTTGTTTCCTTGTTGGCCTAAAAACAGCAATGGCCCAAAACCTGTAAGGTCTTGAGCCATTGCTTATTCGCCGCAAGGCGGAGCATGCTGCTCGACGATGTTATTTTACCGCGCTTGCCTCATCATTTTTTCTGGTTTGCCGTGTTGTACCGCTCCTGACTCCGGTCTTGCGCTTGACCGCGTTGCGCCAGAATATCGCTAAAGGCGCCGAAGCTGCGCAAACGGGCATTCTCCGCATTGCATGTCTGGATCGCTCTCGCTTCTAATTCGAGAGTTTGCTGCCACTCCGCTCCCCCCTGCTTAAACATGGCAAATGCCTGAGCCAAATCGAGAACTGTGTCGTAGTCCGCGCGATCCACTTGAAGATAATCCGTTCCGTTTACAGGAACCGGCGCATTTCCCAGACAAGTTATTCCAATTCCGGCATTGGTCGGCGCGGCTAAAAAATCCACGCCGCCGGTAACGATCAACGGTCCAAAACTTGCCGGCGTCGTATCCCAATTCGGCAAATAACGGTCTGCGGCAAATATCGAATCGCAACTTACCGCAGCATTGTCTACTTTCCCTAGCATAATCCACGGAATCTTCTGTAATAACAACAATCCGTCTTGATAACGTTGTTTACAATACGCGGCGCGCATGGTATCGATCGCTTCCGGTTCGTTCGTTAAAAGATCGCCGAGAGCGCCATAAACCAGCACCCAGGCAAAGTCGTCTGGGATATTCAACAATGTTGCCGTTGGCGGATTCAACTCCGCGCCGCTTTCCAACACTACGGCTTCATACGTGCCAGGGCCGTCGGGCGGAATATCCACGTCAAACGTAAGCGGAGGTTCTGACGACAATCCGAAAATCTGTGGCGTTCCCGAACTTTGTTGATAGAACGGAACCTCATAAAATTCGGCAGCCACAATGTCATCGCGATAAAGAGTTGTTGGAGATCCGCTCACCGGAATATAACGGACACGAGCTACATCCAAAACCGTATCCGGAAGGTAGGTGCGGCGCGTGTTTGGCGTAAGCGCGATATTTTCCATCAAAACCTGATTCAAATTGCCGATTTGAATCATCTCATCGCGGCGCGATTGAACGGCTTGAGAAAGTTTGGCAATGCTAAATTGATTTGTGCCGGTCCATGTGCCTCCGGTTGGCGGTTCCATTAACATATATTCGATTTGTGTATACACATTTGTATCTGTCAGCGTTCTCAAGCGCGGCGAGCCGGTGAGCGTTCCCAGTGAATTCCAAAGTTGCGATGAGGAGAAAGCAAAATCGGTTTTGAAGGTAAACGTAAGACAATTGAATTGCCGAAGAGCCTGCTGAATATAAATTGTCAGTTCGGCCTGCGTCCAAAAGATATTATTGGCGTCGTTAAGACGCTGCGCCAGCTGAGAAATTGCCGTCGATAGTTGAAGCCATGTGTAGTTTGTAGTCATGCGTCTTTTTCCTGTTGTTTTCTTGTTTGCGCCGCACGTTTAGCGTTTGCGCGCCAAAGCCTTTGTCTTCGTCTTTTTTTGTTTTGTTTTTGGCCCAACTGCTTGTATATGCGTAGTCGCAATGCGCATGGCGGCTTGCCCGTTCGGCGCAACAAATGTCCGGCTGACATACGAAGCGTTTTTGCCTTGCCCTTCACTGCTCACGCGGACAATAAATCCGTTTTCCACCCGCTCGATCGCGCTGCTGACTCTCCCGCTCGTTGGCGGCGTCTCCTGAACGTTTTTCTTTGCCATGTTTCACCCCTTGGAGGCAATACGCTTCCGGCTTTGCGTTTTCTTTGCCGCAGGTTTTTTCAACTGCTTTACGCCAATCTCCGGATACTTGGCATGAACCTTGCGCCGTACTAGCGCTTTTTCTTCCGGACTGCCATGCTGCGATACCCGGGCGAGCGCGTTGCGCGCATGCGCCTTATCCGGTATCGGATAGCGCCGGCCTTTTAAAGCAAAAACCTTTCCCGGCAATTTCTTCCGCCGTTGATAACTCAACTTGGCCATAGCTCATACTCCTTGGCTGCAAAAACAGAAATGGCCCAAACCATCTCCGGTTTGAGCCATTGCTTGTTCCCCAAGGGAGGGCATGCCGCTCGCAAGTTGTCTCTTACTTTATGTGCGTTTGCGCTTTTTCTGTAATTCTTTTCCGTGATGCCTTTTTTGCTACTTTGCTCTTGCGGGGTCCGATGCGTCCTTCTTTTCGCAAGTAACTCAACAAAATCGCTTTTGCTTGTTTTTTATTGCGCACGATCTTTCCGCTTTTGCCCGAATGCAATTTGCGCGCCCGAAACAAAGGCATCACTTCGCTCGCCGGCATAGCCCACCACCTTTTCCGCCGGTTCAAGAAGATCGGGCCTGAAAAAACGGCCCAAACCGTTTCCGGCTTGGGCCATTGCTTTTTCCCACAAGGGAGACATGCTGCCCGCGAATGTTGCTCTACTATAAGCGCATTTTCTTTTTGCGCGCAACGGTTTTCATCGTTACTTTCTGCGCGGCTGGCCAGGACTCGCACCCGGCAGGAGGACTAAGTTTGGGCATGTATGCCCTTTGAACCCCACGTTGCTCAAAGCACAGCCGCGCCTCTTGATCTTCTTTAGCTCCTGATCGCATTCAGATCCTGTTGCAGCCGCACATCGTCAAAACCGTCGGGAGAGCGGAAATCCGGCACCACCAGGGCGTAAGCCTCATCGGGGTATACCTTTACCGCCTTCCAGGTCATACGGTACGTCTCGGCCCAGGTGAGGATCTCCAGGTAATCCGGCGTGTAACGAGCCTGCCCGTAGATCATGTGGCCACCCCACGACCAGGGAGCCCACTTGCCGCACGTCAGGCCAAGCGGCGACGTTCCCCATTCAGTCGATCCCTGCCAGGCCTTTGGCAGCGCCACGCCGATATAGACGCCGCCGAAGTACCGGCAGGCCAGCTTCCATTCCTCCGGATTGTCCTTGTCGATGCTGAGATACGCTTGCGGAGCATGGCCAAAGGCGCCGGATTTCGTGAGGTATTTCAGCGTGGTCAAGCCATCCGAGCCGTTATCCGTGTCTTCATCGCCCGGTTTATAGCCGTCGCATTCCTCGTACATCTGGAGAACTTGATCGTCGGTGTAGTTGAATGGCTTGCCCGCCGCGGTGCTGAGAGAAAAAATCATTCCGGCGTAAGCCGCTTTCGTGCAATCCCCTACGGTGTCGTTGTCATACAAGGTGGGCGTCTTGTCGGGAATGCCGGTCAGCGCGTAATCGGCTGGAGCGGGAGCTAACGCCTCTACGTAGGTTGCCAGTTTCAAGGCGCGCTTATCGTGCCGCGCGTGTTGTTTTCCCAAACAAACGGATTGATGAAATTTGAGCCGGTCCTTTGCCATAACTTTCTCCTTGAAGCGATATGCGGCATAAAGTAATGCGGCTTTCTAGTGTACAGAAGCAGCGATCCCCGGCCTTTCACTCCTTCACTTCTTCACGACCCACGAACCACGATCCACAAACCACGAACCACGAACCACGAACCACGAACCACGAACCACGAACCACGAACCACGATTCCACGATCCGCTACACCTTATACTTATCCTCCAGCCCCAGCGCCTTCACTGCGTCATTCCACTGGCCACGATAAGCGCCTTCCTGCGATTGCAGAAAGTGCGGCGATTTCAGCGGTACCCGGCCCCGATGCGGATTGGCCGAAGCCAAAGACTTCACCACTACCTTTTTTGTGGTCGAAGACGAAACGTAATGCTCCAGGATATATTCGACGACGCTAACGAAAAGATCGATCAGAACCGAATAGGTAGAAGTCACAGGAATCACCGCCAAAACCGCTTCCAGCGTGTCCAGTGCGCTCACAATCGCCGTAACGGCCGTCGAGCCGTCCCATGAACTTTCCGTCCCTTCCAAAGCCGTAATTGCGGCCACAAGATCTGCATACCAACTGTCCGACGAACTGGACAGAGCCAAAATATCCTCGGCGCATTTCAGCACCGTATTTAGATAGCTTTTCAGCGTGGAAGAGCTGATCGTGCAGCCCGTCAGCGTGCCTGCGGCGGGAGCGAGCACAAGCGTGCCCGTTCCAATAGCCGCGCCTTCAAAAAACTTTCTTCGCGTAATCATTTTTGCTCCTTATTTGCTACATCGGCAGTATCGGGAATGTACTTCCCAAAGGTTGCGCTTAAATCTCCGGCAATCCGTTTCAGAAACGCATAGAACCAGGTGTAAAAGGTGCTGCTTTGTTCGGTAGGTTGAGGCAAAGATGAAACCGCCGCCGAATAAACCCACAGCGCGGCGACTCCAAGAATAAACCATTCCTTCGGAGTTAGACTATCCATTTTTTCCTCCTAGGTCTGTGACCGCTTGAATTTGTACCACCAGGGGTGCCCCATGTCTCGCTTTTGAGACATGGGAACAACTAACGCAAAAAACGAAATCATGCGGTCACAGACCTAACTGTTCCACAGCGCTAGATCCGCTTCCCGCCGCGCTTCAAGGTTATCGTTCTCCTTGCCGTCTGCGAAGTCCCAGCGCAAAAGCTGTTGTCCGGCCGCTTCATATTCTTCCTTGTTGAGCAGCCGCAGTAAAGTCGAACCTGCCAACCGTCCCGCGCCCAAGTTAAAAACAAAGTCAACCAGCGCGTCGAACTGGCCTTGGGTTAGTGGAACATCTACAAAGTTTTTGACTTGCGCCGCGAACGCCGCCAAATCGGAATCAAAGGCTGCATTCGCCTGAGCAAGAGTCCAAACCGTATCCGGCGGAACTCCACGGTGCCCGTAGCCAACGCTATAGGCGCCACAATCCGGATATGCGGTTAGTTTGAGTCCTTCGTACCGCTGAATCAAGGAACGGCAGTTCAACGAAGGAACTAGATCGGTGTTGGCTGGGTTACTCATCGTTATTTCCCCGTTTTCTGCGGATCGCTCTTTTGATCGTGCGCCGGATCGGGAGCATTCGGTAAAGACTTTTCCTGGATTTGCACGGTAGGATGGTTACGGTAGTAGTCATCGAGAACAATCTTCGCAGCCGGAACAATCTGCGTCAAAGCCCACCCCAAAACCGTAAGAAACACTACGCCCACAATGCCCGCCAGCCAAGTCGCGCCGTAAACAATGCCGACTTTATGCGTCATATCCAACTGAAACTTGCGAAAATTGCTCACTCCCTTTTCCACTACTCTTAGCCGGTCATTGTGGTTGGTGAGTTCGATTGCAATTTCTTCGCCTGTCATCTCTACGCCTTTTTTTAATTTTCAATTCCAGCACAATGCCCTTGCGCTTAATTGATTTTCAACTTGAATACCAATCTTTTTTAATTCGGATCACCAAATACAAAGGCGCTCCAAGTGCTGCTATTACTGGAGGCTGCCGTAATTGTCAATGTCCATGAACTGCCCGATCCGCTTACCGTGCATCCACCCGCGATAACTGTTGCACTCTGCACCGTCGCAAGGCACAAAGGCGTATTCGCAAAAGTTGCCGTTACACTCACCGTGCAGGAAGTGGTAGACATTGCGCAAGAGCCACCAAGTATGCCTGTTGATTTTTGTACTAGGCCATTTTTGATCGATACTGCGCCATTGCCAAGCACGTCGAGGCCGCCATTACCACCGCTGCTTTCGATGGACATCGCAACAGATGTTCCTGTAACTGCATAAACCGATTCGCAGTAGCCGCCGCCAGTGCCGCCATTGCGCCCGCACACGACGCCCTGTCCAGCTACTCCGTTATTGGCAGTTACGGTTGAAAACGCAGGCGTATTGGTAAGACTCAAAACGCCGCTCGTATCGTACAAAATGCCTGTAGCAGAAGCCAAAGTGGGCAACGCTATATTTTCGAGTTTACCAACCGTAGTCGCCGATTGCGTGCCAGTCACGTCGCCCGAAAGAGAACCTGAAAAACTAGAGTTACATGCCGCTCCGGCGTCGGTCACACTGCCGTTTGAGGAAAACTCGGCGCAGTCACCGCTTGCCCCGGTGCCATCACTCATTTGTACCGTTGTGTCCGTGCCATGCAACGCATCGGCTAACACTGGACCGCCATTGTTTGCGCCGTGATAGCTGGTTGTCGTCTCTGGAAACAGTTCGGCAGCCGTGCTTTGATTCCACAAATTGTTGTTCGCGTCAACGTAGAATCCGTTGAACCATGCGGAGCCGTTTCCCAACACACCCATTCGCGTAGTTCCTCCGCTGTCGGCAAATCCTATTGCAAAGGTTGTCCCCGTAATGCTTGCAAGCGGATAACAAACCCCGCCGCCAGCTCCATTTCGAGCACAAGTCATCCCTTGCCCAGTGACTCCTCCGTTTGCAGTCACTGTTGCTCCCAAAATGGCTTGCGTGGAAGTTATTGGGCTGTTCCAGCCAATCGGCACATATAGAAATTGACTGCCAGAATCAATCAATGCATTGGCAGCATAGCTGCCATTTTGAAGGAAGATCCCTCCGTTCAAGACGCCGATAATCGCATTGTTTTGAAAGGAGCCAGACAAAGACAAATCAACGGCAGCGCTATCAATCGTCGCATAAGCGTCAGCCGATGAGCCACTTTGCGTGGGATAGATTTTATCCCCAATATGATAGCCAACCGGAACCCAGGATGCTCCTACTGATGGCGCAATCGATGTGATTATTCCGCCTGAAGCCGTGATGCTCACCAGCATTCCAGTACCCGAACCGGATGTTGTGGTAGGCAAATTGTCTGCTGTTGTATATCCGGAAGTTCCAGCGTTACTGAGCACAAACGGCGGCGTATCCCAGATCGAGGTGCTAGAGAACTGGTTTCGGTTAAAATATCCGCTGCCTGTTGCGTAGATTCCCCTAACTCCTTGCAGATCATTGCCTTCAAAACTGTAGTTTGTAAATTGATTTGCGGCAATCGACCCGCCGTTTGGCTGTGCTAGAATGCCCGTGCCTGCAGCATCTTCCACAATGCAGGTCACATTTTCAAACTGATTACTGTTGACCCATCCTGTTCCAGCCGTTTGCATGTTGATACAGGTATTTGGCGCAGTAATCTGAATGTTGTTTAACTTTACCCACGACATCCACGAATCATACTGGCTGGATGCCAGCATGTCGATTGCATGGCCCGTTGTGGATGAATTGCTGCCCATATTGATCTGCACGCCATCAATAAATGTTTGCAGTTTTTGGTCATAAGTATCAGAACCAATAGTCACGGGTCCAGTATCGGATACATGTGAAAGCGAGCCGAGTTGAAGAACAGTTCCCGTGTAAGATGCTTGGCTGCTTGTGTCAAAATGACAGCCGTTTATGCGCAAACCGGCTTTTTGCCGGATCATTGTGACCGTCGCCCCACCTGGTATAAATGTTGTTTGCGGATCACAAAGCAAAGTCCACGCGTGAATTCCATCGCCTAGGGTCAACGTAGTTGCTATTGTTTGCGTGGTAGATCCATAGCATCGCGCATCGATCGTTCCACCACTTGAAAGCGCTGTATATGCTGCTAAGATTTGCACATCTGCAGTCGTGCCGCTTTCCAAGCATGGATTAACAATAGCGTTTATGGTTGGCGCATTTAGTGCTCCTGTTAGTGTGCCACCGGATAAAGGAAGATAAAGTCCTGCTGGATTGATGAATTGCTGTGCCGGATAAAGCCCCGTCAGCGTTTTGGACGTTGTATAGCAATTTGGACAGGTTCCGCCGCTGAGAACCACATCATATCCTTGATTGATTGCGGCAAAAAACAACCATGAACCATCCGCATTTGCCTTGAAGGAATTTGTCAGAATTGTGCCTGAAGAATCGCTATAAATTGAGGCCAAAGTGGTCGTTCCCGTCTGATAGACAGTCACCGTGCAATAGGGAATGATGACTTGCGCATAATTTGACGACTTAAGTCCCGAAGTTGTAATCTGTACCGCGCCCGTATTGCAATAATTTGTAATTGCCGCAGTCTGCGCAAACAAAGGAGCCGCGAAAAGAATAAACAACCACAGAATTTTTTTCATACGTCTCCTTGGTGAACTCTCCGCGCCGGCCTGCTACGGCAACAACGTGCATCCTGAATACGCGCCAACATAAGCCGCGTAAGATGCGCTAGACGTTAACGCTTGCAGCGTTAAGGTTGTCGGTGTAGACGATGGCATACTCAGCGAGACTTCAAATTTGAAAGGATAGTAATTGCTCGCCGTGCTTGGAGAAGCGCTAACTGCGGTTACAGATGTGGAGCCTGTCGTCGTAAACAGGGAACCAATTGGCGTCATAGTTGATGACGTGACATAAAATCCCACTACGTTTAAAGCAGTGGGAGTGGCCGAGGATACGGCATAGATATTAGATGTCACGGAAGTGCTAGCGTTGGTCCATGATCCGGCACATTCAACACGCCACACACGCGCCGTAGCAGACGACGGGATACTGATCGAGATTCCTGTAGGAACCATGGTGGTTGAAGTAGTTGAGAAATTGGATGTGATCGAACTATCGTTGCTGCCGACCACTACCCCAGTCATGTTTATGCCGCCTGTGCCCGCATTGATGTTTACCGCCGTAGCCCCAGTCGTGTTGCCTATCGTAACCGTCTTGGCATTCGCTCCCGTGCCCACGTTGACCGCTCCGGTCGTGCCGCTGTCGAAGGTGGCCGCGCCGGTTGTGCCAGACTTCACCGTCACTGTGTTTGCGGCGGGAGCTTGCATACCAAGTCCGCTGGGAGTAAGCAAATTGCTGCCTGTCAGTAAAGCAATTAACGAACTGTTATCCAAGTAGGTATATGATGAACCTGCCGCTACCCACGCTGCTCCAACACCTGAAAGTTCATTGGCAACCGATGTGCTCGATCCACTTGAGCCGGACAAGATGATATTTGCTAAAGTACCGCTATTTGTAGCAAGATAGCCTCGCGCAATTAACAGGCCGCCATTGCTTAAATCTACGTTGGTATAAGCGCCACTCGCTAAGGATTGGCTATCGATAATCGTGACTATCGTCGCAGCAGTTGAACCGGAAGCCGTCTTAATCAACGGGGTTCCAACCACATTCGTAAACACCGGTGTAGAGCTTGCAGCCACATTGATTACCGTATTTGACAGAATGCTCATGTCAAAGAAGTGATCGTATCCGCTGGTGGTAATACCACCACTAACTACCAATGATCCGCCAATTCTTACTTTTTCATAAGATGCAGTTGATGTATATGCTAAACTTCCAGTTATATATGTATACAAATTTGAAATATAGTATGTTCCCGGAACCGTTACGTTTCCCGTAATATTCCACATGCAACTATTGCCAATAATGGTCCCTTGATACGCTGGGAACGTCACGTTGCCAGTGTATGTATATTGGGCGGTTGTGGGATTGCACGCGATCACATAGGGGCCGGTAACGCTGGCCGCGCCTGTAATAAGCTGAGCAAGCGTCTTGTATGGCCTCTCTGGTGTGCCATCCGGCGTGTAGGAGTCCGTTCGGTTGCCGTCAAGATTAAGTGCGTTGACATCGGTCGCCGGATAAACAAACGCCGTCGTGCTGGCCGCAGTCTGGTAAGGCTGTGCGCCTGCGGAACCGCCCGACAATCCACTGGAAATTCCACTGCTGATTGCAACCCAGATCGTTCCGTTGGAAACACACCAGACCGTATTTGTGCCACCGCCTACTGTGCAATCCGTGCCTGAGATTCCGTTATTGATTGCCTGCAAAACATGCGCTCCCACCGATACTGCGGTGGGCAGACTGGCGATGGGAATAGCCTCCAGCGCAGAGCTTCCGCTGCTGAATGCGGCGTATACACCGTTATTGCAGTAATACGGAACTTTTGTCGTCGTTAAACTGTAGACAGAACTGCCGTTGCACGAGGACGGAAGCGTTGCCCCCGACTGGAAAGACGTGGCTGTATAATTTCCGACAATAATCTGCCCGTGCAGCACTGTAATGATTGTGCCGAAAACAAACATCGTTAATAGAAACACATTCAGTTTTTTCATTTTTTATCTCGTCAACAATACGGACGTGTTCACAAGGTTTGTCAGGGTGACAAGTTTTACGCGCACATACTTTGCGTAAAACGACGGCAACTCAATTCGTGTCACATACGAAGCATTTAATCCGGATGTGATTGCATCCACCGTCACATAGTGCGAATCTTGATCAATATCTGCGTCTTGAAGATCGACTTCAAAACTTCCCGGATTTCCGCTAAAGAAAATCTCCAGCGATATGCCCCACGGATAAAACGTGCGATTGACTCTTTCAATTTGGAAAGCGATGCTTGCTTCTCCCACCGCAACCGTTTCGTTGTTCCACAGATATTTCTGCTGGTTATCGCGAATCAAAGCAGCTTGTGCTGTTCCCGCATAGCCTGGCATATTTATGCCCCCCATCCGCCAACATTGAGTTGGCCTTCTACCGTCGCGTAGGGTTCGCCAAATGCTTCCGGGAACCGCTGCATCTTACTGAAATACAGATCGATCAAATGCCGGTCCATGATGCGGATCCGTTGTAGGCGATTCGTATATTCATCGCGCGCGGCCTGCGCCAAAAATTGCCAATTTGCGCCGGAACCGCGTTCCATCTCGTCGCCTTTTTGCGACTCTTTCCACAAATAAAGCATCTCGTAGGCCCGCAACTTCACTATCTCGTCGTTCAACGGATAGGGAACAGCGTCTGAAGGATTTGCCAGCGCTGGCCAATTGCATTGGCAACTGAATGTATACGGAAGTTGCTGAATCGGATGCGGCCAGAGTTCGAAAAGCATCTGGCCATAAGTTGTGCTGCCCGTACGTGTATCCATTTCATAAGGTACAACATAAAGCGGTTCATCAAAGTCGGTGCGTTCCGCATCCTCATTCGCAAGATCCGACTGTGTTTTACTCCACCAATCCATCGCATTATTGTTTGTGGTATCGCGAATGTTGTGCCAACGTTTAAATCCTGGCGGAGCCGCATAGTATGCCTGATAGATCATGTAGCCGCCGTTGATCTGTTCCGGCTCCATCCATTGACGATGCAGTGTTAACGTGGCAATCAAAGTAACGGAAAACGTCGCCGGCGTGCCTCCTTCAAAGAAATTGATAACTGGCGTCGTATAATTGCTGCCTGCCGTCAAAATGGTTGGAGCGGCAGTTACCGTTCCATTTGTGTTTACAACAATTTGCGCAGTGGCGTCGCTGCCTGAGCCGCCCGCATCGGTGATTGCCACTGTGTAACTTCCAGGCGTCTGTCCGGAACCCGCAGTCAACACGGTCGCGTACGCAACCGTCCCGTTATTTCCCACGGCAATGATGGAATACAGCGAATAATAAGGAACGCGGATCTGCTGCTGCGTTAATAGCGGCGGCGCAGTTTGCGCTGCCAACCATGCCGCAGTCGCAACAGCATCGCCGGTTACTGTGGTGGTAAAAGGTACAACGCTAATGGTGCCTGGACTCAGAAATTCAAGCGTCGGACCGCCAAGCAATGGCGGCGTCAACCATCCTCCTGTCTGTAACTGAAAACTCCAGACGTTTTCGTTTTGAATGGCTGCCAGAGCTTCATTGATCTTGGTTTGGCAGAGACCAAGATTGGCGCCAGGTATGCCTAGAAGCTCTTGATACATGTTTTGAAACACAAATCACTTCATTTCTTGTAAAAACGCCCCCCGCGAGTCATCCCCGCAGGAGGCGTTTTTTGTGTCTTCGGGAGAAGACCTCGTTGTTAAAACTGCCCTACCATCGTTGTGACTACAAAGGTGCTTCCGGAAAGATTCCCGGTTTGCCGTGTTCCCGACGTGTTGTAATAGAGCAAACTCCAGGTAGCGCGTGGTCCAACACCATTTGGGAATCCGACCACGTAATAATTGCCATCCGTCGATGCTCCACCGAGAACGGAATCGATGTAGTAATTCGGCACGGCAACGCTTACGGCGTCTGCAGTAGCGGCGCTTGTCGGTCCAGCGCCGCTGCCAACAAAAACGCCGCGGCGCCCGATAAATTCCGGATAAAGCGCTCCGCCGCCGCCGCCTTTGCCCATCGCTTGTAAAATCATGGTTTTCTCCTTAGTCCTGGGCCGGCACACACGCATAACCGAGTTGGATCTTGAACAAATTGCCTGCGACGGGCAAATCGATCGCCAGCCCAATAGTTGCATTTGTAACTGCAGTCGTTGAACTCGGAACATCGACGGTTCCGCCTGCGGCCGGCTGAACTACGACTCCAACTGCTGCGGAACCTGTTAGCGAAGTAGCCTTTCCAAGCACAGTTGCCGTCCCCAGTTCCTGAATAAAACCAAAATTTCCAGGAGTAATTGCGTTGAGGAAAATGACTGGACGAACTTGCAGCCCTGTCAATGGGGTGCCACCGCTCACTGCTCCGTTGTAGTCGGTTACAATATTTGGCGTGCTGCCCAATTGCGCTGCGACCACACCTGGAGTGCCGCCCAATGAGGAAAGATTGAAAGTTGGCACGGCTACGTAGTTATAACCGCCCTGTAGGACCGAAGCCAACGTAATCGTGCCTGCCGCGCCAACTACGACTTGAATTACCGCTCCTACGCCGCCGCCGCTGCCTGCCGATGCGGCAATCGTGTAGGTGCCTGCAGTCTGTCCGGAACCTGCGCTGGTGATTACAACCGATTTTACGGTTGTGCCTGAACGCAAAAAACCGACCGTGCCAGTTTTCACGTCGGTCGCGGTTGCGCCGGAATCGACTTGTACAAAGCGATAGCGGCCGGCATACAAAATACCGTTGGTGGTGTACGAAGCGGCAAGAGCCTCCTCGTTTGTCGCATCGAAATAATCGCCGAGATTCAGGCCGCCGGCTGCGAACGGCAATCCCGTCCGCAGATCCGTAAGCGCCGTCGGCGAAGTGAAATTCCCGTTATTCCACGCGAGCCAAGTTGGAACAATCTGTTGCTGTGGCATCGTCTTCTCCTTATGCCGTAAATCCGAACGCGTAGGCGTTGTGACGAGGCTGAACGTTGTAGAGGTTGATGCCCAGCCGCATGAACAGCGCATCGATGCTTACGTTGTTTGGCATCGGAGCGCGGCGCAGACCGAAGTTCCAACCCTTCTTATTGGTCGGCCGGATCTTGAAGCTTTCCGGTTCCAGCATGTAAAGCGTTTCGGATGGCTGAATCGTCGTCGTCGAGGGCAGGTTCGATCCTGTCGGCGACACCGTAACATTCGCGCCATTTTTGGTGAATTGCGGCGTGGTAAAGGCAACCGTTGCCGTGCTCGATCCAACACCGTCAGCCAAACTGGTATTGCCGGCTCCGCCTTGTGCTGGCGCCAGAGCAATATAATTCTGTGCCTGTGCCGAAGGAGCAAGCGGGTCGGCGTAAATATCCACGCCGTTGAAATTCAATCCATCCCACTTGATGTCGTGTTTGGTGTTGGAGATATCGCGCCGCTGCGCATCGAGCGCGATTGCGACGGCTTTGAAGCCAAATACGTTCGTAATGCCAAGCGTCGGATTGCCGCCGGCTACCTTGCACTGCGACCATAATTGCATCAAAGCGGCGAAATCGATCTGGCCGGGAGCACCGGCAGAAGTGCCCAGATACAGCGGAGTTGTGTTGAGTGCAACGCCGATGTTGCCGTTACGGGCCTGTGCGCCGTAGCTGGTATAAATGTTGCCGAAAACAGAAGGATCGATCCCGTTGTTTAGGGCTTCATCGAGACCGTTGATCGCCTTGATGCGATTGTCCAAAACCGTCGAGGACGACGGTTGTCCATGGCGGAAGGAATCCATTTCTTGCATGGTGTTCATGGTCATGACCATGCACTCCATGTAGAGCTGGTATTCATCGACGATCTTCGACGGACCGGAATTGATGACTCCGCCCGTTCCGGAACCATCGTCCATTTCCCAGTCATCCAGCGGATACCAAGTCGCGTATGCCTTGGGCAGGAACTTGATACCCGTGTTGATCTGTTGCCGGGTAACAGTGACGGTTTGTCCCGGATTGACCGCGGCGCCCTGAGTCCGGCCGTAGAGAATACCTTCCATCATGCCGGCGCCACCGAGAAATTCGTCCCATACGCCGGCCCTGCGAAGTTTAGCCTGAAAAGGTGTATCCACAAACAGGTTATTGAACACCACGTTTCTGCGGACACTTTCCAGGTTCGACGCGTCAATTTCGTTGTAAAGCGGATCGGTTGGCACTGTTCACCTTCTTGGCTTGAAGTGGAGATGGCTCAACCATCTCTGGTTCTGAGCCATTGCTTCTTCCCAAGAAGGGGGGCATGCGTCTCGTTAGATCTATTCGTTACCCTGCATTGCAAAACTATGCGGCATTCTCCACGATTTCGCTGCGGATTGCTTGCCGTGTTGCAATCTTCCGTTGCGAATCGTTCATCGATAACGGATCGGCCCTTTCGCCGGCTTTTACGGCCCGGGTTACATCCGCAAAGCGCGATGTCTCCGCGATTCGAACATCTGGGTTGCTGCCGATCTTTTCAGCCCATTTGCGGTCATTTGCCTTGATTGCTTCATCAACAGCTTTGTCTTTTTCTGCAAGCTTGGCTTCAAACGGTGCTACTGCTTCGGCGCGGATTTTAGCGTCGTGTTCTTCCTGCGCCCGGCGCGCAATCTCTGTTTCCTTTTCGGTAAATTGAAAAGTACGCGCGGCATAAGTTGCAGGATCCAGCTTGACCGCTTCCGCTTGGCGCACTAACTCCGTCGGTGAAATCGGCATTGGCTTGCCAAAAAGCGTCTGATATTTCCATTGAATGTCGGTGAGCGTACCCAACGTCGAACCCAAGCCATTCCGAACGTCTTCCATCGTGAAAGTTGGGCTTCCCGGAGTTGCCCCAGGAACATTCGCCGCATAACGGCCTTTGTTATCGCGCACTTGAGCTTCTGAAAATGAGGCTTCAGGCGGCGTAAACTTTGGCGCCTCCGCGGCAATAAATCCGCTATTACGAGCGGTTTCGTTCTGTTTTCTGTAAAAAGCGATTTCTGCTTCGAGATTCGCTTTTTCGGTACCCCAGGTATTCAACGCCGGCACAATGCTTTCCGCATAATACTGCTCATTAGCGCGCTTGATTGTCTCGGCAGCTTCTTTTTCCTGCACTGCGGCCTGACGTTCCTTATCGGCTTTTTCTTGCGCTTGCTGCGTGGCTAAAAGATCCGCGTTGGCTTTTGCCGCAGCTTCCTGCGCTGTATGTTGCGCTTGTTCGGCAGCCGTCAAAACTCCCGTGACTCCAGCCATTACCTTGGCGTCGACCGCCGCAATCTGTTCGTCGTTCAAACCGGATTGTTTTAAAATTTCTTGAACTGTCGGCATTTCTATGCTTCTCCCGGAAAACTAATATTGCGGTTGCTGCCCAACTGGCGTCGGTTGTGGCGGACTCACTAAGGCAGTTTGTGCTTCTTGAATTCCTTGCGAGATTTTTTCCATCGCGGACGCAACTCGCGGTTCAGCTGCCGATATCCGTTTTACTGCCTCAAACAAATTCGCGAGAAACATCTGTAAAGGCGTCGCTGGCGCCTGTGAAGGACGTTGCTGCATTCCTCCGCCCTGATCGGGCGAAGATGGTTGAGCGCCGGCGCCTGGCGCAGCACCTGCACCTGCACCTGCACCTGGCATAGCGCCTGCACCTTGTTGATCGGAAGGCGTAAATTGTGGCGTCGTAGCCATGTATTTTTCTCCTATAAGAAGCCCCAGCAACAAAATCTGTCGCTGGGGCTCCGATAGTTACGCCTTGATTGCGCTCTTCTTCAAACCGCCCTTGCGGCCACGCTTGCGGCCACGCGCCTTTACTAGATGGGCACCCTTACGTACACGCTTTCCTCTCATGGTTTTTCTCCTTGGGTTGAAATAGAAATGGCTCAAGAGCCATTTCGGCCTTGAGCCATTGCTTTTTCCCCAAGGAGGGGGGGCATGTCGCTCATCGGATTCTTTTTAATCCATAACCGTAATTCTTTTTGCTGTCAAGGACTTTTTTTAAAGCGCGGTTTCGCCTATCTTCAACAAAGCGCGGATTTCGGCTGCCGCCGCATCCGATATCTTTGTACGCTGTTCGACATTTATCCCCTGAACCGAACCCTGGTTGTACTGAACGACCATCTTACCGGTAGACTTCATCGCTCTCAGTAATTCATCGAGTTGCCGCACATCGCCCGGTAAATCGATGCTCGCTTCGGTCATATAGTAGTCTTTTTGAACTTTGATCCTAATCGCCATTTTCATCCTCACGATTCTGTAACTACCGTCCGCGCTTCACCGCCTTGGCCGCCTTTTTGTTTGATTTGCGGAGCAGCTCCCCCTGACGGTTTCCGGCCGCCTTTTCCAGTCTTCCCGCCGCCTCCAGCTCCAGCGCCGGCTTGTGGTGGTTCAATACCCAATTGCTTCATCAATGCTGCGGCTCGCGCTGCGGCCAAAATCTGCAATGCTTGTGTTTCCAGTTCCTCGTTAAACCACTTTTCGCGTTCTGTGTTGCCGGCAATTTCACCGTAGTTTTCAACGCCCAGCTTTTTCATTACCGTCGACCAGGAAATCGGAGCATTGCCGCGTTTTAGTTGCAAATATTTAAGTTGTTCCTGCATCTGCGTAATCCGCAACAGGGTGCTGGGCACCGAAACCAAGCGGATCTTCTTCGCAAACCAACGCGCGCGGGTTAACAGGTCATACCGCGAAATTTGATTTGGAAGGTTGCTGCCTGCCGTTTCATCCGGTAAATGGCTTGGCACTAAATCGTCGGGATTGTAGTCGAAAACTTCCCGCGCAATGTTGTCCGGGCCGACATATTCCATAATTCGGCCAACGTTAAACCACTGCAAAATTAAAAACTTCATGCGGTAACCAACCGCTTTATTCGCTTTTTCCATTCGCGCGGCGATTCCTTTAGCGATTGGCCCAATCGATTCCAGCATTTTGTCTGCTGTATCTTTGGTAATGTTCATTTTCATGCTTTGTAGATTGCCAAGATCAACTAAGCCAAGTTGCGCCTGCATACAATCTTTTAGATACTTTAAAAACGTAAAGTGTGATTCTTGAACGCGAACTTCTTCCGGCAACAAAGATTGAAGGATTTCTTTTGGCTTGCCATCAACGCCATAACGGACATCTTGCTCAAAAATATCGAAGTGTTCGATTTTAGGACCGCCCGTTGCGGTGTGATCGTAGCCGATAGGAGGATTGAGCGTAACTGTAATAACATCGTCCATTTTGCGTTCAATCTTCCGTTTTGTGGTCTCGATGGAAGCTACATCTCCCACAAGAGAACGGCCTAAAGGCTCCCACGCCCAGTCATCCACCGTATATTGAATGATCGGTATCCTGCTGTCCCAATCGAATGTCGGCCCATCATATAGTGGCCTATCTAAACCGGCGGAAGTGATGATTAAGCGCAAGGTCGGATAAATGCGGCAATCTTCGACCGTAGCGGGGCGCATAAACGGTTCGCCATTCCGCATACCGCCAAAAATTTCCTGACCGATGTGAGGTACGGTGTAGAACCAGCTCGTATTTAAATCGCCCATCGGCAATTCGTATCCGGTATTGTTGATCCGAAGATCCCGAACAAACGTATAACGAAGTTCAGTATAAAGATTGCCGAAGTTCCGTGGTTGATCGCCATAACGGTAACGCTCGGCATAATCCATCCGGCGAGCTTGGACTTTCGTTTTATAATTTCGTGGTCCAACCGTTTGGAGCAAACCTTGGAATAGAGGAAAACGGCCGTATGCTTCCGCAATCGGCATGTAATCGTAGACGGTGACCGCATAAGCGTCTTGCACATCGTTGGTTTTTGGCATTTGAACGGGAATAACATCCAATAATCCCAAAGCATCAAAAACCATCTTGCGTTCACCGTATCCGTACTCATCGGCGCGCACTTTTGGCCACAAATAACCGATGCCCATCACGCTGGCATATTGCAGCACTTTTAAAATCTGAAAGGGAAAATCCGATTCAAGGTAGACTGCTTTTGAAACTTTCGTCAGCATCTCGGCAAATTGCTTAAATGCTGGAATATCCGACCCATAACCCGCAATTTCCCGTACTTCGGCGAGCGTTTCGCAAAATTTCCGAATATCGTATTTCAGTTCATTTGTAACTAAATTGGACCGCGATTTATCACGGAAGATCGCATCGAAGATACGCAGATTTGTTGCCAGGTTCTTGTAGGATGCATGTCCCTCGAGAAAGCCTTCGCCTTCTTCAATCTGTTCTTCAACCCACCCCACGCGGCTACTTGGCGAGTTTTCAAACTTTGGCACTTGCCATTGAACAGTTTCCAGTTCCATTCATAATCCGTTCTCCTCGGTACTGCTTTCTATTCCCTTTATTTGCATGCATCGTAAAGATTTTTGCAGTTAGCGTCTACTTTGATGTTTTAATAAGCCGCAATAAAACAATTAGGTCGAAAATGAACTTGTAATCCAGAACATAGACAAACAATTTTCGTTAACGTCCATGCTCAAAGGCTTCTGCATGAAGATAGCTTTTACGCTTTGTTTTCCATCCTGCCGGCCGCTCATCGTAAAGTTCCAAATGGCGCCGTAAAAATTCACGATTCATGTTGTTTCGTGCATTTACCATCAAGTTGCGAATATGACTGCGAAGTTGCGCTTTCATGTGCTCTTCGATCTCTTCACGTTTTTCATTTTCAAGCCGTTCCCGCGCAGATTCCTGTTCACGCATTTTTTGCGACCAGCATTCCGCTTCATGCGCTGTTCCGCATACGATCTTTTCAAACATCCATGGCGCAGGATATTCCTCTGGCAAACCCATGCGGATTTCTCCGGTCATGGTATGCCGCCAATAAACGATCTTTCTGTTTAGATAAGGGCTCATGCTATTTTTTCCCTTGGATTTCAATGACTTTCTGCATCATTTGCGATTCCGCATAATAGACGGTTTCATCAATTCCACGCTCCTACCGAAACAGCGGTTCCCAACGACATCTTTTTGCATAATGGCGGATTTTTGTCCGTGGGAAGCGCATAACGTTTTTGTGCGCGATCCGCAAGAATATCGAAATCGTGCGCTGTAAAGTAAGATTGCGCCGCCGCGCGTACGCGATCATCATGTTCCCCGCTGCGATGCACTAACTTTGAAATTTTGCCTACCGCTGCGTGACGCTCCAAAGTTTTTAATTCTTCAATAAGCCACTTCGATTGTGGCCGGTACCACCCACCATTGACCGCTTCCGTAAAGCGCGTCATTAAAATAGGCACGCTCCACACATTCGAATACCATCCTTGCTTTTTGCGGGAATCGTCTTTGATTTTTTTGCTGTCGTAGCGGCGGGGAATATGATGCCAATGGAAACCCATCAACTTTAACTGATGTTGGCAGGTATCTCCCGGCCGCCCGATTTGTTCCACGCAAAACTTCACGCCGCGCGGATCGCCGGCATTTTCCCCGTACCAAGCGGCCATACATGCTGCAAAACCTACAATTTGGGCTGAATTGATTCGATTGGAGACAAGTTCAGCTACCTGGTAATCGTATTCGTCGCCAAAACGATTGCGCGTCATCGATACGGCGGTGCGATCTTCATCTTCTTTCCCGAGGCCATCGGCAGTATCGATTCCGCAACTATACATGTAGCCGTGTTGTGGTGCTTCATAAACCAACAGTTTGTCAAAACTATCGACTTCTTTCTCTTCATCCACAGGCAAAAGAGGGATCAAAACCCAATCGAATTGCTGGCCGCGGTCAGATTTCCATTGCACACGAATGCGTGGCCGGTCCCAATCAACAAGCCATTCATTCGGTTCGAATTGCTCGTCAATCGAATCTCCCGTTATGGCATAAGCCTCCACAAGCTTTTTTCTTTCTTTCTTCTCGTCTTTAAATTTGTAAACGTAATTTTCGATTTCGGCGATAGTTTCAAGCTCAAAAACACTGTCATGGATGCCGGTAAGCGCTTCAAAGTCGTCGGCGGCCATCTGCGCAAGAAAGATTTTTTGCGTATGATTTTTGCATGCTTCAAGATAGTTAAATTCCCAGAACCATTGCTGTTCGATGGGCATTTTCCAGTTGTTGCCGACAATTTTGGCAATATACGATGTGTTGCGGATGTAAAGTTCACAGCGCGTAACATGCTTGCGCGTTACTTCCATCGGTTTCCATCCATCTGAAATCGGGAATTTCTTCAGCCAATCGGGTTCTGGATAAAGATCTGGAACCATTGCCCAAGGAATAAATAGAGGACACAGGCGGGCATGACCGCGAGGCCAATCTTCTTTCGTTCCGCGCCATTTTTCGGCCAGCCAACCGCTATTCCCGCCGCCCGTGCCTTCAAAAACCATAAAGAGATGGCGGGAGCTATGGGTCGCGCGAAGCAACCCTTCTTCAATCACTTTTTCCGGCTTGGGAATATCGGCCAGTTCGGAGACATGAATACAGTTATGGACAGCGCATTGCAACGTTGTAAATGAATGTGCCGAATCATTTACTTCTACGTCGTAGAAGAATTCATTAAAACCTTCATCGACTTTTTCAATCTCAATGTCAATGGCCGAGCCATCATCGCTGTAATGCCAGTGCCGCGCATGTTCCTTAGACGGTTGGTGTTTATAACCTACAGCCAGCCGATACCGATATCCGCAAGAACCGACTAACACCAGTTTCCATGTTTCGCGCTTCCAACCGTTCCACGGAGTCCGATGCGCTGGGTCATGGTAAATCGAAGCCCACCCAAAGCCCAGCGAGGCCACTAGATCGCGCATCTGAATAACGACGGCTTCACAGATGCATGGCGCAATTACCAAGTTGGAATCTTTTTCGCAATGGCCGTCGCCGTCAAGATAGCCATGTAGAAGCGCTTGGCAGAATTCTCGGCCCGCAGTCCAAACCCAATCTGGAACGTGCTTTTCGTGCTTGCGGCCAAAGTTGTCAGCCAACCAGCGCGACAGCCAAGCACAAGAAACGGAAATCTGTGAACCGTTTTCGTTGTGATTTTTAGTATGAACGTGTTGCTCTTCACCCAAAACAGCCTTGATTGCCGCTTCGGTGCGCTTCGCTTCACGGCGATGTACGGTAAAGACGACTTCGGAAAGATACGGCTTTTTCTGTGGTTTGCCCAAACCGCTAACGTGGCAGGAACCTTCTGCAAGGTAGAGCCCGGCAAGATAGCCAACAGCAACCGAATAGGACAGTTTGACCTCAATGGCATGTGCTGCGTCAATCTTGCCGCGCAGCATCTTTTCGACAGGTTCGCCATCATTTTCAAAACGGATTTCGCGGATTGGGTAACGAACGAAGTCACCGGCGCCCAGTTCGGCAGCTTCCTGCCACCCATCCGGCGTCCAGATGCGATGGTCGAGCGTAGTTTCAAGCGGTAGGTAGCATCCCCACAGCTTTAACTTCCGTGTCGGCTCTCCGCGCCGTGAAGTCTTGAAAGCGGATTTAACCTTTACCAAGCGGCCATCATGCGTCAAAATGTGATCGTTGGCGGTAAGGTCTTCGATAGCCTTTATGCCACCATTCGCCACGCGCACCGGTGTACTTTGAACCAAACAAGTTGGCGTCCATCCCTGCGCGATGCCTGTAGCCTGCATGCCCGACTGGATCGACAAAATTGAACCATTGTCGTAGGCTCCCTTTGGCAGGCGGTTTGGTACAAGCCACCAGGGGCAGCGATCGTAAACCGTATTGAGGATCCGTCCGATCAATTCGGACTTATCTGATTGAACAGAGGCCATTACGGCTTGGGTATGAGGGACAAACAATAGGCGGTGAATGAATTTCAGCGCGGTCTTTGTTGTGATGCCTACCTGGCGCGCTTTCAGAATGAGCAGTTCGATGGAAACCTGTTTTTCGTCGAATTCCGCGATAACAGAATCAAAGATTTCCTGGGAAAGGCGATTTTTGAATTTGAAAATCTGGCCCTTTTCGTCGCATACCCACGCGTAGCGGTTCTCGAAGTATCCGCTATCGAGCCCGCACAAAGCTTGTTCGTTTTCGATCCAACGCCAGATCTCCTGGCGGCGTTTTTCCGTGATTGGATGAGTTAACGTAATGTACGAAGACCGTGAATTTGTTTCCACGGTCTTCGTTAGCGAATCGATGTATTTTTTGAATTCTTCAACCTGATCGAAGGTATGGTAGACAGGCATCCACCCTTCGCGCGCGGCGAATTCATCCAGGTTGCGAAGAACCACCTGCTCCGAATACATCGATCTCCATAGCTCAGCCTTTATTTACGGTCACTTTTGCGTGCCGTTTGCCGAGACTCTTCACGCGCGGAATTTCCTTTACGGTCTGACTGAGTTTGTTTCCGCCAATGCGCTTCCGGCTTGCCTTCATGGAATTTCTCCTTGGGGTGAAAATAGAAATGGCCCAAGCCATTTCTGGACTTGAGCCATTGCTGGTTCCCCAAGGGGGAGGGCATGCCGCTCGTCAGGTTCTTTTAAGCCATACCGCAAGAACTTTTTCGCGTCAAGCGTAACTTACAACCGGAGATCTATAAAGCCGGCAAAAACTATTGTTTATTCCGGCAACCGGCGCTGCCGGATCAATGTCAGTTTTTCCTGCATTGCCGCCGCCGAAGGAAAAAGTTCATCTAAGTCGCTATCGCGGTCAAAAATGGCTTGTTGTTCTGTTTCTTCATCGTCTTTTACGTTCGATGATGCAAAAACAGCCTTGTTAATAAAGGTAGGGCCTTTCGGCGAAGCCAGGGCGCCAACCATCAAATCCAGCGCTCTCCGGTCTTTTTCTCCGCTTGGTTTCTGGCCATAGCGGATCGTGGCGCGCATCATTTTAGGATGCGAAGTAAAAGCGAGGACGCGGGAAGTATTGGCGCAACTTTGTATAATAGCGTTCATAATTGCGCCAGAAAGTGTTCGCACGTCGAGTTTTGCGGCAATCGCAATTGCCTCCCAGGGCAGGTACGGGCGGTCTCCGGCCGGAATTGCATCGTATTTATTCAAAAACGCGGCAATCACTTCATCTTGAGCGGAAAAGCGCATAGCCGTAAGTACGGCGTTCAATCCGCCTTCGGCATTTCTATAAAAATCCGTGATTTGCGGCACAGTGGCCAATTGTTCAGGTTTTACTTTCAGGCGCGTCAAAGCTGCTGCTGCCCGATTTTTGGTTTGCGGCAGCTTCGGTACCGGCATTTTGCCGGCGGAGAAATTCCCGTTCCCGCGGTCCGAGGAGTTCTTCTTCTGGGACGGTGAGCCATTCTTTGAGCGGCTCGTCGGTAACGCCGTGTTCTTCGCGGAGGCGGTCTTCTTCGGTGGGGACGCGAGAATAAACGGCTTCGCGGAACTCTTTTGGTTCCGGCCATTGTTTGGCGAATTGTTTTTTTCTTGTGTCATCGATGCCTGCGAACGCAGCCGCAATTTTTTCAAGAGCAACTACAAGGCGTTCTTCCTGGTCAACGGTCATTCTTTTCCTCACAGAAACGGAACATCGTCGAACGGCAACTCCGGCCCGGCGCGCCGTGTTGACAAACAAGGCGTTTCTGCCGTGGGATGTTTGCAGTCGTTGTGCTCCACGGCATAGAAAGGCGCAAACCATCCCACTTTCACTTGATGCCAATGCTCCTTTTTTCTGATCGGCATGTGGCAGTGCCGGCAGATACGATGGTGTGGATCTTGGCGATCGAAAAGCATGGTGAACCGTTCGAACCATGAAAGTTTCTTATGTCTCATCTTGTGCCTTATTTGCTGGCTGGTGGCGCCGGTTTTTGTTGGTTTGGTTCGACGGCGAACGTTGCTTCATTCAAATGGTAGCCAGGATGCGCCGTGCTAAATTCGGCCAGAATGTTCTGTTCTTCGCGCACCGCATCCTGCCATTGTTTTAACGCATCCTGTTTTTGTTTTTCGCAGGTTGCGAGAGCGACTCGTTCTGCGGTGGAGAGCTGCGGCGTAAATGCCGGGGTGAGCGGGGATTGAGTTTGCGGAGAAATCGCGGGTTTTACATTGTTTGAACTTGGTGATCGAGGAGCTGCTTGAGCGCCCACTAACATTGGCAATAGAACGCTCAGCACAAAAATTTTCGACAGATGCGTCATTTTGATTCCTCCGGCTTATCAGTTTTCGTTGGCTGCAGTTTCTTTGCGTGCATAATGACGCTTTTTCACCACGACGTTTCCATCCTCGTCTTTTGCCAATGTAGGTACGCCCTGGCCGCTGCGCTCACGAACTAGATTCAACCGCTCTTCCAAAGGAATTTCAACGCGCGCGTTAACGGTTGTTTCCTTGAGAGGAGTACCGGCCGAAGCTGCCGTCGCCGTGCTGATTGGCGCGCCGACAACGATTTTTTGTTTGACCTCGGCGGTATCGAGTCCGCGCAAGTTCAGGTGCACTTCGACCCAGCCATCATAGCCGCCGTCGTAGGCGTCTGTTGCGCGCAGGTTGCAATCGCCGCGCAATTTCGCTTCTACTTGATCGAGAACGTCGTTAATGATCTCATCGCCGTTCAATCCTTCTACATAATCCTGTTCTTCCACCTTATCCTCCAGTTTTTTCAAGTTTTGCCAAAAAGTAGAATTCGGTCATGCGTAACATGCCAATAAAATGGGAATCCGGCACGATGTTGCTGGACCAGCATAAATCTCCGCCTTTGGTTCGGTAAACGACAATGACTTCAAGTGGTTCATCGTCGCCAAAATCTTCCATGCAACGAATAAGAATTTGTGTTGGCGTACGTGGGCAAGTAATTTCTTCTTTCATTTAGCCTGCCTCGTACTTTGCTTGGAGCGTTTTGAATTTGCGAAGCGTGCTTCGTAGCGGCGTATGCTGTCCTGCTTCCACAAACTGCACGGTGCGCCGGCTGATCTGCAACAATTCCGCCAGTTTCACCTGAGTCAGCAAATTATTCTTGCGGAATTTTATCCATTCCTGCCGGCGGGGTTCGCGCTCGTTCAGTTCTTCTTCTGTTGGTTTGGGTTTGGGCATACTTTTTGTTCCACGGGAAACCTTTGCGCTTTTTGTTTTGAAGTAACAGTCCGTCTAAGTTCCCAAGTGTTGCGCATACCTTACGCCCATTTTGATTTTCTGTCTACACCAATTTTATTGCCCAAAATCAAATGTGTCCTGCGCCAATTTACTCGTAGTGGACGTTGCGCGGTTCGCGGTGCCGCACGCGAATCACCTTGTAGGCCAGCGGGCCCAGTTTTTCATCAAAGGTTTGGGAAGTTTCTGGATTGTCGAAATCGCAGTCGTCGAAGTGCAAATCGATCCCTTCGCGTAAAATCACATCCGATTTGAAATCAGCGCTGTTGGCGCCTTGGTATTCTTCCGGCCGGCCAAGCCAAAAGTCTGGTACGGGAAACTTTCTTAGTTCCAAAAGCGCCAAATCGGTCTCGCGCATATTTTCGCTGTGCGCGGTCAGCATCCCTACTTCGTGTCCATAGTTCTGCATTGCCGCCATGAACTCGCGGAAGAATTCCATGTGTGACCAAAGCGTCCCGTCAAAGTCAATGCTGATCTTCATGTTTACTCAACACCCGCCTCCGTTGTTTCTGCACGCTTCGGCGCTAAAGAAGCCATGCGGGCATTGTTCCGCACCACCGCCGGGTTTTTGTTCAGGTAGTTCGGCAGATGCCGCTCGGTATCCAGCCAGTTCGTCCCGCAGGGATTGCACCGGATGTAATCGCTCCTTCTCACCCGCGCCACTCCGCAAAATGGACACGCGCTTTCCGTTCCCTTCTCCATCGCTGTCAGCCGCCGCGCTTCGCTGAGACTTTTCGATAATTCCTCCATCGCCCCTCCTCACAAACTGATACCAGCACCGGCAGCATTTTATTGGCTTCGCTACTCGCGTGCCGTTCTCCGCCCTGCACTTTGGACAGATCATCCTTCTCCTTCGATTATCCCTAACTCAGGCATCCCTACCCACTTCGTGATGCCGTCTTGCGTAATCACCTTCACCGGCCGCTTTTCGTCCCACGGCGCCAGAGTCTTTACCTGCACACGCTCCGGACCGTCCCCAAGATCGCACAGAAACCAAGAACCTATCGTCGGCAAATAATTCATGGAAGTCCACCACCACCACCACCACCACCACCACCACCACCACCACCACCACAATCATCGCCACTACTGCTTTCCTGTCAAGTCATCTTTCTAATTGCGCTTTAATTGCGCTTATTAGTCCACAAATATGTTAGGTTTTGTAAATACACGGCAAGTTTAGTTGCGCCCTAATTGCGCCTATTTCTTGCGCTTTAATTGCGCTTTACCAAATGGAAGGATATCTAACCGAAGCACGCAAAGGCGTCGACGACGTCGCGCACCCCCCCCCTCCCGGACAATACCCAAGACATATCCGGTCGCCGTATACCGCGCCATTGCCAGCGCTAACTCCTTTATTGTGCACATTGCTGCTAATTTGCAAGAATTAGCAGCGCCCCCGTGTACTCGTTTAGTTGGACTTACCTGGCCCCGCGCCAATACGCGCACTAACTCCTTTGTTTATGCGCCAATGCTGCCAACTGGACTGCATCCGGCTTCCCTTTGGCTTGCCTGCTGTTCCAACCGAACCCGCACAATCAAAGGCCCTTTCCCGCGAAAGGTCCCTTTCCCGCGCCTTTTTCTACGCTTTTTGATAGGTGCCCAAAATTCGCATCCCCTCAACTTAAGGTTTCGTTCTCTCCAACTCGCCCATAACTTACGTAACACCGCAGTAAAAAAATACATTGACACCATAGTAAAGATGAGGCATACTTAGGACGAAAGTAAGGATAGGAACCATGGCGCAAAAGGAAATCACCGGCTCACACTTTGATTACGTTCGGCAGGCATGGACCTACAATGGGCGGTACGTGCGTTGCGAGCATCCAGCTTGTATGAACTGCGATTGTTATGGACGGCAGCATGAGGGGGAACGGGCTCCGGTTGAGAATCTGCCTACGGCGGTAGAAGAGACGCTATACAAACGAGTTACACAAATCATGGCACGGTACAACTACTAACCCTGTTCGGCAATGCCGGGCGAGAAACCGAGGAAACAATGAACCAGAAACCGTTAGAACCGCGTCAAGCGCTTGCGTTAGCCTGTGAAATGCTCAGCGCCATAGCGCACGGTGAACGATACGACGCCGCCGATTATTACGCCAACCTGTACCGGATACAGCAAACCCTTGCGCTTATAACGCTGGAGAATGCCTACACTCACCTGCTTGGCCAGACGGAAACGCGGTCTACATCCTGGCAGGTAATCACGGACACGTTTACGACGCTCAAGGAAGCAATCACGGCGCAATGATTACACTTGAATCAGCACTAGCCAAAGTGGAAGGTGATCAAATAGCCCGGCCCCGCCGGTAATGCAGCCACACTTCCGTGTGCCGGTCCCAAGCCCGGACGAATGCAGAGGGGGAAAGCGAGAAAAGACGCCATGCAGACGAAACGCATTCTCAGCATTGAATTCACGCGCACGGACGACACCGATACAGATACCAGCTATTTGGGTACGTATGGTGCGGGTACGGATATACCGCTCCCGGAGTTCTCCATTGACCGCACACACGAACTCGACTGCGGCCTCAACTTGGGCGGGGAAGAGTGCACTTGTAATATGCAGCACCTCGCACCGGGAGAGTATCAATTTTTTAACCCTTCCAGTATCGAGCCATTCAACCCCGCCGCAAGCTGGATTCCCGCCGCCGAACCCGATAAACATGCCTACTGGCAACGCACCATGCGCGAGAACGCCCGCAAGGATTACGAGCGCATGGAAGCGTACAACGCAAGCGAGTGGAGTTTTATCGGCATCCGCGCAGTGGCGCACATCGTGATTCGGCACCCGTCGAGCGACTTGTGGATATCGCAGACCATTACTTCCGGCGGATTGTGGGGAATCGAGTCCGACTCGGACGAGTCCTATCTGCGCAGTGTCGAGAAAGAGCAGCTCGGCGAGCTGCGCGGCATCCTGCATGAACTGGGATTCTCCACGCGCGCCATTGCTGCAACTGTCAAGGCCATGTAACCCTGTGCCCGCCCGTGGGCCGGTACGCGGGCAGAACCGAGGGCAACATGAAAAAGCAAACAAGCAAGACTCTTCCCCCGGACCCGGAAGAAAAGAATGACGAACGGGCAAATGCAGCCTCTCAAGCGCTCGACCGCTTCACCTTCAGCTACGGCGAAAAGCCTCAGGCGGGCATGAACGCGCAACTGCTCCACGACTTGAAAGCGCAGAATCTTTCCGATTTGCTTTGCGACTTGGCGCACTATTGCGACCGCGCCGGTCTCGACTTTGAGGAAAGGCTTACCACTGCCCGCTACCACTACCAAGAAGAAACGGGAGAGCAGGGAACGCAACTCCCAGCGCCCACCGCCTACCACAATCCCGACGTCGTAACCCTTCCCAAGTGCCCCAACTGCGGTGAATCAGAAATAACCATCCACGTGGATGCATTGGCAAATTTTGCGTTATTGGGATGGGATAAAGACGGCGACGTCATCGCCAACTTTGACACTCCCTTAGACGTGGATTTTTCCGAGGATCGCAAGTATGAATGCAGCAGATGCGGCCACGAAAGCAACTTTTGCGACGGCTCAGAATTCCGCCCGGAGGAATCCGCAACAAGGTACAACATGACCGACACAGCAACCACACGAAGCGCACGGCTGGCATCCTTGCTCGGCAACGAAAACGCCCCCCTCTTTGAAAATGGCTTTGAGATGCCTTCCGAGCCTTGCCGGTACCTAGCAATCGAGTATTCTAGCGGCGACGCGATTTGGGCGATGGTAGCCGACAACCTTGGCACGATGGCCCGTGCGATCGAAGCATCCGACACCGAGCGCGACAGCGTGACAGTTTTTGACCTTGATACCGGCGATAAGTTGATAACTGAATTCCAAGTGACCGCTTTTTTACGGGATAACGGCGAGCGTATTCTTACCCCCGCCTCTACGCCGCGCGTGGTCATTGTCATAGATAGCGGTTGTATTCAGGACGTCATTTCCGATGCTCCGGTCAAAATCTGGACCATCGATTACGACACTGAAGGCGCGGACGACTCGGACCTCGCCGAGATCCCGCAAGGCGGCGGCGAAACCCGGCAGGCTTATCCCGGCGAGTATTACGGAACCCAAGACGCCCAACTGACCGCCGCACTGATCACAGCTATCAAAGCCTGATCTTTATCATTTACGCCGCAAATCATCCGCGCCAGTAAGCGGAAGAGGGAGAGCACTGTCCAGACTCCGGACTCGCTTTGATAGCGTGACCAAAAACCGGCGCCAAAACCCAACCCCTAACCGGAGCGCAGCTCCAGAAAGGCACCCATGCAAGCGCTTTTAGCCACTACCTCCACTTCTTCCAGCGTCTCCGAAATGCCCAAACGCCGCGGACGCAAACCCGGTATCCCTAACCGCAAGCAAACCACTATCAGCCCGCTGCAGTACAAGCGGCTGACCGTCATTCTGCAAGTTCGCCGCGCCTTCCTGCCTGGCGCACGGCTGGCAGCATTTACCGGCCTCGTCATCGGCGGATTCGTTCCTGTCGCTATCTGGGCCGTAGTCCACTTCGAGGTGCAATCAATCCCGGCCTTGTGGTTCCTCGTTGCCGGAGGATTGCTTTACTCCGCGCTCACCGTCTTCCACTGGATTGTTTCGGCCTTTGGCAGTGCGTACAAGGCCGTCGGGTTTTGTATCTTGCTCGAAGGCATCATGACCTTGGCGCATAACCTCGCCTTGAGCTTTGCCGCCCTCATCATTCTGGTTTTCATCAACGCCGTCAGCGCCGCCTGCGCTTTGCAGGTCCGCAAGTCGTAACAACGCAAGCGCCACCTATCGATATGCATTTGATAGGCGCCCAAAAATCGGGCCAAGAACCTGATTCCAACCGGAGCGCAGCTCCAGAATTGAGTCTTAAAATGGTCATGAATCCGGATTATGATCTTGCACGGCCGCTGGCGAGCGCACTCAAAGCCAAGGCGCCCTATGTGGGCATTCCCATTCCCGGCCATGCCCCGCTGATCTTTAGTCGTGACAAACTACAGGCAGTGCTGCGCGGCGTCAAGCCCATTTACATCGCCGTAACTATTCACGATAACGGCGAACGGTCTCTCACTGTCGAAGGCGTTGCCGGCCCTCGTTGCCGTACCTTCATGCGGATACGGTCTCTTTCCCGCCAAGGATTTTACAATTGCCGGTCGGACCAATATCAGGCGATGGAAAAGTGGAATCCCGCCAAGCAAAACAAGCCCCGCAGCCGCACAGCGAAGTACGACAAAGCCATTGCAAAACTGGAGCGCCAGCTCGCCAAACTGGGCAACCGTCCTCACATCTGCAATCCGTGTCTCTCCTACAGCGAAGTCAGCAAAGATTACCGAGCGCAATTTCTCTCCTGGCATCAGCAAAAAGATTTGCGGCGCAAAATCGGCTATCTCGGCGTCGCCGTTCGCGCCGGCAAAATCACGGCCCGCGAATTCTATGCGCAACTTGCCCAGCTCACCACGGTCAAGCGCTATTCCGATTTCACGCCCAAAGAGCGGGAACGCCTCTTGGGCAAAATTCCATGGGGACACAACGGATTTTTCTTTTACGCTGATCCCAAAAATCTATGGAAGTTCCTGCCCGATGTTGCTTGCTCTTGGCAGCATTCACGTCCCAAACTCTACTGGAACAACTGGGAAGAGTGGGAGAAACGGACTTGGTGGGGAAGCAAGCGATATGAGCCGGTGCTGGAGTGGTCGCATAGCCGCCAGGAACTGCTCTCCCAGATCGCAGCCACCCGCGCCATAGCCGATGACGCAAAGAACGTGCCCAACTTCCGCAGTCCAGACTCTGGACTGCGGTAAAAACAGCGCCATTGTATTGATACCATTTTGCAGCCATTTGATAGGTGCCCAAAAAACCAAACCGGCCCGGCGATCCGGGCACACGCGCAACAAAAAACGTTACTATAGTGTTTTTGTTATTGACACTATGGCGTAGCAACCCTAAAATAGCACAGGCATCAAACCGGGGAGTTTATGAACTTAGAACAGCCGAGTCAGTTTATGCCACAAAGCATTGCGCAACTGCCATCGATGATCGAAGATGCCACTTGGCGCGCCATTGATCCGCGTGACCGGCATCGCATTCTCTGTGACCATGCAGGCGTCTGCGGGCGAGACGCCGTTTGGGCCACACGCACAAACAATATCTATGTTTGTGATTACCACCGCTTTGTCCTCGAAGTCCAGCGTGTCGTCGAAACGCTGATGCCCTCCAAACGAGAGTGGTTTGAAAAATACACAGCCTAATTACAACCAAGGAACGACATGATCGAAAAAATCACTAAAACCGTTTATCGCTGTACCTGCGAACTGCTGGACTGCTGCGGGATCGATCCCAAAACGGGGAAGCCGCGGCCATGGGATACCCAAGAAGAAAAGATCCCCGATCGCTGTTCCTGGTGTAAACGGCGCACCTGGAATCATCCCGACCGCCGGCGGAAGGACACCTCGCAAACTCCCCAGTACAAATGGATACGCACCAAGCAATGCGCGGCTTGCGGCGGCGCCGATTGGAACTCCGATGCCGAAGGCAACGAAAGCTGCGCCCACTGCGGCGCAAAAGTCAACGCCGCGGAAAAACCAAACGGGAAAGACAAGCGGCCTACGATTCGTTTGCCCAAACCCCAAAAAGTACGTCCGCCCGAAGAAGGATGAAGCGCCGTATGAACATGCAGCGAATTTTGCAGCAGCTCGACCTAGAAGATTTCCATAAAATGCTCGCGGCATGCACTCCGCGCGAACGGCTTTTCCTGCAAATCGCTCGGTTGGATACAAGTTTTGAATACCATATCGACCTGCCGGGCGCGGATGGCCCGGAAGATTCCGAGCCCATGGAAAAGTGGCTCGCCGACGATACGAGGTTTCTTAATGACTAAAGCAGTTGCTTATATGCGCTGTTCCGGGCTTGGGCAAGTGGACGGCGACACCTGGGACCGCCAGATGGAAGCGATCTCCAATAGCTGTGCCGCGCTCGGTCTCGACCTTACTTGCGCCTACCCCGAAGAAGGCGTGCCGGGGAAGCTCGATGAAACACATCGTCCGGCCTTCCAGCAGATGATTCTTGACCTTTTGGGCAATGGCTGCCGCGTCATCGTTGTCGAGCGCCTGCAGCGCCTGGCCCGCGAGTACGCTGTTCAACAGTCCTTAGCCATGTACATTGCCAGTAAGGGACTAACCCTGATCGCGGCCGATACCCAGGAAGACATTACCGCCGCTTTGATAGGTGATCCCATGAAAAGGGCTCTTATTCAGATCCAAGGCGTATTTTCGGAACTGGACAAGAACCTCACGATCGAAAAGCTGGGTAAAGCGCGCGCGCGCATCCGCGGCCAGGGCCGCCGCCCGCACCAGAAAAACTACTCCTCCGATCCGGTCAAGAACCACCACGCCGAAGGCCGGCTGCGTTTTGGCTGGAAGCCCGGCGAAGACGCCGTTCTGCAGCGCATTCACACTCTTCGTTCTGAAGACAATACATTGCGCCAGATCGCCAGCCAGCTCAACGCTGAAGGCATTCATGGCCGTTATGGTAAGCCGTGGAACACAGGCACCATTTCCCGAATCCTCGCCCGTCCCCAACAAAGTGAAGAAGTGAAGAAGTGAAAGAGTGAAGAAGTGAGTGTACAGGAGCGGCGATTCTCAGCCATCCACAGCTTTGCCTCGCCGGTCTCTGCTTCCAGTTCAGTGTGCAAAAGCGGCGATTCCCGGTTCTTCACTCCTTCACTCTTTCACTCCTTCACTTTCCCACGACCCACGACCCACGACCCACGACCCCACCCATAGCACTCTATTTGCGCCCGCGCTGCGCTTTCCTTACGCATTAACTCGCAAAACGCATCGCCGGTTGCGCCGCAAATTCCGCGCGCCTTCCGCTTTCTTGCCGCTGTAAATACTGCTCAAATCGCCGCAGAACAATACAGCGCGCCAAGGTTTGGCAGCGGTCGATAAAGAAGATTCCATAGAGATGATCGATCTCATGCTGCACCGTCCGCGCCAGCGCGCCTTTGTAAATTACAACCTTGGCGGCGTTGGGATCTTCAACTGTTCCCGTGCAAACATGTACAATTTCGCTGCGCCAAACACGCGCCGTAGCCTGATCTGTGGGCGGCAAACTCAGGCAGCTTTCCGGCGCCACCAAATCTTTCCCCGCCAAATTTGCAATTTCAGGATTCACCAGGACATCCATCTCACCCGAAGGCGCCGCAAGAATCACCAGCTGAAGATCGGCGCCTATCTGCGGCGCGGCCAGCCCCACGGTTCCCGTCTGACGCACAATTTGCGACATAACTGCAATCAATGGCGCTAAATCATCCGGCGATTGCACGCGCCGGCAAAGTTTTTTCACCAAATCTCTTCGATAGAGGACAAGCGAAGGTTCTCCGATTCCCTGCACAACGCACCCCTGGCAATCTACCGCTAGGGCGGATTCTACTCTCGCCTGTCCAATTGATTGTCTAAAATAGTAAAAGGGCGGGAAAGGTTCAAATTGAACCTGTTATCTCGTGGTTCCGGGCAATCGGCATCAATTCATTTTTTTCAAATCGATCTTTGGTTGAATCCGCTGGAATTCGTCTACAAAGTTTCTCATGCCTTTTTCTTGCTTAACATCGAGCTGCAGAGTGCCGGAATTACGACTAAGAAAACTATCGAAAAAACTGCTAATTTGATCGACCTGAGATAGGAGTTCATTGTGCATAAAGTCCAGTTCCTTAATTGTTTTGCGCTGCGACGCACGAAGCAGCCAACTTGCCGCCATCAAGATTCCGCATGCCGCAAGATCGAAAGAAAATAGCGCCCAACGCCGCTCCTCGAATGCGCGTAGCGTTACGGCCCCCATAAGAAACGGCCATACCGAAAGGAAAAAGTCGCTAAGAACCATAACCCATTTCCGAGCCATAAATTTCTCCAGCGCGGCGGCAAAAGTCTTCCTTTGTTTCAGCACGTCTGCGGTCATAGCCATACCTCCACTATGCATGGATCATCGTTGTCAAAGCGCGAAAGCCGGAACAATCCCGGCGGCAGCATCTCCCGAACTTCTTCAAGCGAATCCGCTAAACCCATCTGGTTCGTGGCGATCATCTTCTCATCGCGCAGCTCCCACAAGCGCAGAACATATTGCATAGGATAATCGCGCGGTTGGGCATAAACCACCCACATCGACATTTTTACCGGGGATTTGGCAGCCGGATCGCTTTCCACGCAGGATCTCCTCTCCGGCTTCCGGCCTTTCGCACCAGAAAACCAGCTTTCTCCCGCGAAAGGCCAGATGCCGGTATCTTCTTAATGTTCCACCAGCGCGGCAAAACTCCTCGCCACCTCGCGCACAAACAGCCGTTCCGGCAATCCATTTTCGCGGGCGATCTGCTCGGCCATGCTGTCGAGTTTGCCCATTGCATATCCCAACAGACTCGACGAAAATTGCGGCGCCGGCATCGGTTCCAGCGCCAAAGATTTCGCCGGCGCATGCGTTGCACGGACAGCAGCAGTCCCTTTGGGCCGCCCGACCGTTTTTTTCTCCGGCGTCAAACCAGCCTTCTTTTCACGCGCGAAAACCACACTATGCGACGAGCCTGCCACCCCATGAGAACGATAGCGGTGAGAAGCCAAACCGCGTGGATCTTTGAAGTCGGCTCGTCCACATTCTGGACAAGCCAGTTCTGCCTTTGCATTTTGTTGGATCATGTTTTCCTCATTTCCTTCGGTCTCTGCTGCCGGTTTTTCCGGCATCGAAGACTGAGTTGCAGATTGATTTTCTTGATCGGTAATCATCGTAGGTTCTCCTCGGAATTGCCCGGAATCTCTCCGTGCATCCTTGTTTGCTGAAGCAAAAAAAGGAAAAGCGCGCATATTTCCTCACATCTTGAACTCCAACGGCAAACAAACAGATCGTTTGCCGCCGGTTGCCGCAACGTTATACGACTTTCTTATCGAACCATCTGCTTGCTGGCACAGATGAGATTCGCCTCCCCGTTCGTGCAAATGCCCAAAAACATGTCTGCGAATCAACCGTTTTTCTATTGCTTCCCGCAGCGCCACAGAACCGATATCGTTGTCCAGAATTCCTTTGGGTGGTCCATGCGTAATCAAAACATCCATTTCTTGCGGCATATTCAGGAAGCGGCGCCGCAGATCCTCTTCCGTGCCCATAAACGCGCTCCAGCGCGGATTCAAACCCTCAAAAAATGGCGTCCATGGCGATCCGTAAAACAAAAGTCCTCGATACTCCCACGCCTTATCGATCAATAAGTGCGTGTTTGGCAAAAAGGGAAAGGCTTCCGCAGTCGGGTAGTCCTCAAAAGCGTTGTCATGATTGCCTGGCACCAGCAGCACCGCTCGATAAAGCTCCTGGCCAAGGCCTCTGCCTACAGCGGCAGTTTCCGCCCAGTCTCCCCATGCCGTCATATCGCCGGCATGAATAAAAATCTCCGCTGGCGGCCGGAAAAATTCCTGTCCATGCGTATCCGCAATGGCGGCGATTCTCACCTTGCCGTCCTTTGCCGAGCCGATTTGCCGCGCTTGTGGTTTCAACTCCTTTTCGACAACGGCCGTTTCCATCACAACGTGGTCCTTTCAACCAGGGCTTTGGTCCGAATGCAAGAACTGTCATGGGCCTCGCCGCAAAAAGCGTTTCCGTCATAGACCCGTCTTCCCTACCAAGCGAATGTGCACCTTGAGCCCTTTTTGCTGCGCAAGATGGATCATGTGCTGCGTGCCGCGGCTGTGGCCATTCCATATCGCGATGAGGGCCTCGCCATAATTGGCCATCTGCTGATTCCGCAAATAGCCGGCTTGCGTTCCATATTTTTTCCAATCCGCCTGGAACCAAGCCACCGGCACGTTGTGGTGCATCGCCCACCAATATCCCAAGGTGTCCACGCCGCGGGCGCCGCCACAAACCACCTCCGAGATCTCGAATCCGGACTCCCGAACCGCAGCGTAAACCTGCATGATATCGGTGATGCCCCGGCTTCCCGCGATGATTACTTTCACAGGCGCTCCCGTCTTATGGTTCTGCCCGTCTCACTCCTTCAATCCCCAGATTTCCTCGACATTTCTGTTCAAAAATCGAGCATACTGAAGCGCAATTTCCAGATGCGGCGCTTGACCTTTTTCAATGCGCTCCAGCGTCGCGTGCGCAATTCCCGACAATTCTTCCAGCTTCTTCACTGAGATTCCCGCTTCTTGCCGCAGGCTGCGCAGATCCATCAAGAGCTTTACGTTGTCTTTCATCATAGAACCTCAAACACTCCGTTCGACCGTACCATAATACCCAATTTGAAACAAAAAGGTACAGAAATTTCGCTGCATCCGGTTTGTCAGGATTGCCGAGGTAATTCGTTTTTGGTCCGCTGCGGCGCCGATGCCGGAGGAACGCGCGGCCACGTCCGTCTATCCTGACCGCTCGAATTCCATTTGGCGCTGCGGCATTTCCGGTTCTTGCAGCGCTTCGGTAGTGGCTTGTTTGGGTCGTAAATCCAGCGGCCATGAGGGTCGCTTTTGCCGCATACATCGCAAACACAAATTTTTCCTAAGACGATCACGCTAACAATTTACCTTATGCTTGCATCTTTTTCTAGAGAATGAGGCGCATTGTACCATATTAAATGGTACAATGCGCCTAAAGGAGTAGTTATGCGTGCCGCCATTTACTTATATGTCTCCAAGAAAGAAGGCTTCCAAGCAGCGGAACTTCAGCTCCTCCAAATGAAAGCTACCGCTTCACGAGATGGTTGGGAAATTTACCGCACCTATTGCGATATCGGGCTAGCAAGCAGAGAAAAGCGCGCGGAATACGAAAAAATGATCTCAGACGCGGAGCATCGCCGTTTCGATGTACTGTTATTCTGGAGCCTGGAAAACCTATCTTTCAAAAACACTGCTCAAACCTTAGCATTGCTACAGCAACTCTCTAAGTGGAGAATTTGTTTTTGCTCCTACAAAGAGCAACATCTCAATACCTGCCACTTCTTGAAAGACGCTGTTCTTTCTCTCATCGCAACTTTTGCCCAGCAAGACCGGGTTTATATTGGATACCAAACGGTACGTGGCCTGGAAAAACAACGGCAAACACAAAAACCTGGTCCTGCCGGCCAGCTAGGACCGGGACGGCCACCGGCAAAATTCGATCGGGAAAAAGCGAAAAAACTCCACGCGGAAGGAGTACGTTACGAAAAAATTGCCAAGGCATGCGGCGTATCGAAAGCAACGATCTCCAGGTATTTTAAATCTCTTCCATCGTGATCCTTATTCCTCTTTCCTCTTTTTTGTCTGCTCCGCGGCTTCACCCTCCCCCAACTGTTTCAACTCCTCTAGATTCGGGAAAAGACCGTCGAGCGCAGAAGCCTTTTTCAGTTTGTGCACCTGCACTTCGAGTTTCGCGGCATCGATCACCGTTTGCGCCGTCATCCGAATCGCCGCCGCCCGTTTGACGTTTGCTTCGAGCGCTGCGTGATTGCTTTCCTTTAGCAGTTCCAACGACGTGAATAGATGGTCATAAAGCGTCGCCAAATCCCTTTTCATGAATCCCCCTCAGTTTTCTTCGCAAGGCGCCAGCGAGCTGAATCACTCTCGCCAATTCCTGCGGCAGATTATGTACCGAGTTTCTGCGCATCATCTCCGCTTCGGGAAGCAATTCCAAATTGGTTACGTCGCAGTTTCCCCGATCCTGGTTCTTAAACGCAATTTTATATCCTGCCGGAATCGGCCCATGATGTTGTTCCCATATCCAATGATGCAAAAGCGGCCAACTCTTTGGATTCCCCGTGCCGCTCGGCTCGCCTTCTCTTGGTTCGCGCACTTTTATCCGCCGGTAGCCTTCCGTGTCTACTGAAATCGTTCCTATCGGCAGCCAGGTTTGCGGTATATTCCCTTTCTTGAATTGCGTTTCCGCCATGCGTCCGGGAGCCCATCCCTTCGGATGACGCAAGCCTTTGTTCCATGGCGCTTGACCCAACCTAAAACGAAAAGGCGCACCTTCGCGCGACAGCTTCGCTCTCCCGAGCGAGGAAAGAAAGGCATGGCTTTTTTTCACGTTCAGTTGAGCCGCCATCTCGTAAATTGAGCATGGTGACCGCTTGAGTTTTTTGGCCAATTCCAACGTTGGCATTTCGCTGTAGTCTTGCCGCAGGATCGCTTTTTCTTTGTTAGTCCAGAATTGACGTTCCTGCAATAATCTCAATCCCAGCTGGCGCTGCATGGCTTGAACAGTCTGACGCGCGCAACCCAGATGCGCGGCAATCGCCGCCGCATCCTTGCCGTCCAGTGTCCACCACCACAGCGTTCTGAGCGCCGTTTGCGTCCAGCGAAATTGCATGCATCGCCTTATTGCGTAGGAAGCGCGCGATAAACTCCCATCGTCACCCGCTGGATCAGCCCACTCTTGTAAAGATTCGGCAAAAGAACATTCAAATAGGCTTTTGCGTGGGCGTGCTTTGTTGGCGGCAGTTGTTCCCGGATCTCCGCCGCTTTCCAATTCGCATCCGGATTTGCCGCGAAGAACTTCAGAACGTCTTCTTTGTGGCATATCGATTGGTCGTTTACATCCCATCGGCCATTGCGTTTCTGACCTTTCGGCTTCAACGTCTTTGCGCCTTCCTCTAATTTCTTCTCCGCGCCTGGGTAATGTTTTTTGTGAGTATGCGTAGGAAACAATTCGGAATCCACCGTGGTGCTTTGCTCGGCAACCAGAGAACAAGCGCTAATCATCTCTTCCAATTGTTTGAGTTTTTGGCGTTGTTTCGTCTCCACCAACGCCTCTTGCTGCAGCCTCAACTCGATTACCTCAAGTTCTACCCGTAGTTCTTTCTGCCGCCGCAGCGTTTGTTCTAAGATAAAATTCACGTTTGCCTTGGCGTTCCGCACCCGGTCCACAATGAATTTCAACGGTTCCGCAAAGGGCGTCGGCTGCTGTAACCAGGCAAGATCGGGCGGAATATAAACCGCCGGCGCCGCCGCTTCCTCATCCGTGGAGATACCCGGCTTTTCTCCTTGCGATGGCAATTCAGTTATGGGCTCAGGCGCGGGCTCAGGCGCGAGCTGCACGGCTTCCGGCGCTCTCTCTTCTTCGGTGGTTTGTGAAAGAGCTTGCGGCTCAGAAGGCTTCCCTTCGATCTGTGGTTGCGATTCGAACGGCGGTACTTGCGATACTTCCACTTCCGATTCCGGCAGCGGCTTTTCTTCTATCTGAACTGCAGTTGTTTCTGAATGAGGCGCTTCATATATAGGATAAGCATGAACAGCAAAGGGATTGTTTTTCCTGGGTGGCGTGACGTACCGGGAAGTGTAAGGAGTTCGAGCCGTTTTGGGTGGTTTACCGGTGATAGCGCGAAGTTGTTGGGCTCCTTTTTTCGCGCGGGCTATCAAGGTGTTTTTCGATCGTAACGGGAGCATTCTCGCTGGTCCAAGCACTTCCGTCAACTTGTCTTGCATCGTCGTATTCTGCATTTTCTCCTCCCGATTCTCTCTTAGTACTAGAGTTGCAGATAGCTAAACGGAGGGAACAGGGGCCTTCAGGCCCCTCAAAAGCCGCCTGAATCGCCGGGCCTTCAGGCCCGGATCAAGGCCGATCTGCTCTTCCGCTTTTCCTTTTTGTCCCATATAGCTCAAATTCGTCCCGTATGGTTCAAAAAGGGTCAGCGGCTACAATGTACAATAGAGAATCGCGTAAATGCAACATAATTTTTGTGGTTACCGCTATTGCCTGCTCGTATGCCCTATGAGCCGGCAAGGTGCAAGGGCTTCCGCACCGCCTGCCATTCGATACAAAAGCCCTAGCCCGATGCGTTACATGGTTGCTTCAAACTTCGGTTCCGACCATGCTTCGATATAAGCCGCCGTCTCCGGATCCAAGCCACGTTCCACATTCGCCGGATAATCAGGCAGCTCTTTCAGGGTAACAATCAAGAACGGATCCACCGCCAATTGATCGATATAGAACATTGCTTGCGGCAGTTCGCGCTTAATCTCCACCGCTTTCCGCAACGCGAATTTCGGTACTTCTTCCGTATATTTTTCGAGTGGCGTAATGCGCCACGTTGGAGCAAGCATCTTGTTTGTTGTCCGGTAATGCTCGGCCATCTGCGCCTTATACGCATTCACGCTTGCTTGGTCAAGAATCTCAATTTCCAACTTGGCGAGCGCCCGGCACAGCATGCTTGGCGCCTGGAGCGACTGGCCCAGCGGCCGGTAGCCTAGTATACTTTCTGCCTCGATGGCCAGTTTTTGATCTTCGTCCGTCAGGTCCAGCTCGCCGGCTTCGACCCCGGCCCGTTTCAGCATCGAACGGCTAGGCTCTTCCACCACTACGAATGCTTTCGGCGTTAGCTCTGACTGATACGTATTCCATAAATGGTAAAGCCAAGAACTTGTGGAGGAACCTGCCAAAAAAGGTTGGCTTCCCTGCTGTGAAACAGCAAATTCCTGTACCGCCAAAGGGGATCCAGGGTTTCCCGTGTTTTGGTCAGTAGCTGACCAATATTGAGGGTAAAGAGATGGCGCGGAGAACATCTGCGGCTCACCCGCATATCCCACGCCTGCATTTGCGATTGGTATGGTTTCGACCGGCATTGTCTTCTCCTTATTCCGTGGTTTTTCGTTCGTTTAAAAACTGGTCCAGCAGGGCATGTGCACACTGCTGTCCGCAGAGGTGACCGAACTGCGACGCATCCATCAGCTCTTCCAACTCTTCCCGGCCGGCCCATTCCCACTTGTGAAATTCAAGGCCCTGACCGGTGCGCGTAAAAACAAACCAGTGGTTCGCTTCCCGCCTTTCCGCTCCACATTTGCTGCACGCGCAAACTTTTTTGAGCGTCATCGCTGCCTACTCATTTCTCCTCGCTTCCTTACGGCGCTTCGTAAAAATGGGTGTAGTCAATCCGCCGCGACGATTTCAGGTAGTTGCACCACGAATGCGCCGCTCCGTTGTATGGCCTCCCTTCCCTTTCTGTACGGTCGTCGCGGTGAGCGCCGTCCATCCCGCGTCCGTCCTGATGCTCGAAAACAGCCTCCGTCCATCGCAGCGTTCCCCGGCAGCCGGCAAGATATCCTTCCAAACAGCAGCGCCGTTTCTGCCGTTCCCACATCCGCCGTTTGCGCCGTTGGTATTCGTCCCGGCCGGCTTTGGTCAGCAGATCGCAAACTTCACGGCCATCGCTGAAACGCACGCCCCAGGGAAATTTCGTTTTCACTATTGGCCGAACCTACTGCACGGCTTCGTCACGCCGCATTCTCCCCGGTCTCTTCTTCCGCGCAGATCTTCAAAAGCTCGCCCATCTCCTGCACATGCATAGCCAACAGGTTGCGCAAGGCTTCCAATTCTTCATGCGTGTGCGCCGCCACCACGGCTTGACCGAGCCGTGAAACCGCTTCGCTGATAAAGCCCACAAAGGTAAGATGATCCTGAAACTCGGCGATCATCAGCTCCAGCGCATACGCCGGATCGTCGATTCCATGCTTATGCTGCCAATCCTCTAACCCCCGTTCGATCACTTGCCGTTGCGCTTGCTTCACGCGCCATTTGATGGTGACAAAAACCTCGTCGGCCGGTTTGTTTTCCCGCCGCGCTGTCTCCGCCACCAGACTGCCGGCAAAACTCTCCGCCGTTTCGGTCTGCGCTTTCAAAATCAGCGCCGGATCCTGCTTCACGCTCATCGGCTGCGCGGCGAGCTGCTCGGCATTCTCCACCGTCATCGCCAGAAAATCTTCCCGGCTTAGATGCGCAAGCCCTCCTGCGATAGCAACCATCTTGTACCAGGTCGAACGGCCAATCTTTTTCGCCTCGCGGTATTGCTTTTCGTCTTCGTAGCCCAACCTCTGCCAGCCGTAATGGGACTTGATAAAGAACCCATCCCATCCAATCTCCATCGAGCTCTTGTTAAACCGCCGCCCGGCTTCGCTCAGCCGGCGGTCGCTTTCCCTCAACTGCTGCAGCAAAGAATCTTCCCCTTCGTTTCTTTCCGCGCATTCGTCGATACACACCAGGTTCGTCATCTCACATCTCCCCACGTCCTTCCTGTTTTGTTTCCCGCGCCAAACACCGGTCGATCCAATTTTGAAAATGCACGGCCAGCGTTTTCGCCTCATCGGCTGTAAGACCGTTGTCCAAGGAAAAACTCTCGCCGTTGTGGCGCACCGCCAGCACCAGCAACTTGGCAAGTGAATCCTCACCCGCCAGGCGCGTGGCAATCTCCAACGGCGTCGTTGGTTCTTCGTCAACAAACATGCAGCCACCTCCAATTCGGCCTAATTTTGCAACCACTCATTTGCATTCCGTCATTTGTCTCATCACGGATTGTTCAACACCGCATTCGCCATATAACTGGCCGAAGGGGTTGTGTTAGAAGCCGTAACCGTCCACGTCAACGGTTGTGCGGCCACGCCGCCGAACAAGCCTGTCGGTTCTCCACCCGAGCTAAGCCCGGAGTTGTAGGTGCCGGGATTCAGCAAATATTGCTGCACGCCGCTTCCGCTCGACGGAGAATCGCCCCAACAGACAGGCTCCACTAAAAAGGGCGGACCTTAATCTCTACCTCCTCCAGTTTGTCGAGATAGCTCTCGGGAATCGACCGCGCCGCCAGGATCGAGACTTCCTGCTGCGAAGCCGCCAGCACCCGCGTCACGTCGGTTACCAGCACCGACTTCACGGTTTCTTCGTTTCCTTGCGCATCCTTCTTCGGCTTCGGATGATGCAACACCGCATACTCAAAAAGCTGTCCTTTTCCTGCCATGATTTCCTCCTAGTAAATCAATTTGTGTGGTTAAATAACGGTGCATCGTTTTCAATTTGTTGCCCCTGTTCTTACACTTCCCCTGTGGCGCGCCACTTGCCGTCATAGCTGTTGCCGATCTCCTGCACTTTGCGCCGCGGCCGTGTTGCTTTATGCTCCGGCGCCTCCGTTAATTCGATGCGCAGCGCCTGTTCGTCGCCCACAATCTTGAACCACACCGGATCGGCCGGGCAGGCATACTTCAACTCGAAATCGACTTTTCGCACCCACTCCTTGCGCGGCGCCGTTTCGTCTTCCACCGTCAGGCCAACCCCCCATTCGGTCCAGCCGTGAATGGCGCCGGCGCCGCGCGCATCGCGGAAGATGTTCGTCGATTGCGCCTTCGATACGTGGTGCAACAGCAAGATTCCACATTGCGCCTCCACCTGCACGCGCTTCAGCGCCGCCAGCACCGCGGCCATCACCGTGTTGTCGTTTTCGTCCCCCGAGTGCAGTTCCCGCAGCACGTCGAAGATCGCCAGATCGAATTGCTCCATCTTGAGTTCTTTGATCAGCGCATCGACCTGCTCCAAGTTATCCAGCCGGTATTCCGGGCTTTGCTCCATCGTGTTCATCCAGATCTGCCCCGGAATGTACGCGCTGCGCGCCTCCGATCCTTGCGAAAAAAGTTTGAGCCGGCGCGCCGTCTCCTGCGGCGAATCTTCGCGGCTGATAACGGCCACGCGCCGGCGTTGCGGCGCCACATGGCCGAGCCAACTCGATCCCGAAGCCAGCGCCAGGGCCAGATCCAACGCCAGCGGCGATTTGCCTTCTTTGGGACCGCCCACCATCAATCCCCGCGTGCGCACGGGGATCAGCCCCTCGACCAGCCACTCGATCTGCGCCGGCGCGCGATCCAGAAAGTTGCCCATCTCTTCCAGCAACACGTGCTCGCACTTCTCCGGCTCCCACAGCGGCGCCGCCTTCACCAGCGCCATCAGCTCCTTGACGCGGGCAATAACTCGGCTGTCCAACTGTTCATTCACCGCCGTCTCCAGATTCTTACCTCGCCCTTCGGCGCATAGTAAATAAAATCAAAGTCTTTTCCTTGCTGGTTACCGCAAGTCAATTTACGTAAACAGCATCGAACGATCCAAATCGAATAATCCAGGTTGTTGCGTGTTATCCACCAAATTCTTTTTAAACGCCGGCGGATAATCCTTCAGATATTTTTGCTCGGCTCTTGTCAGGTTCTGACGTTTATCTTGAATACGTTGGTTTAGTTTACAGTTACACAACGAACAAGGTAGTCCACGCACACACAATGCGCACGACTCACCTTTAGGGTGATTTTTTGGGCAATCATGATCGTGGTCGATACAAGGACGTCTCTTAAATGACGCCAAATTCATTTTGCATATCGGGCATCGATAATCTTGTTTAATCATTCGATCATCCCACCATTCCGGCGTAACGCCGTGCGACTTAAGGTTGCGCTTCCACTGGTACTCCCGCTGGCGCTCCCGCACCTCCGGTTGCCGCCGGCGCCTCCACTCGCGCTCCCACACCTTCGGTTGCTGCCAGTACTTCCGCCGGTACTCCTGCGCGCATGTTTTGCACCACAAATTCAATTTGTCGCTTGAAACTGCACACACAGAAAAATTCTTTATCGGTTGCGGAACGCCACCATGCAAGCATTTCTTGTTGCGGCAAATCTTTTCCGTCTTTACAACACCCAACGGTCGCTGCTGGCGCTCCCGCCGGTACTCCCGCTTGCATGTTTTGCACCACAAATCCAATTTGTCGCTTGAATCTGCACGCGCAGAAAAATTCTTTATCGGTTGCGGAACGCCACCATGCAAGCATTTCTTGTTGCGGCAAATCTTTGTCTTTTCTGTCTCCATCACGCTGGTCTCCCCAACAGCCAATCGCTTACATCTTCCTTCTCCGCCAGTTCCGGCAACTCCACTACTTTCACTTTGGCCGCGAACGGCTTCACGCTCGCCGCCACCGTCTGCGCATGCGCTTTTCCCGGCTTGTCATTGTCTGGAATCACCACCACCAGCCGGCCGGTAAAGTACGGCGCGTACTCCGGCTTCCAGCTTCCGGCGCCGTCGAAGTTCGTCGTCACCGCCGTATTCTTCATCTCGGCGGCCAGCAATGCCGCGCGCAGATTCTCCGCGTCCTTTTCGCCTTCCACTACGAAAACCAGCTTGGCGGTAATCACTTCGGGCAGCCGGTAAAGCACTTTCTTTACGCCGTGCAGGTTGTACCACCAGCCGCCTTTGCCGTTCGGTTGGCGCTGGCTGAACTCTTTCGGTTCGTAGCGCAATTTCTGGTAAAGCACTTTGCCGGAAACATCGGTGTAGTCGTAAGTGGCAATGAGTTTACGGCCGCTCTTCGGCGGCTCGATTCCGGTAATGCGGTAGATCTCCGCCCACGCCTTTTCCGCCTCCGCGCCCATCATGCGCTGCTCGAAGTCCAGCAGGCCTCCGCCCTGTCCGCAGGCGTGGCAATTCCACAATCCCTTCGCCAGGTTCAAGCTCATCGACGGATGCTCGTCCTTGTGGAACGGACAGCGCACTGTCACGCTGTCGCGCTTCGCCAGCCGCTCCAGCGGCATCCGGTAGCTGAAGTACGCATATACCTGATCGAAGGTCGGTTTAAATTCAGACATCTTCGGTTTCGCTCAAAATCCGTTTTTCCGAGATCCCCAGCAGTAACCGCTGCGCCGCGTCGTCCGCGCAGCGATCGATCTGATCGAGCAGTAGGAAATTGCCAAAGACTCTCTGCACTTGTTTGTCCGTCAGCCCGAAACGCTTGGCAAACCGCTCTCTCATCCCCTTCGGCCTCCGGCTGCGTGGCCCGTACTCTGTTGGCTGCCAATTCATCGCATCGCCTTCATGTTCATGTGCAACCGGAACTCCGGCCGCTGCTTGCTTTCGCGCCGTGCTTCGGCGTCTTCGGCGTTCCAGCGCAAGACATCCAATTCGCAGATCCGGCTCAACGCCACCGTGCGATGCAAGACGCCATCGTCCGCGGCCTTTGCCAGCGCCCGGCGGAAAAGTTTCAGTTCCAACGGATCCATCGATACCGTTACGCGCACATCAGCCATTTGCCGTCTCCTTCTCTCCTTCGCCGCCATCGAGGTAATACTGGGTACGCTGCAATAAATCGGACCAGCTTGGGCCCTCGTAACTCACGCCGTGCAAGGCGGAGATCGTGATGCAACTATCGATCGGTTCTTCCGCCACGGCGCAGAACTTTACCCATTCCTCAAGCAGTTTTTCCGCTTTCGTGTTTTCCGCCATCGAGAATCTCCATTACCGCCTTGATAAATTCCGCCGCGAGCGGGGCCACGATGCCGTCGCCGGTCGTTTTCGTTGTAATAAGCCGTCATGCATGTTGTTCTTTCCTCACCGCTTCCTGGTAGCGCTGCACCCATTTTTCGAACTGTTCGGTGGAGCGGAAGATGTGGTCTTCCCACTCGCAATACGATTTGCCTTCGGTTTTGGCGCTGCGGCCCATATGAAAATCAGACCGCGCGACTTCATCAATCACGGCCTTCATCAGTTCCACTGCGTCGGCCAGGTTGCCGTGCGTCATGCGAAGCGCATCTTCCAGGCGCGCCATGCCTTTTTTGCGGCGCAACGCCGAGAACGAGTAGGTGCGCGGAGTGCGCTGCATGGTGGTGAGGTAATAGGCAAAGACTTCCTGCAGCGCCTTAGCCATCCGCGGATCTTCCCTGGTGGTTACCGCTTCGTCGAAGAGAGTTGCGGGCGTTTCGGGTTCGATCCTTTCGCAGGCGTCGGGCGCGTCCGCGTCCGACGAGGAAGGAGCGTTTTTTGCTCCTTCCGGCACTTCCTTTCCTTTCCCTGTTCCCTGTTCCTTTCCCTGTTCCCTGTTCCCTGTTCCCTGTTCAGGACAGAGCGGCTCGAGAACCTCTCGCGCATTTTCCGGAGGGTTTCCTGGTTTTTGCGGAATCTCTCCAGTAGATTTCGGCGCATCGCCGGAAAATTCTGGAGGATTTTCCCAGAGGATCTTGAGTTTGTTGATTTTGCTTGGAGTAGGGTGGCTGATCTTCTGGTGATTTTGGAAGTGAAGGATCTGGCCATAGTGTTTTTCGCCGAGCGCGCCAAAACGGATATAGCCAACCGAAGCGAGTTCGTCCAGGAGCCGGGAGATGTTTTTGAAGTCTTTGCGCAGCGGGCATGTGCCGGCACGCACCAGAACGGGATTGGCGTTGAAGAAACCCTCGTCGTCGGCGTAGCAAAGCAAGGCTTCGGCCAGCAGATGCGCGGAGGCAGAGACGGAGGAGAGACCTTCGTTCGAGTTGAACTCTGGTTTCACTGTGCGAATCCTCCCCATCACGATGCCCCGCTCGTTGCCTTATCGTTATTGGCCACGATTTTCTGTCATCCGATCTTCGCCTTCGAGGTAGTTTCGAAGGCTGCCGGCGCCGCCGGAACGCGGTACAAATTTTGCAGGGATCGAGGTTCAGCAAGGAGAGAAAACAGGAAGGAAAAGCGGTAATTTTTGGACTATTGAGTGGACTGCTGGAAAAAATCCAGCAGTCCAGAAATAGTCCAATCAATTTTTGGATACCCGCATGTTGTTGATACTAAAAGACCACAAAAATCGCACTTGAACGATTAAGTCTTTTTTTATCAACAAACTATCACGTGACACCAGTGATTGATATTCCCGTAACCTTCTTATTTTCAACTACTTACAAAATCCCGTAGTCCACTCAATAGTCCTGGACGCGAAATTGTCATCACGCCCACCGTTTCTTTGGTGCTACCAGTCTTGGTTTCTCGAAAACTTCGGTGGCCCTCAACTGCGCCTCCCGCAACGTGTCAAAATCCACACCGGAGCCATAGCCATCCGTCGTGTCGATCCGCGAATGCCGCATCAGCTGCTTGATTTCGTCCAGCGGCACTTTGGCATCCTTCAGATATTGTTTGAAACTGTGACGAAACGTATGCCAGCCAAACTTTTTAATCCCATGCGCTCTTCCCCACGGCGTCATATGGTAGCGCTGAATTCCAGACGCATCCCACGGAAAGTTGGTGTACGGCGAAGCAAAAAACCAGCCGTCCGGAGTCGGTACAAACTCATCCGATTTAAGCCATTCGGAAAGGATCTTGTACAACTCCTGCGGTAATGGAATTGGTTCAGACGATTTCAGCGATTTCGGCCGGTCCACTTTGTTCTCGCAGACTCCCCGCGATACCGTAATCGTCATTTTATCGAGATCAAAATCTTGATCGGTCAGCCCACGGATTTCGCTGATTCGCAGACCGGTCATGCGCGCCACATGCGCCATAACTTTTACGTGCTTGGGAATAGTGGGATCATCGAAGAACTGCCACATCTGGCTTTTGGTCATAGTCTGCCGGCGCGGAATGATCGCATCCTGCTTGAGCTTCACAAAAGTCATCGGGTTAATTGTTGACGGAATAAATCCTCGCATCATCGCAAAGTTCAACAAAATATGCATTTGCGAATAAACATCCATCTTCGACAAGTAAGACAAATTTGTGGTGGCATAACCAGTGCGAGGTAGCGACTTCAATTCCATTAGCCATCCCTCGATCCGTTTGGCTTGCGAAGGATCGGCTAATTTCGCTATTGGTTCATCTGCCCATTGCAAGAGGCAATGCCGCAAAAGAGCCCTGACAGTTTTGTATCTGTTGCTCCGCGCAGGCATCGCTTCCTTCTCGTACAATGCGATAACCTGCCCCATTGTTTTGCCCAGTACGCCAGCATTGATCTGCCGGCGCAACACCGCAGCTTCCACGGAAAGGTTAGCTTCCTCTTTACTGCGGAACTGGTTCTTGCTCCCAACTTCTACTGCTCGCCGGATCCGTTTTCCGTTGGCGTCCGGTTCACTCCAATAACGCAGAAAGTAAGAACCATCCTTTGGACCTTCAACGTACCCCGCTTGTTCAACCTGTTTCCTCGGTCGCTTCATGATTCCCCCTTGAATTGGCGCATTGCGCCAATTCAACTTTAAGGCTAACTTGCACGCGACACAAGGGTTTCATGCGAAAGGAGATCCTCTTCTTGAACGGGCCGCCGTTCCAAAGTCGCCAAGTAGGTTTGCAAATCTGAAATCCGGAAGCGGCGGGTGTGTTTGCCGCTTCTGCCCATGGGAAAAGCAATACATGGAAGCCGGCCGTCGCGCGCCATCCGGCGCACCGTAAGTGCAGTAAACCCAAGATATTCAGCTGCTTGGCGAGCTTTGATGAGAGGTTCAAACGGTTGATCGATCGGCGTAATCTTCATGTTCAACCTCACTGTGAATCGATATAAAAACGCTCACTTAATTCAATTTCTCGCAGCGTATCCCTTTTTGATCCATTTTGCAACACTGGAATAAATTAAAGTTTTTGCAAGGCGGTGCAAATTGTGAAAAACTTTTGCTAACTTGTTGAATCGACAGAAATTAAATGCGCGGAGTAAAGCACAGGCCGGCCACCGAGGAGAGACCGGCCCGTACTTATGGGATTTAGCCGCATTGCTGCCGCCAAACCGGCATCCGTGCGCAGCGCAGATGCCAGTTTGCATTGAACGTCTGTTTCGGAATTATGTCAAGACCGTTTTAGAGCTTGGCGGATTCCTTTTGAATATTTCGCCAATCCTAAAACTTAAGTTTTTGTATGTTTTTTGATTTCAATAAGATAGGGGCGCTATGCTCGATAATTGCCTTCTGCACATAGCGCCCCTTGAACCATTGGCAAAAAAGAACAAGACCTCTTCAGCTCTCTAAAACTTCGTTGCTGGCCGCGTCCGTGGCCGAAGAATCCGCATTCTTCTTTTTTGAAGTCCGTGTACGGCGTGGCTTTTCGGACCGGTAAACGCGGAGTGTATGGCCGTTTTCCGGGCACGAGACAGCCACTTTGATGTTATTTGCCCGGCAGTAATTCCGGATCGCGTTGGCCGCTTTAACGGCCTCCAGAGCAGTCTCGAAGTCCTCGATCACCACTCGCGGAAGGTTATCCGCTCCCTTCGCAGCCTTCAGGGCAGCCTCGATGAGCGGTTGGTACCTATCCATGTTCACCTTCGTGGGAAACACTTTGGTGTAGTCGTCCATTCGCATTGTCAGATCTCCCGGTACCGTTTTTGACACCGGAAAAATCATATAGCATGATACGCATTTTGTCGCAACATTTTTATGCGTTTGTATCGGATGCGGATTAGGGGCGCATTGCATCGATGCAATGCGCCCTCCCGTTCAATCCTCGCTCAAGCCGAAGGCAAATCTTCCAGGAAAATGTCTTCGGGACGCACCATGGCGCCTGTTTCGGCAGATTGTCCAAACTGCTGTGCCAGCGCATCCAGCACGATTTGGAACTGATTTTGCCGAATCAGGTAACGATGCTGAATTTCAAATTCGCGGTCGAGAAAGCTTTTGATCTGTTCATCCGACAATTTCAGATTGCGCTGCAGCTCAAATAGCGTCACCGCGTCGTCAAAAGAAATGTGCAGTTTGGGATCGTGTCCCGGCTGCGTCTCCCACGCTTCCCGCTTACTTTTTTTGGTCTGCCTTTGGTTCTTCGGACTTAAATTACAGTCGTCCGCGTGTTTGTTGATCTGCCGGCATTCCGCGCAGATTTCCTGCTCCTGCGGCCGTTGCGTCCCTTCATTGTCGTGTCCCCGATTGGGAGAATTTGACACCTTCAGGCTGCCAATCTCCCGTTCGGTTTTTGTCTGCTTTTTTTGATACATCGGCGGCAGCACTTCCACGGCGGCCTCCCGTTGAATCTCCTCCGGCGTGTACATGCCACCAAGTTCTTCGGGCCAGCCGCGGCGCAGAGCCTTCGTCTCCGCGCACTTTTCCGTTTGCGAAATCGGCATACGTTCCCACTGCGAAACGGGCTCCAGTTTCCCCGTGAGCTTATTTTTCTTGGTTTGGACGTATTCCCGGTAATACGCCGTCGCGCCAAACTCCTGCCAGCCTGCCGATAACTCGTGCCATTTCTTCACCCAAACCGTCACACGAAGATTTTCCGTGCCTTGTCCTTCTACCAGCGGCAACTTGTCGGAAGGCATGTAGAGCTTGGTGCGGTTTGCAATCGACCGGAATCCATCGATGCTGACCTGGAAACTTAAGCGCTGCTCATAACCGCCTTGACCGCCATTGAGTTCCTGCATCCAGGTATTCCGTTTAATCGCATAGATCTGGTTTTGCAGCGGATCGAGATGCCGCTCGCGGGCCACGTGAAAAAACAACGCCGCCTCGACTTCCGTCAATCCAGGCGCCACCGTCTTCAGAATCAGCGAACGGTTTTCCGGCGTATCCCATTGCGTGCTCACCAGCGCCGGCGCCGTCTGTTGCGGCACAATTGCAAGATTCGATTCAATCATTGGTCATTCCTTTGGTGATTTGTACGAATTTCGGTTTCTTCGAATAGGGACATTGCTCGTACCAGCCGCACCAGCGCATCGAGCAGCCCCACCAGCTCTGATTCGCCGGCACAAACACTCCCGTCTTCATCGCGTGGATCAAATTGGTGAATCGGTTCAGAAACACCTGTACGTCGTCCATGCTGCGCGTCGTAACCGTCGGCACGTACTTTACCGTAGGTTTGGCCGCATTGGTCCGCACCAGGTAGTCAAGCACCATCTTGTCGGGGAGCTTCCCGTCGATCACGTGCGAAGCCACCGCATACGCCGTGAGCTGCTCCGAATCGTCAGCGGTGCCGGCCTTGTCGTTTCCGTCGAGAAAGGAAGGCACCGGCGATTTTGCCGACGTTTTGGTATCCCGGATAACCAGCAAGTCGCCGATCTTTTCCTGAATATCCTGCTCGCCCACAAAATCGATACCGTCGCGCGCCGCCGAATTCAAAGAGCGCGCTTGGTCGTACAGCAGTTTGGCGGCGTATTTATCCGGCGCGTTTTCGGCCGCTTGGTGGAGTTCCTTGGCGCGAAGGCGGAGAAAGGCATCCATATCCACCGAAAACTTGCGCCGCGTCCGGACCGCTTGGATTTTGGGCGCCGCCTCGTCGTGGTGAAGGCCGGAAAGACAAACCGCTTTGTCCTTCGCCTCGCCAAGAACGTCGCTCAGGAGCTTCCCTTCCTTCTTCTCTTCCTCGTCGAGTTCGATCGGTTCGTTTTTCTGTTCCTCTTCAAACTTTGCGGCAGAGATCTCCAGCACGTCTTCCCGCTTGAGCAGTTCGCCGGTCTCGATTTTGTGATCGAGGTCGCGGGTCACGCTTTCGTCGGTGGACTTGCCTACCAGCAGGAAGGCATTGGGCGGGGATTTGATCCCCAGGATGTAACGGAAAAGAAAGCGCTGGCCACAATCGTTGGCCATATTGATCGCCGAGACGTGGATCTGCTTTCGCAGCTTCGATTTGGAAATGATCTTACGGATGGGCGGAGCAACAGCTTCAGACATGAGCGCACCTCTGCGCTCCTCGGTGCTTTATCAATACGCCGGTTTGGCTTTCTTGTCTATTGTGAAAATCAGCGCGGTTCGCTCATGCCTTCAGAACCTCTTCGGCTGCCGCTTTCAGCGCCCGGTATTTCTGCCGCAGGATTTCGGCGTCTTGAGCAAAGATCATTCCCATTGACGAAAAGATCGGGTAGCCATTGATCGATCGCGAAAAAGTTTTTTCCATATCGCCGTACAACAACGTCGGCGGATGCTTTAGCAGTTCGTTGTAATCTTTCGCTGCAAAAAGGGAAAGCGGCATAAAAATCATGGGGAGCAAATTCGCGTCACTTTCCGCTACCATGTCGCTGGTAAAAATCCGTCCCTGGAAGATACCCAGCGCCAGCGCAGCGAGTTCCTCCTGTGGTTTCCGCAGTTCTTGCCATGCCCGTTTCGCCGCTGTTTTCTTCGTCATTTCGGATTCCGCGTTATCCGCACAAGTTTGCACTTGCGAAGTTTCCCCCAAATAAATTGCGCGAACTTCAAAAGCCGCTTGGCGAAGACAACCAGCCACCAATAAAAGATTTTTCCCGATTTTCTTGCATCCATGCACTTTGCAACCAATTCTTCGTGCCCTGCAAGCGCCTCTTCTCGCGAGCTGTACCTATATTGCTCCTGGTCATAAGGACCGCCAAAAATCATTGTCTCCCAAAGAACCGGTTTCGCGTCCAACCCTAGGCAAAAATTATGGTCCAATGCAAGAAAAACCGTGGAAACAAAGCCCCAGATCCCCAAGTCGGTTTGCTTCAAAACCCGTGTCCCTGTTTCCATCCAACGCGCCCAGGTCAGCAAATCCCTTTCCGGCACAGGATTGCCCTGGCCGTCGAGCATGTACTGACCGAGCCAATGCTGTTCTTCTGGCATGGGCGCAATTATAGCGCAAAACCAGGAGGTTTACGCCACAAATTAAAAGGGCCGCCCGCTACCGCGCGGACGGTACTTTCTGCCACACAGCGATTGCGTTCTGAATCGCCTGTTTTACTTCAGGTTCAGGTTCAAATTCCTTTGCGTTATCCGGATGATAATTAAAATCCCATGGCTTCGGTGTGTAGAACTTCCCTTCCATTACCCAGCACTTAGTTTGCAGACGTGTCTGAGAAGCAAGATTTGCGATAACATACCAAATTTGCCTGTCTTCGCAGTCTTTGTAAAGTGTCCCACGAACATTATATCCCGCAGATCCGTCTATGTATTTCCGAATGAGCTTCATGCCAAAAAACGGACACAGAAAGGCATTTCCCATAACACCTCCATCCTTGTTGCTGCGTTGCCTATGCGTGACTATATGGACCCGTTCGGAAGAATCGTAATTTTCTTCCCACGTTTTGATTGGCATTATTGTTTTACCCAATTTTTCTGGTTGTTCGGGTTACCGCCATTAAACCGATACCCACCCCGAACGTCTCCAATCTTCGGGGGAGGCTGTGCTCCGCCCTGGCTCTCGTCAATACGAACCGAGCAAATAGGATTTGGTTCCTTAACAGCAACCCACTGGCCACTTTGCACTTGCGCTTTGCCCCCATCAGAAAAAGTATAAGTTAAACCTTCTTGGTACGATTTTCCGCTTGCGTCGTGATCGGTCTGAATGTCAGGTAATGAAGATGGCATCAATGCATCGATCCGCAGAGGTAATTCTGTGATCTCTACTTTACTTACACCTTTCAATTCCACTTTCATGCCATCTTGTAAAAAATTCAGATCGTACGTAACAGAGCCAAACAAATAACTGCTATTTAAACTAAAACGAGTGCAAGTGTGAAATTCTTGTCCATCAGCGGTAATTGACACTGGCTTATTACTTGTATTTTTCGTGGGAATAAAGTCGCATCCAGAAAGCAAAAAAGCTAACATCCCAAACAAAAACAAACGCACGTTCATAGACAAACCTCGATTGTGGAATTTTACCCTATCTCGATCCACACGCGCACACAGATTTTCAGCGCAAAAGAATTGGACTTATAACAAGATAAACGTTCCGTACTTGTGCCCAACATAGGGGAACTCGCATCGTCTGATAGTCTTGAGACAAATAAACAATTATGTTCTTCCCTTCCTCCACCGGCAGAACACGAAAAGAACGGATTGGCAGAATGGGAAGATAAACAAACGTTATCCATTCCGTCGTGACATACGAACCATCTTCTGCTCGTTCGCGCCTCCATAGAATCTTGTCTCTCAGCCATTGAAAGTGTAAGGCATAACATTTATTCTTTCCCATGCCAGATTTTGGCTAACAGTATATCGCTTTACAGCTTCTTGATTTCCTGTTCCGGAAACTCAGATTCAAACGGTCGTGCTGGCCATTTTGAAAACGCTATCCAATAGAGAATGACCAAATTTACAAGTGGCACGCCTATCAACACGCTAAGCCCCGGATGGAAACCAGCCTTTTTAAAAATCATCCAAAATGGACAAATCAATCCAATCACAAACGCAACCATCAGTAGTCCGCCAAAAATGCCCTCAATAGCTTCCATGTGCTGCTTCTCCTTGCTGGCGGCATTTTATCCTATCTTTCCCATGTGCGCAAATAAAAATTTTAGTCTAAATTAAAGGGCCGCCCGCTACCGCGCGGACGGCCCCGATTATCTTCGACACCGGGATCGAACCGGCGACATTCAGATCTAAAGTCTGACGCTCTCCCACTGAGCTAGTCGAAAGTTGTGCAACTACGCCTCGCCGCCAACCCGGAAGCCGCCCACGCCCAGCGGTCCGTTGGGGTAGCCTTGCACCGCCAAAAGTTCATGCAGTTTTGCCATCAGTCTCCTCCCGCGTCAAGCAGTGTAGCAGTTCCTCCAGCGGGGCGCAAGCAGCAGTCCAGAGTCTGGACTGGTTTGATTTGAGCAGAGTTTTCAGACAGAGCCGCCGCCGCTCCTATACACTGGACTTGGGGAATGGCAATCTGGAAAACGCGCTGGGGATGGCCAGGAATCGCCGCTCCTGTACACTACGCACATCACGCGGAATGTGCTTGAGATGCTGGGAAAGGCCGAGAACCGCCGCTCCTGTACACTTCGGAGCCGTTAACCCTGTGTGGCACCATATGCTGGGAAAGGCCGAGAACCGCCGCTCCTGTACACTATGACTCCCACTTGGATTGCGATGCACGTAGCTGGAAAAGGCCGAGAATCGCAGCTCCTGTACACTCCAAGGGCGTTAGGACCAACTCAAGTCCCCGCTGGGGATAGCCGAGAATCGCCGCTCCTGCACACTATCCAACTCAGAACGAATGGATGCAAGCAGCTGGGGATGGCCGAGAACCGCCGCTCCTGTACACTACGCTGGGCAATTCTCGTTTGCCCCTCTGGCTGTGGATGGCCGAGAATCGCCGCTCCTGTACATTACTCCTCTGCTTCTTGCCGATAGGTTTGCTGCTGGGGATAGCCGAGAACCGCCGCTCCTGTACACTCATTGGTGTTGCGGATATACATCTCATGCGCTGGGGATAGCCGAGAACCGCCGCTCCTGTACACTTTCTGAATCGAATGGATTGCCAGATAGCGGCTGGGGATAGCCGAGAACCGCCGCTCCTGTACACTCAGCTGGGCCGCGTGGTACGTGAGATCGAAGCTGGGGATAGCCGAGAATCGCCGCTCCTGTACACTACCTCAGCAGGAAACCGTTGAAACAATACGGTTTCCGGCTGGTATCTCTTTCAAAAAAGAAGCATTTGTTCGGGAATTTCTTCCAGAATCCGTGTTTTTTCATAAAAATTTTCCGTGGGACGAATGGAAGATCGCCCGATAGCTCATGCTGTGGTGGTGCATCCTGGTGCTGCCGGCCGGAGTCGAACCGGCGGCCAAGCGTTCCGAAGACGCCTGCTCTATCCACCTGAGCTACGGCAGCAACCGTAGAATATTACAAATCCGTTCTAAAATTCCGAAATTCGTTACGGCGTATGACGGGTTGGTGATTCCAATCCGTCATACGCCGTAAGTTCAATTACTGCTAATTTTAAAACACGATTTTTCCAACAAGTTCAAGTGACCGGCCACCTGTCGAAACAGAAGTAATTGCAGCAGTATGACCCGCTCCAATAACTCTGTCGGGCTGGCCAAAAGATGGATGATTCAATACATTTGAAGCATTTGCGCTAAAATCAAACGCCAAGTTGCGGTAGAGAGGAAATCTTTTTCTCATAGCCATGTTCATTACATGAAGTCCAGGACCATAAACGCTGTTCCTGCGCGTATTGCCGAAGGTTCCAGCGGTTGGCGATTCATACGCGCTGGTATTAAACCAACCGTTAATGCCTGCGTCGCTCCGTTTGGGATTTCCAACTTGATTGGGAAACCAAGACATGTTGGACGACTGCGCATAGCTGTTGTTTGTTGACATATAAGGCGTAAACGGAGTGCCGCCTTGACCTACCCACGTTCCTGTGACCGACCAGCCACCGGCAATTTCATTAAGAACTGGTTTGCTGCTAGAATATTTCTTGTTATTGCCAAACGGTAATTCATAAATCACGCGTGCCTTAAACATATTACGGATATCAAAATTCGATGCACCGTAATTTGCTGAAGAATCATAAGCATTTTGATACGTTTGTGTCCCTTGCTGTGAGTTCCACCCCGAAGAATCCTGATTGGACAGCATGTGCGACCAAGTGTAGTTAAAGTTAAAATCCAAGCCGTTGCTCATGCGGCGTGAAATTTGCGCTTGCAAACTGTGGTAGTTAGTCAAACCCTTTAAATTAAACCCGGTGATGCTTTGAAACGCAGAATAGGGGCGATCTCCGGAATCGCTTGCGCTAAGTTTGCTTTCTGGCACCTGATTTAAATCGGTAATAAAGGGCAAGTGTGTTCCACGGCTTCCGATATAAGATACCTCAATTTGCATATCGGTAGAGATTTGACGCTGCAAATCAAGGTTCCACTGCTTCAGAATTGGTAAATCTATTTTGTACAACTCAAATCCAGCGGATTGCCCATTATAGGCATCGTTTGTGGTTGGTGAGGAAACATAAAGGTCGTTAATGCTTTTTCCCTTCGAGCCTTGATAGTTCGTATTGCCATCCGAGGAAAGCATCACAACAGGATAAGTACCGTTTGAGGAATCCGATTCAGATCCGCTGGAACCCTTAGCCGAACCAATTCCACTTGACCACAATGAAGTCCATGGATAGGTATACATACCAAATCCCGCACGGATCGTTGTTTTAGGATTATGCTGGTAGGCAAGGCCAACGCGAGGCAATAAAGTGCCATAACGGGTTTTTTGAAGTGCTGTCCTATTATTTTCATGCGTTGACTGATACCACATGGCGCCAAGCTCATGAGTGGTGTTGTTTGTTATATCCGGATCAAAGGTGCGTGCATTCCCGTCAACTTCCGACCATCCGGTGCGGGCTTCCCAGCGCAGGCCTAGGTTAAATGTAAGATTTGGCTTGAACTTCCAGTCGTCCTGAATAAAAAGCGACCCGCTTTTTTTACGGCCGCCGTATTCCGGATAACTGCTTGCCGACCAACTTTGCACATAACCCAGTAAAAAATCGGCATACGAAGAGCCTGTTGTTGAAGAGGTTCCCTGGCTGCTTGCAGTATAATCTCCCGTAAATGTAAGAGCCGAGGAATTGATGCCTCCCCAAACTGTTGCATCAACGCGCTCAATTAGCGCTTGGCCGCCGGCATGAATTACATGGTTTTTATGAATCAAGGTTACAGTATCCGACAAATCAAACACATTTTCCTTGTCAATAAAGTTAGTGCCAAGAGTTAGACTATAATAGTTATTAACATAAACATAAGGGAAGGCGTCTGATTTGGCGAATTTCAAACCAAGCGTATCAGGCCAACCTTGATCGACGGCGTTGGGAATTTCGTGATCATATTCTCCGTAAAAACCTGCGCGTGCCTCATTGATAAAGTGCGGTGTTATTAACCATACATCGGAAAGTTGACTGTTAATGCTTCCGGTAATGAATGTATCATCGCACCCAATAGGACATGCCGGCCCTGTTACGGGGGCATTTTGTTGGTTATGGGACGCCGATCCTGTCAATCGATTGTTAGGAGTCAAATCGGCATCAATTCGCCCGAAATACTTTTGCATTTGTGAATTCGAGGGACTTGTATACTGGTAGTTATTCGTTAAAGTGGAAAGATTGGGCGCAGGATACAGTTTCTGTATATTTTTAGCAACAGAATCAAACATGCTTGCTGGAATTTTATTGCCATTGCCATATTCGTCTGCAAAAGATTTGCGCGTTACAGCGCCAGTTGACTTATCTACAGTTTGCGTGGTTGGGTCGTAAAGCGTGTATAGTCCTGTGCCTGTGAAATCGCCTTCGCGCATTGCTTCGGTGGGAACGGTTATAAAAGTAACGCTTCCGCCGGAATGCGAAATTGTGTGGTCCCAATTAAAAAATACGAAAAAGCGGTTTTTAATAATCGGACCACCAAGGTTGGCGCCAAAATCGTTGTAATGCAGATCTGAGACTTTTCCGGTTCCAAAGGCATAACTGGCAGCCTTCAAAGCCTTGTTTTGAATGTAATCATAAGCCGTGCCATGAATTTTGTTGGTGCCGCTCTTGGAAATTTGGTTATACAGAATTCCACCGGTTGGGTATTGCGCGGAGAACATTGAATCGGTAATTTTCACCTCGCCGATGGACTCGAAAACGGGCATCTGAATTACGTTATCTGCCTGCGGCGAATTTGAAACCGCTCCGTCAAGTAATGCGGCAGAGAATGGCAAACTTCCATTTACAGACGCTGCGCCCATGCCTGGATTGTTCGTACCAACTGTTGCCGTTCCCCGCGCACCGGGCAGCAAAACAATCCACTGCTGCCAATCCGGCGATCCAACTTGCGGCAACAATTGCAATGACTCTGACGACAATGTCGTAGCCAATTCGGGACTTGTGGTCTCCATCAAAGGCGCTGCTTCATTCACAACGACTTGCTGTGAAGCTTGTGCAACTTTCAATTGAACGTCCATACCAATACGGCCAACGTGCAAAATCATTGGTCCGCGTTGCAAGGTTTCAAAGTCTTTTTTGGAAAATGTAACGATATATTGATCTCCGGAAACAATTGGTCCAGTGTCATACAAGCCAGACTGATTTGTCACGTATGTGCGCACAACACCTTTGTCAGCGTCGTTTACGGTTACAGTAACTCCAGGAAGGACTGCGCCGGTCGCGTCCGTGACACTGCCGGTCAAATCTGCCGAGTTTGTGGCTTGACTGTACGCGAAAACTGTCGATAGCAACAAAATTGTTACTGACAACAATCGCTTTGATGTCTTTGTCATTTGATCCTCCATTGATTTTGCTTCTGTTCAATAAAGCTTGTTTTCGTCAAGAAAGGTCAATAAAACCTTTTCTCATTAACAAAGTGCGATCTCCTAGTGAAGTCTGGATCTGAAACGCTGGTAGTGATAACGATTAGCAACCAACGCATCTAGGCAACGTTCGATCAAACAAGTTCGCGCCAGAAAACGCTTCCTCATTCAACCGAGGAGGATTCTTGTACATTTTTCATGCGATTGTCAAGGAAAAATTGATTTACTAAAGCGATTTTGTAGAAAGTGCGCGCAAATCGTTTATTTGCTTACCGTTACAAATTGCAGGCATTGGCGGTTTTGTCGGGATGGTACTCGAAGATCTTCGATCCGGGCTGCGGCCGGAGCTGCCCGCCGGATAGGAATTCAATCGCGCGGCCAAGCAGCTCCAGCTCTCGCTGTAGCGTCAGCTCCTGCTACCACCTTCCGCGTTCCCCGAAAATATCGATAATACATGCTAGACGAATGGCTGGGGATAGCCGGGAATCGCCGCTTAGTATACTCGTAGATGGCGACCGGAATCTCCACGAACGCTGGAAATAACCGGGAACCGCCGCTCCTGTACACTGCCTTCTGGAAACCTGATGGGAATGCAGGAAATCCATGTTTCTCACATCGATGAGAAGGAGACAACACACTTGAAGATCGGTGTTCAGGCTTTTATTGTGGCCAGCGCTCTATTGTTGCTGCCAACTTCTCTGTTCGCTCGCACCTACTACGTCGATTCGCTTCGCGGGTCCGATGCGAATAGTGGCAGGTCACCAAAGCGAGCGTGGAAGTCGCTGACAAAGGTAAATTCCGCAAAATACCTTCCTGGTGACTGCATTCTCTTACGGTCCGGCGCAACCTGGGAAGGAGGCTTAGAGTTAACAAACTCCGGACGCGAGAACAACGCCATTCGAGTCGACCGGTATGGACGAGGTTCTCTGCCTCGCATTGATGGAAATGGGCTTGTGGAGAACGTTCTTAAGATTGAGAACGTGGAACACGTTGAGGTCCGGCATTTGGAATTGACCAATCATGGAGTCTCGCCTGCCAAAAGACGAGGCGTATTAGTGTCCGTGACCGACTACGGCACTGCTCATCACGTGGTGGTATCCGATCTTTATATTCACGATGTCAACGGGACCAATGAGCACAAAGACACGGGTGGAATTCTCATCCGCACTATGGGGAAAACGGTAAAGAGTCGTTTCGATGGCCTCATAATCGAACGCAATATCATTTGGAGGGTAGATCGTTCCGCCATCTCCGGAGACAGCAACGAAGTTCTTAGGTCGAAGTGGTATCCAAGCCTCAACGTAATAATTCGCGACAACTACGCCGAGGATATTGGCGGCGATGGAATCGTTCCCTGGGCAACAGATGGCGCTTTAGTGGAACACAATATCGTGCTCCACTGTAACAAACGCGCAGGCAGCTATAACGCAGGCATTTGGCCTTGGAGCACAGACAATACGCTTCTGCGCCTGAATGAGGCAGCTTATACGCATACCTCCAAGGATGGGGAAGGATTCGATTCCGATTTCAATTCAAGAAATACGCAATTTCTATACAACTACAGCCATGACAATGATGGCGGGTTCATGCTGATTTGCACGCCAGTAAAACGGGACGAGGCGGAAAACGTCGGAAACACTGGGACGATAATTCGCTACAATATTAGCCGCAATGACCATGAAAGAATATTTCATCTTAGCGGTGCTGATCAGACAACCATTGAAGACAATGCAATTTATGTTAGCTTGCAAGACGATGTGCAAATCGTTCTTGTTAGCAACTGGGAGGGATGGTCTACCGGGGCGCTATTTAAGAACAACAAAATCGATGTTGCCGGAATAGGGCGATACGGCTATGGTGCACAGCGCAGCATCGAGAACGGGAAGTACCAGATCGCACCGGGATGGGGTGGGGCCAAGGACATTCGCTTCGAGGGAAATCGGTATTTTGGGCGCCATTTCGACAGGCCAGAAGGAAATTCCGCAGTCGGTAAATCCAGCTACCATCCCGATGACAATCGCTGGAAAGAACCAACCTTCAATCCATCGCACCCCGAATTGTTTTCAGCGTACCTTGAAAGGCATCGGAATTGGATGCTTCGCTTGTTTTATAAAGAGTTTAAAACAGAGCCCAAAATCTAGCCAAAGATATTTGAAATTTGACCCTGCTGGTCGTCCGATGATCTTGTTGTTTAGCTGTGGACGGCCGGAATCGCCGCTCCTGTACACTCATTTAAGAGGTGGACATGCAATCTATCCGCTGGAAAAGCCCGGGAAGCGCCGCTCCTGTACACTTTCGGGCATGAATTTCCAGGTCGCAAGATCTGGGAAACAAATACGCGAAAGGTCCGCTTTTCAGCGGACCTTTCGTTGTAGAACGATTGCAACCGTCTATAAGCAAACGCACACTTAATCAGGGAAGAGAATCTATACCTTTTAACGCTGAACCGCTCGAATTAAACAGCGCTCTGTAGGAAACGTCAAGAGTGCCTGTGTCTACAGATGGCAAATACCATTTCGATGGTTGCGACCAACATGCGCCCCAATAAAATATATAATTGAGGTTTTTGGTCATGCTGAACATTGTTTTGAGATCAGACAGGAATTGGCTTTGTCCAGCTTCCGTTTGAGCATAATCTGTCAAGCCGGAATAATCTTTTAAGTTATCCTCATAATAGTATGCAGTTTCGGCTATTGCTATTTCCGCGCTTGGGAAGCGGTAATTAATTTCATCAATTGTAGCTTTCATTGAAGAAATATTGCCCTGCCACATTGGATAAAACGACAAGCCAACAACGTCATATTTAAATCCATAGGTTTTTGCTTGATCGAGCCACCAACGAATTGTACCAAGAGCGCCGCCTTCTGAAAGGTGAATCATCACCTTTGGCATGGAATTACTACCTTTGACGGAGTTGATCGTGTCGTATACCGCATTATGCAATGTAGCATAATTAGTCCAACTTCCGCCGCTATAAGGATCACCCAACGGCCAAAGCATACCGGCATCAACTTCGTTGCCAATTTGAACCATATCTGGCCATGCCCCTGCATCAGAAAGTGTGGTCATGACTGTAGATACGTATGATTGTAGACTTGTTTTTAAACTAGACAGATCAGTTGTTGACCAGCCACTTGGCGTGGTTTGCTCACTAGGATCGGCCCATGTACTGGAAAAAAAGAAATCCAACAACAATTTAAAGTTTTTTGCTTTAGCTGCAACAAAAACAGACTTTACATAATTGGTTGTTTGAAGCAAGCCATAATTGCCGTCAGGGCTAACTTCAATTCGGCAGCGCACCCATTTGTAGTCATGATTTTGAAAAATCGTAAGATAATCTTTGCTTTTGCCATCGGTATCGTAAAAGGCAACACCGCCGTCTTGAGCACCTTTGGCCTCTGATATATCGGCGCCAGCTGCCACAGTATGAGTGGTGGTGGTAACTGGCATAACCGACATATTTTCCCAGCCGCCGCTATCGTTTGCGTACTGCGAGTAAATTGTGCCGTCAGTATCGCTTGCGATATTCCAATCGGTTCCAATGGACGTGGAGTAAATAACCTCATCAGTCCCAGGATCGGACCAACTGCTATATGTAGAAGAGTTGATTTTAAACTTTTGTGCGTTTCCAATGCTGCTGGCGTTAGCAGTTACATGTGCAGTAGTGCTGTTAGCCGACACATATTTTTGCGCGCTTACAGAATAGAAAGATACAGTTCCATCCGAGTTAGAGGTTTCGTAAAATAATTCGTTTTGGTGGCCATCGTAACAAGTTTGGTCAGCGATAAGATTGCCCGAACTGTCCACACGAACAATTTTTGTCAAGGCATTCGCACGAATGGTAACGTATTGTCCTGAAGTTGTGCTTTGTGCAGAAACTGTGCTCCCATGTGCACTACAACCAACTCCCCCCAACACTGACGCTTGAATCAGCACTGAAAGTAACAAAGAAAAACGTTTCATAACCTTTCTCCTTACGTTGAATTGTGATAACAATGCGTTGAGACAGATTTCATCGCCGGTGTTTTCGTTACACATGGCGCCCTCCATGCAATAAGGGCGCCATGCAGATTAAATCAGCAACATTCCGCAACGAATTCTTTTCTACCATTCAAAACGAGCGCCTACCTGGCCTGTACGGTTGCCAGAAACTCCCGTCACATGTCCAAAGTATGCCGACCCATAGGAAAGATTTGGCGAATTCCAATAGTGGCGGTTAAACACGTTATCGAATTCAGCGCGTAAAGTAACTACCGCCCGGCCTTTTATCGGCGTCTTTTTGACAATGCTCAACTGCTCACTGGGATCAGCCCAGTAGCGCCAATGCTTAAAAGTGCTTGGGCTGTTGCCGAGATTACCCCAGGTCGGATTCGAAAAGTTACTCGTGTCAACATATAAGCTATCCGGATCAGATCCCGAGCCTGAAACTGTCGGGTTCCATGCAGGATTCCAGCGCTTAAACTTGTTTTTAAAGTCCGGGTGGCTGACTACATCCGTGTATACTCCACTCCAGCCGGAATAGCTGTAACTGGAACTAATTGCACTGATTTGCGATCCTTGTCCATACCAAAGAATTGTCCCTAATGTCCAACCGTTTACTATCGGATTAAAGTAATGGTTAAGATTTGACAGATATTTTCTTCCTTTACCCAGCGGTAAGCCGTATGTCAAATACCCCTTAAACTGCTGATAGTAATACGGCCAAGTTGCTTCATGGTTATAAGCATAAGGATCTTGAAAGCCTTTTCCAAACACCCATTCCTCGGTCAACGCCGTATTTGTATTACCTGTTGATCTTGCCCAATTGTAACTAAAATCGAAATTAAGCGAGCCGCCTTGTTTTTTCCCTTCTACGGTAATAGCGTTATATCCCGATTTTCCAAGTGGAGAACCTGCGAAATATACTCCACCCCAAGTATTTGACTGCACATGCGGAAAGGGATTGATCGCTTGATATGCATCTCCTGTAAATCCGCTATACGGATAAGGAACGCCGGCTGCTGTTGCTTCAGCCTCATTTGTAATCCAGTCTGAAACATGTCCGGACTTCAACAAGGGCTGATATGTGCTCCAAGTAGGATAGTTATGCGGGTTCAACGCGCCATCGTGTAAATTGTGTCCGCTGGTTCCCATGTAGCTGATTTCAATTTTAGCGTGACCTGGCAATTCATACTGCAGTCCTGCATACCAATTATCGATGAATGCCAATTTGGCGCTTGCGGGATCAACAGAGGTTGGTCCCCAAACTGAATATAGGTCCTTGCATGTTGAGCACGGCCCTGTCGGTGCTGTATATACTCCTGGGTAGGGATCTTTATCCCATTGGAACGCCGCCGTCTGCGGCGCTATTTCGGATACTTTATCTGTGGCAGTATATCCAGCATTAGCCCCATAAGGAACAGCATAATACTGATTCCATCCTACAGGAACAAAATTAACGCCAAAGGAAGCCCGGGCAATCATTTTCTTATTGACTTGGTATGAACCTCCGATTTTAGGCCCGATCTGGTGCCAATCAATGTTGGTTTCAAAGCTATCATTGGAATGATTCAGCCATACAATCGTTCCGGGGATGTTTCCAAATAACGAATTGGAGACATTTGTGTCGAAGTTCGACCATTTTCCGCCTATTACATGGAGCGGGCGAGTCAATTCCCAGCGCAAATCTGCGTTTACTGTAAGCCGTTTGGAAACGCGAAAATCGTCTTGCGCAAAAAACGATATTTCTTTTCGTCTGCCATCTTGTGTGTACGTAACTTCTCTATTAGCGCTTTGAACTTCTCCCAGCATCATATTTGCAAGTGCGTATCCCACATAAGATTGAACCGCCGAGTCTGTCGGCGCATTTGTATTATTTGAAAATACATATTCAAGTGCGCCGCCGGTATTGTCATAATTAAATCCCAGTGTCCGGTACTCAAAGCCAAATTTCATTAAATGACGTCCTTTAATTTTTGTAAACGTATCGTTTACAATTCCATTGTATGCCACGTATCCATTGACATAATTATCTCCCAACCAATCCTCGCCTACTCCATTAGGCCATCCATTTAATCCAATTTCAGGGAAATACGGAAGAGAATCGTAGTCGCCAAGCCCTAAATCGGACGCCGACATCAATGTGTTAACTGGACGCGCCTTATTTTGAAAAGCAGTAAATGTAAAAGCCGCATTGTTAATCATGGAAGGAGAAAATGTATGCGTTTCATTTATGCGATAAGCGTTTGTTATCACAGTTTGCACATACGCTGACGTTAATGGGCCTCCATCTTTTGTGCCTTTTTGCCAAAGCGAACTGCTAGCATGCGTCCGGGGTCTCAATACATATATGTAAGAGGATGCTACGTGATCGTTTTCAGCCAATTTCCAGTCGTATTTAATGCTGAATTGGGTTTGTGTAAACTTGGGGTATGTGTTATACAGCGATGGGTAGTTATTAATGACTCCATCGCGCGTTGGGGTATAATATTTCTTGTAAACGTCAACTATTTTTGAACCAAGTGAACTTACGGTGTCAGTAATTTTGTTGCCCGAATATGCCAGACCGCTCGGGCTGAAGATCTGTCCGTAATAAATGGTATTACCGGCGGAATCCTTAAACGGCGTTATCCCATCGCTAGTTAATATAGGACATGGACTTGTGGGGCAAGTGCTGCTTCCCTTTGCCGCCGTTGCGGCAGTATACAGTTCGCTAAAATCGCCTGCCAGCATCTTGGTTGTCGGAACAGTGCCGCCGCTTGGATTTTCTCTCCAATCCTCCTGATCGTATTTTTCATAAGCGGCGAATGCATACATCTCCTTTAGGTGCAGCCAATTCCGCCAAATTTTACCGCCGCCGCTAAATCCATAATCCTGGTATCTGTCTTTTGCTCTGCGGTAGGTTTCTTTGCACGTTGAATCCGTGCTTGAGCATGAGGATAAATACCATTTATTATCCCAAGTATTGGCATTGAACATTTCATTCGCTAAAAAACCGAATGATGTGCCATGATAAGTATTTGTTCCTGATTTTAACTCATACAAAAAAGCGCCACCGCCGCTTCGGCCGTCTTCTGCGCGCAGGCCTGTGCTATCGACTTGAGCTTCTTGAATGGCATCCATGCTTGGTTCCGATTCTTGAATTTGACCGACAATCCCTGAATCGGAAGATGTCCCATCGATTAATACGGATTTCGTGAAGGCCTGAGAATTGCCGACATTTGTTTCCCACGAAGATCCTCCCACGTTGGGTGCTACAGCAAAAGCAAAATTTGTGATATCACGGCCGCCGGAAACGGACAGAGGAAGATCGGTCATTTCTTGAGCATTCATGTTGGTCCCAACTTCTGCCTGCATCTCAAGTACAGGAGCGGAAGTTGTCACAGTAACTGTTTCCGAAATCGAACCGATTTCAAGTAAAGCATCGATTTGAATAATATGCTGTGTTTCAAGAATGATATTTAACTTATTGAGTTTTTTGAACCCGCTTTTGTCAAACTGCAAGGCGTATTCGCCTATCGGAAGCTGAGAGAGCGTATAGACTCCTTGACCATCGGTTTCAGTTTTGAAATTTTCATCGGTTGCTATGCGCTTGGCAATGACGTGTACAGAAGGCACAACGGCCCCAGTGTTGTCCGTTACAGTGCCTTTAATGCTTCCACGGTCATTTTGTGCACGCACCTCAAACTCAGCGCAAAATGCAAATACAATAACAAGACTCCAAAAAACAATTGTTTTCACGAGACAAAGCCTCCCTTTTAGATTTTGAAAATGTTTACACTTTCAAGCGAAAACAAGTGTAATGATCCCAAAATTGTTTTGTCATCATACGGAAGTTGGATAGCCGGCAAAAAGCCAAGTTGTAGTATAATGCACAAGAATGCGCGCAAATCGTTTATTTGCTTACCGTTACAAATTGTAGGCAAACCAGCCGCTGTGGGCTTTTGGTCCGGGTAGAGGGATTTGAACCCCCGGCTTTCTGCTCCCAAAGCAGACGCGCTGCCAGGCTGCGCCATACCCGGATCTAGAAACTGGAGCGGGCGGCGGGACTCGAACCCGCGTCAACGGGGTGGAAACCCGCGGCCCTGGCCGCTGGACGACGCCCGCTTTAGGCCTCTTCCTCTTCGCACTCTATTCGCACTCTATGTGAAAAGCAATGGCTGGCCAGGTCGTCAGGAAATGGCAAATCTATGCAATTTCCCAGTACCAAAAAACTGCCATAAGCTGATACACTGCTGGCGCGATCGGAAAAAAGAACCGGAGATTAGGAAACTTTGAAACCGAGGCCATCGGCTAGAGCCGCCGACCAGACAGCGGTCGCAACGCGTGTTGCCGCATATCTTGCCGGCAAGGAGGAAACATGCAACAAACGCTGATTCACGGTGTGGTTTTGGCGGCGCTGGCAGCGCTCGTGATTGCAGTGCTGACGCGCTACGCACCGTTTTACGCTCCTTCATACCTCTTCTGGGCGGGAGTGATCCTGATGGTGGCGGGGTTAGCGTCGCTGGTCCACCCTCTACGGTTCCTGCTGATCCGCACCCGCAGAGTTGCCACAATCGCCGTGCTCGCCGGCGCGGCGGTATCGGTCTGCGCCTTGTTTTGCCCCTTTCGTTTGGTACATGCGGATCAGCGTAGTGCGCTTGACCGTCTGATGCCCGACTATCACTTCCGCGAGGTGCACTCGGTCCGCGTGCAGGCGTCACCCGCGCTGGCGTTGCGCGCGATGGACGAAGTAACGCTCGAAGATCTGAGGGTGTACCGCATTCTGATGGGAGCCCGCCAGCTAGCCGTGGGGCGCGTCCCGCATTTCACTGGTATGGAGCGACCGTTGATGGCGACATTGACCAGCGGGCCGTTCCCGCAACTGGCGGAAGAACCCGGACGTGAGGTCGTGCTGGGCGGGCCGGTGGAGTTCCCGGGCGGGAAGGTAATGGCGGTCATCAACGTCCGTGCCGAGGATGCGGGCGGAGGTTGGACCCGGCTCAGCACCGAGACCCGCATCCTGGGGCCCAATGAAGTGGACGCGCGCAGCTTCGCGCACTACTGGCGCATGATCTACCCGGGCAGCGCAATCATCCGGCAGATGTGGCTGAACGCCGCAGTCTCGCGTATCGGGCGGGCGACACGGCGCCGCTGAAGCTTGGCTTGCCCGCCACCGGCTACATTGAAGAGAGTCGGCATAGGCGCCTTTCTTTCCGCGATTATAGCCGGCTTGAATTTGGTGCGCGCGGCAAGAGTTGAACTTGCAACCTGTCGGTTAAGAGCCGAATGCTCTGCCAATTGAGCTACGCGCGCACAAACGGTTTTTTCCGATCGCTGTTCCCTAACAGCCTGTGGTGAAAGTCGAGTTTTGAAAGGGCACGGCTTCAAAGCCTGCACTGAGCGAAGTCGAAGGGTGCCGCAACCAGCCTAGAATGAGTGGGGCTTTAGCCCCTGAGGGACGTTTTTCTCGGCCGAGTTACTTTCGCCACAGGCTGCTAATCCCTATTCCCTGCATTCTGGTCGCGCCGGCAGGATTTGAACCAGCGGTCTGACGGTTATGAGCCGCCTGCTCTACCAGGCTGAGCTACGGCGCGGCCTTTAGGCCCGGCGTTGTGCGTCCTTCAAATTGAGGATCTCCGCATCGTGCCGTCCCAGCGTTTCATAAAATTGCGCGAGATCGGACTGCTGGCGCTCCAGTCGAGCATTTAACTCTGACCCCATGCGGTCAAGACGGCTTTCCAGCGCAGTAAAGCGGTTGTCTATGGCAGTAAAGCGGTTGTCTATCGCACTAAACCGCGCATTGTTCTGAAACATTCCAATCAAGATCAGCAGACACGGAATACCGATGCTCAAAGCTAACTGCAGATTCGTCATGGCCGCGATTATACCGCATTTTGACAAGGGATGGCAGGGGCGGAGGGATTTGAACCCCCGAGTCCGGTTTTGGAGACCGGCAGTTTGGCCGCTGAGCTTACGCCCCTCTGATTTCTGTTTTTCCTGTCAAAGACCAATAAAAACCCCGGCCTGAGCCGGGGGATCTGGATACAAAAACGCAGCCCAGATCCCTAAAACACGACTCCCCACATCCGCTTGGTGCGAATGATAATGCCGTGTTTCAGGAATCTGGACTGCAAACCCATACATTCTCCAGTTTGATTTACTCTACCCCGCTTTTTCCCGCCGGTCAAGATGCGGGAACAGAAGTGGCGGGGCTAGAGGGACTCGAACCCCCAACCTCTTGATCCGCAATCAAGCGCTCTATCCACCTGAGCTATAGCCCCTTTTTTTGCAGTGCTTTCAGCGGTTGTTCGATTGCGATCTCGCGATCGGAAGGCGGTTCATTGATTTCTCTCGTCAGTCCACGATCCAGTTCTATAGGCACCTTGATTGCCTTCAAACTGCGTTCGATCATTTCGGCCAGCGCCAAGCCAAATTCTCTCTCGTTGGCGGTTGTTGGCGCCGAGATGTAGAAGAGATAGCCATATCCTGGTTGCCGCACCATTTCCACCGTGACGATCCGGACGCCCTTTGTCTCCTCCAGTTTGGCAATGATCCGCTTAAGCCGTTTGATTTCGGTTTTTGCCGTGTCGTCAAAGATCGCCATTCGTTACCTCGCGAAATCCCATGGACGGCAACTTTGCCGCCTCGATTCCGTGGAGAGCAATAAAATGCCGCGGCACCATCCAAGAACGGTCTTCCACGGCGATTTTGATTTCCTCCCCGTATTCGTCAACGAGCCGTTGCATGGTTTCCTCCATGCTTTTGTCAACATAATGCAACGGTTTGCCGCATGCGCACATCTTTTGTTCGGCCATGCGGATCATTTTACCTTCAGAAATTGCGCTTGCCGGGAAATATTTCTTGCGCTCTTCATGCCGGCTCACGCGGGCGCCAACGCGGATTTTCAACAGAAATCTAGTACTACAGTTGCAGATCGCGAATTTCGGAGGGAGCCGGGGGCTTCAGCTCCCGGAAAAAGCGCGAATTCGCTGGGCCTTCAGGCCCGGGCTCGTAGAAGAGGTGAGACTCGAACTTACGTATTTCCTGATCCCGAATCAGGGGCCTTCCCCCTTAATTTGGTGGAGCCTGCCGGGCTCGAACCGGCGACTTCCTGCTTGCAAAGCAGGCGCTCTCCCAACTGAGCTAAGGCCCCACATAGGTTTACGAAGTTTTGGTGGAGCTAGAGGGAATCGAACCCTCGGCCTCTCCCGTGCGAAGGGAGCGCTCTCCCAAGCTGAGCTACAGCCCCACAAACTTTTCTTTTCGCAGCCGCTTCACTTTCCTACATTTCATCATCTTCCTCTGCAGGTCCTACCGGTTTGGAGCTGGCTAGGGAGTATCGAACTCCCGGCCTACTGATTACAGATCAGTCGCTCTGCCATCTGAGCTACGCCAGCAAAATCATTCCAGTTCCATCACCTCCGGCTCATTTTGCCGATCCCGCCAAAGGTGCACAATTTTATGGCAATTTTGGGGCGCCTTGAAACTCATCAACTTCTGCATCTCATCGCGCCGCGGCCATTCGTTGCTTTTCACCTGGCAGAGCACAACATCCTTCAGGCCAATGCCAATAACATCCCACGCTCCCAAACTGCCGGCCGCGCGCGTACAGCGATAGCCTTCGGCCGCTAACAAATCCATGCTTCGATGTTCGTTTCTGCTGCCCTTCTTTTTCTTGTTCATGTCGCTGGAGCTGGAAGGCGGATTTGAACCGCCAGCCTCTTCCTTACCATGGAAGCGCTCTGGCCAACTGAGCTATTCCAGCCAACCCCGAACCCAGCCCAAATCGCTGGGAGCTTCCTTTCCCATCAATTGGAGCCCCCGAGCGGTTTCGAACCGCTGACCTTCTGTTTACGGAACAGATGCTCTGCCAACTGAGCTACGAGGGCCCGATCTTTCGCTAACCGTTCTAAAACCTCGAACAAATCGGCGTTCCAATGATACTGCAACGAATGATCCATCATTCCTCCTTTTGGCCCGGGCGTCCGGATTTGAACCGGAATGTGGAGTTCCAAAGACTCCCGTCCTGCCGTTGAACGACGCCCGATCTCGATCCTCAAATCATTTGGCTGCCCATCGAGGATTCGAACCCCGGTCTGCTGATCCAGAGTCAGCCGTCCTCCCCCTAAACGAATGGGCAGTGGCTCCGGGGGCGCGGATCGAACGCGCGACAATCTGGTTAACAGCCAGATGCTACTACCACTGAGCTACCCCGGAAAAACTTTCGGTTTTCAAAGAGCGCACAACAAAAACCCCTGACCTAAGCCAGGGGCGCCATGGACGAGTGGACCCCGGCCTACACGGCATTACCCTGCGCAACCGTTGTTTGCGCTGCCGGACGTGCGGGGTGGGTCAAGGTCTTCATCGAGGACGAGCGTAGCCGATTCGCGGCTTTTTGTCAAACCCTATGACGAAACGATTGTTTCAAGTCAAAGCCGGCCTTCAAAATCTTCTCCCGGTTGCTGACCTCGACGGGCAGAGCTTTGTCCGGCGAAACGTTCATGGTATTGCCCATAAAATAAGCAAGGTTTTGATACATCTGTTCGGGCGCAATCAACGAAGGAAAACCCAGCGTGGCCAGCACGGGGCATTGGCCGGCCACAACAATCGTGTTCGGACCGCGCCAACTCCCGCGAATCGCCGTAACAATAAACACGGGATGCTTCACCAGGCGCGAGAGCTGAACAAGTTCAGGATACTGCTTACCAAACTCAACTTCCTGGCGCGGCCAAGCGCCAAAACCGCGTTTCCAACTGAATCGCCGCCGTCTTGGCCGTCCCTTCCTTTCGCTGTCCCGTTTTTGAATTTCTTCAGGATCTGCTAGCCGCCAGGTGTTTACGTCGTTGGGCCAAAGTTTGCTCCTTCGCGAAAGCAGATACGAACAACCCGCGACAATCGCGTAAGCCAGTTCATAATGCGCGTCCGATGCGGGCCACGTTGACGGATCCGCAAAGCGCATTCCATTAAAGGCAACATTCAGAGGTGGCCATCCATATTGGTTACGAATCGAAATGGAGTTCCGTGCATAAACAATGCGCGGGTCGCCACCGCCATATCGGTTGGCTACGAAATCGTAGTAGTCTTTAAACGGCGACTGAATGACCATATTTCCGATCCAATTTTTGGTAGGGCAGAGGGGATTCGAACCCCCGTCCCGGCCTTGAAAGGGCCATATCCTGACCGTTAGACGACCGCCCCTTACTCTCCGGCGTGATTCCTGGATTACCCGGCGGCGGATCTTCCACCGCCTCACAGCGCCGGAAAACACTTCGCACGGACCGGCCGGTTTCCCCCCTCGGCATCGCTTTCGCTCTGCCTGGCCCAAGCCGGCCCGTGCGGCCTGGCGCGAGCGGCCGGATTCGAACCGGCGTCCCCCTGCTCGACAGGCAGGTACATTCACCGCTATGCTACACCCGCAAATTTGACGTCAAACGGTTCAAAAGAATTCGACAGAGGCAACAAACAAAGCCCAATCTGCAACGGAGTCTCATCTCCAATTCAACAAGCAAACACCCAGTTTTTCCCGGAGCAATAGGCAAATCGAAAACCCGGGCTGCACTGGGGACTAGACTTGGAGCCGTTTACAAGACGGCGCTTATCCAGTCGAAAGACTGGATTCTGTCTATCCTTTCTCCCCGTTTGACGGGTAGTCGTACAGACCTACCAACCCCTTAAAGGATGTCGTATCTCTTCAAAAGAGCTTCTTCCTCTTCCGACACCTTAATTTCGTTTTTAACGTTCGCATTCAAAAGCTGTTCGCTCAGCGCCTGCTTCTTTTTGCGCAGCTCGGCAATCTCTTTTTTGTACTCCGTTGTCCACGCTTCGGGAATAACGCTCACCGTAAAAGATTCACGCTTGTTATACGGATAATGCGCTTCCTGCGTCGTCTCTTTCCGTAAATCGGTACGTGCTTCCTCAAGCATTTCGTTCGTCCGCGCAAAATCCTTCAATTCCGAGAGCGGCTTCAACAACTCGATCGTTTTGTCCAAGTGAGCCATCTCGGCCAGTAAATCGGAGACACCCGCCGCCTCGCTCGCGTTCGCTAACTTCTTGCGGATTCCGTACAGCACCGTAAGCAACGCCCGCGTTTTCTGCAATTCTTCCGAAAACTTCATGAGCGCCTTCTGCGTCAGTTCGATCGGAGAATCGTACCGGCCAATGGTCGTTATTGTCTTCAAATCCGCCGCCGCAATCTGTTCCCGGATAGCGAGCTGCAAGGCGCTGGCTTTACGCAAATTCATCTTCACCGTCGTCTCCTCCCTTAAACCGCCTCGGCTGTTTCTTAACCAAATCGCGGGGGCTGGATTCGAACCAGCGCTCTCCAGGTTATGAGCCTAGCGGATTAACCGGGCTTTCCCACCCCGCGCGCGCAGTATACCACGGTACGACCGCTAAAAAAATCACCATTCGCCTTTTTGAAAGGAATCTTCGATCTGCCGGGCCGTATCCCGCAAGATGGCGGGAAGCGCAAGAGACACTTCGAACGGGGCTTGGACAGAAAGACCGGAACCCTTCTTGCCATTTATCACAATCAACAACACGCCTTCCGCCATCGTTTCTTCACGGATCTTCGTGCATTCCTCATCGTACTTTCTAGGACCGAGCGGCATTTCGCCCCCTTTCTAACAGCCCGTTGTGAAAGTCGAGTTTTGAAGGGGCATGGCTTTAAAGCCTGCCCTGAGCGAAGTCGAAGGGTGCCGTAACTGGTCCAGAATAAACGGGGCTTTAGCCCCTGAGGGATGTTTTTCTCGGCCTAATTACTTTCACCATAGGCTGCTAAACCATGGTGCCGGCCGGGGGGATCGAACCCCCACGTCTTGCGATACGAAGTTTTAAGTCCCGCGCGTCTGCCAGTTCCGCCAGACCGGCGCGTTTTCGGTAAATGAAAGCCACTCTTTCACTCTTTCACTCCTTCACTCTTTCACTTTTTCACTCTTTCACTTTTTCACTTCTTCACTTTTCACTTCGGCATTCATTGCGGTTCTTCGCTTGCGTCAAAATCGAGAATGAACAATCGATGCTGCTCTGTAGCCATCGCTTCCGTGTTGGCCTTCCAGTTCCGCAATTCTTCTTCGCTCATCGCGTTCACCCGCGCGTCGATAAACGCTTTCATCTCCCCGTCGCTGCAATGCGGCAGGCCCAACAGATCTTCCGTGGGCGACAAGTAATGCGAACACAGGATCAATTGCTCCAGGTTGATGTGGCAGTAGCCGTGTTCCATGTGATCTAACACCGTAACACTGACCCCGATCTTTCGGGCCATATCTTCCGGACTTATTTTTTTTTGCTTCCGCCGGTTTGCTATCCGTCTGCCGACGAACTCCGTAAAATGTCCTACGGTTTGCTTTGACATTTTTCCCTCCCGATCTTCAGGCGTACAGGTACTTGGCCCACCGCGCGTCCTCCTCAAGTCCCAACTGCCGCATGATGTACTTTGAGGTATGAACGGTAAGCGGCGCCGGTTTGTGTAAAAGTTGCATGCCGGCCTCTGCCGGCAACTTGTTCTCTTTTTCCCGGTTGCATGTTTTGCAACAAGTCACCAGATTTTCCCAACTGTCCGGGCCGCCGCGGCTCTTGGGAATCACGTGATCCAAAGTCAAATCCGCCGCGGCAAAATGTCCGCCGCAATACTGGCAACAGTAGCGGTCGCGCAAATAAAAATTCTTGCGCGTGCGCCGCGTCAAGTGCTGCGGCACCCGGCGATACTCCAGCAGACGCACTACCGACGGCATGGCGATGCCCGGATAGATCTCCAGCCCGTCGCGCTCCTCCTCGATGACCGCAATCTGTTTTACGATCTTCTTGAGCGCCTTCTTCGCGCTGGTGATGTCCAACGGTTCATAGGTTGCGTTGATCATCAGCACCGGTTTGTGAATCAAACTCATGCGGCCGTTCCTGCTTCCGGGTTCGTAAAACAGCTCTTCATGTCATTCTCATCGAAAACGCGCTCCGCAACAACATAAGGAGGACCGTTAAACCAGCCTTCCTTCGCCGCTGTGGCCCGGTCAAACAACCGCGGCTTTGCCTCCTGGCCCAATTCCACAACTTCCACCTGATCCACGCGAATTGCGGCAATCACGCGGGCGCCAATATCTGTTGTTTGCCAGATTCCCTCGCCGCAATGAAATTCTTTGCCGATCTCGAATTCTTCCCGTTTCATCGATCCGCTTCTACCCGCTACTTGCATAAATTGCGCCGAATCTGCAAGGATTTTTACATGGAAATCAGGATTTTACTACCAAAATCGCAACTGCCGGATCTGCTCGACGCCAACGGGCAACTCAAATTGCTGCCGGCCGGCGCCTACGACGCTATCGATCAGGAAAGTTTACAAATTTGGTGCCACCACTTCGCCCGTTACGGCTTACCCACCCTGGAGCTGGTGGAATGGCTGAAGGAGCGTATCGGAGACCGCGCGGCAATTGAGATCGGCGCCGGCGCCGGCGATCTGGCCTACCACCTCGGAATCCCTGCCACCGATAATCGGATGCAGGAGTGGCCGGAAATACGATTTCACTACACCATGACCGGACAACCTGTTATTCAATATCCACCGTTTGTCCAGACTCTTGACGCCCTGGATGCGGTCAAGACACACCAGCCGGAGGTAGTCATCGCTTCCTGGGTCACGGAGTGGATCGATCCTGATCTCCCTCCCCCGGAAAGTGGAGGAAATGTATGGGGGGTCAAGGAAGATGAGATCCTGGCCGCCGGCTGCGAATATATTCTGATCGGGAACGTTGCCGTCCACGGCCGCAAAAAAATCATGGCGTTGCCGCATCAGGAGTTCGCGCTGCCGTTCCTGCGCAGCCGCGCCAACCATCCCAAGTTAGATAGGGTATGGAGATGGAACAAGCTGCGGAGTGAAGGAGTGAAGGAGTGAAGGAGTGAAGAAGTGAAAAAGTGAAAAACCGGGAACCGTTGCTTCTGTACACTGGAGGAGGTTGGAGGAATCGACGGATTTTGGCTGGGAAAGGCCGAGAATCGCCGCTCCTGTACACTTCGTGCGAGCGTTGCCCAATCAATGTATTCGCTGGGGATGGCCGAGAACCGCCGCTCCTGTACACTTTGCAACAGCGTACAGCAGTCACCCAAAAGGCTGGGAATGGCCGAGAACCGCCGCTCCTGTACACTGCAACGGCCGCATCAGCGTGAAAGTTTTCTGCTGGGAAAGGCCGAGAATCGCCGCTCCTGTACACTAAAGGGCTATCCTACCACCACGTTTACTGGCTGGGGATAGCCGAGAATCGCCGCTCCTGTACACTACTCTGGTCACATTCTCCTCGATAATCAAGGCTGGGGATAGCCGAGAATCGCCGCTCCTGTACACTGAGACCCTCCGGACTCTGTGGCGAGAAAATGCTGTGGATGGCCGAGAACCGCCGCTCCTGTACACTCCGACTTTCCGTATGCAATAGGATGTGTAGCTGGGGATAGCCGAGAACCGCCGCTCCTGTACACTCCGACTTTCCGTATGCAATAGGATGTGTAGCTGGGGATAGCCGAGAACCGCCGCTCCTGTACACTGTATTTCTGGCGGCAGGCCGGGGAATCGAAGCTGGGGATAGCCGAGAACCGCCGCTCCTGTACACTAATCGAGTCAGATCAACTCCTGTGGTGTCCGCTGGGGATAGCCGAGAATCGCCGCTCCTGTACACTAGGCCGGGGCTTTGCCGGCTGAGGGTTACGCTGGGGATAGCCGAGAATCGCCGCTCCTGTACATTAACTTTCGCGGTTCAGCCGGAACTGACCAGCTGGAAAAGGCCGAGAATCGCCGCTCCTGTACACTGTCAATCGTGATTGGGATGATGGGATCTTTGCTGGAAAAGGCCGAGAATCGCCGCTCCTGTACACTCGTTTTGGAAGTGTTCTCTATGGAAGCCAAACTGGGGATGGCCGAGAATCGCCGCTTCTGTACACTGCAAAACAATCACTGCCTCACTGTCAAGGGCTGGGAAAGGCCGAGAATCGCCGCTCCTGTACACTGCCGACTTGACGAGGTCCACTGTCATTTAAGCTGGGAAAGGCCGAGAATCGCCGCTCCTGTACACTGCGAATGGACGCTTTCATGGATTACCGCAGGCTGGGGATGGCCGAGAATCGCCGCTCCTGTACACTTTGTGCAGCAGATCCCACTACGACGCAACGGCTGGGAATGGCCGAGAATCGCCGCTCCTGTACACTCCCAGGCTGTTATTTCATTGAAACGTCGCGCTGGGAAAGGCCGAGAATCGCCGCTCCTGTACACTACTCCGCAGCGTATGAACCTTCGACGAACAGCTGGGGATGGCCGAGAATCGCCGCTTCTGTACACTGCTGGCTTCACTTGCCCGCGTACCATGTAGCTGGGGATGGCCGAAAATCGCCGCTTCTGTACACTTAAAACACAATACACCCATCCGCGACATTAGCTGGGGATGGCCGAGAATCGCCGCTTCTGTACACTGATCGTGGAACGTGAATCGTGGATCGTGAAGAAGTGAAGAAGTGAAAAACCGGGAACCGTCGCTCCTGTACACTTTTTTGATCACCGGTAACAAGATTGCTGGCGCTGGGAAAGGCCGAGAATCGCCGCTCCTGTACACTGCGTAGGCCGATGGCTCCCGGTTTTGCGTGCTGGAAAAGGCCGAGAATCGCCGCTCCTGTACACTCGTTTTGGAAGTGTTCTCTATGGAAGCCAAGCTGGGGATGGCCGAGAATCGCCGCTCCTGTACACTGACAACTTATGGTACTCACCATCCCTCTCGCTGGGGATAGCCGAGAATCGCCGCTCCTGTACACTATGAGGCGTGAGGGGAGTTGTGCAATGGCGCTGGGGATAGCCGAGAATCGCCGCTCCTGTACACTTCGAGCTGCCGCATTCTTTACACGATGTTGGCTGGGGATAGCCGAGAATCGCCGCTCCTGTACACTCTCGCAGGTACGCTTCACGCGGCTGATTCCGCTGGGGATAGACGAGAATCGCCGCTCCTGTACACTTCTCGTCTGCTGACCCCACTTGATGAATTGCTGGGGATAGCCGAGAATCGCCGCTCCTGTACACTGTCAAATTTAGGGAAGAGCTTGATCCGAATGCTGGGGATAGCCGAGAATCGCCGCTCCTGTACACTGAATCGTCGCACGGGGATAGCGAGCTTTGGGCTGGGGATAGCCGAGAATCGCCGCTCCTGTACACTTCGATAAGTCGCGCGGGCTGTAGCCGAAGAGCTGGGGATAGCCGAGAATCGCCGCTCCTGTACACTCCTTAGCGCAACGGGCAGAACGGTCATTCGCTGGGGATAGCCGAGAATCGCCGCTCCTGTACACTTAGCTACGCAGTTGCCAAAGGTCATCTCCGGCTGGGGATAGCCGAGAATCGCCGCTCCTGTACACTCCGATTGAACGTTAGACTGTCAACAAGGAGCTGGGGATAGCCGAGAATCGCCGCTCCTGTACACTGCAGGGCCAGCCGGGCAAGTTCAATACCGAGCTGGGGATAGCCGAGAATCGCCGCTCCTGTACACTCCGCAGGA